>Ga0268299_1000026_pt1 | contig 608654 bp, 537 predicted proteins | sample NOBtaG_FD_193484 | JGI IMG/M metagenome (GOLD analysis project Ga0268299, IMG submission 193484) | Activated sludge microbial communities from bioreactor in Nijmegen, Gelderland, Netherland - NOB reactor | ecosystem: Engineered > Bioreactor > Aerobic > Activated sludge | place: Netherlands... | reverse complement strand
CGCCAGCAACGACGCTTGAACCGCACGGTCGCGCGCGCTCGCACTAGCGCTAGCCGTTCGTGTGGCCAGTCCCCTCACTTGCCCATTTCGCCGAAGGCAGACCGTCGGCTCGTGGGCATCCTCTCCCGTCCCGGGAGAGGAAAGTGAGGGTCAAAGCTCGATCACCATGTTGTCGTAGGCGGGCTCGATGTGAGCGGGAAGCTCGCGGCGCAGCGCATCGTAGTCGAGGTCGCCGGTCATGTGGGTGAGGATGGCGCGCTTGGCCCTGAGCCGCACGATGTGGTCGAGCGCCTCCTTGACCGAGAAGTGGCTCGGATGCGGCGTGTAGCGCAGCGCATCCACGATCCAGAGATCGAGGTCCTCGAGCAGCGGCATGGAATCGAGCGGCAGCGCGGACACGTCCGGCGAGTAGGCGACGTTGCCGAAGCGGAAGGCGAGCGACTCGATGTCGCCGTGGAACTGGCGGATGGGAAGCACCTCGATCGCCCCACCCTCTCCCTCGATGCGGAGTGTCTCGCCGGGCTTCAGGAGCTCGGAGGAAAGGATCGGCGGATAGGTGGAACCCGAAGGCTGCACGAAGCAATACGCGAAGCGGCCGACGACGCTCGCGTGCGTCGCGGCGTCGAAATAGCAAGGCACGCGCTTGCGCATGGCGTAGGCGACCATGCGCAGATCGTCGATGCCGTGCGTGTGGTCGGCATGATCGTGCGTGAAGAGCACCGCGTCGAGACCTTCGGCGCGCACCGAGAGAAGCTGTTCGCGCAGATCCGGCGGCGTGTCGATGAGCACCGCCGTCGTGCCGCGCCGCCCGCGCCGCTCGACCAGCAGCGCGCAGCGGCGCCGGCGGTTCTTGGGATTGGTCGGGTCGCATTTCCCCCAGCCCGCGCCGATGCGCGGCACGCCGCCGGAAGACCCGCAGCCGAGGATCGTGAAGCGCAGGCTCATTCGGCGGCGCTCTCGGCGACGGCGGGCGGGCGCGCCTTGCTGTAGAGCCGGAAGAAGTTCGCGGTCGTGGCCGCGGCGACCTCCCCGTCCGTGATGCCGCGGATGCGGGCCAGCGCGGCCGCGGTATGCACGACGTAGGCCGGCTCGTTGGTCTTCCCGCGATGCGGCACGGGAGCGAGGAACGGCGCGTCGGTCTCGACCAGGATGCGGTCGAGCGGCACCTCGCGCGCGATCCCCTGCAGGGCGTCCGTCTTCTTGAAGCTGATGACGCCCGAGAAGGACACGTAGAGGCCGAGGTCGACGGCGCGCAGCGCGAGCTCACGGCCCCCCGTGTAGCAGTGAAGCACGGCGGGAAAAGCGCCCTTCGCGTGCTCGTCCCTGAGGATGGCGAGCGTGTCGGCGTCGGCGTCGCGGGTGTGGATCTCGAGCGGCAGCCCTGTCTCGCGCGCGGCCGCGATGTGGGTGCGAAACCCCTGCGCCTGCCCGGCCGGGCTCGAGTGCTTGTAGTAGTAGTCGAGCCCGGCTTCGCCGATGGCGATCACCTTCGGATGCTCGGAGAGGCGCACGATTTCGGCGGCCTCGATGTCGAGCTCCTCGTCGGCGTTGTGGGGATGCGTCCCGACGGAGCACCAGACCTCGGGAAAGCGCTCGGCCACGGCGCGGACCTGTCCGAAGCGGCGGATGCGCGTCGAGATCGTGACCAGCGTCCCCACGCCGGCCTTCTTGGCACGCGCCACCACGCCCGCGAGGTCGTCCGCGAACTCCGGGAAATCCAGGTGGCAGTGGTGATCGACCAGCATGCGTCTCTCCACCCTCTCCCCATTGTCTGCACGTCAATGGGGAGAGGGAACGTCTACGTCTCTTTCTTGTCGCCCTGCTCGCGCTTGTCCTTCTTTCCGCCTTTGCCGTCCTTCTGCTTCGGGGGCGGTGGCGGCTTCGATTGGTCCTCCGGATCGACGTAACGCGGGAAGACGCCTTGCGGCTCCGGAATCGCGGTTCCCGGAACGAGGCGCCCCGCCGCGCCGAGCCTGGCGAAGCTGCGCGCCTCCGCTTCCCCCGGCAATAGAAGATCGAGCAGCTTGCCCGCCAGCTCCGGCATCACGGGCTGCGCCAGAATGCCGAACTGGCGCACGATCTCGGCCGTCACGTAGAGAATGGTCTCCATGCGCTTCGGATCGGACTTTTTCTTGGCCCACGGCTCTTCGGCGGCGAAATAGCGGTTGGCGTCGGCGATGACCTCCCAGACGGCGTCGAGATAGCGCGTCACCGCCTGCTTATCCATGGCGGCACGCGCCGCGCCATAGAGGGCATCGGTCGCAGCGAGAATGGCGTCGTCCTCGGCCGTGAACGCACCCGGCTCCGGGATTTTTCCGTCGCAGTTCTTGAAGATCATCGACAGCGAGCGCTGCGCCAGGTTGCCGAGGTTGTTGGCGAGATCGGCGTTGATGCGGTTGGCGATGGCCTCGGGCGAGTAGTTGCCGTCCTGCCCGAAGTTCACCTCGCGCAAGAAGAAGTAGCGCAATTGGTCGCGTCCATAGGCTGCGACGAGGTCGAACGGATCGACGACGTTGCCGACCGACTTCGATATCTTCTCCCCTTTGTTCAGCACGAAGCCATGCGAGAAGATGCGCTTCGGCAAGGCGAGTCCGGCCGACATCAGGAAGGCCGGCCAATAGACGGCGTGAAAGCGCACGATGTCCTTGCCGATGACATGCACGTCGGCGGGCCAGAAGTCGGCGCGCGGCCCGACCGGCTGGTTGAGCAGGCCCGTGGCCGTCACGTAGTTGGTCAGCGCGTCGACCCACACGTACATGACATGACCCGGCGCGTCCGGCACCGGGATGCCCCAGTCCAGCGTCGAGCGCGAGATCGAAAGGTCCTCGAGCCCGCTCTTGACGAAGCTCACCACCTCGTTCCTGCGCTCGGGCGGCAGGATGAAGTCCGGGTTGGCGTCGTAAAGCGCGAGCAGGCGATCCTGATACGCCGACAGCCGGAAGAAATACGTTTCCTCCTCCGTCCATTCGACCAGCGTGCCGTTCTCCGTCTCGTAGCGCTGGCCGTCGCGGATCTCGGTCTCGCTCTCCTTGTAGTAGGTCTCCTGACGCGTCGAGTACCAGCCGCCGTACTTCTTCTTGAAGATGTCGCCGGCTGTCTCCATGCGCCGCCAGATCTCGGCCGAGGCCTCGTAGTGGCGCGCTTCCGTGGTGCGGATGAAGTCGTCGTGGGAGACGCCCAGTGCCTCTTCCATGTCGATGAAGCGCGCGGCATTGCGGTCGGCGAGAGCGAGCGGTGCAATGCCCTCCTTCACCGCCGTCTGTTTCATCTTGAGGCCGTGCTCGTCGGTGCCGGTCAGGAACAGCACGTCCTTCCCGTCCAGGCGCTCGAAGCGCGCGATGGCGTCGGTGGCGATGGCCTCGTAGGCATGTCCGATGTGCGGCACGCCGTTCGGATAGGAGATGGCCGTCGTGATGTAGAATTTCGTTCGGTCGCTCATGAGACCTCTTGGGACCTTGCGGTTCGTCCGGATGTTCGCTGACCAGAGATGGAAGCCGCCGATGGCGTGCGGGAACACGTCACATTCGAATGGCGGGCGCCGGCGTCTGGTCGAGCTGGGTCATCGTCGAGGGAGCTTCCGAAATTACGAACTGCGCGACGCCGTCTCCAGCCGCGCGAAAACGTCGAGGATCAGGGCCTTGCGGTCGAGGTTCAGGGCTGCCGTGTCGGCCTTGTCCGCGGCCACTCTTTCCCACAAGCCGGCCCAGGAGGCAAGGCGCCCCGGGCCGATCAGCCGCTTGGCGAGAGCCAGGTCCTCCGGCACGCCCGCGGAGCGAGCCTCGGCCTCGATCAGACGCGCCAGCGCTCCCATCAAAAGCTCGAAGAAAAGCTCGAAGCGCGGTTCCGCGGCCGGGCTCGCGAGCTCGTCGCCGAGCGTGTGGACGGCCGTCCAGTCGACCGCCGGCAGACTGGTCAATAGGGCGGAGATCCTGTCGTTCAGGGCGAGGCCCTTGGCCGCGTGAAGCGAGAGGAGGCGCCGCACGCTGCCCTCGGACAGCCGCGAGAGGCGCTCCCAATCGGAGGGCAAAGGCACGCCGGCTCCGACGGCATCGCTGCTGGCGGCGAAAGCCTGCGTGACGGCGCGGCGCAACGGCTCGTCGGCGAGCGGCGCCAGGTCGAGCGTGCGCACGCGCGAGCGGATGGTGACGAGCAGCCGGCCGGGCGCCGACGAGACCAGCAGAAACACCGTGCGCGACGGCGGCTCCTCGAGCGATTTCAGGAGTGCGTTGGCGGCGGCAATATTGAGATCATCGGCGCGGTCGACGATGACGACACGCCAGGCATCGTGGTCGGCGGTGCGGGCAAGAAACGACTTCAGGCGGCGCACCTCGTCCACGGGAATGCCCGAGGTGAAGCGCTTCTCCTTGAAGTTCCACGCCCGGCGCACGACGAGCAGCCCCGGGTGCGAGAGCGCCAGCACCTGGCGGGCAGTGCGCGTGTCGGTCGACACATCGAGCGTGCCGGGCGTGCGCTCGGAGGCATCGGCCAGCACGTAGCGGGCGAAGCGATAGGCCAGCGTCGCCTTGCCGATGCCGTCGGCGCCGGTGATCAGCCAGCCGTGATGCATGCGGCCGGTGGCGAACATCGCCTCGAGCATGTGCTCGGCGCCCTCGTGCCCATGGAGGTTCTGCGTTGCACGCGGATGCGGGAAGCCCTCGAGGCGATCGGCCTCGGGCGTCTCCTCGATCTCCTGGATCGCCGGCGCGCGGGCCATCAGCCTGCCCCGGCGAGGAGGCGGGCCTCCACGACGGTCCAGATGTCGCCCGCGATCAGCTCGGCGTCGCGCGTGCCGTCGAGCAGCACGCAGCGGCCGGGCTCGGCGCGCGCGATGTCGAGGAAGCCCTGGCGCAGGCGGTCGTGATAGTCGGCATTCGCCGCATCGAAGCGGGAGAGCGCGCCTCGCGACTGCGTGCGGGCAAGCGCTTCGCCCACCGGGACGTCGAGCACGAACGTCAGGTCGGGATACTGTGGCGCCACGCTCTCGGCCTCGATGGCCTCGATCAGGTTCTGCGGCACGCCGGCGAGCATGCCTTGATAGACCCGCGTCGAGTCGATGAAGCGGTCGCACACCACCCAGGTGCCATGCGCCAACGCGGGCCGGATCACCTTGGCGACGTGCTCGGCACGCGCTGCGGCGAACAGGAGAAGCTCGGTCACGGGCTCGGGCTCGCCCTCGAGCACGAGGGCGCGGATACTTTCACCCAGGGGCGTGCCGCCCGGCTCGCGGGTGACGACGGTCGCCACGCCGGAAGCGCGCAGGCGCCCGGCGAGGAGGGCCACCTGCGTCGACTTTCCGGCGCCTTCGCCACCCTCGAAGGTGATGAACTTTCCACGCGTCATGGCGCCGGAGACTAGTGGGTCATGGCCCGAGATCAAGACTTTCGCTCGGTGGAGCCGTGTGCTCCCCCCCACACACTCCATGGCCGGACGTGACCCGGCCATCCAGGGCAACGCCGTTCTACGGTCGAGCAAGCTGCCTCTGGATGGCCGCCTCAAGGGCGGCCATGGAGTGTCGGTCGGATGGATGTGCTGTGGAGGGGACCTCGGCACGCGCGACCCTGCATGCCAGGCTGCTAGTCCCGATCGAGCAGGCGGCGCACGTCGGGGACGAAGGCGAGGCCGAGGTGCAGGAACGAATCGACGCCGCGCCAGTAGAAGCTCGCCTCGTCGACGTCGGCCTCCGCATAGAGCGGCGTCTCGCTGACCGCGATCGGCTCGCTTGAGCCCGGCACCATGCTGGTGACGCGGAACATCGCCACCTGATCGCCTTTCTTCACCGGCGGCTTCAGCGGCCCATCGTAGACGATCTCGCCGCGGATCTTCTGGTTCAGCGGAAACTTGGGCAGGATCACCTCGAGGTCGCCGTCGCCGGCGAGCGGGACATAGAAATCGGTGCCCCCCCACACACGCGCGTAACCAACCTCCTCGCCCGCGTCGAACAGCTTGGCGCTCGACACGCTCTTCACGCCCCATTCGAGCATGCGGCGCGTCTCGCTCTGGCGCTCCTTCTCGGTCTCGAAGCCCATGACCACGCCGATCAGGCGTCGACCCTCCTGCACCGATGACACGACCATGCCGTAGCCCGCCTGCGAGGTGTGCCCGGTCTTCATGCCGTCGACGCCGATGTCGGCCGAGAGCAGCGGGTTGCGGTTGTAGAACTTGTGTTTGCGGTAGGCGAACTCGCGCTGCCCGAACACTTTGTAATGCTCGGGATAGGTCTTGATGATGTAGCGCGCGAGCAGCGCGAGCTCGCGCGCGGTCATGAGGTGCTGCGGGTCGTGCAGGCCCGTAGCGTTGCGGAACGTCGACTTCTCGAGACCGATGCGGCGCGCCTCGGCCTCCATCTGCTTGGCGAACTCGGCGACCGATCCGCCGAGGCCCTCGGCGACGGTGATGCACGCGTCGTTGCCCGACTGCACGATGATGCCCTGGATGAGCTCGCTGATCGGCGTCTTGTTGTGGATCGGAATGAACATGGCGGAGGTGCCGGACGGCGCGCCGCCCGTGCGCCACGCGTTCTCGCTCGTCTGCAGCTCGGTATCGAGCGTGACCTTGCCGTCCTTCAGCGCCTTGAACAGCACGGCGAGCGTCATGAGCTTGCTCATGCTGGCGGGCGGCACCAGCTCGTCGGCGCCCTTCTGGTAGATGATGGAGCCGGAGTCGTAGTCCATCAGAATCGCGTTCCTGGCCGTGGTGGAGAACGCGCCGGATTGCTGCGCCTCCGCGACGCCGGCCCAGGAAAGCCCAAAGGCCAGAAGCGTGGCGGCGAGCGCCGGGAGCCGTCTCATCGGTATCCTCACGCGGAGCGGAAGCGGCGTTAACTATCTCCGCGCGCGCGGGTAAGTCAATGCGGGGAGCCCCTGAACATCGCAATTCACCCCACGCTTCGTGGGTGAGGCGCCGGTAACCAGTTCCTTATGTCTTACGGCTCCATTTACAGTTGATAGTGACACCGCGCGATAGGTTGCACGGCGTTCGTTCGATCGAGAAGAGGCAGCGCATGGAAAACGGCGGGGTCAGTGGGCCACCCATTCGCGTCGTCATTCACAACGACGACGTCACGCCATGCGATTTCGTCGTTTCATTGCTCGTGGATGTGTTCGGCCTCTCCGAGGCCGATGCGGCCAGGCTGGCGTTGCGGACTCATTGGCGCGGCTCGGCGACTGTCGCGACCCTGCCGCCCGAGGCGTCCGCGGCCCTGCTCGCCGCCGCCAACGAGCGCATCGCGGCATCGCCCTACCCCCTCGCCCTGAGCCTCGAACCGGCAACCGACCGCGCCGCGACCGAACCACCGACGTCGGTACCTCTCGTGCCCATCCGAAAATCGGAGCCGACGATCGGCATCGTCCCGACCATTGCGCGGTCCATGTCCGACGCCGTGCGGGCGCTTTTCTTCCGACGCGTGGCGCTCCAGCCCGCCCCGGTCCACGGCGGCGCCGTCGCCGTCATCGCCGCGCTGGCGGTTGTCGCGGAGGTGGTTTTCGGATGGATCGCCAACGGCACGGTTACGCTGCCGAGCGCCTGGGGGTTGACGTCGTCGGTCGCGCAACTCGGCCTGCTCGCGTGCGGCTTGCTGCTGCTGAGCGGCAAGCGCCGGGCTTTCGACGTCGCGGCCGCTTTTTCCCTGGTCGTCTGCACCACTCTCTTGGTGAACGCGGTGGGGACGCTCGCGGCGATGCTGCTCGATCACGCATCGCCGATGCAGCCCGGCAACGAGGCAACGCTGTATCTGCTTGCGGGATTGTCGATCGTGCCGGTGGTCTGGTGGTTCGCCGCCGTCGCGGTCCTCGGCCGGCGCTTCGTGCCCGTGCACCGGCTGCGCGGCGCGTTCGGATTCGTCGCCGTCGCCCTGCTGTCGGCCTTTTTGCTGCCCAGCACGCCGCCGGTGTCCTCGGCCAGGAACTTCGCAGGCTCATCCAGCCTGGTGGAACTGGCCTTCGATCTTGTCCGGCCGCCACGGGAAAGCGAATGGGAAATACGTCAGCCGGTGGACGTGGAGGGCACCTATGCCCGCCAGCCGAGCCTCCTTGCGACCAGCCTCGATGCGTTGCTGCCGTCGCGCAAGGACCGCAGCGAGCTCTACTTCGTCTCTGTCGGCGCCTATGCCGAGCAGGACGTATTCCTCCGCGAGGCGAGCAGTGCACGCAATGTATTCGATCAGCGCATGGGGACCGACGGCCGATCGCTCCTGCTCGTCAACAACCGCCAGACGGTGGACAGCCTGCCCCTCGCCAATGCGACGAATCTGCAGCAGGTGATGGATCGCCTTGCCCAGGTGATGGATCCCGACAAGGACGTGCTGGTGTTGTTTCTGACCTCCCACGGCTCCGAGGAGGCGCTCAGCGTGTCGTTCGACGGCTTCTCGTTCAATGATCTGACGCCCGAGCGCCTGAAAGAGGTGCTTGCCGGCTCGAAGGTCCGCCATCGCGTCGTCATCGTCTCGGCTTGCCATTCCGGCGCCTTCGTTCCGGCCCTCGAAAGCAAGGAAACATTGGTGATCACCGCCGCCCGCGCCGACCGCACGTCCTTCGGCTGCTCGAACGAGCGTGAGTGGACGTACTTCGGCGATGCCTTCTTCAATCACGCCTTGCGCCGGACGCGTTCTCTGGTCGAGGCCTTCGATCTGGCGCGCGCGGAAATTATCGGCTGGGAGAAGCGTGACGGGCTCACCCCGTCCGAGCCGCAGATCTCGGCCGGCGAGGATGTCACGGCGCGATTGCGCGATATCTCAGCCGCCCTCGACGACGACGCTGCGGGCGAACCCGCAGGCAGCAAGGGCGCGTCTCTCGAAAGAGACGCGGCCGATGTGCGCTGACGACATCACGCTCCCTCGCCCGGCCTAGTTCGACGACGACGACCAGTCCTTGCTCGGCATGTAGATGGTGCCGTTCTGGAAGGCGCGGGCGTCGAAGAAGGGTAGCTCCCGCTCGAACGTGACCGTGATGGGCTTGGCGTCCGCCGCGCCGCCCGCGACGTTGCTGAGGCCACCGGTGTCCTTGGCCAGCGTGGCGGTCAGAGTGAACTCGTAGGGACCGACCTCGCGGATGATCTGCTCCGGCTTCTCGCCGTCGCCGCGCGTGTAGAAGAGGATGGACTCCGTGCGGCTTTCGCGACCTGCGAGCGAGAGCGGAGCAAACCCGGTGTAGCTCCGCGAGTTTGTGCGCTCCATGGACCAGACGCCGAACTCGGCCGCGTAGAAGTTCTTGGTCTGCTTCGTGCGCGGATCGGTGACGGCGAGGTCGAAGTGGAGCACCGTGCCGGTTCGCGCGCCCTCGTTGGTAACCGTGACCGGGACCTGGATCATCTCGAAGTTGGAGTTCTGGTAGGGCGCCGCGTAGTAGATCACGCGGGGTACGTAGACATGTAGGTTGGCGGCCCTCAAGGTCGCGTCCCAGAGGCTGTAGCCGGAAAAGAGGACGGCTATGGCCGAAAGCACCGTGGCGGCCAAACCGCCCGAGAAATGCCGCGCATTGTCCGTCGTGATGTCGGCGGCATCATGCGGCACGGACCTCACCTGAACCATCGTAATCCCTCCCCCAAACGCATCCCCCAGTGGCCCATTGGGCACCCGCCCATGGGGCTTGCCAATTCCGGCGAACATGTGGCTTGGAGGACCCTCCTCGAGGGGGTGGGTAGGCGCGGGGTCACCCCTTCGAGTAGGACGATTGGCGGCGCCTCTCGCCCGTTGCGCGGACCAGCGCGCGCTTTATAGACTTCACGTGACAAACGCGCACCCCACCAGCCCCAGGGCCCAACCTGCCCCGGAGCCAAAGGATGGGGGCCATTCCGGGGGAAGCTGCTCCATGTCGAGCTCCAAGGTCTTTTCGGCCGATGATGCCATTGCGCGCATCGGCAGCAACGCCGTCATCGCCACGACGGGCTTCGTGCAGAGTTGCATCCCCGAGATGCTGCACGCCGCGCTCGAGAAGCGTTTCGTGGACACCGGCGCGCCGCGCGATTGCACGCTCATCATGTGCGCCGGCGCCGGCGACAGCAAAGGCCTCGGCACGGGGCGCCTGCATCACGAGGGGCTTCTGAAGCGCGTCATCGCCGCCAACTTCGGGCGCATGCCCAAGGTCGCGCAGGCGGCGCAGGACAACAAGATCCAGGGCTACAACCTGCCCCAGGGCATCATCTCGAAGCTCTACCGCAGTTGCGCGGCGGGCAGCCCCGGCCTCTTCTCCAAGGTCGGCCTCCACACCTACGTCGACCCCCGCCTCGGCGGCGGCAAGGTCAACACGGTGACCAAGGAGGACATCGTCAAGCTGGTCGAGGTCGACGGCAAGGAGTGGCTTTTTTATAAGGCGACACCCATCGACGTGGCGTTGATCCGCGCCACCAGTTCAGACCCCAACGGCAACCTCAGCATGGAGCGCGAGTGCCTGACGCTCGACGTGCTAGCTCAGGCCATGGCGGCGCACAACAACGGCGGCCTCGTCATCGCGCAAGTGGAGCGCCTCGTCGCCGACGGCTCGATCCGTCCGAAGGACGTCCGCGTGCCGGGGATTCTCGTCGACTGCGTGGTCGTCGCCGATCCGCCCGAGATGCACCGCATGAACTACGGCGTGATGTACGACCCGGGCCTGGCCGGCGAGGTGCGCGTCACCGTCGACGGGCTACCGACCATGGAGCTCGACGAGCGCAAGATCATCGCCCGCCGCGCCGCTTTCGAGCTGCCGCCCAACGGCGTGATCAACCTCGGCGTGGGCGCCCCCGACGGCGTCGCCAACGTCGCCAACGAGGAGAAGGTGACGCCTTACCTCGTCATGACCACGGAAGCGGGCGCCGTCGGCGGCGTGCTCGCCGGCGGATCGAGCTTCGGCGCCTCCGCCAATGCGCACGCCATCATCGACCAGAACCAGATGTTCGACTTCTACCACGGCGGCGGTCTGGACCTCACCTGCCTCGGCATGGCCGAGTGCGACAGCCTCGGCAACGTCAACACCAGCAAGTTCGGCGGCCGCCTCAACGGCTGCGGCGGCTTCATCGACATCTCGCAGAACGCGCGCGCCGTGGTGTTCGCCGGCACATTCACGGCGGGCGGTCTTGAGGTCGCCGTCGAGGACGGCAACCTCAAAATCATCAAGGAAGGCCGCGCGAGGAAGTTCGTCAACCAAGTGGAGCAGGTCACGTTCTCGGGCACCTACGCGGCCGAGAAGGGCCAGCCCGTGCTCTACGTCACCGAGCGCTGCGTGTTCCTGCTCACCGACCACGGCCTCGAGCTGATCGAGGTGGCGCCCGGCATCGACATCGAGCGCGACATCCTCCCGCACATGGCCTTCAAGCCGCACATCCACAAACCCATCACGATGAACCCGCGCCTTTTCCTCGACGGCCCGATGGACCTGCTGGCGGACCTCCTCAACCAGAACCTTTCCGAGCGCATCACCTACGATCCCGCGCGCAACCTGCTGTTCGTCGACCTCCAGGCGTGGAGCGCGCGCAAGAAGGCCGACATCGTCGATCTCCAGCGCGCCATCAGCGACGCCTGCATCGCGGCGGGCCGGCGCGTCAACGCGGTGGTGAACCAGGACGGGTGCCGCATCGCCGAGGATCTCTACGACGCCTACGCCGACATGGTGGCGCATGTGAGCAAGACCTACTACGACCGCACGGCGCGCTACGCCACGAGCGCCATCACGCGCCGGAAGCTGCAGGCGGCACTGCGGCGGCGCGGCCTCGACACCCACGTCCATGAGCGCGCCGAGGATGCCTACGCGGTGCTCGAGCCAGAGCTGGTGTAGTCAGCCGGCGGACGCTGCCTGGGAAGACACACCGAGCGGCGTTGCATGGAGCCGCTCGCTTGCCTTTCCTCGCGCGGGCGGCGATGGTGGCGCCGCCTTCCCTCCCCTCGGATACGGAACCGATGTCTCCTCGCCACGCAGGGCTCCTCTGGTGCGCGGCCTTCGTCGCGCTCGATGCGCTGCAGGCCGTGGCCTACGGCAATTTCCTGCAGCGGCTCGACGGATTCCTGGTCGGCTTTCTCGTGTTCGGACTGTGCTCGCTCGCGTGCCTCGCCTGGGTGGCGTGGACAGCACCGCACGAGATCGCCATCGCCCGCTCCGAGCCGAGCGCCGTCTTCTGGATGGGCGCCACGTCGGCGGGCGGATGGCTGACGTATCTCGGCGCGCTGCAGCTCATCGAGCCGGCGGTGGCGCTCACGCTCGTATCGGGCGCCCTGCCCCTCACCATGATCGTGGCCGCCCGTTTCGGCGTCGGCGAGGCCGAGCCGGTGCACAACTGGATCGAGGCGGCGGGCAATACGGTGCTGGCGCTCGGGATCCTCGCGCTTGCGTCATCCACGCTGCTCGGATGGTCCGGCTTCGTGCGCGGCGGGCCGCTCGTGGGCCTCGCCGGCCTTGTGCTGTCCCTGCTCTCGGGCGCGATGTTCGCCGGCATGATCCTCATCAGCTACCGGCTCGAGCGGCGCGGGGTCGGGCCGGCGGCGAGTTTCGTGTTGCGCTTTCCCCTTTATCTCGTGCTGGCGCTCGGAGGCACCCTCCTGGGGATCGACGACAAAGGCCCGGCTCCGGCGAACGAACTCATCCTCGCGCTTATTGTCGGCGTGCCGCTGCTGGCGCTTCCGATCTACGCCATCCAGAAGGCGGTCGCGCTCGCGTCCTCGCTGACCATCGGCACGGCAGCGGGATTGACGCCTGTGCTCGTCTTTCTCCTGCAGATGATCGAAGGGCGCGTCGACTACTCCCGGGCAACGGTGATCGGGCTTCTCGTCTACATGGCCGGCGCCTTGCTCGCCGCTGCGGGCCGCGCCCGCGCCATCGGCCACGCCGCCCGCACTCACTAGTTCACCGCGGCTTGAAGCCATCCGTGTCCTCTTTCAGTCCATGGCCGCCTCGAGGGCGGCCATGGACTGAAAATAGCGATCCCTACACCACTTGCGGGTCGGGAGCGCGACCGCGAAGGGCGTCGCACAGGATGTCGAGCGCCTTGCCGAGCTGGGCGCGCGACCGCGCGGCGCCGAGCGCGAGCCGGATCGCGTTCGGAGGCGTGGGACCTGTCGCGAAGGCATCCCCCGTGACGACCGCGAGCCCGCGTCCGTTGAGGTGCGCGGCGAAACGCTCGGCGGGCCAGGCGGCGGGCAACGGAAGCCAGATGTGAAGCCCTGATGCGTGCGCCGCGTAGACGTGACCCGCAAGCGCCTCGCGGGCGAGCCCCTGACGCGCTTTCGCCTCTGCGCGTACGCCCGAGATGATCTTCGAGGCCGTGCCGTCACGCATCCAGCGCGCAACCACCGCCGCCATGAGCGGCACCGGCATCTGCAGCGTCGCGCGCAGCACGGCGGTCAGCTCGTGCCCCGCGTCCGCGCGCGGCACGGCCAGGAGCGAGGTGCGGAATCCGGGCGCCATGCACTTGGACAGGCTCGCCGCGTAATAGGACTGCTCCGGTATGAGGCTCGCGATGGGAGCAGGCCCCGGCGCGAGCAGCGAATAGGGATCGTCCTCGACCAGCACCAGCCTGCGCTTGCGGATGATCTCGGCGATGCGCGCGCGCCGCTCGGACGGCATCGTGGCCGCCGTCGGGTTGTGGATGGTCGGCATCAGGTAGACGACGTGCGCCTCGCCGCTGCGGGCGGCGCGATCGAGGGCCGCCGGGATCACGCCGTCACCGTCCATGGCGACGCCGATGAGCCGGACCCCAGCCAGCGCCGCCGCGGCCTTCAATCCGGGATAGGTAAGCTCCTCCGTGTAGATCGCCTTGTCGCGCGCGGCATGCATCAGCAGCAGCGCATAGAGCGCCGCCTGCGTCCCGGGCGCGATGACGAGGCGCTCGAGCGCGAGGCCCGGCAGCAGCGCGTCGAGCCATGCGGCGGCCGCCTGGCGCTCGGCCGGCGTCCCACCCGGATGCTGATACGTGAGATAGGCGGCGAGCCCGGACTCGGCGCGCACGTCCGAGAGCGCCTTGGCGAGACGCGCGTCGAGGTCCAGATCGGACGGCTGCGGCGGCAAATTCATGGAGAGGTCGATGCCGGGCGAGGCCGATGCACGTGCATGGGGCGCGGGAGGCGCCTTGACGAAGGTGCCGCGCCCGACCGTCGCCTCGGTGAGCCCCTGGCGCTGCGCTTCGCCGTAGGCACGCGTCACCGTCGTCAAATCCACGCCGAGCGCGCGGGCGAGAGCGCGGTGCGTCGGCAATGCCTGACCCTGGTGCAGGCGGCCGGCGGCGATGTCATCCGCCAGCGCATTGACGATGCGCTGGAAGAGAGGACCCTGACGGTCCGATATTGTAGGCGTCCAATCCATACAAGTAGGTCAATGTGCGCGTTGCCGATCCATACAATACGGGTTACGAACGCGACATCAACCGCGACCGAAGCGCACCCGGAGGACGCCATGACCGACCAAGCAGAGCCCACCATGATCACCGCGCTCGCACGCGGCGCGCGCTGCACCTGCCCGCACTGCGGCGAGGGCCAGCTGTTCCGCAAGTTCCTGAAGGTCGCCGATAAATGCAATGTGTGCGGCGAGGAGCTGCACCACCATCGCGCCGACGACATGCCGGCCTACATCGTCATGTCGATCGTCGGCCACATCGTGGTCGGCCTCGTGCTGTGGACCGAGTTCAACTATGCTTGGCCCGTCTGGCTGCACCTCACCGTCTGGCTGCCGCTCACGGTCGTGCTGACGCTGGGCTTGCTGCAGCCGGTCAAGGGCTTCATCGTGGCGCTGCAGTGGTCGCTGCGCATGCACGGCTTCGGCGACAGCCGGGGCCCGCTGTCAACGGTAGTGGCCCACTCGTAAGGTCGGCGCGCGGAGGCGAGGCACGTCCCTTCGCCTTCCCGCAATATCCCTCTCGGACGAAAGCATTCCATTGGCCGCTCTTCCCAACAGCCTGTCGCTGCGCCACGCGCTTCTCGCGCTCGCCGTCACGGCGGTCTGGGGTTCGAACTTCGTCGTCATCCATATCGGGCTCGAGCATCTGCCGCCCCTCCTCTTCGCGGCGCTGCGCTTCCTCCTCGCGTTCCTCCCCGCGGCGTTTCTGATCAAGCGGCCCGACGTGCCCTGGCGCAACCTCGCGGCCTATGGGTTGCTGGTCGGAGTGGGTCAGTTCGGCGTGCTCTTCATCGCCATGAAGGGCCACATCACGCCGGGGCTCGCCTCCCTCGTCGTGCAGATGCAGGTGTTCTTCACCATCGGGCTCGCCATGGTGCTCTCCGGCGAGCGCGTGAAACCGTTCCAGATCCTCGCGCTCACCATCACGCTCGCGGGTCTTGCCATCATCCTCCAGCACACCGACGGCAGCACGACGTGGCTCGGGCTCGCGCTCGTGCTCCTGGCGGCTGCCGCTTGGGCCGGCAGCAACATCGTCGTGCGCGCCACGCCCGAGGTCGACATGATCGCCTACGTCGTGTGGGCGAGCCTCTTCACCGTGCCGCCGCTGTTTCTGCTCTCGTTTGTGTTCGAAGGTTGGCCGGCCATGCGCGACGGCCTCGTCAATGCCGACCTCGCGACCTGGGCCGCCGTCCTCTGGCAGACGATCGGCAACACGCTGTTCGGCTACGCCATGTGGGGCTGGCTGCTCGCGCGGTATCCGGTGGCGACCGTCGCCCCGATGGCGCTCCTCGTTCCCGTGTTCGGCATGGGCGCCTCGGCCCTGGTCCTCGGCGAGCCGCTGCAGGACTGGAAGCTCACGGCCGCCGGCCTCGTCATGGCTGGGCTCGCGCTCAACGTTCTGTGGCCCCGCATCGCTGCCGCGCGCGGCTTGAGGGCGGCCTGAGGACTATATGAGGAGGGTCGCCCGGTACGCGGCACTGCACTAGAATGCGGCCAACAAATACGCGGAGGAGTCCCATGCGCCGTCAGATTCGTCTCGCCCTAGCGGCGAGCCTTGCCCTGTGCGTGGCTCCCGCCCTCCCCGCCGGAGCACAGGACCTCTGGCAATACATCGACCTCAACTCCGAGGCCTTCACCAAGGCCGAGCTGACACGCGCCGATGTGGAAGCGGCGATCGAGGCGGCCAACGGCGCGCCGGTCGATCTCAGCGGCAAGCTGCTGAACAAGCTCGACCTCGCGGGCCTCGATCTGCATGGCGCCAACCTCCAGGCGGCCAAGATCAACGGCTGCAAGCTCGCCGGCGCCAACCTCGCGGGCGCCAATCTCAATCAGGCGTGGGGGCTCGAGGCTGATCTCACGGGCGCCGATCTCGAGGGCGCGAGCCTCCTCTCGGCGCAATTCCTGCGTGCCAGGCTCGATGGAGCAAACCTTGAGCACGCGCGCCTCGCCAGCGATCTCACACAGGCGAGCCTTGTCGGCGCGCATCTCGACGGCATCAACATGGAGGGCGGCGTGCCGGCGCGCGACAGCCGGCGCCATCCCTTCGTGCTGCGCTCGGCCAAGCTCGACAATGCCACCATGACCGGCGCCGGGCTGATCGGCGCCGTGCTCGAATTCGCGTCGCTGAAGGACGCCGACCTCACCGGCAGCATCCTGGCCGGCGCCTCGCTGGCGGGGGCGGACTTCACCGGCACGAAGGTCGCAAAGGCCGATTTCAACGGCGCCGATTTCGCTTCCGCGCATATCGAGGCCTGGGTCGGCAAGGATGCCGTCGTCAACCTCGACAAGGCCCGCAACATGGACCGGGCCTACGTGAAGTAGCGGGTCAACCCGCGCTCGCTGCGTCGGGCTCCGCCGCGTCCGGAGCCTTTGGCACGGTGAACCCACCCTCCGCCACCATGCGCGCGAAGAGCCCCTTCCCGGCCGCAAGCTCGCCGAAGCGGCCGCGCTCGACGATGCGGCCGTGATCGAGCACCAGAATCTCGTCGGCGTTGGCGACCGTCGACAGGCGATGCGCGATGATGAAGGTGGTGCGGTCCCTGCGCAGCCGGTCGAGGGCGCGCTTGATACGCGCCTCCGTCTCCGCGTCGAGCGCGCTCGTCGCCTCGTCGAGAACGAGGATCGGCGCATCCTTCAGGATCGCGCGCGCGATGGCGATGCGCTGGCGCTCGCCGCCCGAGAGCGCGGCGCCCCGCTCGCCGATGACGAAGCCGTAGCCGCCCGGCTTCTCCATGATGAAGTCGTGCGCCTCGGCGAGACGCGCCGCCGTCTCCACCTCGGCCAGAGTCGCGCCCGGGCGCCCGACGGCGATGTTGTCGCCGATCGAGCGGTTGAAGAGACCCGCGTCCTGGAACACGACGGCGATCGACTGGCGCAGCGATGCCAGCGTCACGTCGGCGATGTCGTGGCCGTCGATGGTGATGCGTCCCGACTCGGGCGCGCGCAGCCGCATCAGCAGCGAGACCGTCGTCGACTTGCCGGAGCCGGTGGGACCGACCAGCGCCACCGTCGCGCCGGGCTCCGCGCCCAGCGTGATGTCATGAACACCTTGCGGCGTGCCGGGAAAGCGGAAGCTCACGGCGTCGTAGCGGACGGCACCGGTGACCGGTGGCAGCGCCACGGCACCCGGCTTCTCCGGGATGCCGTCCGGCTCGTCGAGAAGCGCGAAGTAGCCGCGCAGCACCGGCGCACGGCGATGGATCGCGGTCACGAAGCCCGTCACTTGGTCCAGCTTGGCGATCAGCAGGTTCGAGAAGCCGACGAAAGCCACGATCTCGCCGACCGACAGCTCGCCGCGCCCCGCGAGCACCGCGCCGAGCGCGAACACCGCGACCATGGTGATGGTCGCCGCCGCGCGCTGCAGCACGGTCAGAATGCCCCACCATGTCAGCACCGGGTACTGCGCCGACAGGAGATCGCTCATGACGGCGCGCATGGCCTCGCTCTCGGCCTTGAGCCGCGCGAAGCTCTGCACCACCGTGACGTTGCCGATCACATCGCCGACGCGGCCGTAGACCGCCGAGTTGTAGCGCTCGACGTTGGTCTGGCCGTCCTTGGTCTTTCGCATGACGAAGGCGTTCATCACCACATAGGCCACCGCCAGAAGAGCGAGGATGGCGGCCATGCGCGCGTCCATGCCGAGCGCGGTCGGCACCAGAAGCACGATGCCGGCGATGGCGGTCAGTTGCTCGCGCAGGGCGCCGAGCCAGAGCCAGAACAGTGCGTCCGTGCCCTGCAGGATGGAGCGCACGACCGCCCCCGACCCCCGGTCGGCGTGATAGCCCTGCGGCAGCGTCATGGCGCGCTCGAAGGCTTCCGCCATGGCGGCGAGATGGCGGCGATGGGCAAGACGGTCGGCGAACACGGCCACAACGACGCTCGCCAGGATTCCGAACAGGCCGAGGGCGGCCCACAGCGCGATGGTCGGGAACGCCCCCTCGCCGCGCGAGAGCGCATCGACCACGCGCCCGAGCAGGATCGGCTCGGCGAGTTGCACGAGGCCGATGGCGACGGACGCCACCGCGAGCAGGATGGCGAGCCGGCGCTCGGCCGCCAGCATGGCGAGCGCGCGCGTGTAGAGGCGCGTCAGGGTCATGGATGTCTCGGCATCAGGGCGTGATCCGCGCCTATCCTACGCGAACGGCGCGCGCGGATGCAGCGGGCGGCCGGTCGCAGGGCCGGTGCTACTTGCTGGCCCAGACGTCGCCGGGCAGGCGGAGGTCGTGCAGAGGCGACAGGCGATCCGCAGCGGCGCCCTTGTGCATCTGGACGAGCGCGCGGTCGGAGATGGCACGCAGCCGCTCGGCGATCGCGGTGCGCACCTTGTGGCGCCCGTGCCGCTTCAAGAGGGCGTCGAACGCCTTGTAAGACCACTTGTACGATGAGGTGCGCAGAAGCGCGGCGGTGATGCGCTCGAGGGGGGCGTTGAAGTCGAGGTAGACCGCCTCCTCGCTGCCGTCGATGGCCGGAAGCTCGTCGACGTCCTCGCCGGCATCGTGGAGCATGTCGCTGGCGCCGGTCTCGAGCGCGAGGCTGGGCGCCGCCCCGAGCGCGGCGATGCAGAGGGCCAGGGCACAGACGTTCAGTGGGCCCGCGGTCACGAAGCTCGTCATGGAGCAGCCTCCCCAAGCACTGTCGCAAAACATTCAAACTCGGGGATCGCGGGCGGTCAATCGGTGTCGACACACACAGTGAATTCTTTTGGGGATCGAGTTGCTTAGACGCCGCCTGCGCTCGTCGGGCGGGCGCCCTGCCCAAGCACTAATCCCGCTCCGGCGCACCGAGCGGGAAGAGGTGGCGGTAGGGCCGCGCCTCGGCGACGGCACGGGCGAACGAGGGACGCGCCATGAGCCGCATCCGGTAGGCGCGGAGATCGACATGGGCGCGGCCGATCTCGTGCACCCAGTCGGCGTAGAAGAGCGCCGGCGCGGCCGCGCAATCGGCGAGCGTGAAGCTGTCGCCCGCCGCCCATTCCTTGTCCCGCAGCGCGCCGTCGAGCCACGCATAGGCCGCCTCGAGCAGGGCGCACGCCTCGCGAACGCCGTAGGCGTCGCGGTCGGGTTCGGGGCGCAGCGCGTTGAAGACGACCTTCTGCATGGGAGTCATGACGTAGTTGTCGAAGACGCGGTCCATCATGCGGGCATCGACGGCGGCATCGGGATCGCCCGGGATGAGCCGGGCGGCCCCCGGATGGTGAACCGCGAGGTATTCGACGATGGCCGTCGATTCGAGGACCGTGCGGCCGCCGTCCACCAGCACCGGCATGCGCTTCAAGGGCCAGAGCCGCGCCCATTCCTCGCCCGTGGCGGGATCGTCAGGCCCAAGCAGACGATAGTCGAACGGCGTGCCGGCCTCGTAGAGCGCCGTCAGGACCTTTTGCGAATAGGACGAGAACGGGTGGGCAAAGAGCTGGAGCGGCATGGCAAAGCCTCCTTGACCGGGAGCGACGCGTCAAGGACGAACGGGCTGCGAGCGAGCCGACACGCCCCCCAATCGCCCCGGCCTTGCGAATCCTACCTCTCGAACCGTTTGAACTTGATGCGGTGCGGCTCGACGGAGGCGTCGCCGAGGCGGCGCTTCTTGTCCTCCTCGTAGGCCTCGAAGTTGCCCTCGAACCATTCGACGTGGCTGTCGCCCTCGAACGCCAGGATGTGGGTGGCGAGACGGTCGAGGAAGAAGCGGTCGTGCGAGATGACGACCGCGCAGCCGGGAAAGTCCTCGAGCGCCGCTTCGAGAGCGCCGAGCGTCTCGGTGTCGAGGTCGTTCGTCGGCTCGTCGAGGAGCAGCAGATTGCCGCCTTCCTTCAGCATTTTGGCGAGATGCACGCGGTTGCGCTCGCCGCCCGAGAGCAGGCCGACCTTCTTCTGCTGGTCCGGGCCCTTGAAGTTGAACCAGCCGCAGTAGGCGCGGCTCGACATCTCCCGCTTGTCGCCGAACTTCATGATGTCGAGGCCGCCCGAGATTTCCTCCCAGACGGTCTTCCTGTCGTCGAGATGGTCGCGGCTCTGGTCGACGTAGGCGAGCTTGACGGTGGGCCCGAGCGTGATCGTGCCCTCGTCCGGTTTGTCGGCGCCGGTCAGCATCTTGAACAGCGTCGTCTTGCCGGCACCGTTCGGGCCGATGACGCCGACGATGCCGCCCGGCGGCAGCGTGAACGTGAGGTCGTCGATCAGCAGGCGGTCGCCGAAGGCCTTCGACAGGCCCTCGACCTCGACCACCATGTCGCCGAGACGCGGGCCGGCGGCGATCGAGAACGAGGCCTTCCCGACCTCCTCGCGTCCCGCCTGCTCGACGAGCTTCTCGTAGGCTGAAATGCGCGCCTTGGACTTGGCCTGCCGCGCCTTGGGCGAGGAGCGAATCCATTCGAGCTCGCGCGCCATCTGCTTCTGGCGTCCTTCCTCGGCGGCCTTCTCCGATTCCGCGCGCTTGGCTTTCTGCTCGAGCCAGCTCGAGTAGTTGCCGCGCCACGGCACGCCGTGGCCGCGGTCGAGCTCGAGTGTCCATTCGGTGAGATTGTCGAGGAAGTAGCGATCGTGCGTCACCAGAATGACGCAGCCGGCATACTCCTTGAGGAAGTGCTCGAGCCACGCGACGCTCTCGGCGTCGAGATGGTTGGTCGGCTCGTCGAGCAGCAGGATGTCCGGCTTCGACAGCAGAAGACGCGTCAGCGCCACGCGGCGCTTCTCGCCGCCGGAGAGCTTGGTCACGTCGGCGTCGCCGGGCGGACAGCGCAGCGCATCGAGCGCCTGCTCGACCTGGGTATCGAGATCCCAGAGCCCGAGCGCGTCGATCTGATCCTGCAGCGCCGTCATCTCGTCGGCGGTCTCCTCCGAGTAGTTGGCGGCGATCTCGTTGTAGCGGTCGAGGATGGCCTTCTTCTCGGCGACGCCCTCCATGGCGTTTCCGAGCACGTCCTTCTCGGGGTCGAGCTCCGGCTCCTGCGGCAGGTAGCCGACCTTGATGCCGTCGGCGGGCTTGGCCTCGCCCAGGAAGTCGTCGACCGTGCCGGCCATGATCTTGAGAAGCGTCGATTTGCCGGCGCCGTTGAGGCCGACGACGCCGATCTTGGCGCCGGGGAGGAACGACAGCGAGATGTCCTTCAGAACCTGCTTGCCCCCCGGGTAGGTCTTGGAGAGCTTATGCATGTGATAGACGTACTGGGGGTTAGCCAAGGGACGCGCCTCGTTTTCGGTGTTTCGGGGGATTGCAGCGGGTTCTAGCGGATCGCCGCCGCAATCTCAATCCGGGCCGGAGCGCGGCTTACCGAACCTTAATCGCGCCTGCCCTTTGGCAAGGGCGGCCCCCACCCCACGTTGCGGTTCGAACCCGACCGAGGTCCTTATGGCGAACACGAACCATACCCCCAAGGAGAAAGCCGTTTGCTCGCTCACGGGCCGCGAGTTGCCGCGCCGGCAGCTCGTCAACCTCGAGACCGTGCGCCCGAACCTCGCCGAGCGCATCCGCCGCGACCACCCCGACCTCGCGCACGACGCGCTCATCGCCAAGGGTGAGGTCGAGCGCTACCGGGCCGCCTACGTCGAGGAGCTGCTCCGCGACGAGACCGGCGAGATCAGCGACCTCGAGCGCCGCGTCGCCGACAGCCTCGCCACGCACGAGACCCTGTCCGAGAACGTCGAGGAGGAGTTCGAGGAGAAGCGCACGTTCGGCGAGATCGTCTCCGACCATCTGGCGGCGTTCGGTGGCAGCTGGATCTTCATCCTGAGCTTCCTGGCGCTGCTCGCCGTATGGATCGCCTTCAATCTCGCACGCGGGAACGAGACGTTCGATCCCTACCCGTTTATCCTGCTCAATCTCATCCTGTCGTGCCTCGCCGCGCTGCAGGCGCCGATCATCATGATGAGTCAGAAGCGGCAGGAGGCGAAGGACCGCCTGCGCTCGCTCAACGACTACCAGGTGAACCTCAAGGCCGAGCTCGAAATCCGCCACCTGCACGAGAAAATCGACCACCTGATCAACAAGCAGTGGCAGCGCCTCGCCGAGATCCAGCAACTGCAATTGGAGATCATGCAGGAGCGGCGGCGGTGAACGGAGAATAGTTCGCCGGAAATCCGTGTCGTCCTTCGTTGCTCATGGGCCTGGGAAGACGGGGGGATAGCATGTCGACTATGGACACCCTCAAAGCGGCTCAAGATCTGGAAAAGGCGGGACTGCCCAAGCCTCAAGCCGAGGCGATAACCCGGATCATCAATGATCTCGGCCGGGCGGATCTGGTGACCAAAGACCACCTGGATGTCCGGCTGCTGCAGCACACGCTCGCAACCGGAGCTGCATTTGCCATGATCGCCGGGATGTTCAAGCTCTTCAGCTGAACTATAAGGCTCTCACAAGTTCGACACGCCGGTGAAGAAGTAGCGCCCGAGGCCGATGGTGAAGATGAGCCAGCCCCACAGCGTGTGCTCGAGGAACACCGCCCAGAACGAGCGCGTCACCGCATAGCGCGCGGCCAGGATCATGCCGCCGAGCGCGGTAGCGGCGACGGCGAACACGGAGCCCATGACGATGTGGGCGAAGCCGAACAGGAGACCGTTCGCGATCACGATCAGCCCCAAGTGCCTGCCGAACAGCGGCCCATAGCGGTGGAAGTAGAACGAGCGGTAGAGCAGCTCCTGCGCCGCCACCGAGAAGATCGGGTACGCGATCATGATGCGCTTGTAGGTTTCCGGACGGTTGGTCGGGAACTCGAGAAACCAGTCCGGATGGTGCGCCTTGATCCAGAGCACGGCCGCGCTTCCCGCAATCAGGAAGATCATGACGATCGTCAGGAGATTGCGCGCCCCGATGCCGCGGCGCAGCTCATCGCGCAGCCGGAACGTGGGATCGACGATGAGCAGGAACGCCGCGATCGCGAGCACCGGCAGCAGGGCGACGAAGATCGGGATCTTGGTGCCGGCGGGGATGTAGTCGGAGACCACGGGAATACGCTCGCCGTGCACCAGCCACATCATGACGATGGGCGCCAGGCCGAACAGGAGCGCCATCTCGATCCAGCGCCACAGGTAGCCGACGAGAGAGAGCGGGGCTCTCTCGGGCATCGAGCCGCCGGCGCGGATCGTGGCCGGTGGGTGTGCTGCGATACTGGTCATGCGTGCGAGATGCCCCGGCGGAAAACTTAGGTCAAGCCCGGCAGCATGGCGCAGCGCCGCTGCCATCTCCGCGCGATCTCGTCGGCGACGGCGGTCGCCGCATAGAGCGGCCCATAGCTCCACGTCCCGACTTCCGTGAAAGTGTCCGGCGCGGGACGCGTCACGCCGCGCTCCCGCAAGGCGGCATGGAACGCCTTGAACTTCTCGGCGCCGCCCTCGGGCTCGAACACGTAGATCGGCTTTCCCGTCACCGCCGCCTCACCCACCATGTTGGTGCTGTCCGCCGTGACGAGGAATGCGTCGGCGTGGGCCAGGAAGGCGGCGTAGGGATTGGCCCCCTCCCCTTTCCAGAGGATCGCGCCGGTGCCCGCGACGACGGCCTCGAGCGCGGCGACCAGGGCGGGTGGCGTCCGGCGCGAGACCGTGATCATGAGGCCCGCGCCAAGGGCCGCGAGCGAGCGCACCGCGCGGGAGAGACGATCGACGACAGGCGCCGGATAGGCGTAGCGCTCGTTCGGCCCCCCGACGAGCACGGCCACGCGGGGCCCCGGCAGGACATCGATCGCTGGATCGGCGGTCTTGCGCATCTCCGTCAGGCGCGCCGGCGAGAACGGATGCGGGGCGGTGAGCGTCGCGATCACGTTCGGTCCGCGCCGCTTGTCGTGCTCCGGCACCCAGATGAGATCGGCTGTGCCCGGTCCGGTGCGCGGGTCCATCATGACGACGGTGAAGGTCTTGAGGCCGGCCCTCTTCTTGAGCGCCCGGATGTAGGGCGTCGTCGCCCGCCCCGCCGCCAGCGCGACGGAGGGCCAAGGCGGCGCGAACAATGTGCCCGGCTCAGCGAAGCGCTCTCGGGGCGCGACGGGCCCCCACGGCGCGAGCGTGCGCCAGATTCCCGACGGGGCGATCCGCTTCCACGTGACGGCGAGCCCCAGAGCCTCCGCTACGCCGAGGCACAGGGCCTCATGGCCGGCCTTGCCGTCGCTGATGATCCAGGCACGGGCGCCCTTGAGCGCACTTTTTGCAGCCATGTCAACGCTGTCGGAGGTGTCGGCCGGTCTGGTCATGCCTGACACCTTCCGCCGTCCATTCACGGTTGTCGAGCCCAGGACAGCAGTCCGCCGTGCGCAATAGTTTAAGCGATCCCGCCGCGAATTCTTTGCATTTGTTGCGCGGCTGGCGTACGCCGGGGCGAGGTTTTCCATGAGGATGACATGGCCCTTCGTCTCGACGCCACCGACCGGCGAATTCTGCGTGAGCTGATGGCGGACGGCGCGTTGACCAACGTGGCGCTCGCACAGCGCGTCGGGCTGTCCGCGCCGCCGTCCCTCAGGCGTGTGCGGGCGCTCGAGGAGGCCGGCGTGATCCAGGGCTACACGGCCCTCGTCGACGAGCGCGCGCTCGGCTTCGAGCTGACCGCCTTCGCCATGGTCGGGCTGCACAGCCAGGCCGAGCCCGACCTCCGTGCCTTCGAGAACCGGGTGCTCGGCTGGCCCATCGTGCGCGAGGCCTACATGCTCTCGGGCGAGAGCGACTACATCCTGCGCTGCGTGGCGGCGGACCTTCCCTCGTTCCAGGATTTCATCCTGAAGGAGCTCACGGCCGCGCCGAACGTCGCCAGCGTCAAGACCAACCTCGCCATCCGCCGCGCCAAGCTCGCCCCCGGCGTGGCGCTGACGGAAGCGGAGGAGGAGGGGTGAGGAGCCGACTCCCTCTCCCGGTGAGAACGGGGAGAGGGGATGAGATCACGTCAGCTTGCGCTTGGCGTAGAGGGCTGGGAAGAGCCGCGTCCACAGCGCGGTGATGGCGAGCGTGCCCGCGCCGCCGATCACCACCGCCGGCACGGCGCCGATGAAAGCCGCCATAGTGCCCGCGCGGAACTCGCCCACCTCGTTCGACGCGCCGATGAAAACGCTGTTGACCGCCGTCACGCGCCCTCGCAGGTCGTCCGGTGTCGCGAGCTGGATCAGGGACGAGCGCACATTGACGCTCACCATGTCGGCGGCGCCCATGATCATCAGCGCCGGCAGCGACAGCCAGAGCGTGGTCGAGAGGCCGAACGCCACGATCGCCGCGCCATAGATGGCAACGCTCACGAACATCACCTTGCCGGCGTGATCGGGGATCGGATTGCGCACCAGCCAAACCACCATCAGCAGCGCTCCGACACCGGCGGCCGAACGCAGGAACCCGAGCCCCCACGGACCGACCTCGAGCACGTCGCGCGCGTACACGGGAAGCAACGCCGTCGCACCGCCGAGCAGCACGGCGAACATGTCGAGCGAGATGGCGCCGAGCACCACCGGATTGGACCAGATGTAGCGAAAACCGGCGAGCATGCTCTCGATCGAGGGCGGCTCGTTGCTGGTCCGCTGCGGCGGCTTCGGAATCATGAGTGTCGCCGCGGCGGCGGCAACGAACAGAAGAAACGCCACCGCGTAAGGCACTTGCGAGGAGATGCCATAAAGCAAGCCGCCGGCCGCCGGGCCGACGGTGAAGGACGCCTGCATCGCCGACGTGTTCCAGGCGACGGCGTTCGGAAAGGATTCACGCGGCACGAGGTTCGCGGCGAGCGACTGCACGGCCGGCGTGAGAAAAGCCCGCGCGATGCCGAACACGGTCAGGATGACGAACACCGGCCAGACGATGCCGTGTTGACCCACCTTGCCCGCATGCGCGATCCAGAACACGGCCAGCGCCGCCACGCAGCACGCCTCGAGCGCAACGGCGAGGCTCATCACCACGCGGCGGTTGTAGCGGTCCGCGACCGTGCCCGTCACCAGCACCAGAACGACGGCCGGCGCGAATTGCACGAGGCCCACGAGCCCCAGCAGGAAAGCGTTCTGCGTCTCGTCGTAGATCTGCCAGCCGACGGCTACGGACACGATCTGCGTCGCAAACCCGTTGAGGAAGCGCGCCAGCCAGTAGAGGCGGAAGGACGAGTAGGCGAACGCCGACGGCGGCGCGGCGCTCGGCGGCGCGTCGCGGCTCGATTGTTCGTCTAACGGCGGGGCCATGCCGGTTGCGGTCTTTCCTACGAAGCAGGAGTCCTGGCGCTCAGCGAGCGGCGCAAGCACGTCTCGACGGCGATGTGAAGCTCACCCTGCCTGAGGGGTGACGTAACCGCCGCACGCAGGGGCTGCAACCGGTTCGGCGTCGCTGCGGCGTCATGGCGGAACCATCTCCGCACGCACGGGGTGCCGGAGACGCGCGGCAGGCGGGGCAAATTGCCCGCTACTTCCATTCGACCTTGAGGACCTCGTAGGAACGCGCGCCCTTGGGCGTCACGACCTCGGCGGTGTCGCCCTTCGACTTGCCGATGAGCGCGCGCGCGATGGGGCTCGAGATCGAGATCTTGCCGCTCTTCACGTCGGCCTCCAGGTCGCCCACGATCTGGTATTTCACCTTCTCTTCGGTGTCCTCGTCGACGAGCGTCACGGTGGCGCCGAACTTGATGGTGGCACCCGACAGCTTCGACGTTTCGACGATCTCGGCGCGGCTGATCTTGTCCTCGAGCTCGGCCACCCTCGCCTCGTTGAGGCCCTGCGCCTCCTTGGCGGCATGGTACTCGGCGTTCTCTGACAGGTCGCCGTGAGAGCGGGCTTCGGCGATGGCCTGGATGATCCGCGGGCGCTCTTCGGCCTTGAGGCGTTGCAGCTCCACCTCGAGGTGCTTGAAGCCTTCGGTCGTCATCGGAACGCGTTCCATCGACATCGCTAAAGTCTCCTTTCGGCGCGGCCGCCCGAAGGCCGGCACCTGAGTTCGCGAGATCCCTTACTCTCACATGGGACTGGGTTGAGGAGTAGGACTTGGTGCGGTTTAACGCCTGACGAGCCCAATTCGTCTCAGGAGGCGCGGCCCACATAAGCCTGCAGCGGCGCCACCTTGAGAATGTCGGCCTTGAGCGCCTTGATTGCGCGCGTCACGGCAACCGCACCAGAAAGAGTTGTATAATACGGAATGTGGTGAAGCAAGGCCGTGCGCCGGATGTCCTTGCTGTCGGCCACGGCCTTGGAGCCTTCGGTGGTGTTGAAAACCAAGGCCACATCGCCGTTTTTCATGGCGTCCACGATATGCGGCCGGCCCTCCAGCACCTTGTTCACAACCTCGCACGGCACGCCGTTGGCGAGCAGGTGGCGGCGCGTGCCGCGCGTGGCGATGACCTTGAAGCCGAGCTCGGTCAGCTCACGGAGCGGGGCCACGATGCGGTCCTTGTCGCTATCCTTGACCGACACGAACACGGTGCCGGTGGTCGGCAGCTTCTGGCCGGCGCCGAGCTGGCTCTTGGCGAAGGCGATCGAGAAGTCACGGTCGACACCCATGACCTCGCCGGTCGAGCGCATTTCGGGGCCGAGGATCGGATCGACGCCGGGGAAGCGGGCAAACGGGAACACGGCCTCCTTGACCGCAACGTGATGGATCTTGGCGGGCTTCAGTCCGAAGCTCGCCAGCGGTCGCCCGGCCATGATCTCGGACGCGATGGCGGCGATCGGCATGCCGATGACCTTGGCCACGAACGGCACGGTGCGCGAAGCACGCGGGTTCACCTCGAGGATGTAGACATCGTCGTCCTTGATGGCGAACTGCACGTTCATGAGCCCGACCACGCCGAGCGCCAGCGCGAGCTCACGGGTCTGCCGCTCGAGCTCGGCGATGATCTTGGGCGAGAGCGAATGCGGCGGCAGCGAGCAGGCCGAGTCGCCCGAGTGAATGCCCGCTTCCTCGATGTGCTCCATGATGCCGGCGACGAAGGTGTCACGGCCGTCCGACAGGCAGTCGACGTCGACCTCGATCGCGTCCGCCAGGTAGCGATCGATCAGCAGCGGGCGCTTCGCCGAGACCACCAGCTCCGAAGGGCGATCGAGCGTCGCCGAAAGGCGCTGGATGTAGCGGTCCACCTCGCCGCGGTCGTGCACGATTTCCATGGCGCGGCCGCCGAGCACATAGGACGGCCGAATGACGACCGGGAAGCTCACGCGCTCGGCGATGCCGGCCGCTTCCTGGGGAGAGGCGGCGATTCCGCTTTGCGGCTGGCGCAGGCCGAGCCTGTCGATCAGCGCCTTGAAGCGGTCGCGGTCCTCGGCGAGGTCGATGGCGTCCGGCGAGGTGCCGAGGATGGGCACCCCCGCCTCCTCAAGCGCGCCCGCGAGCTTGAGCGGCGTCTGGCCGCCGAACTGCACGATGATGCCCTTGAGCTTGCCGTTGTCCTGCTCGCGGCGGATGATCTCGAGCACGTCCTCGGCGGTGAGCGGCTCGAAATAGAGCCGGTCCGAGGTGTCGTAGTCGGTCGACACCGTCTCGGGGTTGCAGTTGACCATGATGGTCTCGTAGCCGGCGGCCGTCAGCGCGAAGCAGGCGTGACAGCAGCAATAGTCGAACTCGATCCCCTGGCCGATACGGTTCGGGCCGCCGCCGAGGATGATGATCTTCTCCCGGTCGGTCGGCGCGGCCTCGCACACCGGCGCGTCAGTCTTGTCGCCCGTCTCCGACAGCACGAGCCCGCTCTCGTAGGTCGAGTACATGTAGGCGGTCGGCGACGCGAACTCTGCGGCGCAGGTATCGATGCGTTTGAACACGGGCCTCACGCCGGCCGCATGCCGCGCAGCGCGAACCTCGGCCTCCGTCTTGCCCGCGAGCTTCGCAAGCCGCGCGTCCGAGAAGCCCATCGACTTCAGAAAGCGCAAATGCTCGGCGGACGTGGGCAGGCCGTGCGCCTTCACGCGCGCCTCCACGTCGACGATCTCCTGGATGCGGGCGATCAACCAGGGATCGATCTTGCAGAAGGCGTGCACCTGCTCAGCGTCGGTGCCGAGACGCAGCGCCTGCGCGACCTTGAGCAGGCGGTCCGGCGTCGGGCGGCCGAGCGCCGCGCGGATGACGTTCTTGTCATCGCCCTGCCCGATCCCTTCGAGCTCGATGTCGTCCAGCCCGGTGAGCCCCGTCTCCATGGAGCGCAGCGCCTTTTGCAGGCTTTCGGCGAACGTGCGGCCGATGGCCATCGCTTCGCCCACGGAGCGCATGGCGGTGGTCAGCGTCGTGTCCGCGCCCTGGAACTTCTCGAAGGCGAAACGCGGGATCTTGGTGACGACGTAGTCGATGGTGGGTTCGAACGAGGCCGGCGTCGCGCCGCCCGTGATGTCGTTTTCGAGTTCGTCAAGCGTGTAGCCGACGGCAAGCCGCGCGGCGACCTTGGCGATGGGAAAGCCCGTCGCTTTCGAGGCCAGCGCCGACGAGCGCGAAACGCGCGGGTTCATCTCGATGACGACCAGGCGCCCGTCCTCGGGATTGACCGCGAACTGCACGTTCGAGCCGCCGGTTTCGACGCCGATCTCCCGCAACACCGCGATCGAGGCATCGCGCATGATCTGGTATTCTTTGTCGGTCAGCGTCAGGGCCGGCGCGACCGTGATGCTGTCGCCGGTGTGCACGCCCATCGGATCGAGGTTCTCGATCGAGCAGATGATGATGCAGTTGTCCGCGCGATCGCGGACGACCTCCATCTCGTACTCCTTCCAGCCGAGCAGGCTCTCGTCGATGAGGATCTGCCCGACCGGCGAGGCGTCGATGCCCGACCGCACGATGGTCTCGAACTCTTCGCGGTTGTAGGCGACACCGCCGCCGGTGCCGCCGAGCGTGAAGGCCGGGCGGATGATGGCGGGGAGGCCGACGGCGTCGAGCGCGCGCATGGCCTCGGCGATGCCGACCTGAGTGTCGTAGCCGACGATGTGGCCTTCTGCGTCCCTGATCGGCGGCGAGGAGGCGATCACCGCGCGCGGACTCTCGAGCCCGATGCGGTCCATGGCATCGCGGAAGAGCTTGCGGTCCTCGGCCATGTCGATGGCTTCGGCGCGCGCGCCGATGAGCTCGACGCCGAGCTTCTCGAGGATGCCCTGGCGCTCGAGGGCGAGCGCGGTGTTGAGCGCCGTCTGCCCACCCATGGTGGGCAGCAGCACGAGCTTCTCGTCGGGCCGCTGGCGGCGTTCCTCGGCGATGATCTTGGCGACGATCTCGGGCGTGATGGGCTCGATGTAGGTCGCATCCGCCAGCTCCGGATCGGTCATGATGGTGGCCGGATTGGAGTTGACCAGGACGATGCGGTAGCCCTCGGCCTTCAGCGCCTTGCAGGCCTGCGTGCCGGAGTAGTCGAACTCGCACGCCTGCCCGATGACGATGGGGCCGGCACCGATGATGAGGATGGAGTCGATGTCTGTGCGTTTGGGCATGGCGAGGCCGGTTCTATTCGAGGCACTGGCGTTTGGCTATAGCCGTCAGGGAGCGAGGCGGTCCGCCGGCCTGCGGCCTGTTGATCACCGGCCTTGGACCATGATCGCTTCGGACCCTGGTCGCTCCGATCGCCGCACCACCCATCAGGCGCGGCGTGAATCGGCAGCGCAGGAAAGGCCCGAAGCGTGAATCATCGGTCTCATCAAAAGCCTAGGGCGCGATCGCGATTCGATCACAAACCGATCGCGCTCTGGCGGGACGCCTGACAGCAACAAGGGCGCCCCTCGGGACACCCTTGCTTGTCGGCAAATTTGTGGTGCGCGGACGCGTTCCGCCTACTTCTTGACGTCCTTCGGCGGCTCGATCTCGATCTTGTCCGGGTAGAGGTAGACCTCCTTGAAGAGCGGTTTGTCGAGCTGGCCCTGGCGCGCGAAGATGCTGCGCGCCGGCAGGCCGGTATTGGGGTCGAGATAAACCATGCGCACCGCCTCGTTCTTGAGCGCGGTGCCCTCGGCCTTCTTGGTGGCTTCCGCCGGCTTGTCGTCGAGGCCGCGATAGCCGCGCAGCTCACGGCCATCGATGGTCTCGAGACCCGTGCACTCGAACTTGCCGACCTCCTGATAGACCTGAGCGATGCTGTGGATCATGAACTGCACGAGCTGCTCGGTCTCCTGCTGCGGGCTCTCCTTCCAGCCGTCTCCCTGGTTGGTCCAGGCCTTGTCGCCGACCACGATGCTCTCGACCGGCTTGCCCTCGGTGAGCGGCGTCATCACCTGGCGCATGCGGTCGGGCGTCACGTACTCGACGACCATGTTGGCGGCCCCCGCCTCGGAGATCATGAAGGTCTCCTTGCGGATAAACTTCTGCTTGCCCTGTGAGTTGACGGCAAGCGCCACCTCGGTCGAGCAGTCCGCGAGCGCGGGGCTGGCGGCGAGCATGCCGGCGGCAATGGCGATGATGCCGAGCGTAGAACGCATCGTGTCGTTTCCTCCTCGCGCCTTCCACGACGTCTGTGGGAAGGTCAAAATTTCCCGGGCCATCAGAGCGGGCTCTCGATCTTGATGTCGGTCGGGTAGCTATAGATTTCCTTCAGCAGCGCCTCGCCCGAAAGATCCGGCGCGGCGATGATGTTGAATGCGGGCCGCTGTGTCGCGGGATCGAGCAGGATGGTACGGGCGAGCGTCTTGCCCTCCACCGTCTCTGGTACCGTCTGGTAGCCGAGATAGCTCTTGCCCTCGTAGGTGACCGCATTGAGGCACTTGAATTCGACCGACACCTTGGCGGGAGCGACCGCGCCATGCATGTGGGTCGTGACGACATGGGCGAGCTCGGCCTTCATCTCCTCCCAGCTGCCCTTGACGTTGGTCCAGGCGGTCTTGCCGACGGCGATCGTCTCCACGGATTCGTCGCCCGAGACGACCTTGCGGTACATCCGATCAGGCGGCAGGTAGTCGAAGGTCTGCGACTGGGCGATACCGGTATCGCTCTTGCCCGCGGTCTCGGTGCGCCAGGGCGCCTGGTGCTGTTTCGTGAAGGCCGCCTCCACGTCGGCCTTGCCGTCGCAGGCGAAGGCCGAGGGTGCGCCGGCCGTAAGCGCCACAAGTGCGAGCGAAATTCGGATGATTTGCATGTGCGGTCGTCTCTTCCCAGTGTTGCCGGCGCTTTTGGCGCTCATGTTCTGAAGTTGGCGGCATCCTATACGGGCGGTTGGGAAAAAGTCGATCCACGGACAGGGAAGATGTCGCAAGTTTAATGGTCGCTGCCGAAAAGCCCGGCAGGCCGCCTCACCGCTCGGACTTGAGCGGCATGGCCCGGCGTGCACGCATCCGGTTGACGAAGCGGGTGAACAGATAGTGGCTGTCCTGAGGGCCGGGCGAGGCCTCGGGATGGTACTGGACCGAGAACACAGGCCGCCCCATGAGCTCGAGGCCGCAGTTGGTACCGTCAAAGAGTGAGACGTGGGTCTCCTTGACGCCGTCGGGCAGCGTCTCCCGGTCGACCGCAAAGCCATGATTCATCGACGTTATTTCCACCTTGTCGGTGGTAAAGTCCTTGACCGGATGGTTGGCGCCGTGGTGCCCCTGGTGCATCTTCACCGTCTTGGCGCCGAGCGCGATGCCCAGCATCTGATGGCCGAGGCAGATGCCGAAGACGGGCAGCCCCGAGTCGACGAGCTTCCTGATCTCGGGCACGGCGTATTCCCCCGTCGCCGCCGGGTCGCCCGGTCCGTTGGACAGGAACACGCCGTCGGGCTTCCTCTCGAGGATGTCCTCGGCCCGGGTCGTCGCCGGCACGACCGTCACCTTGCAGCCGGCCGAAGCAAGGCAGCGCAGGATGTTCCGCTTCAAGCCGTAGTCGATGGCGACCACATGGAAGTCGGGATGCTCGTTGCGCCCGTACCCGGCGCCCCACACCCAGCGCGTCTCGTCCCACGAGTAGCTCTGGCCGCTCGTCACGTCTGGGACGAGATCGAGGCCGAGCAGGCCCGGCCACGCGCGGGCCTCGGCCTTGAGCTTCGCGAGGTCGAACACGCCCGAGGGCTCGTGCGCGATGACGGCATTCGGCATGCCCTTCTCGCGGATGCGGGCGGTGAGCGCGCGCGTGTCGATGCCGGCGAGCGCGATGATGCCGCGCTGCTTCAGCCAGGCATCGAAGTGGGCCGCGGCACGGTAGTTCGAAGGATCGGTGATCTCCGCCCGGAGCACGGCCCCCCGCACGCCCGAACGCGAGGCGAGGTTCGAGGTCTCGGTATCCTCGTTGTTGGTGCCGATGTTGCCGATGTGCGGAAACGTGAAGGTGATGATCTGGCCGGCATAGGAGGGATCGGTCAGGATCTCCTGATAGCCCGTCATGGCGGTGTTGAAGCACACCTCGCCGACCGCGCTCCCCGTGGCGCCGAGCCCGTGCCCCGCAATGACGGTCCCGTCGTCCAGCACGAGCCGGGCGGTCCTGGCGGTCTCGGTCCAAGGCGCGGGCGTGGAGGTCATCGGCGGCGCTCTATCTTTGGGCTCGCGGCGCCCCGCTCGCGCGCGATGCGCTGCGCAAGTTGGTCCGCTCGAGCCGGGTCCATGGATCGCGGCGGACCCTATGCGAGCGGGTCCCGCGCGTCAAGAAATGGGGCTGCTGCCCGGTTCCGAAACCCCGATAGCCCGTGCACATCACGCGTCCGCGTCCTATATAGCGGGCCGATCCCGTCCGCTGAGAGAGGTTTTCCCATGCGCCCGCGCATCACCCAGGACGTCAAGGACGCCATGAAGGCCGGCGACAAGGCCCGCCTCACGACGCTGCGGCTGATCCAGGCCGCCATCAAGGACCGCGAGCTTGGCATCGGCGGGCAGCCGCCGGTCGAGGTCGGCGATGCGGAGGTGGTCGCGATTCTGCAGAAAATGGTGAAGCAGCGCCGCGAGAGCATCGCCACTTACGAGAAAGCCGGCCGGCAGGAGCTCGCTGACCAGGAGAAAGCCGAGATTGCCATTCTCGAGGCCTATCTGCCCAAGCAGATGGACGAAGCCGGCGTGAAATCCGCCATCTCCGCTCTCATCGCCGAACTCGGCGCGGCAGGACCGAAGGACATGGGCCGCGTCATGGGTGTGCTCAAGGAGCGCTTCGCCGGGCAGATGGACTTCGGCAAAGCCAGCGGCGTCGTGAAGGAGCTGCTGAAATAGCCCCTTCCTTCCCCCGGGACGGGAGAAGGTGCCCCGAAGGGGCGGATGAGGGACTTTTCCTCGCGACATCGATCACCCGCGGGGCGAGTCCCTCACCTGCCCGTCTCACCTTCGGCGCGACAGGCATCCTCTCCCGTCCCGGGAGAGGAAAGTGTTCCCTCTCCCATCTTCACCTGGGTCGCACGGACCCGGCCTGCACCAAAGCAACGTCATGCCGGCGCAGGCCGGCACCCCCGCAAGCCTCCACGGCCGCGCCGCGCACTTGGTGCCGCCATGACCTGTGGATTGTGCTCAGAAGCTCGTGTTGTAGGCACGCCTGCACCCCAGCGGGGACCCGAATCGCGTAACCTGAAGTTACGCGACCGCATCTTTCTAACTGCGCGCGAAATCTCACATTTCGACCGACACTGAAGGTTTGACCTACGTCCCATGCGATTTTCGCCCCATCTCCTGGACGAGATTCGCGCGCGCCTTCCGGTGAGCGCGGTCGTCGGACGCAAAGTCGCGCTCAAGCGTAAGGGCCGCGAGTTCGCCGGTCTCTCGCCGTTCAAGATGGAGAAGACGCCGTCGTTCTTCGTCAACGACCAGAAGGGCTTCTACCATTGCTTCGCCTCGGGCGAGCATGGCGACATCTTCAAGTTCGTCATGGCCACCGAAGGCTTGAGCTTCCCGGAGGCCGTCGAGCGGCTGGCCGAGGAGGCGGGCGTCGCGCTGCCGAAGCCCGACGCGCGCGACGAGGCGCGCGAGGACCAGCGCACACGCCTGCTGGCGCTCATGGAAGAGTCCGCGAAGTACTTCGAGGCCGCGCTCGCGGGCTCGGGCGGCGGCGACGCGCGCCGCTACATCGACAAGCGCGGCCTGAAGCGCGAGACGATCGCCGCCTTCCGCATCGGCTATGCACCGAACTCGCGCTCGGCGCTCAAGGACCACCTCGCGAAGGCCGGCTACACGCTCGAGGAGATGACCCTCTCCGGCATGCTGATCGCAGGAGATGACATCCCCGTCGCCTACGACCGCTTCCGCCACCGCGTCATGTTCCCGATCGCCGATCTGCGGGGCCGCATCGTCGCCTTCGGCGGCCGCGCGCTCGACCCGGACCAGAACGCAAAATACTTGAACTCGCCCGAGACGCCGCTCTTCCACAAGGGGCACCTCCTGTTCAACGCCCACCGCGCGCGCACGGCGGCCCACGACAAGGAGCGCGTCATCGCCGTCGAAGGCTACATGGACGCCATCTCGCTCGCGGAAGCCGGCTTCTCGGAGACCGTGGCGCCGCTCGGCACGGCGCTGACCGAGGACCAGCTCCAGCTCCTCTGGCGCCTGTCGGCCGAGCCGATCCTCTGCTTCGACGGCGACAGCGCGGGCAAGCGCGCCGCCTTCCGGGCCGTCGACACGGCGCTGCCGCACCTGAAGCCCGGCGCGAGCCTCATGTTCGCCTTCCTCCCCGACGGGCTCGACCCCGACGACCTCGTGCGCCAGCAGGGACCGGCCGCGCTCGATGCCTGCCTCGGCCGGGCGCGACCGCTGGTCGACGTGCTCTTCGAGCGCGAGTGGGGTCAAAGCGACTGGTCGACGCCCGAGCGGCGCGCGGGTCTCGAAAAGACGTTGCGCGACCTTATCGGACGCATCGCCGACGAAAACGTACGCGCCCACTACCGGCAGGCCCTGACGGAGCGGCTGGCGACGGCCTGGGGCCAGCGCGGAGGCGGATGGCGGGGCCCCGAAAGCCAGAACGCCCGGAGCGCCGCCGGTGCCCGGCCAGGGGCCGGGTCCTGGCGGGCGCCGGCAGGCGGCGGCCAATGGCCTCGTCCGGCGCCGGGCGCGGCCGGCACGCGCCGCGCAACACCGGGGCGGCCGCTGCCGTCCACGCTCGGCGGCGGCGTCGAGCGCCCCAACCCCAGCACCAGCCTCAGAAAAAGCGCGCTGGTGGCCGCCGCGGACAGCGCCCCGCCCTACCGCGAGGCTCTGCTCATCAAGGTTCTGCTCAACCACCCCTGGGTGATCGAGGAGCAGGCGGAGGCCATCGCCGCGCTGCAGCTGACCTCGACTGCGCTTTCCCGGCTACGCGACGCAATCCTTTCGGCCCAGGCCGTCAACAATTCACTTGACACGGAAACCCTTCGAACCCACTTGAACAAATCTAGCGCCGGCAAGGTTTTGACCCTTGTCGAGCGGGCCGTCTCGCACAAATGCGACCGATTTGCCGAGCCCGAAGCCGAACGCACCGAGGTGGAGGATGGCTGGCGCCACGCCCTCGCGATGCACGATCGGCATGTGGGGCTCAAACGGTCGCTGGAGGCGGCTGAGCAGGCTTGGGACGAGGATGGCAGTGAGGCGTCATTTGCCCGCATCTGCGATCTCAAGCGGCAGCTCGAGCTTGTAGGCGGTACGGACTCTTTCGACACGATGGCCGGTCCAGGCCACACGTCTTGACGATAGGGGGAGCGCCACGTTCGGAACCGCGACCTGCTCGACCGTTCAGGAGTGGGGTTTCGTCCTCGTTGGGGACGCAGCCGCCGCTCGTCATGCGGCATGCGTCCGGCTCATCGATGCACGCGCTGCCTCTCACCATGACCTTCCGCGCGGCCCTGCGGCTGGCAGGACCTCACTTTGAAACATCGGGCGCCGCCCTTCGCGCCCGCCCCTCAGGTTGAAAACACACATGGCAAACGCAGCAAAGAACGAAGAGCAGGATACCGCGACGGCCGATACCGCCGAGCGCGATAGCCCGCTTCTCGACCTTTCCGACCAGGCGGTGAAGCGCCTGTTGAAGACCGCCAAGGCGCGCGGCTACGTCACGCTCGACGAGTTGAACTCGGTGCTGCCGTCGGAGGAGGTGTCTCCAGACCAGATCGAGGACACGATGGCGATGCTGTCCGATATGGGCATCAACGTCGTCGAGACCGAGGAGAGCGAGGAAGGCACCGCCGCCGATTCCGCCGCCCCCGACGCCGACGAGGACGACGCCCGCTCGGTCGTGGCGCCGGGCCTGCCCGTGCGCTCGGAGACGCGCGCCGAGCCCGCCGAGCGCACCGACGATCCCGTGCGCATGTACCTCCGCGAGATGGGCTCGGTGGAGCTTCTCTCCCGCGAGGGCGAAATCGCCATCGCCAAGCGCATCGAGGCCGGCCGCGAGGCGATGATCGCCGGGCTGTGCGAGAGCCCGCTGACGTTCCAGGCCATCATCATCTGGCGCGACGAGCTCAACGAGGGGAAGATCCTTCTCCGCGACATCATCGATCTCGAGGCGACCTACGAGGGCCCCGAGGCCAAGGCGCCTCCGGTCGCCGGTGAGGGCGGCGACGAGCAGGCCGCGGCTCAAGGCGAGGACGCCGCCGCTCAGGGCGAAGGCGAGGACGAGGACGAGTTCGAGAACGCGCTCTCGCTCGCCGCCATGGAGGCCGAGCTCAAACCGAAGGTGCTCGAGACCTTCGACCGCATCGCCGGCACCTACAAGAAGCTCAGGAAGCAGCAGGACAAGAAGCTCGAGCAGCAGGTGGCGGGCGAGAGCGGCTCGCGCCAGCAGCAGAAGGCCTACGACAAGCTGCGCGAGGAGATCATCGCCGACGTCAAGAGCCTGTCGCTCAACAACGCGCGCATCGAGAGCCTCGTCGAGCAGCTCTACTCGATCAACCGCCGCCTCGTCGGCCTCGAGGGCCGCCTGATGCGGCTCGCCGACAGCTACGGCGTGCCGCGCCAGCAGTTCATCGACGAGTACTTCGGCAACGAGCTCGACCAGACCTGGCTCGACCGCATGGCCGAGAACGGGCGCAAGTGGGGGCAGCTCATCAAGAACGAGCGGCCGACCATCTCGCAGATCCGCCGCGAGATCCACGAGCTCGCGACCGAGACCGGCCTCGAGATCACCGAGTACCGCCGCATCGTGAAGGCGGTGCAGAAGGGCGAGCGCGAGGCACGCCAGGCCAAGAAGGAGATGGTGGAAGCCAACCTCCGCCTCGTGATCTCGATCGCCAAGAAGTACACCAACCGTGGCCTGCAGTTCCTCGATCTCATCCAGGAAGGCAACATCGGCCTGATGAAGGCGGTCGACAAGTTCGAGTACCGCCGCGGCTACAAGTTCTCGACCTACGCCACGTGGTGGATCCGTCAGGCCATCACGCGCTCGATCGCGGACCAGGCGCGCACCATCCGCATCCCCGTGCACATGATCGAGACCATCAACAAGATCGTGCGCACGAGCCGCCAGATGCTGCACGAGATCGGCCGCGAGCCGACGCCGGAGGAGCTGGCCGAGAAGCTTGCGATGCCGCTCGAGAAGGTGCGCAAGGTCCTGAAGATCGCCAAGGAGCCGATCTCGCTCGAAACGCCGATCGGCGACGAGGAGGATTCGCATCTCGGCGACTTCATCGAGGACCGCAACGCGGTGCTCCCCGATCAGGCGGCCATCGCCGCCAACCTGCGTGAGACGACGACGCGGGTGCTGGCGTCGCTGACGCCGCGCGAGGAGCGTGTGCTGCGCATGCGCTTCGGCATCGGCATGAATACCGATCACACGCTCGAGGAAGTGGGCCAGCAGTTCTCCGTCACGCGCGAGCGCATCCGCCAGATCGAAGCCAAGGCGCTCCGCAAATTGAAGCACCCGAGCCGGTCGCGAAAGCTCCGCTCCTTCCTCGACAACTGATCAGAGAAAAGCCCCCGACGAACTCGGGGGCTTTTTGTTGCGCCCGCGACACGCCACAACCGACACGAATCCTTCGCAGTCCCGCGCCATGCGCTGTTTGCCCGCAAAGCGGCAATATCGCACGCCGAATAGGCACGACGCGCGCCGCGGGAACGTCTAAAATTTTCGGCATGCAGTCCGTGATCTCAGCCAATCCTGACCTCACCCGAACGATGCCCCCCAACAAAACCGTCACGACCATCGGCTTGATCCGTCATTTCCCGGTCGCGCACGGATTGCCGCGCCGTGCATCGATGATGACCGCGGCAGATGTCAAATCCTGGTACGACGCGTACGAGCGCTCGGACGTGATCGCCAAAGGCGTCGACCTCGGCGGCGTCGACTGGCGCCACTGCTACGCGAGCTCCTCGCCGCGTGCGCATCAAACCGCGCAAGCCATCTTTCCGGGGCCGATCATGGCGCTGGATCAGCTGCGCGAGCCCAGCATCCGCCAGTTCGATACCGGCGCGCTGAAGCTGCCGTTCGCCGGGTGGCGCTGGCTGCTGCGCCTTGCTTGGATGACCTCGCATCCCTCTCAGAGAGACGTCAAGACGACCTTCCTGTCGAACATCGACGGCATCATGCAGACGCTGCGCGGCCGCGCGCCCGATCCGACGCTCGTGGTCAGCCACGCCGGCGTGATGATGTTCCTGCGCAAGGCCATGCTGCGCCACGACTTCAAGGGACCGCGCTTCACCGTGCCCGAACCCGGCCGGCTTTATGTTTTCGAAGGCACGTGGGGTTGATCGAAACAGAGTGGCGCCGCTCCGGAGTCGGGCGGCGATCCGGACAACTGCACAAAAAAGCCCTCGAGCTTCCTCGGGGGCTTTTCTTTGAGGCGCCAGACCAGGATCGCGCTCTAGGCGCTGAGCCGGTTGCGCCGCGCCCGCAGGCTGCGCGCGAAGCGCAGAACGGCCACGGCCGCCGCGCGCCCGTCCCGCGTCTCCAGCGCCGCATAGCGCCGTGCCTGCGCCTTCGCGTGTTCGATGATGCTCGAATACGTCTCGTCACGCACCTGAGAGTCACGCCCGCTCGTCATCTGCATGGATTAATCCTCCGCACTGTGTTGCCTGGAGAGGATGTAGGCGCGCGAAATGGCGGCGCAACGGCGCTAGTGCGGCGAAATTCTTACAAAATCTTCAAATCCGTGACGATCGCTGCAACACACCTCACGGCGGCCGGTGATCTTCGCCGCGTCGATGTCCGCCATCCGTGCCATTGTCCGCCGCATGACGGACACGCTCGACATCAAGGCCAAGGCGCCGTGGCCCGCCGGCACGCTGTCGAACTTCGCGCCGAACGCTTTTACGTTCGACGGCATTCGCTGCGCGTCGATGGAAGGGCTGCTGCAGAGCTTCAAGATCGCGGATGCGGCCGAGCAGGTCCGCGTCTGCGGTCTCGATGGCCCCGCCGCGCAGAGCATCGGGCGCAAGCACGACTGGCAAACCTCAGGCACGCTCTGGTGGCGTGGCGAGGCGATCGACAGGCTGTCCGACGACTATCGGGTGCTGCTCGATCGCGCCTATCGGGTGTTGTTCGACCAATCGGGGGCATTCCGTGCCGCGCTCGCAGAAACGCGGGACGCGACGCTGACCCACAGCTTCGGCAAGGCGGATGCGACCGAGACGATCCTCACGACCGACGAGTTCCTGTCGCGGCTCGAGCGACTCCGGGGCGGCACGCTCGCCGCGTAGTGTGCGTCAGAACATGCGCCCGCCGATGGGAACCTCGCGCTCGGGGTGCAGCAGAACCACCTCGCCCTTGGGATCGGGGACGCCGAGCGTCAGCACTTCCGACAGGAACGGACCGATCTGGCGCACGGGGAAGTTCACCACCGCGACGACCTGCCGTCCGACCAGCTCCTCGGGGCGATAGTACCTCGTGATCTGCGCCGAGCTGCGCTTGACGCCGATGTCGCCGCCGAAGTCGATCCGGAGCTTGATGGCGGGCTTGCGCGCCTCGGGAAAGGGCTCGGCAGCCACGATGGTGCCGACGCGGATGTCGACCTTCATGAAATCATCGTAGGTGATCTGCGGAGCGGGTGACCCGGAATGGCTCATGGGATATCGATCTCTCCGTTCTGAAGCCTGCGCACGCCGCTCTAGATCATCCCGAGCGGCCGCGGAAGTGAGCGCGCTGCCGTGACACAGGTGAATTTTCGAAACGGGCGCAGATGTTTTCCAGAGACGGCGGCAGTGATACCTTCGCCGCAGAGCTTCGAAAGGCCGCGCAATGGCGTCATCCCTTCCCCGCACCCCGCGCACGCTCACCGGTTTCGAGCCCCGCCATGAGAAGGTGATCTCGCGCTACGCCTTCGCGAAACGGCTCGCGCGCGCGCTGGCGTTCTGGTTCGTGCTCACGGCAGGCGGGCTCGTGATCGGGATGACGGGCTATGCGTTGACCGAGGGCATGGGAGTGACCGACGCATTCGTCAACGCCGCCATGATCCTCTCCGGCATGGGCCCGGTGGCGGAGCTGCATACGACCGCGGGCAAGCTGTTCGCCGGCTGCTACGCCATCCTCTCCGGGCTCATCATCGTCATCGCGACGGGCTTCGTGTTGGCGCCGATCTTCCATCGCGTGCTGCATCGCTTTCACGTCGAGACGGGCAAGGGGGACTAGCGTGATGATCGAGAAATTCGCCACGTTAAGCGGCAGGGCTCAGAGCGACTTTCTCGATCTGAATCACACTCGCAACTCTATGATTCTAGGGTCCCTCATGAGTCCGAAGTTCGTTCCGGAACCTAGCCGCGAACGCAGGCGAACTTCGGAATCGGGACACTAGCTTTGGCCCTGCGTGTCTATCTGGCGGGCCCCGAGGTCTTCTTTCCCGACGCGCGGGCCCAAGGCGAGGAAAAGAAGCGCCTCTGCGGCGAGCATGGCTTCGAGGGCGTGTTTCCGCTCGACAATGAAATGCCCGGCGCTGCGTCGCTCTCGCCCGAAGCCATGGCGCGGACGATAAGCCACGGCAACGAGGCGCTGATGCGCTCCTCCGATCTCCTCATCGCCAACTGCACGCCTTTTCGCGGCGTCAGCATCGACGCAGGGACAGCGTTCGAGATCGGTTTCATGCGTGCGCTCGGCCGGCCCGTGTTCGGCTACAGCAACGTCGCGGGCGACTATGCGGCGCGTGTCAGATCGGTGCCGGCCGAGGCGCGAGCCGCCTGGGACGTCGAGACGCGCGGCGCCGATATCGAAAACTTCGGCCTCGCGGAGAACCTCATGATCGCCATCGCCGTGCTCGACACCGCCGGGCGCTTCGTCGTGCGCGACGTTGCACCCGACCGCGTGCTCTCCGACCTCGCAGCCTTTAGCGATTGCCTCGCGCTGGCGCGCCGGGTGCTGGGGGTCGCCTAGACCGGCTTCTCGACGTCATCCCGGCGGAGGCCGGGATCCAGCCACGTGTCAGGTTGGCTGTCGCGTCGCCTCCGTGCAGCCCCCGTTCCTAGCCGGGCGTCATCACGCCGACGGCGGCGGCGGTCATGAGAGTGGCCAGCGTGCCCGAGACGATCGTCTTGCCGCCGAGCGAAACGATTTCGGCGCGCCGCTCCGGCACCATCGCGACCATGCCGCCGATCATGATGCCGAGGCTTCCGAAGTTGGCGAACCCGCAGAGCGCGTAGGCAAGCAGCAGGCGCGAGCGATCGGAGAGCGCCTCGGGGGCGGTGTCGGCGAGACGGAGGTAGGCGACGAACTCGTTGAGCACGGTCTTGATGCCGATCAGCGCGCCCGCCGTGCCCGCCTCGTTCCACGGCACGCCCATGAGCCAGGCGAGCGGCGCGCAGAGCCAGCCCAGGATGCCCTCGATGGTGAGGGGCACGCCAAACGGCGCCGACACCGCGCCGAGCGCCATGTTGGCAAGCGCCACGAGCGCGACCGACACGATCAGCATGGCGGTGATGTTGACCAGCAGCACCACGCCGTCGCGCGTGCCCTGCGCAATGGCGTCGACGCTCGAGCGGGACGGCTCGTCGAGCACGACGAGGCTCCCGCCGCGCGACGCGGGAGGCGCGGCCGGCGCCTCGCCCACGCCCGCCTGCGGCACCATCAACGCCGAGATCATCAGCGCCGCCGGCACGCTGATCACCGACGCGACCATGAGATGGCCCGCCGCGCCCGCGAGGCGCGGCTCGAGAACCGTTGCGTAGAGCGCCAGCACGGTGCCGGCCACCGTCGCCATGCCGACCGTCATGGTGGCGAACAGGTCCGCCCGGCTCATCTCGCGCAGGTAGGGACGCACGAGCAGCGGCGCCTCGACCATGCCGACGAAGATGTTGGCGGCGGCCGAGGTGCCGACCGGGCCGCTCAGGGAAAACGCGCGCTCGAGCACCCAGCCGATGGCCCCCACGATCCGCTGCAGCACGCCCCAGTGATAGAGCAGCCGCGACAGGGCGCTGATCAGCAGCACCAGGGGAAGCGCCTGCAGGGCCAGCACGAAGCTGTTCTCGGGCCGGATGGCGTCGAACGGCGCCGGGGCACCCGCGAGGTAGCCGAACACGAGGTGGGTCCCGGCGTTGGTCGCCTCCTGGAGCGCCGCCACGAGCCCGGCCGCCCAATCGAACGCCGCGCGCGAGGCCGGCACCGTCAGCATGACGGCTGCGATGGCGAGCTGGAGGCCGATGCCGGCCACGGCGACGCGGGCCAGGTGCGCGCCATGGATGGCGTTGCGCCGCTCGGACAATACCCAAGCGATCAAAGGCAGCAGCAGCAAGCCGAGCAGGCTCTGCAGTTGCAGGCTCATGACGTTTCCCCCGCGTTCCCCTGCCGGATCGGCGCAATCTCAGAATACGCGGTCGGAGACCGAGCACCAGGGCGCTCGTGGCGCCACCCTGACGCAGCCGGCCGAGCATCGGTATTTTCGCACCGGTGCCATATTGCTAGGCTCCTCTCGGCTGCCTCGAACGCGGAGAGACGCCATGACGCTCGCGATCACATCGACGGCCTTCACCGCCGGCGCCTCCATTCCCCGCAAATATACCTGCGAGGGCGACGACGTCTCGCCGCCGCTGGCCTGGAGCGGCGTTCCGGTCGGCTCCAAAAGCCTCGCCCTCATCGTCGACGATCCGGACGCGCCCGACCCCGCGAAGCCGCAACGTGTCTGGGTACATTGGGTGCTCTTCAACCTGCCGCCCGACGCCACTGGCCTGGCGGAAGCCGTGGCCCAGAGCGCGCTTCCCATGGGCACCGAGAGCGGCCTCAACGACTGGGGTCGCACCGGCTACGGCGGGCCCTGTCCGCCGATCGGACAGCACCGCTACATCCACAAGCTTTATGCGCTCGACGTGCGTCTCAAAGGTCTGGCTTCGCCACGCAAGGCCCAGGTCGAGGCGGCGATGCAGGGCCACGTGCTGGCCGAGGCGACGCTGATCGGCACCTATCTCAAGGGCGCATGAGGCAGCGGCCGCTGCCTCACTTCTTCTGGATGCGGCGCGCCTCCCACCGATCGAAGCGGTCCTGCTCCTCGGGCGTGCACCACGGGTTGCCGTAGAAACCCGCGCGCGCGTTGTAGCGCGTGCAATCCTTGGGCGGGGGTTCGTTCGTGGCCTGGCGCTCGGGCGACGGCTGTCCCTCCGCGGCGAGAGTGGGCGCAGCCGCCATGGCCGCCAACGCGGCACATGTCAACAGAATGCGGGCTGTCATGACTGCGTGCATGGCGATCCTCGCGAGCCTCGATGCCGTCTCGAACCCATCTTGGCAGTTTGCGGCTGCCCGAGCAATGCGGCCAACCCCGACGGGTTTTGGTGAACAATTCCTTGCGCCAATTGGTGGCAATCGCTCGGACGTCTTGGGCCGACCGCAAGAGATCCTCCCGTACTCTGGCAATCTTTCTGTATGCGATCTTGGGGGCCCGCGTGGCGTCTCGGCTACCTGTGTCACAGAGCTTCCGCCTGGCCGGCTGGGTCGCGCTGGCAATGATCTTGCCGGCGGTGGTCGCCGTCGTGCTGCTCGGCAGGAACGCGCTCTCGGTGATCGACCGCGTCAACGAGGTCGCCCTCGACCGCGAGAGAGCCTCGGTCGAGCGCGGCCTCAAGGTCCTCGGCGATCTGCACGCCGCGGAGATGATGTCGCAATCCGTCCGCGATGAAGCGTTCCGCAACGTCGTGCTTGCCAAGCGCCCGGACTGGATCGTGGAGACCTTCGGCGCCCAGGCCATGAAGGCCCAGGGCGGCATGCACCTTCTGATCGTCGCGCCTCACAACGAGGTGCTCTACTCGAGCGACGCGCACGGCGAGCCCCCGGCGGACAAGGTCGCGGGCGTTCTCTCCGCGACGGCCCACCTGATGGAGCGGGCGCGCACGATCTATCAGACGGCCCGCGCGGTCGGCGTTGGTCTTGGCGGGCATCATGCCGGGACCGAAAGCGACGGGATCTACGTCAGCGACATGATCAAGGTCGATGGCCGGCCGGCTTTGATCACCGTCGCGCCGTTTGGACCGGCCAACGATTCGAGCCAGCTCCCGAGGGAGCCGACCCTGCTTGTCGGACTGCAATTCATGACACCGGCGCTGCTTGACAGGCTCGGGGCGATCGCGCGCGTGCCGGGTCTCGATCATGCCTCGAATGCGGAGGCGGGTTCCTCCGGCACGCCGCTGCATGTCGTGCGCGATTCAAAAGGCAACCCCGTAACCCGGCTTACCTGGGATTTCGCCCCACCCGGCCACGCGATTCTCAAGGCGGCGCTGCCTGCCATCGCCGTATCGCTTGGCCTCGTCGGCTTCCTCACCGTGCTTGCCGCCGTGCTGATCCACCGCATGATGCAGCGGCTCGCGGAGGGCGAGCAGGCAGCGCTCTACTCGTCGCGCCACGACACGGCGACCGGCCTCGCCAATCGCGGATGGTTCATGCGCATGCTGTCGGACATCGCAACCTCCCGAGACGGGACCCGCACCACGCGCGCCGTGTTGCTGATCGACTGCGACCATTTCAAAACCATCAACGACACGCTCGGACATGCGGCCGGAGACGCGGTGCTGCGCGCGGTCGCCCGCCGCCTCGAGGCCATCGCACCGTCGATCGAGGTCGCGGCGCGCCTCGGCGGCGACGAGTTCGCTGCTGTCTCCGCCCCGCTCGAAAGCCCTGACGAGGCCCACGCGCTCTTGGCCGAGGTCGAGAAGGCCCTGACGGCTCCGGTCACGTTCGAAGGCTACGTCATCGAGGTCAGCGTCAGCATCGGCGCGGCCGTGCTGCAGACGCCATCGACCGCCTCGATCGATACGTGGCTCGTGCGCTCGGACCTCGCGCTCTACCGCGCGAAACGTGACGGACGCGGCTGCGCCCGCCTTTACGATCCCGAGATCGACAACGGGAGCCTGCAACCGCTGTCTGTGAAGCCGGCCAACGGACGAACCGTGCCGCGCGCAGCCTAGCTCCGCTTACCGGTCGATGCGGCTGATCTTCGAGCCTTCGAGGGTGAGATTGTACATGAGGCCCTTCTGATCGAGGATGAACCCGATCACCGGCTTCTTGATCTGGTTGGTGTCGACCGACCCGCCCACGCCGACCGTGATCAGCGCCACCGATCCGTCGACGCCGACCTTCCATCCGTGCTTCCTGCGAAAGCTCCCGAGCGCCTCGTCGGTCATGAAGAGGATGATCACCGTGCGCGCCTGCACGCCGAGCTGGAACCCGACCGAGGCGGAGATGGTGTTGTAGTAGCCCTCGGTATGGCCGCCGCGAAGCAGCGCGCCCTCGCCGTACTCGCCGCCAAGCCCCATGCCGGCCTTGACGACGGACGGGAACACGAGCACGCCCGCCGCGTCACGCACCAGCTCGCGCGCGCCGCCGACCGTGCTGTAGAAATGATGCAGGGCGTTGTCGACGTCGGCGTCGATCTCGTAGGCCGAGGCCGCCTCGGCGGAGCGGGCCGCGCCCATGAGCAGGCCGAGCGCGAGCAGCGCGTTGATCAGAAGAGCTTTCGGCAACATGCGTGGCGTCCCCCAGTGCAACCGTCGAGTGCAACCGTCGGCGTGCGAATCGCCAACCCGTTAGGCCCACTCTATCGAAAACCATGGAGCCAATGTGGCGCGGAAGCCGCAGCGTTGCTCTCTGAGCGGAGGCTCAGCAGAACAGGCAAGCGTCGCACATGGACCTTGCCTCGGTGATATGCGCGTCGAGGATGCGCGTGTACTCGGTGAGCTTCGGCTTCTGGCTGTCGCACAAGGTCTTCTTTTTGTCGGCGTCGCTAAAAGCCGTCTCCCAGCCCTTGATGTACTCGGCCTTCTTGCTGCGGAACACGGACGCGACCTTGCGCAGCGATGTGACCTCCACGCACGGACTGACCGCCGCCCAGGTACGCCGCTGCAGATTGAGCTTGCGCCCGCAGAAATCGAGCAAGGCATCGACGGTCGCATACTCGTCGACGCGCCGCCACAGCTCGGTGCGCTGCGTCTTGGAGATGCTTTCGAGGCCCATCTTGACCTCGATCAGTGCCGGATGGCGGTCGCCGGCATGGGCGAGGCCGATGGCGGCCGCTACGGCCACTGCGGCGATCCATAGGCCACGCTGCCATGCCGCTCGCGGCGCCTGCCACATCGATACGCTCATCTCTACCCCCGTGTGCACGTCGCCTTTTTTAAGGCGACGGCGGGCCGCTCCGCAAGCGCCTGCCGCTCTCCCATGGGGATGAACATTGGTATGTGGCGCTTTGCGGGCGGGCGCCACGCCGCGCCCCGGCCGGATCCTAGGCGATCTCGAGAATTTCCAGCTCGGCGGCCCCTGCCCGCACCGTATCGCCCACCGATTTGCCAAGCAGCGCCTGGGCGAGCGGCGAGACATAGGACAGCGTGCCCTTGGCGGGATCGGCCTCGTCCTCCCCGACGATGCGATAGATCTGGCGGCGGCCGTCGGGGCGTTCGAGGGTGACGCGCGCGCCGAAGCGGATCTCGCCGGTATCCCCTTGCGCGGGCACGAGCTCGGCCGACGCGCGGCGCGCTGTCCAGTAGCGCAGGTCGCGCGCCGCGACGTTGAGGGCCGCCCGGTCGCCCGAGGTCTGTGCCTCGGCGTAGGCGGTCGCCAGCCGCTCGACCTCGGCCTCGATCTCGGCGAGGCCCGTGTCGGTCACCAGATTCGGGTTGGGCGAGATCAGCCGCTCGGGCAGCTCCTCGAACGCGGCGTCCCCGTCCGGCTCTTTGACGAATGCTCTGCTCATCCCGGCACTATATAGGGATGTAGCGGAGAAAATCACGCGGAGTGGGAATGCGGCAGGCGCAAAAGGAAATCACCGTTACCACCTCCGGTCAGGGGCTCTACGAGATCACCGAGGCGGCCCACGCGCTCGTGCGAGCTTCCGCCATTGCGACCGGCCAGCTCACCGCCTACTGCCGGCACACGTCGGCGTCGCTCGTCATTCAGGAGAACGCCGACCCGGACGTTGAGTGCGACCTCCTTGCCTTCTTCCGCCGCCTCGTACCCGAGGGCGACACGCTCTACGTGCACACCATCGAGGGACCGGACGACATGCCGGCCCACGTGAGAAGCGCGCTCACGCAGACCTCGATAACAATTCCGATCACGCGATCCGAGCTTCAGCTCGGAACATGGCAGGGCCTGTTCCTCTTCGAGCACCGGCGCCGCGCGCATCAACGACAGATCGCGTTCCACATCATCGGCGAATGATCTCGCTTGAGCGCGCGTGCTCGAACCCGAGCGCGCGCGGCCATTCGATTTGCATTCTGCACTTTGAGTGTTACGTAGATGACGGCGTCTGCGCGATCTCGTGCCTGCGCATCCAACGCTCGAAGAGGAGTACACATGGCCAAGAACAAGGAAGCGGGTGACGATCGTCGCGTCGGTGCGGTGAGGAAGCGCTCGCAGATCAAGAACAAGCTCACGGGCACATGGACGAAACGAGACGACAAGAGCGGCAAGTTCATGGACGTCAAAGCCGACGCAAAGCCGTTCAAAGGCGTGCGCAAGAAGGCGGCCAAGGCTGCCGCGGCAAAGAAGCCCGCCGCGAAGAAGGCCCTGGCCAAGAAGGCGGTGAAGCGCGTGGTCAAGAAGGCGCCGGCCCGCAAGGCCGCCAAGCGCCGTTAATATTCCCGCCCGGCGGCCGCGCGCGTGGCTGCCGGGCGACGCGCTTTGTCGCGCGCGCCGCGGCCCGCGCCCCCTTTGAGAAGCCGGCGCCAACCTGCTAAGGAGGCCCCCAAATCCACAACCAAGGGAGCCCTCTCATGAGCGAAGCCGAAAGCGTGAGACGCATCGAAACCGCCAAGCTGATCCGCAGCTATTACGACGCCTTCAACGCCGGCGACGGCGAGGCCATGCTGGCGCACCTCACCGACGACGTGATCCACGACGTGAACCAGGGCGAGCGCCGCGTCGGTAAGGACAAGTTCCGCGCCTTCAACGCCCGCATGACGCATCACTACAAGGAGCTCCTGACGGAGATCGTCGTTCTGGTGTCGAAGGACGGCACGCGCGCCGCGGCCGAGTTCAACGTCAACGGCACCTACCTCAATTCCGACAGCGACCTGCCGCCCGCCAAGGGCCAGACCTACGTGCTCCCGGGCGGAACCTTCTTCGCCATCCGCGACGGCAAGATCTCGCGCGTCACCACGTACTACAACCTGACCGACTGGATCGCGCAGGTGGCGTAGGAGCGAGTGCGTCTCTCCTTCGTCATTCCGGGCCCGGCGAGCGCACGCGAGCCAGACCCCGAATCCAGCGCAAAAATCGCCGAAGGCGCGACGAAATTTGGTTTGTCCGGCCGAAGGGAGACGACATGAGCATCACGGTCCAGGCGCTCACGGGCGAGGACATCAAGGCCGTGCTGCCGGACCTGGCGCGGCTGCGCATCGCCGTGTTCCGCGACTGGCCCTACCTCTACGACGGCACGCTCGAATACGAGGAGCAGTACCTGACCAAGTTCGCCAAGGCGAAGGGCGCGGTGTGCGTCATCGCGCGTGACGGCGATCTCGCGGTCGGGGCGTCCACCGGCGCACCCATGATCGAGCACGCGGACGAGTTCGGCGAGCCGTTCCGCAAGGCCGGCTACGACCTCTCGAAGATCTTCTACTGCGGCGAGAGCGTGCTCCTCACATCGCATCGCGGGCACGGGCTCGGGCACCAGTTCTTCGATCTGAGGGAAGGGCAGGCGGCGAAGCTCGGCGGGTTCACGCATTCGACCTTCTGCCGCGTCGTGCGTCCCGACGACCACCCCTTGAAGCCCGCCGACTATATCCCGCTCGACCGCTTCTGGGGGAAGCGCGGCTACGCGCCGGTGCCGGGCCTCACCGCGACCTACGACTGGAAAGACATCGACCAGGCGGATGAGACGACGCATACGATGCAGTTCTGGATGAAAGCGCTCTGATGGCTCCCGCCCATCTCAAAGTCGCCGCCGCGCAGTACCCGATCGGGCAGCCCGAAACGCTCGCCGATTGGCAGGCGAAGATCGCGTCCTGGGTCGAAGCGGGCGCGGCAACGGGCGCCGAGCTTCTCGTTTTTCCCGAGTACGGCGCCATCGAGCAGGCGGCGGCGCTCGGGCCCGACGTCTATGGCGATCTCACGACCACCCTCGAGCGCGTCGCCGCGCTGACGGAGGAGCGCGTCGCCTTCCATGCCGCGCTGGCGAAAAAGCACGGCGTGCATATTCTCGTGGGCTCGGGTCCCGCCGAGAAGCCGGACGGACGCTTCGTCAACGCGGCGCAGCTCGTGACGCCGAGCGGCGCGGTCGGCGTGCAGGAAAAGCTCATCATGACGCCGTTCGAGCACACCTGGGGCGTGACCGCCGGGTCGCCGCTCAACGTCTTCGAGACCGCGCTCGGCAACCTCGCCGTGCTCATCTGCTACGACAGCGAGTTTCCCCTCCTCGCCCGCGCCGCTGTCGAGGCCGGCGCCGACGCCATCCTGGTGCCGTCGTGCACGGAGCGCGTCTCGGGCTACCATCGCGTCCGCACCGGCGCTCGAGCCCGCGCGCTCGAAAACACCATCGCCACCGTGCAAAGCCCGACGGTCGGAGATGCCCCGTGGTCGCCGGCGGTGGATTTCAACGTCGGCGCGGCCGGCATCTACGTCCCGCCCGAGCACGACGTGAGCGACACGGGCGTCGTGGCGGAAGGCACGCTCAACGCGGCCCAGTGGGTCTACGCCAGCGTGGACCTCGCGGCGCTGCGGCGGCTGAGGACGAGCGGGGAGATGCGCAACTTCGGCGACTGGCCCGCGCAGCCCGGCGCCGAGCCCCTGAAGCACACGGTCGCGACGGTCAAGCTCGGTTAGACGGCTGTTTGCCTGGCGGACCTATCTGCCGCCGCGCGCCCTCAGTTTTTCGACAAGGGCTTCCCAGAACGCGGCCACGACCACGGCAGCCGTGATCAGAAACACCGCGACCACCATCTGCACGACGCTGAAGTTGGCCGCGTCCTCGGCGACGAACCAGCCGGCGATGATGGCGGCCAGGAACAGGACGGGGCGAAGAAGCCAGGGGAGGACGGGCATGATGCACCAGGGGTTGCTGACCCTCCGAGGCTAGCCCGCCCTCCTCTACGCCCGATTGATCTCCATCAACCGACTTGAAGCGTTGCACCGCCCCAGGCTCTCCGCCGCCCGCTATTTCAGCTTCCACGTGACGGTGACGCGCGCTTCCAGGGTCTCGGTGCCCGCTTCGACGGGCACGCTATCCGCCTTCGCGGCGCGCATCGCCATGGGCCGCGGCCCGCCGCCGAAGCCGACGTCCTCGGCGATCTGCACCACCTCGCCCACCTCGGCGCCGGCCGCGGCCGCCAGAAGCTCGGCGCGGCGGCGCGCATTGGCGACCGCCTCCTTGCGCGCCTCGTCCTTCAGCGTCTCCGCCTTGCTCACCTCGAAGGTGAGCCCGTGCACCTGGTTCACGCCGAGCGACACCAGCTTGTCGAGCAGCGCGCCGAGGCCCTTCAGGTCGCGCGCGAGGATGCTGACCACGTTGGACACCCGATAGCCGTCGATGACGGCCGGCGTATTGTCCTTCGGACTGGTGTAGCGCGGCGCCACGCTGATGTTGCTCGTCTGGATGTCCTTGGCGTCGACGCCCGCCTCCTTGAGGCCCGCGATCACCTTCGCCATCAGCTCGGTGTTCGCCGCGAGCGCCTTCTCGGCCGTGTCGGCCTCGGCTTCGACGCCCGTCTCGAGGCGCGCGCGATCCGGCTCGGCATAGGCATAGCCCGTGGCGGAGACGGTGATCAGGCGGTCCATGGGCTTTTCCTCGGCGCGGAGCGGGGTCGATAGGACAAGGCAAAAAGACGCGAGGGCGAGCAGCGCCGCGCGTGATGGTGTCGACTGGGGTCGCATGAAGTCCTCCGGGTTGGCGGCCCGGAATAGGACAGGTTCGCGGAGGAAAGAAGGCCGGGAACACGCCGAAGGCGACGGCCTCGAGAGCGCGTTTTGGAGTTTTGAGATCGCGAACGCGCCCGAGGTCTTCGCTGCGACCGGCGACCGGCGCTTCGCACCGATAGGGTCCGAAGAGATCGTGGTCTGGCGCTGGCGGGGGACGCGAACTCTGCTATAGAGGGGCGCTCATCCCCGCGCTTTCCGCGGCTTAGGCCGGCTCGATTGCAGCCGGCCGGGGGCCCGTAGCTCAATGGTTAGAGCTGGCGGCTCATAACCGCCTGGTTCCAGGTTCGAGTCCTGGCGGGCCCACCAATGACCAGTGCCGCGCATTACGTCTCGTGTAGGCCGCGCCTCAGCACGTCCAGAACCGGGCTGAGCAGATAGTCGAGCAATGTGCGCTTCTCGGTGACGAAGATGACGTCGGCGGACATTCCCGGCACCACCGTCAGGCCAGGCGCATGCTCCTCGAGATCTTTGCGGTCGATCTCCACGCGCGCCATGAAATAGGATTGGTCGCCTCTCCCGTCCGTAACGCGATCGGCCGACGCGGAGCGCACGGTGCCCCTGATGCGCGGCGTGGTGCGCACCGAGTACGCGGCGAGATGGATGTTCGCCATCTGGCCAACATGGACGAGCCTGATGTCGTTCGGGGAAACCTTTGCCTCGACGATCAGCGCATCGTCGTTCGGCACGATTTCAAGCACCGTATCGCCGCGCTGCACAACACCACCCACGGTCTTGAACCGCAGATTGATCACCGAGCCGCTGACGGGCGCCACGATCGTCGTGCGATTGAGCACGTCCTCGCTGGCCCGCAGCCGCTCGTCGAGCTCGGTCATCTCCGAGTTGACCTTGTCGAGGCCGGCGGTGATCTCGTCGAGCCGGCCGGCGTCGATGCTCAGCATCTCGAGATTTGTCTCGCCGACCTGTTGCGTTGCTTTTCTGATCTCAGTTTCGAACTCTGCGCGCCGTGCCGCGAGTTCGCTTTCACTGCGGCGCAACCGCAAGGCTTCCGGCCTTGGCAGCAGACCTTGATCGACAAGCTTCTGCTTGGCGGCCATTTCCTCGTGAATGAACGAAAGCTGGGTCGCCAGGTTTTCGAGCTGGGCTTTGAACCCGCCGATTTGCTCGTTGAGCTGGCGAATCTTCTGCTGCATCACATTCCGCCGCGCCTGATGCGCAGCGCTGCGCGCTTCGAACATGGCGCGTTGGGTCTCGGCTTGCGGCAGTAGCTTTCCGCTGCCGTACAGCTCCGGCGAAAACTCGAGAGTAGAGCGCCCGTCTTTCTCGGCGTCGAGGCGCGCACGTCTGGCGAGCAAGGCTTGGCGTTGCGCGAGCAGCGACTCGTAGGTGGATCGCGGTTGAACAGGCTCGAGCACGACAAGCGGCTGGCCTTCGCGCACCACATCGCCGTCGTGCACCTTGATCTCGCGAACTATGCCTCCCTCGAGGTGCTGCACCGTGCGCCGGCTCGTATTCGGACTCACGACGCCTTGGGCCACCGCACCGCCGGACAGAGGCGCGAAACTCGCCCATACGCCAAATCCGAATACGAATAGCAGAATGATCGCATAGCCTTTCCAGACCGGCGCCGAGATGGACTGGCCAAGCGGCGCCATGGCGAAATCACGATTCATGCGGCTGATGGGGGCCGGAAATGCAACGTGCTGCCCACGCCCGAGTGGAACCAATGCGTTTTCATTCATGGCGTACCTGCTTCAAGCTCTCTCTCGCTCGGTCTTGGAGTTGAGCTGCTCACCCTGCGCAGCGGCAACGTATCCGACCCGGCATCGCTGGCCGACGCCTCGCTCATCGCCTGCAGCACGTCGTCGCGCGGGCCGAACATCGCGACCGTCCCATCACGCAGCACCAGGAGCTTGTCGGCCTGGGCCATCGTCGACGGTCGGTGGCCGACGACGACCACGGCACATCCCCGAAGCTTGAGCTCGGCAACCGTTCTGGAGAGAGCGATCTCACCGGGTTGATCGAGGTTGGCATTGGGCTCGTCGAGGACGACCAGATACGGGGCTCCGAACACGGCTCGCGCGAGCCCGACACGCTGCCGCTGCCCGCCCGACAACCTGACACCTCCGCTACCCACCTCGGTGTCGTAGCTCGACGGTAGATGCTGAATGAGGTCGTGAACGTGCGCGAGCTTTGCCGCGCGCACGACCTCCTCGTCCGTGGCAGGCGCCATGCGGGAGATGTTTTCGTGCACGGTCGCAGGGAACAGCTCGACCTCCTGGGGCAGATAGCCGACCAGGCCTCCGAGTTGCTCGCGATCCCAGTGCTGCAGGCGCGACCCGTCGAGAGCAATGGCTCCGGAGCTCGGTGCGCTGAGGCCGACGAGCAGCCGGCAGAGCGTGCTCTTTCCTGCGCCCGAAGGCCCGACGATCGCGAGCACCTCACCGGGCACAATATCGAAGGTGACGTTCCTCAGAATCGCGTGTCCGCTATCCGGAACGTGGAAGCCGACGTTCTCGACTGCCACGCGGCCTTGAGGCCGGGGCAGCAGGGTCTTGGGCAGGTCGATAGGATACGTCGCGAAATGTGTCTTGAGACGCGCGTAGGCAAGTCGCGCCGACAGGAAGCTGGTCCAGCCCCCGATCGCCATTTCCACTGGCGCCAGGGCCCGCCCGAGGAGAATAGCCGCGGCGATCATGGCGCCCGGCGTGATGATGTTGTCCACGACGAGCCAGGCGCCGGCGCCGAGAATGGCCACCTGAACGAAGGCGCGCAGGAACTTCGACAGAGTGAGCAGCACGCCCGACAGGTCCCCGGCGGCGTGCATCGCGGCCGTCGCTTCGGTATTCAGCACGCGCCAGCGGTAGGTCATCGCCGGGATCATGCCCATTGCCTGCGCCGGCTCGGCATTGCGGATGGTGACATCCGCGAGCCGCATCGCCTCCATTTCCGTCTCTTCTGCCGTCTGGTTGGGACCATGCGCGATCCACTCGGTCACCAGGCTGATCAGAAGCAAAACGACGGTTGCGCCAAGCGCAATCATGCCGAGGTAAGGGTGCAGGCACCAGATGAACACCACGAAAATCGGCACCCAAGGGGAGTCGAAGAACGCTGCCATGCCTTGCGTGGCAACAAAGCCCTGCAGGTAGCTCAGGTCGCGAAGCCGCTCCGTGCTCGCATCGTCCCCGCGAATCTGCGCCTTGCAGCTACCCTCGAGGCACAGGGGGCCAAGCTTTTCGTTGAGCCAGCTTCCCGTGCGCATGGCAATTGAACCGCGCAGCGTATCGAGAATGCACATGACCAGCAGGGCGCCGGACGCAATGAGTGTGAGCAGGATGAGCGTGTCGATGCTTCCGGATCTGAGAACGCGATCCATCACCTGAAGCATGTAAAGCGGCGTTGCGAGCGCCAGCGCATTAATAATGAAACTGAAAACGGCGACCGCCCAGAAAGCCGATTTGCATTCGGCTAGCGTCCTTTTTAGGACGCTCCGGTCACCTGTTGTCTCGTCTTGATCCTGTTTCATGGCCGTGATCCCGCTTTTGGGTCCGGCGTTGCAATTGGCTCGCCACTTTCAAAAAAAGCCGGATCAGAAAGTGGGCGCCATAAGACAAGGGCCCGTGAGCGTCTTGCGCGCACAGGCCCTGAAAAAATAGCGAGATGTCCTGGAGGCTTAGGACGGAATGCCGCCGTCGTAGCACTTCACCGGCTTGTAGCAGTCATTGTACTTCGGAGGACACTTGACGACCTTGACCTCGGCGCACTTCTTGAGCTCTTTGATAACCTTCGGCTTGACAGGCTTGGTCACGACGCACTTAAAAAACTTCATGAGTGGAACTCCTACCCAGTTTAAGAGGAAGCCAGACCATAGGAGGAGCCTGAATTCCTGTCAGCGATATTGTTTACAGGTAGTAAACGAGGCAGGTTTGATTAAAATTTTATCAATCTTCGAACCTCGATCCAAACTAATTGAATGAACGAAAAAGGGGGCGCGTTGCGCCCCCAAATTCATGCCCGATACCGTGGCGTGCGGAAGTCTACTTGAGCGGAACGACTTCCTCACGACGACCGAAGTGATAAGAGAGGCCGATGCGCGCCGTCCAGAAGTCGTCCTCATATCCGATCCGAGCCGTACAATCGATTCCGCAAAGCGCGTCCTCATAGTCAACTTTTTCTTTTCCGAGGTCCACATACAGCGCCTCGGCCTTCAGAGACCAATTGGCGTGGCGAAGGAATTCGACACCTCCTCCGACGGCGTACCCGAATTTGGTGTCATCGTCCTTCTGGTAGAAGTCAAGGTCGCCTACGGCAAACGTGTAGTCCAGGTTCGCATAGGCAAGACCGCCCGTGACATAGAACAGGATATTGTCCTGGTGCACGATGCCGAGGCGCGCACGAACCGTGCTGAACCACTTCATGTCGCTGGAGTTGATCTGATCGCAGCAATCGTCAAACAGGCTGGCGTCGGAGTCCGCGTAGTTGAAATCCGACTCGATACCGTACAGCAGCCGGCCGCATTGTCTGTTGTAGCCGGAATAAATGCCGAAGGTCACGCCGCTGTCGTCGCCGCTGATATATCCGGTGCCAAGCTCGTCATGGAACTTGGTATCGTGTTCCAGGTAGCCTACTTGGCCACCGACATAGTAGCCGGAGAACTGCCCGACGCACCCCGCCGCTACCGGTGCCGGAGCGTCCTTGATGCTTCCGTCGGCCCACGACGAGCCTCCGCCGATCACCATCGCAAATACACCCACGAGCAGCCCGATCACCTTCATGGCGACCCCCCTGTATCTGGCCTTTGAAGTCTGCTGGCAAACAAAGGGGCGATTCGCTCGTTTCGTCGAGAGTGCGCGACGACTGCCCACATCCATGGAGGGAAGAGCGAGTCAATTTAGACACAACGTTTAAACTCGAACGCTGTGTTACTATCCTCTTGACCGCCGGGTGGTCTGAGTCCTGGCGGGCCCGCCGATGAACGCATTCACCCGGTGACGAAGGCGAGGAGGTCGGCGTTGATGACGTCGGCGTGCGTGGTGGCCATGCCGTGCGGGAAGCTCTTGTAGACCTTGAGCGTCCCGTTCTTCAGAAGCTTGCTCGACAGAAGCGCGGAAGCCCCGATGGGCACGATCTGATCGTCGTCGCCGTGCATGACGAAGGTCGGCACTTCGATGGACTTGAGGTCCTCGGTGAAGTCCGTCTCCGAGAAGGCCTTGATGCCGTCATAGTGGGCCTTGGCGCCGCCCATCATGCCCTGGCGCCACCAGTTCCAGATCACCGGTTGCGACGGCTTCGCGCCCTCGCGGTTGAAGCCGTAGAACGGCCCGGCGGGGAGATCCCAGAAGAACTGCGCGCGGTTGTCGGCGAGGGCTTTCCTGAGACCGTCGAACACCTCGATCGGCAGGCCGCCCGGATTGGACGCGGTCTTGAGCATGAGCGGCGGAACGGCGCCGATCAGCACCGCCTTGGCGACTCGGCCTTGCGGCTGGCCGTAGCGCGCCACATAGCGCGTCACCTGTCCGCCTCCGGTCGAGTGGCCGATGTGGACCGCGTTCTTGAGGTCGAGGTGCTCGACCACGGCGGTCGTGTCCGCCGCATAGTGATCCATATCGTGGCCGTCCCAGACCTGAGACGAGCGGCCGTGCCCGCGCCGGTCATGGGCAATCACGCGATAGCCCTTTCCGAGGAAGAACAGCATCTGGCTGTCCCAGTCGTCGGCGGTGAGCGGCCAGCCGTGATGGAACACGAGCGGCTGCGCGCTCTTCGGGCCCCAGTCCTTGTAGAAGATCTCGACGCCATCCGTCGTGGTGACAAAGCTCATGGGCGGGCTCCTTTCGTGTCTGAGGTCGGCGCGGGCTCGGTGTCACCCATGGCCGTCGGGGCAAAGAACACGCCGTCGGCCGAAGCCCCGTTGGATGCTGCAAGGGACGCCTCGTCCACAGATATAGAGATAGCCCCCTCATCCCTAGCCTCATCCCTTGCGACAATTCAGGCTTAATGAAACCCGCAGAACGATGGTCACGGTCCAACGCCCTTCAGGGAACGCGGGCGGCGATCGCGGGTTGAAAGACAAGATGCGTGCGTCGCGATGTTTCTATCCCGGACGGCGGGGCCATGTAAAATCGGAGCCCATGGAAGACGCTGCTTCGTTCGAGGAGTTCTGGCCGGACTATCTCGCCGCTCACTCCGACCGGCGCTCGCGCGCGCTGCATGTCGCCGGCACGGCCACCGGGCTCGCCTTCACGCTCGTGTTCCTCGTCACCGGGCACCCGGCATGGGCGGCCGCCGCGCTGGTGGCCGGCTACGGCGCGGCCTGGACCGGGCATCTGCTGTTCGAGCGCAACATCCCCAAGACCTTTTCCCACCCGCTCTGGTCGCTGAGGGGTGATCTCAGGATGCTGCGCCTCGCCCTTCTCGGCCGGCTCGATCGGGAGGTCGCGCTCGTGCAGGCATCGGAGCGCGCCGAACAATCGACGGACTAGCTCCGCCGGTGCATCTTGCCTGTGGATCGCCTCCGTTCGCAGGGCTTCCGCGGAGCAAATGAGGGTAGGGTCGCACGTGTCACTCAAGCGGAGGCACGTCCATGCTCGACACGCTCCCGACTGAAGACATCACGCTCCGATGCGAGGCCTTGTTCGACCGGGTCGCGGCGACGCCCATCGGCGAGAACGCGCATGCGCTGCGCGTGGGGCTTGCCGAATGCGACGCGATGGAGCGCGCCATCGCCAGCCCCTCGGCCGTCTACCGCCTGCGCGATGTCCGCCACTGGCTGCGGCTGGCGTACGGGCACGCGCTGCACGGTTATCCGCCGGATGAGCTCAGGCGCAATCTGCTCAAGGCGCTCGCGGGATTCGGCGCGGCGACGCGCACGATTGAGCAGCACGCGCGCCAGGCCTGAGCCCTGTACCGTGACCGTCGCAATATGCTCGCTCTGAGCCCCGCGCGGGCGTCGTGAGAGCGTGCCGCGTGCCGTACCTGCGGGTGAAGCCGGCCATAATTTTTGGTAAGGCCGAGAGGCGAGCGCCGACGCGCTACGGCCGTGCGCAGACGCTGCAGCAAGGCCATAAAAACGATAGCCGAACAGCGTTATTCCCTAGGCAGAGGTTTATTTTTATCGTTCAGAATTCGTTAGCTACGCGCGTTCACCATTCCCTGCGCCGGGACATTGGCCCTCATTCGTGTCTCGGTTATCGAGGAGGAGGTCTCGTTCCACCCCGCGTACGGGACCTCCTCTGTCGTGACCGGTGCGTGACATTCGGTCTCAACCCATGCACCTTGCCGGCTGAGAGAACTCGTTTATCTCACGAGTCATTCCCGTCGACGGAGGGAGTCTTCCTTCCGAGGGTTCCCGCGATCCCCATCCGCCAGCCAGCCGAGTGGTCCATTGACAGCGCACGCCAAGCTCAAGCCCGCCCCGAGCGAGGCGGATCACTCCGATGCTGTGGTGCGCACCGTCTGGTACGCCTCGACCGACAACAGGCGTGACGCGTTCGCGCTGCGCTACAAGGGCTACGTGGGCGCGGGCCTCATCGCGCCCACCCCGTTCGGCATCTACACCGACGCCTACGACGAGCTCCCGACCACGCTCATCGCCGGGCTCTTCCGGCGCGGGGCGTGCATCGCCACGCTGCGCCTGAGCTTTTATGTGCCGGGCGCATCCGAGCCGGTGCTGCCGTGCGAGAAGGTCTATCCGGAGGTCGCGGCGCTCAAGGCCGGCGCGGATGGCATCATGGTCGAGCTGTCGCGCCTCGCCATCGACCCCTCGATCACCAACACCCGCTATCGCGCCCGCCTCTACGCCGCGGCGATCCGGGCCGGCGTCTCGGCCTGCCTCGCCATGGATGCGAAGCACCTCATCGTCGCCACGCAAACGAAGTGGCGGAGCTTCTACGAGCACGTGCTCGACTTCAAGATGGCGGGACCCGCCCAGCTCTACCCGCCGGGTGACGTGCCGGTGGTGCTGTTGGCGCGCGCGCTCGATGACGGCTTGAAGCGCCGCATCGCCCGCAACATGTTCTTCAAGCTCGACCCGGACGAGCTCGCCGACCTCGAGACCCGCCTGCCCGGCCTCGTGCGCCTCCCCGCGCCGACCCGCTAGATCAGGGCGGCGCCGCCCAAAGGGCGCCCGCGCACGGTCTAGATCCAGTTTGCGAACCCCGTTCCGCGAGGAACAGCGGGCGAAGCCCGATCGGCGCAATCTTCTCTCATCAGCCACCGAGCACGATGGAGAGAGCCAATGACCCCGATCAGCACCATCCTCGCCGCACGCGCCGCTCTCTTCGCCGTCGCCGCCGTCGGAACCCTCGCGGCCTCTCACGATGCAGGCGCCACCAGCCTCGCCGTCAAGATGGCCTGCGCCCAGGACTACTACGCTCACTGCAGCCAGCATCAGCCCGACAGCCCCGGCGTCAGGAAGTGCATGCGCGCCGTCGGCAAGAACCTGTCGCAGGGCTGCATCTCGGCCCTCGTCGCCGCCGGCGAGGTCAAGCGCTCGGTGGTCGAGAAGAAGGTCGCCACCAAGTAGTCGAGGCTTGCAAGACACCAGGAATTCGCACACGAAAACGGCCGGGGTGGCTTGCCACGCTCCGGCCGATTGTTTTTCGGGGATGCCTGGAGACGCCGCGTCAGCCGGCCGGACCGCCCTCGTCGGCCGAGGGGCAGAGACCCTGCATCGCCCCGCGCGAGCGCCGCGCCTTCGGCGGCAAGGCGGCGACGGTCTCCGCCTCCGCCTCCTCGACCGAGACCTCGTCACCCGCATAGACGCCCTTGAGCTGGTCGACATCGTCGATGGCGACGGCCCATACGTTGCACTTGCTCGTGAAGCGGATCTCGCCGCGCTTGGAGATGGGGGTGGCGCCGAAGCCGATGGCGATGGCATCGCCTTCCGGCCAGAAGGCGATCTCGCCCTTGCTCACCACCAGGCGCGCATCCGGCTCGAGATCGTGCGAGACCGGCGTGCGGAAATAGAGCTCCTTGCCCCAGGTCTGCACCGAGGCACGGATCGGCAGCGCCTCCCAGATCCGGTCGGCGGTGGGGGTTTTCAGGAGTCGCGCCCGAATGGCGACGTCCCCTGCTCTGATGAGTATGCGCCGCACCTGAGCCTCCCGCATTCATTTTGGACGGCGAGACTTCGAGACGAACCCATAACGCCGCAGGGCGGCGAACGGTTCGTTTCAAAAGCCGGATGCGCGGGTGCTTCGTTGCGAGCACTCCCGATCCGGCAAATTTGGTTAGGCGGCCGTCACATACAGCATCTCATCTGCCGCGACATCCTTCAAGAGGTCACGTCAAGATGGCATTTGACGAAAAGCGGCAAGGTCTTGGGTACCGCGCTCGCATCGGCGTGTGAACGGGGCGCACCGCCGAACGGGCCGTAGTTGTGCTCGGATGGCCGCTTTACGGCCCCGCGACGCCCCGTCAGGCCGGCGGCGGACCGAACACGACGACGGCGTTGAGCCCACCGAACGCGAACGAGTTCGACATCGCATAGTCGACCTTGAGGTCGCGCCCGACGTTCGGCACGTAGTCGAGATCGCACTCGGGATCCGGCTCGTCGAGGCCGATGGTCGGAGGCACCCAGCTCTCCTGCATGGCCCTGATGGTGGCCACGGCCTCGATGCCGCCGCCCGCACCCAGCGGATGGCCGGTCATCGACTTGGTCGAGGAGATCGCCAGCTTCGAGGCGGCGTTCTTGAACACCTCCTTGATGGCCCGCGTCTCGTTGATGTCGTTGTCCTTGGTCGCCGTGCCGTGAGCGTTGAGATAGGCGATGTCGGACGGGTCGATGCCGGCCTCATCGAGGGCCATGCGCATGGCATAGGTCGGCCCTTCGACGGTCGGCTTCACCATGTCCTGGCTGTCGGAGCTCATGCCGTAGCCGGCGAGCTCGGCGAGGATCGTGGCGCCGCGGCGCTTCGCGTGCTCGTACTCCTCGAGCACGAGGATGCCCGCGCCTTCGCTGAGCACCGTGCCGTTGCGATTCTTGGCGAACGGGAAGCAGCCCTGAGGCGAGAGAACGTGCAGCGCCTGCCAGGCCTTCATGGTGCCGTAGTTGATGACCGCCTCCGAGGCGCCCGCGATGGCGACGTCGACAAGGCCGTTCTTGATGTAGTCGCGGGCGATGCCGAAGGCGTGCGTTGCCGTCGAGCAGGCCGAGCAGGTGGCGAAGGTCGGGCCCTTGATGCCGTACTCGATGCCGACATGGGCCGAGGCCGACGAGCCGATGATGCGCAAGAGCGTCAGCGGATTGGTGGCGCGCTTGTTCAGGATGAAGAGATCGCGGTAGGCGGTCTCGAAGGTTGTGAGACCACCCGCGCCCGAGCCGATGATGCAGGCCGCGCGATAGGGATTTTCCAGCGGAAACTGAAGGCCGGACTGGGTCACGGCCTGCTCGGCGGCGGCGGCGGCGAACCACGAATAACGGTCGGCGTGCACGATGATCTTGTCGCGCTTGTAGTTCTTGAGCACGACCTTGGGATCGAAGTCCTTGATCTGAGCGGCGATGAGGATCTTCAAGTCCTCAAGGGGGAAGCCGCCGAGCTCGGACACACCGGACTTGCCTTGCTTGAGGCTCGCCCAGAAGTCCTCGACGTTGAGCCCGATGGGCGTGACCACGCCGAGACCCGTGACGACCACACGACGTGCGCCGTTTCCATTTGTCATTTGTGTCAACCGATCCTACGAACCGGCCTCCCGCGGCCGGCGATTGGGGCCAGAGCGGCCCAGCCAAGTTCAAAAGCTGGTTGCCCGTTCCGGCAACCAGTTCTGATCGCGTTCGTTCGCTCGGATGGCTACGCCTTCGCGGCGGCGGGCCCCGCGGCCATCAAACCCTTAACCTTGTCGACGACCGATCCGACCGTCTTGAAGTCGCTCACGTCCTCGTTCGCGTTGTAGGGGATCTCGATGCCGAACGTATCTTCGATGTCGAACACAATCATCGCGAGGTCGAGCGACTCGATCTTGAGATCCGTCAAGGCAGTCGAGAGAGAGATGTCGTCCCTCGGCTCCTTCATGTGCTTCTTCAGAATTTCGATGATTTTGGCTGCGACTTCGTCCATCTCGCTCTCCAAACCCTGCCCAACGCGACTTGCAGGGACCCCGTATGGCAAACTTAAGTAAATTGAACACTTAAGTAGTGCAGGGCCGCAATTATCACAAGCTTGGGCGTCACATATCCTTAAACCGGCCTGAAGTCCAGCCGACGGGGTTCTCGCACCTCGCAGCTCTCCGGCTCGAGCGACTTCTGGCAGATCCCGTGGCGGCGCGAAGTTCCAAAGGACACAGCTTTTAGGAACCGGGATTGCGGCCCGGGCTAGGCGGGGCTTCCGAAAAAGTGTTGAATGCCGGAAGCCGTGCGTTTGACGGCACGTCGCGCACCACATAATGCCTGCCCGGAGGTCTTGGAACGCCTCGCGGGCCCTGCGCGGCACTGGGACGCGGGGGCTCTAGCGTGCCGATTTCTCTTCAAGGGACAGCGCGGAGGAACGCCAATGGCAAAAACCGGCGTCGCCGACTCTCTCGGCACGGCACCCCATGCCTGGCTCAAGGCCTACCCCGAGGGCGTCGACTGGAACACGGCGCTCGAGCCTGCGCCGATCTTCGAGCTCATGGACGCGGCGGCGGCGGAGAGCCCGAACCGGCCCTGCGCCACCTTTCTCGGGCGCACGCAGACCTATGCCGAGATTGGCGCGCTGGTCGACAAGGCCGCTGCGGGCCTGCAGCAACTCGGAGTGATCAAGGGGACGAAAGTCGGCCTTTTTCTTCCCAACACGCCAACTTACGTAATTTATTACTTCGCCATCCTCAAAGCGGGCGGCGTGGTCGTCAACTACAACCCGCTCTATTCCATCGAGGAGCTTACCTTCCAGGTGAAGGACAGCGGTACCGAGCTCATGGTGACGCTCGATCTCAAGGTGCTGTTCGACAAGGTCGAGAAGCTCATCGCCGACGATGTCCTCAAGGGCGCCGTGGTCTGCTCCTTCCCGGCGCTCCTTCCCGCCGCCAAGGCGGTGCTGTTCAAGCTCTTCAAGGCAAAGGAGCTCGCCCGCCCGCACTCGTCCGCCGTGCGCGACCGCCTGCGGCTCGAAAGCGAGGTCCTGGCCCACGCCCAGGCTCTCGAGCCGGTGCAGATCGACCCCGAGCGCGATCTCGCCGTCATTCAGTATACCGGCGGCACCACCGGCACGCCCAAGGGCGCCATGCTGACCCACGCCAACATCTACACCAACGTCCTGCAGATCGGCGCCTGGGCGCCCGACCTCGTCTATGCCCAGGAGAAGTCGCTCGCGGCGCTGCCGTTCTTTCACGTCTTCGCCATGACGGTGGTGCTGAACCTCGGCGTCAGGTTCGCCTCCGAGCTCTACCTCATGCCGCGCTTCGTGCTGAACGATGCGCTGGACCTCATCCACAGGCACCGCCTCACGGTGCTCGCCGGCGTGCCGACCCTGTTCAACGCCATCCTCAACCATCCCCGCATCAAGGACTACGACCTCACCTGCCTCAAGTTTTGCCTGTCCGGCGGCGCGCCGCTGCCGAGCGAGGTCAAGGACGGGTTCGACGCCGCCACGGGATGCTCGCTCGTCGAGGGATACGGATTGTCGGAGGCCTCGCCGGTCGCCACCTGCAATCCCCTGACCGGCCCCACGCCGCGCGGCTCGATCGGGCTGCCGCTGCCCGGCACCATCGTCACGCTGCGCGATCTCACCGATCCCGCGCGCGAGGTTCCGAGGGGCGAGCGCGGCGAGATCTGCATCATCGGCCCGCAGGTCATGCAGGGTTACTGGAACAGGCCCGCGGAGACGGCGGCGCAGTTCGCCGGCGAGGCGCTGCGCACCGGCGATGTCGGCGTCATGGACGAGAACGGCTTCATCTTCATCGTCGACCGCATCAAGGATCTCATCATCTGCTCGGGCTACAACGTCTATCCGCGCCGCGTCGAGGATGCGCTCTACGAGCATCCGGCCGTAGAGGAAGCGATCGTGATCGGCGTTTCCGACAAGTACCGCGGCGAGGCACCCAAGGCCTTCGTGAAGCTCAAGTCCGGCCAGAGCGCGACGCGCGACGACCTCATGCGCCACCTCGAGGTCAAGCTCTCCAAGCTCGAGATGCCGGCCGACATCGAGTTCCGCGACACGCTGCCCAAGACCATGATCGGCAAGCTCTCCAAGAAAGAGCTCAAGGCCGAGGAGACGCAGAAGAAGCGCGCCGGCTGATCCCGCACGCCGTCTCGCCCTCGCGCGGAGAGGCGGTCCTGCGAACTACGTTTTGCCACCCGGAACGACGGAGCCCGTGCCACGGGCGCGCGACGGGCCGCCCTCCATGCCCGGGGGAGGAGGACCTCCGGCACCAGGCGGCGGACCGCCTGGGCCACCCGGAGGCGGGCCTGGCGGACGGCCGGAGCCCGCGGGCTCGGGAGCCGCCGCGCGATCCACGCCGATGACCAGTGTCGCGACGTAGGTGTCGGCCTCCTCGCGAACGCTCACGAACGAGATGTGGTCGCCGTCCGCACCCGCGATCCAGTCGGTGCTGTTCAGCGTGTCACGCTTGGCCGCGCGCGCGTTGTAGGGGGGCACGTTGGCGAAGATGTACTCCGACAGCGCATCCGGAAAATACATCTGTCCGGTCAGCATGGCCTTCTCGTCGAGCAGCACCTTGAAATGGATGTGGGTGGTGCGGCCGCGATACCAGCCGGGATAGATCGTTTTGAAGACCACCTCGCCGGCGCTGTTGGTCGATCGGGTGCCGCGCAGGAACTTTTCGCCTTTGGTCGAAATGCTCTGGTCGTCGCCCTGCCCGGCATAGCCGGAATACTGTCCGGTCGCGTCGCAATGCCAGACGTCGACACGCGCACCCGCGATGGGTTGGCAGGTCGCGCCTTCGGTGACTTGCAGCACCAGCTTCAGCGGAATGCCGGCCCGGCCTTCGGTGATGTCCTCGCGCACGAGCGCGGGATCGAAGTAGAACGGACCTTCGACCATGCGAGGGGTCATGCGGCAGACGTTGGCCGCGGCTGATGCCGGCGTTGCGGCGGTTGCTGCCGTATCGGCCAGCAAAGCCGCCGAGCCCGCGAGCCCGGCCAAGGCGCTCCTGCGTGAAATTCCCGTGTCGTTCGCCATCGAGCCCCCGTGTCATGCATGATCGAGCCCCGGATCGGACGATGATCGGACGATGACGATCCGGCGCTCCACTGCTCTCAACGCATCACGCGAGATCGATCCGTTGCGGGGAATCCTGCGTCAGGCGGCCGCGGCGGCCCATTACGCCGCGGCGCGGGCCTCGGCCGCCTTGGCGCTCTCGAGGATGGCCGCGACGCCCATGCCGCCCGCGGTGCAGATCGAGATCAGCCCGCGCCCGCCGTTCTCCGCCAAAAGCTTCGACAGGTTGGCGAGCACGCGCGCACCGGTGGCGGCGAAGGGATGACCGAAGGCCAGCGACGAGCCCTTCACGTTGAGCTTGGCGCGGTCGATCGAGCCCAGCGGATGATCCTTGCCGAGGTGGCTGCGGCAGTACTCCGGGTCCTCCCACGCCTTGAGGGTCGCCAGCACCTGCGCCGCGAAAGCCTCGTGGATCTCGTAGTAGTCGAAGTCCTGCAGCCCGAGGTGGGCGCGGTCGAGGATCTTCGACACGGCGATCGTCGGCGCCATGAGAAGCCCGTCGCCCGCCACGAAGTCGTTGGCCCAGCTCTGCGTGTACGTGAGGAACGACTGGATGGGGAGGCCGTGCTGCATGGCCCATTCCTCGCTCGCGAGCAGCACGCAGGCGGCGCCGTCCGTCATCGGCGTTGAGTTGGCGGCCGTCAGCGTGCCCTTCTCCGACTTGTCGAAAGCCGTCTTGAGGGTCGCGAGCTTGTCGATGCTGATGTCCTCGCGCAGGTTGTTGTCGCGAAACACGCCGGCCGTCGGCACGATGAGATCGTCCATGTAGCCCGAACGGTACGCCTCGGCGCCCTTCTTGTGGCTCTCGAACGCGAAGCGGTCCTGCGCCTCGCGCGTGATCTTCCATTCGCGCGCCATGAGCTCGCAGTGCTGGCCCATGGTGAGCCCCGTGCGCGGCTCGGCGACATTCGGCGGCTGCGGCGCGAGCTCGCCCGGCCTGAAGCCTTGGAACACGCGCAGCCGGTCCAGCGCGGTCCTCTGCTGCTGGAGCTGGATCATGCGCGTCGCGAACTTCTTCGAGAACACGATGGGAGCATCCGAGGTGGTGTCGGAGCCGGTGGCGATGCCGCACTCGATCTCGCCGGTCGCGATCTTGGCGCCGATGCCGGCTGCCGCCTGCAGGCTCGTTCCGCAGGCTTGCTGCAGCGTGATGCCGGGCGTCGAGGGCGCGAGCTGCGTGCCGAGCACCGCCTCGCGGGTAAGATTGAAGTCCTTGGAGTGGGTAACGACCGCCCCGCCGACCACCTCGTCGATGTGCAGTCCCTTCAAGCGGTAGCGCTCGACGAGACCATTCAGCGCCGCCGTCATCAGGTCGAGATTGGAAAGGTCGGCGAAAAGCGTGTTCGAGCGGCAAAACGGCGTGCGCACGCCGCCGACGATACCGACTCGCCTCAATGTCTGAGCCATGAAGTCCTCCCGCTCCGCTTGCCCTCAGGTCCCCACGGTCAGAATGTCCGCCGCGCGTCGACCCCGAGCTGCTGTTTCACGCCGTCGACGTCACCCAGCACCCACAGCCTGGTGATCTGCCGGCCGTCCGTCTCGAAGAATGCCGCGCCGGCCCAGCCGATCGGACGGCCCGTCCCCGCGACGCCAAAAAACTCACCCTGATGCAGCCCTTGGAAAGAAAGGCGGGCCGCGGCCTTGTCACCATCCACGATGAGATCATCGACGGTGCAGGTGTAATTTCCGAGCGCGGCGTGGATCGCGCGCATGTAATTGAGGAAGCCGTCGAGGCCTTGCCGCTCGGGACCGAGCGAAGCCCGGAACGCGAAGCTCGGATGCAGGATCTCGCGCGCCGCCTCCTCGTCGGCGCGGTTCCAGACCACATCGTAGAAGCGCCTGACCAGGTCCGCTGTGCGCGCTGTGGCGGAAGTTTGCATCAATCACTCGGCCGCGTTGCGTTGCTCGGGGGCCCTGGCGACCGCCTGCTCGCCGGCCTTGAAGTGGAGCGGACCGCCGCGGAAGGGGGCGAATCCGGTGCCGAAGATCACGCCGGCGTCCACCAGATCCGCGCTTGCCACGACGCCTTCGTCGAGCGCGCGCTGTGATTCCGCGATGATCGGCTCGACCAGCTCGCGGCCGAGCTTCTCGAGGTCGGCCGCCGCGTAGCTCTTCTCTGCCTTCTCCGCCCGGCCGTCCTTCCACACGTAGAACCCTTCGCCGGTCTTCTTGCCGAGCTTCTTGGCTTCCACCAGGCGCTGCAGGAGCGAGCCCTCGGGCGAGAGACCAAGGATTCGCCCGACATGCGCGCAGACGTCGAGACCCACCGCGTCGGCAAGCTCGATCGGCCCCATCGGCATGCCGAACGTGCGGGCCGCCTCGTCGATCTTCTCCTTCTCTTCGCCCTTCTCGAGACGCGCCATGGCCTGCATCATGTAGGGAGCGAGAATGCGGTTGACGAGGAAGCCCGGGACGCTTTTGGCGACAAGCGGGAATTTGCCGATGGCGGTGATGAAGGCCGCCCCCTTGCTCACGTCCTCCTCATGGCTTTGCGCGCCGCGCACAACCTCGACCAGCGGCATCTGCGCCACCGGGTTGAAGAAGTGGATGCCGATCAGCCGGCCGGGGTCCTTCAGCGGTGCGGCGATGGCCTCGATCTCGAGGGACGAGGTATTGGTCGCCAGCACGGCGCCAGGTTTGATCTTCCCCTCGAGGTCGGAGAACAGCTTCTGCTTGACGTCGAGCCTTTCGACGATGGCCTCGATGATGACGTCGGCGCGCGACGCGCCGGCCCCTGTCGGGTCGGCGATGAGGCGCGCCTTGGCGGCGGCCCGCTGTGCCTTGGTCTTGAACTTCCTGGCGAAGAGCTTGCCCTGCGCCTTGATGCCCTTCTCGATCACGTCGGGCGAGATGTCTTGCAGCGTCACCTCCATGCCCGAGGCCACGCACCAGCCGGCGATGTCCGCGCCCATGGTGCCGGCGCCGATCACGTGCACGCGCCGAGGCTTCCAGCCGAGCCCCTTCGGCGCCTGCGCTTTCAACGTCTCGGAGAGCTTGAAGACGCGGCGCAGGTTGCGGGACTGCTCAGAGATGAGAAGCGGCGCGAAGTACCGCGTCTCGGCAGCCTTGAGCGCCTCGATATCGCCTCCGTGCTGCTCGAACAGGTCGATCAGGCGGAACGGCGCCGGATAGTGCGCCTCGCGCGCCTTCTTCTTGGCCTCGTCGCGCATTTTCTTGGCGAGCAGCGCGCGTGCCGGCCAGCGCGTCAGAAGCTGCTTGGCGAGTCCCGCCGGCTTGCTCTTGCGCTTTTTCAGCACGGCCTTCCTCGCCGCCCAGCGCAGCGCGCCGCGGCTCGCGACCAGTTCGTCGATGAAGCCCATGGCACGGGCGCGCGTGGCGCCGATCATGCTGCCGGTCAGCATGGCCTGCATGGCGGCCAGGGGTCCCGCCTGGCGGATCGAGCGCGCGGTGCCGTGCCAGCCCGGGAAGATGCCGAGCTTGACCTCGGGGAAGCCGACGCGCGTCCCCTCGTCGCGTGTCGCGATGCGGTAGTGGCAGGCGAGCACCAGCTCGAAGCCGCCGCCGACGCACACGCCGTGGATGCCGGCGACCACGGGGATCGGCAGCCGCTCGATGCGATCGAACAGCGCCAGCACGAGGCGCAGGCGATCGATCACCTGGGCCTCGGTCTCGAAGCCGTCGAACTCGTTGATGTCGGCGCCGACGATGAACCCCTTCTCCTTGCCGGAGAGAATGACGAGCCCGCACATGGTGCGTCGCCGCGCGCCCTCCTCGGCCCAGTCGACGATCTCGCCGAGCTCCTGCAGCGGACGCGTGCCGAGCGCATTGGCGCTCTGCCCCTCGCGGTCGAAGATCGCCCAGCCGATGCCTTCCTGGTCGACGGAAAAATGCCAGTCGTGGAACGCGAGCTTGCCTTCGCGCGCGTCTCCCGTGTCCCCTGCGTCGCTATCATGAGCCATGGGTGGCCTCTTTTCTGAGAATGGGCTCGCCGTCCGCCGCGGCGCGCGAGTTGTGGCCGAGATTGCCGGGCGCCGCCTTGCGATAGTTGGGCATCAGCTCATCGGGCGCGAAGTGATCGACGGCGATGGCCCGCGCGGTGAGCGCCTCGACCTCGCGCAGGAGCTGCGCCTCGCTCTCGGTGATGGTGCCCGCGTCCGCCGCCTCGCCGATCCAGTCGATGCCGTGATAGCGGCGCACGGTGCCGGCGCGGATGGCGCGCTCGAGCTTCTTCTCCGCCTCCTCGGCCGCGACGACCTTCTTCAGCGTCACCTCGAGCAGACCGGTGGCGTCATTCGGGTCGTCGGAGACATAGATATCGCGTGTCAGGCGATCGCGCACCTCGCCCGGCTGCAGCACGAGCCTCACGATCTTCGAGCCCAGCGCATCGGGCGCCGGATAGTAGTGGCGCCCGAAGGGGAACACGACGATGCGCAGCAGCGCGCGCACGATTGGATTGGGGAAGTTCTCGATGGTGCCGCGCAGCGCCTCCTCGAAGCGATGCAGGCCGTTGGCGGCGGCGAAGGCGACGATGGCGCGGTCGGCCTCGGGGCGGCCGTCGTCCTCGTAACGCTTCAGCACGCACGACGTGAGGTAGATTTCCGAGAGTGCATCCGCGAGGCGCCCGGTGAGCTTCTGCTTCACCTTGAGACCGCCGCCCAGCAGCGCCACGGTGAGATCGGCGACGAGCGCGAAATTGCGCGACGCGCGCGACAGCTGCTTGTAGAGGTTGTCGACCCCGTGGTTGCCCTTCGGCGACTCCGCGAACACGCCGAGCGTGATGTTGTGAAAGAACGCGCCGGCGAGGTTCGAGATCGAGAACGCCACGTGCCCGCAGAACGCCTCGTCGAAGTCGCGCAAGCCCGCGTCGGTGTCCGGGTTCTGCACCGCCTTTACTTCGCTGTAGAGGTAGGGGTGCGAGCGCAGCGCGCCTTGCGCGAACGTGATCAGCGTGCGCGTCAGGATGTTGGCGCCTTCGACCGTGATGCCGACCGGCACGAGTTGATAGGCGCCCTGCAGATAGTTCGACGGCCCGTCGCAGATGGCGCGCCCGCCGTGGATGTCGAAGGCGTCGTTGACGGCGTCGCGCAGGCGCTCGGTGGTCTGGTACTTCATCAGCGCGGAAATGACGGACGGGCGCTCGCCGCGTGAGACCATGGCGGCGGTGACGGCACGCGCCGCCTCGTTGACGTAGGCCGCCTCGACGAGGCGCGCGAGCGGCTCCTCGACGCCCTCCATGCGGCCGACCGGAAGTCCGAACTGGCGGCGGATGCGGGCATACGCGGATGAGACGCGCAGCATCATCTTGGCGCCGGCCGTCGCCGAGGACGGAAGCGAGATGGCGCGCCCCGCGGCGAGGCACTCCATCAGCATGCGCCAGCCCTGGCCCACCATCTTCTCCCCGCCGATCACCCAATCCATGGGGATGAAGACGTCCTTGCCCCAGTTGGGGCCGTTCGGGAATGCCGCGCCGGACGGCAGATGGCGCCGCCCGATGTTGACGCCGGGATGATCCGCCGGAATGAGCGCCACCGTGATGCCGATGTCCTCCTCGCCGTCGAGGATCTTGTTCGGATCGAAGAGGCGGAAGGCGAGCCCGACCAGCGTCGCCTGCGGTCCGAGCGTGATGTAGCGCTTCTCCCACGACAGGCGGATGCCGACCACCTCACGCCCCTCGTGCTCGCCCTTCTCGACGATGCCGATGTCGCGCATGGTCGCCGCGTCCGAGCCCGAGGTCGGCCCGGTGAGCGAGAAGCAGGGCACCTCGAGACCCTTGGCGAGGCGCGGCAGGTAATGGTGTTTCTGATCGTCCGTGCCGTACTTCTCGATGAGCTCGCCGGGGCCGAGCGAGTTCGGCACCATGACGATGGTCACGACGTCGGGCGAGCGCGAGGCGATCTTGCCCAGGATCAGCGACTGGGCCTGCGCCGAGAAACCGAGGCCACCGTGCTCCTTGGAGATGAGCATGCCGAGGAACCCGTGCTTTTTGACGAAGTCCCAGATCTCGTCCGGCATGCGCCGCTCGGAATGGCGGATTTGCCAGTGATCGATCATCCGGCAGAGCTCCGCCGTCGGCCCGTCGAGGAACGCGCGTTCCTCGGGGGTCAACACGATGGGCGGCACGGCCCGCAGCTTCATCCAGTCGGGCGTGCCGGAGAAAATCTCGGCGTCGAAACCCACGGTGCCGGCGTCGAGCGCCTGTTGCTCGGTGTCCGAGACCTTGGGCAGGATGGAGCGCACCATCTTGAAGGCCGGCTGCACGACAGCGCGGCGGCGCACCTCCGTGATGGAGAGCGCCCCGAGGGCGGCGACCGCGAACCAGATGAGCACACCGGGAATTCCGATGTGAGGAGCGTGCAGGGCCCCATGGAAGAGCCCGCACTGCCAGGCGAGGATCACGGCTCCGAGACCGGCCGTCCACTGCCAGGCGTGCGCGCGCGCCATGCCGATCGCGATCGCGACCGCGATCAAAGCGAGCAGGAGCAGAATTACCGCCATCGACCTCTCCACTTTCGCGAGCCCGGCGACTGAAGGACGGCGATCACCACGATCGCCTGTCCGTCCAGCTCGAGTTGCCGAGACCGCCCGATCCCAGAGGCGACTTACGCTTGCTCAATCCATCCGCCCCAGCACCGCATGATAAGCGGACAATTATAAAGTGTTCCTCTCCGAGACATGCCGCCAACGCTCAGGGATCGGTGGAAATCGTGTTTCTGGAACGTTGTATAGACCGAATAATCGAGAACAAATACGCGCCAGCACGTAGCAGGGTTCCGCGAGCCGCAAGACCCGTCAGCCGCGCCGTTCGCCCGAAAGGCGTCCGGTGGCCGAAGCGGGCCGGGCGAAGATGTCGTCCGTCAAGGTCTGGTACCAGGCGAGGCTTTCCTCGTAGGTTTCCTTGCGTTTTTCCGCGCTTTCGCCGGTCGCGGATATAAATGGGTCGTGGGCGACGAGCTGGTGCTTGCCCTTGACGTCGCCCGGGCTGTAGTCGGCGCCGATCTTGACGCTGTCGTCGGGGGCGAGCATCGACCAGCAGGTGTTGCGGTAAGCAGCCGCCGGCCGCTCGGCACCGGTCAGGTCGGCAAGCACGTGACCCGCCACCGCCTGGGCCTGACTGTTGGCCGAGAAGGCCGATTTCGGCATGTCCGCCGCCACCGCCGCGTCGCCGACCACATAGACATTGTCCAGCTTGGCCGAGAGGAAGGTCTCGGGATGGATCGGGCACCAGCCGCCATCGGCGAGGCCCGACTCGATGGCGATCGAGCCCGCGGTCTGGTCCGGGATGATGTTGGCGACCGCCGACTTGAAGATCTCGCCCGATTTCGTCACCACCTCGCCGGTCTTCGTGTCGACGCGCACCACGCTCATGTCGTCGAGATCGTTGGTGAGGCGCAGCTCGATGATCCCCTTGTAGTACTTGGCGAAGGCTTCCTCGAACACGGCCTGCTTCGAGAACGACATCTTGGGATCGAGGATGATCAGTTTGCTCTTCGGCTTCTCGCGTTTGAGATAATGGGCGATGAGGCAGGCGCGCTCGTAAGGTCCCGGCGGGCAACGATACGGGTTCCTCGGCGCGGCGATGACCACGAGCCCGCCGTCGGCCATGTCGTCGAGGCGCTCGCGCAGGAGGCGCGACTGGCGCCCGCCGGTCCACGCGTGCGGCATGAAGTAGCTCGCGGCCTCGCTGTAGCCCTCGATCGAGCCGTACTTGAAGGCGATGCCGGGCGCGACGACGAGCCGATCGTAGGCGAGCGTGCCGCCCCCTTCGAGGCGCACCGTGCGCTGCGCCGCGTCGATCGCGGCCGCGCGCGCGTGCACGACGTTGATGCCGAGCGCGGAGAGCCCCTGGTAGCCGTTGGTGATGCTCGCGAACGAGCGAAAGCCGCCGATGAAATGGTTGGAATAGAAGCAGCTCGTGTAGTGGCGCTGCGGCTCGATGAGCGTGACGTCGATGTCGGGCGCGGCGCTCTTCACGGCCACGGCGACGGTGGCCCCGCCCGGCCCGCCGCCGATGACGACGAGCCGGGCGCGGGCCGCGGCCCTGAGCTGGCTCGGCCGCGCAAGAACGCCCAGCGAGAGCGCGACGAGGCCTCCCGTCAGTTGCCTGCGATCGATGTCGCGCATGGAGCCTGGTCCTTTTCGATCAGAGAGCGGGGAAGAAGCCTGCGGACGATAGAATAGGGCGCAGCTCGTCGTAGAAATAGTCCGCGCCCGGATAGCCCGTGATGCGCCCGAGCTCCTCGCCGCCGCGCATGACGAGAAAGGTCGGCGTGTAGACGACGGGCGCGAGGCCCCTGATTTCCGGAGCGCTGCGGCGCACGCGCTTCAACGGTGCGAAGCGCCCCTCCGCGCTCTTCGGATAACCGGGCGCGATCTCGGCGTTCCATCTCAGGCAGAAGCGGCAGCCGTGCTCCTCGACCATGACCAGTCGCAAGCCGGTCGATGCGACCGCCGGCGCACGCCAGGCCGCGGCCAATACGGCGAGCAGCAGGAAAGCCAGAGCGGCGGCGGCTGGCAACCTCGTCGGATGTGCAGCGAGGCTCATGATCGGGCGGGCATGATTTGCACCCCATTTGCCTCCCATGCTACCAGTCCGCATCGCGGACGAGAAGCGGCGTTCAGCTTCTCTCTTGATATAATTGAGAGATCCAACTTGATCTGGAGCAGCAGGGCCGCGCGCGGAAGGATCGGCCGACGTGCGTTCCTGGCCAGCCTGATGGCGCTTGTCGCCGGCCGTGTCCCTGTGTGGGCCGAGGGCGAAGCACCGGCTGCAAGCACGCAGGCGGCGGCTGATCCCGGCCCGCAGCCCCCGAGCGCCGCGTTCGAGGAAGCCTTCGCCCGCATCGTGGGCGGCGGCACGCCGATCGAAGGCACAATGACCATCGAGCTCCCGGAAGACGCCGAGAACGGCAACATCGTGCCCTACAAGATCAGCGCCGAGAGCCCGATGACGGCCGAGGACCATATCGCCCGCGTGCACCTGCTCTCGACCCTCAATCCGCAAGCGTCCGTAGCGACCTTCCATTTCACGCCGCTCTCCGGCAAGGCCACCGTCTCCGGGCGCATGCGGCTCGCCAAGACGCAGGACGTGGTGGCCGTGGCCGTCACCTCGGCGAACGTGCTGCTTGTCGCGCGCCAGGCCGTCATCGTCGGCATCGGCGGCTGCGGGACGGAGTAGGTCATGGCCGCATCCAAACCGCGCGTCAGGCTGCCGGAACAAATCCGGGCCGGCGAAATCATCGAGGTCAAGGCGCTCGTCACGCACGTCATGGAGACCGGCAACCGCCGCGACGCCGAGGGAAAGCTCATCCCGCGCAACATCATCCACACGTTTATGGCGCACTACGACGGCGCGCTGGTGTTCAAGGCAGAGCTCGGCTCGGGCATCTCGGCCAACCCCTACCTGTCGTTCTTCCTGAAAGTGCCCGGCCCCGGGGAGCTCATCGTGCGCTGGCTCGACGACGACGACGGCGAGACCGTCGAACGCTACCCGCTGAACGTGGTTTGACGCTTGCCGGCCAGGCGGGAAGCCGCTACCCCACAAGAACATGTTCTATCGGGAGTGGATCATGGCGGAAGAGCCGATCGTCGCGCAAACGGGCCCCTACCAGGTGGACCTCGTACAAGGAGAGACCTACTGGTATTGCCGGTGCGGCCGCTCGAAATCACAGCCGTTCTGCGACGGCTCGCACGAGGGCACGGGGCTCGAGCCGCTCGAGTTCGTGGCGCCCTCGACCGCGACCTTCAACCTCTGCGGCTGCAAGGCGACCGACGACGCCCCCTGGTGCGACGGCACCCATAATATGATCTGAGGCACGCCCTCGCCGCACTCACAACTCCATGGCCGGGCTTGACCCGGCCATCCAGGGCCACGCTTTGCATCGTCGAACAAGCACCCCTGGATGGCCGCCTGTCGCGGCGACGCCGCGCTGCGCGCGGACGGCGGCCATGGAAAAATATGGCAACGTGCGGCACGGGCACATGCGGGCGGCGGCATCGGCCAAATTTTGCTCCACGGCTGCTAAAATCCACAGCACGCGCGCGTCGAGGCGGCTTTCCAAGCCCCCGGACGTGAAATATCAGTTCCCATGCCCGCGGCCCGCGCTTTAAACAACTAGACGGGGCGGCAGCAACGGGGGCACGGCCGAGACATGGATTATTTCGTCCAGCAGCTCATCAACGGGCTCACGCTCGGCTCCATCTACGGTCTCATCGCCATCGGCTACACGATGGTCTACGGCATCATCGGCATGGTCAACTTCGCCCACGGCGACGTTTTCATGCTGGCCGCCTTCATCGCCCTCATCCTGTTCCTGTGGCTCACGCAGTTGCTGGGCATCCTGTCGCTCGGGCTGGCCCTCGTCGTCGTGCTGATCCTCGGCATGGCGCTGACCAGCCTTTGGGGCTGGGTGATCGAGCGGCTCGCCTACCGGCCGTTGCGCGGCTCGTTCCGGCTCGCGCCGCTGATCTCCGCCATCGGCATGTCGATCTTCCTCTCCAATTTCGTGCAGCTCGTGCAGGGCCCGAACAACAAGACGCTCGATCCAATTCTGTCCAACGTGATCAACATTCCCGTAGGCGGCGGCACGGCGACCCTCGCCGAAAAGCAGCTCCTCATCATGGTGGTGACGGCGGTGCTGCTCGGCGTCCTCTGGTATGTGGTCCGCCGCACACCGCTCGGGCGGGCGCAGCGCGCCTGCGAGCAGGACCGCAAGATGGCGGCTCTCCTCGGCGTCGACGTCGACCGCACCATCTCGATCACCTTCATCATGGGCGCGGCGCTGGCCGCCGTCGCCGGCCTCCTCTGGATGACCTACTACGGCGTCGTCAGCTTCTCGGACGGGTTCGTCCCGGGCGTCAAAGCCTTCACCGCGGCCGTGCTCGGCGGCATCGGCTCGCTTCCGGGCGCCGTGCTCGGCGGCCTCCTGATCGGCCTCATCGAGACCTTCTGGTCCGCCTACTTCACCATCGACTACAAGGACGTGGCCGCCTTCTCGATCCTCGCCATCGTGCTCATCTTCCTTCCGTCCGGCCTGCTCGGCCGTCCCGACGTCGAGAAGGTCTGAGCCATGGAGAGCGCCGTAACCGTGGTGAAACGGGCGATCCTCGTCGCTCTGGTCACGTTCGGCCTCGCCTTTCCCATCGTGGCGCTGCGCACCGACGTCGACGTCTCGAACCATATCGTGCTGACCGAGCGCTGGCCGACCGCGTTCGGGCTCGCGAGCCTCGCGTTTCTCGGCGCGCTTGTCCTCGGTTTCGTCCGTCCCGCGCTCCTCGCGCGCCCCGCAGCCGGGAAAACGCAACCCGCCGCCCCGCCGCATCCCTTCCTCGACTATTTGCCGCGCATCGGTCTGTTGCTGCTCCTCGCCTTTCCCTTCATCGCCATGGGCATCTCCGCGGCCGGCGGCCCGGGCGTGCTCAAGGTCATGGACAACTACGGCATCCAGATCCTGATCTATGTGCTGCTCGGCTGGGGACTCAACATCACCGTCGGCCTCGCGGGTCTGCTCGATCTGGGCTACGTCGCCTTTTATGCGGTCGGCGCCTACTCCTCCGCGCTGCTCACCAAGACGTTCGGCCTCTCGTTCTGGATCACGCTGCCGCTCGCCGGCATTCTCGCCGCATTCTGGGGGCTGCTGGTCGGCCTCCCGGTGCTGCGGCTCAGGGGCGACTATCTCGCCATCGTCACCCTCGCCTTCGCCGAGATCGTGCGCCTAGTGCTCATCAACTGGGTGCCGGTGACGGGCGGCTACGCCGGCATCTCGAGCATCCCGAAGCCGTCGGTGCTCGGCTATTCGCTCGGCTCGGAGCCTTCGGGGCTCGCCGCGACCCTCGGGCTGCCGCGCTTGACCTTCATGTACTACCTCCTGCTGGCGCTCGCGCTCATCACCTATTGGGTGACGACGCGCCTCAGGACGCTGCCCATCGGGCGCGCCTGGGAGGCGATGCGCGAGGACGAGATCGCGTGCCGCTCGCTCGGCATCAACACCGTCAACACCAAGCTTTCCGCGCTGGCGGCGGGCGCCTTCTTCGGTGGGCTCGCAGGCGCTTTCTTCGCCGCCCACCAGGGCTTCATCAGCCCGAAGTCGTTCGAGTTCATGGAGAGCGCCATCATCGTCGCCATCGTCGTGCTCGGCGGGCTCGGCAGCATGGTGGGCGTCGCCATCGCCGCGATCGTCATGATCGGCGGCACGGAGCTTCTGCGCGAGCTCGACGTCTTGAAGGCGGTGTTCGGGCCTGAGTTCGATGCCTCGCAGTTCCGCATGCTGCTGTTCGGTCTCGCCATGGTGGTGCTGATGGTCTGGCGGCCCAAGGGGCTCATCGCGACCCGCGAGCCGACCGTGCGCCTCACGCCGCAGCCGCGGCGCGGCGCGCCCGCAGCCGAGCCCGCGGAGTGAGGCCATGCGCTGGATCTCCGACCCCCTGCTCAACGTCGATCATGTCTCCATGCGCTTCGGCGGCCTGGTGGCGGTGAACGACCTCTCGTTCTCCGTCGGACGCGGCGACATCACGGCCCTCATCGGCCCCAACGGCGCCGGCAAGACGACCGTCTTCAACTGCATTACCGGCTTCTACAAGCCGACCAGCGGACGGCTCACGCTCGCGCACGGCGCCACGGCGAGCCCCGACGCGGTGGCCGCGCTCACGCGCTCCGACAAGCGGCGCACCATCGGCGCCAAGCCGGAGCTGTTCCTGCTCGAGCGCATGGCGGACCACGCCATCGCCTCCGAAGCCCGTGTCGCGCGCACGTTCCAGAACATCCGCCTGTTTTCCGGCATGACCGTGCTCGAGAACCTGATCGTGGCGCAGCACAGGACGCTGATGGCGGCTTCCGATTTCTCCCTCGGCGGACTCTTCGGCCTCGCCAAGCATCGCGCCGCCGAGCGCAAGGCGCTCGAGCTCGCCAAGGCCTGGCTCGAGGTGGTGGGCCTCGTCGACCGCGCCGACGACCCAGCAGGCGAGCTTCCCTACGGCGCGCAGCGCCGCCTCGAGATCGCGCGCGCCATGTGCACCAACCCGGTGCTGCTCTGCCTCGACGAGCCGGCGGCCGGCCTCAACAACCGGGAGAGCGCCGAGCTGACGCGCCTCCTGCGCGGAATTCGCGCGCAGACCGGCGTCTCGATCCTGCTCATCGAGCACGACATGAGCGTGGTGATGGACATCTCCGATCATGTGATCGTCATCGAGTACGGCGTGAAGATCGCCGACGGCACGGCCAACGACGTGAAGTCCGACCCCAAGGTCATCGCCGCCTACCTCGGCGTCGACGACGAGGACATCGCACGCGCCACCGTCGGAGGCGCGGCCCCATGAGCACGCTGCTCGACATCCGCTCCGTGTCGGCCTTCTACGGCAACATCCAGGCGCTGAAGGGCGTCTCCCTCGACGTCAAGGCGGGCGAGATCGTGACGCTGATCGGCGCCAACGGTGCCGGCAAGTCGACGCTCATGATGACCGTGTTCGGCAATCCGCCCGCGCGCGAAGGCGAGATCCTGTTCGAGGGAGAGCCGATCACGCGGCTTCCGACGCACGCCATCGCCCGGCTCAGGATTGCGCAATCACCCGAGGGGCGGCGCATTTTCCAGCGCATGACCGTGCTCGAGAACCTGCAGATGGGCGCCGCCGTCGACGGCAGCCAGCACTTCGACGAGGACCTCGCGCGCGTCACCGGGCTCTTCCCGCGCCTCAAGGAGCGCCTCGATCAGCGCGGCGGCACGCTTTCGGGCGGCGAGCAGCAGATGCTCGCCATCGCGCGGGCGCTCATGAGCCGGCCGAAGCTTCTCATGCTCGACGAGCCGTCGCTGGGGCTCGCTCCCCTCATCGTCAAGCAGATCTTCGCCACCCTCGCCGAGCTCAACCGGCAGGGCATGACCATCTTCCTCGTCGAGCAGAACGCCTTCCACGCGCTGCGCCTCGCTCACCGGGGCTACGTGCTCGTCAACGGCGCCGTGACCATGAGCGGAACGGGACGCGAGCTTCTCGCCCGCCCCGAGATTCGCCAGGCCTATCTCGAAGGTGGGAGGCACTGATGGAGCATCTCCTCACCACGCTCGGCTATGCCGTCGATCCCGGGCGCGGGCTTTTTCCGTTCATTCTCATCACGCTCCTGATCGGTGGCGGCGCGGCATGGCGGACCGGGCAGGCCGTGGCGCAGAACTGGGGCGCGATGTGGCCTGTCGCCGCTTACGCCGCCCTCCTCGCCGCTGCCATCCGCTTTCTCCACTACGCGCTATTCGGCGGCACCCTGCTCTCGCTTCCGAGCTATCTGATCGACCTCGCGATCCTGCTTGCCGTCGCACTCATCGGCCATCGCGCCCGGCGCGCGCGTCATATGGTCGAGCAGTATCCCTGGCTGTTCTCCCGGGCAGGGCCCCTCGCGTGGCGTGACCGCAGCGAGGATCAAGGAAGATCGTGACTTCCCCGCTGTTTGCCGCGACAAACGACATCGAAAAGCCGGCGCGCCCGCGCGCCGATCGCCAACGTTCGGGCTCGACATCTTCCGTCTGCCCGGTATCGTGCTGCCCGCCCGGTCCAGGTTGCATCCGCTGGAGGAACCATACATGCGTCTCGTGAAGCTCGCGGGAGTCGTTCTCGCCTCTTTGGCCCTGGCCTCGTGCGGCGGCGAGCAGAAGCTCAAGTTCGGCGTCGCAGGGCCGCTCACCCAAAAGGACGCCGTGTTCGGCGCACAGCTCAAGCAGGGCGTCGAGCAGGCCGTCGCGGACATCAACGAGGCGGGCGGGCTCCTCGGACAGCAGATCGAGCTCGTCGTCGGCGACGACTCCGGCGACCCCAAGTATGGCCGCTCCGTCGCCAACACGTTCGTCGGCGAAGGCGTGAGCTTCGTGGTCGGCCACTTCAACTCCGGCGTCACGGAGCCCGCCTCCGACGTCTATGCCGAGAACGGCGTCCTGATGATCACGCCGGGCTCGACCAACCCCAAGATCACCGAGCGCGGCCTTACGACCGTGTTCCGTGTCTGCGGACGCGACGACCAGCAGGGTAAGGTCGCGGGCGACTACATCGCCGCAAACTTCAAGGATAAGAAGATCGCCATCGCCCACGACAAGACCACCTACGGCAAGGGCCTCGCCGACGAGACCAAGAAAGCCATGAACGCGCTCGGCGTGCAGGAGGTGCTGTACGAGGGCATCAACTCGGGCGAGCGCGACTTCAGCGCGCTGGTGTCGAAGATAAAGGAGTCGGGCGCGGACGTCGTCTATTGGGGAGGCGTGCACAGCGAGGGCGGGCTGATCCTGCGCCAGATGCGCTCGGCGGGCGTCACCGCGGTCATGATGGGCGGCGACGGCATCGCGACAGCCGAGTTCGCGCGCCTCGGCGGCGACGGCACTGAGGGAACGCTGATGACCTTCGGCCCCGATCCGCAGAAGCGGCCCGAGGCGCAAGCCGTGATCGAGAAGTTCAAGGCGCGAAACTTCCAGCCCGAGGCCTACACGCTCTACAGCTACGCCGCGGTGCAGGTGATCGCCGAGGCCGCCAAGGCCATCAATTCGCTCGACCCCGTCAAGGTCGCCGCCGAGTTGCACAGCGGCAAAAGCTACAAGACGGTGATCGGCGACCTCTCGTTCGATGCCAAGGGCGACGTGACGCGCATCGACTACGTCATGTACACGTGGCGCAAGCAGCCCGACGGCTCGATCACCTACGTGCAGAACTGAGCTTCTTCTATGCGCTGGCGCGCGCGCTTCTTTTCGACCGTTGCCGCTCTCGCCATGGGTGCGGCGCTCGGCGCGCCGGCCCTGGCCGAGATCCGCGTCGGCGCCGCGGTTCCGCTCAGCGGCCGCATGGCGGGCGTGGGGCTCGCCATGGAGCGCGCGCTCGAAGCGGCCGTCGCCGAGACCAACGCCGCGGGCGGGGTGCTCGGCGACACGCTCACACTCCTCGTCGAGGATGACGGCTGCGCGCGCGCGACGGCGGAAGGCGCCGCCGCCGTGCTGATCGCCCGCAAGCCGGCGGTCGTCATCGGCCATCCCTGCGCCAACGCCGCGGCCGCGACGGCGGCGCTCTACGGCAGCGGGAACGTGCTGCTCATCGCCGTCGGGCCGCGCCACCCCGACGTCACGCCAGCCAAGCCCGCCCCGGCCGTCCCGCCATTGCGGCTGGCCGGACGCGACGACCGGCAGGGGGTGGCGGCTGGCGCCTGGCTGCTCGCGCATGCGCCGGGCCGGCGCATCGCCGTCATCCACGACCGGACGGCGTATGCCCGCGCCATCGCCGACGGCGCGGCGACGGCTCTGGCGACAGTGGGCGTGGCTGATCCCCTCGTGTTGCCCATCGTCGCCAACCGGCACGATTACACGGCGGAACTTGCGAAGCTGAGCGAGCGGCAGGTCGAGGCCGTGCTCTTCGCCGGTTATGCCGACGAGGCGGCCATCGTCGTCGCGGACCTCGAACGTCTGGGCCTCGCCGTGCCGGTCCTCGGCAGCGACGTGCTGGCAACCGAGCGCTTCGCCGACATCGCCGAGCACTCCAGGATCGCCATCGAGGTTCTCTTGCCCGTGGGACCGAAAGCCGTCGACAGGCTTGCGGACGAGGCCGAACGGCGTGCCGCAGAAGCGCGGGGCGCCTTCGAGGCCTGGCTCGCGACACTTCGCGCGAAGGGCTCCTCGGATGCGCTCACGATCTCGAGCGCCATGCGGGGCGACCCGATCGCGACGCACGCGCTCGGCACAATCCGTTTCGATCAGAATGGAGATCTCGACGCGCCGGCCTTTGCGACGGCTTCAGCGCGTGCCGGCCGCTGGGGGCTTGACCCGAGGTGAAGGCTGCAGCGCGATCGCCGGTGGCGGCGCTGCAGCTTGTATCATCGGATGCCGAGGGATCAGCGCCCCTGCGACTCGAGACGGCACTCTTCCGCGAGACGGCGTTCCATCAGCGCGAGCGCGTCCGGCACCTTCTGTCCGTGCTTGCGACAGGCGCGGATCTTTTCCTGCACGATGGCCCACGACCGACGCGGATCGTCGATCTCTTCCAGCCGGTGATTGAGTTCTGCAATCTCGGCTTGCATCTGTTCAGTCATCACGTACCCCTAGTTTCGTCGCGTCATTGCCGACGATCCGGTCCGATATCGGGGGCAGTCTTGGCTGACGCTGGTTGAATGCACCCTGAACGCCAGCTCGCCTCGCGACCCCAATCCGTTCCTTTTGATCCAGCCCGGTAACCGCAGTTATAGAATAGCCAAACTGGCCCGAACTCGCTCTGACAATTCCGCCACAGTTAAATCCAGCTGACTCCATTTACCCTCGGCGTAGGGGCGTGAGGAAACACCGAAATATGGCCCGATGTTGGCACTTAGCCTTCACGAAATGTTGCGGCGCGGACCTGTGTCTTCCGCGTCGCAGCAGGGTGTAATATTCGGGTTTGTTTCTGTTTTTTGAAGTTTTTTGGCTGAAATGAAACGTGATCCGCTGCGATGCAATGGCCGTTCTTTTGGGCCGACCAAAGGTCGAAAAAGCGGCCTATTCCAAAGGAAATGCGATGCCGAGCCATGACATAATGTCGCAACAGCTATCCCCAGACCGCAGGGCCACATGCCTGATCGTTGGGCAGAATTGATGCCGCAGGCGGGGTCTGCTAGTGGCGTCACTCCGCACTCACCAAGAGAAGCCGCATGATTCCCCGCTACTCACGACCGGAAATGGCGTCCATCTGGACGCCTGAGCAGCGCTTCCGCATCTGGTTCGAGATCGAGGCGCACGCCGCGGCCGCGATGGCGGAGATCGGCATCATTCCCAAGGAGGCCGCTCGCGCGATCTGGGAACGCGGCTCCAAGGCCGCGTTCGACACGGCGCGCATCGACGAGATCGAGGCGGTGACCAAGCACGACGTCATCGCCTTCCTCACCCACCTCGCCGAGCACGTCGGGCCTGAAGCCCGCTTCGTGCATCAGGGCATGACCTCCTCCGACGTGCTCGACACCTGCCTCAACGTGCAACTCGTGCGCGCGGCCGATCTCCTGATCGCCGGCACCGACCGGCTGCTCGCGGCGCTCAAGACGCGCGCCTTCGAGCACAAGGACACCATCACCATCGGCCGCAGCCACGGCATCCACGCGGAGCCGACCACCTTCGGCCTGAAGCTCGCCTACGCCTACGCCGAGTTCGCGCGCGCCCGCGAGCGGCTGGTCGCGGCCAGGCGTGAGGTCGCGACATGCGCCATCTCGGGGGCCATCGGCACCTTCGCCAACATCGACCCTTACGTGGAGGCCTACGTGGCCGACAAGCTCGGCCTCGTACCGGAGCCTGTCTCGACCCAGATCATCCCGCGCGACCGGCACGCCATGTACTTCGCGACGCTCGGCGTCGTCGCCTCGTCCATCGAGCGGCTCGCGACCGAGATCCGCCACCTGCAGCGCACCGAGGTGCTCGAGGCCGAGGAGTTCTTCTCCGCCGGGCAGAAGGGCTCCTCCGCCATGCCGCACAAGCGCAATCCGGTTCTCTCCGAGAACCTCACGGGGCTCGCGCGCATGGTGCGGGCCTACGCTTTGCCGGCCATGGAGAACGTCGCCCTCTGGCACGAGCGGGACATCTCGCACTCCTCCGTCGAGCGCATGATCGGCCCCGACGCCACGGTGACGCTCGACTTCGCGCTGAACCGTCTCGCGGGCGTGATCGAGAAGCTCGTCGTCTACCCCGAGACCATGAAGCGCAACCTCGACAAGCTGGGCGGCCTTCACAATTCGCAGCGCGTGCTGCTCGCCCTCACGCAGGCGGGAGCCTCACGCGAGGAGGCCTACGCCCTCGTGCAGCGCAACGCCATGAAGACCTGGGACAAGGGCCTCGACTTCCTCGCCGAGCTCAAGGCCGACAAGGACGTGACGGCGAAGGTGCCGGCCGCGGCGCTCGAGGCCATGTTCGACGACGGCTATCACCTGAAGCACGTCGACACGATCTTCAAGCGCGTGTTCGGGACGGCGTAACGGACATTTCGCCCGCATGGGATCTCCGTCGTCTCTGAGCCGTATGGTTGGGTACGCGTGCGCCGCGCTCGGCGCCGCCTTCTTCTCGACCAAGGCCATCTTCATCAAGCTCGCCTTCGAGGACCAGCTCGACGCCGCGCTGTTCCTCGCCTACCGCATGATCTTCGCGACACCGATCTTCGCCGCCGTGGGCCTCTGGGCCTATGCGCTGCGCCGGGCGAAGGGACTTCCGGTCGGCCCGCGCGACGTCGCTTGGGCGGCGGGCATGGGCTTTCTCGGCTACTACGTCGCCTCCGCGTTCGACTTCGCCGGCCTCGAGTACATCACCGCGCAACTCGAGCGGCTGGTGCTCTTCACTTACCCGATCTTCGTCATGCTGATCGGGGCGGCATTCTACGGCCAGCCCTTCACGGCGTTCTCGGTCGCGGCCGCGCTCGTCACCTACGTCGGGCTCGCCATCGTCTTCGCCGCGGACCTCCCGGCAGGCGGACGCGCCACGGCCATCGGCACGCTCCTCGTGCTCGGGGCCGCCATCTCGTTTGCCTGGTATCAGATCCTCGCCAAGCGCTTCATCGTGTCGCTCGGCGCCGTGCTCTTCACGAGCATCGCGCTGACGGCGGCTGGCGTGTTCTGCGTTCTGCATCAGGCGATCTTCGGCACCGGCAGCTTTGCCGCCTCGCCCCGGTTCCTGTGGCTCGCGTTCGGGTGCGCCATCGTCGCGACCGTGCTGCCGACCTTCCTCTTGAGCGCCGGCCTTGCGCGCGTCTCGGCGCAAGCCGTCTCGATGATGGGAACCGTCTCGCCCATCGTGACCATCGCGCTCGCGATCTCGATTCTGGGCGAACCCTTCACGCTCGCCGACGCCATCGGCTCGACGCTCGTGCTCCTGGGCGTGGGGTTGTTCACCTTCGGCGACAGCCGCGCGACCAAGCCCCTGCCCGAGGAGAAGGCACCGGCCGACCTTCCCCCCGGAACCACCCCGCCGTGACGCCAAGCGCGCCGTCACGCGAGATGTTGGGTGCGCGCGCGGCGTGAGCTAGGATGGCAGATGGCTGACGTTCCGCTCGATTCCCGAAACCCCGAGCTTCTGCGCCGCGCCGGCATCACGCTGGGCTTGCTCGCGGTCGTCTATGCCGGGGGCTGGGTTCCGCTGCCCGGCATCGATGTCAGCCCTCTCGTCGGCCCCACGCCGGCGCACAACACCGCCGTCGCCCGGCTCTCCATCATGTCGCTCGGCATCACGCCGCTGCTCTCGGCGCTGATCCTCGCCGAGGTGGCGATGATCGCCGCGCCTCCGCTCAGAAGCTGGGTGGGGCGCGGAAGCAACCGGGATGTGCTCGCCGGGTGGACGACAGTCGTTGCGCTTCTGCTCGCGGCCTACCAGGCCAACGGCATAGCGGTGGCCCTCGAGAACGTCCGCGGCATCGTCGACACCCCCGGGCTCACGTTCCGCCTCGGGATCGTCGTGACCCTCGTCGCCGCGACCGCGCTCCTCGTCTGGCTCGCGTCCCTCATCAGCCGGCACGGCATCGGGCATGGCGTCTGGGTGCTGGTGGCGCTGCCGTACGTCGGTTCGTTCGTGCAGGCCCTGATCGCACAGGCAACGCACTGGGGCCCGGCGAGCGTTGTCAGCGTTGCCGTCAGCATCGCTTTCGTCGCGCTTGCGGCGGCAGGGCTCGCGGCCTTGAGCATGACGACGCCCCGGCTCGCCGACCCCGAGGAGGTTCCCTGGGCGATCATTCTCGGCTTCGCCGCCGCGAGCGTGCTGCTCGTCGCCCCGGTGCTCGTGCTGTGGCTTGTCGGCGCCGACGTCTCGAGCTTCGATCTCGACGCGACCCTCGCCGGCCGAAACGCCGTCGTCCTGCCGGTGCTGACCGTCCCGCTCGTGATTCTGTTGAGGCGCCGCAGTTTCGGCTTCAAGCCCTGGGCGGCACCGGCCATGCCGCTCGCGCTCGCCACCGCGCTCCTCGTCGCGGTGGCAACGGCGCTTGCCTACCTGCCGGACCCGCCGCTCTTTCCCCTGCCGCCGGTGACGCTCATGCTCGCCGCGGTCGGGCTCATGGTCGCATCGAGCTTGCGCGAGCGCATAGCATCCGGCACGACATAGCCTCCCTTCTGGTTGTCCCTGCCCGCGAGGCTTCATGCGAACTTCGGATGTCGACATCCTGATCGTCCCCGGCTGGTCGAGCTCGGGGCCGGATCATTGGCAGACCCGCTGGCAAACGACGCTCAAGACGGCGCGCCGCGTCGAGCAGGACAATTGGGTGGAGCCCGATCAGGAAGCCTGGGTGGGGCGCATCATCGAGGCGGCGGTCGAGAGCACGCGGCCCGTGGTGATCGTCGCCCACAGCCTCGGCGTGGCTGCGGTCGTGCACATGGCCCAGCGCGTCCCGAAGGGATTTGTGTCCGGCGCCTTCCTCGTCGCGCCGGCCGACGTCGACAACGCGAACCTGTGGCCCGAGACGGAGGGCCTCATGCTCGACAGCGACGGCAGCGGATTTTCGCCGCTGCCGCTCGTGCCGCTGCCCTTCCCGTCCGTCCTCGTCGCGTCGACGACGGACCCCTACTGCAGCATCGAGCGCGCGCGTGCGATGGCGGAGGCGTGGGGGTCGACGTTCGTCGAAGCGGGCGACATGGGCCATATCAACAGCGCGTCGGGCCACGGTCCATGGCCCGACGGCGTGCTTCGCTTCGGCGCGTTCCTGCAGGGCCTGTCGGAGTGATGTCGATGTCCGGCAGCCACGCGCGTTAGCCATACGTCAGGTTGAGCTGGCCTCGATCTCGCGCACGGCGGCGGCGAGGAACTCACCCATCGCCTTGCGCACCTCGGCCTCGTCGACGGCCACGCCTTTCTCGGCGAAGTCCTGCAGGACCTTGCGCAGCACGTCGTCATCGCCCTTCTCGGCGAGGTCGGCCTTGCGCACGGCCTTGATGTAGTCCTCGAGCGCCGCGCCCTCGATGCCGAGCCGGGCGCCAGCCCACTCCGCCAGCTTCTTGTTGCGCCGGCTCTCGGCTTTGAACTTCAGATCCTGGTCGAGGGCGAACTTCTTCTCGTAGGCCTTTTCTCTGTCGTCGAACGTGGTCATGACCGTCTCCACCAGGGATTGCTCGCGGCCGGATGTTCCGGCTTTGTTCACGATAATAAACGTGTTGTATGGGGCCTAGGATTCCCCCTCGCCCGGCAGCGGTACCCCGACGGGGCTGACAAATCAACGGCTTGTCATCCCTAGGGTCGGGAGCACTCCCGGCGCTCTCGTTTACATTGTCTCTGCCCCCCGCTTCAGCTAGTGTCCAGGGCGTGTTTTCTGTGCGTTCGGCCGCCCCAGACCAAGACGAGAACTCCCAAAATCTCGCTGAAAGATCAATGGGTCGGCATCCGTTGGAATGCCCGTCCTTCCTCTAATTCAAGATTGAGCATGAGCGTGATCGTCAAGGGACCAGGATCGATGAACAAGCGGCGTCGAATCTACGAGGGCAAGGCCAAGGTTCTCTATGAAGGACCGGAGCCCGGCACCCTCATTCAGCACTTCAAGGACGACGCCACCGCCTTCAATGCGAAGAAGCACGCGCTCATCGAGGGCAAGGGCGTGCTCAACAACCGCATCTCCGAGTACATCTTCCAGCGGCTCGGCGAGATCGGCGTCCCCACCCACTTCATGAAGCGCCTCAACATGCGCGAGCAGCTCATCCGCGAGGTGGAGATCATTCCGCTCGAGGTGGTGGTGCGCAACGTCGCCGCCGGCTCCCTCTCGACGCGCCTCGGCCTCGAGGAAGGCACGCAGCTTCCGCGCTCGATCATCGAGTTCTACTACAAGGCCGACAACCTCAACGACCCGATGGTCTCCGAGGAGCACATCACCGCGTTCGGATGGGCGACGCCGCAGGAGATCGACGAGGTCATGCAGCTCGCGCTGCGCGTGAACGACTTCCTCGTCGGCCTGTTCCTCGGCATCGGCATCCGCCTCGTCGACTTCAAGGTCGAGTTCGGGCGTCACTGGGACAACGAGCAGGTGCGCATCGTGCTGGCCGACGAGATCAGCCCCGACTGCTGCCGCCTGTGGGACATCTCGTCGGGCGACAAGCTCGACAAGGACCGCTTCCGGCGCGACCTCGGCGGCGTGCTCGAGGCCTACCAGGAGGTGGCGCGCCGCCTCGGCGTGCTGACCGAGCAGCGCCCGCCGAAGGGCGTCGGCCCGGTGCTGGTGGCGTCGAACCCCACGGGCAAACCGAACTGAAATAGCCAGTAAGGCAGTGGGGCAGTAGGCAGTAAGGGCAACAATCCGGCTGCCTCACCGCCTTACCGCCTTACTGCCTCACTGCCTGAGGAACCATGAAAGCCCGCATCAAGATCACGCTCAAGAACGGCGTCCTCGATCCGCAGGGGAAGGCCATCCAGAACGCGCTCGGCGCGCTCGGCTTCCAGGGCATCGACGAGGTGCGCCAGGGCAAGTACATCGAGGTGGACGTCGCCGGCATGAGCGAGGGCGAGGCGCGTGAGGCGGTCGAGCGCATGTGCCGCGACCTGCTCGCCAACACCGTGATCGAGAACTACACCTTCGAGCTGGCACCCTGATCGTGCCGCGCGGCCGGGCAGGGCTTTGTCTGCTGGCTGGAGCGGTAGCGCATGCCTCCGTGGCTTCCGCGCAGCCCTCCGCTGTCCCGACGCTCGATTGCGGGCTGGGCTACGACCAGCTCCACGCCACGATCAATGCGCTTCCTGGAGTTCAGCCTGGCCAGCGGGAGAGCCTCGATGTCGTCACGCTATCGGCGCCTGAAGAATGGAGCATCGAGGTTGCATTTACCGCGCCGGGACACAGCGCGCATCCAGCCGTGACGATCCGAACGTTTCGCAAGCAGCCGACCGGCGTTTGGACCGCCGAAAGCAAAGGCTGTGGCTATGGCGACCCGGGTCAGTTCAAGGCCATGATGGCCGGAATGAAAGCGGTCGATACGCAGCTCTCCAACGCCTCGCGGGACGCCGTGGAACGCGAAAAGCGAGAGAAGTCCCCGCTCGCCCCGCCCTGAGGCGCATCGCATCCTGGACAGGCGTGGCCCGGCGCGATACTGGCTCGCCAACGCATTTTCTGGAGATTTCTCATGCTCCGCGCATCCGTCATCGTCTTTCCGGGCTCGAACTGCGACCGCGACGTGAAGACGGCGATCGAGGCCATCACGGGCTTCCCGGTGAAGATGGTCTGGCACGGCGATGCGACGGTGCCCGCGTCCGACCTGATCGTGCTGCCGGGCGGCTTCTCCTACGGCGACTATCTGCGCTGCGGGGCCATGGCCGCGCACTCGCCCATCATGCAGGACGTGATCGCCAAGGCGAAAAAGGGCACGCCCGTGCTCGGCATCTGCAACGGTTTCCAGATCCTCTGCGAGTCGGGGCTCCTGCCCGGCGTGCTCATGCGCAACCGGTCCCTGCATTTCATCTGCCGCGACGTTTTCCTCAAGGTCGAGAACGACACGGGGTTCTTCACCCGGTGCTACCGCAAGGGCGAGGTCATCCGCGTGCCGATCGCGCACGCCGAGGGCAACTACTTCGCCGACGAGGAGACGCTCGACCGGCTCGAGGGCGAAGGCCGGGTGGTGTTTCGCTATTCCGACGCCGAGGGCAACGTCACGCCCGAGACGAGCCCCAACGGCGCGCAGCGCAACATCGCGGGCGTCGCCGATCCCACCGGGCGCATTCTCGGCATGATGCCCCACCCGGAACGCCTCTACGAGAAGATGCTCGGCGGCACCGACGGGCGGCGCATGTTCGAAAGCGCCCTCCTCTCCGCCGTCGAGGCGATGGGCTGAGGCACCTAGCGCCACCCTCAAAGCAAAAGGGACGGACCTTTCGGTCCGTCCCTTTTTTTCCTCCGGCCTCGGCCGGAGTGAGGTTCGGTACCCGGCATCTCACCGGGAAGGCCGAACTCAACGCTGCTTGGTGCTGCGGCCCGTGGCGGGCTGCCAAACCTGAAGGAGCGCGAGCAGAACGGCTTTCATGATGGTCTCTCTGGTTAGTGGCTTCCGTTGCACCTAGAGATAGTCGACTCCGACTGCCTCAGGTAGTGCATGGCCTGCTCGTCAGCTTTGCATTTCCGGAAGCGGCGGAATGCCGCCAGCGAGATTTAATATGCATATTCAAATACTTAAATGAAAAGAGACAGGCCGGCGGCCTGCCTCTTCTTTGAGCGCGACTACCTAGGTAGAAGCACAATCACGACTTGTAGGGCGCACGATCGAACACGCGTGCGTTCATTTCCGTGCCGTCCAGCGTGCAGGCGAACTCGGCCGACTGACCAGCGCTGGCATCGACCTGGATGGCCTTGCCGGGAGCGAGCGGGATCACGAACCGCGTGCCGGGGCTGTCGTGACCCGATTCACCGCCCGTTGTATCCGCCACGACCACCGTCAGATGACAGGCATCGCCCTTGATCTGAAAGTAGCCGACGGCGTGCTTGCCGCCGATCTCGAGACTGACGCCGTGACCCGGCATCATGTTCTTTTCGTACGTCTTGGTGGGGGGATCGGCGAATACTGCACCTGCGGTCAGGACGCCCATCACACCCGCTGCTGCAGCAACGGCTTTCGTCGCTTTCAACATGGTCCACTCCATTGATGATGAGAATCGCCGCGGCTGGCTCTACGGCCAGCGTTCCGGCTTGCGCATGATGTAACACCATGACTCAGCGAAAAGAATTCGTGATGCTGCATGGCAGCGGTCGAATTTGTGCAGCGCGATCCTGTCGCACTGTTCAGATGTCACACCAGTGATCCGGCCGAGATCGCGGCGACGCGGACACCTCGGGACAGGCCTGCTTCAGTCCGCGCGAAACACCGGGTGTGGGCGAAGCCCGCGCCGGCAAGGGACAACCGCGGCCTCACTCGCTATAAGCACCGCGGAAGAATTCGGAGCGCGAGGAGCGAAAGCCAGGCCTGATGCAGGATAAAGCGACTTCCACGATCACGCCCGACGTCGTGGCAGGGCACGGGCTCAAGCCCGACGAGTACCAGCGCCTGCTCAAGATCCTGGGCCGCGAGCCGCGCATCACGGAGCTCGGCATCTTCTCTGTGATGTGGAGCGAGCACTGCTCCTACAAATCCTCGCGCGTGTGGCTCAAGACGCTGCCGACCTCGGGCGCCAAGGTCATCCAGGGCCCCGGCGAGAACGCGGGTGTCGTCGACCTCGGCGACGGGGACGCGGCCATCTTCAAGATGGAGAGCCACAACCACCCGTCCTTCATCGAGCCTTACCAGGGCGCGGCCACCGGCGTCGGCGGCATCATGCGCGACGTGTTCACGATGGGCGCGCGCCCCGTGGCCAACCTCAACGCGCTGCGCTTCGGCGATCCTTCGCACCCCAAGACGCGCCACCTCGTGTCGGGCGTCGTGTCCGGCATCGGCGGCTACGGCAACTGCGTCGGCGTGCCGACGGTCGGCGGCGAGGTGAACTTCGATGCCGGCTACAACGGCAACATCCTCGTCAACGCCATGTGCGTCGGGCTCGCGCGGACCGACAAGATCTTCTACTCGGCCGCCAAGGGCGTCGGGTTGCCGGTCGTCTACGTCGGCTCCAAGACCGGTCGCGACGGCATCCACGGCGCCACCATGGCCTCGGCCGAGTTCGATGACAAATCCGAGGAGAAGCGCCCGACCGTGCAGGTCGGCGATCCCTTCACCGAGAAGCTCCTGATCGAGGCCTGCCTCGAGTTGATGGCGTCCGACGCCATCATCGCCATCCAGGACATGGGCGCGGCGGGCCTCACCTCCTCCACCTCGGAGATGGCGGACAAGGGCGGCGTCGGCATCGAGCTCGACCTCGATCACGTGCCCCAGCGCGAAGCCGGCATGACGGCCTACGAGATGATGCTCTCGGAGAGCCAGGAGCGCATGCTCATGATCCTGAAGCCCGGGCGCGAGCCCGAGGCCGAGGCGGTTTTCAGAAAGTGGGGTCTCGACTTCGCCATCATCGGCATCACGACCGACACCGGGCGCATGGTCGTCAAGCACAAGGGGGAGATCGAGGCGGACCTCCCCGTGCCGGTGCTCGCCAACTCGGCCCCCGTTTACGAGCGGCCGTGGTTCGCGCCCGTGCCGCCGCAGCCCGTGCTGCCGCAGTGGGTGAAGGCGCCGAACGGCAACCTCGACGCGCTGAAGCAGATGATGGGATCGCACGCGCTCTCCTCGCGCCGCTGGGTATGGGAGCAGTACGACCACATGGTGATGGGCGACACCATCGGCCGCCCCGGCGGCGACGCGGCCGTGGTGCGCATCCACGGCACGACCAAGGGCCTGGCCGCGACCTGCGACGTCACCCCGCGCTACGTCGCGGCCGACCCCGAGATGGGCACCAAGCAGGCCGTGGTCGAGACCTGGCGCAATCTCACGGCCGTCGGCGCCGATCCGATCGCCATCACCGACAACATGAACTTCGGCAACCCGGAGCGGCCCGAGATCATGGGGCAGTTCGTGGCCTCCGTGCGCGGCATGGCGGAGGCCTGCCGCGTGCTCGACTACCCGGTCGTGTCCGGCAACGTATCGCTCTACAACGAGACCAACGGCGTCGGCATCCCGCCAACCCCCGCGATCGGCGGCGTGGGTCTCATCCCAGATACGGCTTACACGGCCGACATCGCCTTGAAGCGCGAGGGCGAGCTGATCGTCCTGATCGGGCGCGAGCAGGGCTGGCTCGGTCAATCGCTCTACCAGCAGATCATCTGCGAAGCCCTCGAGGGCGCGCCGCCCCCCGTCGACCTCTCCGACGAGATCAAGGCCGGGCGCCTTGTGCGCGCGCTCATCCGCGAGCGCAATGTCTCGGCCGTGCACGACGTCTCGGACGGCGGGCTTCTTGTCGCTATTGCCGAAATGGCGCTCGCCTCGGGCGCGAAGGGCAACGGCATCGGCGTCGAGCTGTTCACCTATGAGGGAAAGCTCCCGGAGCACTCCATCTGGTTCGGCGAGGACCAGGGGCGCTACGTTCTGGCCGTCGATCCCGAGAAGGCGGAGGAAGTGTGCGAGCGCGCGCGGCTCCTGGCACTCCCGGCCCGCATCGTCGGGCGCACGGGCGGCGACTCCATCGTGCTCAAGGGCGAGGACCCGCTCAAGCTCAGCGAACTCTCCGAGATCAACGAGAGTTGGTTGCCGGCGTTCATGGCGGGCAAGGTTTAGGATCGCCCATTCGAGGCCGTGCATCTCGTCCCGCAGCGGGGCCTTTTGCAGTCGCCCAAGAGACGGCTGCCCGAGACCGGTCAGCCAGCCCATATCGAATTTCGAAACGCGGCCGCACTTTCGTTCGCACGCACCCCGACAACCTGGAGACGTGACGTGCTGATCCGCAACGAAGCCGCCGGTGACATACCGGCGATCAGCCGACTCGTCACCGAAGCCTTCCGGATGCTTGCGCAATCCACGGGAACCGAAGCACGCATCGTTGAGCAGCTACGGGCGGAGGGTGCACTTCTCCTCTCGCTTGTGGCCGAGGAGAACGGCGAGGTGATTGGCTATCTGGCAGCCTCGGCGGCGCGGATCGGGAAGCAGGACGGCTGGGGTCTGATCGGACCGATTGTCGTTTTGCCGTCAAGGCATCGCCAGGGCATTGGCACGGCCCTGATGACGGAGGCACTCCGCCGACTGCGCGCGACCAGCCGAGGCGCGGCGCTGGTGGGCGACCCCGCCTACTATGGCCGGTTCGGCTTCCGAACCTTTCCTGCACTGGGCGTCTCCGGCTATCCTCCCGAGGTGGTTCAGGCTTTGCCGTTCGACGACATCGAGCCGCGCGGCGAACTGATTCATCATTCGGCGTTCGGCGTGCATCAACAGGAGTAGTCTCGAGCGACGGTTCACCCGCGCCTTGCCGCCTCGATCTTGGCGACGTCGATCTTCCGCATGTCCATCATGGCCGCGAACGCGCGCTTGGCTTCATCGCCGCCCGCCGCCATCGCTTCCAGCAGCACGCGCGGCGTGATCTGCCAGGAGACGCCCCACCTGTCCTTGCACCAGCCGCAGGCGCTCTCCTGACCGCCATTGCCGACGATAGCGTTCCAGTAGCGGTCGGTCTCCGCCTGGTCATCGGTTGCGATCTGAAACGAGAAGGCTTCGCTCTGCTTGAACGCGGGGCCGCCGTTGAGGCCGAGGCAGGCCACGCCGAAAACGGTGAACTCGACCGTCAGCACATCGCCCGCCTTGCCGGACGGATAGTCGCCCGGCGCGCGGAAGACGTCGGTCACCGCGCTGTCGGGGAAGGTCGCGGCATAGAAGCGGGCCGCCGCCTCGGCGTCCTTGTCGAACCACAGGCAGATCGTGTTCTTGGCCATCGGGTGTGTCCTTCCGTTTCGAAACGTGGTGCCCCAAGGACGAACCGCTTCACGCCGATCCGACAGCCCGAATGAATTTTATAGGCGGCCGGGGCGGCGCCTACGCCCCCCAACCGCTGATCGCCTTGACCTCGAGGTACTCCTCGAGGCCGAAGCGGCCCCATTCGCGGCCGTTGCCGGATTGCTTCATGCCGCCAAAGGGCGCGCGGCGCTCACCCATGGCGCCGTTCAAGGCCACGTTGCCGGCCCGGAGGCGCACGGCGACGCGGCGCGCGCGGGCGATGTCGCCCGAGGAGACGTAGGCGGCGAGGCCGTAGGGCGTGTCGTTGGCGATGCGCACGGCGTCGTCCTCGTTCGCGTAGGCGAGGATCGAAAGCACCGGCCCGAAGATTTCCTCACGCGCGATGGTCATGTCCGGCAGCACGCCGGCGAACACCGTCGGGCGCACGTAGAAGCCCTTGTTCAAGCCCTGCGGCCGGCCGGCCCCGCCTGCCGCCACGGTGGCGCCTTCCGCGATGCCGCTCTCGATCAGGCGCTGGATCTTCTCCCATTGCGCGCGATTGACGACCGGCCCGAGGTCGACGCCCGTCTCGCGCGGATCACCGACCTTGAGGCTGTCCGCGACGCCCGCCGCGATCTCCGCCGCCTCCGCCATGCGGCCCGCCGGCACCAGCATGCGGGTCGGCGCATTGCAGGACTGGCCCGAGTTGGCGAAGCAATGGCGCGCGCCGCCGGCGACGGCCTTCTCGAAGTCGGCGTCGTCGAGAATGATGTTCGCCGACTTGCCACCGAGCTCCTGCGTCACGCGCTTGATGGTAGGGGCGGCGCGCACGGCAACGTCGATGCCGGCGCGGGTCGAGCCCGTGAACGAGATCATGTCGAGACCGGGATGCCCGGCGAGCGCCGCGCCGACCTCCGGCCCGAGCCCGTGCACAAGGTTGAAGATGCCGGCCGGAACACCGGCCTCGTCCAGGACCTCGGCGAGGATGATGGCGGACGTGGGCGTGAACTCCGACGGCTTCAGCACCATGGCGGCGCCCGCGGCGAGGGCGGGCGCGACCTTGCAGGCGATCTGGTTCATCGGCCAGTTCCAGGGCGTGATCATGCCCGCGACGCCGATCGACTCGCGCACCAGCATCGCGTTGCCGATACGCTCCTCGAAGGCGTATGTGGCCAGCACCTCCTGGGTGGTCTTGAAGTGCCCGAGGCCCGCGCCCGCCTGCACGCGCTCGGCAAATCCCAGGGGCGCCCCCATTTCGTCCGAGATCGCAGCCCCGATCTCCCGCATGCGCTTGGCGTAGATGTCCATGATGCGGGAGAAAAGAGCGATGCGCTCGTCCCGGGGAGTCGCGGCATAGGCAGGCCACGCCGCGCGGGCGGCCGCAACCGCGCGGTCGACGTCGGCCGCGCCGCCGATGGCGATCTCGTAGAGAACCTCTTCCGTCGCCGGGTTGACGATCGGAATGCGCCTCGCCTCGACAGGCTCGACCCAGGCCCCGCCGATGAAGAATTGCGTATGCCGCGCCGTCATCTGCCGCCCCTTGAGTTGTGCTCGGCCTCTCTTGGCACGATCGAGGTCCCGGTGCCAGCCATCGCCCCTTTTCGCGCGGTGTAGCGGCATCGCATTCCGAAACACAAAAGTAACTCTATTTTCTCCGGATTGTTTTCGGAAAAAATTCGATTTGTGACGCACTAACAACGTCCAGATAGATAAAATTTTAGGTCAAATGTCTGATGTTGGTTTCCAGGCGAATTCCCCTGGAGCTCCTGTCCCATGCGTACCATCCCTCTTCTGGGCCTGCTCACCGCGGTCCTCATCCCCATCGCACTCGACCGACAACCCATCGTATCCCCCGAGGCGCGTGCGTCTCTCGACGGCGACGTGCACGGCATCGTCAAGACGATGCTGTTCACCTCCGCGAGAAATGCCGAGATCGAGCGCTCGATGCTGCGCTATGCGGCTCAGCGCGATATGAGCTTCATCGGCGAGCGCAATCGCGAGATCGAACTCTCGATCGCCGCCAATGAAGCCGCTCGCCCCGCCCTGCTCGCCGAGGCCCGCGAGGCGAAGCGGCAGCAGGCCATCCTTGCCCTCGACGCGCTGCGCACGCAGCTCTTCATCACGGCGCGCAATGCCGAGAGCACCTTCGCGGCCGCCGCCGCCGAGCGTGCCCGCGACGAGCGCGCCATCGCCGCCCACAATGACGAGATCGATCTTTCGCTCGCCCGCGTCGCCGCGGCGCGCGCCGAGGAGGCGCACGCCGCGAGCTTCGTGGCCGAGCGCAACTTCGAGATCGACATGTCGTCGGCCCACGTCGGCGCCATCCGCCTCGCGAGCTTCGCCGCCCAACGCAACGCCGAGATCGCCGAGGCACAAATCGCCGTCGCCGCCGCCCAGGAGATTCACTTCGCCGAAGCGCGCAACGCCGAAATCGAGGCCAACATCGCACGCACCGGACGCGACCAGGCCATCGCCTTCGCGACAGCCCGCAACGCCGAGATCGAGTTCTCGATGGCGCGCGTCAGGGGCGAGTCCGAGCTTGCCGTCCTGCACCGCCTCGCGCCGCATTTCTACACCCCGGCGAGCGTCGAGACCGGCAGCATTCACATGTCCCCGTTGCGCGCCGACTAGGTTATTTCCGCCGTTCGGCCACGGAGCGCTTTTTGAGAAATCCGGTTTCCAGGACCTAGGAACCGCTCTAGAACTCGCGAGGCCGCCCCACCCCGGGCGGCCTCACGCGTTTTCTGGCGGCCCGCCGCCGGCCCAAGCAGGAGCCATCCGATGCCCATGGACCCCACCGAGATCGAGCGTCTCATCAAGGCCAAGCTGCCGGACGCCGCGATCGAAATCCGGGATCTTGCCGGCGACGGCGACCATTACGCCGCGCGCGTCGAAAGCCGGGCTTTCAAGGGCAAGTCCCGGGTGCAGCAGCACCAGATGGTCTATGACGCCCTCGGCGGACGCATGGGGGACGTGCTGCACGCCCTCGCACTCACCACCGCAACGCCGCCCGACTAGGCTCGGGACGCGGGGCCGTCGCATTGACAACGGCCGTACCCACGCCACATCTAGCGCGAGAATTGCCGCTGGCACCGCCAGCATCCACCACACGAGGAAGGGTCAGCCATGAGCGAAACCGCCGTCCACGACGCCATCAAGTCAACCATCGACAGCAACGACGTGGTGCTGTTCATGAAGGGGACGGCCAAGTTTCCGCAGTGCGGTTTCTCGGCCCAGGTGGTGCAAATCCTCAATCACCTCGGCGTGCCGTTCAAGGACGTCAACGTGCTCGACGACCAGGGCCTGCGCGAGGGCATCAAGGCCTACACCAACTGGCCGACCATTCCGCAGCTCTACGTCAAGGGCGAGTTCATCGGCGGCGCCGACATCGTGCGCGAGATGTTCCAGGCCGGCGAGCTGCACGCCCTGATCCACGAGCGCGGCATCCACCACACCGCCCACGGCTGAAGTTTTAGGGCTCGTGCGGCCGCTCGGTCGGGATGAAACGTCGGGGCTCACTCCCTGGATGGCCGGGTGCCGATGCGAAGCATCGCTCCGCGATGACCCCGGCCATGACGTAAAAGAATGCCTGTGGCGACCGCCGCCATATGACAAAGTTTCGCCCTCGGAGCGCCTTCTACTCGGGACGTGACAATGCGGTCGGGCGGATAGGACGTTGGGCGGATCGATGCGACTGGGCGGCCGGCGCTTCCTGTTGAGCCTCGCAATCATCGGCGCCGCGGTCTGCCTCGCGCTCGGCATCTCGCTGCCGATCATCCGCCTCACCAAGTATGTCTTCTGGAGCACGGAGCATTCGCTCCTCTCGACGGTCGAGGTTCTGATCCGCGACGGGCAGACGTTCCTCGGCGGCACGGTGCTGGTGTTCTCGATCGTGCTGCCGATACTGAAGCTCCTTTACCTGCTGCTCGTCTCCACGCTGCCCGCCGCCGAGCTCACGCGCCAGAACCGCCGCCTCAAGGCGCTCGAATGGCTGGGCAAGTGGTCGATGCACGACGTGCTGGTGCTGGCGCTCACCATCTTCTTCATCAAGGCGCAGGGCGTCTACGACGCGGCAAGCCTGTCGGGGGTCTACTATTTCACCGCCGCGGTGGTGCTGATGATCCTGTCCTATGCCTGGCTCAGGACCGAGGGCATCGCGGCGCGGCCGCCCGACGACCCACCCACGCAATCGGTTCTGGTGCGCCAGATCTCGCCCTTCCGCAACTTCGTGCTCTCGTTCCTCATCATCCTCGCGACGGTGTTCTTCGCCCTCGGCATCATCCTGCCGGTGATCCGCTTCACCACCGTCTACGTGTGGACCAACGAGCACTCGATCGCGACCATCATCTGGGCGCTGTTCGAGAACCAGGAGTACTTCCTGACCGTGGTGCTGTTCCTGTTCTCGATCTTCTTCCCCTTCCTGAAGCTGTTCTACCTCCTGACGCTGGTCACCTCGCCCGACATCCCGCCCGAGTTCCGCAAGCGGTCGATCTCGACCATGGAATGGCTCGGCCGCTACTCGATGACCGACGTCATGGTGCTCGCGCTCATGATCTTCTATGTGAACTCGTCCGGGTACACGGAGGCCACCGTTCTGCCCGGAGTCTATTTCTTCGCCGCCTCCGCCATCATCACCATGCTCGCCTATGGCTGGGCCAACACCGTGCCGGTCTCGCGCCGCGCGCACGGCACCGACGCACCGCAGGCGCCCCCACGGTCGCGGCCCCGCCTGCGCCCGCGTCCCAAGGCGGCGTCATCGGAAGCTCCGGCCACGGTCGAAAACCCGGTCGTCACCCTCCCGACAAATCCGGGGCGCAGGCACCGACCCGCCTAGAATGATCCGTTACACGTCTCGCGACGTTCCTCGAACCAGCGCCCCCTTTGCGGAGAACACCCATGGAATACCGACGCCTCGGTGCATCTGGCTTCACGGTCCCGGCTTTGAGCTTCGGCGCCGGCACGTTCGGCGGCAAGGGGCCGCTGTTCAGCGCCTGGGGCAACACCGACGTCGCGGAAGCACGCCGCTTGATCGACATCTGCCTCGAGGCCGGTCTCAACATGTTCGACACGGCCGATGTCTACTCCGCCGGAGAATCCGAAAAGATCCTCGGTGAGGCGCTCAAGGGCCGGCGCCAGGACGTGATCATCTCGACCAAGGCCACCTTCCGCTTCAGCGACAGGCCGAACGACGTCGGCTCCTCGCGCTTCCACCTCATCAAGACCGTCGAGGAGCAATTGCGCCGCCTCGGCACGGACTACATCGACCTCTTCCAGCTGCACGGCTTCGACGCCAAGACGCCGGTCGAGGAGACGCTCTCGACGCTCGACGACCTCGTGCGCGCCGGCAAGATCCGCTACGTCGGCGTGTCGAACTTCTCCGGCTGGCATCTCATGAAGTCGCTCGCGACCGCCGACCGCTACGGCTATCCGCGCTATGTCGCCAACCAGACCTATTATTCGCTGATCGGCCGCGACTACGAGTGGGAGCTGATGCCGCTCGGCCTCGACCAGGGCGTCGGCGCCGTGGTGTGGAGCCCGCTCGGCTGGGGCCGTCTTACCGGCAAGATCCGCCGCGGCAAACCGCTGCCTGAGACGAGCCGCCTGCACGCGACGGCCGACAGCGGCCCCCCGGTCGCCGACGAGGACGTCTACAAGGTGGTGGATGCGCTCGACGAGATCGCCGCGGAGACGGGAAAGTCGATCCCCCAGATCGCGCTCAACTGGCTGCTGCAGCGCCCGACCGTTTCGACCGTGGTCATCGGCGCCCGCAATGAGGAGCAGTTGCGCCAGAACCTCGGCGCCGTCGGCTGGAACCTCACGCAGGAGCAGATCGCCAAGCTCGATGCCGCGAGCGAGGTGACGCTGCCCTATCCCTACTGGCACCAGCGCTTCTTCGGCGAGCGCAACCCGCCGCCGGTGTGAGGGTCCTCGGATATGGCGATGCGTCTGATGCGGAGCGAGAGTCATGAACGCCGAGGTTGATGGCACACGCCGGATCGTCCTCATCGTCGCTCTCCTCAACCTCGCCTACTTCGGCGTCGAGTTCGCGGTGGCGCTGTCCATCGGCTCCGTATCGCTGTTTGCCGATAGCGTCGATTTCCTCGAGGATACGTCGGTCAACCTCCTGATCTTCGTCGCGCTCGCGTGGTCGGCCAAGAGCCGGGCGCGTGTCGGGATGCTCTTGGCATTGATCCTGCTCATCCCCGGGCTGGCGACGCTCTGGACCGCCTACGGCAAGTTCGTCGACCCGGTACCCCCGCAGCCCTTCGCGCTCGCGTTGACGGGTCTCGGCGCGCTGGCCGTCAATCTCACATGCGCGACCATGCTGGCCGCCTACCGCCACCACAGCGGCAGCCTGACCAAGGCCGCGTTCCTCTCGGCGCGCAATGACGCGGTGGCGAACATCGGCATCATCGCGGCGGGGCTCGTGACGGCGTTCGTGTGGCATTCGGCCTGGCCCGACCTGATCGTCGGTCTCGCCATTGCCGCCCTCAACGCCGACGCCGCCCGCGAGGTGTGGGAAGCGGCGCGCGAGGAGCATCAGGCTCACGCGTAGCGCGATCATGATTCGATCAGAAGCGGTCGCGCTCGAGTTGGATCACGGACGCAAAAAAGGCCCGCTGCGCAGCGGGCCTTTTCGATTTGCTTTGGCCGACCATTCACGCGTCGGACCGATAGCGTCCGCCGCGTGCGTGGCCCGTTAGCGCGAGTAGAACTCGACCACCAGGTTCGGCTCCATGGTCACCGGATAGGGCACATCCGAGAGTGCCGGCACGCGGGTCAGCCTGGCGGTGAACTTGTTCTGGTCCACGTCGACGTAGTCGGGCACGTCACGCTCGGCGCTCTTCACGGCCTCGAGCACGAGCGGCAGCTGGCGCGACTTCTCCTTCACCTCGACCACGTCGTTCACGCGCAGGCGATAGCTCGGAATGGTGACGCGGCGGCCGTTCACGGTGACGTGGCCGTGCGAGACGAACTGGCGCGCGGCAAACACCGTCGGCACGAACTTGGCGCGATAGATGATGGCGTCGAGGCGGCGCTCGAGCAGGCCGATCAGGTGCTCGGACGTCGAGCCCTTGGCGCGGCTGGCCTCGACATAGAGGCGGTGGAACTGCCGCTCGGAGAGGTTCGCGTAGTAGCCCTTGAGCTTCTGCTTGGCGCGCAGCTGCTGGCCGAAGTCCGACAGCTTCGAGACGCGGCGCTCGCCGTGCTGGCCCGGACGGCTTTGGCGCTTGTTGAGAGGGCTCTTCGGCCGGCCCCAGATGTTCTCTGTCAGGCGGCGGTCGATCTTGTGCTTGGCGCGAATGCGCTTCGTCATGGTAACAGCACTCCAAGGGTTGCATAGGATCCGGGACCCCGTCTCGCGCCCCGGCCCCGAGCTTGCGCTCGCAGCCGGACGATCAGGCTCCCGGTTTGGAGCGCCCCCTCCTCTGCCCGTCCCCTTTCAGGGAGGGCCGACAGGCCTGCCCGGAATCCTGGCCGAAAAACCCAGCCGATAATCCAAGCGTGCCGCGGGTGCGCAAATGGAACGCGGGCCTCGTCTTGCCGTGCTTTTGACCGGAAAACCGCAAGCGCGCTTGTCCGGAAGCACGGGCCCGGCCCGCGTCGTGGTGGGGTTCATAGTCGAGCACACGGGTGGCGTCAAGGCGGGCCGTTAACCAGCAGCCCGGCCCCCGCGCCGACGCCCCGGGCTACTTCTTTTCGGGCGCCGCGGTCGAGCCGGTGGACGCCGGCGTCGCCGCACCCGCCTCGTTCGAGGCCAGCGACGGACCCGTCTTCACATATGCGGCAACGAGGTCGCGCACCTTCTGGCGCTGCTCCTCGCTGCAGGTCTGCTGCGGCGCCTGCTTCTCGTCGACCACCACCTCCTTGTCGCCGTCCTTCTCGACCAGCTTGATCTTGCCGGTCAGCAGCATGACGGTGGTGAGGTGGAGCTGGTTGATGAACAGCTCCTGCTGGTCGCTCCACTTCTTCTTCTCGAGTTCGCGCTTCATCAGCGAGCGGTGATTGAGAACCTGCTCCTCGGGCAGGTTGCAGGCCTGCGCGTGTGCGGACAGGCGGCCGACGCGGACCACCTCGCGCGCCACATCGAGCGGCACCATGGCCGTCTCACGCTTGTTCTTGTCGACGAGGATGACGGTGCCGTCCTTCTTGGAGAACTGCGCCGGCGTCAGCGACCAGGCGTACTCCATGATCACCTGAACCGACCTGTCGCTCAGCTCCCCCTCGGCTGCAAAAGCCCCCGTGGCGAAAACCGCGCCCGCCAGCACGGCTGCACCCACACACGCACCCTTCGCCATGATCTTCCGCATCATTGCCCCTGCTGCGCTCCTGTTTTGCTTATTCTCGCAAACGTCCCGCCCGGTCGCCGCCGAGCTTCGCCATGCCCTATTTGCGGGCATCGCTCGGCCCAAAACCCGGCAAGATCATGGCGACCTATGTGGACGACTTGCGGCCCGCACCTTTGCCATGGGACAGAGTGGCAACAATACCACGAAGTGTCCGGACTTCCTGTTGGGTCAGGGCCATACGAGACAGCATTGTCCTCAAGTTTTGGACCACAGAAGGGCGCTTCTCGAGCGGTTTGAAGAAACCAAGCCGGTCAAGCTCCGATTCCAGATGATCGAAGAGGCCGAACAGCTCCTCCTTGCCCGCCAAACGCTCTGTTCCAAGATTTAACCCTGTCGAAACAGGACTTTCGTAGGTCGTGACACGCCCCAGCGAAGCGTTGCCACTGTCCCGCATCCAGGCGTAGCCGAGCAACAGGACGGCCTGGGCTAGGTTAAGGGAGGCGAAGCGCGAGTTGACGGGAATCATGACCAGCGCGTCGGCATTGGCGAGCTCCCCCGTCTCGAGTCCGTTGCGCTCGCGCCCGAACAGGATCCCGCAGCGTTGTCCGAGGCCGATCCGCTCACGGATGGCCGCAATGGCCTCCTCCGGGGTGAGCACGGGCTTCTTCAGGGGCCGCTGGCGGGCGGTGGTGGCGACGACGTAGGTCAGGTCGCCGAGCGAGGCCTCGAGCGTCGGATAGGCCGTGCTGTCGTCGATGATGTAGTTGGCGCCCGAGGCGGCGATGCGCGCCTTCTCGTTGGGCCAGCCGTCGCGCGGGGCGACGAGGCGCAGGTCGTCGAGACCGAAGTTGGCCATCGCACGCGCCACCATGCCGATGTTGTCGGCGAGCTGCGGCTCGACCAGCACGACGCACGGACTCTCGCCGGGCCCGGCGACGGCCTCGCCCTGAATATGCGCGCGGCGGATGCCGTGGCGCAGCTTCCGCAACACGCGGCGCGCCCAGAACCAGTAGTTCTCGCCCGACCAGGTTTTCTCGAGCACGGCGAGCGCGGGGGTGGCGAGCGTCGAAGTCCCCCGGCCCGTGAGGCGCACGGCGCCGTCCCCGACCACGATCTCCTTGTGCCGCGCGATGAACTCCTCGAGGCTGGCGATGCCGTGGGCTTCCGTGCGGCGCTTGCAGCCGGGGCACGTGGCGCGATCCGCCTCGCACCTGAGCTCCGCGCAATAGGTGAGGATGCGGTCGAGCGCGGCGCGGTCGATGTCCGCGGCGCCCACCGAGGCGAGACCCTCGTCGATGGTCTTCTCGTGGCAGGCGTGGACGAGCCTCGCCACCGGCATGGCGCGGCCGGCGATGGCGGGCACGCGCTCGCCCTGCTCGAGGACGAGGTCGATGTCGCGATCCGAGGTCGTGGTTGGCGTCATGGGGTCGGCTTAGCACCCTGCTTCGAACCTGTCCCGTGCGTAGCGATTAACTTTTCCCGGGCTTCCTTCCCGCCCCAGCCTCCACGTTTGACGTCGACCGCCGCCGGCCCGATATCTGTTGCATGCCCATCGGCGCACCCCTGACCTCGGCCTCCGAGATCGTCCGCTTCTGGCGCGAGGCCGGCCCCGACCGCTGGTTCGCCAAGGACGCCGCGTTCGATGAGCGCTTCCGCAGCCAGTGCATGGCGCTGCACGAAGCCGCTGCAGGAGGCCAGCTCGAAGACTGGCCCGCCGAGCCGGAGGGTGCGCTCGCGCTCGTGCTCCTGCTCGATCAGTTTCCGCGCAACTGCTTCCGGGGAACGCCGCGCATGTTCGCAACCGATGCGCTGGCGCGGGCAACGGCAACGCGCGCCATCGCGGCAGGCTACGACCGCGCCATCGAGGCGGAGCTGCGCGTCTTTTTCTACCTGCCGTTCGAGCACTCGGAGGACCTGGCGGACCAGGACCGGTCGGTCGCCCTTTCCGCTCCTCTGAGCGAGGAATACCGGCGATACGCCGACCTGCACCGCGACGTCATCCGCCGCTTCGGGCGCTTCCCCCACCGCAACGCCGTTCTCGGGCGCGAGACGACACCGGACGAGCGGCGCTTCCTCGACGGCGGCGGCTTCGCGGGCTAGCTCTGTCAACAAGCCCCGCGTCGCGGCGGCGCTTGTTGCAGCGCAAGCGCGCGGCTAAGGTCGCCGCAACGATCCTCCCACCGAAGGCGCTTTCATGCAGAAGATCAAGGTGACCGGCACTGTCGTCGAGCTCGACGGCGACGAGATGACTCGCATCATCTGGAAGCTCATCAAGGACAAGCTCATCCACCCCTATCTCGACGTGACGCTCGAATACTACGACCTCGGCGTCGAGCATCGCGATGCGACGGGCGACCAAGTCACCATCGATGCCGCCAACGCCATCAAGAAGCACGGCGTCGGCGTCAAGTGCGCGACCATCACGCCGGACGAGGCGCGCGTCAAAGAGTTCAATCTCCGTGAGATGTGGAAGAGCCCCAACGGCACCATCCGCAACATCCTGGGCGGCGTCATCTTTCGCGAGCCCATCATCTGCCGCAACGTCCCGCGCCTCGTGCCGGGTTGGACGCAGCCGATCGTCATCGGACGCCACGCCTTCGGCGACCAGTACAAAGCCACCGATTTCAAGTTTCCCGGCAAGGGCACGCTCACGATCAAGTTCGTCGGCGAGGACGGCAAGGTGATCGAGCGCGAGGTGTTCCAGGCGCCCGGCGCGGGCGTCGCGCAAGCCATGTACAATCTCGACGACTCGATCCGCGAGTTCGCGCGCGCCTCCTTCAACTACGGCCTCAACCGCGGCTTCCCGGTCTACCTCTCGACCAAGAACACCATCCTCAAGGCCTACGACGGGCGCTTCAAGGACCTGTTCCAGGAGATCTTCGACGCCGAGTTCAAGGAGGCGTTCGCCAAGAAGAAGCTGACCTACGAGCACCGCCTGATCGACGACATGGTGGCCTCGGCGATGAAGTGGTCGGGCGGCTACGTGTGGGCCTGCAAGAACTACGACGGCGACGTGCAGTCCGACACGGTGGCGCAGGGCTTCGGCTCGCTCGGCCTCATGACCAGCGTGCTCATGACGCCGGACGGCGCGACGGTCGAGGCGGAGGCCGCGCACGGCACGGTGACGCGCCACTACCGCGAGCACCAGAAGGGCAAGGAGACCTCGACCAACGCCATCGCCTCGATCTTCGCCTGGACGCGCGCGCTCGCCCATCGCGCCAAGCTCGACGGCAACGAGGCGCTGGCGCGCTTCGCCGCCACGCTCGAGCGCGTGTGCGTCGAGACGGTGGAGGCGGGCTTCATGACCAAGGATCTCGCCCTCCTTGTCGGCCCCGATCAGAAGTGGCTCACGACCACGGGCTTCCTCGACAAGGTGGACGCCAACCTGAAAACGGCGATGAGCGCGAGCTGATGGCGCGCGCCGCCCCGGTAGGGGCCGCGCAACCAGCGGAGGCATGCAGATGCTTCTTCTCCGCGTCCTGCTCGCCATCCTCGGGCTCCTCGCCGCGGCCCGCGCCTCTGCCGCGCCGGGCGATCCGCCCCCGTACGCGGCCGTCTTCGACCGTGCCTTCGCTTCCGGTTTCGTCGTTGAGACGCGTGACGAGATCGACGGCGAGGCGCGCGTCGAGACGGTGCCGTTTCGCCTGCTCGAAGCCGGGATGCTGAAGCTCCCGAGCGGGCGCATCTCCGTCGCCGATCCGTTCGTCGCCCTGACCGAGTCCAAGCCCCTCGACCAGGCCGTGCCGGCCGGATCGTTCCCCGTGCGCCTTGCGGTCGCCGAGTTTCCCGCGGGCGGGCTGCGCGTCGCCTTCGCGCGTGTCGACTTCAGCCAAGCACCCGTCGCGCGCTGGTCCATGGCCCTCGCCGAAGGCCAGGACGTGCGCACGTTTGGGAACGATGAAATCTTCGGCTATCCGGTCGATTCGGGGACCGGATCGTTTTTCGATCCCGTCGCGGGGAAAGCAGCCGGCGCGCTCCTCGAAAGTGACCCTGACGCTTGGGAGGGCTGGATCAAGGTGGGTGAGGCGAACGGCGCGAAGATCGGCCCCTACTTTTTCCTGCTCGACCTGCCGCTCGGCGCGGCCAACGCCATCATGTTCCGCAGCGGCTGGGGTGACGGCTTCTATGCGTCATGGTTCGGCTTCGATGCCGAGGGCAATGTCGCCGCGCTCGTCACCGACTTCACGGCCATCGACTGGCGCACGGCCAAGTGGTGAGGGTATCTGGCACCGCCCGGCACATCGCCTACTCGAGGCGGGCACCCGGGCGCGGGCCGGCAAGCGGACGGTGGCGGCGCTGATAGTCGGCGCAGGCCCAGCGCTTGCCGTAGATGAGACGAAGAATGCTGCACCGGATGTTGTCGGCGAAGCGTTCGAGGCGCGTATTGGCGCGCAGCGGTGTGATCATGATCTCGTCGGTTGTTTGTTGTTCCCCCAACGGACCGGCTCCTTAACAGACTCGCCTGGTCCCCGGGGACACCGGGAGACTACCTAGTGGTCCCGGTGCTCGGTTCGTGCGGCGCATCTAGGCATTGGGCCGCGACCCGTCAACGGACGACTTGCCGCGCCGGTTCCCGCCCGCCGCCACCCAAGTCATGTCCTTGGATTGGCGACGCTTTTGCCATGCGGAAAGAGCGGGACGGACATGCGGCGGGCGCCGCTCGGCCCGCCTTAACCTCGTCAGCCGGGGAGATAGGGGCCAAAGCTCGAGCGCAGGTTGCGGGCGTGGCCGAGCCCATCGTTGGTGATCTCGTACATGCCCGTCGCGCCATGCGGCTGGCGGATCAGATCGAGCTTCTTCAGGCGGTGCAATTGCGAGACCACGGCCGACGGCGTGTCCTCCTTGAAGCCGCGCTGCGCGAGCGCGGACAGCACCTGCTGGAGCGAGTAGGCCTTGGTCTCGTGGGCGAGCGCTTCGAGGATGACGAGCTCGCGCACGCGACTCCTCTGGTTGCGGCCGATGTCGCCCAGCGCCGAACCGTCCAGTTCGGTGTCGTTGGCCGCTTCGTCCACCGGGAGCAGCGCGCGCCCTGACATCGGCGCAACCGGATAGGACGCCGCCTCCGCCGTCTCGATCACCTGCTCGACGATGTCGAGGCGGCCCCGGATCTCATCGAGCAGCCTGCGGCGCTCGTCGGATGAGACGCCCGTCATGGCCACCATGGGATTGAAAACCTCGCGGGCGAAGGCCGCGAAGATCTGCGCCAGGTGGTTGTTGGCAGGAGGACCTGCGGTCCCGTCGGCGGCCATGGCCGTCACCCACAGCGAATGGAAACGAATGGCTTCGCATCCCTTGTGCAGCGGGTGCGAATGCGTTGTGTTCTTTCTATTGCATTTCATCCGAGGCGTCGCAAGCGGGGTGCGTTGCGTTCGCTCTATTCGTTACATTCCACTCGAATTAAAGATAGTAACATACTGTTATTGCGCGTATTTTGCTGGTCGCACAGGCTCAATATTTGTTTGAATTCGATGCATTCGGCGGATCGGCGATGGCTGCATCCGAATTCTCAGCTCTTTGGCTCTACAGCGCTCGCTTCGCTCATACTTTTCGACTTCTCCCTGGCCCATCTTAAGGATGCCGCAAGGCTCTTCCCGTGGTCCAAGAGGGAGGGGTGCCATGGCCTCGCAATCCACCGATCTGCTGTTCGATCTCGTGCTCGATCCGACGCTGCTCGATCTCGTGCTGTCGATGCCGGAGCTTTCCTGGCGCGACATCGCGACGACGGCGGCGATGCTGATGTTCTGGGACGTCCTGTCGAAGCCGCTCATCGCGCTCTTCTGGAGGAAGGCGCGGCGGCCGTTGTCGTGGGGATTGTTCAGGCTCGCCATTGCGCTGAAGCCCTGATCGCTCCCTCTCCCCACGGGGCGGAGAGAAGAGGGCGATGCGAGAGGGGAACCGTGCACGCGCCACGTCCTTCTCCCGGGACGGGAGAAGGACGTGGCGCGTCGAGCCGGAGGCTCGCTTTAGCAAATCTCCGTCCAAAACCCGTGCCCGGACGGGCTAGGCACCCGCGCCGAGGCGGGCCTCGATGGCGGCCAGCGCATCCGCTGCCTTCGCGCCGTCGGGACCGCCGGCCTGCGCCATGTCGGGGCGACCCCCGCCGCCCTTGCCGCCGAGGGCTTCCGCCCCCGCCTTGACGAGATCGACCGCGCTCCAGGTCTTCACCAGGTCGTCCGTCACGCCGACGGCGAGGCCGGCCTTGCCGTCCTCCGTCACGCCGACGATGGCGACGATGCCGGAGCCGACCTGCTTCTTGCCGTCGTCGACGAGGCCGCGCAGGTCCTTCGGGTTGAGGCCCTGCACGGAGCGGGCGAGCAGCTTCACGCTGCCGATCGTGCGCACGGCGTCGGTCGCGGCGGCGGCACCGTTGCCCGCCGCCACACCGCCGCCGAGGGCAAGTTGCCGCTTGGCGTCGGCGAGCTGGCGCTCGAGCTGCTTCCTCTCCTCGACCAGCGCCTTCAGGCGCTCGACCAGATCCTCGGGGCGTGTCTTGAGCACGGCCGCCGCTTCCTTCAGGCGCGCGTCGGCGTCCGTGAGGAACGCGCGCGCCCCGTCCCCGGTCAGCGCCTCGATGCGGCGCACGCCGGCCGAGCTCGCGCTCTCGGCAATGACCTTGACGAGGCCGATGTCGCCCGTGCGGCGCGTGTGCGTGCCGCCGCACAGCTCGACCGACCACGCCTTGTTGGACCCCGGCAAATTGTGCCCCATGGAGACGACGCGCACCTCGTCGCCGTACTTCTCGCCGAAGAGGGCCATGGCGCCCGACGCCTTGGCGTCCTCGAGCGCCATCAGCCGCGTTTCGACGGGTGCGTTCTCGAGCACGACCTCGTTGGCGAGGCGCTCGACCTCGGCAAGCTCGTCGGCACTCATCGGCTTCGTGTGCACGAAGTCGAAGCGCAGGCGGTCCGGCGAGACCAGCGAGCCCTTCTGCGCCACGTGCGGGCCCAGCACCTGGCGCAGCGCCTCGTGCAGGAGATGCGTCGCCGAGTGGTTGGCGCGCGTCGCCGTGCGGCGCGCATGGTCCACCTCGAGCTCGACGGCATCGCCGGCCTTGAAGCTCCCCGTCTCGACGCGGCCGATGTGCACGAAGAGGTCGCCGAGCTTCTTCTGCGTGTCGGTGACGCGGAACTGCGCGCCTTTGGCGCCCTTGATCAAGCCCTGGTCGCCGACCTGGCCGCCGCTCTCGCCGTAGAACGGCGTCTGGTTGAGAAGGAGCAGGCCCTCCTCGCCGGCCTTCAGCGACTTCACGGGCTTGCCGTCGCGGACGAGCGCGCGGATCTCGCCCTCGGCCCGCTCCGTGTCGTAGCCGAGAAACTCGGTCGCGCCCGTCTCCTCCTTGATCTCGAACCAGATCTCCTCGGTCGCGGCCTCGCCCGAGCCTTTCCAGGCGCGCCGCGCCTCGGCCTTCTGCTTCGCCATGGCGGCATCGAAGGCCTTGGTGTCGACGGCGATGCCGCGCGCGCGCAGCGCATCCTCGGTGAGATCGAGCGGGAAGCCGAACGTGTCGTAGAGCTTGAAGGCGACGTCGCCCGGGAAGGTTGCACCCTGCTTCAGGCCGGCGGACGCCTCGCCCAGGAGCTTCAAACCATTGCCGAGCGTCTTCTTGAACCGGGTCTCCTCGAGCTTCAGCGTTTCTGTGATGAGCGCTTCCGCGCGCCCGAGCTCCGGGTAGGCCGCGCCCATCTCGCGCACGAGCGACGGCACGAGGCGGTACATCAAGGGATCGTTGCAGCCGAGCTGATGCGCATAGCGCATGGCGCGGCGCATGATCCGGCGCAGCACGTAGCCGCGCCCCTCGTTCGACGGCAGCACGCCGTCCGCGATCAGGAAGCTGGTCGCGCGCAGGTGATCGGCGATGACCCGGCGCGCGGGCTTCACGTCGACGCCGTCGGGGTTGTCCGGGGCGCCGAGCTTGCGGCTCTCGTCGCGGATGGCGGCGATCAGGTGCCGGAAAAGGTCGATCTCGTAGTTGTCGTACGTGCCCTGCAGCACGGCCGCGATGCGCTCGAGACCCATGCCCGTGTCGACGGAGGCCTTCGGCAGATCGATGCGCTCGCCCGAGGGGAGCTGCTCGAACTGCATGAAAACGAGGTTCCATATCTCGATGAAGCGGTCGCCGTCGGCGTCGGCCGAGCCGGGAGGCCCGCCCGGAATCTTGGGACCGTGGTCGTAGAAGATCTCGGTGCAGGGACCGCAGGGGCCGGTGTCGCCCATCTGCCAGAAGTTGTCCTTGGTGGCGATGCGGATCAGCCTCTCGTCCGGGAGCCCGGCGATCTTGCGCCAGAGCGCGTACGCCTCGTCGTCCTCGTGGTAGACGGTGACGGTGAGGAGCTTCTTGTCGAGGCCGAACTCCTTGGTGATGAGGGTCCAGGCGAGCTCGATCGCGCGCTCCTTGAAGTAATCGCCGAACGAGAAGTTGCCGAGCATCTCGAAGAACGTGTGATGGCGCGCCGTGTAGCCGACGTTATCGAGGTCGTTGTGCTTGCCGCCGGCGCGCACGCACTTCTGCGAGCTGACCGCGCGCACGTAGGGTCGCGTCTCCTGGCCGGTGAAGACGTTCTTGAACTGCACCATGCCCGCGTTGGTGAACATGAGCGAGGGATCGTTGCGCGGCACGAGCGGCGAGGACGGCACCACCTCGTGGCCCTCGCCCTTGAAGTAGTCGAGGAACGCCCGTCTGATCTCGTTGACGCCAGTCATCTCATGTTCCTGAAATCGCGGTGCTTGCCTCGCCGCGATGCGAAAGCCGACACCCGCGCAACGCGCCACACCCTGACTTTGAGGTGCCTGGATCCCGGCCTCCGCCGGAATGACGGAACCAGGAGGTCATGAGGGTGCCTGAAACCGGCCGCGAGGCGCTTTTTTGCCTTGCGCGCTTTTAGCTGTCTCAGCCCGGCATTGTCCAGAAACGCGACGGCGCAGGCCTGGGCTCTCCCCAGGACTGCGCCGGAATTGAACGGCCAGACGGCCAGACGGCCTGCTGCTCAGCGCTTGGCGCCGGGGCGAGAACCCTTCTTGGCGGAAGCCTCGGTCACGTCGGGCAATACGCCGTCCTCGTCCGGCTCCTCGCCGTCCTCGTTGGTGCCCGCCTCGGGATCGACCAGCATCTTGTCAACGATGAGCCCCGCGCTGGCGCGGATCGCCTTCTCGATGGCGTGCGCGATCTTCGGGTTCTCTCTCAGGAACAGCTTGGTGTTCTCGCGACCCTGGCCGATGCGCTGGCCGTCGTAGGAAAACCAGGCCCCGGACTTCTCGACGATGCCCGCCTTGACGCCGAGATCGACCAGCTCGCCGGTCTTCGAGATGCCCTCGCCGTACATGATGTCGAACTCGACCTGCTTGAAGGGCGGCGCGACCTTGTTCTTCACCACCTTGACGCGGGTCTGGTTGCCGACCGTCTCCTCGCGCTCCTTGATCTGGCCGATGCGGCGGATATCGAGGCGAACCGAGGCGTAGAACTTGAGCGCGTTGCCGCCGGTGGTGGTCTCCGGGTTGCCGAACATGACGCCGATCTTCATGCGGATCTGGTTGATGAAGATCACCATGGTCCCCGACTTCGAGATCGAGGCCGTGAGCTTGCGCAGCGCCTGGCTCATGAGGCGCGCCTGGGCGCCCATGGTCATGTCGCCCATCTCGCCTTCCAGCTCCGCCTTGGGAGTGAGCGCCGCCACGCTGTCGATCACCAGCACGTCGATGGCGCCGGAACGCACCAGCGTGTCGGCGATCTCGAGCGCCTGCTCGCCCGTGTCAGGCTGGGAAATCAAGAGCTCCTCGACCTTGACGCCGAGCTTCCTGGCGTAGGCGGGATCGAGCGCGTGCTCGGCGTCGACGAAGGCGCAGATGCCGCCCTTCTTCTGCGCTTCGGCGATCACCTGCAGCGTCAGCGTCGTCTTGCCGGAGGACTCGGGCCCATAGATCTCGATGACGCGGCCCTTGGGCAGGCCGCCGATGCCGAGCGCGATGTCGAGGCCGAGCGAGCCGGTCGAGATCGCCGCGATGTCCATCGAGCGCTCGTTGGCGCCGAGGCGCATGATCGAGCCCTTGCCGAACACCTTGTCGATCTGCGCCAGCGCGGCTTCCAGCGCCTGCTTCTTGTCCATCCTACCCCCCTCGACGACGTGCAGCTCCGGCTTGGTCATGTGGCACCTTATATGGCATTAACCGTTGATCGGCGACTCGACGCTCTGGATTCGATGTACACGTTTTGTTCACGGTTGTCGAGGGGATGTTTCCTGGCGAGCGGCGGCAGGTCTTAACGGCTCCTTAGCGCGCGCGGGTCAAGGTGGAGCGACACCCGTTCGCGAGTCCCACCGCCAATCCCGAGCCCATGTTCCCAGCCATCGCCATCGCCTCGAATGCGCTCGCCGTTGAAGGTCGCAAGCTCGAAGCCATTGCGTCCGAAGTCGCGGCGGCGGGCGCTTCAACCAGCAGGACCGACATGCGCAAGCCCGACATTCCCCTTGTGCGCATCGGTGCCCTGCCGATCGGGGACGCGACCGAGAGCCTGGCCTCGCTGAAGGAGGTCGAGCTCGCCTACCGCATGAACCTCGCGGTGATCGCCACGGCGAGCGACATGCTGGACAGCCTCCTCGACGCCGTGCATCCGGACAACAGGCGCTAGGTCTCGCCACACCAAACAGCGAAACACGTCCCTCCGCCTCGGGTCGGAGCGGGGAACCAGCCTCCGCCAACCCGCCCCGTCATCCCCGCCTGCGCGGGGATGACGGGGCGGGTCGGGGTCACCGGCTTCCACAACGACAAAGTCAGCCGCGCGGCGGGCGGCGGCGCTCGTTGAACCAGGCGCGGTACTCCGCCATTTTCCCGCGCTGCGTCTCGGGCGCGCGCCGCTTGCAGGACGCCGCCTCCTCGCTGGCCTCCGCCGCACCCCAGCGCAGCTCCACGCAGTCGTTCAGGTTGTAGGCCATCTCGAGGGCGGCGATACGCTCGACGACATCCTCGAGCGACAGCGTCCACGGCGTGCCGTCGCTGCGCGTATAGGAGAACTTTCGCGCCGCGAGCTCGGCGGTGAGCGCGCTCTGAAGCTCACTCCTGACGTCGGCCGCCGTCTTGCCGGCCGGCATCGCGTAGCGCTCGGGACGGCGCGCGACGCGGTCGGGGAAACCGCGCACCACGTCGATGGCGATCAGGAGCCTCAGGTCGCGCGAGGGCGTGGCGAAATCCTCCCAGGCGCCGGTGGTCTCGAAGATCGAAGCGCCGTCCGGCATCGCCACCTCGGCGCCGCCCTTGTCCTGGTACATGCGGCCGTTCTCGACCGAGGTCACGCGCGCCTTCACCTGCTCCTCGAGCGCGGTGATGGCCTCCGTCATGGCGCGCTTGGGATCGAGCGGCGCCGGCGACATGACGTCGTCCATGCGGTCGTAGAAGTCCTCGACGGCGAGCTTGGACTGGTCGAGCGAGAAGTCGGCGTAGTCGGCGTTCTTCGCGATCTCGGCGTTGGCGAGGCGCCGGTAGCTGCCGCCGCCGCGCACGACGGGGCGGAAGCGCTTGAAGCCGGGGCTGCCGAGGGCGGGATCCTGCGCGAAGAGGAAGTTGCCGCGCCAGAACCGCTTGCGCGCGACCGTCCCGTCCGGCTGGCCGTCGACGGCGAGGATGACACCCGCGGCATCGCCCGTCTGCGCGATGCGTTTCGAGATGACGAGGATGTGTCCGTACGGGTCCGCGTACACCGTGCCCGGGCGCAGCGCCTCGGCTGTGAGCGGCACGGGGTAATAGTCGCTGCTGTCGTCGTCGGCCGCCGTGCGTCCGGCGCCGGAATGGACGCCGTTGGCAACGGTGGTGCGCACATAGTAGCCGAAGCCCGGCACCAGCCCTTCGGGCTTCTGCGGCAGCTTCAACGCCTGTGACTGCTTTTTCGTGGGCGCGGGCGGCCCACCGAACACGCTGAACAGAAGATCGGATCCACCCGCCACCTGCTCCTCGGGCGGCGGCTCAGGCGGCGGCTCCTCGTTCTCGATGTTCCACCATTGGTTACAGCGCGGCGGCTTGCCGGCACCGCCGCGCGTGCACTTTGCGTAGCCGAACGGCAGGCCCATCTTGAAGGCGAAGTAGGCCCTCAGCGTGTAAGGCAGGTCGGCGCAGTCGGGCTTGATGATGAGGTTCTTCTCGTCCTCGCGCAGCCCAAGGTGATTGAACAGCACGTTGCGGGAGCGGTCGCGCAACACCTCGTGCAGGGCCGGCCACGACGGCTGCGCATCGAGCGGCGCGTCGAACAGGATCTCGATCCAGGCCGCATACAGGTTCTCGGTCTCGCGGCTCCAGGTGTCGCGCACCGGCCAGACGCTCTTCTTGGAGGCGCCCATGCCCGGCGGGCGCTTCGCCGCCACCGCGATGTCGTGCACGAGCGCGCTGCACTCGCCGGCGGCACCCGTGCGCGCGAGCTTCGCCTGCCATTTGCCGGCTTGCGGAGCCGCGATCTCGGCGAACCAGAAGTAGGGCGGGCCGCCGTGGCGCTGTGGAGTGGTCGTGGCGACAGTGCCGTCGGGCGCGACGAGCGACAGCTCGCCTTCGACCGCCTGCTCGGCCGTGAATACGACGCGCAGCGGGGCGCCTTTCCAGGGGGCAAGCGGAGAGTTCAAGACCGAGACGCCGAACGAGGCCTCGCAGGAGGCGGCGTCTTTCGCGTCCTCGGCCGCGCGCGCGCCGACAGCACACGCGGCGATCAGCAAACCTGCGATCGCAACGCCAACACCTCGGCGTGCAGAGATCATGCGCGCCTCCCGGCCTTCCCTCGAATCCAGGGCCAGTATTGCGACGGCTTTGTCCGAAACGTGGCAAAAGGGGCGCCGGCCCGCCCCCATTGTAGCGCGGCCTGCCTGCTCCCACATCACCCGATCACAAAGCACCCGATTATAAAGCACGGGCCCCACACCGGCCCGACCGCACGTTTCGCGGCACGCCAATTTTCACGGGAGCACCTCATGCGCGACATCGCCTTCCTCTCCGATTCCCAATCCTCGACCCGCAAGCCGGGCGCACCCGACCGCGACCTCCTCGACCACTATTCGGAGGCGGTGATGGGGGCGGTCGAGGCGGTCTCGCCGGCCGTGGCACACGTCGGGACCATCGGCGAGGGCGGGGTGCCACAGGGCTCGGGGTCCGGCGTTATCATCTCCCCGGACGGCCTCATGCTCACCAACAACCACGTGGTGGCGGGCGCGCGCGAGGTGCGCATCACGCTCGCCGACGGGCGCCGTTTTCTTGCCCGCACGCTCGGGCGCGATCCGGACACGGACATAGCGGTGCTGCGCGGCGAGACGACCGACCATCTGCCGACGGCAATGCTCGCGGATTCGAAGAGCGTGCGCCCCGGCCAGATCGCCATCGCCATCGGCAATCCGCTGGGCTTCCAGTCGTCGGTGTCGGCCGGCATCGTGAGCGCGGTCGGGCGCACGCTGAGAGCCCAGAACGGCAGCCTCATCTTCGACGTCATCCAGACCGACACGGCGCTGAACCCGGGCAACTCGGGCGGCGCGCTGGTGTCGTCGCAGGCCGAGGTGATCGGTATCAACACGGCCATGATCATGGGCGCGCAGGGCATCGCCTTCGCGGTGGCGTCGTCGACGGCGCTCAACGTGCTGATGCAGGTGCTGGCGCATGGGCGCGTGCGGCGGGCGCGATTCGGCATCGTCGGCGAGCAGGTGCCGCTGCGGCGGCGGGCGGCCTATGCCGCGGGCCTCTCACAGGCGACGGGCGTTGCCGTCCGCGACCTGCAGCCGGAGAGCCCCGCAGCGGGTGCGGCGTTCCGGCCGGGCGACGTCATCGTCGGCATCGACGGCAAGCCGGTGACGGGCGTGGACGATATCTTGAGGCTGTTGAACCGGGACGCGATCGGAACGTCGATCGCCGTCACCTACTTCCGCGGCGAGCGTTTCGAGGAAGTGCGCGTGCTCCTCGATGAACGCGCGTGAACCGCCTGAGGCGGAGTTCCCGGGAGCTGGGCCGCCGCTCGGCGCCTTATCCCTGTTCCGAGTACTCGGACTCCTCGATGGAGCACAGGAAGAGCGCCGGCGCGGCCACGCACCAGGCGAGAACGAGCATTGTGACGAGAACGTAGTCCATGGCGGCTCCAGTCGTCGGGCGTGACGAGCTTGAAATCAGCGCACACCGCAGAAGTTCCACATGATTGCAGCGATTTAATGATCGTTGCTGCGCTGCACGGCGTGCGCTGCGGAACGAGCGCTCCATGAGCCGCGTTCCGGTGTCGCATGTACGCCTTCGTTGTCATGGTGCTGATCGACGCGTCGCCCCACTTCGTCATCATGGAGCGGGGGCTCACGCGATCGGCGTGCGAGGAGCTGGCCGCGCGTCCCGACAGCGGGCTGAGGCTCGACGGCAAGCCCGCGCGCGGCGAAGGCCGCTGCATTCCCGAGGACGAGCTCCCCGAGGCCGATCTCGGCCCGGACGGGCCGGCTTAGGATGCGTCGCTTCCCGTAGTCCACCCCATGGCCGGGCTTGACCCGGCCATCCACGGCTGAACGTTCAAGCGTTGAGGATGCTGCCCTGCATGGCCGCCGGTCGTGGCGAAGCCGACCTCCATTCAAGTCGGAAAACTCTACGGAGCGTCCGCCGTCAGCGGCCGAGCTGCTCTTTCACCTTGGCGGCGAGCTGGGGCAGCGAGAACGGCTTCGGCAGGAAGGCGAACTGCTGGTCCTTGTCGAGGCTGGTCTCGAACGCCTCGTGCGGATAGCCGGAGACGAAAATGAACTTCAGGTCCGGGTTCTTCTTGCGCAGCTCGCGCAGCAGCGTCGGCCCGTCCATCTCCGGCATGACGACGTCCGAAACGACGATGTCGATCTTGTCGTCGTGCTTGGCCATCACCTCGAGCGCCTCGACGCCGGTCGCGGCCTCGAACACCTCGTAGCCCTGCCGCTTCAAGGCCCGCACCGCGAACGAGCGCACGATGTCCTCGTCCTCGACCAGGAGCACGCGGCCCGAGCCGGTCAGATCTTGCGGCTGGTTTTTCTTGGCGGGCTTCTGAGCGGCGACCTCGCCCTCGTCCGCCGGCAGGTGGCGCGGCAGGTAGACCCGGAACGTGGTGCCGCGGCCGAGCGTGCTCTCGGGGTAGATGTAGCCGCCCGACTGCTTGACGATGCCGTAGACGGTCGAGAGGCCGAGCCCGGTGCCCTTGCCCACGCCCTTGGTGGTGAAGAACGGATCGAAGATCTTGGCCATCACCTCGGGCGGCATGCCCGTGCCGGTGTCACTGACCTCGATCAGCACGTATTCCCCGACCGGCATGCCGTGGTGGGCGAGTTTCTGGCTCTCCCGCTCGGTGACATTGCGCGTGATGATCGACAGCGTGCCGCCGTCGGGCATCGCGTCCTTGGCGTTGTTGGCGAGGTTCAGCACCACGTGCTCGAGCTGCGTGCGGTCGGTGCGCACGTACCAGAGATCGCGCGCCGGCGGCAGCTTGAGCTCGACCTTCTCGCCGACCTTGATCTTGATCAGCGGCTTCCACTCGGCGATCGCCTCCTGAAGCTGCAGCGGCTCGGCCTGCAGCGTCTGGCGGCGCGAGAAAGCCAGCAGGTTGGCGACCAGGCCCGCGGCCCGCGTGGCGCTGCTCTGGATGTTCTTGATGTCCTTGTAGGCGGGATCCGTCGGCCGGTGGGTCTGCAGCAGGAGGTCGGAGAAGCCGATGATCGCCGTCAGCACGTTGTTGAAGTCGTGGGCGATGCCGCCGGCGAGCTTGCCGACCGCCTCCATCTTCGAGGACTGGGCGAACTTGGCTTCCAGCGCCTTCTGCTCGGTGGCGTCGATGAGATAGAGGATGGCCGCCTCGCGGGCGTCCTTGCCCTGCGTCACCGGTGCCAGATAGAGCCGGCGCGAGAACTCGCTGTTGGAGCCGACCGTGATCTCGATCGGACCCGCCGTGGCCGTGCCGGCCAGCGTCTGGCGCAGCGCGGCATTAACGACGGCGCGCGTTTCATCGTCGGCGACGCGGCACAGCACATCCACGGCCGAGGCGCCGATCGCGGACGACGCGTCGGGAATCATGCGCGCGAACGCCGCGTTGGTGCTGGAGAGCGACCCGTCCGCGCCGATGGTGGCGATGCCGAATGGCGAGGACTGCAGGAAACGCGCGAGGCGCTGCGCGGCCGCGCCCTCACCGTCCTCGGCGGCAGCGGCATCACGCCGGAAGGCGGCGATCAAGAGCCCACCCTGGCTGTCGCGGCGGGCGAAGAAGCGCAGCGGCACCTTGCTCGCCTTGTCGATCGCGACCTCGAGCTCGACACCCTGTCCGGACGTGTAGAAAGCGGCCGCCGCGTTGGCGATCAGCTCGGCGCCGGCGCCCGAGACGATGTCGCTGAGTTTCAACGTGCGGGCGGCGACGCTCTGCGGCTCGAGGCCGAGCCAGCGCAGCAGCGTGGCGTTGAGGCGCACGACCACCCCACGCGCGTCCACCTCCAGCAAACCCGCCGGCACGCTGTCCAGCCGCTCGAGTGTCGCTTCGAGGGTGGCGACGGCACTGACCTGGCGTGCGCGCTCGGCCGTCACGTCGCTCACCGTCCAAAGGGCGAGCGGACCGAGCTCGCGGTCGTGTCCCGGGACCGCGCATGGACGCTGCGCGACACGGAAGATCTGCGGGGCGCGGCCCTGCGCCCTGACCTCGATCTCCTCGCGCCAGGACTCGCGGCGCGAGGCGGCACGCTCGAGCCGGAAGTAGGCCGCGGCGGCGCGCGGATCGCCGGCGAACAGGCTTTCGAGCGCATTGATCTCGCCCGCCGCCGTGACGCCCACCATGTCGGCGAGCGCGCGGTTGGCGTAGAGGGGGCGTCCGTCGCGGCGCGTGACCAGCACGCCGTCGTCGAGGCTGTTGGCGAAGGCGCGGATGAGGTCGTGGTCGCGCACGCGCTCGCCGACGCGGACGTGCCCGGCCGCGAAAGCGAAGGCGGCGAACAGGCCCAGCATGGCGAACACCGCCAGCACCGTCAGCAGGATCGGCTCGCGCGCGGGCGACGCGACGAGGGCAAGCACCAGCGCGCCGGCCGCAAGCGACGCGGCGACGATGGGGACAATCCCCGTTTGCTGGACGTCACTCGGCAGGGCGTGGGCACCCGCCAGGCCGGCCCTGGGTTGGCGGAACTCGCTTTCGCTCATGAAGGCGAAAGCTATCTGATTCTCGAGCGATGACGCCTCGGATGACGCCACGGATGCCTGAAAGGGGACTCTGATACTCATACGCCTACGCTACGCCCGTGTTCCGTCGCGGCGCGTGCGGCCCGGGTTGGTCCCGGCCATGCCTGCGCCATGGCGTCCACAGTTCGATCAATAGAGTTAAATTGGCGTGAATTCCGCGCTATAGGGGCTCACGACGACACCGGCTCGGGAGACGCGCGGGGCAACCGGCGCGAGCGGCTTCATGTGGGACATGCTCTTCTACCTCGCGATCGTGCTGTTTCTGGCCGTGGCCATGATTGGCGGCGCCTATGCGGTGCGCACCTATCTCGGCGGCGGCAATCCGATGCACGCGGTCGGCACGCTGTTCGGCGGCCCCAAGCCGTTGCGCAGGCTGTCGATCAGCGAGCAGTTCAACATCGACGGCAAGCGCCGCCTGATCCTGATCCGGCGCGACAACGTCGAGCACCTCATCATGACGGGCGGACCGGTCGACGTCGTGCTGGAGAACGGCATCACACCGCCGGTGGGGGGCGCGAACGCCGACACCATCGGCGGCGTCGAGCCCGCCTCATCCCCACGCGTCGATCCGACGCTCGTCTGAGACGGACGCCCGCACCAAGGGCCCGCGCCAAGGTGTTGCGCAAGCACGAGGACGATCCATGACTGCGGCCGCATTTCCTTCTCGTTCGCAGAGATCGCCGATGCGGCTTGCGGCGGTAGTGCTCGCGTTCGCGCTCGCCACCGTGTGCGGCACCGCGCTCGCCCAGGGCCAGCCCGTGCCGCCTGCGAAGGCGCCGGCCGCCGCCAAGACCTCCCCCGGCGCTGCGCAGCCTGAAGCCACGCCGCCCGTCACCGCGCCCGATGCCTCCGCGCCCACGGCCGAGCCCGCGCCGCCTCCCGCCCCCGTTCTGTCGGCCGCCGACCAGTCCGAAATCGACGAGGTCCAGCGCCCGGTCAGCGATCTCAAGGACGAGATCGACCGCCTCGAGAAGGCGGTCGGGCGCAACCTCGAGAGCGAGGAGGAGTTGCGCCAGCTCCGCAGCGAGCTGATCGGCGTCTTCAACAAAACCCGCGACGCGCGCGACCAGCTACGCCCGAAATCGGAAGCGCTCCGTCAGCAGACCGACAAGCTCGGCCCGCCTCCCGCCAAGGACGCACCACCCGAGGCGCCGGAGGTTGCCGCCGAGCGCGCGCGGCTCGGCGCCCTGGCGGCCGGCGTAGACGGCGCCTACAAGAACACCGAGCTGTTCCTCGTGCGCACGCGCCAGATCGGCGACACCATCCAGGCCGCGCGCCAGGATCTGTTCGCGCGCCATATCCTGAAGCGCAGCCCCTCGCCCCTCGCGCCGAGCACGTGGCTCACGCTCATCGGCGATCTTCCCGGCGCCGCACGCCAGGTCGCCGAAACGCTCTCGGGATGGGTGACGCTCGCCCGGCCGAAAGCCCCCGCCCTCGCCGGCCTCGTCGCGGCCGTCGCCGCCCTGTTCCTCGCGCTCACGGCCCTGGTGCGCTGGACCCTCGCCGCGCGCCTAGATCGACCGCGCAAGGACCCGCCGGGCTTCTTCGCGCAGGCCGCGGCCATCGGCTGGGTGGCGCCCCTTCTCGCGGTGCCGGGCGCGGCAGCCATCACCGCCCTCGGGGCCGGGCTCGACTGGCTCAACCTTCTCAATCTCGAGGTGGGACAGATCGCGGCGACGGCCTTCCCCGCGCTCTACCTCTTCATCGCCGTCTCGGCGCTGGTGCGCGCCATGCTGCAACCCGCGCGATCGCCGTGGCGCTTCGTCGACCTCTCGACGCCGGCCGCGCGCAACGTGGCGCTCATCCTGAGGCGCATCGCCGCCGTGTTCTCCGCCGACCTCATCCTGCAGGAGGCGATCCGGCGGCTCTTCCTGCCGCTCTCGATCGGCGTATTCGAGATTGTTCTCTCGTGCGTCGCCATCGGGCTGCTGCTTCTCGCGCTCGTGCGCACGCGCTTCGCGCCCAAGTCGTCGGCCGGCGAGCGGCCCGCCGCCGAGGGCTCGGTCGCCGGCGCGCCGACCCCCGGCACCATCTCGCGGCTCCGGCCCTACCTCATCAAGCTGCCGATCCTGGCGGCCGCCGTCGCCATCCTCGTGCTGGCGCTCGCGGGCTACATCGGGCTGGCGCGCTTCATCGCCGTGCAGGTGCTGGTTTCGGGCGCCGCCATCGCCGTCGTCCTGGTGCTGCATCTGGCGATCAGCGCCCTTCTCGGCGCGCCGGGCTCGGGCATCAGGCCGTTCGCGGCCCTGCTCAACGAGAAAATCGGGATCGAGCCGGGACAGGCCACGCTTCTCACGCGCGCGCTCTCGGCGCTGCTCAACGTGGCGCTGGCGCTCGTCGCCGTGCCGCTGATCCTGGTCACCTGGGGATACACGCCGCAGGAAGCCTGGATGTGGCTCAAGGCGCTCGTGTTCGGATTCCAGATCGGTGAGTTCCGAATCTCGCTCGCGCGCATCCTGCTCGCGGGGCTCCTGTTCCTCGCCCTGGTGGCCGCGACCCGCGTCGTCCAGCGTTGGATCGACGCCGGCGTGTCCGCCTCCCAGCGCGTCGACCAGGGCATCGCCAATTCGATCCACACCGCCGTCGGATACGCGGGCTTCATCATCGCCGCGCTGGCGGCCGTCTCCTATGGCGGCGTCGACATCACGAACTTCGCCATCGTCGCCGGCGCGCTCTCGGTCGGCATCGGCTTCGGACTGCAGTCGATCATCAACAACTTCGTGTCCGGCCTGATCCTGCTCGTCGAGCGGCCGATCAAGGTCGGCGACCGCGTGTCGGTCAAGGACAACGAAGGTTTCGTGCGGCGCATCTCGGTGCGATCGACCGAAATCGAGACCTTCGACAAGGCGAGCATCATCGTCCCCAACTCGGATCTCATCTCGTCGGCGGTGACGAACTACACGCACCGCAACGCGCTCGGCACGGTCACGGTCAAGGTGCGGGCGGGCTACCAGTCGGACGCCGAGCGCGTACGCGACATCCTGCAGAAGGTGGGTAGCGAGTGCCAGCTCCTCATGCAGCATCCCCCGCCCGGTGTCGTGTTCGAGAACTTCGGCGCCGACGGGCTCGAGTTCTCGCTGACGGGCGTCATCTCCGACGTGAGCAAGGCCGACGCGGCGCGCAGCGATCTGCGCTACCGTGTCCTCAAGGCGTTCCGCGCCGCGGGCATCGAGATGCCGTTCGCGCAATACGACGTGCACCTGCGCGATCTCGATCTGGTGCGCACCCTGCTCGCGCGTCTCGCCGAGGAACGCGCCCGCAAAGGCGCCACGACGGTCGAGCCCGGAAAGGACGACAGCGGGAAGGCATGAGAGGGAATTGCCCTCTCCCCGCCTGCGGGGAGAGGGCGACGAGCTAGTCCTCGCGGTAGACGCGCTCGCGCCGCTCGTGACGCTCTTGGGCTTCGAGCGAGAGCGTGGCGATGGGGCGCGCGTCGAGCCGCTTCAGGCCGATCGGCTCGCCGGTCTCCTCGCAATAGCCGTACGTGCCGTCCTCGATGCGCGCCAGCGCGGCATCGATCTTGGCGATCAGCTTGCGCTGGCGGTCGCGGGCGCGCAGCTCGAGCGCGCGGTCCGTCTCCGAGGTGGCGCGGTCGGCAAGATCGGCGTGCTGCGTCGAATCCTCGTGCAGGCCGGCCAGCGTCTCCTTCGTCTGGCGGATGATCTCTTCCTTCCAGGTCGTCAGCTTCTGGCGGAAGTACATCCGATGCCGCTCGTTCATGAACGGCTCGTCCTCGGAGGGGCGATAGTCCGGCGGCAGCACGATGGTGGAGGCGCCGGCGTTGGCGGTGAGCTTGCGGTCCTGGGCCTTGCCGGCGGCGGCGCGGACCGTCGACTTCGCCTTGACGGTCTTGGCGGCGATGGGTTTCGCGGCCACCTTGGCCTTGGGGACCGGCTTGGCAACCGCGCGTTGCGCGGGCTTCGATCTGGCGGATGCGGATTTTGCGGCCGGTTTCGCGGCGCTCTTAGCCTTAACGGCGCCCTTCTTGCCGGCCGGTTTCGACGTGGCTCGCTTAGTCATGTGGGGCCTCCAGTGAAGGGCCTGCCCTGCCCTCAGTGCCGCTCAGCCCCGACACATCCCCCGGGTTCTTCGCGTGCCCTCGGCGTTTGGCGTGGCTCTATTGGCGTTCGCTGCTTCTTATGTCAAGGAAATCCGTCGTTTAACTGTTAAAAGCTGTGCGGGAATCACGCCCTCAAGTGGCGGATATTGCGAACAATTCGCCAGTGGCGTCGATTTGCATGCCTGGCGCCGTGCTGCCGCTATCTGGGGTTGTGCCGAAGCCGCCTTTCGCGTTCCCTCGGCCGCCCGGTCGGCGCATCCCGCCATCCCGGCCCGCCCGGCCATCAACCGCCCCTTGCCGCCTCGCGGCCGCCCGCCTAAGACGAGCCATCGGCGTCAAAATCGGACGGGCCGCGACGGAGGGCCGAAACCGCATGACATCTGGCACTTCGGGCGAACGCGACCGCGGCGCTCCCCGCTTCGAAGGCACCGACAGCTATGTCGCGACTCGCGATCTCACGGTGGCGGTCAACGCCGCGGTCACGCTGCAACGGCCCCTCCTCATCAAGGGCGAGCCCGGAACCGGCAAGACCGTGCTCGCCCTCGAGGTGGCGCGCGCCCTCGGAGCGCCGCTCATCGAGTGGCACATAAAATCGACGACCAAGGCCCAGCAGGGGCTCTACGAGTACGACGCGGTGTCCCGCCTCCGCGACGGCCAGCTCGGCGACGAGCGCGTCCACGACATCCGCAACTACATCCGCCGCGGCAAGCTCTGGGACGCCTTCGCCTCCGGCGAGCGCCCGGTGCTCCTCATCGACGAGATCGACAAGGCCGACATCGAGTTCCCGAACGACCTCCTGCAGGAGCTCGATCGCATGGAGTTCTTCGTCTACGAGACGGGAGAGACGGTCAGCGCCCGTGTGCGCCCGATCGTCATCATCACCTCCAACAACGAGAAGGAGTTGCCCGACGCCTTCCTCAGGCGCTGCTTCTTCCACTACATCAAGTTTCCCGATCCCGAGACGATGGGGCGCATCGTCGAGGTGCACTTCCCGAAGCTCAAGAGCCGGCTCGTGTCGGAGGCGCTTCGCGTCTTCTACGAGCTGCGCGACATGCCCGGCCTCAAGAAGAAGCCATCGACCTCCGAGCTGCTCGACTGGTTGAAGCTGCTCCTCAACGAGGACATCGATCCCGCCGTGCTGCGCGAGACCGACAGCCGCAAGGTGATCCCGCCGCTCGCGGGCGCGCTGATCAAGAACGAGCAGGACATGCACCTGTTCGAGCGGCTCGCCTTCATGAGCCGGCGCAAGGGCGAAGAGCGGTAGGCCCTTAGCACTTCCTCAACCGTAACCGCACCTCACGTCCCCGTCTTAAGACAAGGGATAGAGGACGCGTGTCAGGGTGGCAGCGTTCAATTTCCGCCATCAAGGACCCGTCCCATGACCCACACCACCGCACGGCGCATCGCGGCCCTTGCTTTGGCGCCCCTCGTGCTGGCGGCGGCCCTGCGTCCGTCCACCGAGGCGGAAGCTGGCTTCAACGCGCGCGGCGCGGGCGATGTGAAGCTCGAGCTTGCATCTCTCAAGGCGGAAGCGCGAATGCTCGTGGTGCACATCGACGGGCCGTGATATCGGCGCGCGTCGATCGCGAGCGCGGCGCAAACATCACACACGACAATCTTCGTCGCGGGCGCGACGGATACACATCCTACTGACAGTTATCGATTCGCAAGGTCACCCGACCATCACGCCGAGGGGAGTGTGCGAATGCGGACTTTCGAACAAGACTTACAACGAATATTCGAACACCAGAATTTCATTGCGTCGCTCGCGGACGACAGTGTGTGCCCGCTCGATTTGAGGCCATCGGCCGCGTTCTCCAGCTCACCGCCCGAAGGATCGACGCGATGGCGGGAGACACCTGCGAGCGCTGCCCTTACCCGCGCGTTTTGCGCCACGGCCAGCTCACGCCAGCCTAGATAATCTTGCGTCGCGGCGCAGCCGCGCTTCGCATGGACGGCAGCCGTCTCCGCAAGCTTCCGCGCACTCTCGCGATGGCGTTTGCGCTCCGCCGTGAGATCCCTAGGCCGCGGCCACACCGGCGAGGAACTGCTCGATGCGTGCGCTCAGCGCCTTCGTGCGGGCACTCACCATGGCGCTCGTCTCGAGCACCTTGCTCGCGGAGTTGAACGTCGACGTCGCCGCCTCGGTCACGCCGCCGATGGTCTCGCTGACGTGGCGCGTGTCGCCGGCGGCATGGTGGACGCTGACGTTGATCTCCGACGTCGCCGCGCCCTGCTCGCTGACCGCGGCCGCGATCTGCGTGGTGATGCCGTTGACCTCGCCCATGCGCTCGGCAATCTCGGCGATCGCCTGCACCGCCTGGTCCGTCGCCAACTGAATGGAGGCGACCTGATCGGAGATGCTCTCCGTTGCCTGTGCCGTGCGCATCGCGAGCGTCTTGACCTCGGTTGCGACCACCGCGAATCCGCGCCCCGCCTCACCGGCACGCGCCGCCTCGATGGTGGCGTTCAAGGCCAGGAGGTTGGTCTGGCCGGCGATCTCGCGGATCAGCGTCACGACCTCGCCGATCTGGTGCGCCGAGGCCTTGAGCTCGGTCATGCGCGCGTTGCTCGTGCTGGCCATCGTGCTCGTGGAGGTCACGCTGCCGAGGGCGACGTTGATCTGGTTGCTGATTTCCGTGATAGAGGCCGACAGCTCCTCGGCGGCCGCGGCGACCGTGCCGACGTTGGCGGACGCCTGGTCGGAGGCCGTCGCCACGAGCTGCGCCTTGTCGTTGGTGCCCGACGCGATGCCCTGCAGCGAGCCCGCCGTGCGCTCGAGGTCCTCGGCCATGACCGCGAGCTGGGCGATGGTCTGCTCGGCGTCGGTCTTGAAGACCTCGATCTGCGCTTCGAGAGCCCTCTGGCGCAGCTCGCGCCGCGCGATGTCGCTCGCGCGCTCGGCCTCGAGCTTGGTTCTCTCCAGCGTGTTGTCGCGGAACACGGCGACGGCGCGCGCCATGTCGCCGATCTCGTTGCTGTAGCTCGTGAACGGTATCGTCGCGCTGGCGTCGTTGCGAGCCAGCCGCGCCATGACGTCGGCGAGCGTCGGGATCGGACGCGTGATCATGCGCGAAAGGTAGTACCCGGCCACCGCCATGATGAGCAACATGGCGGCCGAGACGAAGAGGATGCTCCGCTCGAGCGCCGCGGCGAGCCCGAATACGATGGACTGCTTGCTGCCCGCGAACAGCACGCCGATCACCTTCGACGACGGATCGACGATCGGGAAGTAGATGGTGAAATAGTCGGTGCCGAGAATGGTCGCCGCGCCGTTGTAGGGCTTGCCGGCCTTGACCGGCGCATAGGCGGCGCTCTCCTTGCCGAGCCAGGTTCCGAGCGCGCGCGATCCGTCGGGCTTCGTGACGGTGGTCGATGTGCGCACGAAGTCGTCCGCCGCCGCGTCGTAGGTGAAGAGTGTGATCGGCTCGCCGGTCATGCGCGTCATTGAATCGACGAGCGCATGGCTTGCATCCGCCGGCACGGCAGGCATCTCGATCTTCTCGACGGCACCTGTCGCCGACGCGCTCACCTCGGTTCCTGGGTGCAGGGTGCGCAACAGCTCGGCGCCGATGCGCAATGAAAGCTGCTGGTTGGCGATGGATCTGCGCTCGGCATCGGAACGCAGCTCGAGATGCACAAGCATCATCAGAGCACCCGTGGATACGACAACGGCCGCAATGGTGAGGATCGAGATCAGCGTTCCGAGACGGACGCGCTCGACGAGTGCCGTAATGAGTTTCATGTGCGACCTTATCGCGTTACTCTAACAACCTGACTTTCCGTGAAATTATTCGGTTCATGTAAAGGATTGGTTTCCTCGGTTCACAGTCTTTGCTTCCACGCTTTCCGTCGGTCCGCGACCCCCCGATTTCCCGACCTGAACGCAAGCTGACACGCGCCTTCAGGGCCGGTTCAGGGGCGTTTCGCTAACACGTGCGGCGTACCCTCGGGATGGACCCGCGCGGGTGCAGGAGAATGCAATGGCCGAGTTCCTGAGAAGCGCCGCCATCATGATCATGGGCCTCACCGTGATCGGCGCCGGCATCTTCGTCGCCTTCTACGGCTGACGCCCGCACGGGCGGCGGAGCCACCGGCCGCCGCTCTCCCCGGCCGCCTTGCGACCCGCTCGCGCTCCGCTTACTTAGGGTGACCGATCCCGAGGTTGCCCGTGCGCGCCGAAGACCTGACCCAGGCCCTGACCGAGAGCTTGGCTGACGCGGGCAACCGTCTCGCCGGCCTGTTCACGCCGTCCTTGCGCCTCGGCGTCACCGGCCTCGCCCGCTCCGGCAAGACCGTCTTCATCACCGCGCTGATCCGCAACCTCACGCAGGGCGGGCGGCTGCCGTTCTTCGCGGCGGCGGCCGAAGGCCGCCTCGCCGCCGCCCACCTCGAGCCGCAGCCCGACGACAACGTGCCCCGCTTCGACTACGAGGCGCATGTCGAAGCCCTTGCCGGCGAGCCGCCCGAATGGCCCGAGAGCACGCGCCGCGTCTCCGAGTTGCGCCTCGCACTGAGCTTCGAGAGCGAGCATCCGATCCGCCGCGCGCTCGGCTTCCGGCGCCTCAACCTCGACATCGTCGACTATCCCGGCGAGTGGCTCCTCGATCTCGCCATGCTCGGCGAAAGCTACGCGTCCTGGGCCAGGGACGTGCTCGCGCGTGCCCGCGCCGGCCCACGGGATGCCAGCACGTCCGAATGGCTCGCCTTCGCCTCGAAGCTGGACGCGGCCGCACCCGAGGACGAGCAGACGGCGCTCGAAGGGGCGCGCCTTTTCACGGCGCACCTCGAAGCCGCGCGCCGGCGCTCGCCGGTCGCCACCCTCGGGCCGGGACGCTTCCTGATGCCGGGCGATCTCGCGGGTTCGCCCCTGCTCACCTTCTTTCCCCTCGACATGGCGGAGGAGATCTCTCCGCCGCGTGGCAGCCTCGGCGCCATGATGGCGCGGCGCTACGAAAGCTATCTCGCCCATGTCGTGCGCCCATTCTTTCGCGAGCACTTCAGCCGCATCGACCGCCAGATCGTGCTCGTCGACGTGCTCGGCGCGCTCAACGGCGGCGTCGCGGCCACGCAGGAGCTCGAGCGCACGCTCGCCTCGGTGATGAAGGCGTTCCGTCCCGGCGCGGCAAGCTGGCTTCAGAGCCTCATCGGCGCGCGGCGTATCGACCGGCTGCTCTTCGCCGCCACCAAGGCGGACCATATTCACCACACGAGCCACGACCGGCTGGAAGCCATCCTGGCACTCCTCACCGAGCGGGCAGCCGCCCGCGCCGGCGAGGCGGGAGCCGCGACGCGCGTCATGGCGCTCGCGGCGCTGCGCGCGACGCGCGAGGCACAGGTGCGCGACGGCAAGGGCATGCTGCCCTGCATCGTCGGCGTTCCGCTTCCGGGCGAGCAGGTGGACGGCAAGACCTTCGACGGCCATCGCGAGGCAGCCATCTTTCCGGGCGACCTTCCGAGCGACGCGGCAGCAGCCCTCTCGGGCGCGGCACACTTCGCCGCCACGTTCCCGCGCTTCCGCCCGCCGCGGCTCCTGCCCGCCGGGGTATCCGGAGAGACGCCCGCGCCTCAGCACATTCGCCTCGACCGCGCGCTCGACTTCCTGATCGGAGACTGGCTCACATGAGCGACCCCGTCCCGCCCGCATCCGCCGAAGCCCGCCGGCCGCGCGTGTTCGAGTCGGACGACCCGCAGGTGATCGCCGACGCCGCCGCGACGCCCGACGGGATCGATGCGGCGGACGACGCGCTCGCGCCACCTTCCGCCGTGAAGCCCGCGTCGGCGAGCGTCGGCGGCATTTTCCTCTCGGCCGTCGCCGGGCTCGTCGGTCTCGCCCTTACGGCAAGCTTCGCCGGTTTCGTCTCGAGCGCGCTTGCGCGCGACGACTGGATCGGCTGGACGGCGACGAGCCTCGCCGTCGTGGCCGCCGCGACCGGGCTCGTCATCGTGCTCCGCGAGCTCGTGGGCCTCGTGCGTCTCGGCAGGCTCGCCCGGCTGAAGCGCGAGGCGGAGGCCGCGCTGCGCACGCGCGATACCGCCCTCGAGCGGCGCGCCGTGGCGGGCCTCGCCGACACCTTCCGCGGCCGTCGCGACATGGCATGGAGCCTCGCACGGCTGCGCGACCACGCGCGCGACGTGCAGGACCCAGGCGATCTCCTGAAGCTCGCCGATCGCGAGGTGCTGGCCCCGCTCGACGCGACGGCCCGCAGGCTCGTGCTCAAGTCCGCCAAGCGCGTCTCGGTGGTGACGGCGATGAGCCCCATGGTGTGGATCGCCATGTTCTACGTGGCGGCCGAGAACCTGCGACTCCTCCGCGCGCTGGCGACGCTCTACGGCGGGCGGCCGGGCGGCCTCGGCGCGCTCCGGCTCGCGCGCATGGTGGTGACGCATCTCGTGGCGACCGGCGGCGTCGCCTTGACCGACGACCTCGTCGGCCAGTTCCTCGGCCAGGATCTGTTGAGACGGCTCTCGCGCCGCCTCGGCGAGGGCGTGTTCAACGGAGCGTTGACGGCCCGCATCGGCACGGCGGCCATCGAGGTGACGCGGCCGCTGCCGTACCTCGATGCGGAGCCCGTGCGCGTCCGCGATCTCCTGCCGGAGCTTTTGCGCCGGACCAGGAAGGACGCTGGCGCCTAGACCATGATCGCTTCGGGAGTGGTCGGAAGCGATCGCCCACGCGGAGCATGGCCAAAGTCGCGATCGCTTCCGCGCCGCGCGCGTCCGCCGCGCACGACGTCCCGCCTCACTTCAGGATGAGCTTGCCCTTGTACCAGCCGGCGCTGAGCGAATCCGTCAGCATGTCGTACTTGTAGGTTCCGCCGCCACTGACACCCTCGTATTTCCCGGTGCCGCCCGTCTTGGTGTAGAGATACGCCTTGAGGTGCGAGCCTTCCTCCCAGCTCAGGAACACCTTGTCACCGCCGGGATAGGTGTCGGTGCAGGTGCCTGCACCCTTCCAGGATCCGTCGGGCAGGTACTCGAACTTGCCCGCGCACGCTTCCGTCACCTTGGCTGATGCGTCGTCCTTCGGCGTGAGCACGCATCGGTTCGCCGCATCGACCGTCTTGTGGTCCTTGGCGATCTCCTTCTCCTCCCACTTGTCGCCCGCGCACACGATCTGCCCTTCGTCCTCGATGATCTTGTCGGCGAGCGCTGCGCTCGAGCCAAAAGTGAGGAGCGTGAGACCCGCAAGCAGCGGGAGTGCCTTGAATGTCATGGCGATTGTCCTTCCTTGCCGTTGTCCGATGAGCGATCCGGCTTACCCGGCCACGGACGGACGGTGACAATCGGAGCCACTCCGCCATAGTATGCAACCGTAGCAACGGGCCGTTTGACTCGGCATAATCGCAGTCATTTCATTGATCTATTTCCGGAGTGGCCGAGCGTGACCGAGACCGTCGCCCAAGGCTGGAGCACGTCCGATCAGGAAGCCGTGCGTGCCGAGCTCGAACGCATTTTCCGGAACAGCGCCTTCCAGCAGTCGCGCCGCCGCCAGAAATTCCTCGAGTTCCTCGTCAGCGAGACGCTGGCCGGCCGCGGCGACCGCCTCAAGGGCTACACCATCGCCGTCGAGGTCTTCGAGCGCCCGTCGACCTTCGACCCCCTCGTCGACCCCGTGGTGCGCATCGAGGCCGGGCGCCTGCGCGATAAGCTCAGCGGCTACTATGCCGGCGACGGGGCGAATGATCCCGTCCGCATCGAGCTGCCGAAAGGCTCCTACACACCCCTCATCGAGATCCGCCGGACGGGCCAGGGCGAGGTTGCGCCACCCACGACACCGGCTCCGGAGCCGCAGGGCGTCGGCGCGCCCCTGCAGATGGCGCTGAGCCGGGTCCTGAATCACCCGCGCTGGCACCTCGCTGCCGCCGCGGCGCTCGTCATCCTCGCCACCACCGTCGGCGCGCTGCACCTTCGCCGCGCGCCCGCGCCCGAAGTCCCGCGCAATCCGGTCATCGCCGTGATGCCGTTCACGAACCTGGGCGGCGATCCGAGCGAAGAGTACTTCAGCGACGGCCTGACCGAGGACATCATGACGGAGCTGTCGCGCACCCGCGATCTCTCCGTTCTGGCCCGCAACCAGACCTTCGACCTCAAGGGAAAGTCGGTCGACGTGACCAAGCTCGGCCGCGACCTCAAGGCCGACTACGTGCTCGAAGGCAGCGTGCAGCGCTCCGGCAGCCGCCTCCGCGTCACCGCCCAGCTCATCGAGACCCAGGTTGGCCGCCATGTCTGGGCCGACCGCTTCGACCGCGAGATGTCGGACGTCCTCGTCGTGCAGGATGAGCTCGTCAGCGAGATCATCTCCAAGCTGACGAGCAGCTACGGCGTCATCGATCAGGTCGAGAGCCGCGTGGCAAGGCGCAAGAGTCCCGATCAGGTCCAATCCTACGACCTCGTCCTGCGCGCCCAGGAGGTCATGCGCATGGAATGGAGCCGCCGCACCTTCGCCGAAGCCAAGACGCTTCTCACCGAGGCCGTCGCCCTCGATCCGGAAAATGCGCGCGCCCGGCGAGAAATCGCTTATCTCTCGGCGCTCGGCTGGGTGTTCCGCCTCGACGCTACCCCCACGCCGCGCGAGGAGATCCTGGCGCAGGCCATCAAGTCCGTGCAGCTGGCACCCAACGATGCGCGTGCGCGCACCGTTCTTGCCGCAGTCTACTTCTGGACCAATCAGCTCGACCTTTTCGAGCACGAGGCCGCGAAGGCACTCGATCTTGCGCCCTACGATGCCGAGATCTTGGCCACCGTCGGCTGCCTGATCGCCAAGTCGGGCCATTGGGAGCGCGGCGTGCCCATGGTCGAGAAAGCGAACGCGCTCAACTCTTACGCCGCCATCGGCTGGTACCAGTCGACCATGGGCCTCGACGCCTATCTCAAAGGCAACCACGAGCGCGCCCTCGCCTTCCTGCGCCAGAGCCCGGACCAGGACACGTTTTACATCTACATCGAGTACATCCCGGTCCTTGGTCAGCTCGGACGCACGGAGGAGGCTCGCGCCCTGTGGCAGAAATTGCTGCAGGAGGAACCGGGCGCCACCATGGAGACCTTCAAGACCTGGTTCCATCTCTGGAACACCAAGGAGACCGACGTGGCGAAGTTCGTCGAAGGCATCGACAAGGCCGGCATCCTCCCGCCGCCCGCTACGCCCATGCAGTGACGCGTCCGGTAATCCGCCCCATGCTGATCGAGGACGAGCTCTTCAACGAGGACAATCCACCGCCCCCGCTGGACGACAGGGCGTGGCGTGATTGCGTCCTGCGCCGCACCACCTTCGACGCTCTCGACCTCGAAGGGCTGAGCTTCGACGGCATCATGGAAAGCTGCGTTCTGACCAGCAGCGAGTTCTACTGGGGCTTCTTCAACTGCGCGCTCGTCGCCCGCACGCGCTTCGAGGCCTGCCGCTTCCCCGGCAGCTCCTTCCGCGGCTGCACGTTTGTGGATTGCGAGTTCGTCGACTGCCGCTTCGACCTCGACAACCTCGGCAGCGACTGCACCATCGACGATTGCGTGATGGCCGGCTGCCGCTTCGTCGGCTGCACCTGGACGACCAAGGAGAAGGACGCCCCGCGCGACATCACCCGGACGCGCTGGCTCGGCTGCACGCAGGAGCGCTGCGAAGGGTTCGACGGGATTTTCTGACACAGCCCTCCTATTCTTCGGTGCCAGGCCGATCCGCCCGTCGACGCTCTTCGCGGCTCTTGCTAACCTCGACCCTCGGAGCAGCCCAAGCGGGGGAAGAGAGCGGGAGAAGATTGGGGACACCAGGCTTGTTCGCGCGCCACCGAGAGCGAAGCAGCACGCCGGCTTGGCTCGCTACCGCATTGCTGGCGGCCCTCCTGCCGGTTGCAGCCATGCTCGCGACCGCCGTGGCGAGCCGCGCCGCCGATGACGTCGACGTGCCCGCGGCCGAGCTCGCTGCCGCAAGCCCGGGCACCATCCTGCGCATGTGGCCGCTCTACGGGGGTGTGCCCGCGGGCTACAAAGGCTATCGCATTCTCTACCGCTCGACCGGTCTCGGCGGCGAGCCCATCCCCGTCACCGGCGCCCTCATGCACCCCGCGACTCCCGGCGCAACGTCACGGCCCATCGTCGCCTGGGCGCATCCCACGTCGGGCGTCGCAACACCCTGCGCGCCGACGCTCTTTCCCTACATCGCCGGCATGGTGCAAGGCATCGACCGCTTCACGGACGCGGGCTATGTCATCGTCGCCACGGACTACGAGGGGCTTGGCGCGCCCGGTCGCCACCCGTACCTGATCGGGTCCAGCGCCGCCCGCGGCGTGCTCGACTCCGTTCGCGCCGCACGCACGTTGAAGGCCGCGAATGCCGGCAAACGATTTGTGGTCTGGGGCCATTCGCAGGGTGGTCACGCCGCGCTGTTCACGGGGATCGAGGCGGCATCCTATGCGCCGGAGCTGACGCTCGTCGGCATCGCCGCGGCGGCTCCGGCGACCAACCTCGTGAAACTGTTCGAGGCCGACAAGGCGACCGGCAGCGGACGCAGCCTGACCTCCATGGCCATCTACTCCTGGTCGCGCGTCTTCGACTTTTCCGCGACGCGCTTCGTGCGCGCCAACGCGATCCCCGCCTTCGAGAAGCTGGCGAAAGACTGCATCCTGTCGCCCGCCGAGTTTTTCACCGAGGACAGCGACGAGAAGAGACTGGCGAGAAACTTCCTCGTCTCCGATCCGACCCAAGCCCCCGACATCCGCCGCATGATGACCGAGAACTCGCCGGGCCCGCCGCCGTCGCGCATTCCGGTCTTCATCGCCCAGGGCACCGCCGACACCGTCGTCAATCCCGCGATCACGCGGGCCTATGCGCGGAGCATCTGCAGCCGCGGAGGCCGGGTCACCTACGATGAGCTGCCGGGCGGATCGCACCTTGTCGCCGGCCGCGACAGCGCCAACGCCGCCTTCGACTGGATGAGCCAGCTTTTCGCCGGCAAGGCCCCGAGGAACGATTGCAAAAAGCAATCGTAGATGGGCGACACCACCTGAGCCCCACGTGCGAGGGTTGTGCCGCCGGCCGGCCGTGCGGCTTCCGCGCGCGACGCCGACGCCGGAGCCAAGGAACGCATCTCCGGCTCCCGCGTTATCGCCGATGACCCAGCCTTGCGGTCGCCCCTAGTCCTTGCGGTCGCACCATGCTGCAGACATCCCTGCTCCCGGCAGCCCCCGACGGCCCCACCCCGGATTCGAGGCCGCTCGACATCGTGCGCGTCGCCGCGGCATTGATCTCGGCAGCGATCATCATCGCCGCGCTCTACTACGGTCGCGATGTCCTGATCCCGCTCGCCTGCGCGTTCCTGATCAGCTTCGCGCTGAACCCGCCCGTCACCTGGCTGGTGCGCGCGGGCCTGCCGCGCGTCCTCGCCGTGGTTCTCGTCATGGCGATGCTCGGCGCCTCGATCGGCGGCCTCGCTTTCGTGCTCGCCTCCCAGGTCCGCATGCTGGCGCAGGAGCTGCCGACCTATCAATACACGATCCGCAACAAGCTCACGGACCTACGCGCACAGCTCAAGGCACCCGGCGTGTTCGACAATGCGCTGGAGACGGTCGAAAGCGTTCAGAAGGAGGTGCAGAAGGAACCGGACCCCGACGCGGCAGCCAAGACCCCGCAGCGCGTCGAGGTCGTCCCGGCGCCGCCCGATCCCTTCGAGCGCGCCATGGACTGGCTCGGCAAGTCGCTCGAGCCGATGGCGACCGCCGGAATCGTCTTCGTGTTCGTCATCCTGGCGCTGCTCGACCGCAGCGACCTGCGCGACCGCCTCCTGAGAATTCTCGGCGGCAACCTGCACCGCTCGACCGACGCCGTCGAGGAGGCGGCCCGGCGCGTCAGCAAGTACCTCCTGATGCAGCTCGTCGTGAACGTCTCCTACGGCGTGCCGATGGCGCTCGGCCTGTGGCTGATCGGCGTCCCCGGCGCGCTGCTCTGGGGAACCGTCGCGGCGGTGATGCGCTTCGTCCCCTACGTCGGCCCGATGCTGTCCGCGATCTTCCCGATCAGTCTCGCCTTCGCCGTCGATCCCGGCTGGAGCATGGTGCTGTGGACGGTGGCGCTGATCGTCACCCTCGAGCTCGTGAGCAACAACATCGTCGAGCCGCTGCTCTACGGCACCAGCACCGGCCTCTCCGCCATGTCCTTGATCGCCTCGGCCACCTTCTGGACCGCGCTCTGGGGACCCATGGGCCTCATCCTGGCGACGCCGCTCACTGTCTGCCTGCTCGTCATCGGGCGCAACATTCCACAGCTCCAGTTCCTGGACACGCTCCTCGGCTCCATGCCGGCCCTCGATGTGCCGACACGGGTCTACCAGCGCCTGCTCGCCGACGATCCCGACGAGGCCATCGAGATCGCCACCACGGAGATCGGGACCTCCTCGCCGGTCGCGTTCTACAACGACGTCGGCATCCCCGTGCTGAGGCTCGCCAGCGAGGATCACCTGCGCAACGCCACCGCCGAGCATCGCCACCGCGTTGCGAGCGGCATGGATGAGCTGCTCGACGACCTGCGCGAGCAATACCCCTCGACGGCCGAGCCCGACGCCAGGCCGGTGGTCGTCTGCATCGGCGGCAAGTGGGACGCCGATGGCGTCGCGGCCGAGATGCTGGCCCACGCGCTGACCCTCGAAGGCATCGCCGCCGAGCACCGCACCGCGGCAGCCCTCACCCCGGCATCGATCGCCAAGCTCGACCTCGCCGGCGCCGACATCGTGTGCCTCAGCTACTTCACGTCGAGCCCCCAGATCCCGGCGCGCAACGTCTGCCGCCGCCTGCGCCGCAGGTGGCCGCAGCTGCGCATCGTGCTCGCCCTCTGGAACGCCCCTGAAGGTCTGCTCGACGGCGACGTGCGCGAAGGGCTCGGCGCCGACGAGCTGGTCACCTCCATCAACGAGGCCGTGCGCAGGATCCATCGCATCGTCGCGCCGGAGGAGGCCGAGGAGGCGCACAAGGCCGAGATCCCCGACAACGACGACGAGCGCGTCGCCGCGCTCGAGGCGACGGGCGTGCTCGCGGGCGAGGCGCGCGAGGACCTCGACGCGATGGCGGTGCGCGCGGCGGATGTGTTCGACGTCGGCTTCGCGGTGATCTCCGCCATCGATGCCGACACCGAGTACATCCTGGGCCAGAGCAAGGATCTCCCCGGACCGAAGACCGAGGATGGCAGCCACATGCTGGTCATCCCGCGCGAGGAGGCCGTCTGCAATCATCTGCTTGCGGGGAGCGCGACCCTCGTCGTCGACGATACCGAGCGCGACCCGCGCTTCGCCGACAACCCGACCCTCAAGCGCTGGAACGCGCGCTTCTATGCCGGTGCGCCGATCCGCACCGCCGACGGCCATGTGCTGGGCGCGCTGTGCCTCTTGGACAGGGAGCCCCGCACCCTCGACGAGAAGGAGCTCGAGCTGCTGGCCACCATGGCCGCCGATGTTCTGAGCATCGTCACCGGCGAAACGTCGGACGCCGAGCCGGAACCCGCCGCCCCCCTCTCCGCCACCGCCACCGTCGGCCAGAAAGTGCCGGAGTAGGGACTGAGAGCTTGCCGCAAGGGCCGGCCGCCTCGGACCACTAATCCGACCAGGCCAAGATCGGATCATCAAACCGAGGGTCGAAATTCTCCTCCGAGTATCTAAATCCAGGCGGACTCTTCATCAGAACATCCCCATCTTTCACGATCACAATATTCGGTTCTGCGATCGATGTCCGCAGGGGGGCCGACAGCCATTCCGCTACCTTCCTGATGCACGCGGGATGCGCATAATAAGAGTTATGAACCAAAGGCGCATCCCCCAACGCGAACAGCTCCGGCCCGATGAACGGAGACGCCGGCGCGCTGTCCAATGCCCCCTTCAATATGCGATCCACCTGGCCACGAAAAAATTCGCCCCGAAGCGCCGAGGTGGACGACGCTACGGCGTCAGGAATCTCCAGATAGGTGAAGCCGCACCACGGGGACATCGAGCTCAACATTTCAACATCGTGATCTTCCATTCCATATGGCAGTCCCGAAAACCCAAATCCAAAGTCCTGAAACATGCGCCACGCCCTTATCTTTGCCCATCGGTCACTCAAGCTGATCGCGACGCCCAATCCCATCCGCCACCAATATTCAACCAAACCCATAATCCATCTGACCGGGACAAATCCGGCGGCGACTATCACCTTCGGTTTTATCAGGAAAATCCATAAAATGATAATAACCGAAACTATGAGAACATCGAGAAGAAGCACGCTTTCGACGCCCAACATGAGGATAAGCGTCACCGACACCGCACACAGAATAAACAAAATTACCGAAGGAAAATACAGTGGAGCCTCAACGGCCGGGAAACCACGGCGATCCGCCAATCGGATGTATTCCCTGACACTTCCGTGAACATCGGCCAGCATGGCCCACCACGATTTCCTACCCGTCGGCGCTATGGAAACGATCGCATCTCGATCGATTCTATCAACCAGCAAAGGATTTTGCTGGTGCTTGATTTTCCTGAGAATAAGAAAAGCTTCATCCGATTTATTGTTTAGACAAAGCACCGTGTTGCTCATCGTTCCAAACAAATTTCCTAAATCATCGCTCATATACAGACAAAACATACCGATCAAGACAGTCACCAATATAACCGCAGGAACATTCCATGGCGTACCGAAAAGACCAGCTCCCGTCTGCCAAAGTATAAACGCCAGCAATCCAACCAGCACCGCGACCAGAACAGCCGAAAAGCAAGCCGAAGTTAAAGGCAGCCGCACCGAGGAAGCGCTCCTTTCCAGAACCGGCGTACCCATCAGCACCACCTTCCCCGAAAACCACTCCGGCGCCCTGACGCTGTCGATCCCTAGAGCTTCAAGCAGAACGTTCCCGCCGTGGCTGTGGGCCACCACGTGAACCGTCCATCCCTTTCTATTCAGGAGTTCCAGATAGCCACGGAGCGATGTCGCCGCTTCCCGGCGCGCCTCCCAATCGTTCGCTCCGCTCCAGGAGAATGGTACGCGACTTCCCTTCTCCAGATGCTGCCAACATCGAGCGTTGGAGCCGAGCCTTTCCAGACATTGGTCCAAGGCCGCGCAAAACGAGCCCTCAGGCTCAAACCACTTTGTTTTCCGAAACGGCTTGTTCAATCGCGTGGGCGCCGCGAATGTACCGTGCACAACGACGACCGTTTCTCTCCGATCTGGAGTCGCCTCCACGACCGGAGTCTTCTCCTTCGCCTGTTCGCTCACCGCGCCGAGTCCCGCCAATATTTTGTACTGACACTCAGACTCTTTCTGCCACAGCGACATGGGATTCGGCGTCGCCTCGCGCACAAGCTCGAACAGCCGCTTGTGCAATTCGATATCCTGAGGCCGGACCAGAAGTGAAGCCAGCCCGAGCCGGGTGCGGTACTTGTGTTCTGCCCAGATCAGCGACGATATTATTACGGGGGCGAACCAATCCGGCTCCGCACCGGCACCAGCAACAAACATGAGCCTGAAGACTTGCAACGAGTGCATAAATCGTGCGGCGTGCATTTTCGTAACTTCGTACAATACTTCATCGGTCGCGTCGGGCTCCGCAACGAGTTCTTTCAGCGCACCAACATGAGCGGCGCATTCTCTGATATGACGGTGCAGGTCTCCAGATATGAACGGGGTGTTGTGGAGAAGATTCCGCGTTTTTAGATCGCGATCTAAAGAAATAACTTCGAAATCCCCATAAAGATTGGCTCGCAAAACGATCTGCTCACAAAGCGCCCGCATCGGATCGGCTGAGATCTCGATTGACTCGATTGTCTTGCGTAGCTCGGCCGTTATTACGTCTCGTTCGCTTTTTGAGGCCAAAAACACTTTCGTAAAATAGTATTCATTGAACTCTTCGACTGCCCGGTTTAACTCGCGTTGCCCCATAACACCCCCCGAGGATCCATCCCTAAAATACAGAGTTGTAGCATTTAATGTGTATGCGGACATAGATCTTGACCCCGCCGCCGTCGGCGGGTGTTGCCCCAATTTCCTTTGCGCCAACGGCGCGGCGAACCGCCGACCAAACCGGCACAAGTCCTCTTAAATCCCGCCGTCCACTCAATATATCCGCCCGCGCGCTCAGGTTGCATTGCCGCCGCGAGGGCGGCACGCTACCTAAGGGCCCATGAGCAAACCGCCGAAGACGCCGCCGCTGCGCCCCGCCTCCGACCTGATGAAGACCATTCACGTCCGGGGCGCGCGCGAGCACAACCTGAAGAACGTCGATCTCGAGATCCCGCGCGACGCGCTCGTCGTGTTCACGGGCCTCTCGGGCTCGGGCAAGTCCTCGCTCGCCTTCGACACCATCTACGCCGAGGGACAGCGCCGCTACGTCGAGAGCCTCTCGGCCTACGCCCGCCAGTTCCTCGAGATGATGCAGAAGCCGGACGTCGACCACATCGACGGCCTGTCGCCCGCCATCTCCATCGAGCAGAAAACCACCTCGAAGAACCCGCGCTCGACCGTTGGCACCGTCACCGAGATCTACGACTACCTGCGCCTCTTGTTCGCGCGCGTCGGCGTGCCCTATTCGCCCGCGACCGGCCTCCCCATCGAGAGCCAGACCGTCTCGCAGATGGTCGACCGCGTCCTCGAGCTGCCGGAGGGGACGCGCCTCTACCTGCTGGCCCCCATCGCCCGCGGCCGCAAGGGCGAGTTCAGGAAGGAGCTGGCCGAGCTGCAGAAGAAGGGCTTCCAGCGCGTCAAGATCGACGGGGCGTTCTACGAGATCCCCGACGCGCCGAAGCTCGACAAGAAGTTCAAGCACGACATCGACGTGGTCGTGGATCGCCTCGTCGTGCGCCGCGACATCGCCAAGCGCGCCGCCGACAGCTTCGAGACCGCCCTCGCCCTTGGCGACGGCATCGTCTTCGCCGAGCTCGCCGACAAGCCGCTCAACGCCGCCCCCTCTCCCCGCAAGGGGGGAGCAAAAGGTGAGGAGGAGTCCGACCCCTCTCTTGCCAAGGGCGTGCTCAAGAACAAGAACGAGACCCACGAGCGCATCACGTTCTCGGCCCGCTTCGCCTGCCCCGTCTCGGGCTTCACCATCGAGGAGATCGAGCCGCGCCTCTTCTCCTTCAACGCCCCCGCCGGCGCCTGCCCGACCTGCGACGGCCTCGGCACCGAGCTGGTGTTCGAGCCTGACCTCGTCGTGCCCGACGGCGCGCTCTCCCTCGAGGATGGCGCCATCTACCCGTGGGCCAAGACCGGCGCCACCTCGCCCTACTACGAGCAGACGCTCGAAAGCCTCGCCAAGCACTACAAGGTGTCGATGAAGACGCCCTGGGAGCGCCTGCCCAAGCACGTGCAGCTCGCCATCCTGTTCGGCTCCGGCGACGAGGAGATCACGTTCACCTACTGGGACGGCACCCGCAACTACAACACCTCGAAAACCTTCGAGGGCATCATCGGCAACATCGCCCGCCGCTTCAAGGAGACCGACAGCGACTGGGTGCGCGAGGAGCTGTCGCGCTACCAGGACGCCAAGCCCTGCGAGTCCTGCCGGGGCTACCGCCTGAAGCCGCAGGCGCTCGCCGTCAAGATCGCCGGCTTGCACATCGGCGAGGTCGGCGACATGTCGATCAAGGCCGCCAACCAGTGGTTCACCGAGGTCCCCAAGACCTTCACCAGGCAGCAGACCGAGATCGCCACCCGCATCCTGAAGGAGATCCGCGAGCGCCTCGTCTTCCTGAACGACGTCGGCCTCGAATACCTGACGCTCTCCCGCGCCGCCGGCACGCTCTCCGGCGGTGAATCGCAGCGCATCCGCCTCGCCTCGCAGATCGGCTCCGGCCTGACCGGCGTGCTCTACGTGCTGGACGAGCCCTCCATCGGCCTCCACCAGCGCGACAACGACCGCCTGCTGGCGACGCTCCGCCACCTGCGCGACCTCGGCAACACCGTCATCGTCGTCGAGCACGACGAGGACGCCATCCTGACCGCCGACCACGTGGTCGACATCGGCCCCGGCGCCGGCATCCACGGCGGCGAGGTGATCGCTCAAGGGTCGCCCGACGACATCATGGCCGCCCCGAAGAGCCTCACCGGCCAGTACCTCTCGGGCGCGCGCCAGATCCCGCTGCCGAAACAGCGCCGCGCCTTCGACAAGAAGCGCACGCTCAAAGTCACCGGCGCGCGCGGCAACAACCTGCAGAACGTCACCGCCGAGATCCCGCTCGGGCTGCTCACCTGCATCACCGGCGTCTCGGGCGGCGGCAAGTCCACGCTGCTGATCGACACGCTCTTCAAGGCGGTCGCCCGCAAGCTCAACAACGCGCGCGAGCACCCCGCGCCGTTCGACAAGCTCATCGGCCTCGAGCACCTCGACAAGGTGATCGACATCGACCAGTCGCCCATCGGCCGCACGCCGCGCTCGAACCCCGCCACCTACACCGGCGCCTTCACGCCGATCCGCGACTGGTACGCGGGCCTGCCCGAGAGCAAGGTGCGCGGCTACGGCCCGGGCCGCTTCTCGTTCAACGTCAAGGGCGGCCGCTGCGAGGCCTGCCAGGGCGACGGCGTCTTGAAGATCGAGATGCACTTCCTGCCCGACGTCTACGTCACCTGCGACGTCTGCAAGGGCAAGCGCTACAACCGCGAGACGCTGGAGGTCGCCTTCCGCGACAAGTCGATCGCCGACGTGCTCGACATGACGGTCGAGGAAGGCGCGAAATTCTTCCAGGCCGTGCCGCCGATCCGCGACAAGCTGGAAACGCTGGCCCGCGTCGGCCTCGGCTACATCCACATCGGCCAGCAGGCGACGACGCTCTCGGGCGGCGAGGCGCAGCGCATCAAGCTGTCGAAGGAGCTGAGCCGCCGCGCCACGGGGCGCACGCTCTACATCCTCGACGAGCCGACCACGGGGCTGCATTTCCACGACGTGGCGAAGCTCTTGGAGGTGCTGCACGAACTGGCCGACGCCGGCAACACCGTGGTGGTGATCGAGCACAATCTCGAGGTCATCAAGACCGCCGACTGGATCATCGACCTCGGCCCCGAAGGCGGCGACGGCGGCGGCAAGATCGTCGCCCAAGGCACCCCCGAGGACGTGGCGGCCGCCAAGGAGAGCTACACCGGGCGCTATCTGCGCGAGCTATTGGGGAGGCGGGCGAAGGGCTCAGGGAGCGGCAAGAAGCAGGCGGCGGAGTAGGACTTAGCCTAAGTCGATGGACTCCCTATCGCAGAATCGCGCCCGACAAGCTAAAAAGCATAATGCAGATTTATGGCCCCCATATTCTGGTGCGAACGTTGTCGACGCCTCGGGTAACCGACAAACACGGTAGTATGTGGAATTATCACAGTCGGAGCGACCATCATTCCAAGGTGGCGTGTTGGGGTATTGTGTTCGATCTGCTTCGCGCCTCTTCATTGTTCCGCAGGCATGTCGAGCAAGGACGCGTCGGATTTGGGATCAACCATGAAATTCGGGATTTCCAGCACGACCGGAAGAAGGACCTGGACTTGGTTATCTGTCTTCCGGCTAGCGGGGCCGCGTCAGGACGAACACTGATCGATCTCGGAGAGCACTACGGTGTGGACCTCACGGCGACGGAGCGGCGTGAGTTGACAGATTTGCCGGTTCTCACAGAAACGCCGGTTGGCAACGTCCTCGTCGCCCTAGAAGCCAAGGCATGCATGACGGCCCACCAACGCGCCCTTCCCCGCCTCTACGACGAGCTAAACTCAAGCCACCAAACAGTTCATGGCGCCCACGACTCGGCGATAGCCGCAGGGCTTGTTATGATCAATATCGCCGAGCGATTCCTAAGCCCGGACCTTAACAAGAAGAACCGCACCACCGACCCGGAATGGAGCTCACACACCCAGCCGAAATCGGTCGAGATAACAATCGAAAAGATCAAACAACTGCCACGGCGCTCGATGACGGGAATCGCAGGTTACGACGCCCTTGGAATAGTCGTGATTGATTGCGTCAACGACGGCTCCGAAGTCACCCTCCGCGTCTCACCGCCCGCGCCTCAAGCACAGGACACCTACTACTACACCACGATGATCGATCGCATACGCGGCTTATACGATACGCGGTTTGCTCAAATTTGAGAGGCGACGTCTCAGTCTAAACTCATCATTGCTCTCGCACTCCCACACGAGAACTACTCGATAGCCTTTTGCTCTAAGCATTAGGATTTTCGATGCGTCTCGGCTACGGTTGTCTCTAAACTTTTCGATCCAAAAATCAATGTTGCGCTTAGGTACCGTCGCTTTCCTACAACCAGTGTGACGATGCCAGAAACATCCGTTTACGAAGACAGCCCAGCGTTTCGATTTGTTGGCTAAGTCCGGCGAACCAGGTAGAGATCGGACGTTTCGCCGATACGCCAGCTTCAACTTGCGACAGATAACGGCGACACGGTCTTCCGCAGGTGTCCCGGCACGGCGCACTCGTTGCATGAGTGCACGGCGATCCGGATCCGTGGTGAGACGAGACACTATTCACTCCGCTGCGATCAGAATCGCGGCCTTTGCCCTGCGACGACCGGACGTCGCTGCCCGAACCGATGTCTCCTCGCGACACATCAGCTCAAGATGCGCGCGCACCGCGTCCAGAAACCCCTCCGCGAACCTCAGAGTCGATGCCTCGGCACGCGAAAGAAATCCGGCGGTCGCACGAGCTGAAAGAGGCGTGCCGTCGTATCGAAGAAACTGATGCAATGGCTCACGCTTTCTCCATAAGGGAAACGCTCCTACTTCAACCGCGTAGCGCGACACGCCATCATGGCGTGCTGCTCGCGGAAAAGACCCGCACTTGAGGGGCCACGGGCGATCTCGACCAACGTCGTAGTGACCGGGCCTGTTCAGTCTTTTTCCGAGCCAAGCCGCCACCGGAACCGAGACGGCATTGCCAACGAGAGACCAGCGCAACCGTTCGGGAGCTGCAACGGTCCAATTAGCCTCGAACCCTTGGAGCCGCTCGGCGTCACGAATATCCGGCTTTATAATGCGTCCATTTGGCAGCAAGATCGCGGGCGGCGAAGGAATGCCAACGGTAGATCCGTTTTTTAGGGTTGGTATCGCGTCCGGAGCCCATCCCAATCCCCGTGTTCCTTCGGTCCAATAGAAACCATGAGCGCGGGTATTGAGCGCCGTCTTGCGCACGGGATGCGAAACGTCATCGACGAACAGTACATTCGAGGGGTCGAGATCAGAACAGCTTGCGACGAAAAACACGCGCTCGCGTCTCTGTGGCAAGAATGCGAGCGAATTCACGGTGCGATAGGCCCAGCGATATCCCCGTTCCTCGAAGGCCTTGGTAAGGAGATCCATAGCTGCGCCTTTGTCCAGCTGCAGCATGAACGGCACGTTCTCCAAAACGACCACAGGAACACGCCGCCGATCCAAAAGACGGAACACATGCCCAACGAGACCCGAGCGGCGCCCATCAATCCCGGCAGTCATTCCGGCCTGCGACAAGTCCTGACAGGGAAAGCCGGCAGTCAAGAGTTCCGTCCGAGCAGGCAGTGACTTAAGAGCCGTAACGTCGAGGTTGTTCGTGACCAAGGGAAACCGGTGCGCAAGAACTTCCACAGCAGGCTCCCAGATCTCGCATGTCATCATCGTCTGATGACCGGCTTGATGCAGGCCAAGCTCCAATCCTCCAATCCCTGCGAAAAGGGCTGCAGTTTTCATGGCGCTCCGGCTCCCCAGGACATGAACGCACGGTATTCGAGTCACGGGGGGAACAAAAGAGAAACCTCAAAGTTGCGAACAATGGCTAGCCTCGCCATCCTCACGCTCGCGCTAACCGTTGTCGCGCACACATTCGCACACGCCGACCCGGCCAACCCCGCTCCCAAGCTCACCAAGGCCCAAGCCACCGCCGTCGCCGCCTACGACAAGGCCCTCGCAGCCTTCAAATCTATCCTGGCCCAGCGCCGCGCCGAGATCGACGCTCTGTCTGAATCGGCAAAGGCGGCGAAATCCGCGGAGGCATCGCACCCTGCGAAAACCAAATCCTCCGCCAAAAAGCGCGCGAAGAAGCTCCCGCCGCGTCCGGGACAGGCCGTCTACCTCGCGCGCATGAAGGTGATGAGCACCTACAGGGATTTGACCGAGGTCATGCCGGAGCGCATCGGCCCGCCCAACAAGTATGGCGTGCCGCCGGACCACTTCGACGTCGCCATCGAGCCGCTGATCGAGGAGTACGCCGACGTCTTCAAGGCCCTGCAGACCCCGCCCGCGTTCGCGCAGGCGTCCGATACGCCGTTCCGCGACGTGGTCGACCTCGGCCGCATCATCGCCCGCGCCAAGGGCGCCGATGCCGCCACCGCCGAGACGGCGGGCCGCATCGCGCTCGGCATCTTCTTCGCCGAGACCAACGGGCGCCAGAACATCGGCAACGCGCGCTCGGAGAAATACAAGGGCAGCCTGCAGACCGGCACGGCGGAGGACCGGCGCGGGGCGAGGAAGTGGGCGGCGCTCAAAACCAAGGTCGCGGCCCTCGATCCCGCGCTCTCCGCCCGCGACGACGCCGAGGAAGCGCGCTCAGCCAACATCGACCCACGCTTCAATCACTGGACCGCCGTGCGCAACGGCCTCATGAACGCGCACGCCGACCTCTTCGCCGACATCCCCGAGATCGCGCGCATGCTGCCGGACGAGGTCGACCAGATGAAGCTGTTCCAGCTCATCCAGATCGTGCCGACGCCGACGCGGGCGGCGCTCGCGTCCGGCGACGTCGCAACCTACGAGGTCAAGAGCCGGCAGGTCATGGGCTTCCTGCGCAACAACAGCATCTTCACCTTCGGCAAGGCGAACCGCGCCAAGACCAAGGCCACCTATCGCGAGATCCTGGATGCGATGTGGCTGTTCGATGCCAAGTTCGAGAAGGCCAAGGCGAAGTTCGCGGCCATCGCGCAGGGGGCCAAGGAGTAGGCGGACGCGGGCCATCGACAAATCTTGTCCCCGCCCTCCGTCCCTCCCCTAACCTCGTCCCATCCCGCCTGGACACGAGAGCCGCACTCGCGAGGCGTCGCTGTGAGGCAGGCGGGAGCAGGTTCGGCGGAGGGGCTCGCAGCCTCCCCGCAGCAGGCGTGCATCACGCCGCGCCCGAAACGCGTAGACAATCACGCGCGGACGGCGCGACCCGGCGACGGGAACGCCCCGAAGGTCACTGGCGACGCCCGGGTGAGATCCCCCGGCACTGGGCTCAGATAAGATCGCCGGAGCGGCCCAAAATCCTGCGCGGGGCGGTGTTGGAACCGCTCACAAACACAAAACGCGGAGCCTGCACCGCCCCGCCTCTCGGTTTTCGCATCCTCGGGCAGCCCGCTGCGCCGGGCGCGCGGTCGCGCGCACGCGGCACGGGCGCGCCCTCACTGCGGCAGCGCGGCGATGCTCTCGCACATCTGCGTCACGCCGGAGAGGTCGTTGCTCTCGAACAGCGGCTTCAACGCATATTGATCGAGGCACGTGACCACGTCGGCTTTCTTGGCGTCGGGCTTCGTGAAGTGGAACGCCGCGATCCAGGCGTCCTTCTCCGCCTGGCTGGCGCGGCCCCAGTCCGGCGAGTTGCTCTTTTCGCTGAGAGGCGCGGCGAGGCATGGCCCCGCAGACATCGCCAGCGTCAGGAGCACAAGCGAAGCTGCGAGCTTCAACGGAGCGGGCTGCATGGGTCTGCCTTCGACGGATGAGAGACCGCACACACTCTACGCGACCCGCGCCCGGCGGCAACCCGTGTCGCCCGGAAACGTGTCGCCCGAAAACGTGTCGTCCGGAAACAAGCGCGCGCAATCGTCCTGCGCTAGAACGCAGGCGGCACAGGTGGCCCAAGCGATCCGCGCAACGCCACAACGGGGAGACAACCATGACCGGACTTGCCGCACGCTTCTTCGCCAGCGCCCTGATCTACGCCGTGCTCGGCATGGCGCTCGGGCTCGCCATGGGCATGACCCACGACCACAGCCAGATGCCGACGCACGCCCACATGCTGGTGATCGGCTGGGTGTCCTTCGCGCTCTTCGGGCTCTTCTACCACCTGTTTCCGAGCCGCGCCGCGGGCTTGCTCGCCACCCTCCACTTCTGGCTCGCCGAGGCGGGCCTCGCCATCCTCCTCGTCGGGCTTTACCTGATGTTCGGGGGCAGGACGGACGCCGAGCCTCTTGCCGCCATCGGCTCCTTCGGCCTCCTCGGCTCGATGATCGTCTTCGCGCTCGTCGCGCTGCCGGTGGTGCGGGGAGCGGCGTAGCGATGCCGAGCTGCCGCGTCGCGGCTCGCGCCAATTCCCCCGTCCGGACAAGGGCGTATACGCCCAATGCGACGCATCGGCGACGGCCCTCCGGCCGCGCCAGCGCACGCTCGCGCTCGGCTCCGCGCACCACGCCCGCCAGACCCTGCGAAGCTATGGAATAAATTTTGGTTGCATGAGACACCCATTCGCTTGCTAGCATGGGAGTCGCCGAGCTCCCCGGGGGGAGCCGCGCGCATCCTCGGCCGAGGGGGCCGGGGCGCTTTTTTGGGGAGATACTTCATGAAGCTCGCAGCCAAGACGCTTTCCGCCCTCGCCGCCGCCGGCCTCGTCATGGGCGCCATGGCCGCCTCGCCTGCCGTCGCCGACGACAAGAAGGAAAAGACCATCTTCGATTACATCGAGGCCGACCTGAAGGCCATCGACAAGGAGATCACGAAGATTTTCACGCCGGCGAAGTAAGCCGCCCGCACGCGCGCCACGTCATCCGCCCGCTGGTCCCTCAAAAGGGACCGGCGGGCTTTTCTGTTCGGCCCACATCGCGAGGCTGCAGTCGCGCGCTTCATCTTGGGAGACATCGGATGCGACTTGTCCTCGCACGCGCGCGCTGGACGAGAATGTCGGGACGAGCGGGCTTTTCCATCAACCGCGCGGAGAGACCGGCTCGAGACCTGTCGCGACGCTCGCCATCGCCCGAATGAAGAGTGCGCCCAGCGCAATCACCACGACCACCGCGCCGGCTATGAACCACGGCAGCGGAATCTCGGCGCCGACCACGTTCTCGATGATGCGCACCACGACGACGAGCCCCACCGCAATGAACATGGAGAGAAACGACAGCAGCCTCAGCCGCCACCTCACCTCGCCCTCGCGCTCGGGCGGCACCAGATAGCCCTGCGCCCCGACGCCATTGGGATAGTAGATCGTCTCGCCCCGGTCGCCCTTGCCCAGGAGTTGATTGACGAAAAGAGCGTCGTAGATGCCCATCATGGCACATCCCTCCAGCCTCGCGACGCAGGTCGTCGCCGGATGGGAAGGCTAGCGAAACCGCGGAGCGCGCGCTGTTACGGTGGGATCAAGGACGGGACCAACGAGCATCGGGCGACGCGCAAGCACGAGAGCCCGCCCGACTACTCGCAGGGCACCGTCACCGTCGTGCCGGCCGTGGCGGAGAACTTCTTGCACGTGGCCTCGCCAGCCGGCGGTTCGGAACCGGGCGCAGGCCGCGGTTTTGCAAACGCCGTCGTCGCCGAGCCCGAGGGCGCATCGACATCCGCCGGCGCCTCCTCGGTAGTCGTGGTCTTGGCCGTCTCGACCGCGCCCTCGGTGGCGGCACCCGCATCCTTCACCGGCGTATCCCCGTCCTTTGCGGCCGCCGTATCCTCGACAGCGGGCTCTTCCTGCGCCGGTGGGGGACGCTTGACGACACGCTTCTTGTCGGGACGCGCCGCGCGCTCGACAGGCGGACGCTTTTTCGCCGCTCGCTTGCCTTTCGGGGGGGCCTTGCCGACCGGCGTGTTCACCACCTCGGGTGTGTAGCTGCAGGAGATGCAGGCCTCGGCAGCCGGAGCGGCGACGAAAAGCGCCACCGCGAGGAAAACCGCAGCGGCGAGAATGGTCCGGGTCACGTGTGCCTCCCGCGATCGAGCGCCGGGTTGGGAAAAATCGGCCGTGGACGAGCAACGAACCGACAAACAGGCCGCCGGCACGACGCGCCAGCAAACCTCGGAGCGGGCCTCAGCCCACCTAAACTCCATTCATTGTCGCACCGGCGAGCCATCGGCGCAACGGTTCAGCCGTCGTCAGAGTTACGAGCCAGGCGCCGGAAAGACCGGCGCCTTGACCCAAGCCAGCTACTTCGCGGGTTTCGCCTTGTCCTTCTTGGGCTTGCGCTTTTCCTTGTTGCTCTTCTGCGTACCCTTTGGCATGGCGCATATCCTTTCCATCGAATCCGGTCGCAGCACGCGGTGTGCCGCGACCGGCATACCCGACTCGGGCCTATTTCGCGAGCGCCCCTTCGATCTCCTGCGCCGTCGCGTCGGCCTCGTTGAACTGGCTCTCGGCGCACTGACCTTCAAGCTTGCTGATCAATTCGTCGACCTTGATCGCATCGGCCTCGGCGAGCTTCTTCGCCACCGCCTTCTCGGCGAGGTCGAAGGAAAGCTTGTTGCAGGCATCCTGATCGGCCGGCGGGGCGGCGAGCGCAGGCACAAACGTAAGAGAGATGAAAGCTGCGGCGGTGGCCATTGTCGTACGCATGGGTTGAGGATCCTCTATTGGCCTCTATTCAGAAAGCTGGCGTGGAAAGCTCGCCGCAGAAAGCGGCGGTGGTCAAGTGGCCCGGCGTCAAGTCACCAGGCGTCAGTAACGCCGGTCGCGGCCGTCACGGTCACGGCCGTCACGATCGCGGCCGTCACGACCGTCACGGTCGCCGCGCCAGCCTGGGCCGCCCTCGATCGCGAACACGCAGACCTGCGCCCCTCTTTTGAGGCTGATGGTCGGCAGATACTCGAGGTCGATACGCTCGATCACACGGCGGGTGCCGTCGAGATCGATAGGCCGTGTCTCCGCGCCGGCGGGAATAACGGACCTGACGTCGAAGGTCTGCGCCGGACCGTTGGCGAACGCGATGCGCAGGCGGTTGAGCCTCAACGACGAGTCCGCGACCGTAAGCTTGATGGCCCGGAACGCGCCTTCGCGCCGCCCGACCCTGATCGAGTCCTTGCTCTCCAAGAACCCGACGCGCTGGCAGCCGAGTTGCTGCCACTGCGCCTCGCGCCGCTTCTCGCCATAGAATTCGATCCTCACGGGCCCGGGCGAGCGATACATGATCTCGATGCGCTGAATGAACTGGCCGCGCCCCGGCAGATCGATAGGCCGCGACCGGGTTCCGGCCTTGATGAATTCTCTCACCGGCAGCTCGTCGACCTCGCCCCCGCCATAGACGACTTTCAGGCTCTCGATACGCACATCGCTGCCGCCGACCGTAAAGCCGATCGACTGAAATCGTCCTTCGCGCCGTCCGACCTCGATGACGTCGCGTTCGACGCGGGTGCCGATTTCCGCCGAGCCCAAAAGCTCCCAATCGGTGCGATTGTCGGGACGCCAGTCGTCGGCCTTGCGTTGTGCCTCGGCGGCGTGTGGTAGAAGAACGGCGACCGCGGCGGCGATCGCAAGCAAAGTGCGCATTGTCATGAAAGTGAAACTCCTCGTACTCCCGGCACGCGCGTTACAAATTTTCAGCGTACGCGCTTGGTTTATGTTCCCACGCCTTTGAGCCTAAACAATGGCCAGTATGACGTCCTGCTCACCATGGCCATCATCGGCAAATCGCCGATCTTCGGCGCGGAAGCTCCAAGGGCAGCCGCGTCGTGCCGAGGCACCCTCAAATCCGCGTTCGCGCCGTCACCCGATGGTGATAGCGTCCGAGCGGGGATAGGGGAGTTGCCGCACCATGAACCAAGCCATCTCGCAGATCGTCGAGTTCCTGCAGCAAGGCATTGCTGCCATCTTCAAGTTCTTCCAGCTCATCTGGACATGGTCGTTCGGCCAGATCGTCTCCATCTTCCAATCCGATTGGCAGAGCTTGCCGATCTGGAAGATCGCTGTCCTCGCCATCGTCGTGCTGGCGATCATCTATGTGCTCTACAAGGCCGCCCGCGAGCTCTGGGATGCTGCCGAGAAAATCCTGAAAGCCTTCATCGGCCTATTGGGCGTTCTGGTCTCCATCCTGCCCTACATCTTGATCGCCGGCCTGATCGCCGCCGGCGGCGGTTGGGTGATCCACAACGTGAATTTCTGAGCCCACCGCGGCGCAGGGCTGGTCCTCCCTCAACGCGAGCCGGAGCTCGCCGCCGTACGCGCCGGCTCCGGGCGGGCACTCGGCGCCTTCCCGACTTGGCCACTTTTTTGTCCGCAAGCCGCCCCAGCGCACCTATAGTGCAAACGTACCAAGCCCAGGCGCGGGTCGGGCGCGCCGCTTGCAACGCATTTGCCGAGAGTGTGCATGGACAGCCTCTTGCCCGACACGCAAGTGCTCGACCTCGTGGATCACATCTACGCGGCGGGATGCGACCCCTCCGAGTGGCGGACGCTTGCGCCGCGCGTGCATGAGGCCCTGCCCGGCATCTGCTTCGGCATTCACGTTCACCTCGAAGGCACATCGCTCGCCGAGAACTGCGCCGTCGCCGGCTTTTCCGACGAGCACTTGAGGAGCTACTTCGAGCACTATCAGTTCATCAACCCGTACATTCCCGTGTTCGAACAAATGCCGGTCGGCAAGGTCCACACGATCGGCGAGACGGTCGATCGGGCCTGGATCAAAAGCCTGCCGTTCTACAACGAATGGTTGAAGCCGGCGGGAAACCTCACGCACGCGGCAGGCGTCGTGGTGCTGCGCGACGACACGCGCCTCTTGCGCATCACGCTCGACATTCCGGAGCGCCAAGGAGCCAAGGAAAAGCCTGCCGCAAGGCTTCTGCAGCGCCTCTCCCCGCATCTCGCCCGCGCCTTCATGCTGAACGAGACCTTCGCCGCCGCATCGGCCGGCCGCAATGCGCTCGCCGCCCTGGTCGAAACAATGGACACCTCGGCCATCATCGTCGATGCAGCGGGAAGGATCACCGTCCTCAACGCCAAGGCCGAAGCGACGCTGCGCTCCGGCCGGCTCGTGCGCGCGGGCGCGGACCATCGCCTTGTTTTTTCCGACCCCTCCCACGACACGGAGTACCGGCGTCTCCTGGCGAGCGTCTCGCATCCGGCAGGCTTCGACGGCCACACGGCGTTCCGCGCCGATGCCGCGGATGGACCCGCAACGCACGTCATCGTGCTGCCTTTGCGGACAGTCTCGCCCACTAGCATGGCGCCCGCCGCCGGCTGGGCCCTCGTGGTGCTGCGCGGCTCGGGCACGAGCAACGCACCTCCCGAGCACCTGCTCCGCAGCCTCTACCGCATGACGCCCGCCGAGGCGCGCATCGCCATCGATCTGGCGCGCGGTCACACGGCGGAGGAGGTCGCGGCGAAGAACGGTGTCTCGAAGCTCACTGTCCGCAACCAGATCGCGGCCGCCATGGCCAAAGCCGGCGTCAGCCGCCAGGCCCAGCTCGTATCCGCGGTGTCGGGTCTCATCCCGCGGCTCGGATGCAACACGCGGAATGGAGATTAGAAAAATCGGAAGTTTTGGTGCGAATGCACCATGTACATTGCGAGGCTCACAGTTAACATCAGCGGGCTGACGGGTAAGGAGGCTGGCACCGAAGGGTCGAGTTATTCACGTTCGCCAGAGCCTTGTCAGAGGCGGGGCGAACCCATTTCGCAGCAATTCGCGGGCTGGGATCGCTTTGTGCGTCGGGCGGACGTCCAATATTCTTCGGGGGATCTCAGGCTGCCCAGCCTCCACTTTTCGTCACATGGCGCGCCACTCGGGCCGTCGTGTCCAGATTGCCATTCCTCGCTCTGTGAGCTGTGGCGCGGTGTGCCCCGTGCCACGCTCGTCTTGGAAACGCGTTGCCATCCGGACCGCGCCACACCGCCGCCCCTCGAGCCATGCTAGAGAATCGCTTCGCTTGTACCGCGTTCTCGTGCATGGCCTGTTGTGAAGGGGGATTTTCCATGAAGCGCCTGCTCGTCATCGCCTCTCTCGCTGCCGCCCTCGTTGCACCCGGCGGGCTGCGGGCAGAAGTCAACGACGCCGTTCGCAATGCGTGCCGCGACGACTACCACAAGCACTGCGAAAACCTCGAGGTCGGCAGCGAGGAGCTCCGCGCCTGCATGCGCACGAAAGCAACCGAGCTCTCCAAGGACTGCCTGAAGGCGCTCGTCACCAACAACGAGGTCACCCAGCAGGACATCGAGAACTACCTCAAGGAGATGGAGGCCAAGGCGAAGGGTCCGTAACCCCCGCCGCGGTCAGCCGCCGGAGCGGCGTCATCACCACAGCAATGAGAAAGTGACCATCCCCATGCGTCTTCGGCCGCAGCGTTTTCTATGCGCGCCCATCGTCCTGGCATTGACCGTCGCCATCGCCGTGGCCGGCACGCTTGCCCTTGCTTCGGAGCCGGCCGCCGCGGGAGGCGCCGAGCAGACGACCGCCTCCGGCCTCCGCATCATCGACACCGTCGTCGGGACGGGCGCCACCCCAGCCACGGGCCAGACCTGCGTCATGCACTACACCGGCTGGCTTTATGAGAACGGAGCCAAGGGTGCCAAGTTCGACAGCTCCGTCGACCGCGGCAGCCCCTTCGAGTTCTCGATCGGCACCGGGCAGGTCATCAGCGGCTGGGACGAGGGCGTGGCGACGATGAAGATCGGCGGCAAGCGCACGCTCATCATTCCCCCCGAGCTCGGCTACGGCGCACACGGCGCGGGCGGGCTCATCCCGCCCAACGCGACGCTTATTTTCGATGTCGAGCTTCTCGCCGTGAAGTAGGGGCGTCATTTTTTGCGGGTTTGGCTGACGCCCGAGCCGACACGCGGAGCGGCTTGCTTCGCGCCACACGCTTTTCCCATGCGTTTGCCGTCACTTGCACGGATATTGCCTATTTTTAAAGCTCAAGCGGTTCTGACACGCCCGGCTCCGGTGTAACCTCCGCTCCAGCGACGGCGAGTCGTTCGCAAAACTGCCAGCAAACGCTGTGTAAGAACATAAAGAGTAGCGGACCAGCTTGTCCCGGACCGGTGAGCCCCATGCAGCTGCTCTTCCTTCCCTTCACCCCGCGCTATCTCCTTCTCACGCTCTCCATCGTTGGCTCGGTGGTTCTCGCCGCGCTCCTCTGGCGCTATCCCGACAATCTCGCCCTCGCCATCGCTCTCGCAATGGTCACCGGACTGGCCCTTCTCGGCGTGCGCGACCTGTTCCAGGTCAAGCACGCCATCCTGCGCAACTATCCCATCGCCGCCCACCTCCGCTTCATCCTCGAGGACATTCGCCCCGAGATGCGCCAGTACTTCTTCGAGGCGGACAAAGACGGATCGCCCTTTCCGCGCGACAAGCGCGCCCTCGTCTATCAGCGCGCCAAGAAGGATCCGGACAAGCGGCCGTTCGGCACCCAGTACGACGTCTACGAAAGCCGCTACGAATGGCTCCACCACTCGATGCAGCCCAAGACACCGGCGGCCGAGCCGTTCCGCGTCATGATCGGTGGCCCCGAGTGCAGCCAGCCCTACTCGGCGTCGGTCTTCAACATCTCCGCCATGAGCTACGGATCGCTCTCGGCCAACGCGGTGCGCGCGCTCAATCAGGGCGCGCGCATGGGCGGCTTCGCCCACGACACCGGCGAGGGCGGCGTCACGCCCTACCACCGCCAGCACGGCGGCGATCTCATCTGGGAGATCGGCTCGGGCTACTTCTGCTGCCGCAACCCCGACGGCACCTTCTCGGGAGAGAAGTTCGCCAATGTCGCCGCCGATCCGCAGATCAAGATGATCGAGATCAAGCTCTCCCAGGGCGCCAAGCCGGGCCATGGCGGCGTGCTGCCGGCGAGCAAGGTGACGAAGGAGATCGCCACCATCCGCGGCATCGAGATCGGCAAGGATTGCATCTCGCCCGCCCATCACGGCGCATTCGCCACCCCGCTCGAGCTTATCCATTTCGTTGCCCGCCTCAGGCGGCTGTCGGGCGGCAAGCCGACCGGATTCAAGTTGTGCATCGGACACCCGTGGGAGTTCCTGGCGGTCGTCAAGGCCATGCTCGAGACCAACACCACGCCGGACTTCATCGTCGTCGACGGCAAGGAAGGCGGCACGGGCGCGGCTCCGCTCGAGTTCATGGACCACCTTGGCATGCCGCTGCGCGAAGGCCTCTCCTTCGTGCATTCGGCCCTCGTCGGAGCGGGCCTGCGCGAGCGCATCAGGATCGCCGCCTCGGGCAAGATCGTCTCCGCCTTCGACATGGCGCGCGTCATGGCGCTCGGCGCCGACTGGTGCAACGCCGCGCGCGGCTTCATGTTCGCGGTCGGCTGCATCCAGGCCCAGCAGTGCCACACCGGCAACTGCCCGACCGGCGTCACCACCCAGGATGCCATACGCCAGCGCGCCATCGTCGTGCCGGCGAAGTCCGAGCGCGTCTTCCAGTTTCACCGCGAAACGGTGCATGCGCTGGCTGAGCTGATCGCCGCCGCCGGCCTCGACCATCCGAGTGACCTGAAGCCCCAGCACTTCATGCACCGCGCCGCGCCCGACCGCGTCGTCACCTTCGCCGAGCTCTATCATCCCCTCGCCCCCGGCGAGCTTTTGGCAGGCACCAACGATCCGCGCTTCCGCGACGCGTGGTTCCAGGCCCGCGCCGACAGCTTCGCACCCGCGAGCCCCGGCGCGTTCGCTTACGCCGCCGAGTAGATCGTCCGTAGTCCCCGACGCGACGTAATTGCCTGCTGACGCGTGCGCGAAATCGCACGTATGGTCGCCGCGAAACCTCAACGCAAGTCAGGGATGGCGGCCCCGTGTCTCGGCTGGACGAAGTTGTTGGCGAGATCGCCGACGAGATGCGCCGGCGCACGGACCGGGGCGAGGTTGCGAGCTACATTCCGGAGCTGGCACGCGTCGATCCGGGCGCCTTCGGCCTCGCCGTCGTCGATGCCGAAGGCAACGTCGCCGCCGCAGGCGATGCGGACGTGCCGTTCTCGATCCAGAGCATCTCGAAGGTGTTCACGTTGACGCTGGCGCTCGGCAAGGCCGGCGACCGGCTGTGGCGGCGCGTCGGCCGCGAGCCCTCGGGCAGCCCGTTCAACTCCATCGTTCAGCTCGAGCGCGAGCAAGGCATCCCGAGGAACCCTTTCATCAACGCCGGCGCCATCGCTGTCACCGACGTCATCCTCTCCGGCCATCAGCCGCGCGAGGCCCTGGGCGAGATCCTCCGTTTCATGCAGGCACTCGCCGACGATCCGTCGATCGCCATCGACCGCGCGGTCGCGGCCTCGGAGCAGCGCACCGGGTTTCGCAACGCCGCCCTCGCCAACTACATGAAGTCGTTCGGCGTGCTTGAGAACCCGGTGGAGTTCACGCTCGGCGTCTACTTCCACCACTGCGCCATTGCCATGTCGTGCCGGCAGCTCGCGACCGCCGGCCGCTTCCTCGCCCACCTTGGGCGAAATCCGATCACCGGCACGTCGATCGTAAGTCCGGAGCGGGCGCGGCGCATCAACGCCATCATGCTGACGTGCGGTCACTACGACGGCTCGGGCGAATTCGCCTATCGCGTCGGCCTGCCGGGCAAGAGCGGTGTCGGCGGCGGCATTCTCGCCATCGCACCCGGGAAGGCATCTATTGCGGTGTGGTCGCCCGGGCTGGACGCCGCGGGCAATTCGCATCTCGGACGCGTCGCCCTCGAGGCGCTGACCAAGCGCATGGGGTGGTCGGTCTTCGGAACGTGAGGACCGACCACCGCACGTCGGCGTCCTTAGACCATGATCGCTTCGGACCCCAGCCGCTCCGATCGCCGCGCCGCCTATCAGGCGCGGCGTGAATCGGCAGCGCGGGAAAAGTCCGAAGCGTGAATCATCGGTCTCAAAAAGGACCTAGCGGCCGAGCGGCTGCTCGTCCTCCTGGATCGCTTCTTCGTGATACCACCCGCTGCCGAGCGCGACGCGAGGCAGGCGCGTAGCCAAGCGCTCGGCGATCGCATCGCGCTCCTCGCGGAGCGTCGAAAAGGCGGCGCGACCGCCGGCGGGGAACTGGTAAATCTTCGCGGATTCGCGAGATGCGTTCTGGTTCATGGTCGTCTCACGGGCTGTCTGGTTGCGGGTGACGCTCACCAAGAAACGTCGACATGAGGCGATTGTTGCACACGTACTGGACAGTTTGCTCAATAAAAATCACGGTTTGCCTAAACTATGTGCATGAAACTTATTGCTTATTTGGCTAGCTTTTTCGCGAGGGCAAACGCGGGTCTGCCTCTCGCCGTGACCGTCGTCCCAGCGGGGCCTAGTGATCGATTTCAAGGCAAACAGCGCGGTCTTCCGCGACGTGACTAAGGAGTGGGCGCCGTTCGGCGAAGATCGCCTCCCCACACCATCGCCTGCCCCCGAGGCCGACTCGAACACGCGTGCCCGGCGCGAGACCCACGGCTCGACCTAGCGAGCCCTCTCCGAGCGCCGCCGCGAACGCTTCGACCTCGGACATCGAACACAACGTTTCTCGACTTACGACGACACAACCCAGGAGCCCACAATGCCGAAGTATAAGCTTGAATACATCTGGCTCGACGGCTACGCGCCCGTCCCCAACCTGCGCGGCAAGACGCTGATCAAGGACTACAGCACATTTCCCGATCTCGTCGACCTTCCCCTCTGGGGCTTTGACGGCAGCTCCACGCAGCAGGCCGAAGGCTCGAACTCGGACTGCGTTCTGAAGCCGGTCGCCCACTATCCCGATCCCGCCCGCACCAATGGCGTCCTCGTCATGTGCGAGGTCATGCTGCCCGATGGCGTCACGCCCCACGCCACCAACAAGCGCGCCACCATCCTCGATGACGCGGGCGCCTGGTTCGGCTTCGAGCAGGAATACTTCTTCTACAAGGACGGCCGCCCGCTGGGCTTCCCCGCCGCCGGCTATCCGGCGCCGCAGGGCACCTACTACACCGGCGTCGGCTTCAAGAACGTCGGCGACGTCGCCCGCCAGATCGTCGAGGAGCATCTCGACCTCTGCCTCGCGGCCGGCATCAACCACGAGGGCATCAACGCCGAGGTCGCCAAGGGCCAGTGGGAATTCCAGATCTTCGGCAAGGGCTCCAAGAAGGCGGCCGACGAGATGTGGATGGCTCGCTACCTGCTGGAGCGCCTCACCGAGAAGTACGGCATCGACATCGAGTACCACTGCAAGCCGCTCGGCGACACGGACTGGAACGGCTCGGGCATGCACGCCAACTTCTCGACGTCCTACATGCGCGAGGTCGGCGGCAAGGACTACTTCGAGGCCCTGATGGCGGAGTTCGGCAAGAACCTGATGGACCACATCGCCGTCTACGGTCCGGACAACGACAAGCGCCTCACCGGCAAGCACGAGACAGCGCCGTGGAACAAGTTCAGCTACGGCGTTGCCGACCGCGGCGCCTCGATCCGCGTGCCCCACTCGTTCGTCAAGAACGGCTACAAGGGCTACCTCGAGGATCGCCGCCCGAACTCACAGGGCGACCCATACCAGATCGCCTCGCAGATCCTGAAGACCATCTCGGCCGTTCCGGCCGGCGCGGCCGCGAAGGCGGCCTGATCACGACCACGAACTCTTTCCTGGCCCGAAGGTGCAAGCCGCACCTTCGGGCTTTTCGTTATATCGGCATCGATCCCGCTCTAGTCGCGCTTGGCGCGCCGGCGCTCGCGATCGACCTTCTTGCTGCCCCGCTCGAGGCTCCGGCAGAAGGCGCTGTTCGTGCCGCTGAGGCAGCCGTAGCGCTCGAGAAGCTCCGCGTCACGCTCGCTCACCGGCCCGCCGGCCCGGGCATTGGCGCGCGCGCTCTCCACCTCCCAGTAGGAATCCGCCTGTGCGCCGGTTTGCCCGGCGACGAGAAGCGCGGCGAGACCGAGCCCCGCCAGAAGTGTGTTTCGCCACATGAGTTGCCTCCTTGGGTATCGCGACTTGTAGCAGGAACGGCGCTCGCTCCGCACCGGTTCACTTTCCGCTCTACGACCGCAATCTCTCCCAGGTTTCACGGTCGATGGCATAGACGAAGCAGTCATCCGACCCGAACGTGCGCCGTTCGACGAAGGCGAAGCCATGCCGCTCGTAGAAGCGGTGCGCGCGCACGTTGGCGGCCAACGGATCGAGAAGCACGGCCGTCACCTCCGGGTGTGCGAAGCAGCGCGCGAGCGCGAGGCGCATCATGGCGCTGCCGTAGCCGCGTCCGAGGTCCGCCTCCTCCCCGAGCCAGATGTCGATGGCCCGCAGGTTCGGGGCCGCCTCGCCCCAGTAGTGCGTCTCCTCCTCGCGCGCGTCGATGATCTGCACGATTCCGACCGGGCGCCCGCCAACCTCGCCGACGAGAAACTCCCGCCAGGGCACCGTCCGCGCGAGCTCGGTGGCCCAATCGTAGCCGTCGTCGGGGCCCGTCGCGGCCTTGACATGATCCTTCTCGTCCCATGCGGCGAGCAGCACGAGGTCGTCTGGCGTGGCGAGGCGGAGCTGCATCCGCCAAAAGCTGCCACAGGTGTTCCCTGGGGAATAGTCCCCCTCCCCCGAAGCCGGCAAAACTCCCCCCATCGAAGCCGTGAGACACCAGCGAAAAAGGGGACGTGCCATGCTGAGTATCCGCACTTTCACGCTAGCCGCCGCCGGAGCCGTGATCGTCACGGGCTCGGCCAACGCCGCTTCCGATGCCACCGGCATCTGGTTCGACCACAACGGCCGTGGCGCCGTCGAGATCGCGCCCTGCGCCAGCGGCAACGGCCTCTGCGGCTATGTCGTCCACATCAAGGATCCGAAGAACTCCAAGCGCTGCGGCACGCAGATCCTGGGCAACGTCACCTCCAACGGCGGCGGATGGATCTACAGCCCCGATCGCGGCAAGAAGTACAGCGTCGAGCTCACCCGCTTGAGCGACGACCAGCTGCGCGTGGTCGGCAACGCCGGATCGTTCTTCTCGAAGACCTACACCTGGAACCGCGCTCCCGACGACGTCGCTCGTTGTGGCGAGACGCAGGCCACCGCACCGGCCAAGCCCGTCGAGACCAAGAAGGCCGCGACCGAAAGCGCACCGGCCCCGGTCGAGACGACCACGGCGGAAACCGAAACCTATTCGACCGGCGCCCCGAGCGCGTCGATGGCCCTCATGGGCGTGCCGAAGAAAAAGAAGCGCGTCGCCGAGGCGGCTCCCGTTGCGACCGACACGGTGACCGATGCGACGCCCGCGCCGGCCGTCACCGAGGAGAAGGCACCCGCCAAGGAAACAGCAGCGGCCGGAGAGGCCCAGGCGGCTCCCGTCGAGGAGAGCTTCGAGCCCGAGCGCATGTGCAAATACAAGATCCCCTACGTCGGCCGCGTCATATCTGTCCCCTGTCGTGACTGAGCCGGCGAACGGGTGACGGCGCGGGGGCCATCCACCCTCGCGCCGTCATCTCCTCTTTGCGTTCCTGGCCACGAGCGCCGCGAAGAGAGCGGCCCCCAACGCTCCCAGCACACACACCGCCGACGCCGCCTCGAAGGCAGTGACGAACGCCGCCCGCGCCGTCGAAAGCAACTGCGTCCCTGCCTTGCCGCCGAGCGTTCCCGCGACCTCGATCGCGCCGCCCAGCGTATCCTTCGCGGCCGCGATCGCCTCCGCCGGAATGCCGGTTAGCGCCTGGTCCGCCATGGCGCCGCGATAGATCGCCGTCATGATGCTCCCGAGCACGGCGATGCCGAGCGCACCCCCGAACTCGAAACTCGTCTCCGAGATGCCTGACGCGGCGCCCGCCCGCTCCGGAGGCGCTTCCGTCATGACGATATCGGTGGTGATGGCCCCGATCGGCGCCGTGCCGATGCACAGAATGATCATGCCGACGAACAGCAGCGCCGGGCTTTGTGTGCCCCCAAGCTGCGTCAGAAGCGCGAATCCGAGCGCGGAGATGAGGAGCCCGCACGCGATCACGGCATAGGGCTCGAACCGCCGCACGAGGAATGGCGCCGCGAGCGAGCCGAACGCGAAGATGATGCCCGACGGTGCCGTCCACAGCCCCGCTTCCAAGGGGCCCATGCCGAGCACGAGCTGCAGGTACTGCGCGATGAAGAGAAAGGTGCCGAAGATGATGAACAGCGAGATGATGTTGGTCACTAGCGCCGCCGAGAAACCGCGCACGCCGAACAGGCGCACGTCGATGAGCGGATCGTCGAGCTCGCTCTGGCGCTGGAAGAAATAAGCCCCGACCAGGATCCCCGATCCGATGGCGAACAGCGGCAGCGGCGCCACGCCGCTCTCGGCGATCTTCTTCATGCCGTAGATGATGGCCAGCACGGCGACGATCGATTGCAGCGCGCTCAGGATGTCGAGCGAGCGTGCGTTTGGATCGCGGAACTCCGGAAGCAGGCTCGGCCCGACCGCGAGCAACAGCAGCATGATCGGCACGTTGATGAGGAACACCGCGCCCCACCAGTAGTGCGCGAGAATGAGGCCGCCCACGACCGGCCCGATGGCCGCCCCCACCGAGAACGCGCCGATCCACACCCCGATCGCGAACGCGCGCTCCCGGTCGTCATGGAACATGTTGCGCATCAGCGAGAGCGTCGAAGGCGCGAGCGTCGCCGCCGAGAGCCCCTGCAGCGCCCGCGCGATGATCAGCATCTCGGCGCTCGTCGAGAAGGCCGCGAGCAGCGAGGTGATGCCGAACACGGCCGCGCCGATGAGCAAGAGCCGCCGCCGCCCGAAGCGGTCGCCGAGCGTACCCATGGTGATCAGCGTGCCCGCGATCATGAAGCCGTAGATGTCGACGATCCACAAAAGCGCCGACGAGCTCGGCTTCAGCGCGGCCGTGATCTGCGGCACCGCGAGGTGCAGCACCGTGAGATCCATCGAATAGAGCACGCAGGGAAGCGCAAGGACGGCGAGTCCGATCCACGTGCGCCGCGTCGCCTTTTCGCTTTGGGCTTCCGTCCCGTCCGCCATGATCGATCGTCCTCTGTGCCGCCTATGAGGCGCGTCCCTCCAGCCGAACGTCCGGCGCAGAGAAGGAATCTCGCCGGGTCTTAGCCTTGGGGGTCGCGATTGTCACGACACGACCGGGCGGCGCGCGAGGCGACGTCGATCGGCCGCCCACGAACGTTAAGCAATTTGGCGAGCCGCGGCGGCGCGCATCTCACTGATAGACGTAGGTGATCGTGAAGGTCCGATCAGCCACCGTCGACTTGTAGGGCGGCAGCGGAAAGTACGTCTGCTTGGCGGCGAACACGACTTCGGTGTCGAGCTTCGTCCCCGAGGGATCGAGCATGATCACCTGTCCGAGGTCGCCGTTCTCGGTGAGAATGAGACGCACCGTGACGCGCCCCATGATCCCGCGCGGCGGCGGCATGGTCTGGCGCAGCGCGCGAATGACCGCAGCGCCGAACGCGTCGTTCTCCCCCGAGCGCGTGATGCCGGGTGGCCGCGTGGCGCCTGTCGTGCGGCCCGGCGGCGCCGATTGCAGATCCTCGGGAGCGAGGCGAGCCTGAGCCGGTGCTTTCTTCTCGGGCGCCTTCTTCGCCGGTGGTTTCACGGCCGCGGGCTTTGTTTCGTCGGCCTTTGCAGCCTCGGGCGGCTTCTCCGCGGGCTCGTCCTTGGGTTGCGGGACGGTCGCGAGGTCGGGCACCAGCGACTCGAAATCCGGAATCGCCGCCATCTCTTTTTCGGGCTTTGGCGTCTCCTCGACCGCCACCTCGGGCTTGACGGCCTCCTGTTCCTTCTGCGGCTCGGGCGGCGCAGGAGCAGGTTGCGGCGCCTCGGCGGCCGGCGGTGGCGGCGCGCCCTGCGGCGGCAGGGCCACCGCTTCCCTGCTCTTGAGGTCGGCGTCCGTCACGATCTCGACCGCGATGGCATCCGAGACGCCGGATGTGTCGCCGACGGTGCGCGGCACCGACCGGCCGATCTCGATGAAGATCGCCGCATGCACCAGAAAAGCCGCCAGCAGCGCCAGACGAAAAGCCTGCTGCCCTCGGTCCAGGGGCGGTGCGACGCGCTCGTCGAGCGTCAGCGTATCGTCGGCGGTGTGCATGTCTCGAGCAGAAGCCTTCGCTGAGAGCCGAGTTTTACTTCCTACACCGAATGATCAGCCGGCGCACGGCGCCCCCATTGTCGCGCCACCCGCTCGGCCACTATGCTGGGGACGGATGCGGGCACCGCAACGGAACACGATGATCATGAGCCAGCGCGGCATCATCAGGGCCGGAATCGGCGGCTGGACCTTCGAGCCCTGGCGCGGCGTCTTCTATCCGGAGAAGCTGCCGCACGCCAAGGAGCTGCAGTTCGCCAGCCGGGCGATGCCCACCATCGAGGTCAACGGCACGTTCTACCGCTCGCAGACACCTGCCACCTTCGCCAAGTGGGCGCGCGAGGTTCCGGACGGCTTCGTCTTCTCCCTCAAGGGTCCGCGCTTCGCGACCAACCGGCGCGTGCTGGCCGAGGCGGGAGACTCGGTGAAGCGCTTCCTCGATTCGGGCCCCACGATGCTGGGCGACCGCCTCGGGCCGCTCCTGTGGCAGTTCGCGCCGACCAAGAAGTTCGACGCCGCCGACTTCGGCGCCTTTCTCGAGCTGCTGCCGAAAGCGTTCGACGGACATGACCTTCGCCACACGGTCGAGGTGCGCCACGCGTCATTCCAGTGTGCCGAGTTCGCAGCCCTTGTGCGCCGCTTCGCCGTGCCGGTTGTCTACGCCGATCACGCGACCTATCCCGCCATCGCCGATCCCGTTGGCGACTTCGTCTACGCACGCCTGCAGAAGGGAGAGGACGACGTCGCGACCGGCTATCCGGCGAAGGCCATCTCGGCCTGGGCCGCCAATGCCACGACGTGGTCCGAGGGCGGCGTGCCGAAGTCTCTCGAAAGCGCGTGCTTCGCGCCGCTGCCGAAAGAGAAGCCCGCGCCGCGCGACGTCTTCATCTACTTCATCCACGGCGGCAAGGTACGCGCGCCCGCTGCGGCGCAGGCATTCATGAGCACACTCACAGGCACCGTCGCCGACCCGCCGCCAGTAGCGACGAAGGCGAAGGCGCCGCCCACGCGCAAGCGCACCAAGACGTAGCCTTACGCCGGAGGTTCCACCGTCGCGGGTGCTGCCTTGCCCTCGACGAGCAGCTTCAGATTGGCGAGACCCTTCTCCATCGGCTCGCCGATCATTTTCTGCGGGTTCATGAACAGGCAGATCGCCTTGCCGAGGAAATCCTGCTCGCCGTAGATCGCCCAGGTCACCAAAGTGCGCGGACCGTCAGGCTTGAAGGTGAACTCGGAGGTGTTCGTCCCCGACCAGGGCTTCACGAAATCGACGCGGATGCGCACGCGCTCGTCGGGCTTGCTTTCGGTGAGCGTCATGCTGCCCTCGCCCACGTCGTCGTTGCCCGCCCAGCGGAACACGGCACCCTCGCCGGACGCCGGTCCCTCGAACGTGGCTTTCGCGTTGGGATCGAGCTTGGCCCACGGCGACCACGCCTGCCAGTTATGGAAATCGGCCACCTCGGCGAAGGCGTTCGCCTGCGGCGCGACCACGATGGCGCTGCGCTCGAGGCGGAACTCCGAGGGCTGAAGCGCCACATAGCCGCAGAAGGCCAACACCGCGGCCAACAGGATGAGCACAATTCGCGTCAGCATTTCGCAAGCATCTCCAATGATCCACGCCCAAGCCGGAAAGGCCTCATACTAGACGGAGAGAAGCGGCGCCAGCATGGCGGCCCTCTTGACACGATGCCGCCGGCCACCTCCCTATCGACCAGCCCGCGGGCCGGGTTCCCGCTCCGAGCACAGAGGAGATGCCACGCATGCGCATGAAGCCTTGGATCCCGTCGTTGGCCGTTGCGGCGTTCGCCTGCACGCTCGCCGTCGCCTCCGCGCGCGCGGGCGATTCCGATCCTGCCTACGCCGGCACCTGGGCGGCCGACCTTGCGCAATGCAAAGTGGGACAGGAGCGTCAGGAAGCGCCGCTCGTGCTGACCCGTGACGGCTACGATCAGTACGAGACGCATTGCCAGTTCAAGTCGGTCGAAGGCGGCGACGACGGCGTCTGGAAGATCGGCTCCGAATGCACGATCGAGGGCAGCAACGAGCCCTACGATTTCACGCTCACCGTCTCGGGCGATACGTTGACCGTGGGCGACGACACCGGCACGCGCGATCTCCTGAAGTGCCAATAGCCGGCGCGCCTGCGAGCAAGCTTGCCAAGATGTAATGCGGGCATGACGACGCCGCGCGCAAAGCGCGACGGAATTCCGCGCGCGCCCCGTTTCTCCCTGCAGACGGCGCAAGAGCCGGAGCCCCTCTCCGGATCACCGGGCGTTGGATAGCCCGCGCCGATCAAGCATGGAGAATCGAAACATGACACGTAAGGGAAAACTCGCTCTTGCAGGACTCGTGGCCGCGGGCGTGGGGCTTGCGGCTGCTGGCGCTTACGCCCAGCGCGGCAACTTCTGGGACGGCCACAAGGGCCGGCACTTCGGCGGTGGCGGCATGATGAGCCTCGCCTTCGGTGGCCCGAACTTCCGCATGTGCCGCGGTGAGAGCGGCGAGGCCGCCGACCACATGCTGGTCCGCGTCGAGCACCGCGTGAAGCCGACCAGCGAGCAGGAGGCCGCCTTCGAGGAGTTCAAGACCGCGACTCGCGCCGCCGCGGCCAAGCTGCACGAAGCCTGCCCGGAACGCGCCGACAACGAGGAGCGCGGCAAGCGCACGCCCATCGATCGTCTCGCCCGCACGCAGGCTGGCCTCGAAGCCTCCCTCGAGGCGTTGAAGATCTTCCGCCCTGCGGCGGAGAAGTTCTACACAGCCCTTTCTGACGATCAGAAGTCCAAGCTCGAGCGGCGCGGCCGCGGCGGCGAGGGCAAGGGGCACCGCCGCTGGCGCGATCGCGACGAGGGCAACACGCCCGGAAACAACGACGAGGTCCCGGCACCGGCTCCCGAGCAGAAGGGCTGATCCAAGCCTCCAAAAGTGGGCGCGGAGCGGCCTTAACCCTCTGCGCCCCTTACCCTTGTTCAGAGATTTCCGCACGCGGAGCCTTGATAACACCCCAAACCTGTCCCATCGTATTTGTCTGGTCCCTGGACAGTGAGAGAGGTGGCAATGCTTCCGCGCGTTGCACTCATTGTGTTTTTTTTGATGGTGTTCGGCATCGCGGCAATTTTTGCCGCCGGTCACCTTGGCATCGAGCTGCCTTGGAGCATCGCCGCCGTCGATCATCCCGGGCCGTCACAAGATCGTGACGCGGCCCCATCCGGCGAGAAGGCCGATACGCCCGAGAATACGATCGGCGAAACCACGGCCGCCCTCGACGGCGCACCGTCGGCCGCTCCGCAAGCCGGCAGCGTCGCCATCGACATCTCCCGCATCTCACCGGACGGCGTCTCCGTGTTCGCCGGACGCGCCGCCCCCGACACCTACGTCACCGTGCTCGAGGACGGCAAACCTGCCGGGTCCGCCAAGGTCGATTCGAACGGCGAATGGACTCTCTCGACCGAGCACAAGTTTGCCAGCACCGATCCGAAGCTCACCTACGAGGTGAGCCGTGCCGCGCCGCCCGCACCCGCGCCACCCGAGCAGAAGATCGCAAAAGCCGCGCCATCCCCGAGCGCGGTCGCCAACGAGGTGATGCGCAAGTTCGAGAACCTCGTTGAGGAAGCGCGCAAGGAAGCCAAGAAAGAGACGGACGAAGCGTCTCAGCGCGCGGAGGAGGCAAAGCAGGAGCCCGCTGCGGCCAGCCCCCAGAGCGAGACTCCGACCGTGACCGTGCGTGAAGACACGCCCGGCGCCATCGCCGAGGCGGCGCCCGTTACGCCGGACCCCGGTACCAATCACCCCGGTACCGATCAGAAGGCCACGGGCACGACGGCCGCGAGCGACAGCGTGGCAAGCGCGCCCGAGACCAGGACCGACAGCATCCCCGTGCCGATCATGTTCGTCTACAACGAGGCGGTGCTGACCCCGGACGGTCAGCGCGCCGCCGCGCTGCTGCTCGAATACCTGACGTTGAAGCACTTCGCGTCCGTCGAGCTCACCGGCCACGCCGACGAGCGCGGCACCAGCGACTACAACTACGACCTCTCCCGCGAACGGCTCGAGACCGTCTCCGGACTCCTGAAGCAAGGCGGCTACACGGGTGAGCTCAAGCTGACGCCGAAAGGCAAGACCGAGCCTTACATGGGTGTCGACCGCAGGGCCTATTCTGGCGAGGCGCTGTTCCAGCTCGACCGCCGTGTGGAGTTGCGCGTCACCACGCGCTGAAAGTGGCGCCCCCTCGACACGTCCGCATGAAAAAAGGCCCCGGACGAGCCGGGGCCAAGGACGCGGGAGGAGGAGGAAACGCGGGGGGCTTACTGGCAGGTCTGCAGAAGCTCCCAGATCCGCTTGCACTGGCCGGCTGCGTTGCAGACGGTCTTCGGCGTCTTGATGTAGGAGCAGTGATAGGCGCCCGAGAAACCCTCGTAGCCGTTCATCGGCCGAGCGAACTGATAGGTCTCCGAGTAGTACTCCTTGCCGCCCTTGGCAAAGGCTGCCTCGCCCGCGACGAGGGGCGAAAGCGCGACGATTGCGGCGAGCGCGGCGAACTTCGTGGTGCGGACGGCGTTGAACATCGAAATCTCCATCTTCGGGCCCATCGTTCTGGGCCACGGGGCTATCTGATGCGGCGACACTAGGCCGGGGCGCGCCGCGTCGCTGTTCCGGGAGTGACACTCCGTAGGGTTTGGGGATAGATCCTGCGCACGCATCGGAGCCGCATCGAGACATGGACCGGGAAAGCCCCTCGCACCGCCCAGCCGCTTTGCAGCCAGGTCTCTTGAAACCGGGTCTCGAGGGTGAGGCGCGCACGGTCGTGACGATGGACGTCACCGCGCCCGCGGTGGGCAGCGGCTCCGTCGCCGTCTACGCCACCCCGAGCATGGTCACGCTCATGGAGCAGGCCGCGGTCGCCTGTGTCGAGAAGAGCCTCGCGCCCGGAGAGGCGAGCCTCGGCGTGCATCTCGACGTGTCGCACACGGCGCCAACGCCTCCAGGCCAGACGGTCACCGCGGTCGCCCGCCTGACCGCTGTCGATGGGCGCAAGCTCATGTTCGAGATCGAGGCGCACGACGCCACTGAGCGCATCGGTACGGCGAGCCACACACGCATCATCGTCGATACGGCCCGCTTCGCCGCCAAGCTCGCCCGCAAGATTCCCGCGTCCTGAGGGGCGTGCGAACGCGCGAGCAGGCTTTTCCCCAGCCCACGCCGCAGGTCTCCCCCACGCCACCTTTTGCTGCTAAGAAGGGGCAACAAATTGGGGAGGACACGATGCGCTCTTGGCTGTTGTCGACAATGCTGGCTCTGGTCGCGACGTCCGCTGTCGCGGGCGAGGCCGCGAAGGCACCCCCCGCGGGCCCGCCCCCCGAGACGTCCGCACTGCCGGCCGCGAAAGGCACCTGCACCAATCCTGAGCCGCTCGGCGTAGCCCGCACGGTCGAGATCGACACCACCGGCGGCCCCGGCTTCGGCATGGAGCACTACAAGGCCTACGACTTCCTGCAGGACAAGGAGGTCGTGCTCACCTTCGACGACGGTCCGCAGGTCGGCACCACGACCGCCATCCTCGACGCGCTCGACGCGGAATGCACGAAGGCCATCTTCTTCAGCCTCGGAAAAATGGCCCTCGGCCTTCCCGAGATCATCCGCGACGTCGCGCACCGCGGCCACACCATCGGCACCCACACCTGGTCGCATCAGGATTTGCGCAAGAAGTCTGACCAGGAAGCCAAGGACGAGATCGAGAAGGGCATCTCGGGCGTGCGCCGCGCCGTCGGCGGGCCGATCTCGCCGTTCTTCCGCTATCCGTACCTGCGCGATTCCGCGGCGACCCTTGCCCACCTGCAGAGCCGCAACATCGCCATGTTCTCGACCGACGCCGACAGCTTCGACTTCAAGCGCCAGACGCCGGAGAAGCTCGTCGAAAACATCATGAAGAAGCTCGAGAAGCGCGGCAAAGGCATCGTCCTGATGCACGACATCCAGCCGCACACCGCCAAGGCTATGCCCGCGCTCCTCGCCGCCCTCAAGGCCGGCGGCTACAAGGTCGTCGCCATGAAGGCCAAGGACGAGCTGACAACGCTCGCGGAGTACGACGCCCTGATCGAGAAGGACGTGAAGGGTCTCCCCGCCGCCGGCAGCGAGCGGCCCATCTCGAGCGTGGTCAAGACCCTGCCGAACTGAGGTCTCTCTCCTCGGCTGAGGCGACACATCAAGGGAAATCTTGTGTCGCACCAGGGGTCTCTTGGCCGGCTTTACCGCAAAAAAGCCAAAAGTCGGCCGGAGAAACGTGACCATGAACCTGAGACGGAGACGCCACCTGGCCCGCGTCGGCCTCGCGCTGTCGCTCGCCCTTTCGCTTGCGGCAGGTCCCGCGTCCGCCGAGACATGCACCGCCGACAGCTTCGGTGACGCTGTCGACGCGTCGGCGGCGGAGCTGCGCGCCTTCAGTGCCGAGATCCAGCCCAAGCTCAGGACCAAGCTCGACGCCCTGCGCTCCAGCAAGGGATGGGCCGACCCCGATTACGAGACCAAGGGCCTGAAACTCGTCCATGACGCCAAGCTCGACGAGTTCGACTCGGAGGCAAGCACGCTCCTGAGCAGGATCGACACGCTGGGCAGCCCCGACGCCACGGACAGTGTCGCCAACACGAGCTGCGCCAGTCTGTCCGAGCTCAAGGCGGCGTCCAGCGAGCTCATGGCGGTGATGCGCGCCAAGTCTGCCTACCTGATCTCCAAGATCGACCGCGAGATCGAGAAATCGCCGTCGCCTGCGGCCGCGCCGACCGAGGTCGCCAAGGCCGAGCCGGAGCGCACGGTGCCTCCGCCCGCTGCCGACCCCACGAAGACGGAGCCCGCCAAGACGGAGCCCGCCGCCGAGCCGATGCCCGACTTGTCGCCGATCCGCAGGAGCGACCCGCCGAAGGCGCCACCGGCCGCGGCAGCAACACCCGCGCCGACACCTACGCCGCCTCCGCCCGCAGCCGTGCCCGCGCCGCAGGCCGCTCCACCGAAGGAAGCCGCCGCGCCGCCGCCGAACGGATCGGAGAGCTCGTCGACCTGGAGCACGACCACCGCCGAGGCCGTCATTCCGCCGCCGCCCGCCTACGACACGCCCCCGCCCGGCACGCCCTACGAGCTGCCGCCGGTCGGCGAGGATGGCCAAATCCCGGATGGAGAGACCACCTTCGACGACCAAGGCGGCGGCTACACCATCGACGAGATCCGTGAGACCACCCGCGGCTTCTTCGGCACCATATCCACCTCGCTTGCGAGCGTGATCGAGCATGCGTTCCAGAAGAGCGGCCGCCCCACGGCCTACGTGCTCGGCAACGAAGGCGGCGGAGCGTTCCTCGCCGGCCTGCGCTACGGCGAGGGCACCCTCTACCTGCGCAACGGCGGCAGCCAGAAGGTCTACTGGCACGGACCTTCGATCGGCTACGACCTCGGCGCGGAGGGCTCGCGTACGCTGTTTCTGATCTACGACCTGCACGAGCCGAACACGATCTTCCGCCGCTTCACCGGCGTCGATGGGTCGGCCTATCTGGTGGGCGGCGTCGGCATGACGCTGCTCAAGGGCGGCGAGGTCACGATGGCGCCGATCCGCTCCGGCCTCGGCTTGCGCCTCGGCGCGAGCATCGGCTACGTGCGCTTCGCCTCACGCCCGACCTGGAACCCGTTCTGACGAAGCCCTCAGAACCCGTACCCATACCCATACGAGCTATAGAGGCCGCGCGGCTGACGGCGCGTGCGCGGGGCATAATAGATGCCCGGCGGTGGCCCGTAGGCCGAGGATCTCTCGCGCCCGTAGGCCGAGGGCGGCAGATAGCGATAGGCGGGCGCTCCCCGCCTCAGCCGCACCAGCTCGTCGCTACCCGAACGTCGCGCGAGCTGCTCGTCGTAGGCGACGTCCGCACCATGGCTCGGCCTCCCGTGCACGACGATGCGCGTGCGCGCCTTGGTATGCGCGCCGACGAGCTTGTAGAGCGTCGCGGCATGCTTGGGCGCGAGGCGCACGCAGCCATGCGAGGCCGGGCGCCCCAGCGCACGCGTCGCGTAGGTCGCGTGGATCGCAACGCCCTGGTGGAAGAAGATGGCGTGCGGCATCGGCGCGTAGTCGTACTGGCGCGAGTACCACATCTTGCTCATCCACGTCGGCTCGAAGGTGCCCGTCGGCGTGCGGTATCCATAGCGCGCCGTGGACACCGCCCACGTGTGGAGCAGCGCGCCGTTCTCCGAGACGGTCATCGTCTGGCGCGCAAGATCGATGTCGATGGCGAGCGTCGGCTCCGGACGCGGCGCCGGCTCCTGGACAGCGGCGGCGGCCGCCTGCGGATCGGGCATCGCCGATCCCTCGCCTTCGACCACGCCGGCCTCGGCCGTGGCGCCAGCGTCAGGTTTTGCGTTGGCGGCGAGCGGCGCCTTGGGTACGCCCGGCGCGGCCGAAGCGGAAGGCGATTGAGCCCTCGCCGGGGAGCGCGCTTCGTCGGCCGGCGGCGACACGGCAAGAGCCGGCGGCGCCGGTACGGTCGCGCCCTCAGGGGCTTTGTTGATGATGGTGACGGTGGGAACCCCGTTCTGGGCCGCGTCCACCTTCGGGTCCGCCGCCATCGCCGAGCCTGCCGTGGCAGCCACGACGGCCAGTCCTACCACCAGAACCAAGAGCCTCATCCCGCACTCCAACGCCACGATCCTGGATGGCAATTGGCAGCCCGCCGGCTGCCGCCAGATACATTGCCATCCAAGCCGGTCACCACCCGGAAACCTCAAAGAAACTCCCTAATGCGAGATCGTGATGCGCGTGCGCTTGGCGCCATACGAGCGCACGAGCGCAAAGAACTCCCGCGCGTGCCCCGGCGCGAGCCGCACGCAGCCGTGCGAAGCGGTCTGACCGAGCCGTCCGACCTCTGTCGTCGCATGGATTGCATAGCCGCCGCTGTAGAACACCGCGTAGTGCATCGGCGCGCCGCTGTAGCGCGTCGAATACCAGCGCCGCTCGAGTCGCTGCGGGCGGAAAGTCCCGGACGGAGTTGCATAGCGGCCGCGCCCCGTTGAGACCGGCCAGCTGTAGGTGTGCATCCCCTGCACGTAGACGTCCATCGTCTGACCGCTCTTGCTGATGCGAGCGACCACGTCGGCCGACGCCGCGGCCGGCACGAGCAACAAGGCGATTGCCAGCGCAATCGCCGAAAACTGGTGACGCATCTCTCCGACTCCCGACACGCCGAGCACGCGCCGCCGACAGGGCACGTACGCAAAAGTAAGCACATTTGCGTTAGGAGAGTATTGCCTTGACGAAGCCCCGCCGACCCGGCGCCGCCGCCGATAGTTAACGCGTGCGCGCCCGGCCGATCGTCCTGATCAATTGAACAGCAGGTCGAAGATGGTCTTCGACTTCTTCTTCCGCTTGGGTGGCGAACTGGCGTACGACCCGCCGAGCGGCGAGTCCCAGGGTGCCCAGCCCCCGGTCTGCGTCGTCGTTGTGTAGCGCCGCCCGCCGCCCGCCATCTCGTCCGCCGGTCCGCCGTACCGCAACTCGATCTCGTCCGTCACCCCGTCGACGCTGGCCACCGTCACCTTGCCGTTGTCCCAGGTCCACGTCGCGACCTTGCTGCCGAGCTTGTGCGGCTCGACGGCCAGCACATGACCCATGTCGAGGTCCACCACGGCGACAAGCTCCAGGTCTTCCTTGCCCGTCTTGCCGGGCGAAGGCACCGATCCTCCGTAGTAGCGCAGCGTGCCGATGCCCTTGAACGGCGGCTCCTTGACCTGCCACTCGAGAAGCTTCGGCTCCCCGCTGCCCATCATTTCGATCGGGATCGAAAGGCGCGGAAATCGCTCGTCGACCGCGAAGGTACGGTCCCCGCGCACCACGACGCGCCATGTGTCGATGCCGGCATCCGCGAGCACGCGCTCCTCGGCCTCGACCGGAGCCGCCCCGAGCCGCTGCAGCGCCTCCGTGGCCACGCGGTAGCCAGGCCGCAGCTTCTTGGCCTTTCTGAGATCGGCGACGGCCAGCTCGAGCTGGCCCTGCGCCTCCTCGATCTCCGCCTTCACCCAGTAGACCTCCGGCGCCTCGGGGCTGAGCTTCTGCGCCACCTCGATGTCGCGCAAAGCCACGTCGAGCTGCCCGCTCTTCTTGTAGGCGTAGGCACGATAGGCGAAGGCGAGACCGGATCTGGGATCGATCTCGATCGCCTTGTTGAGATCGACGAACGCCTCGTCGTTCGCCTCGACCATGGCGTAGGCGAAGCCGAGCTCCGCGAAGGCGGCGGCGCTCTTGGGATCGATCTCGGTCGCCTTGCTGAAGTCCTTGATGGCGGACGCCGTGTTGCGGATGGCGAGATACGCCTTGCCGCGCAGGATGTAGCTTTCGACGTTGTTGACGTCGAAGGCGATGGCGCGCGACAGATCCTCGATCGCCTCGTCGTAGCTCTCGACGTCGAGCTTAGCCTCCGCCCGGTTGCGGTAGCCTGTCGCGAAGCGCGCATCCGCCTTGACCGCGCGCGAGAAGTCGCGGATCGCCGCGTGCGGCCGGTCGAGCGAGAGGTAGGCGAGCCCGCGCCCGCTGAGCGGCGCCGGGTTGGATGGGAGCAGCCGCACCGACTTCGTGTAGTCGGTGATCGCGTCCTCCGTCTGCCCGAGGCGCATGTACGCGCCGGCGCGATTGTTGTAGGCGGCCGCGTAGCCCGGCGCGAGCACGAGCGAGCGGTCGAAATCCTTGATCGCCTCCTTGGCGAGCCCGAGCGAGAGCAGCAGGTTGCCGCGATTGTTGTAGACGGCCGCGAACTCCGGAAAGAGCTGCGCCGCGAGATTGAAATCCTCGAACGCCTGCCGCGTCTGTCCGAGCTTGATGTTGGCGACGCCGCGGTCGTTGAGGATCGCCGCGCGCCGGTCGTTCGAAAGCGTGGTGTCCTTCAGCGCCTCGGAGTAATTCAGAACCGCCGACTGAGCTTCGCCGCGCACCAGCGCGCCCGCTCCTTCCTCGGCGATCTGGGCCGGGTCGCCCGGCGCCGCGAAGAGAGGCGCGCCGGCGCCGCCGGCCGTGAGGGCCAGCACGAGCAAAGCGCGAACGGAACTCCGAGCCGTCATCGAGCCTCTTCGCCACATTGGGATGCGCGTCCGCGAGAGCGGATCGCCCGCGGGAACGCTGGACTTTCCCCTGAATCTGCCGGAACGGTCAATAACCGGGGATTGTGGCTAGCCGGCGTTCCGGGCACGCTTCGCCGGTGAAAGCACGGCGTGTCGGGCCTTTTGCGCCTCCGCGCCACAGGGCGTCCACAAAATACCGACGCATGAGGACCGGATCCCAATGAACCTCTGGCTGCGCCTCTTCTGGCTGCTCGTCACGGCTCCCTTCCGGCCGCGCCTCGCGATGCCGGCCGGCGCCTCCACGCTCGCCCTACGTGTGCTCCCCAGCGATCTCGACATCAGCCTGCACATGAACAACGGCCGCTACCTGCAGATCATGGATCTCGGCCGCCTCGACCTGATCATCCGCAGCGGCCTCGGCGGCGCCGTCTGGCGCAACGCCTGGACGCCCGTCGTCAACGCGGCGCTGATCCGCTTCCGCCGCGAGTTGCGCGTCTTCGATCGCTACCGGCTCGAGACGCGCGTGCTGGGATGGCTCGACCAGGCGGTATTGATCGAGCAGAGCTTCATCTTCGCAGGCGGCGGACGCGACGGCCAGGTCGCCGCCCGCGCCCTTTTCAAGGGCGCCCTCTATGACCGCCGTGCCCAGCGCTACGTCCCCGTCGCCGAGATGATGCAGGTGATCGGCGTAACGGACCCGAGCCCGCTCCCCTCGGCGGAGGTCGAGGTCTTCCTCGCCGCCGACCGCGCCATGCGCGAGGCCGGCCGATCCCAACCGCAGATTTAGAACCGGGTGCCCCTGGATGGCCGCCTCAAGGGCGGCCATGGTGTGAGTGGCGGCATGGCTCCCTCACTCCATGGCCGGGCTTTGACCCGGCCATCCAGGGTCAAGTGTGAGGTCACAGCCCCGCTCAGCGCGATCGCGTGTCCTGCATCAACCGCGCGAGCACGGCGGGCAACCGGTCGGGAAGATCCTCGGCGATGAGGCCGGGGCCGAAATCCGCCGCCGCCGCGCCATGCAGCCAAGCCCCCGCCGCGGCGGCCTCGAAGGCGGGCATGCCCTGCGCGATGAGCCCGACGATGAAGCCGCCGAGCACGTCGCCCGCCCCCGCCGTCGCGAGCCACGGCGGCGCGTTGGCATTGATCGCCGCGCGACCATCCGGATTAGCGATCACCGTGTCGGCGCCCTTGAGCAGCACGACCGCCCCGCTCTCTGCCGCGGCGAGGCGCGCGCGAGAGAGACGCGATCCCGCAACGTCGCCGAACAGCCGCTCGTATTCGCCGTCGTGCGGTGTGAGAACCACCGGACGATCGCGGCGCGATTGGATCGCTGCAACCAGCCGTGCGCTTTCACCGGCGAACGCGGTCAATGCATCCGCGTCGAGCACCACCGCGGCCGGCGAGCGCAGTGCCGCCTCGACCTGCCGGCGCATCGCCTCACCCACGCCGCCGCCGGGGCCGATCAGCACCGCGTTCTTGCGCGCATCCGCGAGCAACGACGCGAGACCCTCTGGCCCCTCGAACGGCTTCAGCATGATCGCGGTCAGGTGCAAGGAATTGACGGCGACCGACTCGAGTGGGCTTGCAACCGTGACGAGGCCCGCCCCGACCCGAAGCGCACCGCGAGCGCCGAGCCGCGCGGCACCCGTCGCATGCGCCGGCCCGGAGACCACGACCGCATGCCCCCGGTCGTACTTGTGCCCGCTCGCGGAGGGGATGGGCAGCACGCTGCGCCACAGACCCGGCCCGTTGAGGAAGGTCGCGACGCCGATGTCGTCCAGCACCGAAGGCGGGATTCCGATGTCGGCTACGCGGATGTTGCCGCAGAGGCCGCGCCCCGGATAGAGCACGTGCCCCGGCTTGAGACGAAAGAAGGTGACGGTTTCGGTCGCCGCCAGCACCGGCCCACCGATCTCGCCGGTCCCACCATCGAGGCCGCTCGGCACATCGACCGCGAGCACTGGCGTGCCCTCCTCTTTGACGGCCGCGATCACCTCCGCCGCCACACCTGCGATCGGGCGCGACAGGCCCGCGCCGAAAAGGGCGTCGATGACGAGATGCAAGCTCTCGAACTGCATGGGATCGAGCGTGCGGATCGGTCCGTCGAAGCGCCGCGCCATCTCGGCCGCGTCCCCGGCGAGGCTGCCCTTCTCGCCCGCGAGATAGAGCCGCACATCGTAGCTCGCGCGCTTGAGGAGCCGCGCCGCCACGAACCCGTCGCCGCCGTTGTTGCCCGGCCCGCAGAGCACCGCCACGCGTGACCCGGGCTTCACCAGCCTTCGCGCCGCGTCGGCGACCGCCTGCCCCGCGGCCTCCATGAGCGCGAGGGCCGGCACGCCCGCCGCGATCGCCATCCTGTCGGCGCGCCCCATCTCGCCCGGGGTCAGAAGCTCCAACCCGGCATCCAGCCAAACCGTCTCGATGCCCAAGGTGCGTCTCCCGATCGGAAAATTGGTGAGCGTCCGCTGCGCGGCAATGACGCGGAAAGCATCACGGCTGTTGAGCCTAATGAGGTCACGCGGACTTGGCCACAGCACCCGCGCGCAGGGCGAAAATGACTGCACAAATTTCAACCAACTCGCACAACTTTTACGCGCCCCGCTGTCGCTGGACTGCCTATCGAAAAGGCAGTAGAGCTGTAACGCACTGACCAATCGACCATTAATTTAAGGCAAACGACTTGGCATATCCCGTGCTACCCGATGGCCGGTCCGGTCATCAGGCTCGCGACCGGAATCACTGGAGGAACAGGGGCGCATGAAAAAAATCGAGGCCATTATCAAGCCCTTCAAGCTCGACGAGGTGAAGGAGGCTCTCCAGGAAATCGGCCTGCAGGGAATTACGGTCATCGAGGCCAAAGGCTTCGGCCGTCAGAAGGGGCACACGGAGCTTTACCGTGGCGCCGAGTACGTGGTCGACTTCCTCCCCAAAGTGAAGATCGAGGTTGTTCTCGGCGACGAGATGCTGGAAAAGGCGGTCGATGCTATCCAGAAAGCGGCCAAGACTGGCCGCATCGGAGATGGCAAGATATTCATTTCGACCATTGAGGAAGCCATCCGCATCCGTACGGGCGAGACCGGCGCCGAGGCCATCTGATCCCCCGCGCCACTCGCATCCTTCGCGTCAAACAAGATGAAATCAAAGGGGAGTGTTTATGAAAACGGTCAGTGACGTCCTGAAGATGCTGAAGGACAAGGACGTGAAGTTCGTCGACCTTCGCTTCACCGACACCAAGGGCAAGATGCAGCACGTCACCGCCGACGTCTCCTGCGTCGACGAAAGCACCTTCGAGGGTTACGCATTCGACGGCTCGTCGATCGCCGGCTGGAAGGGCATCGAGTCCTCGGACATGTTCCTGAAGCCCGATCCCGCCTCCGCTCACGTCGATCCGTTCTTTGCCCAGACGACGGTCGCCATCTTCTGCGACGTCATCGAGCCGCTGACCGGCCAGCCCTACGAGCGCGATCCCCGCTCCATCGCCAAGAAGGCCGAGGCCTACATGATGTCGCTCGGCATCGGCGACCGCGTCTACTTCGGCCCCGAGGCCGAGTTCTTCATCTTCGACGACGTCCGCTTTTCAGCCGACATGTACAGCGTCGGCTACCAGGTCGACAGCTCCGAGCTGCCCTCCAACTCGAACACCGAGTACGAGATGGGCAACCTCGCTCATCGTCCGCGCGTGAAGGGCGGCTACTTCCCGGTGCCGCCTGTCGATTCCTGCCAGGACATCCGCTCCGAGATGCTGTCCGTGCTGACCGAGATGGGCGTCACCGTCGAGAAGCACCACCACGAGGTCGCCGCCGCCCAGCACGAGCTCGGCCTCAAGTTCGGCCCCATGATCACCTTGGCCGACCATCTGCAGGTCTACAAGTACGTCGTGCATCAGGTCTCGCAGGCCTACGGCAAGACCGCGACCTTCATGCCGAAACCGATCTTCGGTGACAACGGCTCGGGCATGCACGTGCACCAGTCGATCTGGAAGGGCGGCGAGCCGATGTTCGCCGGCAACAAGTACGCCGACCTCTCCGATACCTGCCTCTTCTACATCGGCGGCATCCTGAAGCACGCCAAGGCCATCAACGCCTTCACGAACCCGACCACCAACTCCTACAAGCGTCTGGTGCCGGGCTACGAGGCCCCCGTGCTGCTCGCCTACTCGGCGCGCAACCGCTCGGCGTCGTGCCGCATTCCGGTCGTCACGAGCCCGAAGGCCAAGCGCATCGAGATCCGATTCCCGGATCCCGCTGCCAACCCCTACCTCGCCTTCACGGCCATGCTCATGGCGGGCCTCGACGGCGTCCAGAACAAGATCCATCCGGGCGACCCGATGGACAAGAACCTCTACGACCTCCCGCCCGCGGAGCTCTCCAAGATCCCGACCGTGTGTGGCAGCTTGCGCGAGGCGCTGGCCGCCCTCGACAAGGACCGCGGCTTCCTCAAGGCGGGCGGCGTCATGACCGACGACATGATCGACGCCTACATCGAGCTGCGCATGAGCGAGAACATGCGCTACGAGATGACGCCGCATCCGATCGAATACGACATGTACTACTCGGTTTGATCGACCGGGCACGGGGAGCTACCAGGACCACGATCGTTCGAGGCTCTATCAGCATCGAACGTGAATCGTAGGTCCCAAAAAGCAGAAGGGCCTGGCAGAAATGCCGGGCCCTTTCCCTATTGATGGCCGGAACGCCGAGATCAGTAGAACACGAGGACCGCGATCAGCACGCCGGCGAGCGTGAGGCGGTAGAAGCCGCGCTCATGGTCGACGAGCCAGCTTGCGAAGCGTCGCGGCAGATCGCTCCACGAGACGCGCGCCATCGCCGAGAGCACGATGCCGAGCACGAGGCCGACCAGCAGCGAGCCGAGGTGCACGCCGCCCGCTTCGCTTCCGAGCAAGCCGTCGATCGCCACTGCGCCGCCCGTCCCCTGCCCGACGACGGTCAGCACGCCGGCGGCGAGAACGCCGAAGGCAACAAGCGACAGAAATCCGATTGCCGATCTCATCACGGCCCCGCACGACCTCGCGCGCTGTGCCAGCAGTGGCGCAACGCGCGCTCCAAATGGATCGTGAAAGTTTACGCCACCCGCCTCAACGCACGGTTAACCAGGCGTCGGCTTGTACATGCTTCGTGAATTGACAGGCTCTGCGGCGAGGCGCAGACTTTGCCGATCTGCTGAAAGGAGGTCTAAGAAAATGTGGCCACCGGATCAGTCGAGGCCGCTCGGCGAGTAAAGCCTGGAGCTCAAGTGCCACCGCGCTCGAGAGCGCGATGAAGCGCCAGCGGCACAGACACACAATTCGATAGCAACGACGTCGAGACTTCGAGCGACTGTGGGCCGACATGGTGCCGCGGACACGAAGGTGTGCACACGATCGGGAACCGTGACCATTGCGAAGCCGTCCAAGCGGCGCGAAGGGCTCTGAGGAAGAGCCGCAGCATCGCCGAAACGGACGAGACGCTGGAGGTCGCGAAATCCGCAAACCCCGGCCGAGCCAGAGATCGGCGGCCGGACGGATGAGCCGATCGAGCGGGCCGGAAGCAACAGCTGATCCGGACCGCGCTGAGAACCCTCGAGCCCGGCGCGAAAGCCCCGAGCAAGAAGGATCGACGTAAGACAAGATCGACGGCTAGGACAAACAGGAGCGGATCGCAAACCCGGTCATCCGAAAGGCAAATGCCTTTCACACCCGACCTTGGGATCTTGGCCTCCGCCTGCAGTACATCGGTCCTTGACCGTCATCTCGCGAGCCCGCTTAGGCATCCTCCGCCGGCGGGCTCGTTGTATTTCAGGCCCTCGCAACCTGCCACCGTGCGTTGCAGCCGTGGCCGCGCCACGATTGCGTGCGAGCGAGGAGGCATGTCGAACACCCTCTCTGCTTCACGCCTACGTCCCCTGCCAGCCCTCGCCTGCGCGTTCCTCCTCGTCTTCGCAGCCGCAACGGGCGCTCATGCTCGTCCGCCCTACGGCTGGCTGGCGGAGAACGCGGCACCCTCGGACACCCTTGCCGCCCGCATCGCCCCCCCGCCCGGCTTCGAGCGCACGCCCGCCGAGGACGGCACCTTCGCCGCCTGGCTGCGCGGCTTACCGCTACGCCCCGAGGGCGCGCCGGTCCTCACCTACACGGGCAAGCCCAAGTGGCGGCAGGACGTCCACGCAGCCGTCATCGACATCGACGTCGGAAAGCGCGACCTGCAGCAATGCGCCGACGCCATCATGCGGCTGCGCGCCGAATGGCTCTACGGTCTCGGCCGCGACAAGGAGATCGCCTTCAACGACACCGACGGCAAGCGCCGCCGCTTCTCGGCCTATAAGCGCAAGGACCACGCGGGCCTGCGCAAGTACATGGACCTCGTGTTCGCCTACGCCGGGACCTACTCGCTCGAGCGCGAGCTGACGCCTGTCGCGGCCGCCGACATCGCCATCGGCGACCTGTTCATCAAGGGAGGCTTTCCCGGTCACGCCGTGCTCGTCGCCGACATGGCGGTGAACAGGGAAACGGGCGAGACGCGCTTTCTCCTGCTGCAGAGCTACATGCCGGCCCAGGACATCCACGTGCTGAAGAACCCGAACGCCTCCGACGGCTCACCCTGGTACACGACGCCGATCGCGGATGAGCTCGTCACGCCCGAATGGACCTTCCCCCGCACCGCGCTCCGACGCTGGCCTTGAATCTGGCCTTGAATTGAGGGCTGGAGTTTCGGGGCGACACGCTTGCAGCCACTGTCCAACTACTCCATGGCCGGGCTTGGACCCGGCCATCCAGGGCTACAGTGACAACCGCCGAGAACCCGGCCCCTGGATTGCCGCCTCAAGGGCGGCCATGGGGTAATGGGGTATTGGCTCGTTCGCTTGTCGCCATCAGTACCCGCCGGCGAACCCGCCCAGGAAATCGTCGTTGGCTGACGGTCCCTTGCGCGAAGACGCCTGCTTCACGGGCTGCTCCGCGAGCTGCGCCTGATCCGGAACCGCCGGCGCCAGATGATCGCGCCCTTTGGCGATCTGGTCCCACTTGCCGTCGAGCGCCTGCGTGACGCGCTTCTCGTGCCCGTAGATGTCGGCAAAGGTCTTGAGAGTGCCCGCCTCGTCCACCCACGCCGTGAAATAGGCGAGGTGCATCTTGATCGGCTTGTCGATGGCGATCTCGTTGTTGAACGGTCCCTGCTTCGCAAGCTCGTCGATCTTCGCCGCATCCCACCCCTTGTCCTCGGCGAGCAGGATCTCCGCCACGCGGAGCGGATTGCGCAGTCTCAGGCACCCGTGCGAGAGCGTGCGCTGCTTGGAGTTGAACATCCACTTGTCGGGCGTGTCGTGCATGAAGATGGTGTGCTGGCTCGGAAACGAGAACTTGACGTAGCCCATCACGCTCTTGCGGCCCGAAGGCTGCACGACCTCGTAGTCGCGGATGTCGAGCGTCCGCCAATCCATCGTGCGCCAGTCGAGCCGCCGCCCGTCCTTGGTCTCGACCTCGAGCCCATACTGACGCATCAGCCCGCCGCCGCGGAGCAGGCTCGGCCACAGCTCCTTGACCTTGATGCTCTCCGGCACCCGCCACATCGGCCGGAACGTGATGCTCTTCAACGGACGCGTGAAGATCGATGTCTGCTTGCCGGTCTCGCCGACCACGATTCGCTCCGAATGGATCGTCGTCCCGTCCTTGACGACGTCGATCATGTAGGACGGCACGTTGGCGAAGAGGTGCAGCGCCCCGAGATCGTCGTGCATCCAGCGCCACATCTCCATGTTGGCGAGGAGCCGCTTCGCGGCCGCGTTGGGTTTGCCGCCCGTTTTCGCGATCGCCTCCGCGTACTTTTCGCGCAGGCGCTGGAACTGCGGATGCTGGGGATGGGTGCCGACGAGATACGTGCCCTTGTCCGGCGCCGCCGCGAGCCCGTCGAGCACCTTTGCCGGATCGAGGAGCTGCGGCTTGCGGTCGAGGTTGGTGTTGAGCTGGCCCGCGAGGTCCAGGATGCGACCGCCACGCGCGAAGCGCGCGTACTTGAGCACGGTGCGGGAAAGCTCGACCTCGGCAGCAGCCTGCGTCTCGGGCGAGAGATGGCCCGCATCGGCCTCCGCGGTCTCGAGCTTGGGCGCCGTGAAATCGGCGCTGTCGAGCCCCCAATCGCCCGCCGTGGCGAAGGCATCCGTCACGGCTGTCGCGTCGGCGGTAAAGCCCTTGGCATCGACCCAGAGCGGCGCGTAGGCCCGCGCCGCATAGAAGGCGAGGAGTGCCGCCCGCTCCTTCTTCTCCGGCTCCGTGCCGTCCTCGGGAACAAGCTCGAGGCGGGCTTTGATCACGATGCCGACAGGGGAAGCAGGCTCAGCCGCAGCCTCGGGAGTGGAGACGGGTGAAACAACGCCGGGAGAAACGGCGGCAGGAGAAACCGCTGGCTCCGCCTCGGTCTCGGGCTTGGCAAAATCCGCCGGCGTCGCCGGATCGGCCGAACGCAATGCTTCAGGCTCCGCCCGCTCGATCGAACCGGTCTCGGCCCGAGCCACCCCGGCAAGCGCGAGCGAAGTCGCGGCCAGCGCCAGCAGCAATATGCGACCCATCGGACTCCCCAAGGCGCAGGTGACGGGAAACACTAGATGATTCTAGCCCTGTCACGACGCGCCGCTCCCCCGCGGACGGCTTGTTTCAACACCCGTTTCGTTCGCTTTGTTCCCACCAGCGTCGCCCAAAGTTGTGGCTGCAAACGGGTTGGTCGCGAGCATTGTTTACTTTCGCGTCGAAGACAGTGGTGGGCTCACCCCCGGAACCACGGCTTTCCGCCTTGCAACCGGGCCCGACCTCCTCTAAATGGCCCGTTTTCCAAAGGGACCGAGCATGAGCAAGCGCCGGGCGGAAGTGGGCATCATCATGGGCAGCCAGTCCGACTGGCCGACCATGAAGCAGGCCGCCGCCGTCCTCGATGAGCTCGGCATCGGCTACGAGGCCAAGGTCGTCTCCGCCCACCGCACGCCCGACCGCCTCGTCGCTTACGCCAAGTCGGCCCGCGAGCGCGGCCTCAAGGTCATCATCGCGGGCGCGGGCGGTGCCGCCCACCTGCCTGGCATGACCGCCTCCATGACGCCCCTTCCCGTGCTCGGCGTGCCGATCCAGACCAAGGGTCTCAAAGGCATCGACAGCCTCTACTCCATCGTGCAGATGCCGGCGGGGATACCGGTCGGCACGCTCGCCATCGGTGACGCCGGCGCCACCAACGCCGGGCTGCTCGCCGCGCAAATCCTCGCCCTCGCCGACCCCGACCTCGCCGCGCGCATCGACAAGGTTCGCGACAAGCAGACGGCGAGCGTCGCCGAAGAGCCCAAGGCCGAATGAGCGCGCTCCCTCCCGGATCGACCATCGGCATCCTGGGCGGCGGACAGCTCGGACGCATGCTGTCCCTCGCCGCCGCGCAGCTCGGCCTCAAGTGCCACGTCTATTCCGATGTGCCGGGCGGCGCTTGCGACGTCGCCGCCGCCTCGACCATCGGACCCTACGAGGACACGGGCCGCGTGCGCGCCTTCGCCGAGGCGGTCGATGTCGTCACCTACGAGTTCGAGAACGTGCCGCTTGCCGCCGCTGCGGCCGCCGAGGAGGTCGCCCCCGTCCGTCCCGGACCGAAGGCGCTCGCGGTCGCGCAGGATCGCCTCGAGGAGAAAACGTTCATCAGCGCCCTCGGCATCGCCGTGGCGCCCTTTGCACCCGTCGATGACGACGCCTCGCGCGACGCGGCCCTCCGCGCCATCGGCGAGAGCGGCATCCTGAAGACGCGCCGCCTCGGCTACGACGGCAAGGGCCAGGTGCGCATCCGCAACGCCGCCGGGCTCGCGCCCGCGTTCGAGGCGCTGCAGCGTGCGCCGTCCGTGCTCGAGGGCCTGGTCCCCTTCGCCTACGAGGTGTCGGTGCTCGTCGTGCGCAGCCTCTCGGGCGAGATCCGCACCTACGACATCCCGCTCAACACGCATAAGGACGGCATCCTCGACACTTCGACCGTTCCCTCGCCGCTTCCCCCCGAGCACGCCGCCCGCGCCGCCGGCATCGCCGGCGCGATCGCGACCGCCCTCGACTACGTTGGCGTGCTCGGCGTCGAGATGTTCTATCTGCCGGACGCCCCGGAGCCGCTGGTCGTCAACGAGATCGCGCCGCGCGTGCACAACTCCGGCCATTGGACCATGGACGCCTGCCTGACGAGCCAGTTCGAAAACCACATCCGCGCCGTTGCGGGCTGGCCGCTCGGCCCGACCGGACGCCATTCGGACGTGACCATGACCAACCTCATCGGCCACGACGTCGACCGCTGGCAGGCCCTCGCCGCGGAGCGCGATGTCGCGCTTCACCTCTACGGCAAGCCGGAAGCCCGCCCCGGCCGCAAGATGGGCCACGTGAACCGCATCAAGCCGCGCACGTAGCCGGCAAGCCCGGACGTGTCGCTCCGAACGTCGCAACCGCTGAGGCTTGCCTGCCTGGAGAGCAGGAAATGCGCGTCCACGGCTGCAAACGCTTAGAGATCAGCCCCAACGCCCGGTGGACAAGCCGCGTCCCGTTTGATAGAAGCCACCCAAATCAAATCGCCCAGCGCCGGTGGCCAGCCCCGGCGCCTTGCGGTGCATTCGTTTTAGCCATTCAGAATCCAGGGGTTACCGCTTGCAGGTACTCGTTCGCGACAACAACGTCGACCAAGCCCTCAAGGCGCTCAAGAAGAAGATGCAACGCGAGGGCATATTCCGCGAAATGAAGCTGCGGAACTACTTCGAGAAGCCCTCCGAGAAGAAAGCCCGCGAGAAAGCCGAGGCCGTGCGTCGCGCCAGGAAGCTCGCCCGCAAGAAGCTTCAGCGCGAAGGCCTTCTGCCCAGCAAGCCCGCACCGGCTCGCGGCGGCCCCGGCGCCAAGGGCCCGGGTCGCGGTGGCCCGGGAGCCGGTCGCCCGTCGGGCGGTGGTGGCGGCTTTGGCGGCGGCAGCAGCGGCGGCGGTTTCGGCAGCCGCTGAGCCCAGCCCGGCCACATAGCGCCGATACGGATCATTCGCCGCCGGACGGAAATCGTCCGGTGGCGAATTTTCTTTGGGAGCGGGGCGGCGCGCGTCTGGCCGCTGGTTCCGGCCTCGCGTAACGTTCCGCCATGGCCAGTCTCTTCTTTGCCTCCCTCGTGACCCTTTCTCTCCTCGTCGCCATGGTGGCGGGCGTGGTTATTGCCGCCTTCGTGGCTGCGGGCGCGGTGGACCTCGGCTGGGCGCTGGTGCTCGTCCTCATCATCAACACGCTGCTCTTCGTCCTCTCCCCGTGGATCACGGATTTGATGTTGAAGTGGGTGCACAAGATCACCTACCTCGACGACGCGACCCTCAAGGAGCGCCACCCGCACGTGCACGCCATCGTCCATGACGTGGCGAAGCAGTACGGCTTCAAGGCGCCGTCGGTCGGCATCATCCCCGACCGCAATCCGACCGCCTTCACTTACGGTCTCTTCCGCTCGAGCGCGCGCATCGTGCTGACCGACGGCATCTTCGAATTCCTCGACGAGGAGGAGACACGCGCCGTCGTCGCCCACGAGCTGGGCCACATCGTCAACCTCGACTTCCTCGTCATGACCGTCGCCGGCGCGATGGTGCAGACGCTCTACGTGATCTACTCGAGCCTGACCAAGCGCTCGGGCGGCTCCTCGCGCAAGAAGGAAGGCGCGGCCGTGATCGGCCTCGTCGCCTACGTGATGTACCTCGTCGGCACCTACCTGCTCCTCTACCTGAGCCGCACGCGCGAGTATCTTGCCGACAGGTTCTCTGCCGAGCGCGTCGAGGCGCGCCATCTCGCCAATGCCCTGGTCAAGATCGCCTACGGCATCGCGGAAGCCGCCGACACGGAGCAGTCGCGCGAGCTTCTCGCTTCGACCCGCCACCTCGGCGTCACCGACTTCAAGGGTGCACGCCACCTGGGCCTCGTCGTCGAGGCCTCGAAGACCCACCCCGAGGCGACCGCCGACGCCATGCTGTTCGACATCTACAATCCCTGGGCCAAGCTGATCGAGCTCAACTCGACGCATCCTTTGACGGGAAAGCGCATCCTGGCGCTGTCAGCCATCGCCAGTGAAAAGCAGCAGCCCTTCCCCGACATCGATGTCAACGCCGCCGCCGCCCGCGCCAAGGTCGATCCGGCGGCGCTCTGGAGCCGGTTCTGGCACGAGGTCGGCGTGCTCGCGATGCCCATCGTCGTCGCCATCATCGTCGGGCTGTGGGGGCTCGCCACCACGACGCCCGGACTCGCCCTCCTCGCCATTCCGGCGGGTATCCTGACCTGGCTCGCCTTCATCCCCATCACCTATCCGGGTGCGCCCCCCGCCGGTGAGACGGTGGTGAGCCTCATGGGCGACTACGCGGCGTCCCCCGTCATCGGCCGCCCCGTGCGCCTCGAGGGCGAGGTGATCGGCCGCGCCGACGCCGGCTCGATCTTCGGCGAGGACACCATTTTCGCCGATCCCACGGGCCGCATCACCGTCGACTTCCGCTCCCAGCTCGGCCCGCTCGGCGACATGTGGACCGGCTGGCAGCGCATCAAGCCGCACATCGGCGCGAAGGGCCACGTGACGGGCTGGTTCCGCCGCGGCATGGGTGGCGTCGTCATCATGAAGGAGCTCGACACGGGAGCCGGCCGCATCCGCGCCTACCCCTACTTCGCCGGCATCGGCACCGCCGTGTTCTTCCTTCTCGTCGCCGGCCTCATCTACGTCTTTACGTAGCGCACTTGGCTTGATCCGGCCATCCAGCTCAAGCGCAGAAGCGGCAGCGATGCCCTAGTCCGCGCGCAGCGCCGCGATCCAGGCATAGAGCGCGTCGTACGACCCATACTTGTAGTGATCGTCGTGGCCCGCGTCGGGAAATGTCTTGAGCGTCTTCGGCTCGGATGCGAGAGCGTGGATCTCGCGCCCCATCGCCACCGGCACGATGGTGTCCCGCTCGCCATGGATCACGAGCAGCGGCGCGGCCACCGCCCCGATGTGCCGCCGCGTCTCGTAGCGATCCGTCATGAGCCAGCGCCCGGGAATGAGCGGGTGGTGCAGGGCCGCGAGGTCGACCATCGACGTATAGGGTGCATCGAGCACCAGCCCGCCGACGCGCTTCGCCGCCGCCACCTGCACCGCCACCCCAGTGCCAAGCGACTCGCCGTAGACGATCACGTCGAGCGGGTCGATACCGGAGGCGATGAGTGTGTTGAACGCCAGCATCGCGTCCGCGACGTTGGCGACCTCCGAGGGCTCGCCGGAGGAGCCGCCGAAGCCGCGATACGTCATCATGAACACGCCGAGGCCGTGTGCCATGTACTTGCGGATGCGCTCGCTCCGCGCTTCGAGCGATCCCGCGTTGCCGTGGAAGTAGAGGATGGTCGGGCGCCCGGGCTTGGCCTTGGCACTCCACGCGATGACCCGGTTCCCGTCAGCCGTGTTGAGCACCTGCTCCGTGACGCCTTTCAGGCCGGCCTGCTCGGGCGTGAAATGCGTCGTGTCCGGAAAGTACATGAGGTGGCGCTGCAGCACCGGAACGATCGCCGCCAGAATACCCATGACCAACACGGCCCCCGCTGCAATTTTGAGGATCAGTCGCAAACGCGTCCCTCTCCGATGCCCTGCACACCGACGCCTGAGGCTAACACAGTGCACCTGCGCGCAACCCTTAAGGCGCCATTAACCAAAAGCTGCGCTTTCTAAACGCCTATGCGTTTGCGGAGTTTTTTGTCATGCGTTCCCGTCTTCGCTTGATCGGCGCCCCCGCGCTGATCCTGTCCGCCGCTGCCCTCGCCGGCTGCAGCTCCGGCGGCTCACCCGACAACCTCGCCCGATCCAGCCTGCGCCCCGAGGAGGGCGTGTACGGCAACGCCCCGCGCCGCTATCCGGACGGCTCGACCGCCGGCGGCACCTATCAGTCCAACGCCTACCGCCGCTCCTACTCCGAGGCGCCGCGTCGCTACGTCGATCCCGGCCAGCCGACGCCGCGCGAGATGGCAGCCTACGACAGCGGCCATCAGAACTACGGCGCGCCGCGCAACATCGAGACCGCGAGCGTCGGCTCCGGCCCGCGCACCTATGACGCCGAGCGGCGCTGGCGCCAGCCCGCCTACCCGATCACCACCGGGTCGACGGGGCCTTCCGCGACACCTCACACGCCTCCCGCGCAGCACGCCCCGAACATCGTAGAGGTCCGCGAGGGCGACACGCTCTTTGCGCTGTCGCGCCGCTATCGCGTGCCGGTCGGCGACATCGTCGCCGCCAACCGCTTGCCGAGCGAGCGCATCGAGATCGGCCAGCGCCTCGTTATTCCGACGCGCTACCGCTGAAGCGTCCGCCGCCGAAGCGACAATGCGGCTGCGACAGGCTCGCTCTCGGGCCTGTCGAAGCAATCGAGGATGTAGGCATGCCGCTCCGGCCCGGGCAGGTGCCCGAAGCGGGAGCCGTTGCTGCGCGCGATGTAGGGTCCCCACCCCACCACGTCCATGCGTGAGAACATCCCCGCCCAGCGGCCGTAGTTGGTGGCCCAGCAGTCCGCGTCGCGCTCGCTTTGCAGCGTCGGCCTGAGAACATGCGCGAGGACGTGATGTGCGCACTCGTGCATGAAGAAGAACACCTGCAGCGTCGGTGGCAACACCCGCAACCGGTCCGCGTCGAGCGAGATGATCGGCATGCGCGCCACGATCGACGCCCGCCCGACGTCGCCGAGCTCCGTCGTCTTGAGGGTGCGCACCACCGCGCCGCGATAATCATAGCAGCGCATCGGCCCGCCGCCGATGACGGGCTCCACCTCGAGCCCCTCGGCGACAGCCGCCTTTCCACCAAGCGCAAGCATCATGAACCCGGCGAGGAGTGCCGACGCCCTCATGCCCGACCCTTTCGCGTTGAGACCGTGTCGCCTCAGATACGAAAGCTAGAGTGTCTGCGATCTCTCCCGCAAGGGGATTAGTTTGCCGCAGGCTGGCGGCAGCCTGAGGGTTACCGCCGTAGCGTGGCCAACTGGGCGCGCCTAGTGCGCCATCGCCTTGGCGATCTCTTCCGTCATCTTCTTGGCGTCGCCGAGCACCATGACCGTGTTGTCACGGTAGAACACGGGGTTGTCGATGCCCGCATATCCGGACGCGAGCGAGCGCTTGTTGAAGAACACGGTCGCGGCCTTCCACACCTGCAGCACCGGCATGCCGTAGATGGGCGACGTCTTGTCGTCCTCGGCCGCCGGGTTGACGACGTCGTTGGCGCCGATGACGTAGACGGCGTCCGCCTGCGAGAACTCAGAATTGATGTCCTCGAGCTCGAACACCTCGTCATAGGGTACGTTGGCTTCCGCGAGCAGCACGTTCATGTGGCCCGGCATGCGCCCCGCGACCGGATGGATCGCGTACTTCACCTCGACGCCGGCCTTCTTCATCGCATCCGCCATCTCGCGCAGCGCGTGCTGCGCCTGCGCCACCGCCATGCCGTAGCCCGGCACGATGATCACCTTGGACGCATTCTTCAGAACGTAGGCCGCGTCCTCGGCCGAGCCGAGCTTGACCGGCTTCTGCTCGCCGCCGCCAGAGGGCCCCGCCGTCTCGCCACCGAAGCCGCCCGCGATCACCGACAGGAAGCTGCGATTCATGCCCTTGCACATGATGTAGGAGAGGATCGCGCCCGACGAGCCGACCAGCGCGCCCGTGATGATGAGCGCGATGTTGCCGAGCGTGAAGCCGATACCCGCCGCCGCCCAGCCCGAGTACGAGTTGAGCATCGACACCACGACCGGCATGTCCGCGCCGCCGATCGGGATGATGATCAGGATGCCGAACAGGAGCGCGATGGCCGTAATGGCCCAGAACAGCGTCGCATCGCCCCCCGAGACGCAGAACTTGTAGATGAGGAACACAAGCCCGCCGAACAGCGCGAGGTTGATGAGGTGGCGCAGCGGCAGGATGATGGGCTTGCCCGACATGCGGCCCGAGAGCTTGGCGAAGGCGATCACCGAGCCCGTGAACGTGATGGCGCCGATGGCGAGGCCAAGCCCCATCTCGACGAGGCTCGCGGGCGCAATGCTACCGGGCTGTCCGATGCCGAAGGCTTCCGGCGCATAGAGCGCGGCGGCCGCGACGAACACCGCCGCGAGGCCGACCAGCGAGTGGAACGCCGCCACGAGCTCCGGCATCTGCGTCATCGGGATCTTCTTGGCGACCACGGCGCCGATCAGCGCGCCGGCGCCGAGGCCCGCCGCGATGAGGCCCCAGGTCAGCGTCTCCTGCGGGTTCGACACCGCGAGCGTCGTCGCGATGGCGATCGCCATGCCGATCATGCCGTAGGCGTTGCCCTTGCGGCTCGTCTCGGGATGCGAGAGCCCGCGCAGCGCCAGGATGAACAGCACACCGGCGACGAGGTAGAGAGAGGCGGCGATATTGGCAGTCATCTGCGGGTGTCCCCTCTACTTCCCGGCCTTGTCTTTCTTCTTGTACATGGCGAGCATGCGCTGCGTGACGAGGAAGCCGCCGAAGATGTTCACGGAGGCCATGACCAGCGCCAGGAAGCCGAACACGCGCGCGAGCGTCGTGCCTTCCATGACCAGCTCCACGCCGACCGCGAGCAGCGCGCCGACCACGATCACCGAGCTGATGGCGTTGGTGACGCTCATGAGCGGCGTGTGCAGCGCGGGCGTCACGCTCCACACCACGTAGTAGCCGACGAAGATCGCCATCACGAACACCATGAGGCGGTAGATCGACGGATCGACCGCCCCCCCGATCCCTTCGCTCGCGAGCGCCGCCGACGGCAGCATCGAAAGTATCGCCGCGAAAGCAACCGCACCCCAAGTCATGCGTGTCTGGACACCGGCGTTCGCCGGTGTGACGGAATGTTTTTGCAATCCGAGAGGAAAACAATGAACGTCATCCCGGCGGAGGCCGGGATCCAGACACGTTTCAGAATAATTGGTCTGCATGTCCAGGCTCCCTCAGGCGGATACGAGGCTCGGGTGCACGATCTTGCCGTCCTTGGCGACCAGCGTCCCCTTGATGATCTCGTCGTCCCAATTGACCTTGAACGCCTTCTCCTTCTTGTCGAAGAACAGCTCGAGGAAGGCGTAGAGGTTTTTCGCGTAAAGGCTCGAGGCGTTGACCGCCACCGTGCCCGCGAGATTGATGGGTCCGACGATCTTGACGCCGGAGACCTCGACCGTCTGGCCCGGCACCGTGCCCTCGACATTGCCGCCGCGCTCGGCGGCAAGGTCAACGATCACGGACCCCGGCTTCATCCCCGCAAGCATCGCGGCGGAGACGAGCTTCGGCGCCGGGCGCCCCGGGATGAGCGCCGTCGTGATGACGATGTCCTGCGCCTTGATGTGGCTCGCGATGAGCTCGGCCTGCTTGGCCTGATACTCGGGCGACATCGGCTTCGCATAGCCCGCCGCCGTCTGCGCCTGTTTGAACTCGTCGTCCTCGACGGCGATGAACTTGGCGCCGAGCGACTGCACCTGCTCCTTCGTGGCGGGCCGCACGTCGGTCGCGGAAACCACGGCCCCCATGCGGCGCGCCGTGGCAATGGCCTGCAGACCCGCGACGCCGACACCCATGATGAAGGCCTTCGCCGCCGGCACCGTGCCGGCCGCCGTCATCATCATCGGCAGGGCCTGGCCGAACATCGAGGCAGCATCCACAACCGCCTTGTAGCCCGCGAGGTTCGCCTGGCTCGACAGCACGTCCATCGACTGCGCGCGGCTGATGCGCGGCATGAACTCCATGGAAAAGAGGCTTGCCCCCGTCACCGCCAGCGGCTCGATGCCGGCCTTGTCGTAGGGCTCGAGGATGGCGGCGACGACCGCGCCGGGCTTGAGCTGGCGGATCTCGTCCGCCGACGGGCGGCGCACCTTGAGCAGGATGTCGGCCCCCGAAAGCGCGTCCGCCGCCGAGCCGGCGATCTCGGCCCCGGCGGCCTTCAGCGCCTCGTCCGAGAAGCGCGAGCGCCCCCCGGCTCCGGCCTCGACCCTCACCTTGGCGCCGAGCGCCGAAAGTTTCTTGACCGTCTCGGGCGAGACCGCGACGCGCGCCTCATCTGGCCCCTCGGCCGTCACAGCTATGGTAACCATCGCACCATCCGTTGACACGCTCGCACTCTGTGGACGCAAGCCGAGCGCCGGACGGAGCCCGTCCGAAAACGCCCCGATTGTCGGAGATTGCCCGGCGTTCCGGGCCGGCCTCGAGCGCCGAAGTCAAGGGATCAGCGCGCGCCAAAGCCCGGCGACGCAGGTGCAGGAGGTGGTCTAGACCAGGAAGTACGCCATGCCTGAGAGCAGCACGACGAGGAAGATGATGGCGGTCTTGGTCCAGGAAAGAAAGTTCTGATACGTGCGGATGTGCTCGGCATAGTCCATCGCCGGATGTCCGCCCGAAGTGTTGACCGCCATAAAAGCCTCCCAAGTTTCGTCTGGTTGTTCACTAAGGTTTGGTACCTCAAGCGTCCCGGCGCATCAAGTCCACGTGAGATCATCCAATAGTCCGGCTCGCGCGCCCGCGGCGGGTCTCAATGTGGGCTCATTCGGATGCGACGACGCACCGGACGCTGTTGCGGGCTTGCAGGCGGACGAAGAGGGGTCGGCGGCGGCCCGAAGCGCCCACATAACTCCATGATGGGAGGGGATTATTTGAACCTCACCTTGAGCTTCGAGACGAACGCGCCGCGCGCCGCGCGCCGCTGCGTCGCGCCCCTTGCCGCAGCCGTCCTCGCCGCCCTCGCCGTCTTGGGCCCGGCCGCGGCGCTCGAAGAGCCCGCGGGAGAGAAGCGCGCCCTCAAGGCCTGCGAGAAGCGCCTTTGCACGATGATTCTCGAAAAGCCCGCCGAGGGCGCCGACCTCGCATGTGACATCCAGAAGACGTGGGCCAAGTCCTCGCTCGAGGGTGGCAAGAGCAAGGGCGTGTCCTGGGGCTTCGGCGATGCGCGCTGTGAGGTCGACCTCAATCTCTCGCGGGCCGATCTCGTGTCCGCTCTGACGAGGCCGTCGTTCACGGTCAAGATCCCGGCTCATCAGGTGCATTGCGTCCTCGAGCGCGACGGCGAGATCAAGCCCGTCAAGGCCCGCCTCGCCCCGAAGCTCGAGTTCAAGAAGGGCAAGGCCGAAAAGGTCTGGATCAACCTCGAGGACATCGAGGGCCCCGACGACGTGAAGTCGACCATCTGGACCGCCGCCCAGCTGGAGGACACGCTCGGCATCTTCCATCGGCCGCTGATCAAGTCGATCAACAAATTCCTGCATCGGCAGTGCGCCAGGCGCTACGGACCGGGCGCCGAGGCCAACGCCGACGACGAGGATGAGGAGACGACCAAGGTCGCCGCCGACAAGTCCGGGAAGTCGCCTGCAAAGCCGGCCAAGACGCCCGCCAAGGAGAAAGCGCCGGCAAAGGACACGCCGCCCGCGAAAGCCGCCACCGGCCCCTGAGCATTCCTCACTTGCGTCATGGCCGGGCTTGACCCGGCCATCCAGGGCAACAAACTCAACGTCGCAAACAAATTTGCCTAGGCGGGCAACGGAAAGAACGCGCCGCCACTCCAGATCCCGATGCCACCCCCCTCGCCGGCGACCGCGAGATCGACGAGATCGTAGACCAGCGCCCGCGTGACCAGCGCCTCGAGCCGCCCGCGCACATGCACATAGGGCTTGAGCCCCGCGCCTGGGTCGCCGACCACGAAGCGGAGCGGGTGCTCGGCCCCGCATGTGACCACGTCGTCGACGTTGGTGCGAAAGACGAGCGCCTGCTCTCGTCCCTCTCCCGACACCTGCATCTCGACCGCGAGAAACGGCGCGTCGGCCACCGCGACATCGACCTTCTCGGCGGGCGTCACGAGATAGGTGCGCCCATCCGCGTCGCGCCTGAGCACGCGCGCAAAGAGCTTCACCAGAGCCGGCCGCCCGATCACGCTGCCCTGATAGAGCCAGCGCCCGTCGCCGGCGATGGCGAGCCCAATGTCGCCGCAGTAGGGCGGGTCCCACCGATCGACCGGAGCCGCGCTGGTCGCGTTGGCCTGCCTCAGAAGCTCATCGAGCCTGTTCATGCGTGTGCGGCCCACTCCAAGCCCATCGACCGGCCTCTCGCCCGGAACCACGCCTGCGTCACGGCGGTTTCGCCACATGAGGCTTGGCCGGACGCACGCAATTGGTGAAAGTAACGCCGCATCGGGTTGCTAAGTCCAAGACTTTCGGCAGAAAATAGACAGCCTCTCAGGCGTCTTACCGAGGTTTAACTTGACCGCAAGCCCTGCCAGCCGGTCACATCGAGCTTCATGCGCGTCTGGCCTTCCGACGGCGCACCCTCCAACATGCGAGCCGCCCGCCCATGAGCACCGTGATTCAGACTGACGAGACCATCGTTCCCCGGCTCGAGGCGGCGGGCGAGAAGGTGAAGCGCGCCCACCGCGCGGCCGCGGCGGTCATCTTCGGCCAGGACGTCGTCATCGAGCGCACCCTGATCACCATCCTCTCCGGCGGCCACGCACTGCTGATCGGCGTGCCGGGCCTCGCGAAAACGCTCCTCGTCGAGACGCTCGGCCGCGTCCTCGGCCTCGACGCCAAGCGCATCCAGTTCACGCCCGACCTCATGCCCTCCGACATCATCGGCTCGGAGGTGCTCGAGGACAGCCCAGGCCAGCGCCGCTCCTTCCGCTTCATCAAAGGCCCCATCTTCACCCAGCTCCTGATGGCTGACGAGATCAACCGCGCCTCGCCCAAGACGCAGTCGGCGCTGCTGCAGGCCATGCAGGAGCACCACGTCACGGTGGCCGGCACGCGCCACGACGTGCCGCAGCCGTTCCACGTGCTCGCAACCCAGAACCCGCTGGAGCAGGAAGGCACCTATCCGCTCCCCGAGGCGCAGCTCGATCGCTTCCTGCTCGAGATCGACGTCACATACCCCGACCTCGCCGCCGAGCGCCGCATGCTCTACGCCACCACCGGCACCGACGAGCGCGTGGTCGAAAGCGTGCTGTCGGCGGGCGAGCTCATGGCCATCCAGCGGCTCGTGCGCCAGATCCCGGTGCCCGACAAGGTCATCGAGGCCATTCTGAAGCTCGTGCGCGCCGCGCGGCCCGGCACCGGCGCGAGCGAAGAAACCGACCGCTACGTCGCCTGGGGTCCAGGCCCGCGCGCGAGCCAGGCCCTGGCACTCGCCGTGCGCGCCAAGGCGCTCATCGATGGCCGCCTCGCTCCCTCGCTCGACGACGTGATCGAGCTTGCCGAGCCCGTGCTCAAGCATCGCATGGCTCTCTCCTTCGCCGCCCGCGCCGAGGGCCAGGAGCTTGGCGCCCTGATCGCCCGCCTCGCCCACGCGCTGGAGTGAGCCAGATGGCGCCAACCCGAGGGCAGCTCCCGGGACAATCCAACTTCGACGGTGACGCGCGCGTGTTCACGCTCGAGCGTGATGCGCACGAGCTCGCCGGTCGCCTGCCGGACCTCCTCCTCGAGGCCGACCGCATCGCCCAGACCGTCGCCCACGGCATCCACGGCCGCCGCCGCGCCGGCCCCGGCGAGACCTTCTGGCAATTTCGCGTGTACGAGCCGCAGGACGCCGCCCAGCTCATCGACTGGCGCCGCTCGGCAAGCTCCGACCACCTCTATGTGCGCGAGCGCGAATGGGAGGCCGCCCATACGCTGTGGCTGTGGCCGGACCTCTCGCCCTCGATGCAGTTCAAGAGCCATCTCGCGAGCGTCACCAAGCGCGACCGCGCCCTCGTCCTGATGCTGGCCGCCGCCGAGCTGCTCGTGCGCGGCGGCGAGCGCGTCGGCCTTCTTGGGTTGACGCAACCGACCACCAGCCGCCGCGCCTCGCGCCGCCTCGCCGAAGCCATCGCCTCGCACCCGAACGCCCCACAGGTCTCGTCCGGCCGTCCGTCGGCAACGCGCATCAGCCGCTACTCGGGCGTGATCTTGTTTTCCGATTTCCTCGATCCCATCGACGAGGTGCGCGAAAGCATCGAGGCCCTCGCCGCGGGCGGCGCATCGGGCCATCTCGTGCAAGTGCTCGACCCCGCCGAGGAAACGCTCCCCTACGAGGGACGCACCGAGTTCCTGCCCCTCGAAGGCGGCACGACCTGGGTGGCGGACCGCGCCGAGAGCCTGCGCGCACGCTACCGCGCCCGCCTCGAGGCCCATCGCGAGGAATTGCGCTCGCTCGCGGTACGGCTCGGCTGGTCGTTCCTCGTCCATCACACCGATCGCCCGCCGACTGAGCCGCTGCTCACCCTCTCCATGCGCCTCGAAGGCCGCGAGCACGGCTATCGCTGGTCTGGCGCGCCGACCGCGGGAGGCGCCGCATGATCGGGTTCGGCGCCCTGGCCTTCCTCAATCCCTGGCTGCTGGCGGGCCTCGCCACGCTGCCACTCATCTATTGGCTGCTGAAAACGGTGCCGCCGCGCCCGAAGCAGGTCGAGTTTCCGGCGACGCGCATCCTCGTCGGCCTCGAGAACGAGGAGAAGACGCCCGCCAAGACGCCCTGGTGGCTGCTGCTCATCCGTCTCGCCGCCGCTGCCCTCGTCATCCTGGCACTTGCCGAGCCGGTGCTGAATCCCATGCGCGACCGCGTCATGACCGGCACGGGACCCGTCGTGGTCGTCATCGACAACGGCTGGGCCGCTGCCGGCGGCTGGTCGCGCCGTATCGCGCTCGCCGAGGAGATCCTCGCCGAGGCCCAGCGCCAGAACCGTCCCGCGATCGTCGCCGAGACCGCGCCCGCCACCAAGTCACGCACGCTGAAGCTCGAGGCACCCGCCGATGCGCACTCGACGCTCGCCGCCTTGCAGCCGCAGCCTCACGCGCCGGACCGCAAGAGCACGCTTGCCGCGCTGACCACCGTGCTCGCTCAGGCCAATATCGAGGCGCCGAACGTGCTCTGGCTCGCCGACGGCATCGACCACGACGGGGATGCCGCGACATTCGCGGACGCCCTCGCCAAGGCCGCCGGGACGGGCACGTTCGCCATGGTCGAGGACGCGGGCGGCAACGAGCCGATCGGGCTCGTCGGCGGCGTCGGCCCTGACGGCAAGCTCGCGGCCACCGTGCTGCGCGCCGACGGCCCCGCCCGCAGCGGACGCATCGATGCCTATTCCGCCCGCGGTCAGCGCCTTGGCGAAGCACCCTTCACGTTGTCCGGCGGCGCCACCAAAGCCGAGATCGCCTTCGACATGCCGCTCGAGCTCAGAAACCAGGTGACTCGCCTCGAGCTCACCTCCGAGCATTCGGCGGGCGCCGTGAGCCTGCTCGACGGCCGCTCCCAATGGCAGCGCGTCGGCGTGATCTCCGGCGAGAGCACCGAGCAGGCCCAGCCGCTCTTGGCGCCACTCTATTATATCGAGAAGGCCGTGCAGCCCTACGCCGAGATCGTGCGCCCGCAGGACCACAACCTCGCGCGCGGCATTGATACCGTCCTGAAGCAGAGGGCGAGCGTGCTCATGCTCGCCGACATCGGAACGCTGTCGGGCGACGTGAAGGATCAGGTGAAGGCCTGGGTCGAGCGTGGCGGCGTGCTGGTGCGCTTCGCGGGACCGCGCCTCGAGAGCGGCGGCGACGATCTCCTCCCTGTCGCGCTCCGCATGGGCGGACGCACGCTCGGCGGCGCGCTCTCCTGGTCGAGCCCGCAACCGCTAGCCAACTTCGACGACACGAGCGTATTCGCCGGCCTCACCGTGCCGAAGGATGTGACGATCTCGCGCCAGGTGCTCGCCGACCCCGCCCTGCTGACACCCGCCGTCAAGGTCTGGGCCCGTCTCGGCGACGGCACGCCCCTCGTCACCGCGGCGAGGCTCGGCGCGGGCCAGATCGTGCTGTTCCATGTGACCGCCAACTCCGACTGGTCGAACCTTCCGATGTCGGGCCTTTTCGTCGAGATGCTGCGCCGGGTCACGGCCCTTGGCAGCCTTGCAGGGCAAGCCGCCGCCGACACCGCTGCAGCCGAGACGTCCGACGACGCCGCTGCCTCCCGCGATGCTGCCGCCGACGCCATTGCCCCGGTCCAGACCCTCGACGGCTTCGGCATCCTGCACGCGCCGCCGCCGACCGCGGAGGCTATTCCGGCAGCGGATATATCGAAGGTGAAGGCTAGCCTCGCCCATCCGCCGGGGTACTATGGCGCGCAGGGGAGTCCACGCGCCTTGAACGTGCTCGATTCTGCGAGCGTGCTGGCACCGCTTCCTCATGTCTCGGGGGCCGCGCGCATGCTCTATGAAACCCGACCGTCGACACCGCTGGGCCCCGCGCTCCTCACCACGGCGCTCGCGCTCATCTTCGCCGACATCCTCGCCGTGCTGGCCCTCATGGGCGCCTTCGGTGCGCTTGCCGCGCGCCTGCGTCCCGGCGCGCGTACCGCGGCCGGCGCGATGATCGCCGCGTTCGTGTCGCTTGCCGCTCTCCCCCACGATGCGGCCCGCGCCCAGTCTCCGGCCGACGACATCTCCCAGGTGCCGGGCGGCATGACGGCGCAGAAGGCCACCGACAACGTGACCCTCGGCTATGTTCTGACCGGCGACGTCGGCGCCGACGCCACGAGCAAAGCCGGGCTCGAGGGATTGTCGCGCGTCCTCGCCGTGCGCACGGCGGTAGAACCCGGCGAGCCGATCGGCGTCGACATCGACAGGGATGAAATCGCTTTCTATCCGGTCCTCTACTGGCCCGTGCTCGACAGCGCCAAGCCTCTGCCGCAGCCCGCGCTCGCCAAGATCGACGCCTACATGAAGCAAGGCGGCATGATCGTCTTCGACACCCGCGACTATGGCAGCGGCGTGCCGACGGGAACCGGCTTCGAAGGCCGCAACGGCGCCGCTCTGAAGCGCGTGCTGGGCTCGCTTGACGTCCCCCGCCTCGAGCCGGTGCCCGAGGATCACGTGCTGACCAAGTCGTTCTACCTTCTGCGCTCGTTCCCCGGCCGCTGGGAAGGGGGGCAGCTCTGGGTCGAGGCGTCGTCCGATTCCGATGGCGACGGGCGCAGGGCGCGCCGCGCCGACGGCGTCACCTCGATCATGATCACCTCGAACGATTTCGCCTCCGCCTGGGCGCTCGACAGCTCGGGCCGGCCGCTCTACCCCGTCGTGCCCGGCGGCGAAAGCCAGCGCGAGATGGCGCTGCGCACCGGCATCAACATCGTCATGCACGCGCTGACCGGCAACTACAAAGCCGATCAGGTGCACGTCCCGGCGCTTCTCGAGCGCCTCGGGCAATAGGACCGCCCGCGAAAAGAAAGCCGCGTGAGGAAGTGCAACAGGGCATGAGCCACGCATGAGTTGGTCGATCGAGTTTGCACCCATGATCCCGGCCCCGTTCTTGTGGGCGGCGGCGATCGTGGCGCTCGCGCTCTTTGCGCTGCTCGTCTACCGCCGGAGCCGGGGCTCGCTCTGGCGCGGGCTTGCGCTCGCCGCCCTTATCGCCGCGCTCATGAACCCGACGCTGCGCGAGGAGCAGCGCGAAAGCCTCGCCAACATCGCCCTCGTCGTCCTCGACGAGAGCACGAGCCAGGCTCTCGACAAGCGCCCCGAGCAGAAGGCCGCCATCCGCGCGGGGCTCGAGGAGCGCCTCGGCAAGATCAAGAACCTCGAGACGAAATGGATCACGTCCGAGCGCAACGAGACGGCGGCCGGGCAAGGCACGCAGCTTTTCGCGGCCTTGAACCAGGCGCTCACCTCCACGCCGCCCGACCGCATCGCCGGCGTGATCTTCGTCACCGACGGACAGGTGCACGATATCCCAAAGTCCACCTCCGCCCTCGGTTTCGATGCGCCCGTCCACGCGCTCCTCACCGGCACCCCGAACGAGTTCGACCGCCGCATCGAGACCATCGAGGCGCCGCGCTATGGCCTCGTCGGCCAGTCGCGCGACATCGAGATCGCCGTGCGCGAGACCGGCAAGAACGCGAGCTCGGGCGCGCCGGTATCGCTCAAGATCCGCCGCGAGGGCCGCCCCGATGAAATGCGCACCGCCCTCGTCAACGAGCACGTCTCGATCGAGATGCCGTTCCCGCACGCCGGCACCAACATCCTCGAGGTGGAGCTCGAGACCGCGCCCGGCGAGATCACGCCGGCCAACAACCGCGTCGTCGTCGTCGCCGAGGGCGTGCGCGAGAACCTGCGCGTGCTTCTCGTCTCGGGCGAGCCGCACGCCGGCGAGCGCACGTGGCGCAATCTCCTGAAGTCCGATGCCGCCGTCGATCTCGTCCACTTCACCATTCTGCGCCCGCCCGAGAAGCAGGACGGCACGCCGATCAACCAGCTCTCGCTCATCGCCTTTCCGACCAAGGAGCTGTTCTCCGACAAGATCCGCGAGTTCGACCTCATCATCTTCGACCGCTACGAGCATCGCGGCATCCTGCAGCTTGCCTACTACGATAACATCGCCCGCTATGTGGAGGGCCACGGCGGCGCCGTGCTGATCGCGGCCGGCGACGACTACGCGGGCATGACAAGCCTCTATCGCACGCCCCTTTCGCCCATCCTTCCGGCCGCGCCCACGGGCCGCGTCTTGGAGGAGCCGTTCCGCGCCAAGATCACCGAGCAGGGCTTCCGCCATCCCGTGACTCAGGGTCTCTCGGGCTCCAATGCGCTCGCGCCCGACCGTCCCGCGACGTGGGGCCACTGGTTCCGCCAGGCCGAGGTGCGCCCCGATCGCGGACGCGTCGTCATGGAGGGCGCCGAGAACCAGCCGCTGCTCGTGCTCGACCGCAAGGGCAAGGGCCGTGTCGCGCTCCTCACCTCGGACCACGCCTGGCTGTGGGCACGCGGCTACGAAGGCGGCGGCCCGCACACCGACCTCCTGCGCCGCCTCTCGCATTGGCTGATGAAGGAGCCCGATCTCGAGGAGGAGCGCCTCATCGCCTCCGCGCGCGGCCTGAAGCTCACCATCGAGCGGCGCACGCTCGAGGACGAGGTCTCGCCCGTCACGGTGTCCGGGCCCGGCGGCGAGCGCAACGACGTGACGCTCGAGCGCGAGCGTCCCGGCGTCTGGAAGACCACGCTCGATGTGAAGCTGCCCGGCCTCTACAAGGCCGAGACGCAAGCCACCTCCGGTCCGCTGACCGCCGTCGCCCACGCCGGCGTCGAGGATCCGCGCGAGATGAGCGAGGTCGTCGCCACCGATGCCAAGCTGAAGCCCCTCGTCGAGCAGACCGGCGGCGGCATGTACTGGACGCGCACGGATGCCGCGACCAGCGGGAGCGACGTCGCGCTCCCGCGTGTCTCGCTGATGTCGGGTGCCCGCGTGCTCGCCGGCTCCGGCTGGATGGGCCTGCGCGATCGCGAGAGCTTCGTCACCACGGGCGTCAAGCTGACGCCGATGTTCACCGGCCTCATCGCCCTCGCCGCCCTCCTCGCCCTCCTCGCCACCGCCTGGTGGCGCGAAGGCCGCTGATCCGCCGCAGCGCCCGATAGTTCAGTCGCGCCCGATCACCACCCCATGCCGCCGGCAAGCGCCTCGCGGGCAACGATCCAGGCGACTGCCGCATAGCCTGCCGTTGTCAGGATGCAACTGAGCGTGATCATCGCGGTGAAGAGAATCGGCGGCTGCGTGAGATAGCTTGGCCTGACGGCCCTGATGAAAAAGGCGAGCGGATTGAAAAACGAGCCGATGCATACGGCGGCCACCAGCCACAGCGGCGGCGAGAGCGAGAGGCTCTTCAAAAGCACGAAGAAGATGAAGAGGAACTGCGACATCATGAGGTAGTCGATGTGCGACTTCAGCAAATCCTGGCGGCCAGGTATGAGCTTGGAGACAGCACTATTTTCGGATGAGAAGACAGCGACGAGCAGCCAGGATTGCACCAGCGCGACGCCGAGGCACACGCTCCCCATCAGCACGAAATAGTGACCCTGCATATCCAGCCTCCCCGGCTCCCTCGCCCAGCACGGCGACGGAAGGGAAGTTAGCTCGATCGGAAGCGGCGCAATTGCATGATCGGGCGCAAAATGTAACCTGACCGGGCTATCCGATATCGGAGCCTGCAATGGATATCAGCTTCTCGACGAGCGACGTGCATCCCCGCCACATGTTCGACTACATGCGCGATGTCGCATGCCGGGTCTTCGTCGACCTCGATTGCCGCACGAATGTCGTTTCGCCATTTCGCGCCACCATCCGGTCTGGCCTGATGAGTGAGCTCGGCGTCACCGTTGTTGAAACCGATGCGTGCGAGGTGACGAGAACGCGGCGCAACATTGCCCGCGCGCGCGGCGATGAGTTGCTCCTCAGCGTACAGCTTGCAGGCATGGCCGAGCTGAGCCAAGACGGCCAGGAAGCTCGTTTGGCCCCCGGCGACATGGCCTTGTACGACACGCAGCGAAGCTATGCTCTGACGGTGCATCCGCAGACGCGCCAGCTCGTTCTCAAGATTCCGAGAAACGCGCTGGAATCTCGCTTTGGCCCCATCGGCCACTATACCGCCAGGCGCCTCGGATGCGAGCAGCCGATGGGTGGAATGGCATCGGAATTCCTTAGAATGCTGCCGGCGCGCGTCGGAGCGCTGGACCCTGCCGCCGAACGGCAGATTGCCGAGCAGGCTCTCGACATGGTGGCGCTTGCGTGCACGCGCGAGCCTTCGGGTCGATTGCGGACGGGCACGGCGACCCGCGTCGCGGCCGTCCTCAATCTCAAATCAGTCATCGAAGCGCGGTTGACCGACCTGACCCTGACGCCATCGAGCGCCGCCGCGGCCGCTGGGATCAGCGTCCGCTACGCGAATACCCTTCTGGCCAGTGAGCGAACATCTCTCGAGCGTCACATCTGGACCCGTCGACTGGAACGCGGCCGAAAAGCCCTTCAGGATTCACGCCAAGCCGCGCGATCCGTCAGCGATATCTGCTATTCGTGCGGCTTCTCCAGCCCGTCGCACTTTTCGCGCCGCTTCAAGGAGGCCTACGGGTTGCCGCCGGAGGAGTTTCGGCGCCAGTTCAGGGAGACGTACTAGCCTGTGTTGCCGCGGTCGGTGCTTGTTCAACTCGCCGCGCCGCCCGTCTTCACGACCACGCGATAGCCGGCCGCCTCGAGGCGCGCGAGCACGGCATCCAAATGTGATCTGTCCCGCGTCTCGATGACGAGGTTGAGCTCGGTGCCGCGCGCCGGGAGATCCGTGAACACGCGCTGATGATAGACCTCGACGATGTTGGCGCCCGCCTGCCCGAGCACCGCCGAGACGCGTGACAGCTCGCCAGGCCGGTCCGGGATGTCGATCGTGAGCCGCGACAGTCGCCCCTCGCGCGCGAGCTCGCGCGTCAGCACGCTCGCCAGCAGCCGCGGGTCGATGTTGCCGCCCGTCAGCACCAGTCCCGCCTTGCGCCCGCGCCATCGCTCCCGGTCCGCCATCACCGCCGCGAGCCCCACCGCGCCCGCGCCCTCGACGACGGTCTTCTCGATCATGAGCAGGGCGAAGGTCGCCCGTTCGATGTCGGTTTCGCTGACAAGCACGATGTCGTCGACCAGCCTCTGGATGATACCCGCCGCGATGGGCCCGGGGTTCGCCACCGCGATGCCTTCCGCCAGCGTGTCGCCGCGCACCGGCAGTTCCGTACCCTTGATGAGGTTGTACATCGACGGATAGAGCGCCGCCTCGACCCCGATCAGGTCAATGTCCGGCTTCAGCGCCTTGGCCGCCGCCGCCATGCCGGCGATGAGACCGCCGCCGCCCACCGGCACGATCAGCGTGTCGAGGTCGGGCACCGCATCCAGCATCTCGAGCGCCACCGTGCCCTGCCCCGCGATCACCAGCGGATCGTCATAGGGGTGCACGAACACGAGCCCGTGCTCGCGGCCGTACGCATGCGCGAAGCGCGCCGCGTCCTCGAGCGTCTTGCCTTCGAGGATGACCGTCGCACCCCAGCGCTTGGTGTTCTCGGCCTTCACGGCCGGCGTCCCTTCCGGCATCACGATGGTCGCCGGGATGCCGAGCCGGCCCGCGTGGTAGGAGACGCCCTGCGCATGATTGCCGGCCGACATGGCGATGACGCCGCGCTTGCGCTCGCTTGCCGTGAGCGCGGAAAGCCGCACCAGCGCCCCGCGCTCCTTGTAGGACGATGTGAACTGCAGGTTCTCGAACTTGAGCCAGATCTCGAGCCCGAGATCGTGGCTGAGCGTGAAGCTGCGGTCGCACGGCGTGCGCACGACCGCGCCGTCGAGCACCTTCGCCGCGCTGTTGACGTCGTCGAGCGTCACGGTGGCTGCGCGATCCGTCTTGCCTGCCATGGTGTCCATCGCCTGAGCCGCTGGGGTGCAACTCTATCGGTTTGAGCCCGAGCCGGAATTCGCTACAAACGCGCGCAAAGCACGGCAACAGGGGTTTCGGGATATGGCGAAAGTGGCATGGATCGGCTTGGGCGTCATGGGCTATCCCATGGCCGGGCACCTGCGCAACAAGGGCGGCCACGACGTCGCGGTTTACAATCGCAATCCGGCCAAGGCCCAAGCCTGGCTCGCGGCCTACGGCGCGGGCTCCGCCCACGCGACACCGGCCGAGGCCGCCGTCGGCGCGGACTTCGTCTTCGCCTGCGTCGGCAACGACGATGACCTGCGGCAGGTGACGCTCGGTCCCGACGGCGCCTTCGCCGCCATGCGCAAGGGCGCAATCTTCATCGATCACACCACGGCCTCGGCGGACGTCGCCCGCGAGCTGGCCGCCGAGGCGGAGCGGCGCGGCGCGGCCTTCATCGATGCGCCCGTGTCCGGCGGACAGGCAGGTGCCGAGGCAGGACAGCTGACGGTCATGTGCGGCGGCGACGAGAAGGATTTCCGCGCCGCCGAGCCCGTGATCGGCGCCTACGCCAAAGCCGTGCGCCTGATGGGGCCGGCGGGTTCCGGCCAGCTCGCCAAGATGGTCAACCAGATCGCCATTGCCGGCCTCGTGCAGGGCCTCTCCGAGGCCATCGCGTTTGCAGAGAATGCCGGTCTCGACGTGACGGCGGTGATCGACACCATTTCCAAGGGCGCGGCGCAGTCGTGGCAGATGGAGAACCGCTGGCAGACCATGCACGCCCGTCGCTTCGACTTCGGCTTTGCCGTCGACTGGATGAGGAAGGATCTCGGCATCTGCCTCGCGGAAGCGCGCCGCAACGGCGCCTCGCTCCCCGTCGCCGAGCTGGTCGACGGCTACTATGGGGAGGTGCAGGCGAAGGGCGGCGGCCGCTGGGATACGTCGAGCCTCATCACCCGCTTACCCGGCAAGCCCACCGCCACCTAATCGTCGAACGGAGATCGCACCCATGCCCATCACGGCCTTCTACGCAGCTATCCTCGCGTTCCTGTTCATCTTGCTCTCGGCACGCGTCATTGCGCAGCGGCGAGAGGCGCGCGTCGAGATCGGCGTCGGCGAAAGCCACGAACTTCTCCGCCGATCGCGCGTGCACGCGAACTTCGCCGAGTACGTGCCGTTCGCGCTGGTGCTGCTCGCCCTCGCCGAGAGCCTTCATGCGCCGCCGATAGCGCTGCATGTGCTGGGGCTGGCGCTCGTCGTGGGACGCTTCCTCCACGCCTACGCGCTCTCGCAGAACCCGCACATCCTGAGCCTGCGCGCCGCCGGCATGACACTGACGCTGATCATGATCGGCCTTGCCGCGCTGCTCTGCTTCGTCCTCGCCGGCATCGACCTGATCGTGTGACGCTCCCTCTCCCGCATGTGGGAGAGGGAAGCGTTATCCGCTCTTCCTCTTCTCGGACGGCGCGCGCGCGAACGTCAGCGGCAGCGCCGTCGTGTGCTTGATCTCCTCCATCGCGAAGGCGGACGACACCTTGGCGATCTCGATGTTGGAGATGAGCTTCTTGTAGAAAACGTCGTAGGCCGCGATGTCCGGCACGGCGACGCGCAGCAGATAATCGACGTCCCCCGACATGCGGTAGAACTCGACCACCTCGGGAAACTCCGACACCGCTTTGTGGAAGCGCTCGAGCCACGCCAGGCTGTGCTGGTCCGTCTTGATCGAGATGAATACGGTGACGCCGGCATTGACCTTTACGGGATCGAGCACCGCCACGCGCCGCCTGATGACGCCGAGCTCCTCGAGCTTCTGGATGCGCCGCCAGCAGGGCGTCGTCGAGAGCCCGACCTCCTTGCCGATCTCCGCCACCGGCCGCGTGCAGTCCTCCTGCAGGATGGCGAGAATCTTCACGTCCATTTCGTCGAGCATGTTGAACCACGGAGTTGAAATGGATTTCCATAATATCGAGCTTCTGTAACATCAGTTTGTTCGGGGGTCGCGGTCAAGCAGTTTGCTCGGTTTATTTTTGCCTATTGGACGGAGGAGCTTCCGCACCTCCCGCTTGAGAACCGGCAGAAGCTCGGCCTCAAACCACGGATTGGCGCGGAGCCACGCGTTGTTGCGCCACGACGGATGCGGCAGCGGAAAGAACCGCGGCAAGCCGGGACGCGCGAGAAGGCTGCGATAGTTGCCCACCGTCTCGGAGAGCGTCCGCCCGCAATCGCGCCCGAGATGCCAGCGTTGGCCGTAGAACCCAACCAGCAGCACGAGCTCGAGTTGCGGAAGCAGCTCGAACAGTCTGGGCCGCCACAGCGGCGCGCATTCCGTCCGAGGCGGCAGATCCCCGCCGGACGCGTCGAGGCCCGGAAAGCAGAAGCCCATCGGGATGATGGCGACGCGCGCCTCGTCGTAGAACGCGTCCTCGCTGACGCCCATCCACGATCTGAGACGCACGCCGGAGGGATCGGAGAAAGGCACGCCCGAGGCGTGCACGCGCGTGCCGGGCGCCTGCCCGACGATGGCAAGCCGGGCCGTGTCGGAGACTCGCAGCACCGGGCGCGGCTCATGCCCGAGCGGCGCGCCGTTCGGCGCCTCGACGCAGCGGCGGCAGTGCCGGATTTCACTCACGAGACGCCCCAATGCACGCGTCACACGAGCTTTCCTTCTCGGTGGACCTGGCCATTCCGCGGGTCTGGCGACGTGCCGTGCCGGGGCGCGCCCCGCGCTTACACGTCGCGTACGAGTCCGTCCTCGGCGATGCTCACGCCGGGATGCGCGATGTCGCTCCGGTTGGCGAGCGCTTCCGGCCCGAGATGCGTGAGCAGCACATGCTTGGCGTTGAGCCGGGGCAGGTTGGCCTCGATCGTGCGCCAGTTCAAATGATAGCGGGCCTCACTCTCGAAGGCGAAGCATTCGCAAATGAAAAGGTCCGCGCCCTGGGCCGCCGGCACCAGCGTTTCGACCCATTCGGTGTCGCCTGAGAAGGCGAGCACGCGGCCATCCACCTCGACCCGCAGCGCGTAGGGCGTGGCCCCCGACGGATGGCTCACGACGAACGGCGTCACCCTGACACCGCCCTCGTCGAGCGGCGTGAAGTCCTCCCAGACCCGGAAGCGCAGATCAAAACGGCGTGCAGATTTTGTCGACCCCGGAAAAAGCCCTTCCGCCACGGTCCGAAAGCGGTCCTCGAGGCCCGCCGGTCCCACCACCGTGAGCGGCGCAGTTCGGCCCGCGACATGCACCGCATGGATCAGCAGCCACGGCAGCCCGCCGAAGTGATCCCCGTGCAGGTGCGACACGAAGATGGTCGAAATCTCGTTTGGATCAATATCTTGGCGAAATAGGCCGGTGAGCGACGTGGCCCCGCAGTCGATCAGGAACTGCCCTTGGCCGGAAGCCACATGAAAACAGGTCTGGAGCCGTCCGCCCGAGCCGAAGGCGTCGCTCGATCCAATGATCGTGAGTTTCATTCTCCGGGTCCCGCGAGCTTTTTATTTGCACCCTGCAGCGGCCCCTGGGCGGTCGCCTGTTCCCTAGGGAACAGGGAGGCGCCCCCGCAGCCGGGCTAACCCATCGTTAGCTAATTCCGGGGAAGAGTAGCCTCGGGCGGGGGTCACCACCTATCACCCCCGAAAGACGCGCGACAAGCCCCCCTCGGCGCGATGAATTTCGACGCAACGCACGCACCCTGCCAGCGCCGCGGGACACATGGACAGAGAGACTCGAGCCAAGATACTCGCCGACCTCCGGACGCGCCATGCAGCCCGCAAGCGCGCCAACGAGGACGTGAAGGCGGCGCGTGATCGCTTGACGCGCGGCAGCGAGATCAAGCCGGAGTTCGAATACGAGCTCATGGCGATGTTTGCCAGGAACGAGCTCTCGGCCTCCGTCACCATCTGGGCGCTCGCCGCCATCTTCGCCCTCGCCTCGATGTTCTGGGCGCCGTGGGCCGAGGGCTGCCTGTGGCTGATCCTGGTCATCGCCTCCAAGGTGATCCTGCTCGAGCTTTGCCGCCGCTTCATCGCCGAGGCGCGCCCCGACGGCGACCTGCGCGCCTGGCGGCGCCGCTTCTTCCTCGCCGAGCTGTTCTCCGGATTGGTGTGGGCCGCCTTCGCCCTCGTCGGCATCGAAGCGCAGGAGCAGGCGCAGCAGTCCGCGATCTTCTCCTCGCACGTCTTCATTTTCGCCTCCCTGATCGTGCTGCTCGCCGTGCGCATGACGTTCGCGTCGACCATGATGAGCCTGCTCTATGCCGGCACCATTCCCATGACGCTCGCCGTTTCCGCGCGCCTCATCATGCTGCACGAGCCGTTCTATTACGCCCTCGCCACCATGGCGATCGGCGTCCACGTCTACTTCGTGTTCCTCGCCAAGGGCCTTCAGCAGACCACGCTGCAGATGCTCGCTTTCCGGTCTCAGAAGGACATTCTGATCGCCGAGCTCGACGAGGAGCGCATGGTGAGCGACGAAGCCAGAAAGCGTGCCGAGGCCGGCAGCAAGGCCAAGTCGCGTTTCCTCGCCACCATGAGCCACGAGCTCCGGACGCCCCTCAACGCCATCATGGGCTTCTCGGAGGTGATGAAGGACGAGATGTTCGGTCCGCACACGTCACCCGTCTATCGCGAGTATGCGGCCGACATCTACGACAGCGGTCGCCACCTCTTGCAGCTCATCAACGAGATCCTCGACCTGTCGCGCATCGAGGCCGGACGTTACGAGCTCGTCGAGGAGCGCGCCCACCTGGGCGACATCGCCCAGGACAGCCAGCGCCTCCTGATGCTGCGCGCGAGCGGCAAGGGCCTGCAGGTCAACACGGCCATCGCGCCCGACCTGCCCCAGGTGTGGATCGACGTGCGGGCCATGCGTCAGGTCTGCCTCAACCTGCTCTCTAACGCCATCAAGTTCACGCCCAAGGGCGGCACCGTGACCATCACCGTCGCCCCGACGCCCGAGGGCGGCCAGATGCTCGCGGTGCGCGACACCGGCCCCGGAATCCCACCCGACGAGATCCCAAAGGTGATGCAGGCCTTCGGGCAGGGCTCCCTCGCCCACGAGACGGCCGAGGGCGGCACCGGCCTCGGTCTGCCGATCGTCAAGAGCCTGATGGAGCTTCACGGCGGCACCTTCGAGCTGGCGTCCGAGCTGCGCAAGGGCACGGAGGTGCGGATCATCCTCCCCGCGCAACGTGTCCTGAGCGCCGTCGCGCCGCTGCAGCCGCTCGGCGCCGAGCGCCACCGCCAGCCCCCCGCCACATCCAGCCGTCAGCCGCGCCTCAAGGTGGCACCGAGACCCGCTCCGGCCCCAGGCCCCACGTCGCGCCCGCCCCGCGTCGCCTGAGCACCCGGCCGTTTGCCGCGCCCGCCCGCCATTGAGAGCCGGTGCGGAAAACCCTAGATTGCCGGCGATGGAGACACCCTGCGTCAAGATTTGCGAGATCGATCCGGAGGATGGCCTCTGCCAGGGCTGCCGCCGCTCGCGCCATGAGATCGCCCGCTGGTCGTCCTATACGGACTCCGAGCGCCGCCGCATCATGCAGGAGCTCAAGACCCGCGCCCCCCACGTGAACAGCCGAGCCCTTCCGGAAACGCCATAGCCATGCTTGCCATCCTGCTCGCCATCCTTGTCGGCCTGATCGCGTTGTTCTGGTCGCTCTCCGGCGACGGCGGCGACCTGACCCGTATCGCGAGCGACAACTTCGGCTACCTCCTCGGCCTGTTGGCGCTCGGCGGCCTTTATTTCCTCACCTTGAGCGGGGACTACCACGGCCGCTGGCGCGACGGCGTCCGCCATGCCGCCATTTGGCTCATCGTCGCTGTGGGCCTCGTCGTCGCCTACACCTACCGCGATGAGCTGCGCTCCGTCGCCAACCGGGTGGCTGGAGAGATTCTGCCCCCCGGCCACACCATCGTCGTGGACACGACGCAGGGCGGTGAGCAGGCGGTCCGCCTGCGCCGTCAGGAGAACGGCCATTTCGTCGCCCGCGGCTCCGCCAACGGCGTCACCCTCGCCATGCTGGTCGACACCGGCGCCTCGACCGTGGTCCTGAAACCGGCGGACGCCGAGCGCGCCGGCATCGACACACGCGCCCTGTCCTTCACAACCCCGGTCTCGACCGCCAACGGCACCACCTTCGCCGCCCCGGTGCGCTTGAAGTCCGTGGCCGTGGGCCCGCTCGAGGTGCGCGACGTCGAGGCCCTCGTCGCCCAGCCCGGTGCCCTGAGCGAGAACCTGCTCGGTATGAGTTTCTTAAAGCGTTTGCGCTCCTATGAGTTTTCCGGCGACTTCCTGACCCTTCGCGGCTGACGTCACCGGTCGAGACGGGGCACGGCAATCGCCGCCGGGGCCTCCACCCGGGAGCCTCGCACCATGGCCCTTTCCTCCGGCGCACGATCCTTGCTCGGCGAGCTGGCAAGCTGGGGCGCCGCTGCGGCGATCCTCGTCGCCGGCGTCGTCCACTACGACACCTTGCGCACGGCCCTAACCGACGCCATCGGCATCTCGGCGGGAGAAAGCGCGGCTGCCATCGAACCCTCTCCCGTGCGCTCCGCCAACCCCTCCGGAGTCGAGGAGCTGCGCGCCGCGAACGACGGGCACTACTACGCCCGCGCCGAGGTCAACGGACGCCCCCTCGATGTGATGGTCGACACCGGCGCCTCCATGGTTGCATTGACCTACGAGGACGCCGAGCGCGCCGGCCTGAGACTCAAGCCCTCCGACTTCACGGCCCGCGTCGCCACCGCCAACGGCCATGCCGCGGTCGCCCCCGTGACCCTCGACCGGATCAGCATCGGACGCATCACCGTGCGCAACGTCGAGGCCGCCGTCACCGAGCGCGGACGGCTGGACAAAACGCTGCTCGGCATGAGCTTTCTCTCGCGCCTCGACCGCGTCGGCATCAGCCAGGGCCGCCTCGTGCTCGCCGAGTGACGCAAGGCCCCCCGGCGCGGCGAACCATGACCTGACGCCCGCGTTGGTGATGGACTGGCCTTGGCCAACCCCTCCCCGTGAGGCATATATGTCGCGCCTACGGAGGGCATCCCTGTCGCTCCGCATTTCGCCGTATTCCAGCCCCAAGAGCCGCCCTGCCGCAGCCCGTGCGGCGCTCCTCGAAAAGGCCTTCGCATGTTCCCCAAGCCTCGCGCTGACCTCGTCCCCAACACCGCGGACTTCGAACGCCTGCCCTTGGTCAAGCCGACCGGCTTCCGCGAGTACGACGCGCGCTGGCTGTTCCCACAGGAGATCAACCTGATGGGGCTCAACGCCGTGGGCCTCGGCATGGCGGCGCTGTTCGACGAGCACGGCGTCGCGAAGCGCATCGTCGTCGGCCACGACTATCGCTGGTATTCCGCCTCCGTGAAGCAGGCGTTGATGACCGGCCTCCTCGCCGGCGGTTTCGAGGTGCACGACATCGGCCTCGCGCTGTCACCCATGGCCTACTTCGCCCAGTTCGAGCTCGACGTCGAAGGCGTCGCCATGGTCACGGCCTCCCACAACGACAACGGCTGGACCGGCATCAAGATGGGTCTCGCGCGCCCTCTCACATTCGGGCCCGACGAGATGAGCCGCCTGAAGGAGATCGTCCTCGCGGGCGCGGCGCAGCCGCAATCCGGCGGGCGCTACGTCTTCGTGCCCGACCTCGCCGAGCGTTACATGAGGGCCCTTTCCGATCGCCCGAAGCTGAAGCGGCGCCTCAAGGTCGTCGCGGCGTGCGGCAATGGCACGGCCGGCGCCTTCGCGCCGAAGGTGCTCGAGGCCATCGGCTGCGAGGTGGTCCCCCTCGACGCCGATCTCGACCACTCGTTCCCGCGCTACAATCCCAATCCCGAGGACATGAAGATGCTGCACGCCATCGCCGAGGCGGTGGTCGCCAGCAAGGCCGATGTCGGCCTCGGCTTCGACGGCGACGGCGACCGCTGCGGCGTGGTCGACAACGAGGGCCACGAGATCTTCGCCGACACGGTCGGCGTCATGCTCGCGCGCGATCTCGCCGCCTTGCACGCCAACGCGGTGTTCGTCGCCGACGTGAAATCCACCGGTCTCTTCATGACCGATCCCGTGCTGCAATCGCACGGCGCCAAAGCGCTCTACTGGAAGACCGGTCACTCCTACATGAAGCGCTACACCTTCGAGCAGAAGGCGCTCGCCGGCTTCGAGAAGAGCGGACACTTCTTCTTCCAGCCGCCCCTGGGGCGCGGCTACGACGACGGGCTCGTCTCGGCCATCGCCGTGTGCGACATGCTCGATCGCGCCGAGGGCAAGACCATCGCCGATCTGCGCCGTGCGCTCCCGAAGACGTACCAGTCGCCCACCATGTCGCCGCACTGCGACGACGAGAAGAAGTATGGCATCGTCGAGCGTGTCGTCGCCGACTACGAGGGCATCGCCAGGAGCGGCGGCACCGTCGCCGGGCAGAAGATTCGCGATCTCGTCACCGTCAACGGCGTGCGCGTGACGCTCGAGGACGGCACCTGGGGCCTCGTGCGCGCCTCATCCAACAAGCCGGAGCTGGTCATCGTCGTCGAGAGCCCGGTCTCGGAGGAGAACAAGGTCGCCATGTTCCGCGACATCGAGGCCCGCCTCGCCAAGTTCCCCGAGGTCGGCGCCTACAATCAGAAGATTTGACGGGAACCTAAAGCAGCGACACCAGCAGCCGCGTCGCCACCACGGCGAGGAAAACCGCGAACGCGAGCTCAAGCTTGCGCCGCGACAGCCCATGCGCGACGCGCACGCCGAGCGGAGCTGCGAGCACGCTCGTCGGGATGATGATCGCCGCGCCGAGCACGCTGACGAACCCGAGCGACGCGGGCGGCAGCTCCGGGTTGCCCCAGCCCGCAAAGATGTAGCCGAGAAGGCCCGGCACCGCGATCAGCGGCCCGAAGCCGCTCGACGTCGCGACCGCCTTGAGGATCGACCAGCCGCACAGCGTGAAGAGCGTGACGAGGAACATGCCGCCGCCGATGCTCATCAGGGTCGACACGAGCCCGATCGCGAAAGCGGCAAGCTTCACGTACCAGGTATCCGGCACGTCGTCCGCGAGCCGCCAGTCCTCGCGCCCCAGCGCCATCTTTGTGGCCAGCAGCAGTGCGCACACGATCCACACCCACTTGAGTGCCGCGCTCGAAACATACGACACGAGCGCGACCCCGACGAGCACGCCGGCCACCACGAACGGCGCGAGACGCTTGAGCACCGCAGTGTCCACCGCGCCCTTCTTGAGATGCCCGCGAAAGGACGACAGCGCCGTCGGCAGGATCACCGCGAACGAGGTGCCGAGCACCATGTGCATGCGGATGCTGTCCGGCACCGCGAGAAAGGTGAACGTCTCGTAGAGCACCGGCACCAGGATGCCGCCGCCGCCGATGCCGAGCAGCCCCGCGAGGAATCCCGTCACGAGGCCGCTGAGAAGCAGCGCCAGCACGAGCCAGGCGAGTTCGCCGTTGGCGAGCGCGGGATCCATGAACCCCGCCCCTATTCCGCCATCGCCGGCGTCCGCGCGGCATCGGCCTGCCCCTCGGCGAGCGCGATGGCCTCGAGCAGAACCTCGATCCCCGGTCCCTGGCCGACACCATGCTCGGAGAGATGCCGCCGGAACACCCGCGCGCGCGGCTGCGCGTGGTAAAGGCCGAGAATGTGGCGCGTGATCGAATTGAGGCGTGCGCCCGCACCCATCTCTCGGCGCACATACGGCACGAGACGGCGCAACACCTCGCCCCGCGACGACGCCGGCGCTTCCGATCCGAAGAAAGCGCGATCGACCTCCGCCAGGATGTAGGGCGTCTGATACGCGGCCCGGCCCAGCATCACCCCGTCCACGTGCAGGAGATGCTCGCGGCAGGCCTCGAGCGTCTCGATCCCGCCGTTGATGACGATCGTGAGATCCGGCCGCGCGGCCTTGAGGCGATAGACGCGCGCATAGTCGAGCGGCGGAACCTCGCGGTTCTCCTTCGGCGAGAGACCCGAGAGCCACGCCTTGCGCGCATGCACGACAAACGTGGTCACGCCCGCGTCGGCCACCGTATCGATGAAGCGCTTGAGATCGCGCTCGCTGTCCTGGTCGTCGATGCCGATGCGGCACTTCACCGTCACCGGGATCGCAACGCTTCTTTTCATGGCCGCGACGCACCGCGCCACCAGCTCCGGCTCCGCCATCAGGCACGCACCGAAGCGCCCCTCCTGCACGCGGTCGGAGGGACAGCCGACGTTGAGGTTGATCTCGTCGTAGCCGAACGCTTCGCCGATCGCCGCGGCGGACGCGAGCTTCGCGGGATCGGAGCCGCCAAGTTGCAGAGCCAGCGGCCGCTCCTCGGCGCTGAAGCCCACGAGGCGCGCGCGATCGCCATGGATGACCGCCTCCGCCGTCACCATCTCGGTATAGAGCCGCGCGTGGCGGGTCATGATGCGATGGAAGACCCGGCAATGCCGGTCCGTCCAATCCATCATAGGGGCCACACAGAATCTATGCGCTTGAAATTGCACCGATTTTCCTGTTCTATCAGTGTGCACGACCGAGAACATGCACACTTTTGTTCGCTTTTGTTCTCGTCTCTACGCAGTGTTTCGCAGCTTCCGTGTGCACGTTTTGTGCACGAAACCGATGGGTACGTCACTCAGACCGATGGCCACGTTCGACAAGATACCCTCGGGCTACTGGAGAGCCCAAGTCCGCCGCAAGGGCCGATACGTCTCGAAGACGTTCCGTCTCAAGTCGGAGGCCGAAGCGTGGGCCATTGATACTGAGCGGGCGGTCCAGGCCGGAAAGAGCCCTGACGCCGTCCAGATCGACGCCAAAACCCTTTTCGGCACCCTCGTCGACTTGCATATCGCCGATCTGGCCGAAGTCGGCAAACCCCTTCTCCGCAGCAAAGCCATGTGCTTGGAGAAGCTGCGCCGTGAGCTTGGCCGCGACCGCCTGTCGAATATCACACGCGAACGCCTGATCGGTTTCGGTAAGCAGCGGGCGCGCGAAGGCGCCGGTCCCATCACGTTGAGCATCGACCTCGGCTATATCCGAACCATTCTCGTCCATGCAGCTGCCGTGCACGGCGTAGAAGTCCCGACCGAGCAAGTGATGCTGGCTCGCGTTGCTCTAAGGCGCTTAGGCCTTATCGGGAAAGGTCAGGAGCGTGATCGCCGGCCCACGCAAGACGAACTGGACCGCATCATTGCCTACAATGACAACAACCCTCGCCAAGGCATACCGGTTGGCCGTTTGGTCAAGTTCGCTGTGGCAACCGCAATGAGGCAGGAGGAAATCTGCACCCTTCGCTGGGCCGATGTGGACTTCGGCACCAGCCTTGCCACCGTCCGCAATCGCAAGGACCCGCGCCGAAAATCCGGCAATGATCAGAAGATCCCTCTCCTCGATGCCGCCGGCTATGATGCCATCGCCATCCTCAAGGAACAGAAGGCCCTCGGCCTCGGCGGTGACCGCGTATTTCCCTACAACGGCAAGTCACTCGGCACAGCTTTCCGTCGCTCATGCCGCGAACTTGGCATCGAAGATCTGCACTTCCACGATTTGCGCCATGAAGCGACCAGCCGCCTGTTCGAAGCGGGCTTTGACATTCCCGAAGTGTCTCTAGTCACCGGTCACAAGGATTGGAAGATGCTGCGCCGGTATCTGAACCTGCGGCCGCACCAGTTAGTGGGACGGCGCCCGACTGCAAGAACCATGCGTTGAACCGCGCCGGGCTCGACGCGAACGACCGATGACCGTTACCGTTAAAGAGAACCAACGACGAATGACGGAAGAGAACCAACACTGGGTTCCCAGGTTCCTTATAGCTAAGTTTGCCGACAACGACGGTCGTGTCTTCTATCTGGACATTAACACCGATACGGTCGGCAAGCGCACACCTCGCCAGCTTGCGTCTGATTACGGCTTCAACAATTTCAACCTCAACGGAAAGATTGTAAGTTACGAAGATGCGCTCGAAAGAGTGGAAACGAGGGCGGCACCAGCCTTTGCTAAAATAATCAAGCAGATGTCTACTGCTGGTCTCAGCAAGAATGAGCTGAGTGCGATCGCGGTATTCGTCTCCATCCAGGCCCTCAGAACGAGATCCTTTCATGTTGGACTGGAGGGGGATGGCTCCCGACAAAATTTCGGCTCTACGTTTAGTATTCTCTGGAAAAGCGCGCTGTTAGAAGCCCGCCACATTAAAGAGCGCTCGCCGATCGCCTTATTGGCCCCGGAGGGGCACGAATTCATTCTATCGGACCACCCCGTAACCCTTCAACACACCGAAAACCCGTCATCCAGAGAGCCCTTGGGCATGGATGTCCCCGGCGTGGAAATCTACATGCCGCTGACACCCCGAATTTCCTTGTACTGGCCTTGCCGGAAAATCGCAGATGAATTCGTAACGGCCTACTCAAACGGCGAAGAAGCACACCGAATTATTCGCCGCTTTACCATTAGTGGCTTCAGCCTCCCTGGACTTGACCGCGTTTCGCTCCAAGATTTGCAGCGGAGCATGCTAAGAATAGCACCCATGCGAAATGCTATCGTCCTGGGCAGTGGCGTGCATGCGCCACAAGAAATAATAGAAAATGCGAACTATCTCCAGTGCGTGTGGGCGCACAGCGCCTTGTTCGCACGCACAAAGGACTTCACGTTTCCTCGGCGCGTTTTGTCTGAGAATCCTCAGTATCGCACCGTGCCGCGCGTGGAGTTGCTCCAGAAGGGTTTCATATTGGAAGAAGCTCCGAAAGAGACTGACAAGGACACATAACGCAACTGATGAAAGCTTGGGCATGTGACTTCACGTATACAGACCTACGTGTTCTCATGTCCGCATGAGGACAGTGACGTTGCTTTCGCAAAAGGGTGGGTCGGGAAAAACGACCCTATCGATCAATCTGGCGATAGCTGGCGCCCTCAAAGGCAAGTCCGTCGTCATCATAGACCTAGATCCCCAGCAATCGACAGCACGATGGGCTCGGCTACGCCAAGGCGATAACCCCGTCATCGTCAGCGGCCACGGTCCAAACGTCGCCGAACTGGTCGATCGTGCTAGGGTGGGCGGAGCGGACCTTACGATTATCGATACGGCGCCCAAATCTGAAAGCGCTGCGCTGGCAGCAGCAAAGCTTGCCGATGTCATCGTTATTCCGTGCCAGCCTTCCAGCCTCGACTTGGATGCCATCGCTGACAGCGTCAATATTGCCCAATTGGCCAAGAAGCCAGCCTTCTTCGTCCTCAACAACTGCCGGTCCTCTTCGACGCTCGCGGACGAAGCTGCGGACGCCCTCAGCGATTATGGCTTGCCGATCGCGCCCGTGCGCGTCGGGAGCCGCGTTGCGTTTGTGAAGTCGCTGGCAGAAGGGAAAGGCGTCCTTGAGCACGAGCCCGGCCGCACGGCCGCTTCGGAAATCACAAAGCTCTACACGTACACAGTCCAATAAGGAGACATGACGACATGACCGCACCCCAACGTGTCAACAAGTTGAAAGCAGCGATGCAAGGTATCCAAGCTGGCGATGCACCGCAGGAAGTTGCTGAGGTTCTGCGTTTGCCTGCGGCCACAAAATATCCCGTCACACCGAGCCGCGTCGGCAAACGTCAGATCTCCGGCTACTTCACGTCTGATGCGGCGAAGCAGCTTCATCTGCTCGCGGTAGAGCGCGACGCCACCATTCAAGCGCTTCTGGAGGAATCGCTCAATGACCTGTTTCGCAAGTTTGGGAAAAGCGCGATTGTGTGAGCCTAATTCTGCGCCCCAAGGATATTCAAGTCGTCGATCGTGACTTGATCGACAAGATTGAAGCGGCGCGGGGAACCGCCGCCTTCGAGTTCACCCGCATCCAGTGCCTGTCCGAGCAAGAGCGTCGGAACGAGTTAAAAAGCCTGAGCCGGGATAGGCGGCGGCGGCTTGCGGTTCGCGATCTTCTGGAGCAAGAGCAGCCCAGTCGGCAGGATCTGCGTCACATCCATAGTGTGCTTGCGGTTTGCGGCCTTCCGTACAAACAGCTTCCTACCAGCGTACGCGAGTACGAGCGCCGGCAGGGCAATATGGCGCTCGATGTCAGCGCCGGTTTCCTGCGCGATCCTCACGGCAATAAAATGATCCAGCCGGTGCCATACGGTCCCAAGGCGCGTCTTATCCTGATGCACCTATGCAGCGAGGCCATTCGGCAGAAGTCCGCCACCATCGACATCGCCGAGACCTTCACCGGCTTCGTCCGCGACATGGATTTTGCCGATAATGGCGGGCGCGGTGGCGCCCTGACGGCGTTCAAAAAGCAGTTGAACGCTCTAGCGGCCTGCACGATGCGCATGAGCCTGTGGACAGGTCAGCGTGTGCGCACGCGCACAATCTCACCCATCGAGGAAATCGATTTGTGGCTTGGTGCCAATCCCGGCCAGGCATCACTTTGGCCATCAACCGTGACCTTCAGCGCATCAATGTATGAAAGCCTCAAGAACCACGCTCTGCCGGTCAACACGAACGCCGTCCGTGCGTTTGCCGGATCGGCGCGTAAGCTCGACCTCTATTTCTGGCTTGGCTATCGCCTGCACAACATCGATAAGCCGATCTTTCTGTCTTGGTCGGCTTTGGCCTCTCAGTTCGGGACCGGCTACGCGCGTTTGCGTGACTTCAAGTCCGCTCTAAACGACGATCTCGAAGCCATCAAAGAAGTCTTCGAGACGCTGCCAGCCAACCTTGATGATGATGGCCTGTATCTCTCGCCGGCTGACCCCGAAATGCTTGCCCTGCCGCAGAAGAAAGTCCAAGCCAAGTGAGCGCACGACCCTCCGCCGAGTTGGTCGCGCTCCCGGTCCGTTGCAGCCCAGTAAATGCAAGCACTTCCACGGCCGCTCCGCCGAGTTGGTCGCACGCCCCCGCTGAGTTGGTCGCACTTTGCCATCATCTACCGCCGAGTTGGTCGCGCTCCTCCGCCGAGTTGGTCGCGCCTTATATAGAACAGAACACTTCAGAACATTTCTTACAGAACACTCTTCAGAACTTTCAGAACATGCAGGCTTCGATCGTTTTGCTTTTCTCAAGACAGAAAGCGACTGCGTAGAACGGCGATAGAATCGTTTTTGCTTTCAGGGCGAGGGGTATTCTCGACTGCCTTATCATACATAACGACAGCGCCACCCTGACAGCCTCAGACGTCAAGTCGCTTGCCCCGGTGGCATCGCAACCGTCTGTATCAGACGTGCTCGCGTAAGAACGCGAGCGATTTTATCCGCTACGCGGTTGTCGATTTCCGTAAATCATTGCCAAACTCACGTTTAATCGTTGCCACATCGGCGTCTCCCCTCGCAACGCTCGGTGCCGCGCCCTCGATGAACGGCGCCGCGCAAGCAGCGCGTCGGCCGCCATCCGGCTTCGGTCGCTGACGCGGGCGAGCACGCCGCTCGCACCGGACACACATCCCAAACCAAGTGTGCTTGCTTCGTCTTTGAATCGTATCCGATCCACCCCAGCGTCAAGAGCGGCAAGGGGGCCGCTCTCCTCCACTCCGTTCCGGCCCTGCGGGTGACGCCGAGGCCCACGGATCGGAACTCAAATCCTCATGAAGCAAGCGCGATAGGCGCGCTTTGCCAAAACATGAGGAGAGCGCCACCATGCGCGATACCCAACGGCGAGACTTCCACGCCGACATTACCAACACGATCATCGCGGCTATCGAAGCCAATCCCGGCGAGCCGCAGATGCCGTGGTACCGGCCAAACGCTCCGTTCGTCCTGCCGGTTAATGCCCTGACGAAGAACCCGTACAATGGGATCAACATCGTATCGCTGTGGGCTTCATCCGACGCGTTCGGATATCAGACCCCGCTGTGGGGAACCTACCGCCAATGGGCCGAACTCGATGCCCAAGTGCGCAAGGGCGAAAAAGCGTCGCTCATCGTGTTCTACAAGAACTACGAGACCGAGCCTGACGCGCAAAAGCCCGACGATGACGGCAAACGTCGGGTGGCGAAGGCCTCGTGGGTCTTCAACGTCGCGCAAGTCGACGGATACCAGCTGGAGGAACCGCCGCCTCCGTCCAACCCGGTCGAGCGCATGGCGCGTGCCGATGCGTTCGTCACCGCGACCAACGTGGAAATCCGCTACGGCGGCTCACGGGCCTTCTACCGGCCAAGCGGTGACTTCGTGCAGATGCCGGACGAGCATCTGTTCACCGGCACCGCGACTAGTTCGCGGTCGGAAGCCTACTACGCCGTGCTCTGCCATGAGCTGACGCATGCCAGCGGTGCAAAACACCGTCTCGACCGTGACCTGTCCGGCCGCTTCGGCAACGAGGCCTACGCCATGGAGGAACTCGTCGCTGAACTCGGCGCCGCATTCCTATGCGCCGAACTCGGGATCACGCCGGAACCTCGATTCGATCACGCTCAGTACATCCATAACTGGCTAGCCGTTCTCAAATCCGACAACCGCGCGATCTTCACCGCCGCTGCCAAGGCGTCGGAAGCGGTCGGCTACCTCAAGCGCGTCACCGCTGGGGAGGGGCGCCATGAGTAAGCCATGTCCCAACATCGTCGACATCGACCGCATCACCTGGTGCCCGGTCGGGCCGTACGATGACCCGCGCACGCACCTGATGGCGCCGTTGTTCTTCGGCGACTGCCCGATGGTGCTTCACGCCGTCGAGGTGTTCGTAGACGACGATGACAACCGCATGGTGGCCAAGTCGCTGATGAAACAGAACCTCGTCTACGCCGCAGAAATGGTGATCGGCGCGCAGACACCGCTGAAGACTGTCGTCATCGACGGCCGCGACTACCTCCTGATCACCGTGCCCGGCATCGATGGCGGGAGGTTTTCATGAGCAAGGCTCCTGCAAAAACCAAAGCCCGGCCGCGCAAGTCGGTCGAAAAGTTCACGTGGTGCGGCATCGAGATGTCGGCGACACATTCGCCGAACTACATCTCGGCTGGTTGGAGCCACATTGAGCTTCGCGTTGTGAAGCCCAAGGGTAGGACGGTGCCGATCACCGACACGGGTTACCTGTCGCACTTCCTCGATGAGGCCGATCTCAAGGCCGCTGGCGGGCCAGTCGCGTTCTTCCGGGCATGGCTCGAACGCGAGGCGGACTCGAAGGCCTACCGCAAAGCGCTTGCCCGCTGGCAGCAGCTCGATCTGTTCGCATAATGCTGATGTCGTCGCCGGCGCGGATCACGTCATCCGCGTCGGCACACGTCACACGTTGGTCTGTGAGGGTGTGCGTCGCGGTCTGGATGCGTTTTGCGGGATTAGATGATGCCGAGTACGTCACGACGCGAAAACTCATCTAAAACGCGTTGTAAAAGGTCTGGCTCACCACAAAATCATGCGGTTTGGCATTGCTCGCCGCCAGCCAGGAGGGGCCTACCCTCCGGCGCCTTCCCTTCAAGGCCAAGCCTGCGGCGCGCTTTTCAAGCGCGGCCTTGACGGGGCCCTGCGCCTGCGGGTCCACGGCCCTCACTGGCGGCTCCGCAAAATCATACCAACCTTGGGCTCATGCGTGTGCGCCAACAAAAAGACCCGGCCGAAGCCGGGTTTCGATATAGGCGCATCATATCATGCTGTTGATTGCGTCGGTTGTCAGAATTGTGAGAGCACGCCTGCATTCACGTTGCAAGTCGTTGTCTTCAATCTGAAACACAAGGTCAGTGGCATCAAAACCGTCTGGGCCCGTGGCAAAGCGGCAGGCGCCTATCCGAATGAGCCGTTTAATTTCTTCAGGTTCGCGCGCCATCACGGCGTCGCGCAATAACTGATCGAGATTTTTCATCTTTCTTGCTCCTGTCGCCCCGCATCTCGCCGGGGGCGGATGCGGAAGCTGGAGCGGCTTCACAACTAGCAGAATCTCAAATGCAGAATCAGCCGTCAAATTATTTCATGGAATTGCGCGCCTTCATCATGATCTTATCGGCTTGATCAAGCAGAGACTGTGCGTTCGGTGACATGTAGAGCTGGGGTGTTCCCTTGCGCGATTGAACCATAAGTTCCGCATAAACCGCGCAAATGCGATCAAAACAGCGGCGCGATTCCAAGATGTCAGGCTTTCTTAGCGCTGCGTATAGAAACGTATCCAAGGCTTCAAGCAGCACGACGCTGCCAACAAAAAAGCCGTCATCGTTTCGCAGATCTTTCTCTAACGCCTCATCACGCAACTCCGATAGCCATTGAAAAAAGGTTTTATTGCTACCCGGCACAGTGGCATCGAGACTGTCCGCCGCGTCCATCTGGCTTTTGACGTGGCGCACCGTGATGGCGCGCTCAACGTTCGGCAACGGCTCTAGTCCTGCAAACGAGCCCTTAAGTAATTTGTGTACGTCTTCAGGCTTAAACTCAAAAGGCGCCGCGTTCTCAACGGACCTTCCGAAGGTCTCACGGCCGATGCACTCTATGTGTCCTCGGTAGACATGGGTCAGTCGATGGTCGAATCGGCTCTGTTCTCGAATTTTATCCAGCGCTAGGCGAAAGAGATGCTCGTCTTTTATCTGAGCTGCAAGCCAGGCTGCTACAAGAGCGATTTCACTGCGGATGTCGAATAATTTTGACGGCGGTAACTCCGCAAAACGGCTGTACCCATCGTCATACACCAGACCAAATACGTTGCTGGCCAAAGGCGCGGCCCAGCCACCGCGATTAATCCGGAATTTCTGAACTACGACCTCCTGTAGAAATCGGCGCATTCGCTCCGGCTCGACAAGTGCAGAAAACTCTTCGTCGCTGCGACAAGCATCTTTGACCGGTTTCTCCGCCCGTTTGGGTTCGTACCCGGTTGGCAAACCCGCGCTCTTTTTTCGGCCTTCTCGCATAGTTCCTCTTCCTCGCGGAAACACAAAATTCAACTTTCCGGCTAAGCCCCCCGACGCGGAAACCGCCGTCTATGCCTGTGTGCACGTTGCAGCGCGCTGAGCCGCGCAGCTGCAACCGACAACGCACAGGAGCTTTGCGATGAATACTTACACCTACGACATCGACGACGACGACCTCGAAACCGACATCCCCATCATGACGACCGGCTTTACCGGCACCGTCAACGCCGTCCTCGAAGAGGATGGCGCCGATCACGTCGTCCTCTTCGGCCGCGAGAATAGCGGCAAGCCCGCCGTTCTCAAAGTCCGCCTCGCCGCGCACCAGGACGCCATCGCCTTCTATCCCGGCCGCACCGTCCGCGTCGTTGAACTGATCGGCAAGATGGGCCGCGAGCTGATGCTCGCCTTCCCGGCTACGGACCCCCGCAACATCCAAAACGACATCCAGGCCTAAGGAGCAGCCCTCATGAAATTGCATCGTATCCCCCATCTCACCCATACCGATCATGCAACGCCCGAGCATGCGGTGATGACTGACGACGGCAGGCAGGTCATCGCCTGCATGTTCGGCCGCGCCACCGACTGGCACCTAATCGGCACCTTCAATCCCGAAACTGATGAACTGCTGGCGCTCGATGTTCACGCTGTCGATGCCAACGGTGAAGGTGAGCCCTACCGCACCAACGCGACGCTGAACGGTGAAGCGCTTATCTACGACCCGCGCTGCTGCCAGACGTTTTGCGTGTCCGATCCGCTCGCCTACGAGGCGGCCGTCCGTGTGTTCCCGCCTGTCGAAGAAAGTGTCACCAAGCACAGCGATCTGACGCCGGAGGCTAGCCATGATGCCTAAGCCCGTCATCATCGATCCGTGCCGTTTCGTGCAGGCGTTCGGGGACGATCTCGTTGTCATCTCCGTCTCCAAGCTCGGTAGCGGGCAGCTCTTTGTCGCCAGCGTCCGGTATGCCGATGGCACGTCGGAACATTATCCGTATCTGCGGCCTGAGACGACGCCTGCTTACTTCTACTTCTGTGTTCCAATCCGCCCCGGCGTACATTTCTTTTTCGACGAGTCGCTGCACGATCTGCGCCGCGTCGGCAGCCGCGAAGCCTTCGCGGCTATCCACGAGATGACGGCAGCACGTCTTTGCGTGCCGTCCGAAATCGACAAAGCCGCCCGGCACCCATTCGAAGTCGTCGAGGGGGGCAAAGGCTGATGACGCTGTTCGAGGGCTGGCAACTGAATGCCGATTTTCTGAAAGGCTACAACCAGCGCAAGCGTAAGGACGCGGCGACCATCTTGGCTTACCAAGCGATCGGCGACGAGCGCTACGACAAAATCGCCCGCGCCATGAGCGAGTGCGCGCCGACGCTTCAGGTCATCGCCGAAAAAGGCGCGAACCCGAAAGGTCTCTCCCTCAAAACCATCCTCGGGTTCCGCTGCAAGCAGCGCCTTTGCCAGATCGACAATCAGGTGCGCGCGAGCATGGTCTTTGCCAAGGCCGCGTCTCGCTTTGAACAGACGCTTGCCGACTACCCCGGCGCTCGCATGCTCCTGATCACGCTGACGGCGGGTCAGACCGTTCCGCTCGATCAGATCCGCGATACATGCCGGCGCATCAGCAAAGCCGTGCGCAAGATGCGCCAGACAAAGGACTGGAAACGCGCCTTTATCGGCGACATGCGCGCCATTGAGGTGACCATCAACCACGAGACCGTTCGCGCCCATTGCCATGTTCACATCGCTGTCATCGCCCGGCCGGGGTACTTTTCAAAGCGTAATGATTACTACTTTCCCCACGAGCGCCTGCTGTTCCATTGGCGGCGGAAACTGGCCGATCCGTCCATCGAAATTGTTGACACGCGCGCCGTCCGCCCGAAAAAGCCTGGCCTGCCGCTGACGTCTGCGCTGGCCGAAGTCTGCAAGTATCCGCTGTCGCCCGCACCGAAAAAAGGCCTGTGGCACGAAGACGGACACGGCGGCTTCGTCGTCGATCCGCCTACGTTGAAGGCCGTGCATGACGGTCTCAAGGGTCTTCGGCTCTATGCCTTCGGCGGCATTTTGCGCGCTGCGGCCCGCGAGATCGAAGCCATCGATTGCGTCGAGGGCGACTGGGCGATCAGCGACGAGCATCTCGCGCGCCTGATGTCCGGGGCGCTCGATCCCGAGCCGTTTGCAGCCTTCAACTACTTCTGGAACGGCGAAGACTATGAAGCCGCACGGCCCTTCCGGATTGTGGAGGCGCCCGATGCTGCCTAACGCAACTGCCCTGCAACGCCGCGCCGGCGAGATCATGGTCTATCGCGGACCGGCCAGTGCCCGGGAAGGCGACGACAGCGTCCGCCTATTCGTGTCGGCGTCGCCCTTCTGTAACGGCCAGTGGCGCTATCGCGCGGTCGTTATCGACACCTTCGGTGTGCCGGTCGCCGAGCGCATCGTCGACCAGGATCGCAGCGCTGCCCTCATCGTGAAGCGCCCTTTCAAGCCCGATTTCGTGTTCCGGCCAACGCGCCTCAGAGGCCGTGCGTTGGTCAACGTGCCCCTGCCTCTCAGCACAAAGGAGAAAAAACCATGAGCTAGCCCGTCAGCCACGCGTCTGCGCCCCACAGCGCACCGAAAATACAACCACCCATCAATCGCAAAGGACATCCACTATGTTAACCCCACGCCTGAATATCACGGCCCAATGCCTAATCACTGATGAGCCCTACGAAGGCCGCAGCAAAAAGAACGGCCGCCGTTTCGCAAACGTGCCCGTCGGCGGCTTTATCGGCGGCAAGCTCGTCAGCTTTTCCGTCAGCCTGCCCGAGAACATGACCATCGAACCGTTCAAGGTTGGTGACGCCTGGGAATTCCCAATCGCCATGCTCGAAGCCGACGACAAGCGCAACGTCTACTTCAAGGTCCGCTCTGATGCGGCGGCCATGAAGACGCTGCGCAAAATCGATCCCGCTGTGCTTGGCGTCAAACCGACCAGCAATGAGGACGAAGAGGCCGACGAAGACGGTGTTCTCTCCTAAGCCTTGAACAAAGCGGCCCTTCCGGTGCGCCAACACCGGAGGGGCCTATCCGTCACGTCAACATCCACCCAGCAAAGAGAAGGATCATCGTCATGTCAGACTTCTGGCTTTTTATCACGTGTTTGGCGCTCTATCTCGCCATTCCGCTGTGGACCGTCATCAAAGAGGAACGCCAGCGTACGGCGAACAATGAACGTCACGCCGCGCATGCCCGCGCCATGGCAAGGCTTCAGGCAAAGTATAATGCCGTGCCACTCGGGCACCGCCACGGCAAACATGAAGTCATCGCACTCGGACGCCTGAACGACGACAACTTCTATCTCGTTCGCACGGGCGAAGACACGTTCACGGCCTATGCGCTGATCCGCTTCGACGGCGACGGTAAAGTGCACCGCGTGCAAAGTGCCTATGCCCGCCCTGACCTTTCTGCCAGCACCCATCTCGACATCGGCAAACGTAATCAAGAGGCGATCACGCATCCAGCCGTGCTCGTCGCAGGGTCGTCGGCGCTGCCTTGGCACACTGAAGACCTCCACGGCTACCGGGGCGAGATCGCAACCGACGTGATCTTCACGTTCGCTGACAGAAGTCTGGCCCGAGTAAAGCCGCTCGTGGCCAAGGACATCCGCGACGAGGACGATCGCTGCCGCCACGAAGCCGTTGAGGCCGACCAGCGCCGCGAGCAGGCGATTTACGAACGCCGCCAAAAACTCTTGGGCCTTGAATGCTGGGACACAGATGCCGCAAGCCTCAACGGCGTCTTCAAGCGGTTTGCCGACGGCGACACTCAGCACCGGGACGTCATCGAGGCCCGTCACAATCAGATGATGGCCAATTATAATTCCGAATTGGATAAGTTGAACTTCCATGCCTTGCCCGACGACGGGCGGCGCATGTTTCTGCCGGTGTTTCTCGGCATCCGCGTCGGCAGCAGTTATCCGGTTCTCGATCTCGAAGCCTCCTATCCCCAGTACGGCGAACTCGTCTACATCTGCCGCAACGGCCCAGCCGACGCCGTGCCCTGGCGCGAAAAAGCTATCCAGATCGACCGCTATCTCGGTGATCGCTGGACGGCCACGGAACTTGATGGAACACGTATTAAGCTATCGCGTCTGCCGTCTCTTCCAGCCAAGCTCCCATTCGAGCAGCGTTATCTGCGCCACAGCCAGCTCTTTCTCGGCATTGATATTGCGAAGGCGCAGCCGTTCTACGTGCCGCTGACCAAAATGACCCACACCCTCGTCTGCGGTCAGACGGGCTCGGGCAAGTCCGTTGGCCTCAACCAGCTTCAACGCTCCTTGCTGCACAACCTCGACGATATCGCGGAGATCGCCGCCTGCGATCTCAAGGGCGGCGTTGACTTGGCGCGGTTCGCGGGCCTGTCACCGAAGATCAAGGTTGTCGACAGTTATGCCGACATGCACGATCTGGCCGAGCGTTGGGTCTCAATCATGAAAGCGCGTTTCGCCGACATGCGAGCCAAGGGTGAGACCAATACAACAGGCGGCTACCGCATCCTGATCGTCGACGAGTTCTCCGAAATCGGCGGCTATGAGCCGACAAAGGAAGAAAAGCCGCGTCACAACAAGCTGATCGCAAATCTGGCGTTGCTGGCGCAGCAAGGCCGCGCCGCTGGCATCCGCATGATCCTGCAAACGCAGGCACCAACAGCGGACTATCTGCCGACGATGATCATGAAGAACCTGGCCACGATCATGTGCTACCGCATGAACTCACGCCAGAACATCAGCGCGGTGTTCGCCGGATACGGAGACAGCCTGCCCGCCGATCCGGCCTCGTTCAAAGCCGGTGAATATCTGCTTGCCAACGGCGCGACCGGTGAGCTCGCGCACATCCGCACGACAGCCTGCCATGAGCACGATATCGAGGCGCTGAAGGCGTGCCTGCCACCAGCGCACGCGGCGTGAGGTGCATCATGGATCGGGAAATGTTTCTGACGACGATCGAGGCGGCTGCGTATTTGCGGCTATCGCCGCGCACATTGGAGCGGTTCCGCGTCGAAGGCACGGGGCCGAAGTTTCTCAAGGCTGGTGCGGGCAAGCGTGCCCGTGTGCTTTACGATCCGGTAGAACTGCAAGCATGGCTCACTCGCTTCGCGTACCAGTCGACCTCGGAGTATGGCGTATGAGCGGGCCTCTGCCTTCAGTGCATACTCTAGAAACAAATGCCGGATTGAGACCGGCGACAGAAGCGATTGAGGCGGATGCCGGAAAGGCCCAAGTGAGCGCCCGAAGCGGCGGGCAGCTCAGGGCAAGGCGGCGGGCGGGCGAGCATGAAGCCGCAGGCTTCACGCGCAGACCGCATGCAACGCGCCCAGCGACCGCTGCGAGGGAATCAAGCGAGCGCTCTTCCCAATCTGCTAAGCGCCTAGCGAAGGCCGATACGCCGCCGGAATGTGCGGGGAAAGATGGTGGCGAGGGTAAACCGTCCGTGTTCATGGCGGACATGATGACATGTCCGCAGGTGATGTCACGGGAGGCCAGTGTAATGTTGCTCATTGCGTGGGCACCCCTGTTACCAGCTGAGCACATTGGGGAAGCGGCGCAGCATGTAACGCTTCGCCGAACGGTACGTGATGACCGCACCGGCACCGACACAGTACCAGGTGATGAGCGCTGCAATGCAGCGGGTAGCAATTGCCAGGAACAGCAGGATGTTGTCGAACATGGGTCTTACTTTCTTTGGGTTTTCGTTGACGCTGGAGGGGCAGACGCGCGGCCATCAAAGAGCCGGCGCGGCTGGCCTTCCCTCGATACCGCTAACAGCAACGGCATTTTGTAATGCTTTCAGTATAGGTACTCCGGATGCTCGTTCCATTCGCCGCCCCACCGAACCGCGCAGCGTACGTAGTTGAGGCGGTTGACGAAGTGAAAACCAGCGGCGAGGTACAGCTGCCCGCTGGTCATCGGGTCAAGCAGCGTCCACCATTCGTGCGGGTCGGCACCTTTCGGCACTTCCCACGGCTCCCACAGCACGGTGCCGTTCTCGCGTGCAATCGGCTGGAACAACTTCTCGAAGGTCTCCCAGCGGCGAGCGCGCCGGTAGACGTGGGTTGGCGGCATCAGCGTTAGCATGGCGACACCTCGATGGTGACGTAAGGTGCTGGGCCGATGCTCTCCGGCTCTGATTGCTCAAGTTTCCAGTGGCCGATGCCCCGCGCGGCAAGGTGCAGGAAATCAATTCCGGTGGCATCGCAGAAATGACCGATGTTGGCGATGAGGTCAGTGACGGCATCGTCGGGAATGTCGGCACCGGTTCGATTGGCGAGGCCATGCAGAGCCTCAGCTGCCCACATGGAGCGGAGCGTGTTGGTTGGCTTCATTGCAATGTCTGTCACGGTTAGTGAATCTCAAACCCGCCGCACGCTTCGAGAAAATCCGCGAATTCCGTGACGTTCTCGACATCGCAAGGGTAATGGGTTGCGAACGGGCGCTTGGTACCGCGACCTTCGCAGCCGTTGCACCAGCCTTTATGGCCAAGGCGGGGATGGTCGGGTGGCGAGGATATGATTTTGTCGGGCTGACCGTCTTGTCGGCCGATGTCGTCACATCGAATTCCTGTCCCGCTGCATAGCGTGCAAGGTTCATCGGGCAATCCGGCAAGCAGCTTGTCGCGCTCGGCGAGTAATCTGGGCACGGTACCGTCCGCAAGCCGCTTTCGTAACACGGCTCCCAATGCTTCGGCGCCGGACGCATCAAGGCCATCGCCATCGTTTGAATGCCAGTGCTCGCAGGGCGCACAGATGTGCGGCGCCAGCGCTTGGCAAAGGTCGGCGAGTGGCCGCCAGTACCAGACATTGTTGCGGAAATATTTGCCTTTCTCGTTTGTCGGCGCTTTGCCGAACACATCCATACCCATGAAGCGGGCTTTCATTGATTACGCCGCATGAGCCTCGGCGCAGGCTTGGCTTCAGGGTTACAGGTCAGCCAAAGGGGGAAGGGCCTGCCTTCACTCGATACCGCGAGAAAAAAGCACCTGCCTTAGGGGCAAGTGCTTGCGTTATTTCGGACGTTCGATTGTGCCGCGTGAGGCTTACCCGTTGGTCGCAGGTGATCGTCACTACGTCATGACGAGCGCCTTCAGTTCGCCGTTGATGCGAGAGAACACGATCATCATGTAGTTCATCTCAAGGCCTTCGGCGATTTCCAGCGTCTCGCCGTACACCACGGATTCGAGGAGTTCCTTGCGCTCCTCCGGTGAAAGCATCCGATTGAACTTTCCCTTGGGCTCTTTGCCGGACCAGGTCAGATCATGGCCGTCGAGGGTGTCACACACCCACTGGCCTTCATCGACAACAGAACGATAGTCCGCCATGCAAAACCTCCCTACAGCAACACCGTCGCCTTGAACCCATCGTCCTGCCGCGAATACATGACGTTCAAGTAGGCAAGGCCGAGCTTGTCGGCTGTCTCGCGGACGTCACCGCGCGCAAGGGCATCCAGCAGTGCACGGCGTTCTTCCGGCGACAAACTGCGATTAGCGCCCGGCATCGACGGGCGGTGAACCTGCACAACGGTGTTCCCGTCTGCGCTTTCGGTGTCCATGAAGTAGAGATCCGGTTCGTCGGTCATTGGCTATTCTCCTCCCTTTACAGCCCACGAAACGATTCAGGCGGAAGCCCCTCTAGGGGCTTCCGGAAGTAGTCCGCATCGCGGTTGGGGCAAAGGCCCACAAGGATGTGGACGCACCAGCGCGGCTTCTTGGTCCGTCGTCCGGTCTGGCTGAGCGTCGACCTGCTGTAACTGACATCGAACGACTCGATGCCGTAGAACTCCGCCATCGCAATCGGCTCGCGGCCTTCTGCAATTCCCTTGAGGAACATCAGGGCCTGCTCTTTGCTGAGCGACGGCGAACTGGCGCCATCCCTCGGCCGCTTGCCCTCGGACCACGTGATAACGGTCCGCGCCGAACCTGAGGCTCCCCGCCAGCGTACGTCGTCCATCGCACCCTCCCTTACTGATCCACGCCTGCGCCGCAATTCAACTGACCGCTGAATGCCAGCCTTCGCTTCCAGTACAGAACGGTGCAGTGGTCGCTGCCGAAGCGCTCGGCAATGCCGAGCACGTTCTCGCCGTCGCGCAGCGCTTGGCTAAAAGCTGCGAACACTTTCGGCTCGCGATGCAACGGCACCGCCATCTCCGTCTCGCTTTCCGAGTGGGAAAGGACGGTTCCATCCCGGTCGTAGGTGGTGACCGAGCCCTGTTGCATCATCGTCTGTCGCTGCATGTTGACCTCCGTTGTTGGAGGCCTAAAGCGAGCGCGATTTTTTGCCCGAAGCAACTAAGGTATTTTTGGGATGCCACCAGTTCGTCAAAATTGCGCTGGTGTGCCGACAGGCACTGAGTACCTGAAAATGAAACCGCCCCAGTCCGAAGACTGAGGCGGTCCATCTGATGTGCGTTTTAACACGCCGTCCTGTTCGGCGCGGTGTCTTATGGCAGGCGACGATGGCGAATTCCTGACGGGCTTACTGCTGAGCGCCCGGCAAGGTGTCAGCCCCGTTGTCCTCCTTCACATATCCAGCGTCCGCTAAATACTTCTCGGCCGGGATGGAAATCATGTCGAAGCTTTTAGACCAGTAGATGCGAAGCTCAGCATACTGGCGCGTATCGGGGTCGCCGTCCTTCGGCACAATCTCCTTCCAGTCAATGCGGTGGCCTTCGCGCGCGAGCCAGGCGATGAGTTTCATCGCCGCGCGTGTGCTTTGCAGGCGCAATGGCTTGTCCTGAGCCACGTGCAGCATTTCGTGGCCAGCGTCCGCCTCCTTCCACATCAGCTGGCGCACGCGTTCGATATCGAACAGCTCGCGCGCGTAGGCTTCGCGGGCCTTTATCACCGCTGTCATCAGTTGCGACGGGGGTAGGCCTTCGTGCTTCATCCGCCCAGGTAGGTCTTGGTGATCTGGATACGATTGTGCCCAAGCTCTTGCGAAAGCTGACGGCGGGCGTCCTGGTCAATTTCCCACTCGCGACCGCGCAAGGTCTTCGGATCGGGACCACCTTTTGCCGGACAGTCCATCCCGCCACTTAGCTGCTTGTAACGCCATTGCGCCCAGCCATGGCGCAAGCCGTGGGTGTTCCGCAAGCCAACTCGTAGCGTTTGGTACTCATAGGCCTTGAGGTGCACGATGTAGTTCCGGCCTTGCGGAATCAGCGCACAGGAACCGGCCAGCGCGTGAGCACGGTCCAGTACTTCTCGCTGGCGTTGGTGCGTGATCGGCACAAAACGCGGTCGACCGCCCTTGGCCCACGAGCCGCGTAACTGAATGCCGTTGCCCTGGTCGGCGTATGACGGGTTGAACTTGATCGCTTCTTCACGCCGCAAACCAAACGCTGCTTGAAGCTCCAAACTCATCGCGATGTACGGATCATCAATCTTCGTAAGCTTCTCGCGGTCAAGTTTCTGGGCTCGCTTTTCCATGCGCCGAACCGGCGCCACGCCGTAATCGGCATTGTGCCGCAACATTACGGACTTCTTGTTGACCTTCTCCGCCCACCACCGCACCGCCGACAGCCGGTTCGCAATGGTCCCGTCTTTCAACCCTTGCGATTGCCAAAGCGTCACCAGCCCGTGCACATGCTTGGGCTTCAGCGACTTCGCCCCCGGCAAATGGTAGCCCAGGCTTTTGATGTCCCGGGCCACCGCTTGCAGCATGTCATGCCGGTTGGCTCGCGTGGCGAAGCTGCCCATCTTTGATTGGGCACACAGGTTCTTCAGGTCGAACGCCAACGCGTCCACGTCATTTGAATCCTCGTTAGTTTTTATGTCCGCCTGCCATGCACGTAGCAATGGTCAGGCCGCCCGATGCTTATAATCATCGGCACAAGCGCTTCCTGCACTTGGGTCTGCGGGTATCCCGGCAAGGGGTATCCGCGCGCCGTTCACGGTTCCCGAGTTTGCCTACTTCCCTTCTGCGCTCTGCGCGCCGCTGACCGTGCCCGAAGGACCGTGTCAGACAGCAAGGGCCGCTTGGCTTCTCGTTGTTGTCCTGTGAACAGGCCACCTCCAACTGATGCCGGAGGGATGCGTCGTAGCCACGGACGTCCGTCACGTGGCTACAATTGATTATTGGGCGGGAAATGCAGTTCTGCCAGTCCCCACCCTGAAAACCCGTTCTGGCCGCGATCTTCGCCGAGCATCGGCTACACAGGTCAACACATCATCGTCGCCGAACCTGACCGACCTCGTGCCGGCCCCTCACTACCCAATTTCATTGTCTAGTGAGGGGCCGAAAAAACCAAACCGTGTCGAACGTGTCACACGTGCAATCCCTGAAACATCGGCCTTGTCGCTACATTTTCGACAGCTGCCGCCGGTCGTGTTCCGATGGCGAATGACCGCGACCGTACCCGTCCCCTCCGATCCCGATCCTCAACTGGTACATCTCATCACGCTGTTGGCATGCTCCGTCGATTTCCGAAACCAGGTGCTGGACCGGATCGCCGGCTATCTCACCCATGCTGCAAGTCAGCGCGATGCGGCGGTCGACGAAGTCATGGCCGACCACGAGCGCCACGTTCTTGGCCCTCTATACCGTCTACTCGCGGGGATGCATGAGGCCCACCTGTTGGATGGCCTGACACCCCGGCAGACCAATGCAAGAACTGCCCATTGGTTCTCCGAACGATTGGCGGAATTCCTCGAACCGTAACCATGGCCCGCATACCTGCCGCCAGCCGCACACGCGGCGTACTCGCTGAACAGGCCTTCAAGGCTTGGCTCGACCGTACCCGCCTCGGCTACATGATTGTCGACCAGACACCCTTCACCGTGCCGATCACTGCCTCGAAGGTCAAACGACCTGACTTTCTCGTGGGCATTCTCGATCACATGGTTGCCGTCGATGTAAAGGGCCGCGACCTGTTCGACGGCCACGGCATCATCGAGATCGACGAATACGACGGCTTCCACTTCTTCCAGCGGTATTTCGGACTGACGGTCTGGTACGCGTGGTATCCGGACCACGGGCACGACGTGGCCCTGCTGTTCCGCAACACCGACATCCGTGCCTCCCATCGCATGCGGCTTAAAGGCCGTGAGGTCTGCGCGATCCCGGTCGACGCCATGACGCAATGCCGGCCGTTCGATGAAGGATTTGACTACGCCCTCTTCGTGGCCAGCTGCGAAGGATAATTTTCACACCCCCACTTGCGAAACGAACTTACCGCCCCAGACCTTGAGTGCAGATCTATCTGCAATCGTTTGGCACTCAACACTGGAGAGTGAAATGGCAAAAGGCACCAAGAAGATCGACTTCATCGTCAACCTCGTTGCCGAGCGCGACGGCCGGGACTTTTGGACCCGCGTCGGCATTGCGTTCAAGAACGACAGCGAGCAGTCGCCGGTGACGATCATCCTGAACCCCGGCGTCACCCTCACGGGTGACATCCGTCTTGTCCTTTCGGTTCCCAAGGCCAAGGAAGAAGCGGAAGCCGCCTGACATCCAACAGCTCGAACGAGCACGCCCCCGTCAGCAATGGCGGGGGTCACTTTTTTGTTGGAGACCCACTGGCAGAACGCAAACTCCGCCCCAGACTTCAAACCCAACCCCTCACGTTTGGAGTCTGCCATGCAGAAATACGTTGCTACGCCGCCGTCCCCGCGTGCGCGTCGCATCCTTCGCCAAACCGGCAAGGCGCCGACCACGTGGACTAAACTCGCCTACACGCGGTCGTACACGCTTCAATACGGGATGCGGGCAGCGAAGCTCACTGCCGTGATCGATTGCATCAAGGCCATCCGCCAGGAAGGTCCATTACCGTTGCCGTAACGCAAAGCCCCTCCGGCGAGGAGGGGCTTTTTCGCTTACATCTTCAGGGGGCAACACTTCACCGTGCCGTACCACTTCTTGCTACCGGTGGTTATGCCGTCCGACTGCACTCCCACGGCAACGTAGTTGGTCGGGCACATGCCCCACTCATTCACGTCGGGGTTTATCGCCCGCGTGAGACACCCCGAACCCCATTTCGGTTCTGCATCTTCCAAAGCCTTCACACGCTTGGCCAGCGCGGTGATATCAGCCGAGTAGTCTTTGCTCTTGGTCTTCTCTAACGCGTCGAGCCGCTTCTCGTGATCTTTATCGGTAGCCTGCATCGGTATGATCTTGCCCTCGACTGTGGCCAATCGGGCAGTGAGGTTCTGTAGTATTGCATTAAACGCCTGTCGGAGCGTGCTGATCTCCTGCCCCATTGCATAATCTCTGTTCTGCACTGAAGCTTGCGACGCAGCGGCTTCCTGCGCATGTCCCGAGGTCACGCCAAACAGTCCTATCAACACGACCTCGCCGACGCATCGCGGCCCGGCGGCGCGATCGCGCTGGCTCACTGCTGGAGCCACTTCCGCCGCCAGTTCTACGATCTCGCGAAGGGCGGCAACGCGCCGATTGCAACAGCCGTGCTTGACAAGATCGGCGCGCTCTACGCCATCGAAGACGAGATCCGCGGTGTGACTGCCGGCGTGCGCCGCACGGCGCGGCAGGACCGCACGAAGCCGCTCGTAGACGCCTTGAAGACGTGGCTCGGCGAGCAGCTCGCGAAACTCCCGCGCAGTTCGACAACCGCGGAGGCCATTCGCTACGGCTTGAACCACTGGCAAGGCCTCAGCCGCTTCCTCGATGATGGCCGCATCGAGATCGATACCAATACGGTCGAGCGCAGCATCCGCCCCATCGCACTGAACCGGAAGAATGCACTCTTCGCTGGCAGCGACGAAGGCGGCGCCAACTGGGCGATCGTCGCCTCGCTCATCGAGACCTGCAAGCTCAACGCCGTGAACCCCCACGCTTGGCTCGAAGAAGCGCTGACCAAGCTCGTCAACGGCTGGCCGGCCTCCAAGATCGACGACCTCATGCCATGGGCCTACGCCAAGATCCCCTCCTGACGTGTCAACGTGGGGGCGGCGCAGCGCTTACCAGCAATAATATGATTCATAACAACAAGTTGTCGCTCTTAGCGTACAGTATTGCACGGAGTGTGTGATGACCCCACCTAGATCAAAAAAAGTCCACTCCAGCACCGGTCTCCTTTCAGTTCGATCAATCGCAGGGCAGGTCTAATTGTGTTGGATGAGGTAATTTATGACGTAATTACGTTGTGGGCAAAAGGCTGCCTTACAAAGCTTTTGGAGTGAACCAGATTTCCATTGCCCGAGAAGATGGTTGCGCCTACAATTATTTATGCATCCGAAATTAATGGTGTGCGTCGCTTGTCGTCGATATTGGCTTGGTCGATATCAGGCGTAGTTTAAAATAATGAAAGCATATGAAATGAAGACTGCACTGATCGCCGGAGCGTTAATTTCTTTGGGTTTGGCAAGTACCGCGCTCGCTGACAAGTACCACAATGATCCTTCTATGGATTCGAATAAGTCGGCCGGACAAACCTCGAAATTAATGACGTCAGCCGACTCCGGCGACGACAACTCCAAACGTATTCCTGGTCGGGATTGCAAACTTTATAATGGTGGCACTCGTCAACATATGATGCCACAATATGAAGTGGGAAATGCAGATCAGCCTGAATGTATACCGGGTTCTGAGTAGAGCCTGGCGCCGTCATAACTGTTGCAATTAGCAGTTATTGAATGACGCTCCACACGAATCGAGCTGTGGAGCGTCATCTTCCTAAATTAAGAAGTTTTCTTTTTCTATTGCCCGTTACGATTTCGTCGTTAGGTCTTCTTCGTAGTCAAAACCACTTGTCACCTCGGGCTGACGAGCAGATGAAAGCCGCCAGCCCTTTACCACCGCATAGATCGCCGGGATGACGACCAGCGTAAGCAACGTCGAGGACACCATGCCACCGATCATCGGCACGGCAATCCGCTGCATGACCTCAGAGCCCGTGCCTGTGCTCCACAGGATGGGCAGAAGTCCTGCCATGATGGCCACTACCGTCATCATCTTCGGGCGAACACGCTCCACGGCACCGACCATTATGGCTTCATTCAAATCAGCGCGCGCAAATGGCCTTCCTTCGGCCCGGCACTTGAGCTTGATCTCCTCGACTGCGTGGTCGAGGTAGATCAGCATGATGACCCCGGTTTCGGCTGCCACGCCCGCTAGCGCGATAAAACCGACGGCTACGGCGACCGACATATTGAAGCCGAGCCACCAGATCATCCACATGCCGCCGATGAGCGCGAACGGCAGTGACAGCATGACGATAAGCGTTTCAGTGATGCGGCGGAAGTTCAGGTAAAGCAGCAGAAAGATAATCATCAGCGTCAACGGAACCACGAGCTTGAGCCTGGCTTCCGCGCGTTCCAGGTATTCGAACTGGCCGCTCCACACCAGATAGGTGCCGGCGGGCAGCTTGACTTGGTCCGTCACCGCCTTCTTCGCGTCGGCAATATAGCCGCCGAGGTCGCGGTCCCGGATATCGACAAAGATGTAAGTCGCGAGCTTGGCGTTTTCGGTGCGGATGCTGGTCGGCCCCTGAGTTCGCCGGATGTCTGCCACCTCGCCGAGCGGCACCGTGCCTCCGCCCGGCATGGATACGAGCACATCCTTGGCAATCGCTTGTGGGTCCGAGCGCAAGTCACGCGGATAGCGGATCGCGACGGTATACCTTTCGCGACCTTCTACCGTTGTGGTGATCGGCTCGGCACCCAAAGCCATGGCGACAACATCCTGAACATCGGACACCATCAGTCCATAGCGCGCCAGGCGTTCGCGGTTCGGAGCGATTTCAAGATAGAATCCGCCGACAACGCGTTCGGCATAGGCGCTGGACGTGCCTGGGACCGATTTGAGAACGGTTTCGACCTCGCGGGCGACCTTCTCCATCTGGGTCAGGTCTTTTCCGATGACCTTCACACCCACGGGCGTGCGGATGCCGGTCGACAGCATGTCGATGCGCGCCTTGATCGGCATGGTCCAGGCGTTGGAGACCCCAGGAAATTGCAGTGCTTTGTCCATTTCCTGAATCAGGGTGTCCGTGGTGACGCCCGGCCGCCACTCCTCCTTGGGTTTCAGGTTGATCACCGTCTCGAACATCTCGATTGGCGCCGGATCGGTCGCGGTCTGCGCCCGGCCGGCCTTGCCATAGACCGATACGACCTCCGGAAACGACTTGATGATGCGGTCCTGGGTCTGCAGCAGTTCGGCGGATTTGGTGACCGACAGTCCCGGCAACGTCGTCGGCATGTACATCAGCGTGCCTTCGTCCAGGTTCGGCATGAACTCGCTGCCGACCTGCGTGGCAGGCCACAATGAAATCCCCAACACGGCCACAGCCAGCGCAATGGTCAACTTCTTCGCTTTGAGCACGCCACGGATGACCGGCCGGTAGACTGCAATCATCGCGCGATTGAGCGGATTCTTGGCTTCCGGAATGATGCGGCCTCGTACGAACAGGATCATCAGCGCCGGAACGAGCGTCACCGACAGCAAGGCTGCTGCCGCCATCGCAAAGGTCTTGGTAAACGCAAGCGGGCCGAATAAGCGACCTTCCTGGGCTTCCAGCGTGAAGATCGGCAGGAACGACACGGTGATGATGAGCAGCGAGAAGAAGAGTGCAGGGCCGACCTCCGACGCTGCTTCGATCAGGATCTCAGTCCGAGGTTTTTCAGGTGGAGCGCGCTCCAGATGCTTGTGAGCGTTCTCGATCATAACAATCGCCGCATCAATCATCGCGCCGATTGCGATGGCAATGCCGCCAAGGCTCATGATGTTGGACCCCAGGCCGAGCATGCGCATGGCGACAAACGCCAGCAATATGCCCACGGGCAGCATGAGAATGGCGACCAGGGCGCTCCGCACATGCAGCAGGAACACAATGCACACCAACGCCACGATGATGCTTTCTTCGATCAGCGTGGTCTTGAGCGTGGCAATGGCGCGGTGGATCAACTCCGAGCGGTCGTAGACCGGCACGATCTCCGTGCCCTCGGGTAGCGACGGCATGATGTCATCGATGCGCGCCTTGACGTTGTCGATAACTGTAAGCGCGTTGGCACCGGAGCGTTGCAGGGCGATGCCGCTTGCGACTTCCCCCTCGCCGTTCAATTCGGTGATGCCCCGGCGCTCGTCGCCGGCCAGTTCAACGCGCGCCACGTCCTTCAGCAGTACTGGTGTGCCGGCATCAGCCTTGACCACGATGCTTTCGAGATCGGCGATTCCCTTGAGGTATCCGCGTCCTCGCACCATGAACTCATGCTCGGCCAATTCCAACGTCCGGCCACCGACATCCATGTTGTTGCCGCGAATGACCTCGCGGATCTTGTCGAGCGGAATTCCGAGACTGCGCAACCGGCCGGGATCGACGACGACGTTGTACTGCTTGACGAAGCCGCCCACGGACGCGACTTCCGCAACCCCCTCGGCCTTTGAGAGCCCGAAGCGAACCTCCCAGTCCTGCAGGGAGCGCAACGTCGCAAGCGACTTGTCTTTGCCGATCAGGGCATACTGGTAAACCCAGCCCACCCCACTTGCGTCGGGTCCCAGTGTCGGCGTAACGCCGGACGGCAGTCGCTTTGCAGCCGCGTTGAGGTATTCGAGAACGCGCGAGCGTGCCCAGTAGATATCGGTGCCATCCTCGAAGATCACGTAGACGAAGGAGACGCCGAAGAACGAGAAACCGCGTACCACCTTGGAGCGCGGCACGGTCAGCATCGACGTTGTCAGGGGATAGGTAACCTGGTCCTCAACGACTTGCGGCGCCTGCCCCGGAAACTCGGTGTAGACGATCACCTGGGTATCCGAGAGGTCGGGGATGGCGTCGAGAGGCAGTGTCCGTACCGCCCACACACCCGCCACGACAGCGAAGGCCGTGGCGATGAAGACCAGCATGAGATTGCGGGCAGACCACGCGATGAGACTAGCGATCATGGTTTGGACTCCGTCGCCTGTTCGAAGGGCTTGAGAGCCGCCTGAAGATTGCTTTCCGCGTCGATGAGGAAGTTGCCGTTGACGACGACACGGTCGCCTTCGGCAATGCCATCCAGAATCTCCGCATAACCGTCACCTTTCCGGCCGACCCTAACAGCACGAGGCTCGAACCGTCCTTCGCTGCGATCCACGAGAACGACCTGCCTCGATCCGCTGTCGATGACGGCGCTCGTTGGCACCGCGACGACAGGTTCTTGCTCTCCGGTCGTAATCGCTACGTCGCCATACATGTCCGGCAAAAGGGCGAGATCAGCATTCGCAAGTTCGATGCGAACCCGAGCCGTGCGGGTTTCTTTCACGAGATGCGGGTAGATGACCGCGACTTTTCCCTTAAAGATGCGTCCAGGCCTTGCGCGCGTAGTGACCTGAACATCCTGACCCACGGCGATCGCATCGATGTCTCCTTCCGACACGTCGGCCATCATCCACACCACGGAATGATCGGCCATGCGGAACAGCACGTCACCGGACTTGAAGGCCTGGCCGTCGACGGCATTGCGATCGAGAACCACCCCGTCCAACGGGGCTCTCACCACAAAGGTATTGGGCACTTGACCCGTTTTTCGGATGGTCTCGATGAAGTCGGCCGGCACCCCGAGGTTCTCAAGGCGGCGAGCGGCACCAAAGCTACGGCCATTGCCATCACCTGCTGTCGGCGAATTGCGCCGATCGCCAGCATTTTCCACGCTGAGATTGGCGGCCCAGCTGACCACTTCCTGGCTGAACAGCGTCGCGAGTTCGTCCCCCTTTCTTACATGGCTTGCCGTGGTGGCAGGGCCGACTTTGGCAATGAACCCGTCGTAACGCGGTGCAACGACAGCGACGCGGCGCTCGTCCAGCTCGACAACCCCTGGAGCTTTGATGGTGCGTGTGAGTGCGTGCCTACCTACGAGCGTCGTCTCGACGCCGGTCCGCTGCAGCTTACCGGGAGATACCGTGACCGAACCATCGTCGGACTCCTCGCCGTCATAGACGGGGATATAGTCCATCCCCATCGAATCCTTCTTCGGCACGGTCGACGTATCCGGCAGGCCCATCGGATTGCGGTAGAACTTGATCTTGCGCTCACCGGATGCGGCCTCGGGCAGAGGCTTGGGATCGAAGCTGACGTCCTCGCTCGCCAGCACAGGAACATAGTCTCGCCCGTCGTCGGTCTTGCGGGGGACGAGCGCATAGAACGGCCGCATGTCCGGATCGCGATAGTAGATCACAGCGCCGGAAGGTTGGGTTGAGGGCGCGGTATCCATCGCTGCGGGCGGCTCGGCCCACGGCAGGGTGAGTAGGCCATGCTGGCCCGCCCACACCCCGGCTCCCATCGCGGCCACAAGCGCCGCGACGGTCGCCATACCCCTGGATAACGGGCTCATGGCGTTGCCTTGAGGATCAGTTTGGTCTCGACCGTTCCCTCTTCGCCCTGGACTTTTGCGCCGAGCGACAGCCCCCATTGCCCAGCCATCGTCAAGTCGGTCTTGAAGCGATAGACGCCTGGCTCGGTGGAGGGGACCGGCTCAAGCGGCGCGGTCATCGCCTCCATCTTGTCCGGCCCCATGTCGAGGCGCTTGGCAAAGATCACGGCGTCCGGAATGGCCCGGCCCGAGGGCTTGTGCACAAGCTTGACCGAGACAATGGCTTCGCCCTGTTTCAGCTCCCTTTCAACGAGCTGGAATTCATAGTCCTTGATATCCGCCAAAGCCGATGTGGCAATCGTGGTGAGCAGCGCGGTGCCCAAGGCAGCCGCGCGCAATGATGTGCGCTTCATGTCTACTTCTCCTGTTGTCGTGAACCGTCGCGACGGCCGTCATTGGCCGACACGTTCAGCGGCCACGGCAAATGCCGCAGCCGTCATGACGCCCAAAGGGCGCGGGTCAGACGCTGGGAGGGCGGAGAAGAGGTGGCACGAGGGAGCTGGCGGCAACGGCCGACGGCTCGGGCGCGAGCTTCGCGGCGACCAGGAGCCCAAGTGGCATCCCCCCCGTAAGCGGCGGCACGAGTTGCTGGAAGCATTTCGCTAAGCACGTGCCCATATCTGGACACATCTTTTGCGGGCAGTTCGGACAGTGCGCAGGCTTAGCAGGCCTATGGCAGGGCATTTCATCAGCGCTTGATTGATCAGCGTATGCAGCTCCAACCGCCATTGCAAAAGTGCTGGTCATTGGCATAGCTACCAGCGCTCCGAGCATGGCGAGCATGCCGAGAACTACAAACCAACGATGGTAAATGCGCTTTCTCACGGGAGAATCCTGACACAGGCTGGCCGGATTTTCAACATTACCGCGAAGAGCCCTCAGATGCCGTTAAATTTCGGTCATCTGCAGCCGCCAGTTGCCGTTCAGACCAGGCTTGCCGCAGGATCTGCAAAGACGAACTCAAAAAGAGCCCGGCCATAAGCCCTGCGACCACAAGATCGGGCCATGCGCTTTGTGTCACCCAGACGCCTGCAGCGGCGACCATGACCGCAACATTGCCGATAGCATCATTACGTGAGCAGAGCCAGACCGAGCGCACGTTGGCATCGCCGTCCTTGTAGCGCAGCAGCAACAGTACGCTCGCGACGTTGGCGGCAAGCGCGAGAAATCCGATGCCTCCCATGATCTCAGCACGTGGCGTTCCAAGGACGAGGACCTGATACAGCGTGGTTCCAAAAACAAGCAGCCCCATGCCGAGCAGGCTGACGCCCTTCGCCAGTGCTGCGGAAGAACGCAGCGCCTGCGATCGGCCGATCACGGCGAGACTGAGGCCGTAAGTCAGCGTATCGCCAAGGAAGTCCAGGGCATCGGCCTGCAACGCCTGCGAGCTGGCGAGTTGCCCTGCCGTCATTTCGACCGCGAACATCACGGCATTGATGGCGATCACGACCCACAGCACCCGCATGTATCGCCGATCCATACCGTCGAACTTCGGCGTACCGTGGCAGCCGCACGCGTGCTCGTTACAGTCTGTCTCCACGATATTGGTCACCTGCTCATCTCACAGCATAACCGCACTGCGCGGTGTGACGGCTGGAGCCCATCATGACCTGGTTTCCGTGATGGTGGTGCGGCTTGCTCGAACTGAAGTCATACCGCTTCATGCACGGGCCTTTGGCGCAATGGCCAAAGCCTTTCATGCGAGACTCTCCATCACGCCAAGGCACAACATGTGCCGTTGTTGATGTGGCGCTGAAACCAAGCAGCGCGGCGACGCAAGCAACTAGGTAAAGCCGAGTCATAATGTTTCTCCAGATATGATGGACGGCGGCTTACGCCGCCGTCCGTTTACTTAATGATGGTGGTGACGATGGCGATGCCCGCCGCCCCAGATGTAAATCCGCGGTACAAATCCATAGTACCCATGTCTGCGGTGGTGGTGCCTCCACGAGCGGCGATGATGGTGTCCCCATCGGCGGTGACCGTGGTGCCGATGTCGGATCTGTTGAACATCAGACGTGACAGTCTCTGACAGAGCAATCCGAGCGTTGCCGGCCGGAACCAGAGCCGTTGCGGCAGAGGTCCCGCCGAATACTGCAAGCGCAGCGGCGAGGATGACTGCAAAACTTTGCTTCCTCATGGCACTTCCTCCTTTGGCGTTGGCTGTCACTTCTTGTGGTCGTGATCGGCGTCCTTGTGGTCTTCACCTTCGTGCGACGATGCCTCAAACGCGGCGCCGTCAATCTTCGCGCATTCTTCTTTAGTCAGTTCCTTCCAGCCCTGCTTTTCGCACGCGGCATCGCCCTGACAGACGGACGGGCCCGAGCAGTGACCGTGCTCCTCGCCCGCAAAGGCCGCTGCTGTAAAAAGCGACGCCGTCGCAATCGCGATGATGATTGGCTTGATCATAGAGATACTCCTGTTTCGCGTTTGATTGCCGTAACGGTTGTCAGTCGCGTAACCTCCTTTCAGGGATTGCCCAAATAAATGCGGAAGGTCAGCGCGCCGTGTTTTGGCGTAAAAGCCAGCGCAGTGAACAAGCTGCCAGTACCTTTCGACAGCTGATAGCGCGTCACCTGCTGACCCGGCCATGTGGGCGTGTCGTGTGGTGCCACGCCAAAACGCGCCTCAAACCCGGCCTTTACATCGTCGAAGAGATGCAGGCTGACGGGCTGGGTGGTGAGCGAGCAGACGTATACTGGTGGCTTGTGGCTGCTTGCCGAATGGACCAACGCATAGGCACCGAACCTGTCGCGGAACGTCCACCCCCCGTCGATGTGGGCAGCGCCGCTTCTGCGCGTCAGGTCTTCGTTCGGAGCAGGTTTCCATTTGCCAACGAGGGCAAGGGTCTTCAGGCCTTCCAGGCTATCGCCGTGCGCGATACAGGTCTTTGCGACCAGCCGCAGAAGGTGCTCGACTTGCCGCGCATGGGCAATCTCCGTTGCAATTTTGGAGGTGTCGACCGTTGCCAGACCGCCGTCCCTGGCGCCACCGAGCAGGTCCACCAACCGCTGTCGCGCCGCAGCCGCTTCCTGGTCCTCGGCGTCGCGGCCGATGGCTGTTTCGTAGTCGCTAAGCGCCTGCTCAAGTTCCCGGCGGCGCACATGCACGATCGCGCGGTTGAAGTAGCTGTCGCTGACTTCGGGCTGCAGTCGAACCGCTTCGTCCAGGTCCTTAAGGGCTTCATCAAGCCGCCCGAGGTTGGACAACGCGTTCCCACGATTCATGTTGGCGTAGGGTAGTCCAGGGCTGATCTTCAGGGCCTCGGTAAAATCTCGGACGGCCGCGATGTAGTCGCCTTTCGCATAATGGACATTGCCACGGTTGTAATAGGCCAAGGCACTAGCCGGATTAAGTGCAATCGCGGCGTTGAAGCCTGCCAAGGCATCGTCCAGTTCGCCCTGCATGTAGTCGGCTGCGGCACGGTCATGGATAGTGGCGAAGTCGGCGGCCTCAGCAGACTCTCCGCGTTCAGCCGGAGCCCCTCGCGCCAAAGACGCGCCTGTCGCGCAAATGAGGACTGCGAAAAGGACGGCCAAATAGCACTTCGGCGTCAGGGCAAGAGGCATGAAACGCGCACTCCATCGTCAACAGGCCTGCGGGGCCGCTGGTGTCATTTCAGGGTGCCGGGCGGGTAAAGACCTTCGACGAGCGGCAAAAGTCCCTTGATCTTCGTTAGCGCGGTCGAGGCAGCATCAGCCTCGTTGTGCTCAGCGCCGTGGTGTAGCTCGTCAACAGCCTTATCGAGCTGCTTGAGAGCAGAGGTCAGCTTGGTCTTCGAGCCGTCGGCAACCATGTCCGACTTCTCCTGCAGCGTGTGCACCGCCGCTTCCATGTGCTCACCCGCTTCATGAGCCCCGGCCAGTTTATTGCCGCCAATGGCCGTCTCGGCTTCGCTCAACTTCGCCGTGATCAGCGTCCAGGCCTCTTTGACGTTGGCTGGTGGCGTGACCTTGAAGTGGGCCTCGTCCTTCCCGTGCGCATGTTCCTTGCCATGCTCGTGGCCCTTGCCGTGGTCATGGCCCTCTTCGGCCATCACAGGCGACGACACGGCAAAGACGACAGCGGCTGCGGCAGCCAGGATTGTTCGGGTGGTGCTCATGCGACATGCTCCTTTGCAATTTGGGTTTCTGGTTCGGCTTCGGCGGTGAACTCTTCGTTGAGGCAGAAGCGCTTGTAGAGCGCCGGCAGCACAATCAGTGTCAGCAGCGTGGCGGTGATCAGACCGCCAATGACGACCGTGGCCAGCGGCTTTTGAACTTCGGCGCCCGTTCCTGTCGCGATCGCCATCGGAACGAAGCCGAGCGAAGCGACCAACGCGGTCATCAGAACAGGTCGCAGGCGGGTCATCGCACCTTCGATGATGGCCAGTTCGCCTTGGATGCCCTTGAGCCTCAGCTGGTTGATGTAGGTCACCATTACGAGACCGTTCAGTACGGCCACGCCGGATAGCGCGATGAAGCCGACCGCGGCGGAAATCGAGAAGGGCATGTCACGGAGATAGAGCGTGAGGATGCCGCCTGAAATCGCGAGCGGCACGCCGGAGAACACCAGTAGTGCCTCGCGCACTTTGCCGAATGCGGTGAACAGCATCAGGAAGATGATGAAGAAGCACGCCGGTACGACGATCATCAACCGGCTGCGGGCCGCTTGCAGGTTTTCAAACTGCCCGCCCCAGGCCAGCCAGTTGCCTGGAGGCACCTGAACCTCGGTATCAATGCGACGTTGCGCCTCTTCGACAAAAGAGCCTATGTCACGCCCGCGCACATTCGCCTGCACGACCACGCGGCGCTTGCCGTTTTCGCGGCTGATCTGGTTCGGGCCTTCCTCGACCACAAACCGCGCCAGCGTCTTGAGCGGGATAAACGACGTCTTCGCGGAGTCGCCGTCGGTATCCGGCACCGGGACAGGCAGATTTTCCAGGGTTTCGAGGTTATCTCTGAGCCTGTCCGGCAATCGCACGAGGATGTCAAACCGGCGGTCGCCCTGGAACACCAGGCCCGCTTCCCGCCCGCCGACCGCAATTGAGATGACGTCCAGAACATCCCCGATGTTAAGGCCGTAACGAGAGATGGCCTGTTTATCGAGCTTGACGTCCAACATGGGCAAGCCCGTGGTCTGTTCCACCTTTACGTCGGCTGCGCCCGGCACCTGCCGCAGCACGGAGGCCACCTTGGTCGCCGTGGTCCCGAGCTCGTCAAAGTCGTCACCGAACACCTTGACGGCCACATCGCTGCGCACACCCGCGATCAGCTCATTGAAGCGCATTTGGATCGGCTGGGTGTACTCGTAGTTGTTGCCCGGCAGCAGGCCGACGGCCGCCGCAATCTTTTCGACCAGCTCAGCCTTGGTCATGCTCGGATCTGGCCAATCCGACTGAGGCTTGAGGATGATGAAGGTATCCGAGACATGGGGCGGCATCGGGTCCGATGCCATTTCCGCCGTACCGGTCTTGGAGAATACGAACGCGACTTCGGGGAATGCACGAACCGTCGCCTCCACCTTTAATTGCATGTCCTGCGACTGGGAGAGGGACGTTGAGGGAATGCGCATGGCATGCATGGCGAGGTTCTTCTCATCCAATGTCGGGATGAATTCCTGGCCAAGGCGCGTGAACAAGAACAGCGAGAACACGAAAAAGGCGACCGACATCCAGATGACGCTGGTGGTGTCTGCCAGCGCGTTGCGCAACGCCGGTTCGTAAACCCGCTTGGAATAGCGGATGATCGCGCTTTCCTTTTCTTCAACGCGACCGGTTACGAACAGTCCGATCATGGCCGGGACGAAGGTCAGCGACATGACGAATGCTGCTAGCAGCGCGATGATGACGGTCAGTCCCATCGGTTCGAACATTTTGCCTTCCACCCCTGTGAAGGTGAGGAGCGGCAGATAGACGGTGATGATGATGATTTGCCCGAACACCGACGGCTGGATCATCTCCTTGCTGGCGACCATCACCTCGTGCAGCCGCTCGGAGACGTTGAGCAGCCGGCCTTCGTGGTGCTGACGCTCGGCCAGTCTGCGCAGTGCGTTTTCGGTGATGATCACCGCGCCGTCGACGATGAGCCCGAAGTCGAGTGCGCCAAGGCTCATGAGGTTGGCGGAAATCCCGGCTTCCACCATCCCGACCGTGGTGAAAAGCATCGTGATGGGAATGACTAGCGCCGTAATGAGTGCGGCACGCAGGTTGCCGAGCATCAAAAACAGCACGACGATAACCAGCAGCGCGCCTTCCGCGAGGTTTTTGGCCACCGTCTTGACGGTGGCATCAACTAGAACCGTGCGGTCAAGCACCGTCTTGATGGCGATATCCGGCGGCAGTGACTTGGAGATCGTTTTGATCTTCTCGTCAACAGCGGCGGAAACGATGCGGCTGTTGCCGCCCTTCAGCATCATCGTGGTGCCGACGACCACCTCATACCCGTTCTCGCTGGCAGAACCGGTGCGCAATTCGCGGCCGATTCCAACTTCTGCGACATCTTTCAAGTAAACCGGGACGCCGTTGCGATTGGCGATGATAACATTGCCGATGTCGGTCGCTGTTTCGAGCCGACCGTCGGCCCGGACTATGTAGGATTCACCCTTTTGCTCGATGTATCCGGCACCGACGCTGGTGTTGTTTCGCTCCAACGCGGTGATGACGTCGCTGAACGTCAGCCCCAGCGACAACAACTTCTGCGGATCAGGCTGAACCTGGTATTGCTGTTCGTAGCCGCCGATGGCATCCACCTCGGCAACGCCGGTCACGCCTTTAAGCTGGGGCCGGATGATCCAGTCCTGCACCGTTCGCAGGTACATGGAAAATTCGAAGTCCTTACGCAGAACCAGGCCTTCCGGCGTCAAGTAACTGCCATCGCTCTGCCAGCCTGGTTTGCCGTCTTTGACCTCAGCACCTTTGCCGCGCGGATGTTCGAAATGGACGGTCCACATGTAGATTTCGCCGAGGCCCGTTGAAACGGCACCCATGCGTGGTTCAGCCCCCGCCGGCAGATTGGCTTTGGCCTGGTTCATCCGCTCCGAAACCTGGGAGCGCGCAAAGTAGATGTCGACGTTGTCCTCAAAGACCGCCGTGACCTGCGAAAACCCGTTGCGCGATAGCGAGCGGGTATAGGAGAGCCCCGGTATCCCCGCGAGTGCCGTTTCGATCGGGAAGGTGACGTTCTTTTCGATTTCAAAGGGCGACAGCGCCGCCGCTTCCGTGTTGATCTGAATCTGGTTGTTGGTGATGTCCGGCACTGCGTCGATCGGCAGCCGTTGCAGTGAATAGAAACCGAATGCTGATGCGGCAGCGACCAGCAAGACCACCAGCACGCGGTGCGTGAGGGAGAAACTGAGGATGCGTTCAATCATGGCTGATTCCCTCCCCTCAATGCTCATGCTCGGCTTCGGCTTTGCCGAGCTCGGCCTTGAGCGTGAAGGTGTTGGAGGTGGCTACGGTCTCGCCGAATTCGAGCCCTGACACGATCTCGACGTTTCGCGAATCCTCGCGGCCCGTTGTCACCGGCCGCGCACGGAAACCGCCGCTTTCGCTGACGAACACCACCTTGGAACCCTTTACCGTCTGAATGGCGCCAGCGGGCACTAGAATGTCGACCTCCTGCTCTGACGCGATGAGGCGCGCATCCACATAGTCGCCGGGCTTCCATGTGCCGGCTGCATTGTCCACCTCGGCAATTGCTTTGGCGGAGCGCGTCTCCTGATCAATCACCGGGCTGAGCGCAATGATCGTTCCGCTTGCCTGCCTAGTACCCGACTGCACGCGTATCGTTTGACCTTGTTTGGCAAACGGCAGGTCATTGGGCGCGACAGCCAGCTCAATCCAGACCTTTGCCGGATCGGCGATCGTGAACACCTCTTTGTCGGTTCCAACAGTCTGACCGAGCACCAGGTCACGCGCGGTGACCTGACCGGCGATGGGCGCCCGCAGATCGTAGATGCGAAAACTGCTCTCATCGCCGACCTTTGGCTGCCGTTTTATTTCGTCGTCAGAGAGTCCGATCGCGTGCAGGCGTTGATGGGCAACATCGAGCCTGATTTTGGCTTCCGCATGGGCGTTGCGGGCGGCGAGGTACTCCTGCTCCGCGGTCACCTTCTGCTTCCACAGGCGCTCTTCCCGCTCATAAGTTGAGCGCGCCAGTTCCTCGGTACGCGACGCCGCCAGAAAATCAGCCTTTGCATCGGCCATTTCGCGGCTGTCGATCGTGGCAAGTAGATCGCCAACAGCAACGGTTTCGCCAAGTTGCCGATCAACGCTCGCCACGGTACCGGTCAGTTTGGGTACAACCCGGGCCTGGGCGTTGGCATTCATCGTTATCCGGCCCGGTGCAGCAACCTCCTTGCTGAGCTTGCCGGAAGCCGCCGGCTGCATCTCGATCGTTGCAGCCTTGATCTGCTCGGCACTGAGTTTGATCAGCCCTTCCGAAGATTCGCCTTCTTCCTTGCCGTGGGCATGGCCATCCGCGTCCTTTTCCCCGGCAGCCTCCTTACCGTGGGCATGACCGTCCGTGCCCTTCTCGCTTGCAGTCATTTTACCATGGTCGGCGTCCGCTTTCGCAACCGGCGCCATCTCTGCGCTGGAAGGCCAGACCGATTCCCAAACGGCCCGGAAAACTCCGTCCTCACAGACCTTCGTGCCAAAGCCTTCGGCTGCATGACCAGCGTCTTGCTCCTCGCCATGACCGTGGCCATGGCCATGCGCATCCACTTTCGCGGGTCCGCACATGGAGCTGGTTTCGCGATACGCCACGAACAAGCCCAAAAGTGCTGCTGCAAAGGCCAGGGTCAGTTTCGGGGTGAACTTCATTTAGCAATGCTTTCCTGGAATTCCTTGATGTCGCGGCCGATCAGGGCCTCGACCTTGACCCGTGCCTTCTCGTAGTCGGCGCGGGCGTTTAACAGATCGAGCCGCACCTCGAACACCGAGCGCTGAACATCGAGAACATTCAGAAGATCGAACTTGCCTTCGTCGTAACCGATCTTGGTCCGATCAAAGGCCGTCTGCGCGACGGGCAGCACGTCGCGCTTCAATCCATTGAGCTGCGTTGCCGCAACTTCAAGCTCGCCAACAGCCTCAATCAAGGCTCTCAGCAGTTCATCGCGGACAGCCAGCGCATCGGTCTCGGCTTTCGCAAGCCGGCTTTCGGCGGCGGCAATGTTGCCGTCATTGCGATCAAAAATCGGTAGCGGGATCGCGACGGACGCAACGATCGCCGTCGAGTCGTTCTCATTAAACTGACGGACCCCGGCGCCAACCCGAAGGTCGGGGATGGATTTGGCATGCTCAAGATCCACTTGGGCAGCACGGCGGCCAACCTCATCACTCCAGCGCGCCAGCGTTGGATTGCTATTGAGGAAGGTTTTCAATGCTTCCACGGACGGCACGCTGGTATCGTTGCCAAGCCGGCCAGCTGCAGCGCCGAAATCGGGCGCATGCGCGCCCCACAGCGTCGAAAGTTTGCGTTTGGCCGCATCCAGCCGGGCTTTCTCCGCACCTTGAAGGGCCTTGGCTCGCGCCGCCGCTACCAAAGTACGATCCAGCTCGATCGGGCTGGCTTTGCCGGCCTTGACGCGGGCATCGACGCTTTTGCGTGTCTTCTCCGCTATCGAGACAAACTCACCCAAAACCTTCACCCGCTCTTGCGCGGTGAGCACGTCCACGAAGGACTGGGCGGCCAAGGTCGCCATCTGCACGCGGATGCCCTCGTAGTCCCACGTGGCAAGTGACGTTTCGAGCTGAGCGGCCTGCAAACGCGCATAGCGCTTGCCACCGAGTTCAATGAGCTGGGTCAGGCTCGCGGTTTCTTCGGCGACATCGAAGTCGCGCTTATCCTTAGAGCCGCCGAAGTTCTCGACCTCCAGCAACAACTCCGGATTGGGCCGGCGTGAGGCTTGAAAGGCTTCACCATCACGCGCCTGGATTTCGTGGTAGGCCGCGCGAACCGTAGGATTGTAAGCCAACGTCCGGCTGACTGCGTCGCGAAGCGTCAGCCGGTTTTCATAGCTTAGGGTCGACGTGGCGCTAACTGACGGAAACAGCGTCGGTCCGGCTTCCCCGGACACTGCCGTTTCCGTGCTCCAGCCGGAAAGTTCTTCGCCCGTGGCGCTATAGCCCGAGCAAGCGGTGGCCAGTGCCACAGCCAGCAAGAGATTAAATGTCGTACATTTCGCCATAGGGCCCCCAGGCATCGAATCATGTTTTGCGCCGTCAGCGAGTGTGCCGACTGCGCAGCCAAAGATCAGACGGGAGGCGCTAAATGAGGAGGATAACCGTGCTCAGGGCGTCAAGCCGCGGGTCGCTGGACACACGCGCCACAGCGTAGCCGCGCGAAGCGACAGGGTTTTGCTCCGGCTGGAACGCGAGAGGTGTAGATGCTATCTGCAACGGCGAATCACCGCCGTCATCGGTCGACTGCTTCTTGATCGAGGAGAAGGTGACTGTTGCTGTTGCCTGAAGACCAATATCAACGCAATCCGGACCGTTCTCCAGACTGTCGGTTTGCGAGGCCTTTTCATGCGCAACGTCAGCAACTTGGTCGTTCTGGTGGTGCATGGAGCTGTGGACGAACTCCACCATCCGGTGGCCGTCGTTGCCGATGCACAGGCGCATCGACCCGGCAGCCAGGGTGGCCGGGATAAACAGCGCAAGCAGCAGAGCGGTTAAGACGCGTCGCATGATGTGGTTATAGACTCCTCACTCAGAAGCTCTATCACGATTTTCTGCTGCATGGAAATCCGGCAGAGCCGGTGTTGCCTGTTTGCACATCAGTTATATTTCTGTAACGAGGAGATCATATGGGCGCCGGTCACGATCACGGGCATACGTCATCCAGCGCGTCCGCGCTGACCAAAGCCCTGGCGCTGACCGGGACGTTCCTGGTCGTGGAGGTAGTGGCCGGTATCTTGACCGGCAGCCTGGCGCTCATCTCCGATGCGGCGCACATGCTGACGGACACGGCCGGGCTCGCAATTGCGCTCGCCGCCATCAAGGTCGGCGAGCGGCCTGCCGACAGCCGGCGGACCTTCGGCTACCGAAGGTTCGAGATTCTCGCCGCAGCCTTCAACGCGATGCTGCTGTTCGGTGTGGCTGCGTACATTCTGTATGAAGCCTACCAGCGGGTTCTCGCCCCAACAGAAGTCCAGTCTATACCAATGCTCGTGGTGGCGTTCCTCGGACTTCTTGTGAACCTTGCCGCCATGCGGCTGCTGGCAGGCAACGCGCAATCGAGCTTAAACGTCAAAGGTGCCTATCTGGAAGTCTGGAGCGACATGCTCGGCTCGATTGGTGTCATGGCCGCTGCAACGATCATCTGGTTCACCGATTGGCGTTGGGTTGATCCGGTTGTCGCTGTGGCAATTGGATTGTGGGTGCTGCCGCGAACTTGGCAGCTCTTTAGCGAGACCATGAACGTTCTGTTGGAAGGCGTCCCGGATGGACTTGACCTCGAAGCGATTGCCTCGGGCATTAAAGCGACGCCTCACGTTGCCGACCTCCACGATCTGCACGTCTGGGCGCTGACGAGCGATCTGCCTTCACTATCAGTGCACGTCATCGTTACGGATGGCGCTAGCGCCGATGACGTGCGCCAACAGGTAGCAGCAACGCTTTCCCGCCAATTCAAGATCACTCACGTGACGATTCAAATGGAATCCACAGACTGCCGTGACGGCGTAGATCACCACGGCCTGCATTAGGCGTCGCACAAACGGTCATTCATGCAACGTGTGGAGCCGTGGAACCTCCTGCGCGGAAATCCGCGGCCGAACCATCCGGCTGACGTTGCGGAATGACGTTGCAGTATCATGATGCAAGAACGGTCAAGTGTGCAGACCCGCAACTACCCCTATCGCGAGTTAGACAGCATCCGATTGTATTCATCGCCCTGAGGGCATCGTCATGGCATCCTCTTCGCACGATGAAAGTGTGAAGAGTGAAAATCGGATACGCCCGCGTCTCGACGACTGACCAGAACCTCGACCTTCAATTTGATGCCCTGCTTGATGCCGGCGTCAAACGAGAGAACATCTACGACGACAAGTCTTCCGGCAGAAACGACAACCGGCCCGGCCTTGATGCGTGCCTCAAGGCACTCCGTGAGGGAGATACCCTGCTCGTCTGGAAGCTCGACCGGCTCGGCCGGAACTTTCGCCACCTGATCAATACGGTTCGAGAGCTGCAAGACCAGGGCGTCGCATTCATCGTCCTGACAGGACAAGGAGCCAACATCGACACAACGACGCCAAACGGCAAGCTCACGTTCGGTATTTTCGCTGCGCTGGCCGAGTTTGAACGAGACTTGATTTCCGAACGCACGAAGGCCGGGCTTAACTCGGCTCGTGCACGCGGTCGTCGCGGCGGTGCCAAACCCAAGATCGCGCCCTATGCTCTCGCGGGCGTCATGGCTAAAGCGGATCAGGCGGCGATTGCCCGACACAAAGAGTTCTCTCTGGCAAAGGCAGCAGCTGAACTTGGCGTTCACCGCTCGACGTTGTGGCGCTCTCGTCGGCGCGCAGAGAATGCTGCGATGGACGCTTCAAAACTTGCTTGAATGCCTTCTAGCGGCGCCCCGCCAGTTTGCCTTAAAACCTACTCGTCTTTACGCAAATATCCGCAGTACGTGTGTGCACGTTTCGTGCACGGCAGCCTCTAACCTTTTGATCTAATTGATCAGTCGCCGCCATCCATCATGGGAGCGACGTTGAATCTATGTGATTGACTATGCACGTATTTTCCTACTGACGAACGACACCCGCCGCTCCTCACGTCCGAAACTGGCGTTGCAGTGGACCGACCGACTTCATACCATTATCCGACAATCGATCTCTTCAAAATCCCTGTCGAATCCGGCACCGCCTGAGCACGGACCGAGCCTCAGCTCATGAGCATCCGATCGGCCGATATCTCTGTGATAGTGCCGCACAGAAACCGGCTTCCCCAACTCCAGACGGCACTCGGCTCGATCGGACGGCAAACCTGCCAACCGCTCGAGGTGATCATCATCGATGACGGATCATCGCCGCCCCATGTGCCGACCCTCGACAAGATCAAATCATGCATCCCCGGCATCGATGCGATAAAAATCGTTCTCATCGACGCGCACCGCGGCGCCAACCACGCGCGCAACCGCGGCCTGGCAGTTGCGACGCACCACCTGATCGCCTTCCTCGATAGCGACGACATTTGGCTTCCCACCAAGCTCGAACGCCAGATTTTGGCGCTCGGCGACTCTGCCGGACAGGGCCCGGTCTTCTGTACGACCGGACGCTACCGAGCTTACCCGGACGGAACCATAATTTGCCGGCAGGCAAGTCGCCTCAAACTCTCTCCTGAGACGATCCGGCAATCGAATTTTGTCGGAACGCTCAGCTCGGTCTTGGTTGACCGTGCCAGCCTTGAGACGATTGGCGGGTTCGACGAGACCTTTGACGCGTCGCAGGATTGGGACCTCTACATCCGCCTGTCCGATCTTCACCCGACGCACGTAAGCATACCTGAGCCGCTGTGCGTCTATGTGGAGCATCCTGGACCGCGCATATCGTCGGCTCATAGAGCGAAAGTTCGTTCGCTGATAAAAATTGCTCGCATCCACGTCGGGGCAGCGTCTCTGCCGTGGGAACTCTGCCAAAACCTCGCGGACAATCTGCGAAAGCTCCGAAAACCCCGCAGCGCCCATGTTTACATGAGCCGCGCGATCATGACCCGTCTTGCCATCCCGCAGCACCCCTGCGCGAGAGGTTTGTTCCAGCGCGTTGTATCTCCGATTTGGACTGTCTTCCACACGCTGAAATTTCGCACCAGGCGCCTGCAATTTTTGGCTCAGCGCAGAGACCCGCGGATCGACAGGCAGGCCCGCTACGATCAGAAAACAATCTTCGACGTCATGCGCGCAACGCACCGCCGCTCATGACGCCGCCTAAGGGGAACCGGCTTCCCGCTGGCCCGCGCCCGCCAGCGCCGGACTCCAATCCAAAACGCCATGTCCATCTTGGCTTTCCAAACCATTCACATCGCTGGTCGCCGCCGAGATGCAGGTCTCCAGCTCTTTCTCCATAAGAGCGATGATCCGGTCCGGCCGGTACGCAGCCACGGTGGACGGAGCGATCATGGACATTCGTTTCCTCTGGTCCGCGTCCAAGAGAATGGATCTCAGTGCGTTCGCGAATGCCGCCTCGCGGTCATCGCGCCCGTCCACCAGGATCCCGCTATCGCCATCTTTCACAAGCGAGTTGAGGCCCGTGCAATCGCCGAAACCCACGACCGGCAACCCAGAGGCAAGCGCTTCGGAGACCGCGAGAGGAAAACCCTCGTACTCCGCCGGGTGGGCGAGCACGCTGGCGCTCGCATAGACTTCGCCGATGGCTTTCGTGTGCCCCTTCAATACAATCCTCCCGTTGAGCTCCGCCTTTTCGATTTTCTCCTGCAGGCGCGCCCTCTCTGGTCCCACGCCGTAAATATGGAGCCGCCATTCCGGGATGTCCCGCCAGATCGATCCCCACGCGCGTATCAACAGGTCATGGCGCTTGACCGGCGACAGCCGCCCAACGGCCAGCACGACCTTTTCTCTCCGCTCGAACTCCACTTCTGGGTACGAGGGAATCGCATTCGGCACCGCGCAAATCTTCTCGCGCAGGTCTTCGGGAAAATAATCCACGTAACTCGGCAGCAAAACGGAAACTCTATCGCACAGCGCAATAGCCCGCCGCCTTTGAATCCTATCGTAGGGATTGGGATCCCATCGTTCTGGATTCTCGAATTCCTGTCTTGGATCGTTGTGCAGCGATCCGAAAACCGGCACCCTTCCCTTGAGTGCGAACGCCGCAGCCGTGATCGCGGGTGGCATGAACGCTACGGCAACATCCGCTTGGTTGGCACCGAAGTATTGTCTGAGCGCCTTGACGAACGGCCTGTGGGTGTTCTGCCATTGAAGAATCCGTAGACCCGGAAGAAACGGAAGCAACGACAGCACGAACGTCTTGCAATTTGACCAAGTTCTCCGAGCGAGGGACTGGCTCTCTTTGAACCTGTACACGTTGACAAGACGCACTCCGAAGTCGAGCGGATAGAAGGGAGCCTTTTTCCGCGCCTCGTGAATGACGATGCTAACGTCATGCCCACGCGCACTGAGTGCGTTCGCCGTTTCGATCAGGACCCGCTCCGCACCCCCGCTTCGATCGGCCAACTTATGTACGACGAACGCCACCTTCATGAACGCACCCCCCTACGCCTCCTTGTCGAAGTTCCCGAGAGCCGCATTCGACAAACGCTCACGCACAAGCCTCTCCAACAGTGGTTTTCCCGTCTCACGCGACACAGACACACCGGCGCGCCTCAGCGACTCGTGCAAGCCGTCCGCGAATCGCGTTCCATTCAGTAGACAGCCCTCGGCCTCCAAAATCTCGTCGACCGTTCGGCGCAGCCAATTATGCGAGCTATTTGTTGCAATCACGCGCCCGAACGACGTTTCAAGGGGTGGCTGCTCAAATCGAATGCGATGACGGACATCGCCGCACAGATCGTCCAGGTCGCGGCCCAGATGCGCTGGCGGCCGCGACGACATTTCCCCCGTCTGGCTTCCAAACACGACAAAGTCAACACTGCACGGCTCGAGCAAGGAGAGAAGCTCTTGCAGCAGAGCATGCGTGTCGGGTGATATTTTTTGCTCGACGTCGAGCGCCCTCGGAAATGCCAGAAGGGGGATTGTCGAACCGAAGCTGGCGCGCAGGAACTCAGAAAACACCTCCAGTCGAGCGCCGGCATCTTGATCCAGAAGAAACTCGTGCGAATACATTCCGCACCTTTTGGAGATCCAGCTTGCGAGAGGTGCCCCCACAGTCTGGTTGTCGCTGGATAGGTAGCTCGCCATCTCGGCGCATGCGGTCTGGCTCGGGAGGAGCGAGTCCTCATATCCCAGCACGATCGAGATGTTCATGGCCGGAATCCGTTTCTCAGAACGTGTGCTGCGAAAGGCCCCGGACAGGTCATCGCCGCGCGCACGAAGAACGCGGCCGCCGCTCTTGGATCTTCGTTGTTGTCTGCAAATCTGGCCGCCAGCATATGGCCCCTGAAGCGCCGCATTTGTGCAAATCGCCGACCATACCCGCCGATCAGAGCGTGATGTTTTTCGAACACCGTCTCAAGACATTGACTGACTTGGCGGGCATCCCTTCCAACATCGGATTTGAAGTACGTGCAAAGGGGGATTTTGCTGTCGGTGCTGATGATGGTCCCCCCTCTGCTCAAAAAGCTGATGAAAAAATCAAGATCCTGGAGCCTTGGCAGACGCTCGTCGAAGCGCCCGATTTTTTTGAATGAGCTCGCCGGCCCGAGCAAGGTCCATAGGTACGCCCGAAGCGTCGTCCCGATCAGCATCGCTTTGATTTGATCCCCCTCCGTCTTCTGCGCGATCGCTTTGGGCTTTCCATTTTGCAGTTGCCACAGGTAGCTGCACGTCACCCACACATTGTGGATCGACTTCGCCTTCTGCATGAATCCGAACAGCGCTTCCATTTGCAGCGCGGTCTTGCCCAGCGCCCAGACATCTCCCGCGTCCAGCCACGACACGTAGGGGCATTCTATTGCGTCGAGCAGACGGTTCCGGGTGTAGGGCCGGCCCCTATTCGTTGGATTGCTGAGGAGCACGTACTCCAATCCACTCTGTTCGAGAGCCGATTGCGCATCGCCCAGCGCGTGGTCTGCCGACCCATCGTCGCAAACCACGACCCGAAAGCTCCCGGTCCAGGTTTGGTCGCGGATCGAGGCGAGAGACGCGGCGAGGCCCGAGGGATCATTGAAGTGTGGGATAAGCACATCAACATTGGCCATCGTAGACTGAACACCTCTGCAGCCGTGGGGGCCCTTATTTCCGGTCCCAACGTTTCGACGCCCTCAACGGACACGCCTGAATGCGTGTCATGTCGCGTGATCCCGGATCGCGTAGACGATCAGCACCCCGATGGCCCACAGAACAAGAGCGATCACGGCAAAGATTGCCGTATTCAGAACCCGCTTCGGATAGATCGCGTCCTCGGGCATGCGGGGGGGAACGAATGTACCGAGATAGCGCTGCTGCTGATCCGCCGTGATACGCGCCCGTTCGAGTGAGCTCAGCGCGGCCACGAGTGCCTTTTGCGCAAAATCCTGCTCGAGCAACAGGCCCTGGTAATTCTCCATGGCGCTGCTGAGAGACTTTGTCTGGGCGGCTTCCGGCGAGCCCTTGCCAAGCTTTGCTCGCTCGGCGCCGAGCTGCTGCTCGAGAGCCTCGATCTGGGCCAGCGAAAACTGGATGGAAGGCGCGTCGTCTTTCATGAACGTGCGCTGTGATGCGAGCTTGGCGCGCGCCTCGTTCAGTTGGCTCTCGAGCGCCGAAAGCCGTTGCGAATTGGCCTGCGCCGTAAGCGCCGGGTCGGCGTCCTGATGCTGTTCTCGAAACAGACGCAAGGCCTCGCTGCTGTGGCGCATGCGGTCTTCCATGCGGGTGACTTCCGCCTGGGCAGATTGCAACGCGTCGCGTCGGGCGCGGTCGGAAAGGTCGTTGACGAGCCGCTCGCTCAATTCGAGGATGGCTTTCGACAGTTCGAAAGCCTCCTCCGGGCTGAAGGCTCGAACCTCGACGGTCAGAATGCGTGAGCTGGTATCGATGCTGACGTTCGCCATCTTGCGCCAGTATTCGAGAAACTCCTCGCTTGACGAAGTCTGATCGGAAAACGCCGAGATAAAATCTGCTTTCGGGTGATTGAACACCTTCCGGGCATCGATGAACTTGACCAGATTGAGCAGGATCTCCTTGCTGTGGATGTAGTCCATCAGGATATAGGAATCGGTCAATGTAGAGCCGGACATGGCGATGCCGGTGAACATCCCGAGCGCATCTGGCGCCGAGGCGTTGTCGGCGCCGCGCACGGCGAAGCGCGTCTCGACGGCGTATTGGTCGGCCGCGACCAGCCCGTAGTAGAGCCCTGCGAGTACGGAAGGCACGAAGACGCAGAGAACGAATGACCACGTCAGAATTCGGCGACGTATCTCCTGCGGCGTGCGTTTGCGCGCTGTCGGCTGTGCCGGCTTCACCTGCGCACTATCCGACACGGCGAGGTCCGTTGTTGCGCTCGGCTCCTTCGCCGGCGTCGGCTCCGGAGCTTTACGACCCTGCTTGTCGCTCACATCCCCTCCAACTCCTGAAGCCGCTCAGGTGCTCTGATTTGCCTTATGCGCGCTGATTGCGTCCTTGAGGTCATCGAACATCACGAGCTCGCCTTGGTGCAGCACGGCCCCCATATCACAGTAGTCCTGAAGGGTCGTCATCGAATGCGACACCATGATCATGCGTGCGTTCCCCAATTTCTCTTTGAAGGCGTTCCGCGATCTCCTCTTGAAGCGTTCGTCGCCCACCGCCGTGATCTCGTCGACCAGATAGCATTCAAAATCGATGGCGAGACTGATCCCGAACGCCAACCGCGCACGCATGCCCGACGAGTATGTCTTCACAGGCATGTGAAAATGCTCTCCGAGATCGGAAAATCCCCGCACATACTCAATGAGCGCGTCGGTGTCCTGCCCGTAAATGCGCGAGACGAACTTGGCATTCTCGGCGCCGGTCAGCGACCCGTTGAAGCTGCCCGCGAAGCCGAGCGGAAACGACACCTTGGCGCGGCGGCGGATATCTCCTGAATCGGGACGCTCCACCCCGGAGATAAGACGCAGGAGCGTCGACTTGCCTGCGCCGTTTTCGCCGATGATAGCGATGTTGCGCCGGGGCAGGACGAATGTTCCGCCGCGCAAGATGACTTTGTAGTCTTCCCGCGCCCGGTACCGCTTTTTTACATCTATGAACTCGATCACGCGTCGCCGCCTCCGCGCAACAGCCGCTCCGCAGCCAGCGCCACGAGCGTCACAACGAGACCGCAGTAAAGAAGGTATTCGGGTTCCAATCCGGTGGCGCGAAAATTGGTGTAGTACCCGCTGCGGAAAAGCTCGACACCGTGTATCACGGGGTTCCAGGCTAAAATCTCCCGCGCGCCGGGTGGCACGGATTCAAGCGAATAGAACACTCCGGACACGAACAGCATCGGCATCATGATGATGCGAAAGGTGTTCTGCCACGATGCGACGCGGTCGATCAGGACCGCATTGAAAAGCCCCACGCCGAATCCAAACAGGCTGAGCAACCCTAGAGCTTCGCCCATACGCACGAGGTTGTTGGGCAAAGGAGCTCCCGTGCCCAATACGAGCACGGACAGCACGATGAGCATGATGAACAGGATGGTGGCGATCTCCAGAGCAGTGCGAGCTAGGATGGTGTCGACGGGCTGCACGATGGGATATGTCATCAGCGCTCTGTTCGCGTTGAAGGCGCCGGCGAGCTGATTTCCGAGGTTCCGGAAAAGTGTGAACGGCAGGATGCCGGTGGCAAAGAATATTGCCATGTTGTTCCCTACCGGGGGATGCCGGCCGGCGAACTCGAAGAGAGCCGACAACAGAAAAATATAGGCGGTCGGCTCGGCAATCGCCCAGAGATACCCGATCTGCGAGCGACCGAACCTGACGCGCATCTCGCGCAGCACCAGGGCGCCTGTCACCCTCGCCTGCGTCGCCGCAGCCCGGGAAAATTCCCGCATCTCGGTCGCGACCGTCATCTCCCCTCGACCATCTGGTTTCTTGACCAACGTCTAGTTACGGCAGGTCCAGGCTCTCCCGGCTCACGGGTTTCCTGCAGGAGAAGCGCGATGGACGAGCGAACCTTGCCCGCAACCGCCACGGCGCGATCGCCAACAGGCTGGTCAGCCAGCTTGCCGCAAGCGGAAAAGCGATAACCGCATTCCCGCGTGCGAGGCCCCTCGTGATGTGGCGAGCCGCCTGCTCAGGCGCGATGATCATCGGCGTCGCCCCCATGTGCGCATCTGTCTGGGCCGTCCTCACATGCCCGGGCAAGATCGTTGTAACGGACACTCCGTAGTCAAGAAGAAATTCGCGCAGTGCCTCGCCGTAGGCCGCGACTCCAGCCTTTGTCGCGGAGTAGGTCGGAGCGTCGGCCAGCGGAACCCATGCCGCCAACGAGCTCACGAACGCGATGTGGCCCCTGCGACGCGCCATCATCGGCACCATCGCCGCCTGGGCACAGTAGATTGCGCCTTGCAGATTGGTTTCGATCATCCGCCGACACTCAGCCGGCGTCTCGAGCTGTCCGTCTGGACCGTTCCCGTCGAATATCCCGGAATTGATGACAACCAGATCGATGGGCTGAAAACCCTCGACGTCGTCAAAAAAAAATCGAACACCGGTCTCGTCGGTCACATCGCACTGACGTATCTCGACGATCGCCCCACGGTCGCGGCACAGACTGGCCGTTGCATTCAGTCCGTCCAGACGGCGAGCCGCCAGAGAGAGGCGCGTGCCTGGAGCTGCGTACGCCGCAGCAAGGGCAGCCCCGATGCCACTGCTCGCCCCCGTAATCACGATATGGCGGAACCCCGATGAGTACACGGCGACCTACGTCAAATGAGCGAGCCCTCACAAAGCATCTCAAGTAGACCTTTGCCCGCCTGCTTTCTGCGGACCATCACGACTGGCCGCAACGAATTCGCGCATACGGATTGTCGCTAAGCAGGCTAATGGACAAGCGCCACTCGCGGTCATACTCTCACAAACCATTCGCTAGAATATTGCAACTACTACTGACTTTTCCAGGGGTAAGGGTCGGGGGCGCAGCAGTGGGTGTGGAGGTTGTGGGGCATGCCTGCCGGCTGCCTGGCGCGAACAACGTACAGGAATTCTGGGCGCTGCTCCTGGATCAGCGATGCAGCGTATCGCGCATCCCCGAAGAGCGCTTCTCGCAGAACTATTACTTTAACCCGCGGAAGGGAGAGCCGGGAAAGGCGTACACTTTCGCGGCTGGCGTTATCGACGACATCTGGGGATTTGATCCCGCGGTGTTCGCGATCACGCCGCGCGAGGCGCGTCAGATGGATCCCCAGCAGCGGCTGGTTCTCCAGCTGACGTGGGAAGCCCTTGAGGATGCCGGAATGATCCCGGCGGACCTCTCGCACCGATCGGTCGGCGTTTATATGGGCGCCTCGTCGATGGACCATAGCCATCGGCAGTATTTCGATCCGGCCGGAACCGATTCCTATCTGATGACAGGCAATACCCTGTCCCTGATCGCCAATCGCGTCTCCTACATCCTGGATCTCAAAGGCCCGAGCCTCACGTTCGATACCGCATGCTCGTCCTCGCTGGTCGCACTCGATTATGCGCTCCAGGATTTGCGCTCGGGTCGCGTCGAGGCGGCTATCGTTGGCGGCGTCAACGCGCTGATGAGCCCGTTCAATTTCATCGGCTTCTGCGCCGCATCCATGCTGTCGCCGGACGGGCTATGCCGGCCGTTCGATCACCGCGCGAATGGATATGTGCGGGCGGAAGGCGGCGTCGTGCTCGTCTTGCAGAGGCACCAGGCGCCGCTCACCCCTCAAGACCCGCATTGCCAGATCCTCGCCACGGGCATGAACTCAGACGGCAGGACTCCCGGCGTCGCGCTGCCTTCGTCCGTCCAGCAGTCCGCGTTGTTGCAGCGCGTCTACCGGGAGGCCGGCGTCGACCCCAACCGTCTTGCCTTCGTCGAGGCGCATGGGACGGGCACGAACGTGGGCGATCCGGCGGAGGCGCACGCGCTCGGCGAAGCGCTCGCGAGACAGCGATCCCGCCCGTTGCCGATCGGGTCCGCAAAATCAAATGTTGGCCACCTCGAGCCTGCCTCGGGTTTGGTGGGCCTGCTCAAGGCCCAGCTCGCGCTTGAGCACGGGGTCTACCCGGCAACCCTTCACGTCGAACGCCTCAACCCGCATATTGATTTCGCAGGCTTGAACCTGTCGGTCGCCACCGAGCCCCTGACATTGGATGGTGAGCAGGACGCGGTCGCAGGCGTCAACAACTTCGGGTTTGGCGGAACGAACGTCCACGTCGTCCTGCGCCGCGGACAGCGACGCGATCGGGGGGCAGAGGACACCGCGCCGAGCCGCGTTGACACTCCGCCCCGTCGCCAGGAGAGCCAGCCAATCTCTCCGGGACCAAGCTCTCCGGGACAAGGCGTGCTGCTCCTTTCGGCTCAATCCAAGGCCGCGTTGTCGGTCCTTGCCGAACGCTATCGAGACCTGCTGGAGCGCTCGGCGCCGGACACGTCCGGATCAACGGTCCAAGATGTCATGAACGCCTCCGCCCATCGCAGGAGCCGGATGCGGGAAAGGCTCGTTGTGCTGGGTCAGCGCCGCGAGGATGTTCAGCTCGGCCTCGCGGCTTTTCTCGAGGGCCGCACTCCGCCCAATGTCATTTCCGGTTCCGCACCGGCGCGAGCCGCGAAGACCGTATTTGTCTTCTCGGGAAACGGCGCGCAATGGGACGGAATGGGCCGCAGCGCCTTCAGCACGTCGGCGGAGTTCCGCGACGCCTTTCGCGCCGTCGACAGGTGTTACGCGACGCACGCGGGTTGGAGCCTCGAGGAGCTGCTGTTTGACGCCGAGCTCGCGGAGAAGCTGCGCCGCACCGAGATGGCCCAACCGCTGCTGTTCGCCGTTCAGGTCGCCCTCGCGCAAAGCTTGATGGAATGCGGCTTGAGGCCGTCAGCCGTGATCGGGCACAGCGTCGGCGAGGTCGCGGCGGCGCATATTGCGGGCGCCCTCGATCTTGAAAAGGCCGTGTCCGTGATCAGGGCCCGTTCCCTTCACCAGGAAGCGGTGCGCGAGCTCGGCCTGATGGCCGCCGTGAACGTGTCTGCCGAAGAGGCGAGCGCGCTGATCCAGGACAACGCGCTCGCGGCATCGGTCGCCGCGATCAATTCGCCGCGCTCGATCACCATTGCAGGCGCGGAGGGCGATGTCCGCCGGTTTCTTGACATGGCGCGGCAGCGCCAGTGGGCTGCGAGGGTGCTCGATATCGACTATCCGTTCCACTCCGCTTTCCTCGACCCCGTCAGAGAACCTCTCCTCGCCGATCTTGCCGGCTTGGCTCCGACGAACGCGCAACTTGCAATCTATTCCACCGTCACCGGAGACCTGATCGGAGGCTCAACGCTGGGAGCCGAGTATTGGTGGCGCAATGTGCGCGAGCCTGTCCGCTTCGAGCACGCCGTGGGGGCGGCTGCGGCCGCCGGTCACGCCGCGTTTCTCGAAATCGGACCGCGGCCCGTCTTGCGCACCTATTTGACCGACAGCCTCGCCGTCCGAGACGTCGACGCGCGAGTCGTCGCCTCCCTTGAGGCCGGCGAGAGTGAGCAGATTGATCCCGTGGGGGTCGCCCTGGCGCGCGCGCTCGTTGCCGGAGCAGACTTCGACGCCGATCGGCTGTTTGGTCCGCCGACACCCAGCGATGTGGCATTGCCGCTCTATCCCTGGCAGAACACGGAGTACCGGCTCGAGCCCAGCTCCGAGGCGTTGCATACGATCACCCAATCGGAGCCCCACCATCCCCTTCTCGGGTCGCAACTCCGCCCCGAGGATTTCCTCTGGGAGTGTCAGCTCGACACCGGACTTGTTCCATTTCTCGCCGACCACCAGGTGTCCGGGCGGACGATCATGCCCGGCGCGGGCTACGTCGAGATGGCTCTCAGCGCGGCGCGAGCCGTCCTGCAGACTGACCGCATCGAACTGAGAGACATGGACTTCGTGCGGGCGCTCGAGCTGGCGCCGACACACAGCAGCGAACTTCGCACGCGCGCCGAAGCTGAAAGCACGACGCTCGTGATTTCCAGCCGCCAGAGACTCGCTGCCGATGAGTTTCACCCGAACGTCAAAGCCCGCTATGCGCGCCTGCCCGCCGCGGACGCACCTCCCCTCACGGCCCCGCCGATCATGCTTGGCGGTGACGCGCCTGTCGACGCATCCATCTATCGCTTGGCCGCGCGGTTTTCCCTCGATTACGGTCCGACGTTCCGGCGCGTGACGGCATGCCGGGAGATCGGCAAATCCATTGTCGAGGTCGAACTCGCGGACCCCGTTGAAGATCATTGCAGCGGCCATGCCCAGATCCTGCTGCATCCGACCGATCTCGATGCCGCGTTCCACGGCCTCAATGTTGTCTATGCGCGACTAAAGAACGACGAGACGAAGGAGCCTTACGTCCCTGTGCGGATCGGCGCACTGCGTCTCTACCGGTCCCACTGCCGCGTTCGGACCGTCCGCATTCGCCTCATCAGCTATAGTGTTCGCGCTGCGTGCGCGAGCTTCGAGCTCTTCGCGTCTGACGGCGCCCTCATCGCCACCGCCGAGGACGTCCGCTTCAAGACGGCTTCCCTCGGGCATAAGCTGAGCCTCGATCAGGCCGCATACCATTTCGGCTTTACCGCGAGCCGGAATGGCTTGGCCGATGTCCGCACCGTCGTCGACCCGACCGGCTCAAGCGCCGAGCCCGACCGGAATTCCACCGAAAGCGCAGCGCGTGCCTTCGATGAACGTTCCGACACCCACCTTCTGCTCGAGATTGCCGCGCGCCGAGTCGCATACGACGTTCTCTCGAGGCTGACCGGCGGCGAGCGGCAAATCGACCTTGCCGACTTACCCGGCCACGCGGACATCGTTGCAGGCTTGGCGTCGGGGCTCGCGGGCGCGCATCTTGCGACACTGGAGGACGGCATCGTCTCCATCGCGGACGCGTGCCCGCTCCCGCCGCTGGACGAGATCGCACACAGCATTCTCGACCACGATCCGGCCTGGGTCGCCGATTGCACGCTCTTGATGAGGGCTGCGGAAGAGCTCCCTCAGCTCGTTAGCGCCGGCGCGCCGCCTGTCGAAGCGTTCTCGCTCTATACGCCGGAGCTGCTCGAGCACTATTTCTGCGATAGCCCCTCCGCCCGGGCCGAGCACGACGCGCTCTCCGATGCGCTTCAGCGTGTCCTCGCCGGCTGGCCGCAAAAGCGTCCGCTGCGCATCCTGCAGCTCGGCGCTGTCGGCAGCCGGCTGACGCGCACCCTGGTGCGGCTGCTGGATCGCCCCTGGACGTCGCTCGTCGTGGCGGACACGAGCCAACGGCGATTGACCCGCATCGCCGGCCTCGGACATCTCTCGTCCGGATTTCACACGGTCGCGCTCTCATCCGAGTTCGAGCGGCTTCAGGAGCTCGAACCCTTCGACGTCGTGCTCTCGATCAACGGCCTGCACCACATCGAGGCCGTCGACGAGGTGCTTCCCCGTTGCGCGAAATCGTTTGCCCCAAACGCGACTGCGATCATTGCCGAGGCTGACCCGAGCCTGTTCCGTGACGTCGTCTTCTGTGCGACGCCGGACTGGTTTGCAGTCTCCGCCGGCCCGGATCTCAGATACGGGCGCCTACGTAGCGCCGAAGCTTGGGAAACATCCCTGCGCGATTGCGGATTCGAGGTTTCTCGGCTCCCCAAAACATCCGAACCCGGATCCAACCTTCTCGTCGGATCGCTTCACCCAATGCCGCGCGAGAATGGCCCGGAGCCCAAGGCGAGGCGTCTCGTGGTGGTCGCTGACCGAAATGATGCCGAACCTCCCCGGCTTGGCGCACTGGTCCGCGGTTTGGTCAACTCCCACCACGACACTGTTCTCATCGAGGGAAGCCTCGAAAACTTGCGTTCGGCCATCGAAAGCGCCGCAGAGGATACCGATGGCATCCCCGAGATCGTACTTGTCGCGGGAGGGGCAAAGGTTTCTCCTGAGAATGCCCTCGAGGTGCTCGAGCAGCGCACGCATCAACTGACGCGCATCTTCTCGTCGATCAAGGCTCTGCCGGTGCGCCTTTGGATCATCGCCGAAGGCGGCGCACGGGCCATCGCGGAAGCGGGCGGGACCTGTCCCGTGCAGACCGGCATCTGGTCATTCGCACGCACGGCGATGAACGAGCTCCACAATCTCGACATTCGCCTCGTTGACTTCGCCTCGGGCATGCCGGGAGGCGTTGTCGCGCATCGCCTTGCTTCGGTCATATCCACGCCCGGCGACAACCGCGAAATCATCCTCACCGATGAAGGCATCTGCACACCCGAAATTCGTCGCGGTCCGGCGATGCCCCAGGCCGCGCGCAACGCCACACCCAAACCCGACGGCGAATCCGGCGCACGCCAACGCACGCTGCTGCGCATCGGAAGACCCGGAAGCCTCGAAAGCCTGGAATGGGTCAGCGAACCGAGGCGCGAGCCGGGCGCCGGCGAGGTCGAAATCGCCGTGGCGGCAACCGGCCTCAACTTTCGCGACGTGATGTGGTCCCTCGGCGTCCTGCCGGAGGAAGCGCTCGAAGGGGGCTTTGCCGGTCCCACGATCGGTTTCGAATGCTCCGGCACCGTCGTCGGCATCGGAGCCGGTGTTGAAGGATTGGCCGTCGGCGATGCGGTCATTGCCATGGCGCCGGCCAGTTTCGCTTCGCATGTGACGGTCGCCAGCGATGCCGTGATGCACCTCCCATCGGGCGCATCCCTGACGGATGCCGCAACCATTCCCGTATCCTTTCTAACGGCGCACTATGCGCTGGAGCACCTCGCACATATCGAGGCCGGTGAATGGGTGCTCATTCACGGCGCCGCGGGCGGCGTCGGCCTCGCGGCCGTGCAGATCGCCAAGCATCGCGGCGCCAAGGTCATCGCGACCGCAGGCAATGACGAAAAAAGAGCCCTGCTGAGGTATTTCGGCGCCGACCACGTCCTCGACACGAGGTCTCTCACTTTCGTCGATCGCGTGCGGGAGATCTGCGAGGAGGGCGTCGACATCGTGCTGAACTCGCTCGCCGGCGAGGCCATGGAGCGCAGCCTCGAGCTGCTGCGTCCGTTCGGGCGCTTCCTCGAGCTCGGCAAACGCGACTTCTACGGCAACACAAAGCTTGGATTGCGCCCGCTTCGCCGCAACATCTCGTATTTCGGCATTGATGCCGATCAACTCTTGGTCAGGCGTCCCGGCCTCGCGCGCGCCATGCTTCGCGACATCCAAGCCGCCTTCGACGTGGGAATCTACCGGCCGCTTCCCTACCGGCAATTTGAAAGCGCCGATGTGGTGGAGGCCTTCCGGTTGATGCAAAAATCCGGGCATATCGGCAAGATCCTCGTTCAGGCTCCGGAAGCCGGAATCGGTCACTCTGCCGAGCCGCGCGAATTCAAGGCCTCCGCCATCGGCACCCATGTCGTGCTCGGCGGCACCGGAGGCTTCGGCTTGGAATTCGCCAGATGGCTTGCCGAGCGCGGCGCCAGGCGGATCTGCGTTGCGAGCCGTTCGGGAGGCGATGAATTCTTGATTGCGTCGGTGCAGGCCGAGTTGCACCGGCGTGGCATCGAGTTCACAGCCGAGCGATGCGATGTTGCCGACCGCGCCGACGTCGGCGCACTGCTCGGCAGGTTGCGCACCGAGGGGCGGATTGCAGGCGTTGCGCTGACCGCCATGGTGCTTGACGATGGCTTGATCGCCGATCTTACGCCGAAGCGCATCTCTGCCGTCCTCGCCCCCAAGGTGCTGGGCGCCCAACACCTCGACCAGCTCACGCGAGGCGACGATCTCGACTATTTCCTGCTCTTTTCATCGGCCGCTGCCGTATTCGGCAACCCCGGGCAGGCGAGCTACGTGGCGGCAAACGGCTATCTCGATGGCCTGGCGCGCGCGCGCCATCAGGCGGGTGAGAAGGCGCTCTCCGTTGCCTGGGGAGCGATCACGGATGTCGGCGTGCTGACCCGACAGAAGAACGTTGCCGACAGCCTCGCGCGCCATACGGGCGGACAGCAGTTCACGGCCCGCGACGCCCTGGGGCTTCTGGCGTGCGTGCTCACGCGCGACGATATCCATCGCATCCCGCATGTCGCGCTCGCCGCCATGAACTGGTCGATGGCCACCCGCGCGCTGCCGATCATGGCAACGCCGGTCTTCGCCCTGATGAAACGCGAGGTCAGTCTCGGAGGCGAGGGCGGAAGCATCGGCGTGGATGTGAGAAACGCCATCGACGGGCTTGACGATGCGGCGGCCAAGGCGGTCATTGCCCAGCATCTCGCCGCCCAAATTGCCGCTGTCTTCCACATGCCCGCCGAGGATATCGGCTTGAACAGGGCCCTCACCGACCTTGGCATGGATTCGCTGATGTCGGTCGAGTTCTACATGGCCACGGAGCGGGAGCTCTATATTCAATTGCCGTTCGTGTCGATCACCAACGGCACGACGATCAACGACATCGCCGGCAAGATCTTGCAGAAGCTGCGCAACGGAGGCGCGGAAGACCTCCAGTCGCAGCACGCGGACATTCTGGCGAAGCATGTCGCAGGCGATGTCGATGAGCCGGCCCTTGCCGCGCTCGTTGTCCAGGTGGACGAACGTTTGCAGACACTCAACAATGTGATGTGACGGGAGCCAGGATGAGCAACGGTCGTACATTACGTGAGGAGAGCGAGCTTAAGCGAAAGGCCATGCTCGAGATGGCCCATGACCTCCGCTCGCGCGTCAGCCCGTCCACGCCACCGGCAACCACGTCGCCGGCGCAGTATCAGCGGCTCACGGATTTCGGCACGCTCGACCTTTATCAGGAGATGCGCAAGGTCCGCGCCATCGCCGACGTCGTCCGCCTCGAAAGTCCCTTCTTCAGGATCCACGACGGGCAATCCGGCGCGACCTGTGACATTGACGGGCGAACCTATACCAACTTCGCCTCCTACGATTATCTCGGCTTGAACGGCGAGCCCTCGGTTGGCGCGGCGGCAAAAGCGGCGATCGACACCTATGGCACGTCGGTCTCAGCCAGCCGACCGACGGCGGGCGATCGACCGCTGCATCGCCGGCTCGAGCGGCGCATCGCCGACCACTACCAGGCGGAGGATGCCCTCTGCTTTGTCAGCGGACATGCCACCAACGTCTCCGTCATCGGCGAGTTGCTCGGCAACGGAGACCTCATCCTGTTCGACGCGCTCTGCCACAACAGCATCGCTCTCGGCACCAAGCTGTCGCCGGCGGCGCGACAGAGTTTTCCGCACAATGACATGGCCGCCCTTCGGGCGATCCTGGAAACGAGCCGGAGAAAGTTCAACCGCGTTCTCATCGTTGTCGAGGGCCTTTACTCCATGGATGGTGACGTCGCCCCGTTGCCGGAGCTGATCGATCTCAAGACGCGCTACGGCGCCTGGCTGATGGTCGATGAGGCCCATTCGCTCGGTGTCCTGGGCGAGACCGGCCGCGGCGTGTTCGAGCATTTCGGCCTCTCGCCGCAGGCCGTCGATATCTGGATGGGCACTCTGAGCAAGGCCCTCAGCGCGTGCGGCGGCTATATTGCTGGCTGCCGGACCTTGATCGAAATCCTGCGGTTTCATGCGTCGGCCTTCATGTATAGCGTCGGCATGGCGCCGCCGGTTGCGGCCGCGGCGCTCGCCGCCCTTGATCTCATGCAGGACGAGCCGCAGCGCGTGGCCGCTCTGCACCGGATCGGCGAACGGTTCGTGACGGCATGTCGCGTGGCCGGCCTCAACACCGGCGCCAGCATCGGGCGCGGAATCGGAATTGTGATTGTCGGCGACTCCCTAAAGACGGCAAAGCTGGCGGAGAACTTGTTCGCACGCGATATCAACACCGTGCCGGTCACCTACCCCGCCGTCCCAATGCGCGCCGCGCGCCTACGCTTCTTCCTCACGGCCAAGCACACCGACGACCAGGTCGATACGACCGTCGCCGCTGTCCGCGAGGAGCTCGACAAGCTGGAGGCCTCGAAGTTCGGGCTCGCGACGACGGCGGCCGCGGCAATCGCCTCGATCATGGATGCCGTGGCTCTTATCCTGCTTGACGCCTCCCGCATCGTAGGCGGCAGCGTCTCGGTGGTCATAACAGGCGCCTAGGCGCCCATCTTTCGCGGCTTCGCGCGGTGACGTCACACCTGACAAGTGCCGAAGAACGCTGCCAGCCGCGAGGGCGAGCCCACGTGGCCGGTGTATTCTGGTGGAATCGGCCCATCGTTCGCGCCCTCTTCCGAGGCGCCGACGGTCCACCGGTTTTCTGCAGCGATTATGTGAGTGCCATCCGCGCCGCGAGAGACGCCAACGGCCATGTCGTCGCCTGGGCCAGCCGCCTTTGCGACACGCACATCGCGCTCTGCAGGAACGAGGGCGTCGATCTCATTCGCATCGAGGATGGGTTCATCAGATCGATAGGGCTTGGAGCCGGCTTCGTCGCGGCGGCTTCGCTCGCCGTCGATGCACAAGGCATCTACTACGATGCGAGGCGTCCAAGCGATCTCGAGACCGCCCTCCAGCATGCAACTCTGAGCGACGCCGATCGCAGCGTCGGCGCCGCGCTTCGCGCCAGGCTCGTCGCCGCACGGCTCTCAAAATACAACCTGCGCCATCGGCCCGTCCGCATCGCTCGACCCCACGGACGCCCTGTCGTGCTGGTCGTCGGCCAGGTCGCCGATGACGCCTCCATCAAGCTTTGCCATTCCGCGACCATTGACTGCGAAGGCCGCGAAAACATAAACCTTCAACTCCTGCGCTCGGTGCGCGCGCGCCATCCCTCGGCCTTCATCGTTTTCAAGCCGCATCCCGACGTCGTGGCGCAATTGCGATCCGGCGCCATCACCTCCGAGGTCACCCGCAAATATGCGGACACAGTGGTCTCCGACGCCAACGTCATCGACCTCATCGACATCGCAGACGTCGTCGAAACCATTTCCTCGCTGGCAGGTTTCGAGGCTCTGTTACGACGCAAGACGGTCGTCGTCCACGGAAGCCCCTTCTACGCAGGCTGGGGGCTGACACAGGATCTCACGCCGCTTCCCCGGCGAACCGCGACGCGCTCGATAGACGAATTGGCATTCATCGCCTTCACCAAGTATACCCGCCACATGAACCCGCTCACCGGAGCGACATGCGATGCCGCGGAGCTCATCGATGCGCTGCAAATGCTGCGCGCAAGCCGCCGTCATCGGCTTCGCATCGGGACGCTGAAGTGGGCCGCCTGGGCCTGCGAAAACATCAAGGTCATGGAGCGGAAGGCGTGAGCGCGGGCGCGAGCTTCGGCAGCATCTCCCGCGCGGAGCAAGCTCCGTCGCGCACCTTCCTGTTCCTGCAGGGCCATCCCTCTCGTTTCGCCCGCGAGCTTGCTGCGGCGCTCGAACAACGTGGCCACCGCATAATGCGCATCAATTTCTGCGCGGGCGACGTCATCTTCGGATGGGGCAGTCCCGCGATCGCCTACCGCGGATCGTTCTCCAAATGGCCGGACTATCTGGCCGGCCTTGTTCAGCGCGAACACGTGACCGACATCGTGTACTACGCCGATTGCCGCCCCTACCATCGCACCGCGCGCGACGTGGCGGATCGGCTCGGTGTCAACGCCTATACCTATGAGTTTGGGTACCTGCGACCCGACTGGCTCACGCTCGAGCGGGGGGGCATGTCGGCAAACTCACATTTTCCTGACAATCCGGCGACGATCCGAACCATCGGGCGCAACTTTCCCAAGCCCGATTTAGGCCTCCGGTATCGCTACGCGATGGCCCACGAGCTGGCGCTGGAGATGACCTACCACTTCTCCTCCTATTTTCTGTTCTTTCTGTTTCCCCGCTACGAGGCCGATCGGTACTACAACCCCCTCTATGAGTATCTACGCGGCATTCCAAGGCAGCTCGCCGCAACGGGAAACGCAAGACACGCGAACCGGGTGATCGAGGATACTCTGGGCAGCACGAGCCCCTACTTCGTGTTTCCCCTTCAGCTGCAGTGCGACTACCAGCTACGCCGCAATGCCCGTTACGCCCATCAATCTGAGGCCATAGCCGAGGTCATTGCGTCATTCAGCAAACGCGCGCCCCCCGATGCCCGGCTGATATTCAAATGCCATCCCCTGGACAACGGGGCGGAGCGGTGGCCCCGGCACATCGACGCCGCCGCCGCGACGCACGGTACGACCGACAGGATCGCCTATATCGACGGCGGCGATCTCTCGAAATTGCTGAGGCGGACCTCTGGCGTCGTGACGATCAACAGCACGGTCGGCTTGCTGGCGCTCATCACGCATAGACCGGTGAAGGTCCTCGGGACAGCCGTGTTTGATCTCGAGGGCGCGACACATCGCGGTCCGCTCGATGAATTCTGGCGGGCTCCGACGCGGCCGGACCCGACCTTGGTCGACGCCTTGGTTCGGGCCCTGGCCGGCACCACGCAGGTTCGAGGAAGCTTCTTCGATGCCGAGGGACGTGCCGCGGCGGTGGCGGTGTTCGCTGACCGGTTGTCCGAGGGCGACGTCAACGGCGCCGGGGCCTACGTCACGCCGCCGCCGAGGCAGGGGCGGCAGCGCTAGCCGACACGGGCTGCTCAATCCGGATTGACAAGCCCGTCGTAGCTCCGACCGGCACCCACCACGTTGCCGACGGTCGAGGTTGCCAGATTGAACAGCCTCAGCACTTTGGCGATCTCGACGGTGCGAGCGTTCGAAACAAAGACCGAGTCTTTATCCTCGAGAAGGAAGGACTGCGCCCAGAAATAGGATTTCGCGTGGGACATATCGATCCGGTAGATCGTCGGCACCCGGCCACGAACAACGTTTGTGTAGCTGACCCCAAGGCTGCCGAGCGTCCTCGGATCCTCATACCGGAAGACGAACAACCCGGAGGCGTCGGCGCGGCTGTCCAACAGCCCTCCCGCGCTGGCGACCCCCTCGAGAACATTGACCGACGCCGCCTCGAAAACGTAGATGCCGGGGCTCTTCACGGCGCCGAGCACGGTGTACCGCTTGGGGTCGTGACTGAGGTAGATCCGATCCCCCCGCACGACGTAAATGTTCTCCTTCGGGTCATCCATGACGGTCTTGACCAGCTGGACGCCCGTGTCTTCTCCGCGAACGAAGGTCACGTAGGTTTCGCGCGCCGGAAACTTGGTGCCCCCTGCCGCCGCGATGAGGTCGAGCAGCCGATCGCCATCGAGCGCGATCGGATACTTGCCCGGAGTGGCGACGTCACCATTGAGAACGACCGTATTGTGCTCGTTCTTGACGATGTTCACCATCACCTGCGGTTTGATCGCCTGCCCTTCGAGCTGACCAAGGATCACCTTCTGGGCTGAAGCCGGCGTAAGCCCCCGCACCTTGAGCGCGCCCGCGTAAGGCAGCGAAATCTCACCCTGACGATCGACTACAACCTGGGGGAAATTCGCGTTCTTCGATTGCTGGCTGGAGAAGAGACCGCCTTCGCCGGCCTCCCAGATGGTCACAGAAAGGGTGTCGCCAATGCCGATCGTCGAGTTAGGGCTTGCCTTGCTCTCACGGTAGAACCGCCGGCTGAGCCCAACAGGATTCAAGGCGCCGAGCGCATGCACGATCTCCGCATCGACGTCGACGATCACATAGTCGTTCTCGCTGCCTTGCCGCTCGACCTCGATCGCCAGCGGACCTTCGCGCGGAATCGCAGAGCAGGATGCGACGCCCAAGGCAAGCAGCAAAGGCATGAGCGCTAAGAGCCTTCGCATTCGACGCACGTCCCCCCGGATGACGGTGCCAGCGGCCCAACGAACAAAAAAAAACACCCCAAACAGCAAACGCTGTCCACAACGGCAGCGTAGCACGAACAACCTTACACAGAAGTAATCAGGTATCTTTCACAACACTGAAGGTATCCATGACATCCCATTGATCTAGGGCGCGTCATCTGAAATTCGCGCAACAGGCGCACTGCCTGTGGACAAATTGCGCACTCTGTGGATTGACCGACACATCTCCACAGACTTGTTGAGCCGGACATGACACACAATTGTAGCTCCACCAACCTGCGACTAACGTGAGTCAACGTGCGAGTGATTGATTCGTTTTCCTGTGGGCGACGTTCATTTTTTATTTGCACTGTGTGGGGGGACTCGTGATTCGCGGGGACGCGGGACAAGTTGCAATCCTTTCGTCTGGCGTCTGGCAACTGCGTCAAGCCATTCAAGAGATAACCGGACTACGCCCCGTGCGCTGGCTGCCACCATTGCAGCGCCCGACCTTCGGCTGCGTTGTCGGCTGGGGCCTCAAACCGACGACCAAAAGGGCGCGCGCACTTTCTAAGAAATCCGACGCCGAGTTTCTGGCCCTCGAAGACGGCTTCCTGCGCTCCGTCCTTCCGGGGCCTGACACCATTCCATTGTCTCTCGTCATCGACCGCACCGGCGTTCACTACGATTCCGCGGAGTCGTGCGACCTCGAGCGGCTTATCGAGCAATCGGCGTCGAACCTTGATCGCCGGCGCCTCCGGCGCGCGCGGAAGGGCATCGCCACTCTCGGCAGACATGCACTTTCAAAATACAATCACGCCCCCAGGCGGACGGCCAAAGCACTCGGCCTATCCCCGAACCGGCGCTTGGGGCGTGTGCTTGTCGTCGACCAGACGGCGGGGGACTGCTCGATTTCGTATGGGAACGCTTCCGCACGCTCGTTCGATGAGATGATGGCGGCGGCCCAGCGGGAAAACCCCGGCGCCGAAATCCTGCTCAAGGTCCATCCGGAGGTTGTGTCCGGTCGCAAGAGCGGTCACCTGACCAAGGTTGACGGACCCAGTATCCGCATCATCGATTTCGATGTGAATCCCTGGTCGCTCCTCGATCAGGTCGATACCGTTTATGTCGTCACCAGCCAGCTGGGCCTTGAAGCACTCTTTGCCCGCAAGCGCGTGGTCTGCTTCGGTGCTCCGTTTTACGCAGGGTGGGGGCTCACGGACGATCGTGTCGCAACCCAACGCCGTACCGCGCGTCCCACGCTCGAACAGCTTTTCGCTGCAATCTATTTTGACTATTGCCGCTATCTGTCGCCCCAGTCCCGCAACCTGATCCACTTCGAAGCCGCGGTGACCAGCCTCATAAAGGAACGGCGCCGGGTTGCCCATATTGATGAGTTGGGCTGGCCGGTCGCGGGCGCATAGGCCGGCAACGCTGGCGCCAGGAGTTCCCGCCACGTCCGACACCGCGTCACAATCGGCCAAGTCCGCCGCAGCCGGCGGCAAGCGCTGGATCGTGATGCCCAGCCGGGGTAAAAGCTCGCCCGGCGACCCGTGAGGCCGCCTCGAGCTTCCTGAAGGGCCGATTGTCCGCATGTCAGAGATCAAAGGCCTGCTGTTCGACAAGGACGGCACGATCCTCGACTTCTACAAGACCTGGGTTCCGATCAACCGCGACATCGCGACGGAGGCCGCCGGCGGCGATCTCGCGTTGGCCGCAGAGCTCCTGCGCGCGGGCGGACACGATCCCGACACCGACATCATCGCACCCGGAGCGGTCCTCGCCGCAGCCGGAGTCGAAGCCATTGCCCAATGCTTCGCTGACGTTCTGGGAGAGAAGGCGCCCGCCGACCTCCTCGCCATCGTCATCCGCAATTTCCGCGACGGCGGAGGAAAATACGCGGCCCTGATCGACGGCTCCCCCGCCGTGCTCGAAAGCCTCGCCGCCGACGGCTACCGCATCGGGCTCGCGACCAACGACACCGTCGACGGGCTCAACGCCTCACTCGGCCGTTTCGGCGACCTCGCGAGCCGTTTCGAGGTCAGCTACGGCTGCGACAGCGGCTACGGCGCCAAGCCCGAGCCGGGCATGGGGCTCGCATTCGCCGCCGCGACCGGCCTCGCACCCGCCGCGTGCGCCATCGTCGGCGATTCCGTTCACGACCTCGAGATGGGGCGCCGCGCGGGTTTCGGGTTGCGCGTCGGCGTTCTCACCGGCTCCTCGCACCGCGAGGACCTGTCACCTCATGCCGATCTTGTTCTGGCAAGCGTCCTCGAGCTGCGCGACGTCCTCGCGACGTGGCGGCCCTCGAGGGAGGCGGCGCGAGCCGAGTAGCCGGTCGGCCCGCGCCGCGACGAGCGAGCCCGCCGCGGCTCAGCTCGCCCATCGCAAGGACGCGATCCCGGCAGCGATCAGCGTCACGCCCGCGACCCGCCCGTGCGAATAGCTTTCACTGAAAAGAACCACGCCGAACAGGAACGCGAGCACGGACTCCAGCCCCAAAACGATGAGGTACGTGACCGCCAGGTCCTCGCGCTTCATGGCCAGCGCCTGCAGGCACGCTCCGCCGATGAAGAGCGCAAGCAGGATCAGCGTCGGCCAGAACTTGGTGAGGCCGTCCGAGAGCTTCATGAAAACACCGCCCACCGTGAAGAAGACCGCCGCCAGAATGACCATCACCGAAAAGGTGAGCCCCTCCTGCAATTCGACCCAAGGGCGCAGAAAGCGCGAGACAGCTTGTACGGCGTGTTCCATGATGCGCCTCACTCGGCCGCGTTGGCGAACGCGAGCGGCGGAACAGCCTGCCGCGCGAGCGTCATGAACTTGATGTGCCGGGGGCGAAACACGCCACGCACGACCTCGAGCGCCTGCTCGACCTCGAAATCCTTGCAGGAAAAGATGTCGATGTAGGCGTCCCCCGTCCGGTCGCAGAAGTGTCCGGTGATCGCCGAGGTCTCGATGAGTTGCACGAGCGAGTAGCCGGCAGCCTCCGGTACGTGCTCCGCGAAGTGCTGCAAGACGGGCGGGCCGTAGGCCTTCATTCCAATCGCATTCACCAGGGTTTCGACGAAGCGGCGGATATGCTCCGCGCTGCTCACCATCGCCTTGTCGCCGGCCGACATGTCGACGATCAGGTGCTTACCCCACATGCTTGTGCTCCTTTGAGGCGAATTGCTTGAAGCCCGCGGCGTCCTCCGCCGCCGCTTCCGCGCTCCGGAGCGGATTGCGGCGGGGAGGCACGCTGCGAGGATGGCGACGGGCGGATTTTTGAAAGTCATGATCAAATCACCGTTGAAGAAAATGGTCGGAAAAATCACGTGAAGCCCGATTGAAAAAACTGTTCGGGCTAGTGCATCATCAGTCGCGTCCCTTTTGGGTGACGCCGCCCGTCGCATCCCCGCATTGGATGAATGACAGGCTGGGCCCGCTTGACCTAGTATGTAACCGTAACAAACCCCGCTCGTGCCGAGTGCCGCGCCGGTCCAGTCCCGCGCATTTCTGGAACCGCCCCGCGACGACGAAGATGCGGCTGCCATGTCTCGCGACAAGCGATGCAAGCTGGTCCGTCGATTGCGAAAAGCTCACGCGTGGGGTTGGGCGCGACCGGCACGCGGTCGTCACGCCGCGGACGGTGACAGGCCGCATTCCCCGTCCTAGTATCGCGCCGCGGCACAGCCCCGATCCACGGCAAGGCGTTGCCTGCGCGCGTTGAGGTCAAGACGTGACCGTCACCACCCCCGATGGCATGAGCGCGATTGACCATGAGGCCGTCCGCGACGAGCTTGCGCGCATCCTCGCGAGCCCGATCTTCGCTCATTCCGACCGGCGGCAAAGGTTCCTGACCTACGTCGTCGAGGAGACGCTGGCCGGGCGCGGCGAGCGTATCAAGGGCTACACCATCGCGCTTGAGGTCTTCGACCGCCCCAAGACCTTCGATGCCGCCGTCGACCCCGTCGTGCGCATCGAGGCCGGCCGCGTGCGCGACAAGCTGCGCGAATACTACGACTCCACCGGACGCGGCGATCCGATCGTCATCGAGCTGCCGAAGGGCACCTACACGCCGGCCATCAGGGCCCAGCCGTCGACGGCATCCGGCACGGCGACTCCTCTTGTCACGGACCCGCCGCCGCCCCCTGCTCCGTCAATCCCCACGGCGATGAGCCCGGCGCGCTGGCAGGTCGCCGCGGCAGGCGCACTTTTCGCACTAGTGCTCCTCGGCGCATGGCTCAGCCGGACCGATCCAGCCCCGGCGCCGGACGGCAAGGCCGAGCTCGCTCAGCCCGAAAGCCCGACCATAGCCGTGCTGCCCTTCGCCAACCTGAGCGGCGACGCGAAACAGGACTACTTCAGCGACGGCCTCACCGAGGACATCCTGACCGAGCTTGCGCGTGCGCAAGGGCTGCGCGTGCTCGCCCGCAACACGACGTTCCAGTACAAGGGCAAGGCCGAGGACGTCACCAGGATCGGTCGCGAGCTCAACGCGCGCTATGTGCTCGAAGGCAGCGCGCGCCGTACCGACGACCGTCTCCGCGTCACCGCCCAGCTCGTCGACACCGAGACCGGCACCCACATCTGGGCCGAGCGCTACGACCGCGAGCTGGCCGACGTCGTCGTCGTCCAGGACGAGATCGTGGCCGAGATCGCCGGCAAGGTCGCGGGCGGCTACGGCGTCATCGAGAGCCGCGAGGCAAAGGAGGCGGCCCGCAAGAACCCGGCGGAGGTCCAGGCCTACGACCTCGTGCTCCGCGCACGCGACATCATGCGGTGGGACTGGACAGCAGACAACTTCCGCCGCTCGCGAGAGATCCTGAACCAGGCCATCGCCCTCGACCCGGCCAACGCGGCCGCGCGCCGCGAGCTCGCCTGGTTCGCGATCGTCGGCTGGGTCTTCCGCTTCGAGGACGAGCCCTTGCCGCTTCTCGACATCACGCAGCAAGCGTCCAAGGCCGTGCAGATCGACCCGGCCAACGCGCGCGGGCACATGGTGGCGGCCTCGGCCTACTTCTTCGTCAAGGATCTCGATCTCTTCCGCCACGAGAGCGAGCAGGCGCTCGCCCTGGCACCCTATGACGCGGAGATCATGGCCGTGCTGGCCTGCATGATCTCGAGCTCCGGCGACCACGAGCGCGGCGTCACGCTGGCGATCCGCGCCAACGCCTTGAACGCCGACGCGACCATCGGCTGGTATCACACGACGGTCTATACCGCCGACTATCTCAAGGGCGACTACGAGCACGCCCTCGAGATCGCGCGCCAGAACATCCAGGACGGAGCGTTCTACAAGCACCTCGAGATCATCCCGATCTACGGCCAGCTCGGCCGCACGAGGGAGGCGCGTGAGGCCTGGGGCAGGCTGCGCGAAGCCATCCCGGAGGCCTCTGCCGAGACCTTCGCGAGCTGGTGGCGCCTCTGGAACATTTCGGACGACGAGGTCGCGAAGCTGATGGACGGCGTCTATAAATCCGGCGTCCTCGTGCCGTGACGCGGACGGCAAAGGGCCTCGAGTGGCTTAGCCCTTGCCGAGCGCATCCCCGATCTCGGTGAGGATCGCCGGATCGTCGATGGTGGCGGGCATGCGATAAGGCTCGCCGTCGGCGATCTTCTTCATGGTGCCGCGCAGGATCTTGCCCGACCGCGTCTTGGGCAGCCGCGCGACGGTGAGCGCGGTCTTGAACGCCGCCACCGGCCCGATGCGCTCGCGGATGAGGGCCACCGCCTCCGCCTCGATGTCCGCCACGTTGCGCGTCACACCCGCCTTCAGCACCAGCAACCCGACCGGCACCTCGCCCTTCAAGTCATCGGCCTTGCCGATCACGGCGCATTCGGCGACGTCGGGGTGCGAGGCGAGCACCTCCTCCATGGCGCCCGTCGAGAGCCTATGGCCGGCGACGTTGATGATGTCGTCCGTTCGGCCCATGATGAAGAGATAGCCGTCCTCGTCGCGATAGCCCGCGTCGGCCGTCTTGTAGTAACCCGGAAATTCGTCCGTGTAGCTTGGCCCGAAGCGCGCATCCGCGTTCCACAGCGTCGGCAGGCATGAGGGCGGCAGCGGCAGCTTGACCACGATGTTGCCGAGCGTCCCCGTCTTGACCTCGTGCCCGTCGTCGTCGAGCACACGCACGTCGTAGCCGGGCATGGCGACGGTAGGCGAGCCTCGCTTCACCGGTAGCGCTCCGAGCCCCAGCGGGTTGGCCGCGATCGCCCACCCCGTCTCCGTCTGCCACCAGTGGTCGATGACCGGAATGCCGAGGTGCTGCTCGGCCCACTTGACCGTCTCGGGATCGGCGCGCTCGCCGGCGAGGAACAGGGACCTCAACCCGGAAAGATCGTACTTCGCGATCTCGCGGCCGTTGGGGTCTTCCTTCTTGATCGCGCGCAGTGCCGTCGGCGCCGTGAACAGCACCGACACCTTGTGCTCGCTCGCGACGCGCCAGAACGCGCCCGCGTCGGGCGTCCCGACGGGCTTGCCCTCGTAGAGGACGGTGGCGTTACCGTTGAGCAGCGGCGCATAGACGATATAGGAATGCCCGACCACCCAGCCGACGTCCGAGGCGGCCCAGTACACCTCGCCGGGCGCAACGTCGTAGATGTTGGCCATCGACCAGGTGAGCGCCACCATGTGACCGCCGGTATCGCGCACCACGCCCTTGGGCTCCCCCGTGCTGCCGGAGGTGTAGAGGATGTAGAGGGGATCGGTGGCGGCAACCACGGCGCATGCCGCCTTTCGTCCTGCTTGGCGCGCGTCCAACACAAGCGACGCCCAGTCGTAATCACGGCCAGCGACGAGTGTCGCCTCCAACATCCGCCGCGCCAGGATGATCGTGCTCTCGGGCTTGTGCGAGGAGAGCTCGATCGCCTGATCGAGCAGCGGCTTGTACGCCACCACACGACCCGGCTCCACGCCGCATGTCGCCGACACGATCACCTTCGGCTGCGCGGCGCTGATGCGGGTCGCAAGCTCGTTGGCGGCGAAGCCGCCGAACACCACCGAATGGATGGCACCGAGGCGCGCACACGCCAGCATGGCAATGACCGCCTCCGGCACCATCGGCATGTAGACAATGACCCGGTCTCCCTTGGCGACGCCCAGCGCCGCGAGCACCGCCGCGAAGGTCGCCACCTCGTCCGTGAGCTCGGCGAACGAGATCGTGCGCTTCGCGCCCGTGACTGGGCTGTCGTAGATCAGCGCCGGCGAATTGCCCCGCCCGGCCTCGACGTGGCGGTCGAGGCAGTTGAAGGCCGTGTTGCATTCCCCGTCCGGAAACCAGCGCCCATAGAGCCCCGCGCCGGCGTCGAACACCGTCGTCGGGGGCTTCGACCAGCTGACACCGCGCGCGGCCTCGGCCCAGAAGCGCTGAGGATCGGCGCGCCAACCGGCATAGACCTCGGCGTAGCGGCTCATGATCCCGTCCCGCCCGCCTGGGCTGACAACGCCCCGTCGAGCGCCGCCACGAGCTGGTCCGCATGCTCGCGCTTGAAGCAAAGCGGCGGACGGATTTTGAGGATGTTGCCGTGCCGCCCCGCGGTCCCCACCAGTACGTTGCGCTGGCGCATGCCGTTGACGGCGCGAACGGCCGCCCCACGGTCTGCCTCGCGCGAATCCTTGTCGCGCACGATCTCGACGCCGACATAGAGACCACGTCCCCGCACGTCGCCGATCGCCTCGTGGCGATGCGCGAGCGCGGTGAGCTGCAAAACAAGATAGGCCCCGGTTCCTCGCGCGTTCTCCCCGAGCCCGTCCTCGGCGAGCGCGTCCAGCACCGCCATCCCCGCAGCCGCCGCCACCGGGTTGCCGCCGAACGTGTTGAAGTAGCCGTTGTGCTGGCCGAAGACCTCGAGCAGCGCCGGCTTCACCACCACGCCTCCCATCGGAAAGCCGTTGCCCATGGGTTTGCCCATGACGGCGATGTCGGGGATCACGCCGTGGCGCGCAAAACCCCACATGGTGTCGCCCGTGCGCGCAAAGCCAGGCTGCACCTCGTCCGCGATATAGAGGCCTCCCGCGGCACGCACGCTCTCGGCCGCCTTGGCGAGAAATCCGGCCATGCCCGGGTATACGCCGTCGCTGGAAAGGATGCTGTCGACCACCATCGCCGCGGGGCGAATGCCGCGCGCCTGCATGGTGGCGAGCGCCGCCTTGACCGCCGCGTTGAACGCATGGCACGCCGGCTCGACGCCGAGCCGGTAGCTGTCCGGCGCCGGCACCAGAAAGACATGCGCGCCGCGCGGATCGCTCGCGGCCGAGGCGGGCGAGATCTCCGTCACCGCCGTCGTGTTGCCGTGGTAGGCGTTCTCGGTGACGATGACGCCCGTACCCCCGGTCGTGGCCCGCGCGATCCGCAAAGCGAGGTCGACGGCTTCGCTTCCGGTGCAGACATAGACGATGTTCGAAAGCTCGCTCGGATAGGTCGCAAGCAGGCGCTCCGAATACGTGTAGATGCTGTCGTAGAGATACCTCGTGTGGGTGTTGAGCTGGCCCATCTGCCGTGCCACGGCCTCGACCACGCGCGGATGGCAATGCCCCACCGACGGCACGTTGTTGTAGGCGTCGAGGTAGCGCGTACCGTCCTGATCGAAGAGCCACACCCCCTCCCCGCGCACGAGATTGAGCGGCCGCTCGTAGAACAGCATCGAGGTCGGGCCGAAGGCCTTCCGCCGCCGGGCGACGAGATCCGCCACCGCCGGATCGAGTCCGGCGCTGCTGGCCATGTCGAAGGCGTTCAGTTCGAGGATCTTCTGTGTCGAGGCCATCGTGACTCCAAGGTGGCGTCCGCGTGGAAAATCCCAATCTAGGCCATGGCGCAAGCCCGATCTTGACTTGCGAAGGCGCACGCGACGAGTTTTTCATGATCCCGCGGTGCAATAGGTCAAGTTTCGCGCCGTCTGCCGTGCCAGATCTACAGTTGATTGAGTGCCGGCTAGGCGCACGAGGGGACCACCATGAGCTGGAAAACCGCTTTCCGATCCATCTACTATCAAGGCGCGCCCGAGCCGGACGACCCGGACCTTGCGCGCGCGACGACGGCGCTCCTCGTCATCGACGTCCAGAACACCTACCTCGAGCGTCCCGACCGGACCCAGCTGTCGCCTGCCGAGCAGGTGGCCTATGACGCCTGGACCCCGTTTCACGAGCGCATGCACGGGCAGGTCATCCCCCGCACCAAGGCGCTTCTCGAAACCTTCCGCAGGAATGGCATCGAGTGCCTGTTCGCCCGCATCGCCTGCCATACCAGGGACGGCCGCGACCGCTCGCTCTCGCAGAAGATGCCGGGCTGGAACAACCTCCTCCTGCCGAAGGGGGAGACCCCGTCCCAGATCGTGGCCGCGCTGGCGCCCGCGGGCGATGAGATCGAGGTAACCAAGACCACCGACAGCGCGCTCACCGGCACCAATCTGCGGTTGATCCTCACCAACCTGGGCATCAAGACCGTGGTTTGTTGCGGGATTTTCACCGACCAGTGCGTCTCGTCCACGGTGCGCAGCCTGGCCGACGAGAGCTTCGGCGTGGTGGTGCTGGAGGACTGCTGCGCCGCCGGCTCCGACGACCTCCATCTGAAGGAGCTGGAGATCATCAACATGATCTACTGCCACGTGATGTCGAGCGGGGAACTCAAGAGCATCATGGGCTTGGCTTAGGACCGGCAGGTCAAGTTTGTCGTCGCCGGGGTCAAATGCCGAAACCACGCAGTTCTATAGGCTGAATACGCGCGTGTGATACTGTTGGCGCCGACAGGACCAGGGGGGTTGCGGCAGCGAAACCAAACCGGTCCTGCCAAAGCGCGACGGCACGTCGTCCGAACCGATGGAGCGCCCGCCCACCGAATTCCAAGACCCGCGTTTTCGATCATCACAGGGCCGAGCTAACCGCGGCCCTGATCAGGAGGATAGATCCATGCGCTTCCCGCCGATATCCCGCCGCAACTTCATGCAGCAATCTACGGCCTTCGCCGCAGCGTTCGCTGCCGCCGGCTCCTCGTTCGTACGGCCGGCATTCGCCGCTCGCGAGAAGGAGCTGAACATCCTGTGCTGGGAAGGATACAACTCCGCGCAGGTTCTGGATCCCTTCCGCGCAAAGACGGGCGCCACCGTCAAGGCCGAGAGCCTGACCAACGATCCCACCATGATCAACCGCCTGCGGGCCGGCGAGATCAACGTTTGGGACCTGATCAACGTCAACAACCCTTGGGCGCGCAAGATCATGCTGCCCGAGAAGCTGATCAAGCCGCTCGACCGCGCCAAGTTCGAGCCATTCTTCGACGCCATGCTTCCGCAGTTCAAGCCGCCCTACCAATGGGCGATGGACGACTCGGGCGAGCAGCTGATCGGCATGGCGCAGCGCTTTGGGCCGTACTCGTTCGTCGTCAATACCGACAAAGTCAGCCGGGCAACCGCCGAGGACCAGGGCTGGGATCTCTGGAACGACCCGAAGAACGCCGGCAGGTACGGCATTCTCGAGTCCGACGACTGGAACGTCTTCTGTATCTGCGCCATCGCCGGGTTCGATCCCTTCAGGGTGCACACCGATGCGGAGGTCGCCAAGTTCGCCGAGGTCGCCAAGCGCGTCCTCGCCGGCAAGAAGCTCGTGGGCGACATCGCGACCAACAACCAGGCGCTGGTCTCGGGCGAGATCGATTTCTACCTCACGGGCGGCGTCTACTCCGCCTCGCCGGCGCGCGCCGACGGACACATGAACCTTCGCGGCATCACGCCCAAGAAGGGACCGTTTGCCGGCGGCAAAGGCGGCATCGCCTGGATCGAGATCACGTCGGTCGTGAACAATCCCAACGTATCTCCCCTGGCCGAGGACTTCCTGGCCTACGTGCAGGATCCCGCCCTGTCGCACACGGTCGCGTTTGCGGAAGGCACGTTCAATCCCGTCACGCAGATGGGCAACCCCAAATGCTTCGAGCTCTTCACCAAGGAAGAGCTCGATGCCATTCAATGGGACAGCCTCGAGGAGGAGATGGCAGGCTCGGTCGAGTACGACATCGTGCCGGACTACGATAAGCTGCTCGATCTCTGGAACGAGGCGAAGAAGGGCTGATGACGGTCCAAGGCGCGGCGTCCACCTCCACCCATCGTCTCCCGACGCCACCGGGCACGAAACTTGCACCCTTCCGCATGGCAGCACCCATGCGGAAGGGTGCCGATCTGTAACATCTCGCAGGGACACGACGTGAAGCCTCAAGGGCCTCCCATTCTCACGCTGAAGGCTCTGCGCAAGGAGTTCGGCGCCTTCACTGCCGTCGACGGAATTGACCTCGAAATCGCCGACCGCGAGTTCTTCACCATCGTCGGCCCATCCGGCAGCGGCAAGACCACGCTCGTGCGCATGCTCGCCGGCATGGAGTTTCCGACCTCCGGCGATATCCTCCTGCGCGGCGAAAGGATCAACGACGTGCCGGCCAACAAGAGGCCGACATGCATGGTGTTCCAGTCGCTCGCCCTGTTCCCGCATCGCTCCGTCGGCGAGAACATCGAGTTCTCGCTGAAGATTCGCGGCGTCGAGCCCGCCAAGCGCAAGGCGCGCGCCATCGAGCTTTTGAGCCAGCTGCGGCTCCCCGAAAGCTACTACACGAAAAGCGTGCAGAAATGCTCCGGCGGCGAGCGCCAGCGCGTGGCATTGGCGCGTGCGCTGGCCTTCGATCCGGAGATCCTCTTCTTCGATGAGCCTCTCTCCGCCATCGACTACAAGCTGCGCAAGACGCTCGAGAAGGAGCTCAAGGACATCCACCGCGAGACGGGCAAAACGTTCGTCTACATCACCCACAGCCTCGAGGAGGCGATGGTGATGAGTGACCGCATCGGCGTGATGCGATCGGGCAAGTTGCTGCAGGTCGGAACGCCGAACGACATCTACACGTCGCCACAGACGAAATTCGTGTCCGAGTTCATGGGTGACGTGAACGTCATCCCGGTCCAGAGCACGGGCAACGGATCGCTCTTGGCGCCCTCGCTGCAGGCAAAATTCGCGACCCCCGCCGGCGCCCCCCAGGTGCAAACCGGGCATCTCGTCATCCGGCCCGAGTTCATGCGCTTCCTCACCACGCCGGACGATGCTCCCAACAGCCTCACGGGACAGCTCTATAACGAGTACGCCCTCGGCTCGCGCATCCAGTACCAGGTTCGCGTCGGCGACCACGTCTTCATCGTCGAGAAGCTTCGTCAGCAGGCCTATCACGGCAAGCTCGACGATCAGGTGCTGATCGGCTGGGACACCCAGCACTCCATTCTCGTAAGAGACGAGTGATGGCAGGCGACACCGGCACATCGGAAAGGGACGGGCGGCGCACGGCCGCGCCGCTCCTCGTGCTGCTCGCATCGGGTTTCGCCGTGCCGCTTCTGGCGGTGCTGGCCTTCAGCTTCATGCCGCCGCGCACCTTCAGCTTTTTCAACGCGCCGACGCTCGAAAACTACGAGACGATCTTCACCGGCACGTCCTACATCTCCTTCCTGTGGTCGGTGGCGCTCGCCATCGCCACCGTCGTTCTGCTCGCGCTCATCTGCTACCCCGTCGCCTACGGCCTGGTGCGGGTGTTCGGCCGCTGGTCGACCGTCGTCACGCTTCTGTTCACCATTCCCCTCTTCGTCTCGGAGAACATCCGCCTCTACGGCTGGGTACTGTTCTTCATCAAGAACGGCGTGCTGCTCGGTACCCTCAAGACCTATTTCGGCATCGAGGCCGACAGCATTCTCTTCACGCTCGGCGCCATCCTGCTCGGCATGGTCTACGTATACCTGCCGTTCATGCTGTTTCCCATGACGCTCGGCATCGCCATGGTGCCCAACGACACGCGCGACGCGGCACGCGACCTCGGCGCCAGCCGCTGGCAGGTCTTCCGCGAGGTTGAGCTGCCGCTCTCGATGCCCGGCATCCTGATCGGCTGCCTGCTCACGTTCGTGCTCGCCGTGGGCGCGATCGCGGAAGCCAAGATCCTCGGCGGCCAGCGCATTATCCCGATCACGCACGACATCGAGATCGCCTTCACCTATTCGCAGAACTGGCCGCTCGGAGCCGCCCTCGCCGTGTTGCTCATGCTGCTCGTCGGTGTCCTCGTCCTCTCCGTGCTGCGACGCTTCGATCTCGACCAGATCCTGGGGAGGCGCTGATGCTGGCCTTTCCCGAGCGCGTGCGCCATGGGCTCATCGTGGCATGGACCGCCGCGGTGTTCCTGTTCGTGTTCCTGCCGAGCGTGACCATCCTGCTCGCGTCTTTGACGGCGAGCCGCTATTTCACCTTCCCGATCCCCAAATGGGGCGTTGAATGGTGGGCCAAAACGTTCTCCTCCTTCGAGGTTCGCCAGCTCCTGGCGACGTCGCTCTCCATCGCCCTCGTCGTGACGGTCGTCGCCGTCGTCATTGGATTTTTGGGCGCGCTCGCCTTCGCGCGCTATGACTGGAGCGGCCGCTCGCTCTATCAGCGCATTGTGCTGTTGCCGATCTTCTTCCCGCAGTCCGTCCTCGGCCTCGCGATGCTCCTCTGGTTCAATGCCATCGGGCTCGAGCTCTCGTGGAAAACGGCCGTCTTCGCGCATCTGGTGTGGATCGTCCCGGTGGTGACGCTCGTCATCGCCATCCAGGTCTACTCGTTCGACCCGTCCCTCGAGGAGGCGGCGTTCGACCTCGGCGCCTCGCGCTGGCAGGTATTCCGCGAGGTCACGCTGCCGGTGCTCTTTCCCGGCATCTTTTCCGGCTCTCTCTTCGCCTTTCTCCTGTCCTGGGGCAACTTCCCGCTCTCCCTCTTCACCACGGGCGCCGACACGACGGTGCCGGAGTACCTCTACGCCAAGATGGTTGCAGGCTACACGCCAGGCGTTCCGGTGCTCGGCACCGTATCGACGGTCGGCGCGATGCTGATCCTGCTCGGGGGATATGCGCTGATCGTCCTGCGCGGACGCTTGCGGGAGCGGTCGGAAAATGGCTAGCCGCCCCGGCCCGCAATTGGCATGGCCCACGCGCGCCCTGCGTTTACGCGCGCATGGGTCGGCTGGTATAGACGAGCAGATTTTCGCGCCATGGGGCGGGAGGCGGACGCACGGCGTCATTCGCTCCGGCGCCCATCAAATCGGAGAGTTCGAGCAATGCTGACATCGATCGGTGGTCGGTCCGTCGTCGTCACGGGCGGAAGCAAAGGCATCGGCAAGGGCATCGCCCGCGTTTTCGCCCGCAACGGCGCCAAGGTAGCCATCGTCTCGCGCAACCTCGCCGAGGCCGAGGCCTGCGCGGCCGAGCTCTCGCGCGAGGAAGGCGTGGTCAAGGGCTTCACCGGCGACGTCGCCAAGCTCGACGACATCGAGCGCCTCGCCGCCGAGGTGAACGCGGCCCACGGCGGCATCGACGTGCTCTGCGCCAACGCCGGCGTGTTTCCCCAGGCCAAGATCGAGGACCTCTCGCCCGACGAGTGGGACCAGATCATGGCCACCAACCTCAAGGGCACCTTCATCACCATCAAGGCCTGCCTGCCCTACCTCAAGCGCTCCGGCGAGGGCCGCATCGTCATCACCTCGTCCATAACCGGACCCGTAACCGGCTTCCCCGGCTGGTCTCACTACGGCGCCACCAAGGCCGGACAGCTCGGATTCATGCGCACGGCCTGCATCGAGCTCGCCAAATACGGCATCACCGTCAACGCCGTTCTGCCCGGCAACATCATGACCGAGGGCCTGATCGCGCTCGGCCCGGACTACTGCAACTCGATGGCCGCCTCCGTGCCGCTGAAGAAACTCGGCACGGTCGAGGACATCGGCTACGCGGCGCTGTTCTTCGCCTCGAAGGAGGCTGCCTACATCACCGGCCAGACCATCATCGTCGACGGCGGGCAGATTCTGCCGGAGAGCCTGGACGCACTCACGCAGGCGTAGAGTCTAGACCAGCGTGGTCTCATCGAAGCTTAGTCGCTGGCCAGGAGCTGCTTGCGCAGCTCGCGCGGCGAATGGCCCGTCCAGCGGTGCACCGCGCGGCTGAACGCCGACAGCTCCGAGTAGCCGAGCAGGAACGCGATTTCCGAGAACGGAAGCTGCCGTTGGCCGATGTAGCTCATGGCGAGCTCCCGGCGCGTCGTCTCGACCAGCACGCGATAGCTCGGCCCCTCGCGATTGAGCTCGCGCTGGATCACCCCGACGGCCAGCCGAAGCTCGGCCGCCACGTCCTCAATCGAGGGAAATCCGTCCGGCAGCCGCGCCCGTACCGCCGCGCGCACGCGGTCGACGACGCTGACGCGCAGGTCGGTGCGGTCGGCAAGCCGTATCAGGCACTCGCGCATGGCCATCATCAATCGCGAATCGCGCGACGGCATCGGCGTCGCCAGCAGCTCCGGCTTGAACAGAAACGCGTTGGTCGGCTGCGAGAAATACACCGGCGCCCCGAACGCCCGCTCGTGCTCCTGCCATCCCTCGGGACGCGGATGCTCGAAATGCACCTCCTCCGGCGACCACGCCGCGCCGAGGCAATCGCGCGCCACGTTGCAGAACATGCCGATCGACATCTCCGCGTCCTGCCGCCGCTCGATGATTCCGGGCGATTCGATCCGATACTCGAACCGCGCGAGCCCATCCTCGCCCTCCGTGAGCCGCATCGAGGTCGACTGCTGATGCAGCGGATGCAGCTCGGCGAGCGTCGCCAGCGCCGAGCCGAGCGTTGGCGCCGACACGGTCGCATAGCCGAGCATGCCGAAATCGCGCGGATTGAACGCGTGCCCGAACCAGAGGCCGAAGTTGTCGTTGTGGGTCTGCCGCGAGCATTGCTCGAAGAGGCGGCAGAACGAGACCAGGCTGAGCTGCAGGGTCGGCGACCCCGCCATCTCGGGCGCAAGCCCGGAGCGGCCGAAGATGCGATCCACGTCGCCCTTATAGCGCTCGATGCAGCCCACCACGCCGGTCGCAGACGACGCGAGCACGAAAGGGTCGTGCGGACGGCCCTGACCCGCCCCCTGCTGCATCAAGCCTTCGACGCTCGCCGCCATGGCCACCGCCTCGCTTCCAAGCGAAAAACGCTAGCAGAAGCCGAACAACGGTCAAGGGCACGCGCACGCCGGCGTGGGTTAATGCTACAAGAAGAACCTGATAGGCGCGGAAATGAGCAGCTTGCCGCCCAATCAAGTCGCATCCCGGCCGGCGAGCCGCTTGCGCACCTCGCGAGGCGACGCCCCCATCCACCGCTGCACGGCGCGGCTGAAGGCCGAGAGCTCCGAGTAGCCGAGCAGAAACGCGATCTCCGAGAAGGGGAGCTGCCTCTGGCCGATGTAGCTCAGAGCCAGCTCGCGCCGCGTCGTGTCGATCAGCGTGCGATAGCTGAGCCCTTCGCTATCGAGCTCGCGTTGAATGCTGCTGGCCGGAACCCTGAGCTCCGCCGCGACGGCCTCGAGGGAAGGGAGTCCGTCCGGCAGCTTCGCCCTCAGCGTCACCCGCACCTGGTCAGCCACGCTGATCCTGAGGTCGTCCCGGTCCAGCAGCCGCTCGAGGCAAAGCCGCATCGCCGCCTGCAGCCGCGGGTCACGGCCCGGCATGGGCTTGGCGAGCTGCTCGGGACGCAACAACAGCGCATTCGTGGATTGCGAGAAGAACACCGGCGCACCGAACGCGCGCTCGTGCTCGCGCCGCCCTTCCGGCCGCGGATGCTCGAAGTGGACCTCCTCCGGCGACCAGGACGGCCCCAGCGCCTCGCGGATCAGATTGAGGAACATGCCGAGCGAGAGCTCGGCGTCCTGCCGGCGCTCGACGATCTCCGGCGCCTCGACGCGATAGTCGAGCTTGACCATTCCCTCGTCGGAGAGACCGAGCCGCATCGACGACGACTGCTGATGCAGCGGGAAGAGGCCGACCAGCGTCGCGAGCGCATCCCCGAGCGTCGGCGACGAGAGGGCCGCATAGCCCCACAGCCCGAGGTCGCGCGGGTTGAACTGCTGGCCGAACCAGAGGCCGAAGTTGTCGTTGTGCGTGAGGCGGGCGCTGACCTCGAACAACTGACAGTAGGAGGCGAGGCTGAGCTGCAGCGTGGGCAGGCCCGCCATTTCCGGCGCCAGCCCCGCGTGACCGAAGATGCGGTCGACGTCCCCCTTGTTCTGCTCGATGGAGGCCACGATGCCCGTGGCTGCCGACGCCAGCACCGAAGGGTCCCCCGATCGCCGCGCTCGACCGTGCGAGTTTTTCGCAAGAACGGATTCGACGCTCGCCGCCATGGGGCAATGGCCTCGCTTTCTGGGCAAAAAGCTAGCAGAAGCGAAAAGCCGGTCAAGGGTGACCTAAAGTTGATTAATCGCGCCTTTTTCGGCGCTGGATCGCCTCACGGGCCCGCCGCCTGCGCAAGATACCTCTCGCAAAGCCCAACCGTATCCCGCGTGTACTGCTCGCCCATGGACTGCGCGAGCTCGGTCTCCGAGTGCGATCCGATCCACGCCACGAGCAGAAGGCGCCTCAGCATGACGAAGGTCGGGATCTCCGCCTCTTCCTCCGCCGAGAGCTCCCCGACGCGCCGGTAGCCGCGCACCCACGCCGCGATCAGGTCCGGCACCGCCGCCTCGTGCTCGAAGAACGAGACCGTGGTCGCGCAATCGTAGAGGAACCAGGAAAAGCCGCAGTCGTCGAAATCGATCACCTTCACCTTCTGTCCATCGACCAGCAGGTTGGCGAGGCGCATGTCGCAATGGATGAGGCCGAAGCGCTTGGGACTTTTGCCGAAGCGCCTGAGACGCTGCTCGATGGTGAACACGGTCTTGGCGAGCACCTGCTCGATGGCGGGCGTCAGGCCCATGCCATCCTGCCACCGGCCCCAGTGCGGCCGCGAGCCGAGCGTGGTGTCGAAGTCCCACGTAAACCGCTCGAACCACTCGGGCCGCTCCCAGCGCCGCACGTGCGCGTGCATGCGCGCGGCCGTCTCGCCGAGAACCTCGAATCCCGCGACGTCGTTGGCGGCGGGCTCGCTCCCCTCCTCCCACTCGAACAGCACCACGTTGCGCGCCCGCGAAAGCGCGGGATGCGAATAGGAAACGCTCTGGATCAGCTCGCCGTCCCGCCCCGGCACCGGCGAAGGCGTCGCCGCCGCCCCGTCCGCCTTCAAAGCCTGCTGCCAGGCAAGCTCGCTCGCGATCGCCATGCGCGAATGGTAGCCCTCGCGATGCACGCGCAGCGCCCATTGCTGCCCCTTCACGGGATCGCGGACAGCGTAGGTGGCATTCTCCGACAGGTTGATGAGCCGCACTGTGGCATCGGGAGAGATCGCGTAGTGGCCGATGGCCGCGCGGGCGAGCCCCAGAAGCCCGTCGAGCAGGTCCTCGTGCGTGAGTTCGACGATGTCCGGCATGACGCTACCTCCCAACCGCACTTTGGGGCGCCGAACATGCACGAACTTGACCGCGGCTCGGCAACTTTTGACCTGTTGGCGATCCTGGCCCGGCATCAGCCGGCGCGCAAGCGCCCAAGCGGGCGCGCGGGGGAGGCCTCAGTGCGCCGCTGCCACGGCCCAGCCGGCTTTGCGCACGTCCCTCTCGTCCGCGTCGGCGCCGCTCGAGAGCAGGTCGTCGAAGTAGGCGATGGTAGCCTGCAGCCCGTCGCGCAGCACCGTCTCCGGCTCCCATGCCAACAGCGTCTTGGCGCGCGTGATGTCCGGCCGGCGCTGCTTGGGGTCGTCCGCCGGCAACGGCAGGTAGGCGATCTTCGAGCGCGATCCGACGAGGTCGATCACGAGCAAGGCCAGCTCGTTCATGCTGAACTCGCCCGGGTTGCCGAGATTGATGGGGCCGGTGATTTCGCGCGGGCTGTCCATCAGGCGCACGAAACCTTCGATCATGTCGTCCACGAAGCAGAACGCGCGCGTCTGGTTGCCGTCGCCGTAGATCGTGATCGGCAGCCCCTTGATCGCCTGCACGATGAAGTTCGAGACCACGCGCCCGTCGTTCGGGTGCATGCGCGGCCCGTACGTGTTGAAGATGCGCGCCACCTTGATCTCGAGGCCGTGCTGACGGTGGTAGTCGAAGAACAGCGTCTCCGCGCAGCGCTTGCCCTCGTCGTAGCACGAGCGCGGCCCGATCGGGTTGACGTGGCCCCAGTAGTCCTCGGTCTGCGGATGCATGTGCGGGTCGCCGTACACCTCCGACGTCGACGATTGGAAGATGCGCGCACCAAGACGCTTCGCCAGCCCCAGCATGTTGATCGCCCCGTGCACGCTGGTCTTCGTCGTCTGCACCGGGTCGTGCTGGTAGTGGACGGGCGAGGCCGGACACGCGAGGTTGAAGATCTCGTCCACCTCGACATAGAGCGGAAACGTCACGTCGTGGCGGATGAGCTCGAAGCGGCGGTGCCCGATCAGATGCTCGATGTTGCGCTTCGAGCCCGTGAAGAAGTTGTCGAGGCACAGCACATCGTGCCCGTCCGCGATCAGCCGGTCACACAGGTGCGAGCCGAGAAACCCGGCGCCGCCGGTCACCAGAACCGTCTTTCGGTCGCGCATCTGCCGTTCCCGCATGGCTTGCCCTCAAATGACCCGCTTCAATTTTTGCCTGTCGATAGTCGATTGGCTCGGCTCGCCGCTCCAAAAGCGATCATCGGGATGCAGGCGATAGGTGCGGTTCCATGCCCTGAGCTGCTCGTCCCAGAGCGCTCGGTAGGTGGAGCCGTCCTGCCCCTCCTTGTTGAGGTTGAGCTCGACCCCGATCGCCATGTAGGCGTCGAGGTTCGTGAGATCGGGCTCGGGGAGCCGCCCGGCCTCGAAGTCGCCCCACATGGTGTGAAACAGTTGCTCGAGGCTCGCGACCAGGCGCGGCGTATCGAAGAGAAGCGAACTCGCGCGGTCCGCGTCGAGCGCGGCCCTGAGGCCGGCAATCTTCTCCCGATCGTTGGCGAGCGCGATAGCCTTGGCGGCATAGTCCGCAGGCGAGCTGCACACGAGGTCGGGTTGCCCCGCGGCACGCACCAGATCCGCGCACACGCGCGCGGCGAAGCTGCGGCCCGGAATGGTCAGCACCGGCACGCCCATCCAGAGCGCGTCCGCCGCCGTCGTGTGCGCACCATAGGGAAACGTGTCGAGGAACACATCCGCCAGCCGGTAGCGCGCGAGGTGCTGGGGGTTCGGCTCCTTTTCCGCGAACACGAGCCGCTCCGGCGCCACGCCGCAGTTCTCCGCCATGGTCCTGAGCCGGGCGTTGGTATCGGCGGTCGCCGACAAAAGCCACAGCACGCTGTTCGGAACTTGCGTCAGGATATGCATCCAGACCTGGAACATCGCCGGCATGTTTTTCTGGCTGCCGTTGAGGCAGCAGAACACGAAGGCATCGTCCGGCAGCCCCTGCTCGGCCCGCGTCGGCATGCGCTCCGCAACCGGCCGCTTGCGGTCGTTCGGCTGGTAGCAGGGCAGCCGCAGCACCTTCTCGGAAAAGTAGATCTCGTCGCCGTCGGGGATGATGTAGGGGTCGGCGATGATGTAGTGGTGGTACGGCGATCCCATCGTGCCGGGAAACCCGAACCAGTTGACGATGATCGGCGCCGGCCTGCGCGCGAATACGGCCGTGCGCGCGTCCCGCGTGAAGCCGTTGAGGTCGATGAGGATATCGATCTCGTCATCGACGATGTGCTTGGCCGCTTCGTCGTCCGTCATCTTGCTGATGTCGGTCCAGCTGTCGACCGCCGCCTGGATCCGCTCGCGTGTCGAGTCCACCCGCGGGATACCGCAGTAATAGGCGTGGATCTCGAAACGCTCCTTGTCGTGCAGCTCCATGACCTCGGCGATGCCGAATCCGACCGCGTGCTCCCTGAGGTCGGAGGAGACGTAGCCGATCCTGAGCTTGCGCTTGTCCTTGCGCCGTCGCCTCGCCTCGAACGAGGGCGGCTCGGCTGCGGGCGCGGCGATGCTGTCGCGCCCGTAGCGGTACGACCGTGCCAGCGCAAACATGGGATCGTCCAGCATCACCGCGGTGGAAAGCGGCGAGATGCCGGCCATGAGCGTCTTCGCCGGCACGCCCTCCCAGCCCTCGATCACCGGCCACTTGCACTGCTTCTGCCTGAGCGCGATCCAGTGCTGGATCACCTCGGGCTGCTCCGCCCTGAGATCGAGCGACTGGCGCAGCACGTCCTCCGCCGCCGTGTCGAGATTGGCGCCTTCGAGCACGCGTCCAAGCTGCTGCAGCACCATGATCTTGTAGCGAATGGCATCGCCTGACACCGACGCCATGCTCTTCACGAGGTCGAACCACTGCTGCACGGCCATCCCGGCCTGCCCGGCGTCCTCGAGCTGACGCCCGAGGTTGATGTAGGCCGGATGAAAGTCGGGCTTGATGCGCGTGCATTCGCGCAGCGCGTTGATGGCCCCCGCCCGGTCGCCCAGTCGCGCCAGGATCACCGAGTGATTGAAATAAACCGCGTGCAGATGCGGGTCGCCCGGATTGAACGCGATCCAGGTCTTGTAGACCTGGCTCGCCTGATCGAGGTTTCCGGACGCCTCGAGGGTCTCGGCCGCCTTGAACAGTTCGCCGATGGGCATGGCCGTCATGCATGAGCTCCGTGTGCAACGCCGAGGCCGCAGCCCCGCCGTGCCAGGCCGGGCGCCCCTCTCGCGCCCGACGTTGTATCAGGAGTCATGAGATCGTGAGCCGCCTCCCCACGCCGCGGCCCGCGGTAATCCACTACGAGTTTGCGGCCGCCACCAGGGCGTTGATCTGATCGATGGACATGGCCTGGATCTGTGTCGCCGTGAACGCATTGGCCTGATCGCTCGACAGCGACCCGATCAGCGCGGTGGACAAACCGGGGAGCGCCGTCACGGCGATCGACGGGATGCCCGTGGTGACGCTCAGGGCGGAGAAGATGTTCGACGCCATCTGAGCCAGCTGAAGCGCGGTGAACGCCGCCACCTGAGCGCTGATCAACGCGCCCATGTCCGTCTCGCTGAGACCGTTGATCGAGGTCGGCGCGATGGCCGCGATCTGGCTCGCGCCGAGCGCCAGCACCTGCGTATCGGTGAGCGCGCCGATCGACGTGCTGTTGAGGCCCGTAATCTGCGAGCCGGAAAGGTCGCTTGCCGTCAGCGCATTGAGCTCCGTCGTGCCGAGCGCATTGAGCTGGGCGATCGTGATGCCCCGCACCTGCGTGGAGCTGAGCCCGCCGAGCTGTGTGGCCGAGAAGTTGCCGAACGCCGTCGTCGTGAGCCCGCTGATCTGCTGGGTCGTGAGCGAGGCGAGCTGCGTCGTGGTCCAGGCCTGCACGTCGGTCGAGCCGAAAGCCCCGAGCGCGGTCGCCGTGAAGGCCCCGATCTGCGTCGCGCTGAGCCCCTGCGCCTGCGTCGTGGACAAGGCCCCGACCGCCGTCGAAGTGAGCCCCGCGATCTGCGAGGTCGCGAGATTGTTGACGTCGAGCGCCTGCAGCTCGGTCGAGCCCAGGCTGTTGAGCTGGCTTGTCGTCAGGCCGCGGATCTGCGTTGTCGTCAGCGCGCCGAGCTGGGTTACGGAGAAGTCTGCGAGACCGCCGGTCGTAAGGCCACCGAGCTGCTTTGCCGAGAGCGCCGCTAGCTGCGTCGTGGACCAGCCTTGCACCTCGTCCGAGCTCAGAGCCTCGACGCCGGCCGTCGTCAGCGCGGTGATCTGTGCTTCGAGCAGCGCCTGCGCCTGGGTCGTCGACAGAGCATCGACCGTCGTTGCCGTCAGTCCGGCCACCTGCGCCGTCGAAAGATCGACGACGTTGAGGGCGTTGAGCTGCGTCGTCGTGATGGTGTTGAGCTGCGTCGTCGTAAGTCCGCGCAGCTGCGTCGTCGTCAGCTGGCCGAGCTGGGTGTCGGAAAGGCTGCCGAGCGCCGTGGTCGACAGGGCGCTGAGCTGCTTGGTTGTAAGAGCCCCGAGCTGCGTCGTGCTCCACGCCTGCACGTCCGTCGAGTCGAGCGCCCCGAGCCCTGTCGCCGTCAAGGCGCCGATCTGCGTCGCGGACAGACCCTGAACCTGCGTCGAGGTCAGGTTGCCGACCGCCGTGACGTCGAGACCGACGATCTGCGCCGTCGACAGGTCGTTGACGTTGAGCGCCCCAAGCTCCGTTGTCCCGAGGCCGTTGAGCTGCGTCACGGTGAGGCCGCGCAGCTGCGTCGTGGAGAGCTGGCCGATCTGGGTCGCCGAGAAATCGGCGATCGCCGAAGTCGTGAGACCGCCGAGCTGCTTGGATGAGAGCGCCCCTAGCTGCGTCGTGGACCAGCCCTGCACTTCGTCCGAGCTCAGCGCCTCGACGCCCGTCGTCGTCAGGTTGGCGATCTGATCCGAGGTCAGGGCCTGCGCCTGCGTCGTCGAAAGCGCGTCGACGGTGGTGGCGTTCAAGCCCTTGATCTGTGTGGTCGACAAGTCGACGACGTTGAGCGCGTTGAGCGCCGTGGTCGAGATGCTGTTGAGTTGCGTCGCCGTGAGACCGCGTAGCTGCGTCGAGGTGAGCTGGCCGAGCTGCGTATCGGAGAAGTTGCCGATCGCAGTCGTCGAGAGCCCGGCGAGCTGCTTGGTCGAGACCGAGTTGAGCTGCGTCGTGCTCCAGGCCTGGACGTCCGTCGAGTCGAGCGCACCGAGGCCAGTCGTGCTCAATGCCGCGATCTGCGTCACCGAAAGCCCCTGCGCCTGCGTGGACGATAGATTGCCCACGGCTGTGGCATTGAGGCCCGCGATCTGTGCCGTCGCGAGGTCGTTGACGCTGAGCGCCTCGAGCTCCGTCGCGCCCAGCGTGTTGAGCTGGGTTATGGTGAGACCGCGTAGTTGCGTCGTCGAAAGCTGGCCGAGCTGGGTCGCGGAGAAGTCAGCGATCGCCGCCGTCGAAAGGCCCGCGAGCTGCTTCGAGGAAAGCGCCCCGAGCTGCGTTGTCGACCAGCCCTGCACCTCGTCCGAGCTCAAGGCGTCGACGCCGGTCGTCGTCAGAGCCGCGATTTGCAGCGTCGTCAGCCCCTGCGCCTGTGTCGTCGACAGAGCATCCACCGTCGTCGCCGTCAGGCCCGCGATCTGCAGCGTCGAGAGATCAGCCACGTTGAGCGCGTTGAGCTGCGTGGTGGTGATGGTGTTGAGCTGCGTCGCCGTAAGCCCGCGCACCTGCGTCGTGGTGAGCTGGCCGAGCTGCGTTTCGGACAGGACGCCAAGCGCCGTGGTCGAGAGCGCGGCGAGTTGCTTGGTCGAGATGGCGCCGAGCTGCGTCGTCGACCATGCCTGAACGTCGGTCGAGTCCAGCGCGCCGAATGCCGTCGCCGTAAGCACGCCGATCTGTGTCGCCGACAAGGCCTGCGCCTGCGTCGAGGATAGGTTGCCGATGGCCGTAGCGTTGAGACCCGCGATCTGCGCCGTCGAGAGATCGTTGACGCTCAAAGCCTCGATCTCGGTGGCCCCGAGGCTGTTGAGCTGCGCTGTCGTGAGCCCGCGCAGCTGTGTCGTCGACAGACCGCCGAGTTGCGTTGCCGAGAAGTCGGCGATCGCCGTCGCACTGAGCGTGCCGAGCTGCTTCGCCGTCACGGCCGCCAGCTGCGTCGTGGACCAGCCCTGCACCTCGTCCGAGCTCAAGGCATCGAGCCCCGTCACGGTAAGAGCAGCGATCTGCGCCGTCGTGAGCGACTGCGCTTGCGTCGTCGAGAGAGCATCAACGGTCGTGGCCGTGAGGCCGACGATCTGCGCCGTCGAAAGATCGGCGACGCTGAGTGCGTTGAGCTGGGTTGTCGTGATCGTATTGAGCTGCGTCGTCGTCAGTCCGCGCAGCTGCGTCGACGTGAGCTGACCAAGCTGCGTGTCGGAGAGGTTGCCGAGCGCGGTGGTGCTCAAGGCAGCGAGCTGCTTGGTCGTGATCGCGCCGAGCTGGGTGGTGCTCCAGGCTTGGACGTCGGTTGAATCGAGCGCGCCGAGGCCAGTTGCGGTGAGAGCCGCGATCTGCGTTGCGGCCAGCCCCTGCGCCTGCGTCGAGGACAGGTTGCCGATGGCGGTAGCATCGAGACCCGCGACCTGCGTCGTGGCGAGGTCATTGACGCTGATCGCCTCGAGTTCCGTCGCGCCGAGACTGTTGAGCTGCGTGACGGTCAGTCCGCGCAGCTGTGTCGTCGAGAGCCCGCCGATCTGCGTAGCGGAGAAGTCGGCGATGGCGCTCGTTGTGAGCGCTGCGAGCTGCTTCGAGGAAACGGCGGCGAGCTGCGTCGTCGACCATCCCTGCACCTCGTCCGAGCTCAAGGCCTCGAGGCCCGGCGTCGTCAGGTTGGCGATCTGCTCGGCCGTCAGCGCCTGAGCTTGGGTGGTCGAGAGCGCCTCGACGGTCGTCGAGTTCAGCCCCTTGATCTGCGTGCTCGAGAGGTCGGCGACGTTGAGCGCGTTGAGCTGCGTCGTCGTGATCGTATTGAGTTGCGTCGCCGTCAGCCCGCGCACCTGCGTCGTGGTGAGCTGGCCGAGCTGCGTGTCGGAGAAGTGACCGATCGCGGTCGTCGAGAGCGCGGCGAGCTGCTTCGTCGTGACGCTATTGAGCTGCGTCGTGCTCCACGCCTGCACGTCCGTCGAGTCGAGAGCCCCGAGACCGGTCGCCGTGAGCGCCCCGATCTGCGTGACGGAGAGCGCCTGCGCCTGCGTCGACGACAGGTTGCCGATCGCCGTGGCGTCGAGGCCCGCAATCTGTGCCGTCGCGAGATCGTTGACGCTCAGCGCCTCGAGCTCCGTCGCGCCCAGCGAGTTGAGCTGGGTGACGGTGAGGCCGCGCAGCTGCGTCGTCGTGAGACCCGCGAGCTGCGTCGCCGAGAAATCGCCGATCGCCGAGGTGGTGAGGCCCGCCAGCTGCTTGGAAGAGACGGCCGCCAGCTGCGTGGTACTCCAGCCCTGCACCTCGTCCGAGCTCAAGGCCTCGAGACCCTGCGTCGTAAGGTTTGCGATCTGGTCGACGGTGAGAGCTTGCGCCTGCGTGGTGGAGAGCGCCTCGACCGTCGTGGCGGTGAGGCCCTTGATCTGCGTGCTCGAGAGATCTTCGGCGTTGAGCGCATTGAGCGCTGTCGTCGTGATCGTGTTGAGCTGGGTTGCCGTCAGTCCGCGCAGCTGCGTGGACGTGAGATCCCCGAGCTGCGTTTCCGAGAAGTTGCCGAGCGCGGTTGTGCTCAAGCCGGCGAGCTGCTTCGTCGTCACCGCATTGAGCTGCGTCGTCGTCCAGGCCTGAATATCGGTGGAATCGAGCGCCCCGAGGCCTGCGGTGGTCAAGGCCGCGATCTGCGTGACGGAGAGCGCCTGCGCCTGCGTCGAGGACAGGTTGCCGACCGCCGTGGCGTTGAGGCCCGCGATCTGGCTCGTGGCGAGGTCATTGACGCTCAGCGCCTCGAGCTCCGTCGCGCCCAGCGAGTTGAGCTGCGTCGTGGTGAGCCCGCGCAGCTGCGTCGTCGAGAGCCCGCCGAGCTGCGTTGCCGAGAAGTCGCTAATCGCCGAGGTGGTGAGGCCCGCCAGCTGCTTGGAAGAGACGGCCGCCAGCTGCGTGGTACTCCAGCCCTGCACTTCGTCTGAGCTCAACGCCTCGACGCCCTGCGTCGTCAGGTTGGCGATCTGATCGACCGTCAACGCTTGCGCCTGGGTCGTCGAGAACGCCTCGACCGTGGTGGCGGTCAGGCCCTTGATCTGCGTCGTCGAGATGTCGGCGATGTTGAGCGCGTTGAGCGCCGTCGTCGTGATCGTGTTGAGCTGCGTCACCGTGAGGCCACGCACCTGCGTCGAGGTCAATTGCCCGAGCTGCGTATCGGAGAAATTGCCGAGGGCCGCTGTACTGAGTGCAGCGAGCTGCTTCGTCGTCACCGCATTGAGCTGCGTCGTCGTCCAGGCCTGGACATCGGTGGAATCGAGCGCGCCGAGGCCCGTCGCGCTCAAGGCAGCGATCTGCGTCACGCTGAGGCCCTGCGCCTGCGTCGACGAAAGGTTGCCGATGGCGGTGGCGTTGAGGCCCGCGATCTGCGTCGTCGCCAGGTCATTGACGCTGATCGCCTCGATCTCCGTGGCACCAAGCGTGTTGAGCTGCGTCGTGGTGAGTCCGCGCAGCTGCGTCGTCGACAGCCCCCCGAGCTGAGTTGCGGAGAAGTCGGCGATGGCGCCGGTCGAAAGCGCCGCGAGCTGCTTCGATGAGACGGCGGCGAGCTGTGTCGTCGACCAGCCCTGCACCTCGTCCGAGCTCAGCGCCTCGAGGCCCGTCGCCGTCAGAGCCGCGATCTGGTCCGTGGTGAGCCCCTGCGCCTGGGTCGTCGACAGCGCGTCGATGGTCGTCGCGTTGAGGCCCTTCATCTGCGTCGTCGAGAAATCGGCGACATCGATGGCGTTGAGCTCGGTCGTCGACAGAAGATTGATCTGCGTGGTCGTGAGGCCGCGCACCTGCGTCGACGTGAGGTTCGTGAGCTGCGTCTCGGAGAGATTGGAGAGCGCCGTCGCCGTGAAGGCGGCAAGCTGCTTGGACGAGATCGCGCCGAGCTGGGTCGCATCCCAGGCCTGCAGCTCCGTCGAGCCCATCGCCTCGAAGGCGTAGGCCTGCAGCGCGGAAATCTGATTGGTCGTGAAGGCGGCCGTCTGCGTATCGAGAAGCGACGTGATCGCAGCGGCGTTCATGCCCTTGACCGCCGTCGTGGAGAACCCGGTGACCTGCGTCGCATCGAACGCCTGCAGGTCGGTCGACTCCATGGCGTTGATCTGCGTCGCCGTCAGCGCGCCGATCTGGGTCGTCGAAAGATCCGCGATGTCGGTGGGCGTGAGCTGTTGGATCGCCGTCGTCGAAAGGCCTGCAATCTGCTTCGTGGTCAGGTTGCCGATGATCGACATTGTGAATCTCTCCTGGGCGCGACGGCACAAGCGGATGAGTTCGAGCACTCCCGGCTCGAGACTGACGCGACGCTGAAGCCTGGATCACGCCACAGAAACTTGCGGAACAACGCACGCTCGGAGGTTCGGCGCTTCACGCATCCGCGCACGCCACCGCTGCTGGGCGCGCGCTTCGCGACGATCTCGCGGGGTGCGGGCTCGCGCCGGCAAAGGCGCGCAACGACGTCCCGTGCGTGCTAACGCACAGCCCGAACGTCGATTGTCTGTAGCCCCCCAAAAGAAACCGCCGATAAGCGGCGCCACGAGATGGACTCAATCTCGCCGGCGCGAGCATTAGCATGATTCGCCATGTCCGCCCGGGCGTGCCAGCCGGCGGCGATGGGCCATCGCCACGCGCGCCAGAGACTCAAAGCAACCAAACACAATGCTTTAAAGAACGCATGCGGAGCGCCGATTTCATACGGGTTTTCTCAGAATGAGCTCGCGTCCCGTGAGCACTTCGCCGCAGTGCGTATTCCCTTCGGCGAACCGTTTCCCCGCCGCGTGTCGCCGGATTGCAACGCTCCTCTGCGCCTCGCGCTACGGTGACGGTACTTGCGTCGGAGCGCCGCCGCCACCCGCCTCGGGAGAAGCGCTGCCGCCGGACGCCGCGGCCTCTCCGGACTGCGGCTTGCAGGGCTTGCCGCTGATCGTGCAGGTCTCGATCGTCTCTCCGGGCATCTGTTTGCACGCGATGCGTCCGTCCGCGAGGTCCATGTTCGACCATTCGGCGCCGAACGTGTCGGAAACCTCCTTGCTCCAGATGGGCCGTGCCAGCGATTGGATCTCGATCCATCTCTGGCTTTGCTCGGCGTTGCTCGTCGCGGGTGGATCGTTGTTCCGCTGCACGGTCACGCTGTGCGACGCGATCAGGCACGCCTTGCTGCCGTCCTTCGATGCCGGATCGATGACCGCCTCGGGTTTCGCCAATGCCTTGCAGGGCGTCGCCGAAATCGTGCATGTGCCGCCCGAGCAGGTGCGGGTGAAATCTTTCGCGCTATCCAGTACCGACCACTCATCCGTGTACTTGGCGCGTGCCTGCTTCTCCCACTCGTAGCGCAGGATGACATCCTTGTGATCGTAGAGGTCACCACGCAATTGGCTGGACACCTCGACGGGCTCGTCGGCGCATTCGACGCCGCCGGGCGCCTGGGCAGACGGCGCCGTCGTCGTCCTGCCCTCTGGCGTGTCCCCGCTGCCAGGCGCGCGCGCGGCCGACCCGTCGCTCGGCGCGGGATTGGCGGCCGCAAGCAGCTCTTGCGCTATTGGCACGGACACCGCGAAGATGGTGAGGCAGAACAAGGCCACGAACAGCCAGCGCGACACGCCGCTGAACCACCTCTCGAGGGGCCAGCTCGCCGACGGCTTGTGCCGGCTCCAGTCGGAGACAAAGCCCGCCACGTCGTCGATGACACGTCCGCTCTTGTAGTAGTAGCAATGCGCGATCTCCTGCCTGCGCCAGGCCTCGGGTGAGATGAACAGGAAGCGCAGCATGGAGCTGTCGTTGGCGCGCCGCGTGACGGTGATGCGATTGGCCATGGTCCAGGCCATGCTCTCGCTGCCGAACACGATCCCAGATCCCCTGAGCTTCATGCTGGCGAGCCAGACGAGGCCAACGGCGATCAAAATGAACGGCATGAGGAAGAGAAGCACGATCCAGATGGCCCCAGCCAGCGCCGCGGGCACATAGGACACGAGATCGCGCACATTGGGCGCATCGCCGAGCATCAGGTTGGTCTCGACGCCGAACACCCCCGACCACACGGCGGCGGGATAGAATGTCAGCACATCCATGAGCTCGACGAAGCGCCGGTTGTGCTCCGGATTGCTGGAGAGCGCCGAGATGCCGATCGTACTGAGCAGGCTGCCGTCGAAGGCGGCGTGGTTGATGGCTTCGATGGCGATGATTGGCGTCAGGATGACGCCGAGCGCCAGCACGCACGCCGCCGTGAGCCCCAGCGTCTGCACGAGCCAGGTGAGCGCGCCGAAGATGCGAAGATGGAGCCCCGCCTCGTCGCCGAGCGTATGGTAGCTCAAGTAGGGGACCGGCCGGTCCTCCCGCGGGTCGAATTTGCGCGGCAGGAGCTCCTTGAGCGCGACCACCTTGTTCTCGATCCACTCGAGAAACCTGCCCGGCAGCGTCACGATGAGGAGCCAGACCAGCACCGCCGGCACGAGAACCTGCACCCAGCCAAGGAAGGTCGGATCGACGAGGAAGGGAAGGAAGCGTTTCACGGCGGGCGGGCCGCCCCCGAGATAAGCCACGTAGTAGACGATGATCAGCGCCAGAAGCGCGATTTTCACCGCGACCAGGAGCATCGACACGACGAAAAGGGTTTGCCCGTCGCCGAACCAGCGCTCGGTTCGCTTGCGAATGATAAATGCAAGAAACCGCGTAACGAACAAATAGAGCGCTATCGGCCATAGGAGCGAGAAAGCGATGCCCTCGAGCGATTTGCCTTCGGGGGTCGGAACCTGGTCCGGAAGATCTGACAGCGTGGTGTCGATGACGCCCGGCGCCACGAGGTTGCTGGCCCAGATGCCGAACAGGATCAGAAGCGGGATGAAGAAAAGCGCGCGGTACACCCACACGCCGATCTTGGCGGTGAGCAGCCCGCCGCGCCTCGGCTCGAAGCGCACGAACGGGCTTCCGAAGGTGATGACCCCGTCGGGCCGGGGAACGTGGCTCGGCCCCACCTTTCCATGGCGCGCACGCATGCACGTCATGCATTTGTCGTCGTGGCGGAACTCCGCCTCGTCGCTCGGATCGTAGTAGTCGAAATCCTTGTCCCACAGGTTCATGGCGAGGCGCGAGATCGTCCCGCCGTGGCTGTGCCCGACGACGAACACACCGTCGTAGTAGTCGCGGCCCTTCTCCTTGTAGCTCTCGGTCAGATCCGCCTCGATGTGCTTCTTGAGGCCGATCGCGCCCATGCGGCGCTCTTCGTGACTGTTGCCGCCCGACCACTCGTACTGGGAGTGATCCTCCTTGTTGAAGGCGATACCCTTTTCGAGAAGGCGAAGTCTGAGGCGATGCACGAAGGCGCGGGCGTCCTCCTCCTTCGCCTCCTCGTCCGGCCAGTTGTCCCATTCCGCCTCGTTCGCGAACGTGCCGTGCACGGTGTAGACCTTGATGCGACGGCCAGCGCCGGCGGGCTTGGCGGCCGGCGGCGCCTCGGGTGGCGGCAGGACGGGCGCAAGATTGTCCGGCAGGTACGTGATGCTGCGTGACGATACCGGAGCCAGCTCGATCACCCGGCGGCCGTAGCGCTGCGTGACGCTGTCGTGCACGCTTTCGTTGATCGACACCTCGCCCTTGGGCAGCTTGCCGGAGCGCCACGTGCCGATGAGGCGCCGACGCCACGCCGGGATCGCCTCCACCGTCTGCTTGACGAGGCGCACGAAGGGAAAAAGGCCGCTCCAGAAGAAGATCCAGCCATGCGCGCTCCCGTGCTGGGGCCCGAGCGGATCGGGTCGCGTTGTCGCTGCGAGCGCCTCGCTGTTGAAGGCGAGACCGGTCGTGGCCGTGGCCCGTTCTGCCATCCAGCGCAGCGCAATGTCGGAGAGCGCCGTCTCCCGGAAGCCGCCGCCGACGTCGCAGTGCGTGCCCGGGAACCACACCTGCTCGATGGTCTGATTGGGAGGCAAGGCACCCCCTTCCGGAAGCGTCCACAGTGTCGGGCGGAACGGCCCGCGCAGCTCATCGACCGAAAGCGCGTGCAGCCCCACTTCGAGCCCCTCGACGGGATGCGTGTTCGGCAGCGAGAAGCGCCGCCCGAAGAGGCCGGTCGTGAAGAAGGGATTGCCGAGATTGCCGACCGTGTCCCAGACGCCGACGCATTTGATGCGCACGGGGTAATGCGCGAGCCCGCGCAGCTCCGCGATGGCGCGCTCGTCGCGCTTGCGCGCGCTCTGTCGGTAGATCTCCCACGCTTTCGCAAACGGAAAGTCCGTGCCGCTCTTGGCGATGCCGAACAGCGAGATGAACCCCGAGAGGCGCCGCGCCTCGAACGCGCCGCGCGAAAATCCGAACAGGAACACGTCGTCCCCCGGCTCGTAGTCGGTGGAAAGGTGCTCGAATGCCTTGTCGATGCGGTTCGAGACGCCGTAGCCAACCGCCCCTTTGAGAAACTGCGCCCGCTCACCGGGCGTCGAGGCGATGCCCTGCACGTAATGCACGATCTGACGGACGCCGTGAGCGTCGGCAGCCGAGATCAGATCGGAGAACTTGGCGACGTTCGTGTCCGAGCGGCGCGAGGTTTTGGTGTTCCAGGTCCCGTCCAGGCAAATGATGACGCGCTTCAAAGGACGCCCCCCATACAAAACACTTTGAAAGCAAACGCACCTCGGACGCTCACCGGCACCATCGGCTGCCCGGCGAAACGACGTAGGTCCAACAGATGAAATTCCGCCCCGAAGTCCCCAGCTTCTTGGCGCGACAATGCTATATCTGTGGGCAGAGGAGGGCAAGGGAGCGCCGCGTCACGCCGAGCGATTGACACACCGGATAATCGCGGTTGCGATATAATGGCAGCATTGCCCGCGGGGCGCCGGCCTGTCGTGAGTGCCGACCCGTCGGACGTTGCAGCGCAGCGACACCGGCAACCGCGAACTTTGCGCGCGGAGAACCGCAGATGAGCAGGATTGCCCTGACGTGCGCGCTCATTGTGCTGAGCCTCGTCGTCGCCATGACGCCGGCGGCCCGCGCCACCATCCAGGACGAGAGCTGCGTCTATCCCGACGTCGAGTACCCCATCCCCTGTGACGACGACGACGATTAACCCAGCACCAACAGCGATGCCATGCTGCACATGGGCGGAGAGGGGGCAGCGACGGACGCCACGCAAGCGCAACGTCATCCCCGCGAAGGCGGGGATCTGTCCAAGCTGGAATTTGATCCCGACGCCGCCAAGCCATCCGAGCCCCCTTCGGCTTGGATGGATCCCCTCCCAAGGCGGGGATGACGGAGGCTTTAGGATGACGCGCCGCCGTCCGGTGTCTCGCCCTTCTTCAAGGTCGAGCCCGCTTCCTTGAATTTCATGAGGTGCGCATCGTCCGCCGAGCCCTTGGTCTCCGCGACGACGCCGAACTCCAGCGGCTCGTCTTGCGCGTAGCGCTTGCCGAGGCGATAGGCGATCTCGGCGCGCGCCGTCTCGACGCCGAGATAGAACGCGTGGCCGGCGTCTGCCCGCGTGTCGAGGTGCGGATAGAGCTGGAACGGGTCGTCCGACACGTGATGTCCGTTCTTGTTGTAGATGTGCACACCGTCCTCCGCGACCTCGATCCGGTAGTTGGCATCGCGGATCTCGGGGGCCAGCGCCCGGATCTCGTCCGGCGTCGAGGCGAACCCGCGGCGGTCGCGCAGCGCCATCAGCCCGCCGCCGAAACCCTGCGGCAGCGAGCCCGCCTTTTTGGCCGCATAGAACTCGCGCCGCGCCCGGTCGAACTCGCGGATCGCCGTGCGGGCGTGCGGGCTCACCTGCACCGCGAGCACCGCCGTGATGTCGAGCTCCGAGCAGAGGCCCATGAGAATGGCGTTGATGCCGGTCGTGTCCGCGTCCGTGAGCTCGGTCACGTTGCCGATGCCCATCAGGATCGGCACCTCCGGCCGCCGCCGCCTGAGATCGACATAGCGCGCGACCGACGCGGCGAAGCCGTAGTGGATCGGATCGAGGATCGGATCGGCGTAATAGGGCTTCCCCTTGGCGATCATGATGTCGATGACGCGGTCGAGCGAGTCCATGTCCGCCGCGCCCGCCGACACCAGGATCGGCACCGCCGGACCCTCGTCGGCGATGGCGATGTTCGTCTCGGAGAGGCTCAGCAGAAAATCGGCGCCCGCTTTCGTCGCCCGCGACAGCTCCTCCGAGCTGAAGGAATCGACGCTGACCCGCACCCCATCCGCATGCAGCGCCGCGATCGCCTCTTCGAGATGTGGAAACGGGCTGTCCGGCAGGCAGCCGAGGTCGATCACGTCCGCGCCGTCGGCCCGGAGCTTGCGTGCGCGCAGCACGATCTCGGCCGGCGTCATCAGGGTTGCATCGACGATCTCGGCGAAGATCGTCATGTTGTGCTGGGAGAGGTCGACCTTCTCCTTGGCGTGACCGAGATATTCAGGCAGGTCCGCCACCTCGTCGGGCCCGCGCTCGAAGCGCGTCCCGAAGAAATCCGACAGACGCTCGAGGTCGCCGCGAAACCGCCCCGGCATGACCACGCGGTCCGCTCCTTCCGGCAGCTTCAGGCGCCGCTCGACGATCTCGGTCGTCATGAGCGCCGCCACTTTGACGCCGACGTTGGCCACCACCGGCTCGAGATCGTCACTCGCCACCTGCTCGGCGACCCGCTTGACGCGTGGCTCCGCAAGCGAACCCGTAACGAACACCACCCTCTCCGCCATCGGCGTCTCTCGATCCTTCTGTCGATGCCGGCGAGTATGGCACGGATCGGCGGCAAGCGCCCCAGCGCCAACCGGCCTTAACTATTCCGCGGCGGACTTTCTCTCGGCGACGGCCTTGAAGAAGTCCTGGCGCCACACGGCGACGCCCTCGCGGATGGCCTGAGTGACCGCAGCCCCCACGGCTTCGCCGATCGCCGTGTGCATCCCCGCGAAGCGCTCCGGCTCCTCGCCGAGCGGCGCCGCGACGACGATGCAGTCCGTCCCGCTCCCGGTCACGAGCGCGCCCCCAATTTCAACTCTGGCGTCGACAATCGCCGCCGTGCGCGCCTCCGCCACGATCGAGACCGTCTCCACGAACGCCCCGTCCGAAAGCGGACGCCCCACATGCAGGAGAATGTTGACCGTGCCCGGCAGCCACACCGGATCGCGCGAGCGCTGCCCCACGCGCTCCCCGTTGGAGAGCCCGACCGTCGCCAGACACGTCGCGGCATCGCCTTCGACCGTCGCCTGGGCCAGGTGGTAGCGCGTGATATCGCGCGACGTGACCAGCAGAACGGCGTCGCCGAGATCGGCGTCCCCCATCAGCCGCGCGAGGCTCGTGCGCGGGTCCTCGGTCGGCGGAAGGTCGGCGTTGCGCACCTCGCGCCACGCTACCCGCTGCGCCACCTGGAAACCGGGTTTCGTAAGCGACCACGAGAGCATCCGCTGTGGCGCCGCGAACGAGGCGACGAGATGCGGCGGCCGGCAGGAAAGTGCGAACGGCAGGTTCAAGGAGACCCTCGGTCCACGGCGCGTGGACATTGCGCAAAGGAGGCCGCGACCTTCCGCACAAAAGAGAGACCGGTCAAGCCGGCCAGCGAGCCGGGGACAGCGAGCCGGCGGAACCGCACCCGTTATTTGTTAGGAATCGTTCGCAACTAGATTGACTCCGCCCGCGCCGGCCCTATAGTTGCTTGATCGGCCTGACCCGGAGCTTTGATGCGGCAAGATGCAAACCACGGCGCGCGGCACACCGTCCTCCGCGCGGCGCTCGCTACGATTGCGGCCCTCGCCTTCGCGCTGGCCGGCTGCGGACCGTCCGACGATCAGGCCGAGGGGAAAAATGGCGAGCCCGCCAAGTTCCGTGTCGTGACCACCTTCACCGTCATCGAGGACATCGCCCAGAACGTCGCCGGCGACGCGGCCGTCGTCGAAAGCATCACCAAGCCCGGCGCCGAGATCCACGACTACCAGCCGACACCGCATGACATTGTGAAAGCCCAGGCGGCCGATCTCGTGCTGTGGAACGGCATGAACCTCGAGCGCTGGTTCGAGCGCTTCTTCGACAACGTGAAGGACGTGCCGAGCGCCGTCGTCAGCGAGGGCGTCGTGCCCATGGGCATCGCCGAGGGTCCCTACACCGGCAAGCCCAACCCGCATGCCTGGATGTCGCCCTCGAACGCGCTCATCTACATCGAGAACATCCGCAAGGCTTTCGTCGCCCACGATCCCGCCAACGCCGCGACCTATGACGCCAACGCCGCCGCCTACGCAGCCAGGATCAAGGCCCTCGACGGCCCCCTCCGCGAGCGCTTCGCCGCCGTGCCCGAGGCCCAGCGCTGGCTCGTGACCAGCGAAGGCGCGTTCAGCTACCTCGCCCGCGACTACGGCATGCGCGAAGCCTTTCTCTGGCCCATCAACGCCGACGAGCAGGGCACGCCCCAGCAGGTGCGCAAGGTCATCGACCTCGTGCGCGCCAACGCCATCCCCGTGGTCTTCAGCGAGAGCACCGTCTCCGACAAGCCCGCGCGCCAGGTGGCGAAGGAAACCGGCGCCCGCTACGGCGGCGTCCTCTATGTCGACAGCCTGAGCACCGCCGGCGGCCCCGTGCCGACCTACATCGACCTCCTGCGCGTCACCGTCGAGACGATTGCCGAGGGCTTCACCTCTTGAGGCCACCCTCGATCAGCGCCGAAGACCTCACCGTCATCTATCCCAACGGACACGTCGCGCTGAAGGACGTCACCTTCCAGCTGGAAGCCGGCACGATCTGCGGGCTCGTCGGCATCAACGGCAGCGGCAAGTCCACGCTCTTCAAGTCCATCATGGGCTTCGTCCGCCCGAGCGCCGGATCCGTCCGCATCGCCGGCCTCCCCGTCGACGAGGCTCTGAAGCGCAACCTCGTCGCCTACGTGCCCCAGAGTGAGGACGTCGACTGGAACTTTCCGGTCCTGGTCGAGGACGTCGTGATGATGGGCCGCTATGGCCACATGGGCTTCCTGCGCCTCGCCTCCGACGCCGACCGGGTGAAGGTCGACGACGCCCTCGAGCGCGTCGGCATGACGGCCTTCCGCAGCCGCCAGATCGGCGAGCTGTCCGGCGGTCAGAAGAAACGCGTCTTCCTCGCCCGCGCGATTGCCCAGGAAAGCCCGATCATCCTCCTCGACGAGCCGTTCACCGGCGTCGACGTCAAGACCGAGACCGCCATCATCGACCTCATGCGCGACATGAGGGCGCGCGGCCACCTGATGCTCGTCTCCACCCACAATCTCGGCAGCGTGCCCGACTTCTGCGATTCTGTGATCCTCATCAATCGCACGCTGCTTGCGGTCGGTCCCACCGGCGAAACATTCACGCAGGCCAATCTCGCCAAGGCCTTCGGCGGTGTGCTGCGCCACTTCAAGCTCGCCGGCTCCGCACTGCACGACGACGACGACCGCCGCGCCGTCACCGTGCTCACCGACGACGAGCGCGCGCTCGTGTTCTACGGCGAGCAGGAGCCGGACGGCGACGACGAGGGCGGCAACGAGAGCGACCGGGACAACAGCCCGGAGCCCGGCAAGCCATGAGCGAGCTTCTCGTACCCTTCCAATACGACTACATGCTGAAAGCCATGTGGGTGAGCGGGCTCGTCGGCGCCACATGCGCCTTTCTGTCGGCCTTCCTCATGCTCAAGGGCTGGTCGCTGATGGGCGACGCGCTGGCCCATTCCATCGTGCCGGGCGTGGCCGGTGCCTATCTCTTGGGTATCCCGTTTGCCGCCGGCGCTTTCGTCGCCGGCTTCCTCGCCGCCATCGCCATGTGGTTCGTCCGCCAGCAATCGAAGCTGCGCGAGGACGCCGTGATCGGCATCGTGTTTTCGTCCTTTTTTGCCGCCGGCCTCTTGCTCGTTTCCATAAATCCGACCGCCGTCAACGTGCAGTCGATCGTGCTCGGCAACATCCTCGGCATCTCCGACGCCGACGCGCTCCAGGTGGTCGTCATCGCCGCCGTCACGCTCGCCGTGCTTACGGCCAAGTGGAAGGACCTGATGCTCGTCTTCTTCGACGAGACGCAGGCGCGCTCCGTCGGCATGAGCCCGGTGGGCCTCAAGCTCCTGTTCTTCACGCTGCTCAGCGCGTCCACCGTCGCCGCGTTGCAGACCGTCGGCGCGTGCCTCGTCATCGCCATGGTGGTGACGCCGGGCGCCACGGCCTACCTGCTGGCGGACCGATTCGACCGTCTCCTGATCCTGAGTATCGTCATCGGCGCCGTGACCAGCGTTGTCGGCGCCTACATCAGCTACTTCCTCGACGGCGCCACGGGCGGCGTCATCGTCGTGCTGCAGACCCTTCTGTTCCTGACCGCCTTCGTCTTCGCCCCGAAGCACGGCCTGCTCGCAAGCCGCCGCAGCGCCGCGGCGGCCGAGCAGGCGACGGAAGGCAGCGTGTGATGGAAAGCGTGATCGATTTCTTCGCCACGCCACTGTCCTACGCCTTCATGCAGCGCGCTCTCATCGTCGCCGTCCTCGTCGGCGCCGTCTGCTCCGTGCTCTCCTGCTATCTCGTGCTGCGCGGCTGGTCGCTGATGGGCGACGCCATCTCGCACGCCGTGCTGCCGGGCATCGTGGCGGCCGTTGTGCTCGGCATCCCCATCGCCATTGGCGCCTTCGCCTCCGGCCTCGCCTGCGCCCTCCTCACCGGCTACCTGAAGGAGAACAGCCGCGTGAAGGAGGATACCGTCATGGGCATCGCCTTCTCCGGCATGTTCGGCCTCGGCCTCGTGTTGATGACCAAGATCGAGACCGACCAGCACCTCCTGCACATCCTGTTCGGCAACATGCTGGGCGTGACCTGGCGCGATGTCATCGAGACGGCCCTTGTCGCGGGCCCGACCCTGCTCATCGTGCTCGCCAAGCGGCGCGATCTCCTGCTCTACTGCTTCGATCCACAGCACGCGCGCGCCATCGGGCTCCCCGTGCGCCTCATTCACTACGGGCTGCTCGTGCTGCTGGCGCTCACCATCGTCGCCTCGCTCAAGGCAGTGGGCGTGATCCTCGTCGTCGCCATGCTGGTCACGCCCGGCGCCACGGCCTATCTGCTGACCGACCGCTTCGAGCGCATGCTCGCCGTCTCGGCCACCGTGGCCATCGCCGCGAGCGTGCTCGGCACGCTTCTGAGCTTCCACATCGACGGCGCGACGGGTCCCTGCATCGTCCTCATCGAGACCGCCTGCTTCCTCGCCGCCTTCCTCTTCGCGCCGCGCACGGGCCTCCTGCGCAGCCGGATCGAGCCCGCCGCTGAAACACCCCCGGCCTGAGGTTCAGATCGCGGTGCCGTTAAGGAAGATGAACCCGGAATAGCCGCTGCGCACCTCGCGCTCGACAATGCCGATCAGCTCCGCTTTGACGCTGCTGGCGTGCTGCTTGAAGACACGCTCGATGGAGTCAGGCGAGAGCTTCAGCACCGGAAACGGCCGGTCGGCCACGACGTAGCCGCCCGAGCGCACCAGGAAGGCCGCGGCGAGCGTCCCGCCGGGCTTGACCGAGCGCGCGAAGGCGGCGCAGGCCGCCTCGAACTCGTCCTGCCGCTCCGTGATCGACTCGGCGCAGAAGAACATCGTGGCCGCGTCCCACGTGCGGGGCGGCAGATCGAACACCGATCCCTGCGTGATGGTGCTTTTTTCGCGCAACGTGGGGATCGGATTGTCCGGCAGGCTCCATCCCGGCCCATAGGCCTCGCGCGCCCACTCCCAGTAGGTGCGCCACTGCGGGCGCATGTCGTCGCTCTCGAGCTCGCGCTGCACCCAGGCGACATTCGTCGCCGCGTACTCCCATGCGGTGAGCCGCTTGGCGCGTCCGATCGCGCAGAAGAACGGAATGAGGTTCGGCCCCGTGCCGACATCGACGATGTCGAGCCCTTCCGCGGGAGGCGCAGACTTGAGCGCCTCGACCGCGTACCGCATCACGAGTTTATCGTCGGGATGCGGATCGCTGTAGTAGTGCTGGAAGTAGGCCTCGGAATCGAACAGATTCCATTGGTATTCGGCGTTGCCGTGGCCTTGCCCGTCGCTGTCCTTGTCGAGCATTTCTCCCCCGAGTCACGCTTTTCGCGAATCCGACCCGAGAGAGAAATCGCAATGCGCCGCGAAAATCAAGCGCTCGCGCTGCGCGGCGGCTCGATCACGGCGAGGTCCGCGACCGGCGCCATGTGGCGCGGCTTGAAATCCTCGATGAGCGCGGTGAGCTGCGGGGCCGTGATCGGACGCGAGAAGAAGTAGCCCTGCAGCTCCGTGCAGCCGAAGTGGCTCATCATGACCGCCTCGTACTCGCTCTCGACGCCCTCGGCGACGATCTGCATGCCGAGGCCGCGCCCGAGCGAGGCGACAGACTGCACGATGGTGCGCGCCGTGATCGCGTTTGACACGTTGGTGACGAACGAGCGGTCGATCTTGATCTTGTCGAACTTGAAATTGCACAGATAGGCCAAGCTCGAATAGCCCGTGCCGAAATCGTCGAGCGCCGTCCTGAAGCCCATGTCCTGCAGCTCCTGCAGCACGGACTTGGTGAGGTCGCTGGCCTCGAGCAGCACGCCCTCCGTGACCTCGAGCACGAAGCGGCTGGGCGAGACCTCGTTCTCGGTCGTGAGCCGGCGCAGCGTGGCCGTGAGGTCCGTCTGATTGAACTGGACCGGAGACAGATTGACGGCGATCTCGAGGTCGGGCCAGAGCTTCGAATCCTTGATCGCGCGCTCGAGCATCCACGTTCCGAGCGCCGGCATGAGACCCGAGATCTCGGCGATCGGAATGAACGTCGACGGCCCGATCTCGCCCCTGAGCGGATGACGCCAGCGCAACAGGGCCTCCGCGCCGACGATCGCGCCGGTGCGGCAGGAAACGATCGGCTGGTAGTGGAGGCGCAGCTCCTCGCGCTCGATGGCCGCCCTGAGGTCGACCTCGATCGTGCGCCGCGTCTCGACCTGGCTTGCCATTTCGGACGAGAAGGTCATGGCCCTGTCGCGGCCCTGGTTCTTTGCCTCGTAGAGCGCGATGTCTGCGTGCCGCATGAGCTCGTCCGCCGACCGGCCTTGCTCGGGGGCGTGCGCGATGCCGATCGAGGCCGTCACGCGGATCGTCTGCCCGTCGATCGCGAACGGTTCGACGAAGGCGCTGGCGATGCGCCCGGCGAGACGCGTGTCGGCGTCCGGATCCGACGAGATGCAGAGCACGGCGAACTCGTCGCCGCCGAAGCGGGCCAGGAAGTCGTTGGCGCGCAGCCGCGCGGCGAGCCGCTTGGACACCGCCTTGATGAGCTTGTCGCCGGTCTCGTGGCCGAGCGTATCGTTGATATCCTTGAAGCGGTCGATATCGACATAGGCCGCGATCGCCCGCTGCCCGTCCTCCCCAAAGCCCGGCATGGCGAGCTTGGCATCCACTTCCTCGATCATGTGCTGCCGGTTGGGCAGGCCCGAGAGGGAATCGTGCTTGGCCGCGTGCCGCGACCGCGCCTCGCGCTGCGTGAGCTCGTCCGAGGCGCCCTTGAGGCGGCCGAAGAGCTGGTTCGACAGCACACCCGTCGCGAACACGCCGAACGCGACCAGCGGCAGAATGATGGTGAGCAGCACCTGGCCCGGACGGCGCGCCGTCCACGAGAGATAGCCGGCCTTGCTTCCGTCGTCGCCGACGAAGGCCTCCGACAGGACACCGGTCGTTCGCTGCGGAAGCGGGGCGAGCTTCAGGTCCGTGAGCAGGAGCGAGCGCGCGAGCTTGCCGATGAACTCATCGTCGATATAGACCACGCTCACGAGAAGCTTGGGGTCGCCCTTGAGCAGATTCATGTCGACGTTGGGCACGATGGTGATCGCCGCCACGACCGCCGGCTTTCCGTTGACGGAAATGATGTGGCCCGCCCAGCGCGCCACCTGCACGGCCCCGGCCAGCACCCGGTAGTTGGTCTGCGAGCGCCCGAACTCGTCGGGGCGCGGCTTGAGCTTCGAGTCTCGCGTGCCGTTGCGCGCCTCGTTGATGACCGGCATGAAGGCCTGCTTGCGCGCCTCGAACAGGCTGAGCTCCGCGCGCGCGCTGTCGGCATAGGCCATGATCGGCCTGTCCTGCGGGTCGAGGATGTAGACCTCGTCGTGGCCGTAGGTTTCCGTGAGGAACAACCCGAAGTTGGCGTCGGCGAACTCGAGGTCGCCATTGCTGTCGTCGGGAATCTTCGACACCGCGTCATCCCACCAGGCGACGCTCTTCTGTCCGTCGAGGACGTTGCCGATGCTCTGGTTGAGCGCGTTTTCGAGCAGCGTGCGCTCGATCTGGGTTGCGGCATCGTTCGCCGACCAACCGGCGAATGCGATCACCGCGAGCAGAAGAACACCGAAGAAGGTGATCGCTCCCCGGATGATTTTCATCAACCGGCGAAGATCTCCTTCGTACAAGTCAGTTGTATCACCCAACAGCATAACGGTCAGACGCCCTGCCTTAGTTCTCCGCAAGAGAATCAGGGCAAGGTCTAAGTCATTGATTAACTGCGTGCCGCTTCTTCCACTATAGTAAACAATACGTAGACTTATGTTCCAAATTGGGATTGAGACTCCAATCTGTTAACCCTTTTTTTCTTGCTTCGTCTCTTTTAACGTACTATTAAGATTAGCAAACAGTAACTACAAAAAAGTCGATCGACACACCCCATCAATCATTTGTTCAGAGTGGATCATGAGTTCACGCCTTGCCGTTCGCACTCGAACTGAAAAAGACAAATGGAGAAAAGCGGCCGAGTCCATTGAGCAGGCGTCCTGGAGCGATCTGGGGTTCCTGAGCTACACGCGCCCTCACTACGACCACTACGCGGAGTTGCTCGAGAAGTATCCCGAGTACCAGTTGTGCCTGATCGACCAGGAGATCGACTATCCGGTCGCCGTGTTCAACAGCGTGCCGTTGAGCTGGTCGGGCTCGGGCGACCTTCCGCAGGAAGGCTGGGACTGGGTGGTCGAGACGGGAGCAAGCCCCAAGGGCCCGCATACCGTGCTCGGCGGGCTCGCCATGTCGATTCCATCCGTGCACCGCTCGAAGGGCTATGGCCGCGTCATGCTGCGCGCCATGCGCCAGCTCGCCGAAGACAAGGGCTTGAGCAGCGTGCTGGCGGCGGTGAGGCCGTCCTCTAAGGCGCGCCACCCCTGGGTCAGCATCGACGACTACGTCACCTGGACCGACGGTAAGGGGCGCGCGTTCGACCCTTGGCTGCGCAGCCACCTGTCGTCGGGCGGCAAGCTTGTCGGCCCCTGCAAGCGCTCGATGGTGGTCGAGGAGCCAATCGCCTTCTGGCAGACCTGGTCGGACCAGACCTTCGACACCTCGGGGGCTTATCCCATCGACGGCGGGCTCGTTCCGCTCGAGGTCGACCTTGATCGCGGCGTCGGCCGCTACGAGGAGCCCAACATCTGGGTGACCTACGCCTGCTGATCCGCGGGCTGGCGGCAGGGGTTCGCATGGACCCCGCCGCGGCCGCCGGCGCGCGGCCTGACTTTCCGCATTCGCGCATCGCGGAAGTGTCGCACAGTGGAGTTGCACGTCGCCTATAAACGGTGTCTCTTGATCCGGAGGCCGAGCCATGAGTAATGCTCGGCAGAGAGTTCGACCGTCGGGACCACTGATCCGACGCTCGCGACCCTCGCCCGGCTTCCGCCAAACCAAGGGGACACATATGACGTGCGCTCGTCCTGCCCATTGGCGCCACCTCTTGTGCGCGCTCGCGGCGCCGCTCGTGCTCGCGATCCAGGCCAGCCCAAGCGCGGCTGAGCCGACCTTCCAGCCGCTCCTCGGCTCCTGGGGAGGCAGCGGCACCTACAAACTGAAGGATGGCACCAGCGAGAAGTTGAAGTGCGACGCCTACTACACCGGCACCGGCTCGCAGCTCGGTATCGCCGTCCGCTGCCAGGGCCAGACCAACAAGATCGAGATGCGCTCCAAGCTGACCGCGAGCGGTGGCGCCCTCAGCGGCAGTTGGGAGGAGCGCACTTACAATGCGGCGGGCGACGTGACCGGCAAGCTCACCGAGGACCGGCTTAGCCTCGCCATCACCGGCGGCGTCGGGGGATCGATGACGATCACCTACGACCAGTCGAAGCAGAACGTGGCAATCGCGACCGAGGGCATCCCCCTGAAGAGCGTCACGGTGAGCCTGTCGCGCAAATGACGCCGGCCCTCAGCTCGGAGACGCGGCATTCGGAGGCGAAGCTCCGATGACGGCGGCCCCGACCCTCGTTGCCCGGCACGCGGCGGGCCGTCTCGAGCTGGCGGCGACCGGGGCCTGGACAGTGGCCCACGCCCGCGATCTCGACGGCCTCGTCGAGGAGATGATGCAGGGTGCGCCTCCCGGTCAGGCGCTGCGCGTCGACGTGACGAGCATCACCGCGCTCGACACGTACGGCGCCTGGCTGATCGAGCGCCTCATCCGCGCGCGCCCGTCGGGCGAGGCCACCATCTCCGGCCTGCCCGAGCGCTACCGTGCCCTCTACGAGGAGATCCACGGCACCGAGCAGGAGGGCGCTGCACCCGCGCCGCGCAAGGGGTCGATCTCAACCGCGCTCGCCCACCTCGGCAAGGCGACTGTCCAATTCGGCCACGACCTCGCAGACTTCGCCACCATGCTCGGCGCCATCGTGATCTCTATCGGCCGCATTCTTGCGAGGCCGGCGAGCTTCCGTTTCACACCCACCATGCACCACCTGGACCGGGTCGGCTGGCAGGCGGTGCCGATCATGCTGCTGATCACATTCCTGATCGGCTGCATCATCGCCCAGCAGGGCTTCTTCCACTTCCGCAAGTTCGGCGCCGACGCCTACGTGGTGGACATGGTCGGCATCCTGATCCTGCGCGAGATCGGCGTCTTGATCATCGCCATCATGATCGCCGGGCGCTCGGGCAGCGCCTACACCGCCGAGCTCGGCTCCATGAAAATGCGCGAGGAGATCGACGCCTTGCGCACCATGGGCCGCGATCCGATCGACGTGCTCATTCTGCCGCGCATCATCGCCCTTGTCATCGCGCTGCCGATCTTGACCTTTCTCGGCTCGCTCGCCGCCCTCTACGGCGGCGGGCTCGTCGCCTGGCTCTATGGCGGCATGAGCCCGGCGATCTACATCGAAAGGCTGCGCGAGGCGGTCTCCCTCACCCACTTCGAGGTCGGCATGATCAAGGCGCCGTTCATGGCGCTCGTGATCGGCGTCGTCGCCTGCGCGCAAGGCCTCGCCGTGCAGGGCAGCGCCGAGTCCCTCGGCCGCGAGACCACCCGCTCCGTCGTCAAGTCCATCTTCCTCGTCATCGTTCTGGATGGGCTGTTCGCCATGTTCTTCGCCGCCATCGACATGTAGCCATGACAAACGACAAGGTCATCAGCGTCCGCGATCTGGTGGTGAGCTTCGGCACCCGCAACGTGCTCGACGGCGTCACGTTCGACGTCGAGCGCGGCCAGGTGTTCGGCTTCGTCGGCGGATCGGGCAGCGGCAAATCCGTTCTGCTCCGCACCATCATCGGCCTCATCCCGCGCCGCTCGGGCGCGATCGAGGTGCTGGGCACCCGGCTCGACACGGCAACCGCCGACGAGCGCCGTGGCATCGAGCGCCGCTGGGGCGTGTTGTTTCAGCAGGGCGCGCTCTTCTCCTCGCTGACCGTCCTGCAGAACGTGCAGTTCCCCATGATCGAGTACCTCGACCTGCCCCAGCGCCTGATGGACGAGATGGCGGCGGCCAAGCTCGACATGGTGGGCTTGAGGAGGGCCGACCACGGCAAGATGCCCTCGGAGCTGTCGGGCGGCATGGTGAAGCGCGTGGCGCTCGCCCGCGCGCTGGCCCTCGACCCCGAGCTCGTCTTTCTCGACGAGCCGACGTCCGGCCTCGACCCCATCTCGGCCGGAGACTTCGACGCCCTCATCAGAACATTGCAGCAGACCCTGGGTCTCACGGTTTTCATGATCACCCACGATCTCGAGAGCCTGTATACGATCTGCGATCGTGTCGGCGCGCTCGCCGACGGGCGGGTCGTCGCGGCGGGGCCGATTCAAACCCTGCTCGACTGCGACCATCCCTGGGTGCGCTCGTACTTTCGCGGCCGCCGCGCGACCGCGCTCCACAACCGCTTTGCCAACACAGAGGCTTGAGGCCCGGACATGGAAACTGAGGCGCGCTACACCCTGGTCGGATCCTTCGTGCTCGCGGCGGTCCTGGCGGCCTTCGCCTTCGTCTACTGGCTGAACAACAATGCCGGCCTGGCCGAACGCACGCTGTATCAAGTGCGCTTCGAGAGCACGGTGTCCGGCCTGCTCAAGGGCTCGAGCGTCCTCTTCAACGGCATCCGCGTCGGCGAGGTGGCCGACATCCAGCTTTCGCCGGACACGCCGAAAGAAGTGCTCGTCACGCTCGCCGTCGAACGCGCGGCTCCGGTGCGCTCCGACACCGTCGTCAACGTCGACTTCCAGGGCTTGACGGGCGCGCCCGTGATCGAGCTGTCGGGCGGAGCCCCGGGCGCTGCTCCCCTCGCCGCCGGACCGGACGGCGCGCTCCCGCTCCTCGAAGCGAGCCCCGAGAGCACGCAGAGCCTCTCGCAGTCGGCGCGCGGCACATTGAACCGCCTCGACAAGGTGATCGACGACAACTCGAGCGCGCTCCACGACGCCATCACCGGCATCAGCAATTTTGCCGGCGTCCTCTCGCGCAACTCCGAGCGCATCGACGGCATCCTGGCGGGCCTCGAGCGCTTCGCCGGCGGCGCGAAAGCCAAGCCCGGCATCTATAGCCTGACCGCGCGCGGCGGTAATGGCGGCTGCAGCGGCGCCACACATCCTCAGATCGTCGTGCCCGAGCCCGCCTCGCCCATGGCCTTCAACTCCGACAAGGTCGTCATCGTCGGCGATCCGCCCGACGGCAATCCGTTCGAGAAGGCGCAGTTCACCGACAACGTACCCGCCGTCGTGCAATCGAAGATCATCGAGAGTTTCGAGAACTCGGGCTGTTTCGCCGCCGTCACGCGTCCCCTCGACAACCTCGAGCCCAGCGACCAGCTCCAGGCCGAGATCCGCCAATTCGCGGTTCGGCTGAAGCCGGAGCCGGTGGCCGACGTCGAGATCGCCATCAAGGTCGTCAACGCCGGCGGCAGGATCGTAGGCTCGCGCGTCTTCGACCAGCGAGCCGAGCTCGCCGCCCTCGATGCCCCCTCCGCCGTGACCGCGCTCGACACCGCGTTCGGGAAGCTGCTGTCGGATGCCGTGCCCTGGGCCGCGGCATTGCCAATCCCTGAAAAGGACGACGCGGCGAAGGAGGCCGCGCCCGGCGAGCCTGAGGCCGCCGAGCCGCCCGCACCCTGATCGTGATCAGAAGCGGTCGCGCCGCACGTCGACCTTGAGATAGCCGGTCGCGTACGCGATCAGCGCCAGCACGACCGCGAGCGGAACCGCCACCATCAGCACCATGGCGAAGGTCACCGCGAGGCCGAGCAGCAGCGCCAGCCCGACCATCGCCACGAGCACGGCGACAAGGTAGCCGGCACCCGCCGCGAGCCAACGCCGCCATCCCTTGAGTTCGGTCGTCTGCCCGTGACGGTCGATGACGATCACCGTCTCGCGCTCATCCGGTCTCATGTCACCCTCCGAGCCGGCCACAATCGGCCGGCGCCGCCCTTATATAGGGCGCGGACTGCGAACTTTCGAGCGTGACCGGTCACCGAGGGAAACGCGCCTTATTCAACGCGCCTTATTCCATGGGCTCCTTGAGCCGCGGCTGGTCGGCGAGAAAACCCTGGGGTAGCCCCTCCCCCGTCTGCTCGAGCAGGAAGGCGTCGAGCTCGACCGCCGTTGGCAGGCCCGCGCGAGCACCGAGCCGGCGGCACTTGAGCGAGGCTGCGGCGGCGGCGAGCAGCGCGCAATCGGCGTCCGACAGGCCCTCCGCCAGCCCCAGCGCGAACACGCCATGGAACGTGTCGCCCGCGCCGGTCGTGTCCACCACGGGCACCTTGAACGCACCCTGCACGCCTGTCCCTTGCGCCCCGCACCACACATAGCCGTTCGCGCCCCGTGTCACGCCCGCGTGGCGCACACCCTGGACCTTGAGCGCGGCGAAGCGCGCCGCGTCATCGGCGCCCGGCACGAACTTTTCGAAGGCCGGCGCCGAGAAGATCGCGACGTCGGTGACGTCGACCACCTGCGGAAGCAGCACGCCGACGCCGAGATCCACGTCGAGCACCGTCGGCACGCCAACCGCGCGCGCCGCCGCGAACGCCGCCCGCGTTCCTTCGAGCCAGGTGAGGTCGCTCAGCACCGCACCCGCCGTCGCGATAAGGGCGAGCGGTAGCCAGTCCGCCGGCATGGGGAACGTGTGATCGTCCTCGCTGATGACGAGACGCTCGCCCTTGGCGTCGACGATCACCGCCGCCGTCGGCGTCTTGGCGCCCTCGCACGCGATGACGCTCGACACATCGACGCCGGTGCGGGCAAGCGCGCGCCGCGCCTTGGCCCCGATGTCGTCGTCGCCGATGCGGCTCCAGAGGCGAGCCTGTCCGCCAAGCACGGCGATGGCTGCAGCCGCGTTGGCCGCCGACCCGCCGCCCTCGTCGCGATGATCGCGGGCGCTGACCTTGGTCGGCGAGCCCGGGAAGGCATCGATGCGATAGACGCGATCGAGGGCCGTGTGGCCGACGACGATGATGGGATTGGCTGGCATCAAGAAGGCGGATGTCCTGGGCGGGGGAACGTCACGCAGCAGCAATGGCCGCCTCACCGGGATGGTTCCAGGAAAATCGCGGGTCTGCCGGAATTTCCCAGGCGTCGCCGCGTGTTCCGGCCGGGACAGAACGCTGGCGCCGATCGTGCGAGGGTCTCCTCAACAGACGGTCACCGGCCGTCGCGAGTGTCACCCTGGAGAGAAGCCATGCTGTACAAATTCGTCGCCATCGCCCTTTCGGCGCTGTTCATCGTCACCGTGCAGATGTCGGCCGCCTCGGCCGGAGGCTGCGGTCATCGAGGATTCCACGCCTTCCAGGCGAGCTTGGCCCACCAGCAGGCCGTGAAACAGTCGCGCGCCCGCAAGGCCGCCCAGGTTGCTGCCGCGAAGCAGAAAAAGGCAGCCCAGGTCGCCGCCGCCAAGCAGAGGAAGGCGCAACAGGTTGCCCGCGCCGAGAAGGCCGAGGCCTCCAAGGTTGCCACCGCCGAGCCCGCTCCGGTGAAGGAGGAGACGAAGATCGCCGCCGAGAGCACCGAGGCCAAGGTCGACGTCGCGTCCGTCGAGCAGACCTGCACCAGGTTCTTCGCCGAGACCGGCACCACCGTCACGGTCGAGTGCTCCAAGCAGTAACCGCTTAACTCCCGCCCGACAGCGAATGGAGCAGCCTCCCCGGTTGCTCCTTTTTTGTGCCGGACGCACGGCTTGGGTAATCCGACGACTTGGCAATGTTCTTATTTTGTTCTATCCTCCCGTTTCGATCGTTTTCGAGCCGGGAAGAGCCCCGCATGCCCATTGCCTTCGCCCCAGATTCAACCCGCGCCGAGATCGTGGCCGGCCTGCGCCGCAGCCTCGCGCGCCTCGAAGGCTTGCCGGATGCCAAGGAGCACGGCTTGTCCCTCGGCCTCGAGGCCCTTGATACCCATCTCCCCGAGGGGGGCCTCGCTTTCGCCGCCGTGCACGAGATCGCGCCAGCCGACGAAGCCGATCTCCCCGCCGCCTTCGGCTTTCTCGCAGCCCTCCTCGCCCGCATGCCGGGCACGGCGCCGCTCCTGCTTGTCCTTTCCGCAAGGAAGCTCGCCCGCTGCGGGCGCCCGCACGGACATGGGCTCACGAGCCTCGGCCTCGATCCCGCGCGCCTGATCCTGGTCGAGACCGCCAACGAGACCGAGGCCCTCTGGGCGACGGAGGAAGCCGTCCGCGCCGAGGGGCCGGCGGCGGTGGCGGCAGCGCTGAGCGGCAAGCTCGGCCTCAAGGCCAGTCAAAGACTGCTGCATGCCGCCCGCGACGCCCGCGTCCCGCTCTTTCTTTTGAGAGCCGCAGGAGAAAGCGTCCCGACCGCGGCCACGCGCTGGCGCATCGGCGCGGCGCCGGCCCCGCGCGACCGCTTCGGAACGTTCACCGGCTGGCGCTGGCGCGTCACGCTCGAGCGCTGCCGCAACGGACGGCCGGGAGAGTGGGTGGTGGAGTTCGATCATGTCACGCATCGTTTCGGTCTGGCTGCCGCAATGGCCGGTGCATCGCTGGCTCGCTGCGGAGCAGCGGAAAATAAGGGCGGCTGAGCGGCGCCGGCCCTCGGGCGCGCCGGTCGATCCCCGCACGCCGTTCGTGCTCGCGGATGCGACGGACGCCCCACGCATCGTCGCCGTCAATCCGGCCGCCGAAGCCTGCGGCCTCGCCGTCGGCGAGACATTGGCCGATGCCCGCGCCCGCGTCGTGGCACTCGAGGTGCGCATGGCCGAGCCCGAGGCCGACCGCAAGGCGCTTCTCCGCCTCGCCCGGTGGGCGACGCGCTACACACCGTCCGTCTCCCTCTTCCGCGAGAAAAGCGGCAGCGACGGCTTCTTTCTCGATGTCACCGGCGCGACGCACCTCCTGGGCGGCGAGGAGAATGTGCTGCGCGACCTCGCGCGCCGCTTGCACGCCTTCGGCTTGCCCATCCGCCTCGCCATCGCCGAGACCCCGGGCACGGCCTGGGCCGTCTCGCACTACGCACGCGCGCCCGTGACGGTCGTGCCCGCCGGAACCGAAGGCGAGGCGCTCGGACCTCTTCCCGTCGAAGCCCTGCGGCTCGCACCCGACACCGCCCGCACTTTGCGCCGGCTCGGCTTCAAGCGCATCCGCGCCTTGCAGGGACAGCATCGCGCACCTTTCGCCGCCCGCTTCGAAAGAGAGCTCCTGCGCCGTCTCGATCAGGCCATGGGACACGCGCCCGAGCCGCTCGTCCTGCTCACGCCGCCCCCGGTCTACGTCGCGACGCGCTCGCTCGTCGAGCCCATCACCACCGAGGACGCCATCCTCGCCGTCGCTCATCGCCTCATGCAGGATCTCGCGCAACGCCTCGCATCCGGCGGCGCGGGCGCCCGCCGACTGCGGCTCAGCCTCTACCGCGTCGACGGCGGCGTGGAGCGGCTCGACGTGGCCTTCTCGCTGCCGACGCAGAACCCCGCCGACGTCACGCGCCTGATGCGCCTCGAGCTCGAGCGCACCGCGCGTCTCCTCGACGCGGGCTTCGGCTTCGAGACCCTGAGCCTCGCCGTCACCGTCGCCGAGAGGATAGAGACACGCCAGCATGCCCTCGCCACCGCCTCGGAGGATGCGGAGCGCACGCGCCGCTCAACGGCGCTGCTCGACGCCCTGCGCCAGCGCCTGGGCGCCGGGAGCGTGCGCCATCTGACGCCCGTCGCCAGCCATTGGCCCTCGCGCAGCGAGACGTTGACGGCCGAGCCGAGCACCGCGGCAGACTGGGCCGCGGCCCGGCCTGCACGACTGCGCCCGCCGCTCATCCTACCGCGCCCGGAGCCCGCGGACGTGATCGCCCTTCTGCCCGATGGGCCACCGATGCGCTTACGTTGGCGCGGCAAGCTCTTTCGTCTCGCCCACGCCGAGGCGCCGGAGCGCATCGCCCCCGAGTGGTGGCGTCGCAAGGGGAGCACGCCGACGCGCGACTACGTTCTCGTCGAGGACGTCGCCGGGCGCCGCTTCTGGCTCTACCGCGAAGGCATCCCCGGCCGCGAGACCGCGCACCCCCGCTGGTTCGTGCACGGCCTCTTCGCATGAGGAGCCGTCCATGACCCGCTACGCCGAGCTCGCCGTCACCACCAACTTCTCGTTCCTGCGCGGCGCCTCGCATCCGGCCGAGATGGTCGCCGCCGCCGAAGAGCTCGGCCTGTCGGCGCTCGCCATCACCGACCGCAACAGCTTCGCCGGCATCGTGCGCGCTTACGACGAATGGAAGAAGCGCAAGAAGCTGCAGCTCATCGTCGGCGTGCGTCTCGTCACCATGGACGGCTTCGAAACTCTCGCTTACCCGACCGACCGCGAGGCCTATGCCCGCCTCTGCCGTCTTCTGAGCGCGGGAAAGCGCAAGGCCTCCCATAAGGAGCACACCGAATGCCACCTCGCCTTCGAGGACATTCTTGCAGCGGCGGAGGGACAGGTCTTCATCGCGCTCCCGCCGGAGACTCTCGATGAGGAGCTGAGCCCCGCGTTCGCCCAGCGCCTCGCGCGCCTCGCCGAAGCCGCACCCCGTAAGAGTTACCTCGCCGCCATCCACGGCTATCGCGGCGACGAGCCGCGGCGCCTGGGCACCCTCGATGCGCTCGCGCGTAGCGCCGAAACGCCGCTCGTCGCCCTCAATGACGTGCATTACCACACGCCCGAGCGCCGACCGCTCGCCGACGTCGTCACCTGCATCCGTGAGGGATGCACCATTCACGAGGCCGGCCTTCGCCTCGCCGCCAACGCCGAGCGCCACCTGAAGACACCCGCCGAGATGGCGCGCCTGTTCGCGGCCTTCCCCGATGCCGTCACACGCACCCTCGAGATCGCCGCTGTCTGCCACTTCACGCTCGACGGCCTCAGGAACGAATACCCCGACGAGCCCGTGCCGCCGGGCAAGACGGCGCAAGGCCACCTCGAGGACCTGACGTGGCGCGGCGCGCGCGACCGCTATCCGGGCCACACGCCGGAAAAAGTCGAGACACAGCTTCGCGAGGAGCTGGCCCTCATCGCCGAGCTCGACTACGCCCGCTACTTCCTGACCGTCCACGACGTAGTCCACTACGCCCGCGGCGAGGGCATCCTGTGCCAAGGGCGCGGCTCGGCGGCCAACAGCGCCGTGTGCTATTGCCTCGGCATCACCGAGATAAATCCCGCCACCAGCAACCTGCTTTTTGCGCGCTTCATTTCCTCCGAACGCAAGGAGCCGCCCGACATCGACGTCGATTTCGAGCACGAGCGGCGCGAGGAGGTCATCCAGTACATCTACCGGCGCTACGGCCGCGAATATGCCGCCATCTGCGCCACCGTCATCCACTACCGTTCGCGCCGCGCCATCCGCGAGGTCGGCAAGGCGATGGGGCTCACCCCCGACATCACCGGCACGCTCGCCAAGACCGTCTGGGGCAGCCACGCCGACGGCCTGCCCGACAAGCACATCCGCGAAGCCGGCTTCGATCCCGCCAATCCGCAAATCCGCCAGTCCATCCTGCTTGCGCGCGAGCTGATCGGCTTCCCGCGCCACCTCTCCCAGCACGTCGGCGGCTTCATCCTGACCCGCCGCCGCCTCGACGAGACGGTGCCCATCGCCAACGCCGCCATGAACGAGCGCACCTACATCGAGTGGGACAAGGACGACATCGACACGCTGGGCCTCATGAAGGTCGACGTGCTCGCGCTCGGCATGCTCAGCGCCTTGCGGCGCGGCCTCGACCTCCTCGCCACGCACTACGAGCGGCCCCTCACCCTCGACACCATCCCGGGCGACGGCACGGACGACGCCGAGAAGGTCTACGACATGCTGGGGCATGCCGATTCCGTCGGCGTGTTCCAGGTCGAGAGTCGCGCCCAGATGTCGATGCTGCCGCGCCTGAAGCCGCGCGAGTTCTACGACCTCGTCATCGAGGTCGCCATCGTCCGCCCTGGCCCCATCCAGGGCAACATGGTGCATCCGTATCTGAAGCGGCGCGACGAGGATGCCGAGCGCATCGTCTATCCTTCCCCGGCTCCGCAGCATGGCGACAAGGATGAATTGAAAAACGTCTTGAAGCGCACCCGCGGCGTTCCGCTGTTTCAGGAGCAGGCGATGCAGATCGCCATCACCGCCGCCAGGTTCACGCCCGATGAGGCCGACGGCCTGCGGCGCGCCATGGCGACCTTTCGGCACAACGGCAACGTCCACGTCTATCGCAAGGAGTTCGTCGAGCGCATGACCGCCCGCGGCTACGACCCCGAATTCGTCGAGCGGTGCTTCGGCCAGATCGAGGGTTTCGGCGAGTACGGCTTCCCCGAGAGCCACGCCGCGAGCTTCGCCCTCCTCGTCTACGCCTCCGCCTGGATCAAGTGTCACTACCCGGACGTCTTCTGCGCCGCCATCCTGAACAGCCAGCCCATGGGCTTCTATCAGCCGGCACAGCTCGTCATCGATGCGCGAAAGCACGGCGTCGAGGTACGCCCGGCCGACGTCAACTCCAGCCACTGGGACTGCACGCTGGAGCCGGCCGCGACCGGCCCCCATCGCTTCGCCGTGCGCTTGGGCTTTCGCGAGATCGAGGGCTCGAGCGAGGACGAGATGACGGCCCTCGTCATCGCCCGCGCCAACGGCTACGGCAGCATCGAGCGTCTTGCCGCCGTCGCGGGCGTCTCGCATGCCGCGATCGAGCGCCTCGCCGCCGCCGACGCCTTCCGCTCGTTGGGCCTCGACCGCCGCGCGGCCCTCTGGGCGGCGCGCCGGCTGCGGACCATCACGCCGAACACAACCGTCATCCCGGGCGTCATGGCGGAGCCATGCTTTGCACCGACGGCCGGGACACGCCTGCTGAAGCGCTCGCCGCGGAGAAAGGCTGGAGCCGGCGCACCGGACAGCAGCACGCTCCCACTCTTCGAGCCACGCCTCGGCGACGAGCTTTTTCCCGAGCCCGCCGTCGCCTTGCCTCCCATGTCGCTCGCCGAGCACGTGGCGGAGGACTATGTGACGACCAGCCTCTCGCTCAAGGGGCATCCGGTGGCGTTCTTCCGCGAGCGGCTCGCGCGCCGCGGCGCGATACCCAACGCCGACCTCTACGATGTGGAGCGCACCGCCCCCGATCAGAGGATCACGGTCGCGGGCCTCGTGCTGACGCGCCAGATGCCGGGCGACAAGAAGGTCGTGTTCGCGACCCTCGAGGACGAGACCGGCATCGCCAACATCATCGTCTGGCCGAAGGTCTTCGCAGCCAACCGCCGCGTCGTGATGTCCGCCAGTTTTCTCGCCGTGCGAGGCCGCCTGCAGCGCGCCGGCGAGGTCGTCCACGTGCTGGGAGAGAGCTTCGTCGACCTCAGCGCCGATCTCGCGCTTCTCGCCGATGCCGAGCTTCTCCGCACGGAGGACGCAGCCGGGGCGCTCCCCGCGCCGGCGGCACCCTTCCCTCTCAGGAGCCGCGACTTCCACTGAGCCCGCCGCCACGGCCCTCTACGCTGTATACCGCCATTACGAGGGCGACATCACGGACGCCGGCACGACGACTGGCCTCGACGACTGCGACGTGCTCATCATAGCCGCCAAGATCAACGTCTGAGGCAAGGCGGAAGCGAGCCCCAATCACCGCTTCCGACACCAGACGCCACGCGGGCCCACCCGGCGGCGTTCTCGTATGTGTGTCCTATTGAACGCATCGAACTTCCGATCCGCAGCCCCCACTTGCGTCCGCTATATTGTACGGAATATATCGGAAAGTGGGGAGAGGGCTCCGCGGGGAGCCGGCGTTCGGGGGAGTAAAATGTACAAGTGCGTAATCGCCGCCGTTGCGGCGTTGAGCCTTTTCGGGGCAGCGTCAGCAGCAATCGCGCAGGATCCGAGTGCAGCAACCGCAGGTGGCGATGTCACCGCCGATGAGGCAACCCCGCTTCCCCCCGTCGTCGTCCAGGCTCCTTCCGAGCCACCGCGCAAGACGTCGAAGCGCCGTCTGACGCCGGCCAGCAGCGGAGCGTCGCCCGATCCCGACGCGAACGTCGCCGGCACGGTCGTCGTCGAAGGCCCGGCCGTGGCACCCTTCACCCTCGGCCAGCTCGACATGATCGGCGGCGCCACCATCACCAACGAGGCGATGTACACCTATAACAGGAACTCGCTCGGCCAGGCGGTCAACGTCCTGCCCGGCGTCACGTGGTTGAGCACGGGAGCCCCGTCCATCAACTCGAGCGGCTCGCGCAACGAAGGCGATATTTTCGTGCGGGGTTTCAACCGCTTCCAAGTCCCTCTCTATATGGACGGCGTGCGCGTCTATCTGCCGGCCGACAACCGCATCGACATGAACCGCTTCCAGACGCCGGACCTCGCCGAGGTGCAGGTTGCCAAGGGCTACGTGTCCGTGCTGAACGGCCCGGGCGGCGAAGGCGGCGCCATCAACATGGTCTCGCGCAAACCGACCAAGGAGGTCGAGCTGGAAGGCCGCGCCGGCGCTGTCTTCGACGGCGATCTCGGCTCGATGGGCCAGTGGAGCTCTTACGCCTTCGGCGGCACCCGCCAGAAGAATTATTACGCTCAGGTCAGCGGCACCATCGTCGACCAGAACCACTTCGACATGTCGGACGACTTCACGCAGTCCACCTATGCGGACTCCACGACCACGGGCCACGACAGCACCTTCCCCTACGAGGATGGCGGCAACCGCGACCGCTCCGACTTTCGCGACTGGCGCATCAACGCCAAGGTCGGCATTACGCCCAACGCGACCGACGAATACAGCATCAACTACACGACGCAGGCGGGCGAGAAGAACGCCCCGCTGAGCGTCGACCGCCAGATCGTGCAGGGCTACTTCGGCCAGACCCCACCGCGCTATTGGAAGTGGCCAGCTTGGGATACCTCCAGCCTGTCGTTCCTGTCGAAGACACAGCTTGGCTCGGCTTCGTACATCAAGACCAACGCCTACTATAACACCTTCGACAACACGGTTTCGTTCTGCAACAACCCGACGTGTGCGAACCTGCCGACGAACAGTCCATATTCCGACAACTCGATCGGCGGCTTCGTCGAGGTGGGCACGGACCTTGTCCCAATGAACACCCTCAAGGGTGCCATCCACTATAGGCGCGACGAGCACAACGAGTGGGACGTAAACAACCCGACCACTGCCCCCCAAAGAACGCCGACCGAGACCAGCCGGGAGGAGACTTGGTCGTTCGCTGTCGAGAATACGTTCCATGCGACGCCCAGCCTCGATTTCGTTGCCGGCGTCAGCTACGACACCAACGCGGTTCTGCAAGCCGAGTCATTTTCCGGTGGCGTTATTGTCTCCAACCCCGTGACGCCCGAGGTCGATGCCTGGAACTGGCAGGCCGCCGCGATCTATCGTTACAGCCCGAGCGGCACCGTGCACGCGAGCGTCTCGGACCGCACGCGCTTCCCCACCCTGTTCGAGCGCTACAGCACCCGTTTCGACGCCAAGACGGCACCCGACCCGAACGTCGCGCCGGAGCGTTCGACCAACTACGAGATCGGCGCCGACGACACGCTCTTCCCGGGTCTGCACGTTGCATCGGCCGTCTTCTACTCTGACATCGAGGACAGCATCCAGAACGTATTCTACGGCAACGGCAATAGCTCCATCGTTGGCGTCAGCCCCGACGGGTATTACTACGGCGCCGAGCTCTCAGCCGACTGGGATGCGACGCGCACACTGCGCATTGGCGGCAACTACACCTATATCGAGCGTGACCTCGACTTCGCCGAAGCTGCGGAAGAAATTACAAATGCGACGCAAAAGACCGCCGCCACATTGACACAGATGGAGGGCCTGCCCAGGCACAAGGCGTTCCTCTATATGGCCTGGAAGGCGACCGATAAGCTCACCCTGACGCCCAGCCTCGAGCTGGCCACCGACCGCGTGGCGATGGTCACGAACTGCTCCTCAACGCTCATCATCACCAACACTTCTTCTGGAGCAACCCCGTCTGGCGCGGTCTCCGCCCACGGCAATTGCAACAAAGCGTTTGGCGATGGCCCCGCGAACGCGACCCAAACGCGTCCCAACTACATCAACATCGGCTCCTACGCGCTCTTGAACTTCCGCGCCGACTACGCCTTCACCGAGAACTTCTCGGCCGCCGTCGGCGTGACCAACCTGCTCGACCAGAACTACGAGCTGTCCGACGGTTTCCCGGAGCCCGGCCGCCAGTTCTACGCGACCGGCCGCGTGAGGTTCTGACCCGCAATTCTTCAAATCCTCCGTCCGGCCCTATATAAGGGCTAGCCCCACAAGCCGGGCGGAGGAAAAAGACAATGCGGATCAGCGCGCGCAACGTGATCGCCGGCACGGTAGTCGATGTGCGGAAGGGCGCCACCACCGCCCACGTCGCCATCGACATCGGCGGCAGGACCATCACCGCCTCGATCACCAACGAGGCGGTCGACGAACTCGGCCTCAAGCCCGGCATGAAGGCCTCGGCCATCATCAAGGCGTCCGACGTCATGGTCGGCGTCGACTAGACCATGATCGTTTCGGACCCTATCAGTCCGAAGCGTGAATCATCGGTCTCGCTAAAGTGACCATGATCGTTTCGGACCTAGCCGCTCCGATCGCCGCGCCGCCTATCAGGCGCGGCGTGAATCGGCAGCGCGGGAAAAGTCCGGAGCGTGAATCATCGGTCTCATCAAGACCTGAACCGCCCCAAGGGAGGGGACACATGCGACGGCTCATGCTTCTACCCGCCGCGCTGGCCATGACACTCGCTAGCGCCGCCGTTCCGGTCCATGCCGCAGACGCCAAAGGCTGCGAAGGCTTCCTCTGGCCGCTCGCAACCGAGCTCGCCTGGATGCGCGCCTCCGAAAGCGAGACGGTCGCCTCCGGCGCGAGCATCCCCGCCGTGCCCACCGACAAGGCCATCGAGATCGGGCTCGAGCCCGTCTCCAAGGTCACGTTCGCTGCCCCGCCGACCAGCACGCCCAAGCCCGAGGACGCCGAATCCTACGGCGGCGTGGTGTCTGTCGCCGCACTCCCGGCGGGCCACTATCAGGTGACGATCGGCGCGCATGGCTGGATCGACATCGTGCAGAACGGCGCCGCCCTCGAACCCACGGGCCACACCGGATCACACGACTGCGACGTGCTCCGCAAGAGCGTCCGCTTCGAAATCGCCGAAGGCCCCTTTACCATCCAGGTGAGTGGCGCCCGCAAGGACACCATTCGTGTCGCCATAAGACCGGCCGCCGACTGACGATCCTCGCCCGGCTGACCGGATCTACTCGAAAATTGCGGTAAAGGGGCAACATGTCCCGCGTGCGCACGGGCCTAGCATAAACCCGTCTTCAATATTGCACTTGACCAGCCGTAGGGCGCCAGCCGAAGAAAACCACAAATATTGCGCAAGAGACCGGTCGCGATGTCGGATCGGAAACGCGCCGCTCGTCCTGGTGTGCGAACGACGGCGCAACACGGGAGCAACCCGCAAGTCGAGCGGCTCAACTTCCGGTGCGGCTCAAGCCGCTTGACACGCCGTCGCACGGATTGTTCGCGCACTGAAGCGTTCGAGGACCGCAATGCTGAAGCACGTCCTAGCTTGGTTGGTCGTGATCCTCGCCATCGCCGGCGTCGCCGGCGGGCTTGGATACTACAAGTACAACGAGATCCAGGTCGCCATCGCCGCCTCGCAGGGAACCCCCGAGCCCGTCGAGTCCGTGACCTCGGCGCGCGCCCGCGCGGGAGAGTGGTCGGCAAGCACACGCGCCATTGGCTCCGTGGTGGCCCTGCGCCAGGTCGAGATCAGGAACGAGATCGCGGGCTCCATCGCCGAGATCGGCTTCAAGTCGGGAGACGTCGTCGAAGAAGGCACGCTGCTCGTGAAGTTCGACACGCGCCAGGAGGAAGCGGCCCTCGACGCCGCCAAGGCGGACGCACGCCTCGCCAAGCTGACCCTCGACCGGCGCGACAGCTTGAGGAACAGCGCCGCCTTCAACGAGCAGGAGCTGGACCGCGCGCGCGAGGAACACGCCGCCGCCGTCGCGCGCGCGCGCAATCTCGAGGTCATCGTCGACAAGAAGCGCATCACGGCCCCATTCCGCGCGCGCGTCGGCATCACCGATTGGCAGCCGGGCGCCTACCTCGACGTCGGCACGCTGATCGTCACGCTTCAGGGTGTCGCCGCCGACGCCTATGTTGATTTCTCGCTGCCGCAGGATGATGCAGCGGCCGTCCGCGTCGGCACCAGTGTCACCTTGAGCGGTCCCGCCGTCCCCGGCGGCGAAGCCAAGGCCGGCATCATCGCCGAGGACAACAGCGCCGACGGCTCGAACCGCGCCGTCCGCTTCCGCGCCGTCGCGCCGGGCTTCGGCGAGACGCTCCGCCCCGGCGTCTTCCTGGACGTCACGGTCACCACCTCCGCTCCGCAGCCCGCCGTGCTCGTGCCGTTGGCCGCTGTGCGCCGCTCGCCAAGCGGCCAGCACGTGTTCGTCCTCACCGAGGAGGACGGCAAGCTCCGCGCCCGCATGCGCATGGTCACGACCGGCATGGTGGAGGGCGACGAGATCGTCGTCGCCAAGGGCGTGGCCGCCGGTGAGCTGATCGCCGCCTCCGGCTCCTTCAAGCTGCGCGACGGCCTCCTGGTCGACGTCGGCGTCGCTGGGGCGGGCCCGGCCGAGGTCGGCATCAACTGAGGGGTCGGCCGATGCGCTTCGTTGAGATATTCGTGCGCCGCCCGGTTCTCGCCGTCGTCATCAACCTGGCGGTGGTGCTCATCGGCCTGCGCGCCATCACCCAGTTGCCGATCCAGCAGTATCCGCGCATCGAAAGCTCGTCGATCCTCATCACCACCGTCTACGTCGGCGCGTCCGCCGAGAGCATACGCGGCTTCGTCACCACGCCTGTCGAGCGCGCCGTCTCCTCCATCACCGGAGTCGACTATGTGGAATCCTCGAGCGTCGCCGGCTTGAGCACCGTCACTGCCCGCCTGAAGCTCAATCACCCGAGCACGGTCGCGCTCGCCGAGGTCGGCAACCGCCTCGACCAGATCCGGAGCGAGCTCCCGACCGAAATCGAGAGCCAGACCGTCGAGGTGCAGCGCGCCGACCGGCCTTACGCCACATTCTATGTGAGCGTCACCTCGGAGACGATGGGCCCGGCTGAGATCACCGACTACCTCTCGCGCGCGATCCAGCCGCGCCTGAGCACCATCCCGAACGTGCAGCGCGTCGGCCTCGAAGGCGCGCGCCCTCAGGCCATGCGCATCTGGCTCGACGCCGATCGCCTCGCCGCGTTCGGGCTCGGCGCCTCCGACGTCGAGGCCGCCCTCACCCGCAACAACTTCCTCGCCGCCGTGGGACGCACCAAGGGCAGCCAGGTGCAGGTCGACCTGCTCGCCAACACCGACTTGAAGAGTCCGGACGAGTTCGAGCGCCTGATCGTGCGCGAGGATTCGAACCGCATCGTGCGCATCTCCGACCTCGGCCGCGTCGAGCTCGGCTCCGAGGAGGAGACCGCAAACGTCCGCCACAACGGCAAGGACGCGGTCTACCTCTCGGTCTGGCCGCTGCCCGGAACCAACGAGATCGCGGTCGCCTATGCGCTCCGCGCCGAGCTCGAGCGCATTCGCCCCGACCTGCCGCCCGGCACCGAGATCGGCCTTGCCTACGACGGCACGGTCTACATGGAGAATTCGCTGAAGGAGATCGCCAAGACCTTCAGCGAGACGGTGCTCATCGTCGGCGTGATCGTCTTTCTATTCCTGGGTTCCTGGCGCAGCGCGCTGGTGCCGCTCGTCACCATCCCGATCTCGCTCATCGGCGCCGCGGCCGCCATGATGGCCATGGGTTTCTCGCTGAACCTGCTGACGCTGCTCGCCATCGTTCTATCCGTCGGCATTGTCGTCGACGACGCCATCGTCGTGGTCGAGAACGTGACGCGCCACATGCAGCACGGCGTGCCCCGCTTCAAGGCCGCGCTCATGAGCACGCGCCAGCTCTTCTCGCCCATTGTCGCCATGACCATCACGCTGGCCGCCGTCTACGCGCCGATCGGCTTCCTCGATGGCCTCACCGGCGTGCTGTTCAAGGAGTTCGCCTTCACGCTCGCCATCGCCGTCATCTGCTCGGGCTGCGTCGCCATCACGCTGTCGCCTGTGATGAGCGCCTATGCGGCGACCGCGGGCGGCCACGAAGGTCCCTACGCACGCTTCGTCAACCGCGCGCTCGACCGCCTGTCGGAGATCTACGGCCGCTGCCTCGACGTCATTCTGCACTTGCGGGCGCAGGTCGTGGCCTTCGGGCTTTTCGTGTGCCTGCTCGCCGTGCCCCTGTACATGTTCTCCGCCAAGGAGCTGGCTCCGGTCGAGGACGAGGGCTTCATCCTGCTTATCGTCAACTCCGCGCCCGACGCCTCCCTCGCCTACACCGCGGGGCACATGGACAAGGTCCACGAGATCGGCAAGACGCTGCCCGAGTACGAGGCCATGTTCGAGATCGTATTCCCCTCGAACGGCTTCGGCGGCTACCTCCTGAAGAATTGGCACGACCGCGGTCGCGAGGCGAGCCAGATCCAGCCCGAGGTTTTCGGCGCGGTGTCCAAGATCAAGGAGCTGCAGATCTTCCCCGTGCTGCCGCCCGCGCTGCCCGGCGCCGGCAACTACGACGTCGAGCTCGTGCTCAAGGGTCCCGGCACGCCCGAGGAGATGGCGGGTCATGCCGCGAACCTCGTGCAGGCGGCATTTGCCAGCGGCCAGTTCATGTTCGCCGACACCGACCTCAAGATCGACCTGCCGCAGGTCATGGTCACCGTGCATCGCGAACGCGTCGCCGACCTCGGCCTCGACCTCGCCGATGTCGGCCGCCAGCTCGGCATCCTGATATCGGGCAACTACGTCAACCGTTTCACGCGCGAGGGACGCGCCTACAAGGTCATCCCGCAGGTCAATCTCGACGAGCGCGCCGTCGCCGCGCGCCTTCTCGACTACAAGATCCGCACGCGCGACGGCAAGCAGGTGCCCGTCTCCGCCATCGCCAGCCTCGAGACGAAAACCGCACCGCGCACGCTGGCCCGCTTCCAGCAGGCCGACAGCTTCCGCGTCTACGGCGGCCTCGTGCCGGGTGTCACGAAAGCCACCGCCCTCGCCACCCTCGAGGAGGCGGCCCGTACCATCCTGCCCGCCGACTACACCATCGACTACGCCGGTGAGTCCCGCCAGATCCGCCAGGAAGGCACCACGCTCGCGGGCACCCTCGGCTTCGCCATCCTGCTCATCTACCTGGTGCTGGTCGCCCAGTTCGGAAGCTTCCGCGACCCGCTTGTCGTGCTCTTGGGCTCTGTCCCCCTCGCGCTCACGGCGGCCCTGGTCTTCACCTTCCTGGGCTTCACCACCATCAACATCTACAGCCAGATCGGCCTCATTACGCTGGTCGGCCTTATCGCCAAGAACGGCATCCTGATCGTCGCCTTCGCCAACGAGTTGCAGCGGCAGGGACTCGACAAGCTCGGCGCCATCCGCGAAGGCGCCAAGACGCGCCTCCGTCCTATTCTCATGACCACCGCCGCCACCGTCTTCGGCCACCTTCCGCTCGTCTTCGTCACCGGCGCCGGCGCCGAGGCGCGCAACAGCATCGGCATCATGCTGGTATCCGGCATGGCCATTGGCACGCTTTTTACCTTGTTCATCCTACCGATCGTATACCTTGTCATTGCCACGGAGCACCGTCCGGGCGAGAACGAGATAGAAGAGGACGAGGCGGCGACGCCTGCCGGTCCCGCCCGTGAGGCTATCGCCTGAGCGCGCGGCACTTTGCCGGCTTACCGATCTGTAATGCGCTCGTAAGCAGGCCATGAGGTCTCTCGCCTATATTCGGCAACATGGAATCGTTTGTTCGCACGAGGACACAAGCCATGCGGGTGCTTCTGATCGAGGATGACCCCGATACCGCCGCCTATGTCGTCAAGGGCCTCGAGGAAGAGGGCCACACCATCGACCACATGAGCGATGGACGCGACGGCATGGCGCAGGCCATGAGCGACGAGTACGACGTCTTGATCGTCGATCGCATGCTGCCCGGCATCGAAGGGCTCGCCATCGTCAAGACGCTGCGCGCGGCCGGCCGCAAGGTCCCCATCCTGTTCCTGACCGCCCTCGGTGGCGTTGACGACCGTGTCGACGGCCTCGATGCCGGCGGCGACGACTATCTCGTGAAGCCGTTCTCGTTTTCGGAGTTGCTGGCCCGCCTCAACGCCCTCGCGCGCCGCCCGCACTTGAAGGGCGAGGAGACACGCCTCAAGGTCGGCGATCTCTCCCTCGACCTCATCAGCCGCAAGGTCCACCGCGGATCGACCGAGATCGACCTCCAGCCGCGCGAGTTCCGCCTGCTCGAGGTCTTGATGCGCAACAAGGGCCGCGTCGTCACTCGCACCATGCTGCTCGAGCGCGTGTGGAGCTTCCACTTCGATCCCAAGACCAGCGTGGTCGAAACGCACATCTCCCGGCTGCGCACCAAGATCGACAAGCCGTTCACGACCGAGCTGATCCACACCATTCGCGGCAGCGGCTACAGCCTGCACGAAGCGACCTCCTGACGGGAGCATGAAACCGTGAGGGAGTCCGAGACGTGTTGAAGCGGACTCCGGTTCGGTTGGCGGCAACCTTCACGGCCCTGTTCGCGACCACCGTCATCGCCCTCTTCGCCATCCTCTTCTTCGGCATCACCGCTCGCCTGACGGACCAGATCAAGCTCCGCACCGAGGAGACGATGCAGGCCCTGCAGGCCGTCGACCAGCAGAAGGGCTTCGACGCGCTGGCGGCCGTCGTCACCGGAGAGAGCGGCTCGGTGCGCGATTCGGATTTCATCGTCGAGCTGGTCGACGAGAATGGCCGCCACATCGCCGGCAACGTCAACGGCATCAAGACCTCCGAACCCTGGATCGAGCTCGAGCGCTCCGCCATCGAGGCGGATTGGGACAACGGCGAGCCGGACGACCGCTTCCAGGCCCTCTGGCAACCAGTCTCTCAGGGCCGCCTGCTCGTCGGCAGCTCCAACCGCGAGCTTCGCCAGACGCAGACCTTCCTGCTCGAGGTTCTCGGCATCGGTCTCTTGGCGACCACGCTGCTCGGCGCGCTCTGCGGCGCTTTCATCGCCGCCCGCACTCAGCACCGTATCGACGCCTTCGCCAAGACGTTGTCCGCCGTCTCCAATGGCAGGATCGACGCCCGCGTGCCGCTGTCGGGATCAGGCGACGACATCGATCACGTCGCGGGCCAGGTCAACCACACGCTCGACCACCTGCAGAAGCTGATCGAGAGCGTCAACCAGTCCTCGTCCGACATCGCCCACGATTTGAAGAAGCCGGTCGGCCGCCTGCGTCAGCGCCTTGACGTCATCAGCCGGTCCGCCAAGACCACGGCCGACTTCCAGAGCGCCATCGAGGGTGCGCTCGGCGATCTGGACGCCATGATGGAGACTTTCGACGCGCTGCTGCGCATCACCCAGATCGAGGCCGGCGCGCGGCGCGCGCGTTTCGCCAACATCGATCTCGGCGCCGTGCTCGACGACGTCGCCGACACCTACACCGCCGTCGCCGAGGACGCCGGCCATCAGCTCGTCGCCGGCAATGCCCGCTCGACGCCCGCCATCGTCAAAGGCGATCGTGAGCTCCTTCTCCAGCTTTTCGCCAACCTGGTCGAAAACTCCATCCGTCACTGCCCGGCGGGAACGCGCATCGTGCTCGCGCTCTACGATGAGGAGAACGGCTATCGGGCCGAGATCAGCGACAATGGCCCCGGCATACCTGAGCCCGAGCGCGAGAAAGTCTTCCGCCGCCTCTACCGGCTCGAGCGCGCCCGCTCGACTCCGGGAAGCGGACTGGGGTTGACCCTCGTCCAGGCCATCGCCGAGCTGCACGACGCAAGCATCGCGCTCGGAGACCATGCGCCGGGCCTGCGCGTCGCCATCTCCTTCCCGAGCGCAATCGCCGCGTGAGCCCGCCCTTTACGAATCCGTATGCACCCGGCCAGGAAGGCGCAAGCTCGAGGGCTCATAAGAGCGTCCTGTTCGCCAGCACGATGCGTTCAAGGTCGACCCATGAGAGCCATCCGCAAAGTCACGAGTGCAGCTGTTGCCATCACGGCCGCCGCCGGGGCGGCCGCCGCAAGCCCCACGCAAACGGTCACGGGCCGCATCGACCATCTCAATCCGCGCGGCCAGAGCCTCATCGTCAGGAACGAGGTCTACCGCTACGATCCGCGCCTCATCGGTGTCGGGCTGCGCGCCGGCGAGACAGTGCGCATCCAGTATCGCGAACAGCACGGACATCGCGTCGCCTCCCGCATCACGCCCGTTAGCTAACCGGCCGTCCTCTCCACATCCATCCCGGCCGGAGAGCGGAGTCCCCTGTGGCTCCGCTCTTTTTTTTGGCCCCGCGCTCCCCCTCCGGGATCGAGCTGGCCCGCCGCGACGCTGAGGCCGCTGCCCAGCGCCCGGAGAGTGCGCTATAACCCCTTGAATTCATAAAAGTATGAACTCGGCGCGGAACAACCGGGCGCACGGCGACCTTGAGCTCAAGGGGGATACCGGCAGGATGTGGATCGTCCGATACGCCATCGCGCACCGCCACACCGTCGGCGTTCTCGCCGTCTTGCTGCTTCTCGTCGGCGGACTTTCGGCGCGTCGCATGTCCACGGACATTCTTCCCGCCGTCAACATCCCGGCCATCAACATCGTCTGGACCTACCAGGGCCTCAACGCCCAGGAAATGGCGAGCAAGCTGACCTCCTTCAGCGAGCTTGCCATCATGAACAACGTCGACAACATCCGTGAGCTGCGCTCCGAGACGCTCAACGGCGTCGCCATCGTCCGCGTCGCGTTCCAGCCCGACACCAACGTCACCAACGCTTTCGCTCAGGTGACCTCGGTCAGCCAGACCATTCTGCGCCGGATGCCGCCCGGCACCACGCCGCCGCTGATCATTCCCTACGTTCCCTCGTCCGTGCCCATCCTGCAGCTCGTACTCGCCTCCGACACGCTGAGCGACGGCGCCCTCTACGACTACGCGCGCCTGCAGCTCCGCGCACAGATCCAGTCCATTCCCGGCATCCGCCTCTCGCTGCCCTACGGCGGCGCGGCCCGCCAGGTGATGATCGACCTCGACCCCGAGGCATTGCAGGCACACGGACTGTCGCCGAGCGACATCGCGCGCACCATCGCCGCCCAGAACCTCACGCTGCCCTCGGGCACGCTGAGGACAGGCACGCGCGAGATTCTCATCATGACCAACGCGGCCCCGGAGACGGTCGCCGCCTTCGCCGACCTCCCCCTGCGCTCCGTCGAGGGACGCACCATCAAGATTTCCGACGTGGCCAGCGTCCGCGACGGCCAGGCCGTGCAGACCAACATCGCCCGCCTCGACGGCCAGAACGCCGTCCTCGTCTCCATCCTGAAGCTCGGCAACGCCTCCACCATCGACATCGTGCGCGAGATCCGCCGCCGCCTGCCGGAGTTGCGCGCCGCGGCTCCCGAAGGGCTCACCATCGAGCCCATCTTCGATCAGTCGATCTTCGTCGAGCACGCCGTCGACAGCATCCTCAAGGAAGGCGTCGTCGTCGGCCTCCTGGTCGGGTTCGTGGTCCTGCTCTTCATCGGCAGCTGGCGCTCGTCGCTGATCGTGCTGACCTCCATTCCACTCGCGCTTCTCGCCTCCGTTGCCGGCCTCGCCCTGACAGGCCAGACCTTCAACCTGATGACGCTCGGCGGCCTCATGCTGGCGATCGGCATCCTCGTCGACAACGCGCTGGTCGAGATCGAGAACATCAACCGCAATCTCGATCTCGGCCTTGGTCTCCGCGAGGCGGTGCTGAAAAGCGCGAGCGAGGTCGCCTTCCCCGAGTTCGTCTCCACGCTCTCGATCTGCATCGTGTTCTCGCCCCTGTTCCTGCTCACCGGCACGGCCGCTTTCGTCTTCATTCCCCTCGCGCTGTCCGTTATTTTCGCACTCGTCGCCTCCTATGTGCTCTCGCGAACGCTCGTGCCCACCCTCGCTACCATGATGCTCCATACCCACAAGCCGGGCACGGAGCACGAGTCGAGCGGCGGCTTCGAGGGCTTCATCCGGCGCGCATCGAACGGCGCCGCGGCGCTGATCGGCTTCCTCACGCAGCACAAGAGCCTGCCGCTCGCCGGCCTCGCCATGGTCGTCGCCGTCGGCGCCTGGACGGCGACGCGCCTCGGCAGCGAGTTCTTTCCCGAGACCGATGCCGGCATGATCCGCGTCTACCTGCGTTCGGCCCCCGGCCAGCGCATCGAGGAGACGGCGCGCGTGTTCGCCGACGTGCAACGCGCCATACGTGAAGTCATCCCCGAGGATGAGATCGGCTTCATCGCCGAGAACATCGGCGCCCCCGAGCCCGTCAACCTCGCCTGGGTCGAAAGCGGCGTCATCGGCGCGTTCGACGGCGAGGTCCTGATCCAGCTCGCCGAGGAGCATGGCCCCACGGCCGGCTACCTCAGCGCCGTGCGCCGCACGCTGCGCGAGCGCTTCCCCGAGCTTACCGTCTATTTCCGTCCCGCCGACGCCACCGCCCAGACGCTCGCGGGTTCCGCCCAGACCGCCATCGAGGTGCGCTTCATCGGCCGCGACGTCTCCGGCAACGGCGAAGCGGCACGCATGCTTCAGGAGCGCATGCGCAACATCCATGGCGCTGTCGACGTGGCGGTGCGCCAGGTGCGCAACCTGCCGAGCTACTACATCGAGATCGACCGCACGCGCGCCCTGCAGATCGGCGTCACGCCGCAGGATGCCGCCAACGCCATCCTCGGCGCGCTCGGCACCGGCGGCACCGTGTCGCCGACGTTCTGGGCCGATCCCACGGTCGGCAGCTCCTACACCGTCCAGATCGTCGCCCCACCCTCGAACCTCGTCGAGGTCGAGCAGTTGCTGAACACGCCGGTACGCGCCTCACAGGGCGGACAGACGGTGGCGCTGCGCACCATCGCCAGCCTGCAGATGCGCCAGGCGCCCGCCAACATCGACCGCACGACGCTGATGCCGACGGTGACTGTCCTCGCCAACGTCGAGGGCCGCGACCTGGGCGGCGTCTACGGGGAGGTCGCGCGCGCCATCGCCGACATCGAGAGCCGCCTGAAACCCGGCAACCGCATCGAGGTCGCCGGCCGTGCCCGCTCCATGATGCAGGCTTACACCGAGATGGGAGGCGGCATCGTGCTCGCGGCCGTGCTCGTGTATCTCGTCATGGTGGTGAACTTCCAATCCTGGCTCTTCCCCTTCATCGCCATGAGCGGATTGCCGGTCGCCATCACCGGCGCGCTTCTCGGCCTCCTCGCGACCGCAACGCCGCTCTCGGTCCCCGCGCTGACGGGCTTCATCATGGTCATCGGCGTCTCGACCGCGAACTCGGTGCTGGTGACGAGCTTCGCCCGCGACCGTCTCCTCGAGGGCCTGACGCCCGCTGCGGCGGCCATCGACGCGGCGCGCACGCGCCTCCGCCCGGTGCTCATGACCGCCACCGCCATGATCGTCGGCATCCTGCCCATGGCGCTCGGCGCCGGCGAGGGCGGCGAGCAGAACGCTCCGCTCGGTCGCGCGGTCGTCGGTGGACTGATGCTCGGCACCCTCGCCACCCTGACCCTCGTGCCGTTTCTGTTCGCCATGCTCGCGCGACAGCGCCCCGTGTCCGAGGCGGCAAAAACCGACACGACTGCCGAAACGTCCCGTCACGGCCTTGCCACGAGTTCATGAGAGACGACGACGATGATCTTCACCCGCAGTCTACTGACAGGCGTCACCGTGCTCTCGGCGGCCGCGGCGGTTTACGTGGCCTGGACGCAGCAATTGACGTCGCCGGTCACCGCCGTCGCAACCACGAGGGACTCGGCGCCGCCCCAGAAAGCCGAGGCCGAGCCCAAGCCCGTGCGCATCGTCCACCCGGAGCCTCTGCGTGACACGGGCACCATCACGCTGACCGGCCGCACGGCGCCCGCCGAGCAGGCTGTCGTGGCGTCCCGCGCGAGCGGTGTTGCCGAGAAACGCCTCGTCGACATCGGCGACAAGGTTGCGGCCGGCGATGTGCTGCTCCTCATCGAGGCACCCGAGGTCGACCAGGAGCTCGCGCGCGCCAAGGCGACCGTCGAGCAGACGCGCGCGCGCCTCGACCTCGCCCGCGTCAACGCCGGTCGCGCCGAGACGCTCGTCAAGCAGGGCCACGTCTCCGAGCAGCAGCGCGACGAGCGCACCGCGAATGAGCGCGTTGCCGTGGCCGATCTCACCGCCGCCGAGGCCGAGGTTCACCGCCTGACCGAGGTGAAGGGCTTTCTCACGCTGCGCGCGCCCTTTGCCGGCACCATCGTCGCCCGCGCCGTCGAGCGCGGCGATCGCGTCGCGGCGTCCGACTCCCAGCCGAGCGCACCACTCTTCCGCATCGCGCGGCTCGACGAGCTGCGCGTCGAGCTCGACATCCCGCAGACGGACGCGCTCAAGGTCCGCATCGGCAACGCGGCGAAAGTAACGTTCGCGGAGCTGCCGGGTGAAACGTTCAGCGCCAAGCTCGTGCGCCGCGCCGGCCTCATCGATCAGGCGTCCTCCACCATGCGCGCCGAGCTGACCATGCCCAACCCCGACGAGCGCATCCCCGCAGGGCTGACCGGGCTCGTGATCCTCGACATCTCCCGCGACCGCGTGCCCGTCACGGTGCCGGCCAACACGCTCGTCACGCGCGATGGCCGCCAGAAGGTCGCCGTCGCCGAGTTGGCGGACGGCGAGGCCAAGGTGGCGTTCCGCGGTGTTTCGGTCGGACGCGACTTCGGCGAGCGCGTCGAGATCGTCGCCGGCCTCGGCACCGAGGACCGCGTCATCCTCTCGCCCAATGCGCTCCTGCGTGAAGGCGATCCCGTCGCCGTCACCATGGCCACCGTCGAAAAAACCTCCGGCCAGAAGACGCGCTGAGCCCGAGCAACATCTGTCGCAACCCGACCTCACGTCGCCTCTCCCCGGTGGGGAGAGGCCGAAAGCGATCGGTCATGGCGGAACCATGCTCCGGCATGGACGCGAGCACGCGAGCAAGACCCACTCAACGTCATCCCGGCGAAGGCCGGGATCCAATCTCAGTACCCCGTCATCTCGAGGTAGCCGGCGCCCGCGTGCGATCCGGAGTAGCTGATCGGCCCTTCCCAATAGGGAAACGCCGTCCCCATCCAGCTCTGCGCGTGAAGCGGCTCCGTTGTGATCTTGAGCCCGCGGCTCTTGACCTCGACCGTCCACGCGAGCGGAAGCCTGCGCCCGACCACTTCCGCGACCCCACCCGGCGTCAACGCGATGTCATCGCTCGTGAGTGCCGCAACCGAGCCGTCCGCGCCGATCCAGTTGCCGGAGCGGAACGCACCACCCGCCTCGCTCCTGAGCTGGAACAGCATCAGCTTTTCGCCACCCGGCAGATGCAGCGAGAACCAGTCCCAGCCCTTCTGGTTCGAGGCCAGCGGCTGGCTGCTCCACTCGCGGTCCATCCACGCCTGTCCCGTCACCGCGACGCTGCGGCCGTCAAGATCGAGCGTCCCCGCGACCTCGAAGAAGGGTTGGCTGTAGTAGTACGACGCCTGCCCGCGCTCGGACTTGACGCTGTACCCTCCCTCGCCTTGCAGAACGGGCGCGCGCTGTGACGTCAGTGTCAGCGCATAGGAGAAGTCCTTTGCCTTCGCCGAAAGCGTCGCGGCCGAAAGCCCGTCCGCCCCGTCGACGGCGGCAAACGTCCAGTCGTCGATCCACGCCTTGAACGGCCGCGCCATGACGCCCGCCTGACCGATGCCGCCGCGCGCAAGCGTCTCCGCGAAACGGTGCGAGCCGGCGCTCGTCACGGCCGCATGCCCCATCCACACCTGCTGGTTCGCCCAGCCCGCGCGTTCGGGACCTGGCCTCAGCGCCTGCCGGAAGAGCGTCCACTGCACGCCGTAGCGCGCACCCGACGCGTCCGCAAGGTTCGCGGTCACGTACCACCACTCGATGCGGAACTCGGGATGCGCGCCGAAATCATCGGGAAACGTGATCGTTTTTCCGGGAACCACCTCGGCAAAGCCTGCCGCCTCCTCTCCGAGCCCCGCGAACCCGCCGGCAACAGCGCGTGCGCCACAAACCAAAGCGACCGCCAGCACAACGAGAGCAAGCGCCCTTCTCCTCCCCCCTTGTGGGGGAGGTCGGGAGGGGGGAAATCCCAAACGCCAGCGGTGGAGCTTCCCCCCACCCCTAACCCCTCCCGACGTCGAGTCGAAGACTCGCCTTCGGCGAGATGGGGAGGGGAACCGATGCGCATTCCCCCTACCGCTCATTGGCGAACACCCTGAGCAGATCCTGCGGCGTCGCGCGCGCGAGGCGCACCACCGGAACGAGCGCCGCGACGAATGCCGTCGCGAGCGCCAGCGCGAGGATCGTCGCCCACTGCGCGGGAAACACATGGAACGGCAGCCGCCATCCGAACGCCTGCACATTGACGATGGCGACGAGGCACCACGCCAAAACGAGACCGAGAGGCACGGCCAGCATCGCCGTAACGGCGGCCAGCACCATGAGCTTGCCGATCTCGATGCGCCCGAGCAGCCGCCTCGGCACGCCGAGCGCCCACACCGGCGCGATCTGCGCCTGCCTGACACCCGAGAGCGTCAGGAGGCTCGCGAAAAGCGCGATCCCGGACACGGCGAGCGTCAGCGTGTTGAGCGCGGCGGTCACCGCGAACGTCCGCTCGAAAATCCCGCGCGAGGCCGCCTTGAGCGAGGCCTGATCCACGACCCGCGCGACCGCCCCGCCGAACTCCGCCTGCATGGCGGCGATGAGCGCGCCCGCCTCGCTTGGCGCGACGCGCAGGCTCGTGCTCGTCCGCCGCGCCTCGGGCCAGTGCCGCACGAGCTGATCGACGTTGACGCGCACCTGCCCCTTCGGATTGCCGTAGTCGGCGTAGATGCCGACCACCGGCACCTCCCACGCCGCGTCGGTCGTCGGCATCGAGAGCGGGCTGCCGAGCCCGAGCCCCATCCGCCGCGCGAGCTGCTCGGAGACGAGCACGCCCGTCCCCTCGCGCACCCGGTCCCAGGCATCCGGCAGCGCGGAGAGAAGCGAGAAGTGCTCGCGGTACGTCGCGTGATCGCGCGTGCCGACCACATCGACCGGCCAGCCCGCGATGCGCGTGTCCGCGCGCCACACCGGCAGGATCGCCGTCACCTCCGGCCGCCCCTTGAGCCACGCCGCGATCCGCTCGCCATCCGCCGCGCTCGCCGCGTCGAAATAAACTTCCGAGTTGAGCCGCTCGTCGAGCCAGTGCGTGAAGGTTTGGCGGAAGCCTTCCACCATCGTGCCGACGCCGACGTTCGCCGCCAACGCAAGCAGGAGAGCCATGAGCGCCAGCGAAAGGCCCGAAAGTTGAAGGCGCGTATCGGCCCAGAACCAGCGCGCCAGCGCTCCATGCGCAAAGCGCTCGCCGAGTTGCAGAAGCGCCGAGAGCAGCAGCGGCAGAAGCAGTGCTGCGCCGAGCAGCACGCCCGCGATGACGGTGAAACCCGCGACGAGACCATGCCCGGCGACATAGGCAATGAGCGCAAGCGCGAGACACGCGACGGCAATCACGCCCTGCCGCCGAAGCTGCGCCTGCTGCGCTTCCCGCCACGCGAGCGGCTTGGCGGCGGCAAGTAGCGGCAGGCCCGCCACCTTGACGAGGCTTGCTGCCGAGGCCGCAAGTGCGCCGAGAACCGCCATGCCGATCCCCGCGAGCCACCAGCCGGCCTCGATCGCCAGCGACCCGCTCACATGCGCGCCGTAGAGCCCCTCGAGGCTCGCCGCCACGTTCGGCAGCAGCGCGGCCGCGATCGCATAGCCGCCCACGATGCCCACGGCCCCGGCAACCAGTGCAAAGAGCAGCATCTCCGCTACCAGCACGCCCATCAGGAGCTTGAGCGGCACGCCGACCGCGCGCAGAGTCCGCACCGTGCCGAGGCGCTGCTCGAACGCGAGCCCGACCGCGGCGTGCACGATGAACAGGCCGACGATGAACGCGAGCAGGCCGAAGGCCGTGAGGTTGAGGTGGAAGCTGTCCGTGAGGCGCGCGAGATCGCCGCCCTCCTCGACCACCTCGATGCGCAGCCGGTCGCCCGTCACGTCCGCGAGCGCACGCGCGTCGGGCGCTGCGCCGGGCGGCGCAACGAGGCGCGTGAGCTGTCCCGGCCGCCCCAACAGCGTCTGCGCCGCACCGATGTCGACCACCAGCATCCCCGGCGCCACGGTATCGGCGGCAACAAGCGGCGGCAACGCCCCACCCCGCTCCGTCACCGGCCGCGCGCCCGGCGCAACGCCAAGCTCGCCGAGCGTCTCCGGCGCGACAAGCGTCCGTCCCGGCGCGGTGAGGAAGGCTTCGAGATCGTCGCCTGTCATCAGCCCCGGCGCCGCCGAGCCCTTGGGCACCGTCAGCGGATCGATGCCGATCAGGCGATAGGACTGCGCGCCGAGCCGCACCGTGCCTTCGAGCACGGGCGAGACCTTGAAACCCGCGAGCCGTAGCGCGACGTAATCGTTCTCCGGCAGTGTGGCGCGTTTCGTCGCGACGATGGTCGCCGCGTTGGCTTCGCCGAGCACCGCCGCCGCGCGGTCATAGCTCGCGCGCGCTTGCCGGTTGAGCGCCTGCACCCCGCTCCACAGCGCCGTCGCGATCGCGAGCCCCGCGAGCAGCGTCGCGAGATTGAGCGGATGGCGCCGCCAGTGGCTGATGAGCGTGGCGAATGTCCAGAGCGCCACGGTCACGCTGGCACCACCACGCCCGACGCCAGCGTCACCTGCCGGTCGAGCCGCGCCGCGAGCCGCGTGCTGTGCGTCACCATGAGGAACCCGCAGCCCGTGCGCCGGATGAGATCGAGGGCGAGGTCGAGCACCTCGTCGCCCGTCGCCTCGTCGAGGTTGCCCGTCGGCTCGTCGGCGACAAGAAGACGCGGCTTGATCGCGAGCGCGCGGCCGATGGCGACGCGCTGCTGCTGCCCGCCCGAAAGCTGCTCGGGATAGCGCTGCGTCAGGGCGGCAAGCCCCAGCCGCTCGGTGAGCTCGGCCAGCCAGGCGTCGTCGCAGCGCCCCGCGATGCGCGCCTGGAAGGCGAGATTGTCCGCAACCGTCAGGCTCGGCACGAGATTGAACTGCTGGAACACGATGCCGATGCACGTGCGCCGCAGCGCCGCGCGTCCCGCCTCGTCGAGCCCCGTCACGCGAACGCCGTCGAGCATGATAGAGCCGCCGTCCGCATCGTCGAGCCCGCCGATGAGATGCAGAAGCGTGCTTTTCCCGCTGCCGGACTCGCCGAGCAGCGCCACGCTCTCGCCGGCCGCGAGGCTCAGCATCACGCCCTTCAGAACCGCGAGCGGCCCTTGCGGCGTCGCGAACGATTTATGGAGATCTGAGACCTGAAGCAGCGGCCCGGAGTTCTGCGATTGACGGTCGGTCCGGATCGGCCGGTCGACGAGTGTCACCCTGGCGCTCCTGCGATGAGGCTGTCGTAGTCGCCGCGCGTGTCGATGTCGGAGAACAGCGACGCATCGGCGAACGCCACATCAAGGCGCGCATCCCCCACTCTGTCCAGTAGAGACTTTCCGCCCACGGGCCCCGAGAGCGCGGAAAGCTCGGAAAACCAGGCGCGCGGCCACAGGACCGGGTTGCGCTGTTCGCCCTCGGCGGTCACCGGCACCACCACCTTCGCCCTTTGAGCCTCGGCGAAGGCCGATCCCAGACTGCGAAACACGTCCGCCGTGACATTGGGAAGATCGCCCGGCACGACGAACGCGCCCTGCGCCCCATCGGAGAGAGCGCGCACGCCCGTGGCGATCGAGCCGCCGATGCCCTCGTCCCAAGCAAGGTTGGGAGCGAACGTCACAGGGTAACCCTCAAGCGCCGCAACATACGCGGCGTGCTCCGCGCCCGTGACGGCGACAAGCTCGCCAACGCCGCCGTCGAGGATGGCGCGCGCGACTCTGGCCACCATCGGCATGCCATCGACCGTTGCGAGAAGCTTGTTGTCCGCCCCGAAACGCCGCGACGCGCCGCCCGCGAGCAGCACCGCCGCAAGAGGGAGTTGTGCCGTGACGCCCATCACACACGCCACCTTGTCCCTCCCCCCTTGTGGGGGAGGCTAGGAGGGGGGGATTCCAGAACGCCAGCGTTGGGCTTCCCCCCACTCCTAACCCCTCCCCACAAGGGGAAGGGGAAGCTTGCGTGACTCTCGAGGACAGCGGCGAGCAAAGGCATACGACGTCCTCACGCACCGCGCCGCGCCTTGACGATCGCGGCCAGGATCGAGACTGCGATCTCGCCCGGTCCCTTGGCGCCGATCGGCATGCCGACTGGCGCGTCGATGCGCGCGATCTCGCTCTCGCTGAGTCCCGCCTTGGCGAGCCGCTCGACGCGCTTCTCGTGCGTGCGCCGCGATCCGAGCGCACCGACGTAGAAGGCGGGAGAGCGCACCGCGATTGGCAGCGTCTCGTCGTCGAGGCGCGCGTCGTGCGCGAGCGTGATCACCGCCGTGCGGCTGTCGAGCCCCAGCGCCGGCAGCGCCTCCTCCGGCCAGTCCCGCCTGAGCGGCACGCCGCCGAACCGCGTCTCGGACGAGAACGCGCTACGCGGATCGACCACCGTAGCCTGAAATCCCACTCGCTGCGCGAGATCGGCGAGCACCTGCGCGACGTGCCCTGCGCCGATGAGGATGACATGCACGGGCGGCGCCAGCGCATTGGCGAACGTCCGGCTCTCAGGGCCGTCGACCAAAACGCATTCGCCGCCCACGAGCTGCTGCGCCACTTCGCCATCGAAGGCGCCGACATCGCCATGCAGCGTCCGCCGGCCATCCGCGAGATGCGTCTCGATGGCGAGGAAAGCGCGAGCACGGCGGGCGGCCAGCACGGCGTCGAGATAAGCCGCATCCTCGGCGCCCCGCAGCCTTTCGACGAACACCTCGATGCGCCCGCCGCAGGGCAGCCCGACGCGCCACGCCGTCTCATCACCGACGCCGTAGGAGAGCACCTTGGGCGTGCCCGTCGCCATCACGTCGCTCGCGGCGGTGATCACCGCCGCCTCGACGCATCCGCCCGAGACCGAGCCCTCGAACATCTCGTCGGGTCCGATCACGAGCTGGCCGCCGACCGGAACCGGCGACGAGCCCCACGTCTTGATCACCGTGGCAAGCGCGATGGTGCCGAACTGGTCGAGCCACGCGCGCGCCACGGCCGGAACGTCGCGCGACGCACTCGCCCCAGGGGTCGCGCCGCCATACGGCTCCGCGTCCCCGCCTACGAACCCGCTCTCTGGCACGGCGTCATCCAAGCTTGAGCCCATCGGCAAACGGCAGCACGCGCACGCGCTGCCCGGTCCCCACCGCCACCGCGTTGGCGACCGCCGGTCCGATCGGCGGCACACCCGGCTCGCCGATCCCGGTCGGAGCCTCCGCCGAAGGCACGATGTGCACCTCGACGCGCGGCATCTCGTTGATGCGCAGCACTTCGTAGCCGTCGAAGTTGCCTTGGTCGACCACGCCGTCCTTGAGCGTCACCTTGCTGTGCAGCACCGCGCCGAGACCGAACCCGACGCCGCCCTCCACCTGCGCCTTGATGTTATCCGGATTGACGGCGATCCCGCAATCCACCGCTGCCACGACGCGATCCACCTTGGGCTTGCCGTCCACGAGACGCACCTCCGCCACCTCCGCGACGAAGCTGCTGAAGCTCTCGTGCACGGCGACGCCGCGGAACACGCCTGCCGCTGGAGGCGTATCCCAGCCAGCCTTCTCGGCCGCGAGCTTCAAGACGCCCATGTGCCTCGGATGTTTGCCGAGCAACGCCAGGCGGAACTGCACCGGATCCTTGCCCGACACGGCAGCCACCTCGTCGATCATGGTCTCCATGACGTAGGCGGTGTGCGTATGCCCGACCGAGCGCCACCACAGCGGCCGCGGACCCGCGCTCGTCGTGTGCAGCTCGACCTGCATGTTCGGAATGGCATAGGGCGTGTCGGACACGCCCTCGACCGATGTGCCGTCGATGCCGTTCTTGACGATCGCCTGCTCGAACGCCGTACCCGTGGCGATCGACTGCCCGACGATGCGGTGATGCCAGCCGACGATCTCGCCGTCCTTGTCGAGTCCGACGCTCACCTTGTGTACATAGACCGGCCGGTAGTAGCCGCCCTTGATGTCGTCCTCGCGCGTCCACACGAGCTTGATCGGCTCGGCACGCCCCGTCACCTTCACGATCTCGGCCGTCTCCGCGATGTAGTCGGAATCGTAGACGCCGCGCCGGCCGAACGAGCCGCCCGCCCACAGCGTGTTGATGATCACGTCCTCAGGCTTGATGCCGAGGATCGCCGACACCACGCCCTGGTCCACGGTCTGAAGCTGCGCGCCGGTCCAAAGCGTCGCCCTTCCTTCCTTGAATTGCGCGACGCAGTTCATGGGCTCCATCGGAGCGTGCGCGAGGTAGGGAAAGACGTAGGTCGCCTCGATCACCTTGTCGGCCTTGGCGATGGCGCCTTCCGCGTCGCCCTCCTTGCGCGCGACCACCCCGGGCTTTTCGGCGAGCGCCTTGTACTCGGCGATCAGCGCATCCGTCCCGCGCATGTCCGCGCCGCTGTCGTCCCAGGTGACCTCGAGCAGCTGGCGCGCCTTGATCGCCGCGTAGGTGGAGCTCGCGAGCACGGCCACGCCGCGCGACGTCGTGACCACGTCGACCACGCCCTTCACCGCGCGCGCCGCCTTGTCGTCGACCGAGCGCACCTTGCCGCCGAAGCGTGGCGGACGCGCGAGCGTCGCAACCAGCATGCCGGGAAGCTGAACGTCCTGCGTGTAGATCCGCGCGCCCGTCGTCTTCGCCACCGAGTCGAGCCGCGGAAACGATTTGCCGATGTAGGTGAACTGCTCCGGGGTCTTGAGCTTGGGCTCAGCCGGCACCGGCACGGCCGCCGCCTCCTTGGCGAGTTCGCCGAGGGTCGCCGTGTTGTTGCCCGAGCTGACGACGCCTTGCGCGATCGTGATGCTGTCCGCCGCGACACCCCAGCGCTTCGCCGCGGCCTCGATGATCATCGCCCGCGCCGCGGCGCCCGCCTTGCGGTATTGCTCGAATGAGTTGGCCATCGCCGTCGAGCCGCCCGTGCCCTGGATACCGAAGGCGGTGTTTGCGTAGAGCTTGACGTCGGCCGGCGCAAACTCGGCCTTCATCTGGCTCCACGCGGCATCGAGCTCATCCGCAACCAGCGTGGCGAGACCTGTCGCGTTGCCCTGGCCCATGTCCTGATGCTTGTCGAGCACCAGCACGATGTTATCGGGCGTGATGTGCACCAGCGGCGTGAAAAGCCCGTCGCCCTGCGCCGCCGCTTGCGCCGCGCCCTCGGCCCGCGCCGTGCCCGCTGGCACAGTACTGCCGATGACGAGTCCCGCACCCGTGCCGAGCGCGAGCCCCACGAACCTGCGCCGGTCGAGCTGAAGCGCACGCGCACCCGAGAAGCGCGATCGAATGTGAGAGGCGAGCTGTGAAAGGTCGATCTGTCCCTGCATGAAACCGTCCCTTATCCCTTGAGCGTACCCGCAGCCTCGTGGACTGCCGCGCGAATGCGCTGATACGTGTTGCAGCGGCAGATGTTGCCGGTGAGCGCGTTGTCGATGTCCGCGTCGGAAGGCTGCGGCGTGCCGCTGAGCAGCGACACCGCCGCCATCATCTGACCTGACTGGCAGTACCCGCACTGCACCACGTCGAGCTTCTGCCAGGCCCCGCGCACGGCCTCCGCGACAGGCCCGGAGATGCCTTCGATCGTCGTCACCTTCTGCCCCGCCACGTCCGAGACCGCCGTCACGCAGGAGCGGATGGGCTCACCGTCGAGGTGCATCGTGCAGGCCCCGCACTGCGCGGCGCCGCATCCGAATTTCGAGCCGATGAGGCCAAGCTCGTCGCGGACCACCCAAAGCAAGGGGGTGTCGTCCTCGGAGCTGACCGTCACCTCATGCCCATTGAGGTTGAATGTCGTCATCCAAAGTTCCTCGAAGTCTTCCGATTTCATGAGATGTGGCCCGTCACCGTGGCGAGCGCACGCTGGGCATATGCGCAGCCGGTCGCGGGATTGCTAGATATGATCAAACGGATATAGCGATCAGCCCAATTCATGGGCAGTGAATGCGATCAGCGCACTGCACGTGCGATGTTCCATGGGGATCATCCTTGCGCCCTCGAGTTGCGATAGGAGAGCGCGCATGAACATGCTCCCGCTCAGTCCCCGCGACATGCCGAGCTTCGCTTCCGGTGATTTCCGCGAGCTGGGCCGGCCATTCGGCGTCGAACCTTCTAATCTGGCGCCGTTGTCCCCTCTCCTCGTCCAGATCGCCAAGGCTCATGCCGACTTGTATACGAGCACGCGCGCCGTCGCGCCGTGGCTCGGTTACTTGGCGGTCTCTTCCGATACGGGGGAAATCGTCGGGTCCTGTGGTTACAAAGCCAACCCGCAGGACGGAGACGTCGAGATCGCCTACTTCACGTTTCCCGGTTACGAAAATCAAGGTTGGGGCGGGCGCATGGCGTCGGCGCTCGTGAACCTGGCCCTGAGCCGGGATGAGATCGTCGCGGTTCGCGCGCACACGCTCCGCGAGGACAACGCGTCGACGCACATTCTGCGCCGGTTGGGCTTCACGTTGCAGGGCACCGTCATCGACCCCGAGGACGGCCCTGTCTGGCGCTGGAGCCTGCCGCGCCGCTGAACCGGGAAAGTCGCGCTACGCGAGCCCCATCGCCTGCTTGTGCTGGGAGATCTCCGCCAGCAGCCATTGCCGGAACTGCTTGACGCCAGCGAGCGATTGCGCGCCGGACCGCACCGCGAGCACATAGCGGCTCGGAATCTTGCGCCGGATCGGGAACGGCGTGACGAGCTGCCCGCGCGCGAGCAGATCCTCCGCCATGATGTTGTCGGCAAGCGCCACGCCGCCGCCGTTCACCGCCTCGCGGATGGCGAGCGACGGGTCATGAAAGATTGCGCCCGTCTTCGGGTCCACGCCCTTGACGCCCTCGCCGGCGATCCACTCCTCCCACCACCGCGTCGTGTTCTCGTGCAACAGCCTGTGGCGGGCGAGGTCGGAGGGCGTCTTGAGCGCGGATGATCCCGCGGTCAGCGCGGGCGCGCAGACCGGTAAGATAATGAGCGACACGAGAAGCAGATGCGATGGATCGTCGTCGTCGTTGCCGTCGTCTATGAACAGGATGCGCAGATCCGCGCGCGGATTGCCGCCCCGCCCCGTGTCGTCGTGCGTAGAAAGCTCGAGCTCGCACTCGGGGCACGCGATGCGGAATCGCGGCAGCCGGTCGGCGAGCCACAGGTTCATGAAGGCGGCGTTGCTGGAGAGCGTCACGCGTTTCGGCCGCCGCCGCCGCCCGATCGCGGTCGCGCTTGCATCCTCGGTCGCGTCCGCGATGACCTTGAACGCCTCCGTGAGCCGGCGCGCGTAGGGCTGCGCCCGCTCGGTGAGCTGCACCTGCCGGAAGCCGCGCTCGAAGAGATCGATGCCGAGCGCCAGCTCGAGCGAGCGGATGTGGCGGCTGACCGCCGACGGCGTGATGCCGAGCTCGTCCGCCGCGTCCTTGAAGGAGAGGAGACGGGCGGCGGCCTCGAAGGCGCGGATGGCGTTGAGCGACGGCAGGGCCATGAGCAATGAGCGATGGGGCGATGTCCGGTGACATGAGTTTTACTCAACTCATGGCGGATAAATAGCCGTTTGTCGGCCATCCCGGCAAGGAGGATGCTCTTTTCCGAGGCCACGACGGCCTCCAACGGCACGGGCCGCCGAAAAAGTCAGAGCCCCAGGTGGAAACACGCAAGGACATCGACCCCAAGGATACCAACCATGAACGAGATGCTGAGACATCCCCTCCGCCCCCGCGAGACCGACAACGCGGTTTTCGGCCCCGATATGATGCACGGCTCGCACGAGCCCATGTACTGCGGCGTGCTCTCCTTCATGCGCCGGCGGCTCACCCGCAACCTTGCCGGCGTCGACGTCGCCGTGTGGGGCATCCCCTTCGACGCGGCCGTCTCCAACCGCCCCGGCACCCGCTTCGGACCGCAAGGCGTACGCCGCGCCTCCGCCATGCTCGAAGGCGATCCCCAGTATCCGTTCCGCGCCGACCCGTTCGCCAAGCTCGCCGTCGTCGACTACGGCGATTGCTCGCTCGACTACGGCCGTCACGACGACGTGCCGCGGCAGATCGAGGGCCAGGCGCGCGAGGTGATCGACGCAGGCGCGAAGCTGCTCTCCATCGGCGGCGACCACTACGTCACCTGGCCGCTGCTCAAGGCACACGCCAGGAAGCACGGCCCGATGGCGCTCGTGCAGTTCGACGCCCATCAGGACACCTGGTTCGACGAGGAGGCGCGCATCGACCACGGCTCGTTCGTCGCCCGCGCCGTGCGCGAAGGCATCATCCTGCCGGAGCGCTCGATCCAGATCGGCATCCGCACGCATGCGCCCGACACCTGCGGTCTCGACATCGTCCACGGTGAGGACATTGCGGGCCTCGGCGTGGCGGGTGTCGTCGAGCGCATCAAGGCGCGTGTCGGCGACGCCAAGACCTACCTCACGTTCGACATCGACTGCCTCGATCCGGCCTTCGCGCCCGGTACGGGTACGCCGGTCGTGGGCGGCCTTTCGTCGCGCGAGGCGCTCGCCATCCTCCGCAATCTTGGCAGCCTCGACATCGTGGGCGGAGACGTGGTGGAAGTCGCGCCGGCCTATGACCACGCCGACATCACCTCGCTCGCCGGCGCGACCGTAATGCAGCACTACCTCGGGCTTCTGGCCGAGAAGAAGATCTAGCCTACGGCATCCAGCGTAAGGGGAGGTAGCGCCCATTCCGGGCCCGCCTCCCCGAGCGCGGGTTTACCTCGGTATGGGCGCGGGTGTCTGATGGCGCCCGAACCCGACCGAGGAGACCCTCCCGCATGACCGACAAGCTTTTCACTCCCCTCACGATCGGCACCCTGACGCTCCCGAACCGCATCGTCATGGCGCCGCTGACCCGCAACCGCGCCACGCCCGACGGCGACGTCCCCCACGCCCTCCACGTCGAGTATTACGCGCAGCGCGCGAGCGCCGGCCTCATCATCACCGAGGCGACGCAGATCTCGCCCGAGGGCAAGGGCTATATCCAGACGCCCGGCATCTACAGCGCCGAGCAGGTTGCCGGCTGGCGCAAGGTCACCGATGCCGTCCACGCCAAGGGCGGGCGCATCGTGCTCCAGCTCTGGCACGTCGGCCGCGTCTCGCACGTCTCGCTGCAGCCGAACGGCCAGCCCCCGGTCGCCCCGTCCGCGATCACGGCCAACACCAAGGTTTTCACGCCGACCGGATTCGCCGACGCCTCGCCTCCGCGCGCGCTGGAGACCTCCGAGATCGCCCGCATCGTCGCCGACTACAGAAAGGGCGCCGAGAACGCCAAGGCCGCCGGCTTCGACGGCATCGAGCTGCACGGCGCCAACGGCTACCTGATCGACCAGTTCCTGCGCGACGGCTCTAACAAGCGCACCGACCAGTACGGCGGCTCGCTCGCAAACCGCACGCGCCTCCTTGGCGAGGTGCTGGCCGTGCTCACCTCCGTCTGGCCCGCCGACCGCGTCGGTGTCCGCTTCAGCCCCTTCTCGAGCTTCGGCGACATGCAGGACAGCAATCCCGTCGAAACGTTCTCCGCCGCCATCACCAAGGCGAGCGAAGCCGGGCTCGGCTACCTGCATCTTGTCGAAGGCGAGACCGGCGGCTCGCGCGAGCTGCCGCCCGGCGCGACCATTGCTGCACTGAGGAAGCTCTTCAAAGGCGCCTACCTCGCCAACAACGGCTACGACCGCGCCGAGGCCATCCGCGCCGTCGAGACCGGAGCCGCCGATCTGATCGCGTTCGGCCGCCCCTTCATCGCCAACCCGGACCTCGTCGAGCGCCTGGAACGCAACGCGCCGCTGAACGTCCCCGATCAAGCGACCTTCTACGGCGGCGACGCCAAGGGCTACACCGACTACCCGTCGCTCGGCGCCAAGGCCGCCTGACCGTCCCGCGGCAACACCTCACAACCAAGGCCCGCCGGAAATCGGCGGGCCTTTTGCGTCCAAACAGGAACCAATCTATTTCAGAATGGCTATATTGGTTCCCGCGAAGTCTCAGCCTAAATCATCCCCCAACAGCGGCGCGGCAGGTGCCCACCGCATCCAAAGTTGGGAGAAAGCCATGATCACAGTCCGCAAAGGCGAGGAGCGCGGGGCCAGCAACTTCGGTTGGCTCGACAGCAAGCATTCCTTCTCGTTCGGCCACTACTACGACCCCCGCAACATGGGCTTCGGCAAGCTGCGCGTCATCAACGAGGACATCGTCGAGGGCGGCGCCGGCTTCGGCACGCATCCGCACGACAATATGGAGATCATCTCCTACGTGCTCGAAGGCGCGCTCGCCCACAAGGACAGCATCGGCACCGGATCGACCATCCGCCCGGGCGACGTGCAGCGCATGTCGGCCGGCACCGGCATCGCCCACAGCGAGTTCAACGCCTCGGCGAGCGAGCCCGTGCACTTCCTGCAGATCTGGGTGTTGCCCGAGGAGCGCGGCCTGAAGCCGAGCTACGAGCAGAAGTCGTTCCCGGTCGAGAAGCGCAAGGGTCGCCTGCAGCTCGTCGGCGCGCGCGACGGCCGTGATGGTGCACTGACCATCCACCAGGATCTCGACCTGTTCGTCGCCGACCTCGACAAAGGCAACGAGGTTGCCCACGCGCTGCGTCCGCGCCGCAAGGCCTGGGTGCAGGTGACGCGCGGCGCCGTGACGGTGAACGGCGTCGAGATCGTCGCCGGCGACGCAGCCGCCTTGACCGACGAGGCCGAGGTGCGCATTGCCGCCAACGACAATGCCGAGGTTCTCCTGTTCGACCTCGGTGCCTAACCCTGCCCTGCCGGACGGAGCGAACGTTTGCTTCGTCCGGCGTATTTCCCCTCTAGGTCAGATCAACATCCGAACGGAAGGCGCCACCATGACCAAAGTCCTCGTCCTCTATTACTCGAGCTACGGCCACATCGAGCGCATGGCCCACGCCGTCGCCGACGGCGTGCGCGAGACCGGCGCCCATGCCGAGGTGAAGCGCGTGCCGGAGATCGTCCCCCACGAGGTTGCCGAGAAGAGCGGCTTCAAGCTCAACCAGCCGGCGCCGGTCGCCACCGTCGACGAGCTCGCCTCATACGATGCCATCATCTTCGGCACGCCGACACGCTTCGGCAACATGGCCGCCCAGATGAAGAACTTCCTCGATCAGACCGGCGGCCTGTGGTTTCAGGGCAAGCTCGTCGGCAAGGTCGGATCGGTCTTCACGTCGAGCAACACGCAGCACGGCGGACAGGAGAGCACCATCCTCACCACGCACACGGTGCTCCTGCACCAGGGCATGGTGATCGTCGGCCTGCCCTATACCTGGCAGGGTCAGATGATCTCGTCCGAGATCAGCGGCGGCTCGCCCTACGGCGCCTCGACCATCGCCGGCGCCGACGGCTCCCGCCAGCCGAGCGAGAACGAGCTTGCCGGCGCACGCTTCCAGGGCCGGCACGTTGCCGCCATCGCGTCCAAGCTCCGCGCGTAGCCTTGCGAGCACGACAGTCCCGAGCGGCGGCGCACGACGAGGCGTCGCCGCTCGTGCTATTGAAGGCGCGTCCGCAACGGAGCACCGCCATGGCGGCGATCACGATCTACCACAACCCGAGCTGCGGGACGTCGCGCAACACGCTGGCCATGATCCGCGCTAGCGGCGAGGAGCCCGACGTCATCGAGTATCTGAAGGCGCCGCCGAGCCGCACAACCCTTGTCGCGCTTCTCGATCGCATGGGACTCCGCCCGCGCGATCTCCTGCGCCGCAAGGGCACACCCTATGACGAGCTCGGGCTCGACGATGACACGTGGACCGACGACGCGCTGATCGATGTCATGATCGCAACCCCGATCCTCATCGAGCGGCCCATTGTCGTGACCCCGCTCGGCGTGCGCCTCTGCCGACCGTCGGAAACGGTGCTCGAAATTCTCCCGAACCCCTGCATCGGCGCATTCACGAAGGAGGACGGCGAGATCGTCCCGCCGCGTGCACCGAAGCCCGGCGCGTGAGTCCCCCGGATAGCTAAATCCGCTGACGGGCCAACGCGATGCGGCTTGCGCGCTGCGACCGGATCATGGGACAATCGCCGGGCGGACGAACGGCTGAGGGCTTCACCCGTGAAACGAAAGATCGCCGTCATTCTCGCGGCCGATATCGCTGGCTACAGCCGGCTGATCGCCGAGGATGAGGAGGAGACGCTGCGCCGCTTCGAGGGCTATCGCGCCGTCTTCTCCGAGTTCGTCGATCGCGGCGGCGGCCGCATCTTCAACACCGCGGGCGACGCCATCCTCGCCGAGTTCCAGAGCGCCGTCGAAGCCGTGCGCTGCGCCGTCGACATCCAGGAGAGTCTGCGCGCACGCAACCTCGCCTACCCGCCAAGCCGGCACATGAATTTCCGCATCGGCATCACCATCGGCGATGTCGTCGAGCGCGAGAATGGAGACCTCCTGGGCGACGGCGTCAACATCGCGGCCCGTCTCGAGTCGGTGGCTCCGCCGGGCGGCATCTGCGTCTCCCGCTCGATCCACGAGGCGGTCGCGAGCAAGATGACGCTGCACTTCGCCGACGCCGGGCCGCAATCGCTGAAGAACATCCCCGAGCGCGTCCATGCCTTCACGCTGGCCCTCGATGACCGGGAGATCGCGCCGACGCGCATCCTGACCGGGCCAGGCGAGGCCGAGTCCACCAAAACGGCCCGCCCCGCGCTTGCCCAAAGCGTCAAAAAACTCACGCAGGGCGCCAGGGAGCGCATGGCCGGCGTGTCCCCCATCGAGACGCTCAAGACGCACTGGACCACCGTGGCCCTCGCCATCGCGGCCCTTGCCGTCGCCGCCATCTATGCGCGCGAATACCTGCCCCGATCGGTCGAGGAGATCGCCGAGACACCAGCCGTGTCGCCCAAGCCCAAGCCCGTCTCCGGAGAGGGCGCGGTCGCGTCGAAAACCGGGGAGCAGCAGCCGCCCAAGACCAGCGAGCCCGCAGGCACGACGGACATGGCCGCGAAATCGCCCGAGCCCGATCCGAGCGTCATCAAGAAAGCGCCGAGCCCGCTCGCCTCGCGTTACGTACTGACGCGCCAGTGGACCGACTGCCAGCAGAGCACCGAACCGGCGATCGCGGCCGACGCCTGCAAGGGACTTCTCGACAGCGGCGGCCTGAGCCCCGACGACCAGGCCGACATCCAGTACCACTACGGCCGCGCCCTTCGCGACAAGGGCGATGCCGACGGCGCAATTCTGAGCTACGACCGCTCGATCGAGTTGAAGCCCACGGCCGAGGCCTACAACCACCGCGGCATCGCTTACTACGACAAGAGCGACTACCCGCGCGCGATCGCCGACTACGGCGAGGCGCTGCGTATCAACCCCTCGGACGCCGATGCCCTCAACAACCGCGCCTGGACGCGCTACAAGTCCGGCGAGTTCACAGCCGCCCTCCAGGATGCCAACCGCGCCGTCGCACTCGACAGTACGAAAGCCTACATCTGGGACACGCGCGGACACATCAACGAGCAGCTCGGCGCGCGCAGCGCCGCCATCAGCGATTATCGCAAGGCCCTTGCCCTCGACCAATCGAGCGAGAGCAGCAGCGAAGGCCTCGCCCGCCTCGGCGCCACGAACTGAACGGCGCGGCGCCTGCTCACCCGGAAGCGGATCGAGCATCCGGCCTCTGTCCAGCGGGCAGAGGTGAAGCGACTCGGCTCTTGAGCTCTCCGCTGCGGGAACCGTGGCGCAATTTTAGAGACGTATCTGGACCCCATAGCCTGCCCCGGCGCAGGCCGGGGTCGGGGTGACATTGAGAGTTTTGGACGCTGACCTCGCCCTGTTCCCGTCATCCCGGCGAAGGCCGGGATCCAGATACGTTTGGGGAGCGGGGCGCTCCATTTGCACGCTGCGCGCAAAAAAAGGGTGCGAGCCGTTAGCTCGCACCCTTTTTCAATCCGCCGATATCGCGCGATCAGAGACCCGCGCCGACTCCGGCACCGAGGCCCGGAGGCGGGCCGCTGCGGCGCGCCTGTGCGCCGCTGCCCTTGTTCTTTTTCTTGGAAACCGATTGCCCAGTCTTCTTCTTACCGGAGCCGTCCGAGTCACCGCGATAGGTCGGCAGCAGCGGAGCCGCCATCCCGGGCGCCGTCGGCGTGAAGTAGTAGACGTCGGTGAGCGCGCTCTCCTCCCAGGGGATCTGCCGCCCGTTGGTATCGTTCTGCACGTCGAGGCGCACCTTGATCATCATCTGGTGCACGTCCACGCCCTTGGTTCCGAGATGCTTCAGGAGCGCCTTCGTGAACGGGCTGTTGCGCCCGCCGCCGTCGTCCGACACGTTGTTCGGCTGCGTCGCGTAGGCGCGGAAGATGCCCGACGCGCCGCTGGTCGACGGGCCGACCTTGACCTGCGAGATGCCGCGGCTGAAGCTCAGGCTGCGCAGCTTCCGCGTCTGGCCGTCCTGGGTCACGATCTGCAATCCGAGCTCCTCCTTGGAGGGCGTGTTGCGGCACGCGTCGAGGAAGACCATGCCGAGCTTCGCCTTCTGCATCGGCGCAATCACCTCGGCGAGATTGACGAGGCTCGAATCCAGCGCCTCCTTGCTCTGCTCCTCGTTCTCAACCTGGATCTCCGCCGGCATGTCGATGGGGATCAGGAAGTTCTCGCCCGAAAGCGAGATACCGTGACCGGCGTAGAAGAAGAGCCCCTCGTCGCCCGGCTTCAGCTCCTCGGCGAACTTCTGGAACGCCTCGTGCATCTGATCGCGCGTGAGGTTGGTCCCAAGCATGACATCGAACGAAAGAGAGCGCAGCTTCTCGGCGATATCGGCCGCATCGTTCTGCGGGTTCGTGAGCTCCGACACCTGCTGGTACGTCGAGTTGCCGATCACCAGCGCGAGCCTGCGCGCCGCGGCCTCGGCGGGATCGGCGATCGAAAGGGCCGGCAGCAGCGCCAGCGACAGAAGGGAAACCCAGAGGGTGCTTGCACGCATCGGCGTGTCCTCCACAAGAAGCCCCAGAGACGAAAGTTACGGACCCTGATCGCTGACCGGGCGGCTCGCCGACGCGGTCTTGTCCGTCAGGTTGACGATCTGCACGCGGCGGTTGACGCTCGCGTAGGGAGCGGCCTTGTCCTTGAGCTGCTCGGCGCCGTAGCCGACCACCGTGACCGCGCTCTCCTCAATGCCGAACTTCTCGTGCAGGTAGGTGCGAACCGCCTGCGCGCGCCGCTCCGAGAGGCCGCGGTTGTAGTCCGCGCCGCCCTTGGCGTCCGTGTGCCCGGCCACCATGATCGACGAGCCCTTGAGCGAGTCGTCCTGGAGCGCGGCACCGAGCGCGTCGAGCGAAGCCCTGGACCGGCTCGAGACCTTGGCCGATCCGAAATCGAAATAGATGACGAAGTCGAGAGACGGCTTGTCGCTCGCCGCCTCCGCGAGCTGTTGGCGCTCGGGGTCGGACAGGCCGCCGCTTTGGGCTTTGGATTTCAGATCCTCGATGGTCTTGGCGCGCTCGATCTCGACCGGGGTCGGCTTGACCGAGAGGCCACGGGTCTTGCGCGGCTTCAAGGCCTCGATGATCTCCTGCACCGACGGAGCATCGTCCGCGAACGCAGGCGCGAGCGACGCAGTCGAGAGGGTAAACGCCAACGCGGCGAGCGCACCACCAGCAAAAGCTTTGAACTGAAAAGAGTGCAACGCCATCGGAACCTCCAAATAGCAGTCCGCAGCATAACCTGAATGACGCATGCTGACCAGCAACGCTCGCCACGAAGCCTCGAATTTCGCCCTGTGATGAGGGCAATCCGGGTCCATGTTTAATCCATTGACACCACGGAGCCATGCAAGCGTCTGTTCCGTGGGGGACAAGCCGCACCACGCCGACCAAAGGAAAGAGGCAGGCATGAGATCATGCCTGCCTCTTGGTTAACCAAGCGATCCGTCTGGGAAGCTACTGAAGCTTCACCGACACCCCGAGCCGCGCGCCGATCGTGCTCTCGTCAGCCGAGAACTCGGTGTACCCGGCCACGCCATAGGTGAACATGCCCTTGACGTAGTCGAAGCCGAGTTCGACCTTGCCGAAATCGTTCGCCTGCTCGAAGTCGGCGACGAAGTCACCCTTGATCTCGATGTTTTCGTCAAAAACGTTCTTGTACGTGGCGAGGATGTACGGCCGCATCGTCCCGCCGTTGTACTCGACGAGCGTAAACAGCGTACCCGTGATCGAGGCGTTCCACGCCTCCGAGACGCCCTTGATCGTCCCGCCGCCGCCAGCGAAATCGAAGCGATTAGTCTCGACGTCGTAGTGCCCAAGACCGACACGCGTATCGAACCGCCAGCCGTTCCCGGGCCAATCGAACGTGTAGCCCATCACGCTGTTCGTGAAGTAGCCGGACACGTCGTAGGAGTAGCTCCCGCCGGTCAGACCATCCGTGGCGTCGGCGTCACCGCTGACACCGATGATAAGCGACATGCTGTAGAAGGAGCCCTGGCTCCACAGATAGCTGCCACCGTAGATGAAGGCATCGATGTCGGTCTTGCCCGATGTCACACCGCCCGGGGTTGGGTCGCCATCCACTGACAGCCGGTTGTAGCCTGCGAGCCCGCTGACCCGCACCTTGCCGCCGAAATAGGTCCCGGGCAGGTCGTAGCTGCCGTTGGCGAAAACCGACCCCTCGTCGATCTCGAAGCCCTGGGTGCGCAAGCCGGTGGTCGTTTCCTTGAGACCGTCGTGCTCCGTATGGCGCAGGCGCCCCGTCGGAGTAGCGAAGCCGCCAATACCGGCCCCGAAATTGAGCTGCTGAGAGACGAAACCCTCACCGATATTCGACATGGTCTGACCGACGCCAGTCACACCGAGTGCCGACTCCTCGCACTCTCCGTACGAGCTGTAGAGATAGCCGAGGCTCTCTGTGAGACACGGCGACTGCGCCTGCGCCGCCCCGGGCGCCAGTGTGAAAGCCGTCGCCGCAAGCGCTAGAATGCGCGCGGGCGACTTCAGAAACCGTGCGTACCACATATCAAAATCCCCAAAATAAAGGCGATCGATCAGGTCGTACGCAAAACCCGTAGGTGGATTGCCTAACTGGGATTCCGATGATTCGGGAAGCGACTTAGTCACCAAACGCGCATTAGTGCTCACCTTTCGCGAGGGCTGTGGCGCACCCGCAACCCGATGACTCCGGTGACGCAGGATGAAGCGCCAGGAGCCCAGCGGCCGTATTCGGAATATTCGGGCCGCCCCCCTCCAGGCGAAGGGCGCCATGGAGGGTGGGGTGAAACAGAGCCCCTGACGCACGGCGAATGTAAGCTGTCACCGAGACGTTCGAAACACCACCGGACTTGAAAAGTCTCTGACAAGCCCGGCCACTCCCGAGAATCGCGCTAGCTTGCGCTCCTCACGCCGCGAGCCCGCCCTGGACAGGCGCCCGACGCGGCCTAGGATATTTTCATGCCGCCATCCGCCTTGCGGAAATCCCGAGAGCTCATGCCGCTCACGCCCGCGCCGAGTCTCGCCGAGGCCCAGCACGTGCTCGGCGAGGTGTTTGGGTATGCCCGCTTCCGCCCGCATCAGGCCGAGATCATCGAGACCTTGATCGCCGGCGGCGATGTCTTGGCCCTCATGCCGACCGGCGGCGGCAAGTCGCTCTGCTACCAGATCCCGGCTCTCGTGCGCCGCGGCACGGGGCTCGTCGTCTCCCCCCTGATCGCGCTCATGCAGGATCAGGTCGATGCGCTGAAGGAGGCCGGCGTCCGCGCCGCATTTCTGAACTCGTCGCAGGACCGCTCGAGCCAGGACGCCATCGAGCGCGCACTCGCAGCCGGCGACCTCGACCTGCTCTACGTCGCGCCCGAGCGCCTGGTGCAGGACCGCACGCTGCGCCTCCTCGAGCGCGCCGAGATCGCCCTCTTCGCCATCGACGAGGCGCACTGCGTCTCGCAATGGGGCCACGACTTCCGCCCCGAGTATCGCCAGCTCAAGGTTCTCGCCGAGCGGTTTCCCGCGATCCCGCGCATCGCGCTCACCGCGACCGCCGACGCCCGCACCCGCGAGGAGATCGCGACCGAGCTTTGCCTCGGCAACGCGCGCCGCTTCGTGGCGAGCTTCGACCGCCCCAACATCCGCTACACCATCGCCGAGATGGGCTCCATGAGCGCCCGCGAGCGGCTCTGGAGCTTCATCTCTGCCGAGCACCAGAACGACGCCGGCATCGTGTACTGCCTCTCCCGCAAGTCGGTCGAGGAGACGGCGGAATGGCTCGTCCGCAAGGGCCGGACGGCGCTGGCCTATCACGCCGGCCTCGATGCCGAGGTCCGCCGCCAGGCCCAGGAGCGCTTCCTGAAGGAGGACGCTATCATCATGGTGGCGACCGTCGCCTTCGGCATGGGCATCGACAAGCCCGACGTGCGCTTCGTTGCCCACCTGAACCTGCCGCGCTCCATGGAGGCCTACTACCAGGAGACCGGGCGCGCGGGCCGCGACGGCGAGCCCGCCGACACCTGGCTCGCCTATGGCATGCAGGACATCATCCAGCAGACGCAGTGGATTGCGCAAAGCGAGGGCTCCGAGCTTTTCAAGCGTACGCAGCGCCAGAAGCTCGATGCCTTGGTCGGCCTGTGCGAAGCCGTCACATGCCGTCGCCAGCTCCTCCTCGCCTACTTCGGCGAGGAGAGCGCGAAGCCATGCGGCAATTGCGATAACTGCCTCGAGCCGCCGAAAACCACCGACGGGACCACGCTCGCCCGCATGGCCCTGTCGGCGGCCTATCGCACCGATCAGCGCTTCGGCGTCGGCTACCTGATCGACGTGCTGCACGCCAAGGAGAATGAGCGCGCCGCCCGCAACGGTCACGACCGGCTCTCGGTGTGGGGCATCGGCAAGGAGACGGATGCCACGGTCTGGCGCAGCCTGTTTCGGCAGCTTACGGCCTTGGGCTATCTCGCCTCCGACGAGGAGGGGCACGGCACCGTGCAACTGACCGAGAAGGCGCGCCCGCTTCTGCGCGGCGAGGAAACCTTCATGCTGCGTTTGGCGCCCGTGCGCGAGAAGAAGGGCAAAGCCAAGTCCGAAGCCTCCGCGAGCAAGATTGCCGCTGCCGATCGTCCCCTCTACGACGCGTTGAAGGCACTGCGGCTCAAGCTTGCCACCGAGGCGAAGCTGCCGCCTTACGTCATTTGTCACGACAAGACGCTCGCCGAGCTGGCCAGCCAGCGCCCGGGCGACGAGGACGGCCTGCACGGCATCACAGGATTGGGCGCGAGCAAGATCAAGCGCTACGGCAAATCGTTCCTGGAAGCGATCGCGCGCTTCGCCCCGCAGCCCGCGCTCGACAACCGCCTCTCCTCGACCGTCAACCAGACCCTCGCGCTGCACCTCGCCGGACGCTCACCCGAGGAGATCGCCGCAGAGCGGAGCCTCGACGTCTCGACCGTCTACACCCACTTCGCGGAAGCCATCGAGGCCGGCGTTGTTGCTGCCGACGCCGTGCTCGATCTCGATCCCTCGGACGTTGACGAAATCCACGCCGTGTTCGAACGCCTCGGCACCCTCGACAGCGGCAAGATCGGCCCGGCCCACGCCGCATTGGACGGCCGCTTCGACTACGGCATCCTGAAATGCCTCCTCGCCGAGCTGGCTTAGCCTGCTCCCCATCGCCCTGTCCTTGCGATGGGGAGCAGGGATTCTCGCTTTCCAGCAAAACGATGCTATAGACCCCGCAAAACGGCATTCCGAGCAGGACAATGAGCGAAGACACCACAGCCGGGACGGCGCCGACCGCGCCGTCCGCTGACAACGCGACAGCCCCCCAGCGCAAGCCCGCAACCACGCCGGAGGCGATCCTCGCCCACGAGATCGCGCGACGGCGCACGTTCGCCATCATCTCGCATCCCGACGCCGGCAAGACCACGCTGACCGAGAAGCTTTTGCTCTTCGGCGGTGCCATTCAGCTGGCCGGCCAGGTGAAGGCCAAGAAGGACGGACGCGCCACCCGCTCCGACTGGATGGCCATCGAGAAGGCGCGCGGCATCTCGGTCGCCACCTCCGTCATGACCTTCGAGTACGGCGGCGCCGTCTTCAACCTGCTCGACACGCCGGGCCACGAGGACTTCTCCGACGACACCTACCGCACGCTGACCGCCGTCGACTCGGCGATCATGGTCATCGACGCGGCGCGCGGCATCGAGGCGCGCACCCGCAAGCTGTTCGAGATCTGCCGCCTGCGCGACATCCCCATCGTCACCTTCATCAACAAGCTCGACCGCGAGGCCAAGGAGCCGCTCGACCTCCTGGACGAGATCGAGAAGACGCTCGCGCTCGACACCGCGCCCATGGTCTGGCCCATCGGCCAGGGACGCGACTTCCGCGGCACGTACGACTTGAACCAGCCGCGCGTGCGCCGCCTCGACGAGAACTTCGACGGTGTGCCGATCACCGGCCCCGACGATCCGCTCATCTCCGAGATCATGGAGCCCGACGCCTACGCACGTTGGCGCGAGGAGATCGGCCTTGTCGCCGCCGCGTGCGGCAAGTTCGATCTCGAGAAGTTCCAGCACGGCGCCTTGACGCCCGTCTACTTCGGCTCGGCCTTGAAGAACTTCGGCGTGCGCGACGTTCTCGACGCCTTGAGAACCCACGCTCCGCCGCCGCGCACCCAGCACGCCGCCAATCGCGATATCCAGGCGGCCGAACCGGACATGACCGGGATCATTTTCAAGATCCAGGCCAACATGGACCCGAACCACCGCGACCGCATCGCCTTCATGCGCGTTTGCTCGGGCAAGCTCACGCGCGGCATGAAAGTGAAGCACGTGCGCTCCGGCAAGACCATGGCCTTGACGGCGCCGCAGTTCTTCTTCGCCCAGGATCGATCCATCGCCGAGGAAGCCTACGCCGGCGACGTGGTCGGCATCCCGAACCGGGGCACGCTCAGGATCGGCGACGCGCTGACGGAAGGCGAGGACGTGACCTTCCTCGGCATCCCGAGCTTCGCCCCCGAGATCCTGCGCCGCATTCGCCTCGAGGACGCCATCAAGGCCAGGAAGCTCAAGGACGCCATGCGCGAGATGGCCGAGGAAGGCGTGGTGCAGGTGTTCATGCCGCTCGACGGCACCCAGCCGGTGGTCGGCGTCATCGGCGCGCTGCAGCTCGACGTGCTGGCCGACCGCCTCGTCCACGAGTACGGCCTCAAGACGGACTTCGACCCCGCGCCATGCGACGCCGTGCGCTGGATACGCTCCTCCGATCCGGCGGCGTTGAAGCGCTTCATGGAGCAGAACCGCTCCTCGGTCGCAACCGACCTCGACGGCGCCTACGTCTATCTCCCGGGCTCGGTCTTCACGCTCAACTACAACGCCGGCCGCAACCCCGAGATCGAGTTCCTCGAGATCAAAACCTGACCTCCTCCGCTGGAGGGCTAAACCGGGAACGGCGCCGGCGGCTGCACGGGATGCGGCGTAGCGACGGCGGTGCCGGTCGCGGGGTCGATCTCGACCTTGCGCCCGAGGTCGGCAACCCACTGTGCGATGAGCGGATACGACTGGTCGCGCCGGAAGAGATCCGTCGCCGCGAAGCCCTCCGCCTGGCTGATCGCCAGCGCCACCATGGCTCGGAATGCCGGAACGTCGAAGTAGCAGGTGTGCACCAGTTCCTTCCACGACAGGTAGTTGGTGATCAGCCCGCCCTTGTCGTCCTCGTCCGAGAACGCCAGCGTGCTGATGGCGTTGCGGAACTTGGAGAGCGACTGCGACGCCATGAGATTGCTGTGGTTGGTGATCTCGTCGCCCACCGCGTCCGGAAGCAGGCACGTCACCGGCTCGAGCCAGGACGGGCGCAAGTCCGCGCCAAGCACCACCTCGCCTTCCGTGTCGTTGCCGAACGTCGATCGCTTCACCTCCGATAGCGTCAGGTAATTGAGGCCCCGGCTCAGCACCGAGCTCACGATGCGCGCGAGGTACTCGATGAGCGCCAGCACCCCGAGCGCGATGACGGCGAAAACGAGCGGAACCAGCACCACCGGCACAAGCACCCTGAGAAACCCGCCGAGCGCTCCGCCGCCGATCCCATCGTCGACCACCACGCTCGAAAGCTCGTCGGTCACGACATGGAACAGTAGCTTGCTGTTGAGCGCGTAATCATAGCCGCCGCCGCAAAGCCGGCCGCCCTCGCAGAGCTGCCGGTCGCGCATCAGGAAGCGCCGCTTGAAGCGCTGCGCCCGCTCGACCTCCGCGAACTGCGGGAAGCTCTGTTCGATCTGCTGCCGGCGCGACCACATCTGGCGGCGCAGCTCCGACGCCTTGCGTCGCGCCTCGTCGGCCGCGGCCGGATCGAGACCGCCGCGCTCGCCCTGCTCGCGCGCCTGCCGCATCTGCTGCTGCAAGGTCCTGAGCTCCTCGCGGGCTTTCGTGGCCGCGGCATCCTCGGAAGCGGCGACCTCTTGCACGTCGTAAACCCGGTACTGCAGGAAATCGGAGATCGCCAGCATGATCGTCGGCGAGGTGACGACGAGCAGATAGGCGAGCGGCAGCACCACGATCGACGCCTTGGTCAGCATCGACGTCGCGAAATCCTTGTCGAAGAAATGCAGCTGGACCTTGGGCAGGTAGCGCAGCCCTTGCACCGCCTCGTCATCCTTGTGGCAGAGCGGGAGCCAGATGGCGGCATAGTGGTCGCGCGCCCTTTGCACGGCGGTGCGGCTGTATCCCATGAGCTCGCGCCCGTCGAGAAAGCGGAACACGATGTAGAAGAAGAGCACCGGCAGCGTCATCATGATGCCGTTGAACAGAAGCGCCGTGTAGTAGCGCTCGTTGCGGAACCGGAAGCCCTGTCCGAAAAGCTCGCCCGCGACGTAGAACAGGAACATCATGAAAAGCATGAGCGAGGCGACGAAGATCACCTTGCGCGGCAGCGTGAGACGCGTGAAGAGAAAGCGCTCCTTGCGCATGCCCACGAACGGCGTACCGACGGTGACCCAGCGCTTCAAGTGCGTGAGCGGCCTGTTGCGGGCCACGCTCTCGATCAGGGCCGATGCGACCACCGAGCCGCCGTGGCTGTGGCCGACGACGCAATAGGGCTCGCCCTGCGCGTCGAGCTCCCTCAGGCGTGTGAGCAGCGCCGAGCCGGCCGCCCGCCGGTCCAGCTCGCTGTTGACCGAACTCCAGGTGAAGGGCTCGACCTCGATCGGCCGCCCGTCGGCACCGACAGCGAGCGCCTTGAGGTCGGCCTCGAACTCGCTGCCCTGCTGCCACCACTGCGCTTCGCTCGGCTCGCCTATGTTGAGCGCGTCAGCCGTTCCCGCCGTGTGAACGAACGTGCCGTGTACGGTGACGACGGTGGCCAACGGAACCTCCCCTACGCGACGCGCGCGTTCCCCGAAAACGCTGCCGCAGCAACGTCCAAGCACCCCAGCTTGCCGGACGAGCGGCCTTCTTCGGATAGGCTACAATGTGGACTGAAGCTAGGCAAAAGCGGAGCCCGGCGTTAACCGGTCGGGTCGAAGCCCGCCTGCCGTCACGCCGCCATGCGTGCGAACGCGGCGCTCCTCAAGGACGCCTGGCGTCAGCCCTCTCGCCGCTCTCCCGCACCGCGAGAAGCAAGTTGGACTCGTTGGGCCGCCAGCGGTAGCCGACGCCGAAATCCAACGGCTCCGTCCGGCCATTTGCAAACAGATCCCGCATCTTGAGCTGATAGGTCGTGCGCGGAAAGATGCTGATCGGCGCAAGATAGCGCCCGAAGGCCGAGAGCCGCCACGATGGATCCTCGAGGAAACGGATCGGCACGCCGGAGTCGTCCTGCACCAGCGTCGCCGTGTTGGCGACGAGGAAATCGCGCACGGTCGAGAAGTTGTCCGAGTGCATGAGGTAGGAGGCGCTTTTCACGAAACTGTCGCCTTCGCCGAGACCCGTGCAGAAGGCGAGGAACCCGCTTTTCTTGAGCCCCCAGTCCGAGAGATCGGTGTTGAAGTAGTAGAGCGTCTGCACGAGGCCGCCGTCCGCTCCCGTGAATTCGATCTTGGCGCCCGGGTTGGCCCCCTTGGCGAGCGCGCCCTCGAGCGGCGTCACCGTCCCGTCGATGTTGAGTGAGACGAGCGTCGTCGTGCGGATCACCTTTCCGCTCCGCGCCAGGAACGTGTAGAGGATCGGCAGCGTGCCGGTGAGGCGCCCGTCGCGAAGCTCGGTCTTCATCTTTTTCGTGATGAAGAAGCTGAAGGCGAGCACGGAGTTGAGCGAGTTCTGCAATCCTCTGAGCTCGGGAGCGAGCGAGCGCGGCGGCAGCGCCTCGAGGTTCGGCACCTCGCCGACCGGCTCGAGACCCGAGAGAACGTAGGTCGACGCCCCTTCGAAGAAGGCGTCCGCGTAGAGGAAGTCCGGCCCGCTGAACATGTAGTAGAGCACCGGCTTGCGGACGGGCACATGCTTGGCCGACCACACCTTGATCTTGCTGAGCTGGCGCTGATCGAGACCGGCCCAGGCCTTGTCGAAGTATTGGGCGTGCTTCTGCCAGGCTGGATCCCGGGTCAACGGCTCGAGCGGGGAGCCCGCCGAAGGGGCGAGCCCCGCGATGACACGCGCGTTGTCGTCGGCGCTCGCGAGGCTCGTCGCCTGTGCCGGCGTCCTGGCCGGCAGCCCCAGCAGCAGCACGGCGAAAAGGACTGCAGTTCGTCTCATGATCGCGTCATCCCTCGACAGCCCGTTTGAGATCGTCGCCTTGCACCGCTTCGCGCCGCGACAGGAAGAACAGCACGAGCCCCGTCGCCATGAGCCCGAGGCTGGCGAGCGCCTGCAGCGGCCGCTCGGAGATGAGGTAGTACATCATGAAGCCCGTAACGGCGAGAAACAGCAGCGGCGTCGCCGGGTAGCCCCACACCTTGTAGGGTCGCGGCAGCTCCGGGCGGGTGACGCGCAGCACGATGACGCCGAGCACCGCCAGGAACGAGCAGAGCGTCAGGCTGAACTGGATGAAGTCGAGGACCGCTTCGAAGCTCTGGGTCAGCAACAGCACGCTGACGATGGCGATTTGCAGCGTGAGCGCGGCCACCGGCACGCCCCCGCGCGAGCGCCGCGACAGCGCGCCGAGGAGCGGCACGTCGTCCCCCATCGCCACCGTCACGCGCGGTCCGATCCACATCATGGCGCTGATCGCCGACACGAGCCCGATGCAGATCAGCACCGCCACCACCTGCCCGCCGGTGGCGCCGAAGATGTGCGTGCCCGCGATCTGCGCCACGTTGAGCTGCCCCGCCATCGCCGAGACGGGAGTCGTATAGAGGAACACCGCGTTGAGCATCACATAGAGCGCCATGACGACGAGCGTCGCCACCAGCATGGCAGGCGGAATGTTGCGCTCGGGCTCACGCACGTCGCCCGCGATGTACGTCGCCGCGTTCCATCCGGAGTAGGAGTACATGACGAACACAAGGCTCACCGCGAACGGCGCGCTCACGAGGTAGCCGAGATCGCCCGGCTGCGGCAGGAACGAGATCGGCTGCGGGTCGGCCACGCTGAAGCCGGCGGCGATGAACACAACGATCAGCGCCACCTTGATGAAGGTGGCGGCATTCTGGAACGCCGTCCCCGGGCGCACGCCCGAAAGGTGGACCAGCGTCACCCCCCAGGCCACGGCGAGACCGACCAGCAGCGGATTGACGCCCGGCACGACGCCCGCGAAGTACTCGCCGAACGCCATCGCCGCGAGCGCGACAGGTGCCGCAAACCCCACCGTCGCCGAGATCCATCCCGCCATGAAGCCAAGCGCCGGGTGGTAGATGCGTGACAGGAAGTTGTATTCGCCGCCCGAGCGCGGAAACGCCACCGCGAGCTCCGCGTAGGCGAGCGCGCCACAGAGCGCCGCCACGCCGCCCACGATCCACAGCATCAGGATGGCGAACCCGGAGGGGATGGAGGCGAGCTGGAAACCGAGGCTCGTGAACACGCCGATGCCGATCATGTCGGCGATCGCGATCGCCGTGGCCGTCGTGACCGTGACGGTGCGCTCGTGTGAGGCGGCCGCGCCGGCGGTTGTGGAGGGGAGGGATGCGCTCAAGACGGGGAATCCGTGGTGAGAAGCTGGTGCAACACCCTAGGTGTGGGGAACCTGCCCAACAAGCCGAGACCCCATTTGCCCTAAATGAGTTGCAGAATTGCACCGCCTACGTGCGGTCGGCCCATACAAGACCATGATCGCTTCGGACCCTACCAGTCCGAAGCGTGAATCATCGGTCTCGGCAAAAACCCTGGAGCGCGATCATGATTCAATCAAAAGCCCTCGCGCTCCAGGATTTTCCAACATCTGGACACGATTGGCCGCTAGAGCCGTTGGGACGGTCGTCAAGCATCGAGAAACCATTCCGGGCCTAGGGTCGTTGCCCCAACGCGGTTCCGGTGCACGCGGCCCTCGCCATGGCGCGATGGACAGCCGCGGCAGAGAGACCAGCAACGGCGGAACGTCGATCGCATGTGGTGTGTCCCCCAGCTGAGCAGGAGAGCGTCCCTCGCGGCAATCGGACTCGCTGCCGCCGTGGTGCTGCCCGCGATTGCGCTTGCCAAGGCACCCGCCGCCGGCGACGCCGCTCCGCTGGTCGCGCCGAAGCCCCAGCCCGTGCAATCCCGCTCGGCTCCCCTCGCCAAGGCCAGGACAGCCCTCGTTCCGTTCCAGACCGCGCCCTTCCCCTATCGCGGCGCGACGCCGGGAACCGGAGCGCCGTTCCTGGATGTCGATCAGAATGGGCGTCGCGGCCACACGACGCCCTACGGCCGCCTCTACTGGGAGGATGAGACCTACAGCGACAATCGCGTGCTGCTGCACCTTCCGAAGGGCTTCGACGCGCGCCGCCCGTCGCTGATGCTCGTCTTCTTTCACGGCCACGGCGCAACCCTCGAGCGCGACGTGCTCCGCCGCCAGCGCGTCGCCGACCAGATTTCGCGCTCCGGCGCCAACGTCGTCCTGATCGCCCCGCAGTTCGCCGTCGATGCCGCGGATTCGAGCGCCGGCCGCTTCTGGGAGCCCGGCGCCTTCGGCCGTTTCATGGGTGAGGCCGCCGAGGCGCTGGCAAAGATGCACGGCGACCGCAAGACCGTGCGCACCTTTGCCTCCGCGCCCGTGATCTTCGTCGCCTACAGCGGCGGCTACCTCGCCGCCGCCTCCTGCGCCATCAACGGCGGTATCAACAAGCGCCTGCGCGGCGTGGTCTTGCTCGACGCCCTCTACGGCGAGCTCGGCAAATTCGCCTCCTGGATCGAGAACGACCGCTCGGCGTTTTTCGTCAGTGCCTATCTCGGCTCGACGCGCGAGAAAAACTCCGAGCTTGCCGGCATCCTCTCCGCGCGCGACATCGACTATGCCACCGCCCTCGACCGGCCTCTGCACCAGGGCGACGTCGCTCTCCTCTCCGGCGGCGAGAACGTCACCCATCGCAGCTTCGTCACTCAGGCCTGGGTGGACAACCCCATCGAGGATCTGCTGCGGAGGCTTCCGGGCTACCGGCGCTGAGGCAAAACCGTGCTCGGGCGCAAGCGGTGCTCATTCAACTGACGAATAATAGTCTTCCGAATACGCTTGCAGTTAATCAGCCCTTTACGGCTGCCTCCTAATTATACATTCCGAAACACTGGTCACCGATCAGCGTTCGACTGGGCCCAACGAGGCTCGGCCGCACGCCGGTTCGACCCAACAACAGCCATGCGAGCCAAGGAGTAGCAATCGTGTTTGCCATGCGCCGCCCGGACCGGTCCACGAGCTCCATCGCGTCTGAGACCACGATCCAGACCGGCACCACGCCGCAGGACCTTGCCGCGTCCATCGAAGCCCTGCTCCGCGACAAGCTGAAAACCAACGTCGTTGTCGACGGTCCGGTCTCGGAAGCCCTTCACCGGTTGGTCTCCATGGTGCAGGCGGCGAGCACACGCCAGCTCTTGCTCGCCAACGATCTCGGCAAGGAAGCGTGCGAGGCCTCCATCAATATCGGCTGGCTGTCTCATGACTTCAGCGAGGTGGCGCAATCGACCGTCTCCATCTCGAGCGCCGTCGAGGAGATGGCGACCTCCATCGCCGAGCTCTCGCAGGTCTCGGCCGAAAGCGCGAGCCAGACCGAGTCCGCCCGCGACACGATGCGCAGCTGCATCAACGACAGCCGCGCCGCCGTCGAGGCGATGAGCAACATCCAGGCGCAATCGAGCAAGATCGGCGAGCAGGTTTCCGTTCTGCAGACCGCCGTCGACAAGATCGGCGAGATGGCGACCTCGATCGACTCCATCGCCCGCCAAACCAACCTCCTGGCCCTGAACGCCACAATCGAGGCCGCCCGCGCCGGCGAGGCCGGACGCGGCTTTGCCGTCGTCGCCGCTGAAGTAAAGACGCTCTCCGTCGAGACCGGCAAGGCCACGCAGGAGATCCGCTCCCGCGTCGAGGCCCTGACCAACGAGATGCGCGAGATCCGCCAGGCCGTGGCCAACAGCCTGAAGTCGGTAACCTCCGGCAGCTCGGTCGTCACCCAGGTAGGCACCATCATCGAAAGCATGGGCGACGAGGTCGCAGAGGTCGCCGAGCGCATCCGCGGCCTGTCCAACGTCCTCGAGCAGCAGCGCGCCGCCACCGCCGAGATCACGCACAACGTCGTCCGCATCTCCGAGAAGGCAACCAAGAGCAAGGATGAGGTCCAGAACATCGGCAAGCGCCTCGAGGGCTGCGAGATCATCCTGCGCAGGGCCTTCGAGACGGCCGAGCTCCCCGTCCGCTGCGCGGCGCTGATCCGTCTCTCGTCGGAGTCCCTCGCCTGGAAGCGCCAGCTCGCCCTGATCCTGCTCGGCTCTATGCCGGCTCCGGCCGCCGCGCCTGCGCTTTCTCAGAGCAGCGTCATCGCCGAAGCCGAAGAGATCTGCCGCACGGCGGGCTCGGGCGCCGCCCTCACCGCAGACCTCTCGTCGGCGCTGGCCCAGGCTCACGCCCAGGCGGTCAAAATGGTCGACGCTGTCCGCAACCAGGATTGGAGCAACGCGACACCGGCCTACGTCGCCTGCGACGAGGCGATCACCAAGGCGCACGAGGCTATCGCCAAGCTGCTCGAGAAAGCCGCGATCGCCGCCTAGCGATCTCCGCCTTCGACGGCACTCGGCGAAGACCACCCCAACACACCATGGCCGGGCGTGACCCGGCCATCGAGGAGCGGCTTGCTCAAACGTCGCGGGGCATTGGCACGCGGCCGACGCCTGCGCGCCGCCGTCAGAGCAAATCCCTGAGCCGGTAGTAGAGCATGCCGAGCGCCAGCATCTGATTGCCGGCCCACTGCCCGACCGGCAGCCGGATGTGGCGAATCTTCTCGAACAGATCGAACTTCTCCATCGTGCCGGAGATGGCCTCGGCGACGATCTCGCCCGCGATGTGCGTCGTGTTCACGCCGTGCCCGCAGTATCCCTGCATGTAGTAGACGTTGGGCTCGCGCCGCCCGATCGCCGGCACGCGCGTCAGCACGATGTCGATCTTCCCGCCCCAGGCGAATTCGAGACCCAAGCCGTCGAGCTGCGGAAACACCTCGATCATGCGCGGACGCAGCGTGGCGCGGATGTCGTGCGGATCGCGGTTCGAATAGTTGCATCGCCCGCCGAAGAGCAGCCGGCGGTCGGCCGATAGCCGGAAATAGTCGAGCACCACGTTGCTGTCGGCGGCCGCGAGATCGCGCGGCGAGATTTCCTCTGCGAGGCTCTCGGGCAAGGGCTCCGTAGCCACGATATAGCTGCCGGTCGGGAACAGAAGGCCGTTGAGCGGCCCGGTCTGGAACACCGGATCGAGGAAGCCTGCGAGCACGATCGAGTTGGCTTCGACTCGCCCCTCGGCGGTTGCCGCATAGGGCTTGGCGCCGCCGACGACCTCCGTCACCGGGCTCTCCTCGTAGATCCGGACGCCGGCCGCAGCCGCCGCCCGCGCTTCCCCGAGGCAGAGATTGAGCGGGTGCAGGTGGCCGCTCCTTGGATCGACCATCGCACCTTTGTAGAGGCGCGTGCCGATGATACGTTCCATGTCACGTGCTTCGACGATCTCGAGCTGATCGCCGTCTCCCGCCGCGCGCCGCTCCTCCACATAGCTGCGCATGACCTCGAGATGCCGCGGCCGGGTCGCGACCTCCATCCAGCCGTGCTTCAGGTCGCAGCGGATCTGGTGCTGCTGCACACGCCGCTCGATGATGTCGTGACCGAGGTAGCGAATATCGCGGAGCAGCTTGCGGCCGTCCTCTCCTAGCTGGCTCTCGATGCGATGCTCGCCACTGACGCCGGCGATCATCTGTCCGCCGTTGCGCCCCGAGGCGCCCCACCCGATGCGCCGCGCCTCGAGCACGGCCACCGAATAGCCTCGCTCGGCGAGGCTCAACGCCGTCGCGATGCCGGAAAAACCGCCGCCGACGACGCACACATCCGCCGTGACGGTGCCGGCGAGCGCCGGATAGCGCGTCGCATCGTTCGCCGTGGCGGCATAGTAGGAGTTGACGTGGGTCGCAGACATGATGGGTGTTCTAATGACTTGCCATTGGTTTGTGAAAAGCCCCTCACCCGCGTCGCTACGCTCCGCGGCCTCTCCCACACGGGAGAAGCGAAGTGGGGACCGCCTTCACCTCTCCCCGTCATGGCGGAGCCATGCTTCGCATGGGTGGAAAGAGGTCGGCGCGCGAGCGCCGGGTGGATGAGCGGCGCCACTCGCTCTGCCGCTTCAGCGCGTGTGCTACTTCGCGCCCGCGTCGACGGCCTTCATCTCGCGCTCTTGCCGCTCGCTCGCTCGCTTGGTGGAGTAGGAGGCCGCCAGCACGCCGATCGTGACAAGTCCGATCATGATCGTCGACACCGCGTTGATCTCGGGCGTGACCCCGAGGCGCACCTGGCTGTAGATCTTCATCGGCAGCGTCGTCGCGCCCGGTCCCGTGGCGAAACTCGCGATCACGAGATCGTCAAGCGAAAGCGTGAACGAAAGCAGCCACGCCGAGATCACCGACGGCGCGATGATCGGCAGCGTGACCTGCCGGAACGTGTCGAGCGGCTTCGCGCCGAGGTCCATGGCCGCCTCCTCGACCGACTTGTCGAAATCGTAGAGGCGCGCCTGCACCACGACGGCGGCAAAGCACATCGAGAACGTGGCGTGGGCGATGACCACGGTCCAGAAGCCGCGGTCCATGTTCAAGGCCACGAACAGGAGCAGCATCGAGAGGCCCGTGATCACCTCCGGCATGACGAGCGGCGCGAAGATGAGCCCCGAGAACAGTGTCCGGCCGGGAAAGCGGCCCATCCTGACGAGCGTGATCGCGGCCATGGTGCCGAGAATGGTCGCGAGCGTCGATGAGACGATGGCGACCCGCAGCGTTACCCAGGCTGCATTGAGCAGCCCTTCGTTCTGCAAAAGCTCCCCGTACCACTTGGTGGACCAGCCGCCCCACACGGTGACGAGCTTCGACTCGTTGAAGCTGTAGATCACCAAGAGAAGGATCGGGATGTAGAGGAACGCGAAGCCGAGCGCGATCGACGTGGCGTTGAACCAGCTGAACCGTTTCATCGCCCTGCCTCCCGCTGCTTCTCTTGATTGCGCTGGAACAGCACGATCGGGATCACGAGCACGAGCAGCAGCACCACCGCCACCGCCGAGGACACCGGCCAGTCGCGATTGTTGAAGAACTCGCTCCAGAGCGTCTTGCCGATCATGAGCGTCTCCGAGCCGCCGAGCAGATCCGGGATGACGAACTCACCCGTGGCCGGAATGAAGACGAGGAAGCAGCCCGCCATGACGCCGGGAAGCGACAACGGGAACGTGACCTGCCAGAACGACTTCCACGGCGGCGAGCCGAGATCGGCGGCCGCCTCGAGCAGCGCCGGATTGATCTTCTCGAGGCTGGCGTAGAGCGGCAGGATCATGAACGGCAGGTACGAGTAGACGATGCCGATGTAGACCGCCGTGTTCGTGTTCATGATGGTGAGCGGCTCGCTGATGACTCCGAGGTTCATCAGGAACAGGTTCAAGAGACCTTCCTTCTTCAGGATTCCGATCCACGCGTAGACGCGGATCAGGAAGGAGGTCCAGAAGGGCAGAATGACCAGCATCACCAGCGTCGGCTGCCACTCTCTGGGCGCGCGCGCCATGCCGTAGGCGATGGGGTAGGCGATGAGCAGCGTCAGCAGCGTCGAGATGAACGCGATCTTGAGCGCCGAAAAGTAGGCGCCGACGTAGAGCGAATCCGAAAAGATGAAGCTGTAGTTCTCGAAATCGAGCTGCGACAGGAACCCGCTGATGTCCGTGAGGCTGAACAGCGGCACATAAGGCGGAATGGCGATCGCCGTGTCCGACAGCGAGATCTTGACGACGATGAAGAACGGAATGAAGAAGAAGACCAGGAGCCACAGGTAGGGCACCGCGATCAAAAACCAGCGACGCATGCGATCCCCCCGCCCTAGCGTGTGAGCACGATGCCGGTTTCCGGCGGCCATTGCAGCCAGACCTTGTCCTCCCAGCTTATGGGACGATCGACCTGGCGAGACGAATTGGTCCTCATCGCCTTGACCCGCTGTCCGTTCGCGAGCTCGACGTGATAGTGCGAGATCGACCCGAGGTAGCCGACGTCGATCACCTTGCCCGGAACCGCGTTGCTGGCGTCCGTCGGCTTGTCGAGATCGATGTGGATCTTCTCCGGCCTGAGCGCCAGCCACACTTGCTGGTCGCTGACGCAGCCTTCCGGCGCCACCGATTTGAACCGCGCAAGCCCCGGCCCCCAGTCGATCTCGGCGAACCCGCCCGCGACGCTGACGACCTTGCCCTCGAACAGGTTTACGTCGCCGATGAAGTTCGCGACGTAGCGCGAGTTCGGCGCCTCGTAGATGTCGCCCGGCGTCGCGATCTGCACGAACTCGCCATGATCCATGACCGCGATGCGGCTCGACACTGTCATCGCCTCTTCCTGGTCGTGCGTGACGATGATGAAGGTCGTGCCCGTCCGCTCCTGGATGCCCATGAGCTCGAACTGCGCCGTTTGCCTCAAGCGCTTGTCGAGCGCGCCGAGCGGCTCGTCGAGCAGCACGATGCGCGGCTTCTTGGCGATGGCGCGCGCCAGCGCCACGCGCTGCTGCTGTCCGCCCGAAAGCTGGTGCGGCTTGCGCTTGCCGAAGCGCCCGAGCTCGAGCAGCGCCATCACCTCCTCGACGCGCTTGGCGATCTCATCCTTCGGCATCCCGTCCTGCTTGAGGCCGAAGCCGACGTTCTGCTCCACCGTCATGTGCGGAAAGAGCGCGTAGGACTGGAACATCATGTTGACCGGCCGCTCGTAGGGCTGGAGCTCCGTGATGTCCTGGCCGCCGACGAGGATGCGCCCGCTGGTCGGCTTCTCGAAGCCGGCGAGCATGCGCAGAAGTGTTGTCTTTCCGCATCCCGAGGGGCCGAGCAGCGCGAAGAACTCGCGCTCGTAGATGTCGAGCGTGCAGTCCTTCACGGCGACGAAGTCGCCGAAACTCTTCACCACGTTCTCGAACCGCACGATCGGAGCCTTGGAGGGATCCTTCCACGGCGAAAAGCCGGATTGAGGAGCAGCCGTCCGAAGCGGAATCTTGGGCTGACCCATTCCCTGCGTCGAGGTTGCAGTGACCCCACTCATGATGTCGATCCTTCGCTTGGCTCGGGCAGCGCGACCTGTCGGCCCGTCACTGAAAGAAAACCGCGCCCGATCTTGGGATCGGGCGCGGTTGACGTTTTCTATTGTCCGGTGACGATCTTGGTCCACAGGCGCGTCACCGTGCGCTGCGTCTTTGGATCGTAGGGCAGCAGCACGAAGAGCTTCTTCAGCGTCTCGGCGTCCGGATAGATCGCCGCATCCTTGAGGATCTCCTCGCTGATGAACTTCTGCGACGCGAGGTTGCCGTTCGCGTAGCTGATGTAGTTCGACGCCTTGGCGATCACCTCGGGTTTCATCAGGTAGTTGATGAAGGCGTGCGCTTCATCGACATGCGGGGCGTCTTTCGGAATGGCCAGCATGTCGAACCACATCTGCGTGCCTTCCTTGGGCAGCGCATAGATGATGGTGTGACCGTTCTTGGCCTCTTCCGCTCGGCTCGCCGCCTGCAGGATGTCGCCCGACCAGCCGAGCGCGATGCAGATGTCGCCGTTGGCCAGCGCATTGATGTATTCGGACGAGTGGAACTTCTGGATGTAGGGCCGGATGGCCTCCAGCACCGCGCCGGCCTTGTCGAGGTCGGCCTGCTCCTTGCTGTTGGGATTGATGCCGAGGTACTGCAGGATCACCGGCAGCACGTCGGTCGGCGAATCGAGCACCATGATGCCGCAATCTTTGAGCTTCGCGGCGTTTTCCGGTTTCAGGAGCAGATCCAGGGATTCGACGGGTGCGTCGGGAAGGCGCTCCTTGATCTTGCCCTCGTTGTAGCCGAGGCCGGTGGTGCCCCACATGTAGTCGACGGCGTATTCGTTGCCGGGATCGTAGACCGCGACGCGCTCTGAAACCTCGGGCCACATGTTGGAGATGTTCGGAAGCTTGGACTTGTCGAGCTTCTGGAACACGCCCGCCTGAATCTGGCGGGCCAGGAACTGACCGGTCGGCACCACCACGTCGTAGCCGCTGCCGCCGGCGAGCAGCTTGGTCTCGAGGATCTCGTTGCTGTCGAAGACGTCGTAGACGACCTTGATGCCGGTCTCTTTCGTGAACTCGGCGAGGATCTCCTCGTCGATGTAGTCTGACCAGTTGTAGACCCGCACTTCTTTGTCTTGGGCCATCGCCTGGCCGCTGACGAACGTCATGGCCAGCGCCAATAGGCCCGCGAGTGGCCCGCGCTTGCTTGCGGAATAAATCATTCGGCTACCTCCCAGGGGAGCGATGAGATGGGCCGGGCACCCTCGGGCCCGGTCTGACCTTCCCATTGTGATCACATTATTGGCGCGCTACAAGTCTTTCCTTGAGGCAGGGCTGCCGGACAATGAGGCAGGCGCGGCGCGCTTGCGATCAAAGTCCGGTGCCTGCAAGGCTTTGCGGCGACGCGATCGCGAGCGCCCGAGTAGAGCAGTATGGCGAGAAAGATGCCAGAGCGTCAGACGGCCAACGTCGTAAAGCGATCGCCTCGCCCCGCCGCCGCAACGCAGCGAAAATCCACGGCTAGGCTCAACGGCATCGCCGTCACCACCCACGAGAGCGTTTACCGTAGGCTTCGCGATCGCATCCTTTTCGGCGGCTTTCTGCCCGGCAGCGCCGTGACGCTGCGCGGCCTTGCCGAGGACATGGGCGTGAGCCCCATGCCGATCCGCGAGGCCGTCCGCCGCTTGATTGCCGAGCGCGCCCTGCAGATGCAGGACAACCGCCGCGTGCTCATTCCGCCCATAACGCGGGAAACCTTCGAGCAGATCGTATTTGCGCGCAAAACGCTGGAGCCCGAGCTCGCGGCCCGCGCGCTGGATCGCATCGGTCCGGCGGAGCTGCGCGCCATCACCGCCCACGACAAGGCCGTCGACCGCGCCATGGCGGTCGGCGACGTGCAGGGCTACATGCAGAGCAACTACTGCTTCCACTTCGCCATTTACGAGCGCGCGCGCTGCGAGACGCTGATGGCGCTGGTCGAGAGCATATGGCTGCAGTTCGGCCCATTCATGCGCATGGCCTACGGCCGTTTCGGCACCTCCGAACTCGAGGATCAGCACCAGGCCGCCATCGCCGCCATCGTGCGCCGCGACCGCAGGGCCTTGAAGATCGCCATCGCCAACGACATCTGCCAGGGCATGAGCTTCATCGGCGAGGCGGTGTTCAAGCATGCGAGCTAACGGCTTGAACTGGCAAGGCGCTTAAACGACGTGTCATCGTGCGCTTGAGTTTTCGGCCTGTTTGTGATCACAATATGCGGGAACGGGCGCCCCAGAGGCACCGGGCCGCACGACCCCAGCCGATGGCGGTACCGCGATCGGCCGGCATTGTGCGCAAAGGCCTTCACAGAGCAAAGCCGTCCCAGCAGCCAACCTGCAAGAGCAAGGTGGATCATGTCAGCCGACACCGGAGCAATGTCCAAACCCACGGGCGAGGCGTACTCCGAGGGCGCGAGCCCCGACGAGCTGCGCGGATGGTTGAGCCACCACCGCATCGAGGAGGTCGATTGCGCGGTGCCTGACATCGCCGGCGTCGCGCGCGGCAAGACCATGCCGGCCGAGAAGTTCGTCAAGCTCGATGCGGTTCACCTGCCGATCTCGATCTTCCACCAGACGATCACCGGCGACTACGTGGGCTTCGAGGAAGAAAACGAGACGCTCTACGCCGAGAGCGATCTCTTGATGGAGCCGGACCTGACGACCATCCGCCCCGCACCCTGGGCCTCGAGCCCGACGGCGCAGGTGATCCATGATGCGACGTGGCAGAACGGCGAGCCGGTGGAAATCGCGCCGCGCTCGGTGCTGAAGCGCGTCCTCGCCCTTTTCAACAAGGAGGGCTGGGACCCGGTCGTTGCCCCCGAGCTCGAGTTCTATCTCACCAAGTCCAACCCCGATCCCGACTATCCGCTCGAGCCGCCGATCGGCCGCTCCGGCCGTGCCGGCGCCGGGCGCCAGTCCTACAGCCTCGGTGCCGTCGATGAGTACGACAAGATCGTCGACGACATCTATGACTACGCCGAGCGCCAGTACCTCAAGATCGACACCATCATCCAGGAAGGCGGCGCCGCGCAGCTCGAGATCAATCTCCTGCACGGCAACCCCGTCGACCTTGCCGACCAGGTGTTCCTGTTCAAGCGCACCATCCGCGAGGCGGCGTTCACGCACAACTGCTACGCCACCTTCATGGCCAAGCCGCTCGCCAACGAGCCGGGCAGCGCCATGCACATTCACCAGAGCGTGGTCGACATCAAGACGCGCCGCAACATCTTCACCGGCGAGAACGGCGAGCCGACCAAGCTCTTCTACCAGTTCCTCGCCGGCCAGCAGCGCTTCCTGCCGATCGCGACGTGCCTGCTCGCGCCCTACGTCAACTCCTATCGCCGCCTCGTGCCTGGCGGCGCCGCGCCGATCAACGTCGAGTGGGGTCACGACAATCGCTCGGCTGGCCTGCGCATCCCCTTCTCGCCGGCCGCCGCCCGGCGCATCGAGAACCGCCTTGCCGGTTCCGACGCCAATCCCTATCTCGCGCTTGCGGCGAGCCTCGCCTGCGGCTTCCTCGGCATCAAGCTCGGTCTCGAGCCGCGCGAAGCCATCGTCGGCAACGCCTATCGCAGCGACCACCAGCTTCCGCGCGGCCTTCTCGAGGCCCTGACCGACTTCGAGGATTCGACGGAGCTGCACGAAATTCTCGGCAAGCGCTTCTGCCACGTCTATCTCTCGCTGAAGCGCAGCGAGTTCGAGGAGTTCATGCGCGTCATCAGCCCGTGGGAGCGCGAGCACCTCCTGCTGAGCGTCTGATGGCGCGGAGAAGAACGCAACGGGACATGAAGCCGTGATACCGATCGTCCACATGGCGAAGACGCGCAAGACGGAGCTCCTCGAGCTCTGCGCGCGCATTGGTTACACGCCGCCGTCTCCGCGCTGAGCCGGCGCGCCGGCCTTCACGCTTCCGCCCCGGGACACCCCGGCACCACGCGATCCCCGAAAGCACGCCCCACTGGAGGACCATCCATGTCGAAATCCACGAGCAAGCACTGGCGCGATCTCGACAGCCAGCACCACCTGCACCCCTTCACCAACCACAAGTCGCTGCGCGCGAGCGGCGCGACGCGCGTCATCGTGCGCGGCGAAGGTCCCTACATCTGGGACAGCGAAGGCAACCGCATCCTCGACGGCATGTCGGGTCTCTGGACAACCAACGTCGGCTACGGCCGTAAGGAGATCGCCGAAGCCGCCTACAAGCAGATGCTCGAGCTGCCGTTCTACAATACGTTCTTCAAGACCACGCACCCGCCGGTCGTCGCCTTGACCAGCAAGCTCGCCGAGCTCGCGCCCGCCGGCCTCAACCAGGTGTTCCTGGGCTCGTCCGGCTCTGAATCGAACGACACCGCGATCCGCCTCATCCGCCACTACTGGACGCTCAAGGGCGAGCCCTCGCGGCGCATCATCATCTCCCGCAACATGGCCTACCACGGCTCCACCATCGCCGCGGGCTCCATGGGCGGCATGCCGCACATGCATAAGCACAGCTACCCCGTCTACGAAGGCTTCCGCCACATCATTGATCCGTACTGGTACGGAGAGAGCAAGGAGGGCGAGACGCCGGAGGCTTTCGGGCTCCGCGCCGCCAAGGCGCTCGAGGATGAGATCCTCGCCATCGGCCCCGAGAACGTCGCGGCCTTCGCCGCCGAGCCCGTGCAGGGCGCGGGCGGCGTCAAGATCGCGCCCACCACCTATTGGCCCGAGATCCAGAAGATCGTCGACAAGTACGGCATCCTGCTGCTCGCCGACGAGGTGATCACCGGTTTCGGCCGCCTCGGCACTTGGTTTGCCTCCGAGTACTATGGCATCCGCCCGAACCTGATCACCTTCGCCAAGGCGGCGACATCGGGCTATATCCCGCTGAGCGGCCTCCTCATCGACGACAAGATTGTCGAGGCGCTCTTGAACCACGACGACGATTTCAACCACGGCTACACGTTCTCGGGTCACCCCGTGGCCTGCGCCGCTGCCCTCGCCAACCTCGAGCTCATGGAGCGCGAGAGCATGGTGCCGCGCGTAACCTCGTTCGGCGCCCCGTCGCTCGCCAAGATGCTCGGCAGGTTCAAGGATCACCCGCTCGTCGGCGAGGTGCGCTCGGTCGGCATGCTGGGCGCCATCGAGCTCGTCGCCGACAAGAGGACGCGCCGCCGCTTCGCCGACCCCGGCCGCGTCGGATTGATCTGCCGCGACCACTTCTTCGAGGAAGGCTTCATCATGCGTGCCGTGTTCGACACCATGGTCACCGCCCCGCCGCTCATCTGGACCGCCGACCAGTTCGCCGAGGCGGAGGTCGCCATCGGCCGCGCCCTCGACAAGACGCTCTCCGACGTCGCTGGAGAGATCGCAGCATGAGCCGGCCGATCGTCGTCATTCCGGCCGATACCAAGGTCATCGAGGGGCTCACCTTCGATGCCGTCGGCCGGAAATACTCGACCGCGGTGGCGGAGGTGGCGGAGTGCCAGCCGCTCCTGGTGCCGCTCGACACGGCGCTGGTGGATATCGGGGCCGTCCTCGATATCGCCGACGCCATCCTGCTCTCCGGCAGCGTCTCCAACGTCCATCCGAGTCTCTACGGCACGGAAGCACCGCTTCGCCCCGAGACCATGGATCCGGCGCGCGACAGCTTCACCTTGCCGCTGATCCGCACCGCGGTGGAGAAGAAGATCCCGCTCTTCGCCATCTGCCGCGGATACCAGGAGCTGAACGTTGCCCTCGGTGGCAGCCTGCATCAGGCCGTCCACGATCAGCCCGGCCTCAACGATCACCGCGAGAACCCCGCCCTCACCATGGGCGACCGCTTCGGACCTTCGCATCCGATCCGGCTCGAGGGCGAGCTGCGCGGCTGGATCGGCGAGGACAACATCATCGTCAACTCGCTGCACGGCCAGGGCATCGCCCGGCTCGCCGAGCGCCTGCGCCCGCAAGCCTACGCCGAGGACGGCCTCGTCGAGGCGGTGCTGGGGCCCGAGGACCATCCCTTCCTGCTCGGCGTGCAATGGCACCCCGAATGGCACGCCAAGAACAACCAGGTGTCCACGAAGCTGTTCCGCCGCTTCGGCGATGCGGCCAGGACCAACGCCAACGGTCAATCCACATGAACAGCGCATCCATCACCCTCGAGGAGACCAAGGCCTTCCTCGCCGAGAATCCGACCGTGCAATGGATCGACGCCTTCGTGCTCGACATGAACGGCCATCCGCGCGGCAAGCGCCTGCGCCGCGACGATCTCCTGGGTATCGCCAAGAACGGCATGATGCTGCCCGGCTCGGTGTTCATCATGGACCCGCTCGGCAATTGCATCGCCGAGACGGGACGCCTTTGGACCAACGGCGACCCGGATTTCAACTTCCGCATTCTGGCCGGCACATTGAAGGCCATCCCCGTCGACGGCACGCGGTTCGCGCAGGCCGTCATCGTGCCCGAGAAGGACGATCCCCTCGATCCCCGCTACGTGCTGAGGAAGCAGGTCGAACGCTTCAAGGCCGCCGGACATACGCCGGTTGCCGCGGTCGAGCTCGAATACTACGTCACGGTTCCCGGCCCCGAGGGTCAGTTCACGCTCGAAGCCCCGCGCGGCGTCTCGCGCGAGACCGACATCCCGCTGACGTTCCAGTTCGAGGATCTCGACGCGCTGCAGGCCTTCAACGACGATATCTATCGCATCGCCGAGTTCCAGGGCCTGCCGGTCGACGCGCTGACGCAGGAAAGCGGACCCTCCCAGTTCGAGATCAACTTGAAGCACAGCGCCGATGTGGTGCAGGCCGCGCTCGACGGTCTGCTCCTGAAGCGCGCTGTCAAGGCCGCCGCCCGCTCCCACGGCCTCTTGGCCACCTTCATGGCCAAGCCGCATCATGAATGGGCTGGGTCCGGCATGCACATCCACATGAGCCTGCTCGATAAGGCCGGCGCCAACGTCTTTGCCGGCGAGCCCATATCGCCGCTCTTCCGCCATGCGCTCGGCGGCCTCCGCGAGACCATGGCCGACTTCATGGCCATCTGGGCACAGTCCGCCAACGCCTATCGCCGCTACGTGCCGGAATCCTACGTCTCGATGGCCGCGCACTGGGGCTTCAACAATCGCACCGTGGCGCTGCGCATCCCCGACCAGCTCGGCGCCGGCACCCGCGTCGAGCACCGAGTTGCAGGCGCCGACGCCAACCCCTATCTGGTGATCGCGGGCATCCTTGCTGGCGCCGCCCATGGCATCGCCAACAAGACTGATCCCGGACCCGACGTCAAAGGCAACAGCGAGGAGCTCGATACGCCCCCGCTGCCGACCGTCTGGGCGAACGCGCTCGAGCGTTTCGAGCACTCGCCCGTCGTTCGCGATGCCTTCGGCGCGGACTTCCAGCACGTCTTCACGCGCCTGAAATCCACCGAGCGCATCAATTTCGAACGCGTCGTCACATCGCTCGATCACCTTTGGTACGCGTCCGTCGCATGAGGCATTGGTCATGACGTCTCTGGCACATTTCGAGAAGGTCGCGGGCGCGCTCGCGCTCCCCGGCAAAGCCGTGATCGACGGCCAGATGCTCGCCGCTGTGAGCGGCACCACCTTCGACAACGTCTCCCCGCGCGACGGCCGCGTCCTGAACCAGGTCGCCGCATGCGGCGCCCCCGACGTCGACATCGCGGTCGCCTCGGCGCGTGCCGCCTTCAACGACGGCCGCTGGCGCAAGCTCTCCTATCGCGACAAGAAGCGCATCCTCTTCAAGCTCGCCGACCTCATGGAGCGCGATACGGAAGCTCTGGCCGTGCTCGAGAGCCTCGACGTCGGCAAACCGATCGCCAACGCGCTCTCCGGCGACGTTCCCCAGGCCATCCGCACGCTCCGCTACTACGCGGAAGCCTTGGACAAGGTGTACGGCGAGGTCGGTCCCGAGACACAGGATCGCTTCTCGTTCGTCGTCCACGAGCCCCTGGGCGTGATCGGCGCCATCGTGCCGTGGAACTTCCCGCTCCACATGGCCATGTGGAAGGTCGCCCCCGCGCTCGCCATGGGCAATTCCGTGGTGCTGAAGCCCGCCGAGCAATCGCCTTTGACCGCGCTCAAGCTTGGCGAGCTCGCGCTCGAAGCCGGTCTCCCGCCCGGCGTCTTGAACGTCGTCCCCGGTATGGGCGCGGAGGCCGGCAAGGCGCTCGCCCTCCACAACGACGTCGACATGATCGCCTTCACGGGCTCGGGCACCGTCGGGCGGCTTCTGATGCAGTACTCCGGCCAGAGCAATCTGAAGCGCGTCAGTCTCGAGCTCGGCGGCAAGTCTCCGCACATCATCTTCGCCGACTGCCCGGACCTCGATCAGGCCGCGACCCACGCCGCCTGGGGCATCTTCTACAATCAGGGCGAGGTCTGCACGGCGGCCTCCCGCCTCCTGGTGCACGAGGACATTGCCGACGCATTCCTCGACAAGTTGCTCCGCGTCGCCGAGCCCATCGCCGCCGGCGACCCGCTCGAGCCGTCCACCGTCTTCGGCGCCATGGTCTCGGCCGAGCAGATGCAGACCGCGCTCCGCTACATCGACACGGCCAAGCAGGAAGGCGGCGTTCTACGCCTCGGCGGCAATCGCACGCGGACCGAGACCGGCGGCTACTATGTCGAGCCGACCGTGTTCGATGACGTCGCCCCCGAGGCGACACTGGCTCGGGAAGAAGTGTTCGGCCCCGTGCTCGCCATCACGCGGTTCACGAGCGTCGAGGATGCGCTCCGCCTCGCCAACGCGACCCCGTTCGGCCTTGCGGCGGGCCTCTGGACGCGCGATGTCTCCCTCGCGCACCGCGCCGCGCGCGAGATCAAGGCTGGCCTCGTCTGGGTCAACGGCTGGGACAGCTGCGACATCACCATGCCCTTCGGCGGCTTCAAGCAATCCGGCTTCGGCCGCGACCGCTCGCTGCACGCGCTCCACAAGTATGCCGACCTGAAGTCGGTTTCCATCACGCTCCTCTGAGAGAGCCAAAACACGTAGGAACTGCCATGAACGTTTCCCCTCCGAAGTATCCGACCTCGGCGCTGATCGGCGGCGAATGGGTCACCGGCAAGGACACCTTCCCCGTGCTCGACCCCGCGACCGGCGAGGAGATCGCCCGCGTCGCGAACCTCGGCGCCGCCGACACGGTGCGCGCCATCGATGCCGCTGAAGCCGCCCTCCCCGCGTGGTCCAGGAAGACCGCGAAAGAGCGCGCGCAGATCATGAAGCGCTGGTTCGATCTCGTCATCGCCGACACGGAGCACCTCGCCCAGCTCATGACCGCCGAGCAGGGCAAGCCCTTGGTGGAATCGCGCGGCGAGGTCGTCTACGGCGCCTCCTTCATCGAGTGGTTCGCCGAGGAAGGAAAGCGCGCCTACGGCAAGACCATCCCCACCACCGCCGTTGGCAAGCGCTACGTCACCATCAAGCAGCCGATCGGTGTCGTGGCCGCCATCGCGCCGTGGAACTTCCCGATTGCCATGATCACGCGCAAGGTCGCCCCCGCGCTCGCGGCCGGCTGTACCGTGGTCGTGAAGCCCGCCGAGGACACGCCGCTCTGTGCACTTGCCATGGCCAAGCTCGCGCTCGATGCCGGCATCCCGCCCGGCGTCTTCAACGTCGTGACGACGAACGAGGCGGCAGCCGTCGGCAAGGTGCTGTGCGAGGACTCGCGCGTCAGGAAGCTCTCGTTCACGGGCTCGACCGAGGTCGGCAAGATCCTCTACCGCCAGTGCGCGGGCACCGTGAAGAAGCTCACCCTCGAGCTCGGCGGCAACGCACCCCTCATCGTCTTCGACGACGCCGACCTTGGCCAGGCCGTCGCCGGCGCCATGGCCTCGAAGTATCGCAACGCCGGCCAGACCTGCGTCTGCGCCAACCGCATCTTCGTGCAGGCCGGCATCTACGACCGCTTCGCCGAGGCGCTCGCCGCCGAGGTAAGAAAGCTCAAGGTCGGCCCCGGCCGCGACGCCGGCACCGTCATCGGCCCGCTCATCAATGCCGAGGCGATCCGGAAAGTCGAGAAGCTCGTCGGCGACGCAACGGCCAAGGGCGCCAAGGTCATCGCCGGCGGCGCCCCCGACAGCGCCGGCCCGCTCTTCTATCAGCCCTCGGTGCTGACCGGCGTCACACCCCAGATGACCATCGTGCACGAGGAGATCTTCGGCCCGGTCGCAGCCCTCATCCGCTTCGAGACCGAGGAGGAGGCCGTGCGCATGGCTAACGACACGCCGTTCGGTCTCGCCGCCTATCTCTTCAGCCAGAACATCGGCCGCGCCTGGCGCGTGGCGGAGGCGCTGGATGCCGGCATGGTCGGCGTCAACGAGGGCATCTTCTCGAATGAAACCGTGCCCTTCGGCGGCGTCAAGGAAAGCGGCCTCGGGCGCGAAGGCGCGGCCGAAGGCCTCGAGGAGTATCTCGAGGTCAAGTTCCTCTGCCTCGGCGGCATCTAGAGCATCCCCTCTCCCCGTCCTTACAGGGAGAGGGAACCAGCCTACATGAACGGCGGCGTGCAGGCGCTGACGATCACGGCCGCCGTCTTGCCGACATTGCGGAAGCGGTGCGGCGTTGTGCTCTCGAAGTAATACGCATCCCCCGCCTTGAGCACGCGCCTCTGCTCGCCGACCGTGAGCTCGATCTCGCCCGAAATGACGAGCCCGCCCTCCTCGCCGCGATGCGTGAGCATGGTTACGCCCGTGTCGCCGCCAGGTGCATACACCTCGTGCAGGATCTGCAGCACTTTGTCGGGACGCTCGCCCGCGACAACCGCGAAACGCACCTTGCCCTCGGTCAGCGCCACCAGCTCGTCCTTGAGATAGAACACGCGCGGCGCCTCCGGCAACGCGATGGAGAAGAACTCGGCGAAGCTGAGCCCCAGCGCGTCCGTGAGCCGGTTGAGCGTCGCCACAGATGGGCTATGCTTGTTCTGCTCGATCATGCTGATCATGCCGTTGGTGACGCCCGCCATGCCCGCGAGATCCCGCTGCGTCAGCCCCGCGCGCACCCGCTGCGCCTTGAGCCGCGCGCCGACATCGATCGACGGCCGCGCCGCTTCCGCCTCCTTGCCCTTGTTGCGCCGTGCCATGTCTCGCTTCTCCGTTTCGCTCCTCACCCCGACGGGTATCACAGGCCCCGGCCCCGCGCGACACATTATGATCAGTTTTTTGATCAAACGAACATAACGAGCCCATTTTTGTAGCAAATGCGGGGCTTGAACAGGCTTAACCGCTGGAGTAGGGTGCGCGGCGAAGATCAAAGTATTGAGCATCGGCACGCGGCCGCAGTGTCCCGGCCAGACGATCCGAGAGACGACCCGAGACAGGAAAGCGACCATCATGGCCACCTCCGCCGAGCTTCACGCACGCCGCATGGATGCCGTACCGCGCGGCATCGGCCACGCCACCCTGATCTACGCCAAGCGCGCCAAGAACGCCGAGATCTGGAGCGAGGACGGCAAGCGCTACATCGATTTCGGCGCCGGAATCGCCGTCGTCAACACCGGCCACCAGCACCCGCGCATCGTCGAGGCCGTGAAGCGACAGCTCGAGGACTTCAGCCACGTCTGCTTCCAGGTGACGCCGCACGAGAACTACGTCGCGCTCGCCGAGCGGCTGAACGCCGTGGCACCCATCTCCGGCCCCGCCAAGACCATGCTCGCCTCCACCGGCGCCGAGGCGGTCGAGAACGCGGTCAAGGTCGCGCGCATCTACACGGGCCGCCCGGGCATCATCTCGTTCTCGGGTGGTTTCCACGGCCGCACGCACATGGGCATGGCGCTGACCGGCAAGGCCGTGCCCTACAAGAAGGGCTTCGGACCCTTCCCGGCCGACATCTACAACGTCGCCTTCCCGAACCTCTATCACGGCACCTCGAGCGGCGAGAGCATCAAGGCGCTGAAGGCGCTCTTCAAGTATCAGGCCGACCCGTCGACCATCGCCGGCATCATCATCGAGCCGGTGCAGGGCGAGGGCGGCTTCAACATCGCCCCGTTCGACTTTCTCGACGCCCTGCGCGCGCTCTGCGACGAGCACGGCATCGTTCTGATCGCCGACGAGATCCAGACCGGCTTCGCCCGCACCGGCAAGCTGTTCGCCCTCGAGCACGCGGGCATCAAGGCCGACGTGGTGACGCTGGCCAAGGGCCTCGCGGGCGGGCTCCCCCTCTCCGCCATCGTCGGCCGCGCCGATATCATGGATGCCTCCGGCCCCGGCGGCCTCGGCGGCACCTACGCCGGCAACCCCGTCGCCTGCGCCGCCGCCCACACCGTGCTCGACATCATCGAGGACGAGGATCTCTGCGCCCGCTCCAACGCCATCGGCGCCATCATCATGGGCCGCTGCCGCGAGCTTGCCGAGCGCTCGAACCTGAATTGTATCGGCGACGTGCGCGGCCTCGGCGCCATGTGCGCGGTGGAGTTCGTGAAGGACGTGAAGAGCGGCGAGCCCGCCCCCGAGCTGACCGCCGCCGTCCTCAAGGCCGGCAACGAGCGTGGCCTGATCCTGCTCTCGTGCGGAACCTACGGCAACGTCATCCGCTTCCTGCCGCCCCTGACCGCCAGCGACGAGATCGTCAAGGAGGGGATGGACATCTTCGAAGCTAGCCTCACGGAAGCCGTCAGCAAGCTCCAATAGGACAGAGGCGCCGATATGAACGTTTGCACTGCCGACCTTCGACACGCCGCCGCAGCGCCCGTTTCCGCGCTTCGCGCAAACACATGAAAGGTTTCACGAGAGGCGCGCCATGACCCTGCAGCTCAAGACCAACGACCTCGATGCGTTCTTCATGCCGTTCTCCGCGAACCGGCAGTTCAAGAGCGGCCCGCGCCTCATCGGGTCCGCCAAGGACATGCATTACTTCACGCCGGACGGCCGCAGGCTGCTCGACGGCACCTCGGGCCTCTGGTGCGTCAACGCCGGCCACTGCCGCCCGAAAATCGTCGAGGCGATCCAGAAGCAGGCCGCCGAGCTCGATTTCGCCGGCACGTTCCAGATGGGCCATCCGAAAGCGTTCGAGGCGGCCTCACGCCTTGTCAACGTCGCACCCGAGGGCTTCAACCACGTCTTCTTCACCAACTCGGGCTCCGAGTCGGTCGACACCGCGCTCAAGATCGCCCTCGCCTACCATCGCGCCAAGGGCAACGGCGGCAAGACGCGCCTGATCGGCCGCGAGCGCGGCTACCATGGCGTGAACTTCGGCGGCACCGCGGTCGGCGGCATCGGCAACAACCGCAAGGCGTTCGGCGCGCTCGTGACCGGCGTCGACCACCTGCGCCACACCCATGACCTCGCGCGCAACGCCTTCTCCAAGGGCGAGCCCGAGCACGGCGCGGAGCTGGCCGACGACCTCGAGCGCCTCGTCGCGCTCCACGACGCCTCGACCATCGCCGCCGTCATCGTCGAGCCGGTCGCCTGCTCGGCCGGCGTGCTGATCCCGCCCAAGGGCTACCTGAAGCGTCTCGCGGCCATAGCTGCCAAGCACGACATCCTCTTGATCTTCGACGAGGTCATCACCGGCTTCGGCCGCCTCGGCACGCCGTTCGCCGTCGACCATTTCGGCGTCTCGCCCGACATCATCACCACCGCCAAGGGAATCACCAACGGCACCATCCCCATGGGCGCCGTGTTCCTGAAGGACCGCATCCACGACGCCTTCATGACCGGCGCCGAGAACGCCATCGACCTCTTCCACGGCTACACGTATTCGGGCCATCCGATCGCCGCCGCCGCCGCGCTGGCGACCCTCGATCTCTACCAGGAGGAAGGGCTCCTCACGCGCGCCGCCACGATCGCCCCCTACTGGGAGAAGCGTCTCCATGCCTTGAAGGGACTGCCGCACATCATCGATGTGCGCAACATCGGGCTCATTGGCGCCGTCGAGTTCGAGCCGCTCCCCGGCAAGCCCACCGAGCGCACCTACAATCGCTTCGTCAAATGCTTCGAGCGCGGGCTTCTGGTGCGCCAGACCGGCGACATCATTGCACTCTCTCCGCCTCTCATCATCAGCGAAGGCGAGATCGACGAGCTGTTCGACATCTTTACCGCCGTCGTCAAGGAAGGCGACTAGCGCCATTCTTCACGTTTCGCACGCCGAAGTCCCTCCCCTTTGTGGGGAGGGAAAGTACCTGTTCAAAATCGCCCGGAAGGCATCCCATGCGCACCATAGAGAACGCCTACGGCGGCAGAAAAGTCGCGTCCACGTCGCCCCGCACGCAGAACGTTTACAACCCCGCGACCGGAGAGGCGACCGCCACCCTGCCCCTCTCGACCGTGGACGAGGTGAACGCCGCCGTCGCCGCCGCCAAAGCCGCCGCCGCGACCTGGGGCGCAACTCCGCCCATGAAGCGCGTCGCACCCATGTTCCGCTTCAAGGACCTTTTGCAGCAGAACGCCGACGCCATCGCCCGCGCCATCTCGTCGGAACATGGCAAGACACACGCCGACGCCCTCGGCGAGCTGGCGCGCGGCATCGAGGTGGTCGATTTCGCCTGCGGCATTCCGCATCTCCTGAAGGGGGATTTCAGCCGCAACATCGGCCCCGACATCGACTCGTGGTCGGACCGCCAGCCGCTCGGCGTCGCGGCCGGCATCACGCCCTTCAACTTCCCGGCCATGGTGCCGATGTGGATGTTCCCGGTCGCCGTCGCCTGCGGCAACACCTTCGTGCTGAAGCCCTCGGAGCGCGACCCCTCCGCGCCGATGCTGATCTGGGAGCTGTTCCAGCAGGCGGGGTTCCCCGCCGGGGTGCTCAACGTCGTGCACGGCGACAAGACCGTCGTCGACGCGCTCCTCGATCATCCTGACGTCAAGGCCATAAGCTTCGTCGGCTCGACGCCCATCGCCGAGTACGTCTTCACGCGCGGCAGCGCCAACGGCAAGCGCGTGCAGGCCCTGGGCGGCGCCAAGAACCACATGATCGTCATGCCCGACGCCGACATGGAGAAGGCCGTCGACGCGCTGATGGGAGCCGGTTACGGCTCGGCCGGCGAGCGCTGCATGGCGGTCTCGGTCGCCGTCCCCGTCGGCAAGAGAACGGCAGACCAGCTCGTCGAGGCGCTGGCCCCGCGCGTGCGCGCGCTCAAAGTGGCCCCCGCGACCGATCCCGAGTCGGAGATGGGCCCCGTCGTCACCGCCGACGCCAAGCGCAAGATCACGGGCCTGATCGACACCGGTGTCGCCGAGGGCGCCGAGCTGGTCGTCGACGGACGCGGCCTCGTGCTGCAGGGCTACGAGAACGGCTACTTCCTCGGCGGCACGCTGTTCGACCGCGTGACGCGCGACATGACCATCTACAAGCAGGAAATCTTCGGCCCCGTTCTCTCCGTCGTGCGCACCGAGAGTTACGACGAGGCCGCCGACCTCGTGAACAGCCACGAGTACGGCAACGGCACCGCCATCTTCACGCGCGACGGCGACACCGCGCGCACCTTCGCCGACCGCATCGAGGTCGGCATGGTCGGCATCAACGTGCCGATTCCGGTTCCCGTCGCCTATCACTCCTTCGGCGGCTGGAAGCGGAGCCTGTTCGGCGATCACGCCATCTACGGCCCCGAGGGCGTGCGCTTCTACACGCGCATCAAGACCGTGACCGCCCGCTGGCCGACCGGCATCCGCGCCGGCGCCGAGTTCAACTTCACGGGCCGCAACTGATCTGGCGGAAAGTCGAGGTTGGGGAATCCGTGAGCGAGCGGCGGACGCCTCGCTCCCCATCACATTGTCCTACGTCGGAGTTTCAGATATCGTCGCGATGTCGACCCTAGGAGGGCTGGCCACGAATTTCGCGTAGTCGGATGCTGGCGGCTCTAAGGGGGGCAAGGCCATGGCAGTCCAAGAGGCTCGTACGACGACGACCTTCGACGTCTCGGAAGCCGCATTCTTGCGCAAGCGGCTCGGAAACGCCGCAACGGCCCTTAAGATCACGGGCTTCTGGTCGGCCTTTTTTCTTTGGTCGAAGTTCCCATTGGGATCGGCGCTCTCGACTGGATTCTTGTTGCTTACGGCCGGCATCGCGTCCTTGATCGCCGCAAGGTTGCGGTCAGGTCAACGGTGGGCCGTCTTGGCGGCAGCCGCTTGGCTTGTCGCGTTCGCCGCGGAAATGGCCTTCGACGCATACCCAAAATCGATCCGAAGCGGCATCACGCCTTACACCATCGGCGGATTGATCATGATGTTGCTCCCCCTCTACTTTCTCGCGCGCGGCATCATTGCATACGCGCTCTTCCACATCCGATCGCGGTCTCCGTCGCCATTGGACCCGCTCGCGCTCGACCCCTACGAGGAAGGGCATGGACTAAAGGAGCGACCGAGATTCATCAACAAGAGCAGTATCGCTGCGCATCTCCTGCTCTTTCTCTCACCCCTGCCGTTCGTGCTCGTCTGGCTCTCGCAACTGGCCAATGCGCAGCTCTACAACAGCTACGCAGAGATGCTCGGGGCCGTGACAGCCCAATTCCTCATGTTCCTCGGCATCGCGGTTTTGGGGGTTCGCATCTACCGGCGTGCCCGAAGAGTGGCAATGCTTCCGGGCAGCGCGCTCATGAAAAAGGACACGCGCCCGATCATCCTGTATCTGCGGTCGTTTCATGACGACAGTGGAATTCGGCTGCGAGCCCGCGCCACCAACGGGCGCATTCTCCCCGAACGCTTGCTCAGGATTCCGTTCGAGGAGGTCGTGACCGATCACTTGTGGTCCTATGGCCCCGTTCTGGCGATCGGCAATCCCCACATCAAATCCAAGTCGGCCACGCTGGGCGCCGCTCGCGACTACCTCGACGAGGCGGACTGGCAAAAAAAGGTCATGGACCACATGCACGCGGCCGCCATGATCGTCCTCGTCGCTGGGCCATCGGAAGGAGGGCTCGGTTGGGAGCTCGACACGGTCACCAAGCTCGGATTCATTGGAAAGTTCGTGATCCTCCTTCCCCCCGTCGGGGTAGAGGAACGTCAAGCGCGGTGGAAGTCCGTTGCAAAGCACATCCCCGACGATGCCCTACCTCGGGATATCGATTTCAAGCGGCTTCGGGCGGTCATGTTTCTCGATGATCGCCCAGCGCTCATCATGGGTACCAAGGGCGACGACTGGACTTACGAGGCCGTCCTGGATGAGGCGGCACTTGTCATCAGGCGTGAGCGTGACGCCGTTCCGCAAGCTGCGCCTAGTCCCCAGGCAGTATCTAGCACGAGACGGCGGGAGGCTTGGCGCAGCTTTCGCTCCGACTTGGGCCGGATCGTGAAGGCGGCGCTTCTGGTGGCATTTGTCGCTATCGTGAATATCGGCGTTACCGCTCGCAACGCGATGGTCCATCCTTACGCACGCGAAGGTTCACAGCGGGACTCCTTCATTTCGGAGATTATGGAGGTTTGCAAGCGCGACAATCCAAACCTGCAGGTCGAGCAGCTCGCTCGCTACTGCGCCTGCTTCACCAACACTCTGGCGGATACTGCAACTTTCGCGGAGGTAGCCCCTTTCGGTGACGATATGGAGCCATTCCAGAAAAGAATGCGAACGGTCGCTAACACCTGCACGACACAGACACTTGGCCAATAAGCGCGATTTTGGCTGGCGCGGGCCGGTTGAGCCCGCTCGATGGGCGTCCTGCGGCCCAGATCGAAGGCCACGATAGACCCTCGGGCTGGATTTTTGATGCCCGACCTGACAGAAACACATCCGAAAAATCTCCGGAGCTGAGGGAGGCGTGCGTTGCAGACGAACACGAGACGATCCGGCGCGCTTGGATCGCTGGCTCTCGTGCTGACAATGATGTTGACGACCTTCCAACCTCCCGCCCACGCCGCATCCTGCGGCACGGGCGCGGGCGGCTTCGGCAAATGGCTATCGGGTTTTCGCCAACAGGCTGCCGCGCAGGGCATCTCCGCGAGCGCCATCGACGCGGGGCTCGGCGGCGTCACCTATGATGCGCGCATCATCCGGCTCGACCGCAACCAGAGATCCTTCAAGCTCTCCTTCGAGCAGTTCTACGCCCGCCGCGTAGGCTCCTCGCTGGAAACATGCCGCCCTCTTCGACCGCGTAGAGCGCCAATTCGGCGTGCCGCGCGAGATCGTGGTCTCCATCTGGGGCCTCGAGACCAACTTCGGCGCCGACACCAGCGGCAAGTACTCGATCTTCCGCTCGCTCGCGACGCTTGCTTACGATTGCCGCCGCTCGGAGTTTTTCACCGGCCAGCTCATGGATGCGCTCCGCATCATCGATGACGCCCACATGCGCCCCGAGGAGCTGCGCGGGGGATGGGCCGGCGAGATCGGGCAGACCCAGTTCCTGCCCACGCCCTACGTGAAATATGCGGTGGACTTCGACGGCGACGGCAAGAAGGACCTCATTCACAGCGTGCCGGACATCCTCGCCTCCACCGCCAACTTTCTCAAAGGCCACGGCTGGCAGGCGGGACAATCGTGGGAGCCGGGCAGCGCGAATTACGCCGTCATCCGCGACTGGAACCGCGCGCAAGTCTACCAGCGCACCATCTCCGTCATGGCCACGCGGCTCCGTTAGCCGCTGGGCTACTTTCTGGCTGCGCCGTTTGGTCCTTCACCTCTCCCAAGGGGAGCGGTCGACTTCCGAGCGTCGCGAGGAAGGCGGGTGAGGGTTTCACGCCATCGCAAGCACACCACCACGAACCTAACGCGGATCTTCTTCCGTATTGAGCATGCCGGTGAAGCCCGTCACCGCGAGCGACGTCAGCACGAGGCCGAGGATCATCTCGAGCACGCCCGCCATGTAGAGCAGCACGCCGGCCGTGATCGTGACGCGCCGCGGCTCGCCCCCTTCGCCGCGCGCGATCCACGCCGGCAACGCAATCTCGGCGATCGGCCCATAGCTGAGGCGCGGCCGCCAATGCCCCTCGTAGCCGAAGTCGACGAACGGCACGAACACGTCGAACGAGTAGGCGAGCGGCGAGAACGGCGGGTAGTTCTCCACCGATTTGGCGTCGTTCTGTCCGAAGTTGCCCTTGAGCGCCATGACGAACACCTGCTCGTCCTTGCAGCCGCCCTCGACGCAACCCTGGGCCGCGAGCCCCCACAGCCCCGCGAACGCCGCCACGATCACGGCCATCCAGATCACGGTCCGCCACGGGTTGAAACCGTAGAGCGCCAGCACATCGAGCAGCCAGCTCTGCAGCCGCTGAAGGAGCCCGGTTGACACGCTGCGCCGCTGCCGCCGCCTGCGCGCAATGGCGATCTCGCGCGATTCGTCGTGATAACCTTGCGCCGAAAGCCGGCGCGCCGTCTGCATCCACGCCTGCGGCTTGAAATGGCGATCGAGATCGGCCGGACTCTGCCCTTCGAGCCAGCGCGTCCGCATGCGCGCCGCATTGCGCTCGCGCCGCACCTCCGACCCGCCTTCGCCGGGCTGCCCGGCGGGGTTCTCCAGATGCTCGTAGAGGAAGCCGTCGAGCACGAGATGGTCGATGTCGCGGCCGTCCTTCGTCCGCCCGCGCTGCTCCGCGCCGCGCCCGCTCGCCGGAGGTGGCCACGCCGCCGCCGCGTCCTCGTAGCTCCCCACATGCGCCCGCGAGAGATCGATGATACCGCGCGGCCGGTCCGAAGCCTCGTGCGGCATCACGAGCCGGTCGGCGCGCGCATCGACCAGGCTGATGGCGAGCTCGTCGTAGCGCTGCTCGAGCACCGCGTCGTAGTTGGAGGTGCTGGGTGCATCCCCCCGCGCCAGCTTGGCCGACACGATACGGCTGCCCGAAAGATCGATGGTGCCGTCCACCTGCGCGTGGTCGAGCGCGATCGCCCCCGTCGCCGCGAAGCCTCCGTCGAGCACCAGCTCGCGCGCGATCCTGACCCCGTTGGCGAACAGCGCCGCACCGCTCGTGACGGAAATCTTCGTATCGCGAAGCCGCATCTCGTTGCCGACCCGCGCCGCAGGCAGCCGCACGAGGCCGCGGATCTGCGCCCGTCCCATGAACCACCCGCCCTCGATCTGCGCGCCGTCGGCACGGATGGCGAGATCGCCGGCGCCGTCGATCTGCGACGCCGTGAAGCCGACCTGCCCCTCGATCTGTGCGCCCGCAAAGCGGATGCTGCCCTTGATCTTGCCGTTGCGCATGATCCAGTTGCCGCCGAGATGCAGCACATCCGCCTCGATGGCGCGCCCCGAGGAGGTGATCGTGACATCGTTGGCCATGATGCCCTGGCTCACGCGCGCACCCGCGAGCGACAGGCCTCCGCTGAGAATAGCCCCCGCGAGATTGACGCCCTGCTCGACGATGAGCCCCGCGCCGGCGACCGCCCAATCCGCGCCGAGCCCCGAAACATCCGCGCCGCGCATCGAGAGTTCACCCCCGACGCGGGCACGCCCGAGCAGGACGCCGCCCGCGATGCGCGCGCTGTCGAAGATGAGATCGCTCGCGATGTTGGCGCCGCGGCCGTTGAACGCTTCGCCCGAGGCCGCCACGGAGATGTTCTGCGCATCGATCGCCTTGATCGAAAGTCCCCTCGCCCGTATCGAGCCGGTGATCTTGGCCCGTCGCAGCACCCAGGCGCCCTCGCCCAGCGCGCCGTCCGCGTTGACGGCCACCGGCGATCCGGTGAGCTCCGCTTCCTCCCACAGCAACCCGCCGCCGAAACGCGCGCCCGCGAACCGCGTCTCGCCTGTGACACGTGCGGCGCGAAGGATCCAGGGACCGCCGAGCTTCAGGCCGTCGGCGAGCACCGCCGTCTCCGTGCCGTTGTCGATCGTGGTCGAGTCCATGGCCAGCGCCTCGCCGATCGAGGCGCCGCGCAGGCGCACGAGCCCCGTCACGGTGCACGTGGTGAGGAAGAAGGCGGTGTCGATCAAGGCGCGGTCGGCCTTGATGGCGCCCGCCACCACGCACTCGTAGAGCGCGATGCGCTTGAGCCGCGCGTCGCGCAAGCTCAGCGCCGAGCGCTCGCCCGCATGCGGGGCGAAGCGGCAGCGCAGGAACACGAGCGGCTTGTCGACGCTGCAGCCCTCGAGGTCGAGGATTCCCTCGATGGTTGCGTCGTGCACCGAAATTCCGGCGAACGGCACCACCCATTCCGCGCGGCCCTCGGTCGCGAGCACCTTGAGCACCGCGGCGCGAACCGTCCGCCCCTGCATCTCGGCCCTGCGCCCCTTGAGGATCGCCTGAACGAGATCCTGCTCGGCGCTCGAAAGATCGCCGTTCCCCTGCGGCGCCAGATCCTGCATGTGCGTCCCCCCGGTCCTCGACCGTGCGCGATACTGGGAGCCAATTGTGAGAGGCGCAAGGCGTGGTCTAAACGACGTCGCCGCCGAAAAAAAGCCGGCCCGAGGGGGGATTCGGGCCGGCTGGTCGTGCTTCCGGAGGGAGATAGGTTCCGTATCGAAGCACGAGGAGCGCGCGGGGGAGGAAGTGCCGCGCGCTCGGAAAATCGTATCGGATCAGGCCGCCGAACGCGCACCCGCCGAGGCGCCCAGGCGGTCGAACCCGAGCGAAGTGGCGACCACGGAATGCATGATGCGCCCGTCGCGGACATTGAGCCCGGCCGCCAGATGCGGATCGCGGTCGAACGCAGCGAGGCCCTGATCGGCGAGCTTCAAGACGAACGGCAGGGTCGCGTTGTTGAGCGCCTGCGCGCTCGTGACGGGAACCGCGCCCGGCATGTTGGCCACGCAGTAATGGATGATGCCGTCGACCTCGAAGGTCGGGTTGGCATGCGTGGTTGCACGCGAGGTCTCGAAGCAGCCGCCCTGGTCGATGGAAACGTCGACCAGCACCGCGCCCTTCTTCATGGACTTGAGCATCGCCCGCGACACGAGCTTGGGGGCGCTGGCGCCAGCGACCAGCACCGCGCCGACCACCACGTCGGCGTCGAGCACCGCGTCCTCGATGGCGTGCATCGTCGAGGCGAGCGTGACCACGCGGCCCTGGAACAGCTCGTCGAGCTGGCGCAGACGCGGCAGCGACTTGTCGATGATCGTCACGTCGGCGCCGAGGCCCGCCGCCATGCGCGCCGCATGCGTACCGACTACGCCGCCGCCAAGCACGGCCACCTTCGCGGGTCGCACGCCGGGCACGCCGCCCATCAGCACGCCGCGTCCGCCCGTGGGACGGCGCAGGGCAATGGCGGCAGCCTCGATCGAAAGGCGTCCCGCAACCTCGCTCATCGGCGCAAGCAGCGGCAGGCCGCCTGCGGCGTCGGTCACCGTCTCGTAGGCGATCGCCGCCGCGCCGGACGCCAGCAGCCCGCGCGCCTGCTCCGGATCGGGAGCGAGATGCAGATACGTGAAAAGAATCTGGTTCGACTTGAGGCGCTTGTACTCGACCGCCTGCGGCTCCTTCACCTTGACGATCATCTCCGCCGCCTCGAACACCGCTTCCGCGGTGGGCAGGATCTTGGCGCCCGCCTTCTCGTAAACAGCGTCGTCGGCGAAAATGCCGGCTCCGGCGCCGGACTGCACCACGACCTCATGCCCGCGCGCTGTGAGCTCGCGCACCGAGCCCGGCACCAGACCAACGCGGAACTCGTCGCTCTTGATTTCAGTCGGAACCCCGATCCGCATCGTCATCTCCCTGACGGCCCTCTTCGGCCGAATTGTCTATTTGTCGGCTTCAGGCTAGCAGGAAGTAGGCGGAGAAACCTCGCAATTTTCCTTGAAGAACATCAAAAGTGCGCAGATAATCCGCATAAATATACAATTTCACGCAGAACTATGATGAACGACCACCTGGACACGCTTGATCGCGCCATTCTCGCGGCCCTCCTCGTCGATGGGCGCCTGAGCCAGGTCCAGCTCGCCGAGCGCGTGCCCCTCTCGGCCACCGCCGTCGCCCGCCGCATCCGCGCACTCGAGGAGGCCGGCGTCATCCAAGGCTACCAGGCCCGCATCGACCGGCGGGCCATGGGCCTCGAGATGACGGTGCTGGTCTTCATCAGCCTGCAGACCCAGAGCGAGGAAAGCCTCGAAGCCTTCGAGACAGCGGTGAAAGCCGCGCCCTCCGTCATCGGCTGCCAGCTCATGTCCGGCGACGACGACTACGTGCTGACCGTGCTCGCGCGCGACCTCGCCGACTACGAGCGCATCCACAAGCAGGAGCTGTCGCGCCTCCCCGGCGTCACGCGGCTGCGATCGAGCTTCGTGCTGCGCGACGTGAAATCTCGCCCGCTTCCCGCCGACGTGCTCTCGCCCGCGCCGCGCACTTCGTAGAGTGTTCACGTCAAATAGAGAACGGATCGCTTTTTTGAACTCCATGGCCGCCGTCCGCGCGGAGCGCGGCTTCGCCACGACAGGCGGCCATCCAGGGGCGACTCCCGAGACGTTTGCACGCGTGGCGCTGGATGGCCGGGTCAAGCCCGGCCATGGAGTTAAATGGGATCATGCGCTTCAAGCTGAGCTGAACGTTCTCTAGCCCTGCGCTACACCACGTCCTCGCGCCCGCGCACGTCCACCGCGACGTGAAGCGAGTGCCGCCCGGAATCGAAGATCACGCCGTCGATCGGCGACACGTCGGAATAGTCGCGCCCGAACGCCAGCGGCACGTGATCGCCATGCACGCGCACGGCATTGGTCGGATCGAGCCCCTCCCAGCCGAGCGCGTCGCCGCACCACACCGACACCCACGCGTGCATCGCGTCGGCCCCCTCGAGCCGAGGCGTGCCCGGACGCGGATGCGTGCGCAGATACCCGCTCACATAGGCCGCCGGCAGCCCGAGCGACCTGAGGCACCCGATCATGATGTGCGCGAAGTCCTGGCACACGCCCCGCCGCGTCGCAAAGGCCGTGCGCGCCGGTGTCATGACGTCGGTCGCATCCGGATCGTAGACGAAGTCGGCCTGGATCTTCGCCATGAGATCGATCGCCCCCGCGAGCACCGGCCGCCCGGGCGGAAACAGCGCCGTGGCATAGTCGAGAAACGCCGCATCGAGCGGCACGAGCCGCGACGAAAAGATCTGGTGCACGGGCGAGCGTGCCGCGAGCGAGGTCGTCGCGTGCGCATCCCGTGCCACCTCCTCCCAGGCGGGGGAGGCGTCGGGATCGGCGAGCACACCCCCGCCGAGGCGCACCGTGAACCGCGTTTCGACAGTCAGCCGGTTGTGCGGTGTCTTGAGCGTCACGTGCGTCGTCGCGTTGCCGAAGAAGTCCCGCGTCGCCGACATCTCCGATGGGGCGGGATCGATGAACATGTCCCGCCCGACGACCTCGATCCCGAGCTCCGCGAGCGGCATCAGCCTCAGCACATGGGCCGCGAACGGCACATACGAGCCATAGGAATACGTGGTGGTCTGGCGCACATCGTAGATCATGAGGGAAGACCCTCCGTCAGGAACGGATCACGCACGCGGAAGTAGGAGAATGAGATCTCGTCCGAGAGATGCATGAGCGCATTCTCGATGCCGAGAATGTCCTCTCCACCGATGTGCTGAGGCTCGAGACGCGCCGCGAGTGCGGAAATGCTGTCGGCCACGGCCACCGCCGGTGTCCTCCGCCCCAGCGGAGGCAGCACGGGCAGCGCCACGATATGCGACTTGAGCCGCCCCAGCTGGAACGCGAGCGACCGCGGGTTGCTCTCGTCGAGCAGCACGAGATCGACCACCGGCGCGAAAGCCGCCCCGAACGGATAGCGCGAGCGATAGGTGATCTGGCAGTCGCTGAGCTCGAGCAGGAGCTCCAATTCCTCTCGTGTGCTGTCCCCGGCCTGCGCGAACTGGCGCGTGAAGCGGCAGGAGGCAAGCGCGCGCTCGATGCGGAACCCGAGCTTGAGGAAGCGCCACCCCGCAACCCGGCTCATGGTCTCGAGCTGGAAACCCGTCACGGCGGCGATGGTGCGCAGCGCCTGGGTCGCCGTGTCGAAAAGGGCGACGTCCGCCGCCGCGCCGCCGGACGGAGCGTGCAGGAAGGTGTGAAGATCATCGAGCGCGCGCCAGGCATCCGGAGGGAAGCGATCGCGAACCACGAGCCCCGCGCGCCGCGCCGCCGCGACGAGCGCCGGCACCGACCCTTCGAGGTCGGGATCGGAGAGCGCCGAGCGCGCCACGCTCTCGGCATCGAGCTCCGGCAAGGGCGCGCTCGCCGCTCCCCAGCGGAAAAGAAGCTCCGCGAGCCCTGTCACGTCGGGTGCGGTTTGCGCCCGGTTGCTGGCCACCCGCACCGAGAGAGCACGCACGAGCCGCAATGTCGAGGCGGTCCGCTCCACATAGCGCGCGAGCCAGAACAGGTTGTCCGCCGCGCGGCTCGGGAGCACGCCCTCCTCGCGCTTGACCGTGATCTCCGCCTCGCTCGGGATCAGCGTGGTCTGCGCCACCGGTCCGTTGGACAGCACCCACACATCGGCCGAGCGAGCGCCGCGCTGCATCGAAAGCGCGCGCAGATCGTCCTGCTGGCCGATGAGCGCGAAGCCGCCCGGCATCGCCGCATAGCCCGTCTCGGTCGCGGCGACGAAGACGCGGAACACGAAGGGATGCGGCACCAGGCGCCCATCGCGCCACACCGGCGTCGTCGAGAGCTTCACCACCTCCTGCCCGACGAAGTCGACGCCGCGCCTCAGGATCGCCTCCCTGAGTTGGCCGCGCTCCGCGCCGTCGAGTTCCGACACCACCCACGGGCCGCCGGACGGAATGCCCTTTCCCGTGCGCGTGAAAGCGGGCGCAATCACCCGCTCGTCGAAGCTGTCGAGCACCGCTTCGCGATCGCGACCCTGCCCGCACCACCACGTGGCGACGTTGGGAAGCTTGAGCGGCGCGCCGGCGAATACTTCCGCGAGCGACGGCAGGAAGCCGAGCAGCGCACGCGCCTCGGCGAGACCCGAGCCGAGACCGTTCGCGAGCACGACGTTGCCGCGCCGCGCCGCGCGCGCGAGCCCCCCGACCCCGAGCTTCGAGCGCGCGTTGAGCTCCAGCGGATCGGCGAAGTCCCCGTCGATGCGCCTCAGCAGCACGCGCACTTTGCGCAAGCCGGCCACCGTCCTGAGGTAAACTGATCCGCCGAGCACCAGGAGGTCCATCCCTTCGACGAGTCGGAAACCGAGATAGCGCGCAAGGTAGGTGTGCTCGAAGTAGGTCTCGTTGAGCGGCCCAGGCGTGAGCAGGCACACGCCCGCGTCATCGGCCTCGCGATGCCGCGCGAGCTCCGCGCGCAGCGTGTCGAAGAACGGCGCCAGCCGGTGCACGTCGAAGCCGCGGAACACATCCGGCAGCGCCCGCGACAACGCGATGCGATTCTCGAGCGCGAAGCCTGCTCCCGAAGGCGCTTGCGCGCGGTCGCGCAGCACGCACCATTCGCCTGACGGGCTGCGCCCGAGATCCACGGCATAGATGTGGAGCTGACGGGATTGCGGCCTGCCTTCCTGCACCAGCGGCCGCAGGAAGTCGGGGCTGCCGGCAACGAGAGCCGCCGGCACGCCGAGCTCCGCGAGTCTCTTGCCGCCAGAATAGACATCGCCGAGCAACGCCTCGATCAGCCCCGCGCGCTGCACGACGCCCGCCTCGATGACGGCCCAGTCCTCAGGCGAGATGAGAAGCGGCACATGCGACAACGGCCACGGCCGCTCGCTCGCGGCAGGATCGTCGTACACGCGGTAGAAGACGCCGGAATCCTTCAGGTAGCGGTCGGCCGCCTCGAAACGCTGCGCGAGCGTGCCGGGGAATTCGCCCGCGAGCCGATCCACGAGCGGCCGCCAGTGCGCCCGCACGTTGCCGTCCGGATCGACCATCTCGTCGTAGACGCCAGGCTCGCACCGGTATCCGGCGAGCAGCGCCTCGCGCCCCGAGGCTATGTCCGGCGTCATGGCCGCCTCAGTGCTCACGGTACGCACGTGGCGCAGGAGCGTTTGCTTCGAGCGATCCGCCTTTCCTCACCGTCGTCCCGACGCACGCCGGGATCCGGACGCGTCTCCACGTGGCGCGAAGAGTCCCAAGGCCGGCAGAGGGATCGCGCGCGTGCCCCATCACGCCACCCGCCTGAGGTCGAGCGTCGCCGGATACTCGTCGTTGCGCTCAGTTGCCGGGGCGGTGATCAACCCGGGCGTGTGCCCGTGATCCTGGAATCGCGCGAGGCGGCGCGCCTCCGCCTCGTAGCTGTTGACCGGATAGGTGTCGTAGCTGCGCCCGCCCGGATGCGCGACGTGATAGACGCATCCGCCGAGCGACTTGTGGCTCCAGGTGTCGAGAATGTCGAACGTGAGCGGCGCATCCACCGGTAGCGTCGGATGCAGGCCCGAAGCCGGCTGCCACGCCTTGAAGCGCACGCCCGCGACGGCCTCGCCCGATCGGCCCGTCGAGGCCAGCGGCACGCGCCGCCCGTTGCAGGCCAGCACATGCCGGCGCGGATTGAACCCGTCCACCTTGACCTGCAGCCGTTCCACCGACGAATCCACGTAGCGCACCGTCCCCCCGGACGTCCCTTCCTCGCCCATCACATGCCACGGCTCGAGCGCATGGCGCAGCTCGAGCTTCACGCCGCCATGCTCGACGCTTCCGTAATAGGGGAAGCGGAACTCGCGCTGCGCCTCGAACCATTCGGCCTGGAAAGGGTAGCCTGCCCGGCCGAGCACGTCGAGCACGTCGAGAAAATCGGACCAGACATAGTGCTCGAGCATGAAGCGATCCGAGAGCGCCGTGCCCCAGCGCACGAGGCTCCCCTGCTCCGGATCGCGCCAGAACTTGGCGATCAGCGCGCGGATGAGGAGCTGCTGCGCAAGACTCATGCGGGCGTCCGGCGGCATCTCGAGCGAGCGCAGCTCGACGAGGCCGAGCCGGCCGGCGGTGCCGTCGGGAGAGTAGAGCTTGTCGATGCAGATCTCGCTGCGGTGCGTGTTGCCCGACGTGTCGACCAGAAGATTGCGCAGCAGCCGGTCGACGAGCCACGGCGGCGGCGGCACGCCCTGTCCCGGCGCCGGAATGCGCTCGAGCGCGATCTCGAGCTCATAGAGGCCTTCGTGGCGGCCCTCGTCGACGCGCGGCGCCTGGCTCGTCGGGCCGATGAAGAGCCCCGAGAAGAGGTACGACATCGACGGATGCCGCTGCCAGAACACGATCATGCTCTTGAGCAGGTCGGGACGCCTCAGGAACGGGCTTTGCCACGGCGTCGCCCCGCCGACCACGACGTGATTGCCGCCGCCGGTGCCGGTGTGGCGGCCATCGGTCATGAACTTGTCGGTGCCGAGCCGCGCGAGCCGCGCCTCCTCGTACACGCCCTCCGTCGTCGCCACGCAATCGCGCCAGCCGGTCGCCGGATGAATGTTGACCTCGATGACGCCGGGATCGGGCGTGACCTTGATGACGTTGAGACGGTGATCTGGTGGCGGCGGATAACCCTCGATGTGCACCGGCAGCCCGAGCTCGTCCGCGGTCGCCTCGACCGCCGTCAGAAGCTCGAGGTAGTCGTCGAGCGCCGCGAGTGGCGGCATGAACACGCAAAGCTTGCCCTCGCGCAGCTCGACCGAAAGCGCGGTGCGCACCGACGCCCCCTCGATGTCCTGCGCGAGGGGAAACGGCTGCCGATAGGGATTGTCGCCGACACGCTGGTAGATCTGCAGGATCTCGTCCGGATCGGGGAGCGCGCCGCGCTCGGCGAACGGATCGTCGGCCACCACGTGCGGCACCGCGAGCGGCGGCAGCCACGGCAGCGCGTTGAGCGGCAGCCTGAGGCCGAGCGGACTATCGCCGGGAACGAGGTACAGGTGCTGGCGCCTGAGCTTCCACTTCTCGCTCATCCAGCCCTTGCCGGCGCGCGACTGCCAGCGCTGGATCGGCAGCACGAAGCCGGCGGCGGTGCTGAGCCCCTTGTCGAACACGCGCGCGATGCGCGCCCGCTCCTCCTTGTCCTCGATCTTGCTGTCGAGCGGATCGACGTTGACCGGAAGCTGCGCCTCCTTGACGATCCACTGCGCCACATCCTCGTAGGCCGGGATCACATAGTCGCCGCCGACACCGAGCCGCTCGGCGATGCCCTCCGCGAACGCCTGTGCCCCCGAGACGTCGGTCGGCGCCTGGTAGCCCTCGCGCGCGACGAGGGAATCGTTGCGCCAGATGGGCTTGCCGTCCCGCCGCCAGTAAAGCGAGAAGGTCCACCGCGGCAGGCTTTCGCCCGGATACCACTTGCCCTGGCCGTAGTGCAGGAATCCCCCGGGCGCGAAGCGCGCGCGCAGGCGCCGGATGAGATCGTCCGATCGCACCCGCTTGGTCGGCCCCACGGCGGACGTGTTCCACTCCGCCGATTGGTAGTCGTCGATGGAGACGAACGTCGGCTCGCCGCCCATGGTGAGACCGACGCCCTGCACCGAGAGATCGCTGTCCACCGTATCGCCGAGCGCGAGCAGGGCCTGCCAGCTTTCCTCCGAGAACGGCAGCGTGACGCGCGGCTTTTCGGCGACGCGCCGCACCTCCATCTCGAAACTGAATTCGACCTCCGCTTCGTCCACCACCCCGCTGATCGGCGAGGCGCTGCGATAGTGCGGTGTCGCCGCGAGCGGGATGTGCCCCTCGCCGCAGAAGAGGCCGGACGTCGGGTCGAGCCCGACCCAGCCCGCGCCCGGCAGGTACACTTCGACCCAGGCATGCAGATCGGTGAAATCGTGATCGGTGCCCGACGGCCCGTCGAGCGCCTTGAGGTCGGGCTTGAGCTGGATCAGGTAGCCCGAGACGAAACGCGCCGCGAGCCCGAGATGACGCAACGCGTTGACCAGCAGCCACGCCGAGTCCCGGCACGAGCCGGAGCCGAGCTTCAGCGTCTCCTCGGGGGCCTGCACGCCCGGCTCGAGGCGGATCAGGTAGCCGATCTCGCGATTGACGCGCGCGTTGAGCCCCACCAGGAAGTCGATGCTGCGCTCTTCCTCGCGACTGATCCCGGCCAGGAACTGCGTGAGCAGGGGCCCCGGCGGCTCGGTCACGAGATAGGGCGCAAGGTCGACGGCAAGCTCGTTCGAGTACGTGAAGGGGAAGGTCTCGGCGCTGCTCTCGACGAAGAAGTCGAACGGATTGACCACCGCCATCTCGGCGAGCACGTCGACGGTGACGCTGTACTCCGTCGTCTTTTCCGGGAACACGTAGCGCGCGAGCCAGTTGCCGTGCGGGTCCTGCTGCCAGTTCACGAAGTGGTTCGTGGGCGTGACCTTGAGCGAGTAGCTCGGGATGCGCACCCGGCAATGCGCCGCCGGCCGGAGTCGGATGACCTGCGGACCGAGCGTGACCGGCCGGTCGTACTTGTACCGCGTGACGTGGTGGAGGCTCGTGAGGATGGCCATCGACGGTGTGGACCTCTGAAGGGCTTCGAGAAGCCCGGTCGCCGGAGGAAAAGCACGATCGGAACGGCGACTGACACCCGGCGCGCGGGCCCCGCCGGCCCAACTTGTGCACCGCAGAATGCTGCCTTGTCGGGCAATTGCCGGTCAAGCCGCGAACTGGCGGCAATTGGCCTAAAGATTAGGCACTCTTCTGCCGCGCGTCCGGGCAATTACGACAATTCTGAGACGGAACCCTTGACGTCAACTTTCTTGCCTGCTGCACTGCACCCACGCGTGCCGGGAGGGCGACTCGAATGCAGTATTACACCTATGAGATGGCCCACGTTTTGATGCACCCGGTGCGTCTCATGGCGCGCGCCCTCAAGGCCCAGGTCACCTCGCCGCTCAACCCCTTTGCCGACATGGAGTTCTCGAAGAACATCTCCGCCGCCTGCGAGGTCTTCGAGGGCATGACGCGGCGCTACGGCAAACCCGAGTTCGGCATTTCCGAGACCAGGGTGCACGGCCTCACCGTGCCGGTGCGCGAGGAGATCGTCCTCAAGAAGAAGTTCTGCAATCTTCTGCATTTCGACCGCGACGAAAGCGTCGTCGGCAAGCGCTACGACCCCAAGGTTCTGCTCATCGCGCCCATGTCCGGCCACTACGCGACGCTGCTCCGCAGCACCGTCCAGGAGCTGATCAAGGAGCACAATCTCTACATCACCGACTGGACCGATGCGCGCGACGTGCCGCTCTATGAAGGCGGCTTCGACCTCAACGACTTCATCGACTACATCATCGAGTTCATCCAGTTCCTGGGACCGAACACGCACGTGATCGCCGTCTGCCAGCCGGCCGTGCCTGCTCTCGCCGCCGCGGCCGTCATGGCGGCCAACGACGACCCCGCCCAGCCTTCGTCCATGACGCTCATGGGCGGGCCGATCGATACGCGCCGCAACCCGACCAAGGTCAACAAGCTCGCCGAGGAGAAACCGATCTCCTGGTTCGAGAGCAACGTCATCAACTACGTGCCGTTCCCCAACGCCGGCGTCGGCCGCCGCGTCTATCCGGGCTTCATCCAGCTCACCGGCTTCATGACCATGAACCTCGAGCGTCACACGCAGGCGCACATGAAACTGTTCGAGAACCTCGTCAAAGGCGACTGCGACAGCGTCAATGCGCACAAGACCTTCTACGAGGAATACCTCGCCGTCATGGACCTGCCGGCCGAGTTTTACCTGCAGACGGTCAGGACCGTCTTCCAGGATCACGAGCTGCCCAAGGGCGAGTTGATGCATCGCGGCCAGCGCGTCGATTGCTCGGCCATCCGCAAGACCGCCCTCATGACCGTCGAGGGCGAGCGCGACGACATCTGCGGCCTCGGCCAGACGGAGGCCGCTCACGACCTCTGCTCGAACCTGCCGGTCGATGAGCACTACTACTATGTGCAGCCGGGCGTGGGGCACTACGGTGTCTTCAGCGGCACGCGCTGGCGCACCGAGATCGCCCCCCGCATCCGCGAGATGATCCGCACCGTCCAGTTCAAGCGGCGCACCGGCGGCACCGAGACCAAAATGCCGCTGCCCTACCACACGTTGCACGCCAGCCGCGAGGCGATCGTCGACTGGCGTGCGCCGAGCAGCGCCGCTCCCAACGGCTCCGCCGCCGGCTGAACCGCTCGCGCGTTGACTCGCGCCGTGCGCCGACTAGAGTGCGCCGCGCATCCTCCATCGTCGCCCGATACACGAGGTCCTCCCGATGACCGCCGTCCGCACGCCCGCGAAACACTTTGCGCCGCTCGCCATTGGCGCCCCCGAGCCCTATCGCGCGCTCCCCGTCCGCATCGAGCGCATGATCCATTTCGTGCCGCCGCATAACGAGAAGATCAGGTCGAAGATCAAGGAGATCGCCGCCCAGGTCGACGTCGTGCTCGGCAATCTCGAGGACGCCATCCCCGTCGGCGACAAGGAGGCCGCCCGCAAGGGCTTCATCCAGATGGCCCGCGACAACGACTTCGGCACGACAGGCCTCTGGACCCGCATCAATTGCCTGAACTCGCCCTGGATGCTCGACGACGTGACCGAGATCGTGCGCGAGGCCGGCAACAAGGTGGACGTCATCATGCTGCCCAAGGTCGAGGGGCCCTGGGACATCCACTACCTCGACCAGCTCCTGGCCCAGCTCGAAGCCAAGCACGCCGTCCGCAGGCCGATCCTGATCCACGCCATTCTCGAGACCGCCGAGGGCGTGAAGAACGTCGACTCGATCGCGGCCGCCTCTCCGCGCATGCACGGCATGAGCCTGGGCCCCGCGGACCTCGCCGCCTCGCGCGGCATGAAGACCACCCGTGTCGGCGGCGGCCATCCCGATTACACGGTGCTTGCCGATCCGGGCCCCGACGCCAAGGCCGAGCGGGCCCGCGCCCAGCAGGACCTCTGGCACTACACCGTTGGCCGCATGGTCGACGCCTGCCTCTCTTACGGGCTGAAGCCCTTTTACGGCCCCTTCGGCGATTTCGCCGACTTGGCGGCCTGCGAAGCCCAGTTCCGCAACGCGTTCATCCAGGGCTGCCTTGGCGCATGGTCGCTCCACCCGACGCAGATCGACATCGCCAAGCGCGTATTTTCTCCTGACGTGAAAGAGGTTGCCTTCGCCAAGCGCATTCTGGACGCGATGCCTGACGGCACCGGCGCCGTAATGATCGACGGCAAGATGCAGGACGACGCCACGTGGAAGCAGGCCAAGGTGATCGTCGACTTGGCGCGTCTCGTCGCCGGCAAGGACCCCGAGAGGGCGGCCGCTTACGGTTTTTGAGCGCAGCCGTGCCCCGTCGGTACGTCAACTATGTTCGATAGGAGTGTTGACATCGCTGTCAGGCTCGCCTCGAATGCGCCCCAGGGATAGGATCATGTCGCGTAAACAAAGTTCGGAGACACCGCGCCCTCGCAAGCGCGGATCGAGGGCTCCAGCCATTCGTCAGGCCAAGTCCGCCGTGCGTCGGGCTAAGTTCGCCGTGGGTCAGGTCGTCCGCCATCGCATCTACGCCTTCCGCGGCGTCGTCTTCGACATCGACCCGGTCTTCAACAACACCGAGGACTGGTATCTGTCGATTCCGGTCGAGAACCGCCCGGTCAAGGACCAGCCGTTCTATCACCTCCTGGCCGAGAACTCGGAGACCGAGTACATCGCCTACGTCTCGGAGCAGAACCTCCTGCCCGACGAGAGCGGCGAGCCGCTGCGTCACCCCCAGCTCGACGACTACTTCATCGAGGACGAGAACGGGCGCTACCGCGCGGTGTTCATCCATCCGCACTGAGCAATCAAGCGCGTGAGCGCAAAAAAAAGGCCGCCCGGATGGGCGGCCTTTGTCGTATCGGGCGAATGTCAGCCGATCACTTCTTCTCGGCCGGCGCGTCCTTCTTGGCACCCGCGGCAGCGGCCTCGGCGGCACCCGGCTGCGGCGGCAGCTCCTTCATCTTGTCGGCCTTGAACTTCTCGTAGGCCTCCTGCTGGCGCTGGCGGATCTGCGCCATGAGCTGCCCCCGCGCCTTCTTGTATTCGGCGTTGTCGACCGGCTTGCCGGCGAAAGCGTCCGCGAACCCGTCGAGCGGAACCGGGAACCCGATCGGCTGCGCCTGCGCGTTCATGGCCAGCACCATGATGCCGCCGCCGGTCTTCATCGATTCGATGAGCTCCTTCGTCGCCTCGGTCTCGGCCGTGCATCCCGACGGATGGCAGAGCGAGAACTTGAGGTCGAGGGGTTTCAGATCCTTGTCGTCGATCTTCTCGCTCTTGGCGGCCTTCTCCCACTGCTCCTTCGTGTAGACGGCGGCCTTGATGCCGGGCGGGATGGCCATGCCGAGCGGCACCATGATCATCATGTGGTCGTGCTCGTTGCCCTCGACCTGACGGATGGCCGCCGACACCAGCACCATGCCCGAGTTGCCGTCGAGGCGCTCATGATGGGTGAGGCAGATGTTCTTCTCTTCCTTGACCTCTTTGCCGTCCTTGTCTTTCTTGACCAGGGGCGCGTTCTCGCAGAGCTTCACCCAGGCGGTCTGCTTGCCGGCGGGTGCCTTGGCATCCTTCGGCGCATCCTTGGCGGCCGGGGCCGCGTCCTTGGCAGCTGGAGCCGCCGCATCCTGCGCATGAGCGAGGCTGCTCATCATCAGAACGAGGACGGCCGCTCCCGACAGCACGCCGCGTCCTAAGCTCGTTGCAAAGGCATTTCTGTGCGACATAGGCAATTGGACCTTTCGTAAAATGAGCCACTCTGCAAGCCGCGCGGCGTTCCCCGGCCCGCAGCTCAGCCCCCAGTTCGCAGCGCTCAATTTGGCTTGCATTGGCGCGCGACATTGACGCGATAAGCGTCATCCGGCCCGGCACTAAGGCCCGGATTGCGGCAATCCCGTGGCCGCAGAAAAGGGGCCGGCATCTTGCACAAGCCGAAGCGATGAGGCAGTTGCAATCGCGCCACTCGTCCGTGGCACCGTTCTGCCATTGGCCCACGCCCGATGTGTGATACGTGAGGCCGTTGGCGCAAGCGAATCCAACGCGTTGCTCGCTCGCGAGGAGGACGGAACCAGTGCAGCGATTGCTCCTGGCGGCCATCGTCGGCTTGTCCGCTTACGGCGCTTTCGGCCTCCGGGCTCGTGCCGAGCCGGCCCACGCCATCGCCATGCACGGCGCGCCCGCTCTCCCGCCGGGCTTTCCACATTTTCCCTATGTAACCCCCGACGCCCCCAAGGGAGGCCGCGTCACCGTCGGCTCGTCGGCCTCATTCGACAACCTCAATCCCATGATCGTCCGCGGGGAGCCGGTGCAGGGGATGCGCGAGTTCGTCATCGAGAGCCTGATGGCCCGCAGCCAGGACGAGCCGTTCACGCTCTACGGCTTGATCGCCGAGAGCATCGACGTACCCGACGACCGCAGCCAGGCGACGTTCCGCCTCGACCCACGCGCGACGTTCTCGGACGGGAAACCAATCACAGCAGCCGACGTGCTTTTCTCCTTCGAGGTGCTGCGCGACAAGGGTCGCCCCAACTACCGCACCTACTACAAGAAGGTCGCCAATGCCGAGGCGCTCTCCGAGCACGAGGTGCGCTTCGTATTCGCCGACGGCTCCGACCGCGAGCTGCCGCTCATCCTCGGGCTCATGCCCGTGCTGCCGAGCCATGTGATGAATGCGGAGAAGTTCGATGAGACGACGCTCACGCCGCTCATCGGCTCGGGGCCCTACCGCATCGCCGCCGTCGACCCGGGTCGCTCGATCACCTACCGGCTGAACCCGGACTACTGGGCGCGCGACCTGCCGGTCAACCGCGGTCGCTTCAACTTCGATGAGATCCGCTTCGACTACTACCGGGAAGGCTCGACGCTGTTCGAAGCCTTCAAGACCGGCGCCATCGATGTCAGGAACGAGGACGACCCCGCGATCTGGGCCAAGGGCTACGATTTCCCGGCCGTGCGCGACGGGCGCATCGTGCGCGAGGAGATGCCGATCGGCCTGCCTGCCGGCATGACGGGCCTGGTCTTCAACACGCGCCGCCCGGTCTTCGCCGATCCGCGCGTGCGCCAGGCACTCATCCACCTCTTCAACTTCGAGTGGATCAACAAGAGCTTCTTCCACGGCCTCTACAAGCGCACGCAAAGCTATTTCGAGCGCTCCGTGCTGTCCTCGGCCGGCAGGCCCGCCGACGCGCGCGAGCAGGCGCTCCTCGCGCCATTCTCCGATGCCGTGCTCCCCGAGATCATGGACGGCACATGGCGCGCGCCGGTGAGCGACGGCACGCCCCACAACCGCACCAACGCGCGGCGCGCCTACGAGATGCTGGAAGCCGCGGGCTACAGTCTGCAAGGCGGCCGCATGGTCGAGACCGCAACCGGAAAGCCGCTCACCTTCGAGGTTCTTGCGTCCAACAGCGGCCAGGAGCGCCTCCTCGGCGCCTTCGTCGGCGATCTCGCCAAGATCGGCATCGCGGCCCGCGTCCGCGTCGTCGACAGCGCCCAGTACCAGGCGCGCCTCAAGGACTACGACTTCGACATGATCCAGTTCACGTGGCCGGCGTCACTCTCGCCCGGCAACGAGCAGCTCTTCCGCTGGTCGTCGCGTGTCGCCGGCGATCCCGGCTCCTACAATTACGCGGGCGTCGAGAACCCGGCCGCCGACGCCATGATCGCCGCCATGCTGGCCGCCCACGGCAACGAGGAGTTCGTCTCCGCCGTGCGCGCGCTCGACCGCGTGCTCCTCTCCGGCCACTACGTCATCCCGCTCTTCCATCCGCCGGCCCAGTGGATCGCCTCCTGGAAGCGCCTCGCGCACCCCGAGCAAACGCCGCTCTCCGGCTTCAATCTCGACACCTGGTGGGTGCGGCCCCAGAACTGAACGCGAACTGATCATTGAAATGTATACGCCGCTCCACACGCCCGCCGAGAACCCGCCCTTCAACATGGCGCGCTATTGCATCGCAGGAGGCGCGGCGTCGACTCACGATAAGCCCGCCCTGATCGTGATCGGCGACGCCACCTCGACCACGCCCGCCGAGGTCTGGACCTACGCCGCCCTGGAGGATGCCGTCCTGCGCACGGCGGGCGCGCTGCTGGCCTTGGGCCTCGCCGACGGCGACCGCGTGATGATCCGTCTCGACAATACCAGCGCCTACGCGATCCTCTTCTTCGGCGTCATCGCTGCGGGCCTCGTCGCGCTCCCCGCTTCGAGCCAGCTCACCGATCGCGAGGCACGCTTCCTGCTCGCCGACAGCGGCGCCGCCGCCGTCGCCAGTTCTTCCCCTCCCCAATTGTGGGCGCGCTCGGGAGGGGGGGAACCACAATCATCGCCGCTCGCCCTCTCCCCCGACGACGTCGTCCGCATGATGCGCGAAGGCCCGCGCATCGACTACGCGCCGACCCGCGCCGAGACGCCCGCCTACCTCGTCTACACCTCCGGCACCACCGCCAGTCCCAAGGGCGTGCTGCACGCGCACCGCGCCGCGCTCGGCCGCCGTCCCATGTACCAGGGCTGGTACGGCCTGACCCCCGAGGACCGCGTGCTCCACGCCGGCGCCTTCAACTGGACCTTCACCCTCGGCACCGGCCTCACCGACCCCTGGGCCAACGGCGCCACCGCCATCGTCTACACCGGCGACAGAGATCCGACCGTCTGGCCCCGTCTCATCGATACGGCCGCCGCCACCCTCTTCGCCGGCGTGCCCGGTCTCTTCCGCCAACTCTTGAAGTACGCGGACGTAACGCCCGCCGCCATGCCGACGCTCCGCCATGCCCTGACGGCAGGCGAAGCCCCGCCACCGGGTCTCTTCGAGGATTGGACCGCCCGCACCGGCCGCGCGCTCTACGAGGCCTTGGGCATGAGCGAGATCTCGACCTACATCTCGACCGGTCCCGGCGTGCCGCGCCGGCCCGGTACTGTCGGCAGGGCCCAGCCCGGCCGCCGCGTCGCCATCATCCCCGTGGACGGCCCCGCCGAGCCGTTACCACCCGGCGGCGAGGGCCTCGTCGCCGTACACCGCTCGGACCCGGGCCTCATGCTCGGCTACTGGAACCGCCCGCACGAGCAGGCCGAGGTCGTGCGCGGCGAATGGTTCGCCGGCGGCGATCTCGGCCGCATGGACGCCGACGGCTACATCGCGCACGCCGGCCGCAACAACGAGATCATCAAGGCTCTCGGCTACCGCGTCTCGCCCATGGAGGTGGAGGCCGTCCTTGCCGCCCATCCCGACGTTGCCGAGGTGGCCTGCGCGGAGGTCGCCGTGCGCGGGGACGTCCACATCGTCGGCGCCTTTGTTGTGCTCAAGACCGGCGCAGCACCCGACTCCGCCGCGATCCTCGCCCACGCGGCCGAGCACCTCGCCGCCTACAAGTGCCCGCGCGAAGTGCGTTTTCTCGATGAGCTGCCGCGCACGGCCAACGGCAAGATCAAGCGCACCGCCCTCGCGGCAGGCATGGAAAGCACAAAAAAGTCATGACGCAATCCAGGCGCATGCGAGGGGTGGCCGAGGAACCTCGCATCCCCCACGAAGTGACACGGCCGCTGGCGGGACGGACGGAGACAGGCTAGGAAAAGGAACACAGCGGGCTGATTTTTTTTTGCCGCCCCCGCAAGGGACGGGCAGCAGTGGGCATAGTGCGTTCGAGGGGTCACCAATGTTGCAGGATCTGATGCAGTTTCTCGTCGATCATCCGGCCATCACCGGCTCGCTCGGGATGTTCGCGACGCTGGCCCTGATCGGCGGCTGGTATGTGGTCTCTCACCATCTGCATTCGGTGCTGGTGACGCTGCTCTGCGCGGCGGGCTTCGTCTCGGGCATCCTCGTTCTCTATCGCGGCTACGAGGCGAACCTGCTCGACCTGCAGATCATCGGCGCGTTCCTGATCGTGATCTTCCCGCTGGTCTATCACCAGGCCATCCGCGTGGCGAAGGTCGCCTTCGGCGGTGCTGAGCCCCCGATCGCACGAGGACACGCTCGCCGCGCCCGCGTATAGCGGCGCTGATAAGGGGGGTGGGCCATGGCCGACATCTTCATCAGCTACGCCCAGGAGGACGGCGAGCGCATTCAGCCGCTGGTTGCCCTTCTCGAAAGCCAGGGCTGGTCCGTCTTCTGGGATCGCAAGCTGCTGCCCGGCGACAACTGGACGACGGAGATCGACCAGAAGCTCAAGGGTGCGAAAGCCGCCATCGTCGTCTGGAGCCGGCATTCCACCACCTCCGAGTGGGTGAAGGCCGAGGCCATGGCCGCCCGCGAGCGCGCCATTCTCGTGCCCGTACGCATCGACCAGAGCGCCATTCCGCTGCCGTTCGGCCTCGTCCAGACCGCGGACATCTCGCCTGAGGCCGCCAACAGCGCCGACTCGCTCGGCAAGCTCGTGACCCAGATCTCGGGCCTGCTCGCCAAAGCCCCGGCCAACCCCGAGATCGTCGCCAACTTCGCCTCGACCCAGAAGAGCATCTTCTCCCGCATCGACTGGATGCAGGTGATGTTCGACATCGAGGGGCGCTTGAGCCGCAAGACCTTGTGGTTGAGCCTGATTGTGCTGATGCCGGTTCTGTTTCTCGCCCAGTTCGCGATCGAGAACGTCATACGCGCCACACATACCGGCGGCGACGAGGCGACGATCATGTCCAAGAGCGCGCTCGCCTACACCTTCCTGACTCTCTATCCGACCATCGCGCTGACCACGAAGCGGCTCCACGATTTCAACTGGTCGGGATGGTGGGGCGCGCTTCCTATCGCGTTCCTCGCCTTCACCACATCCTACCAGGCCGAGCTTCTGGCCGACCCGAAGAACCTCGAAAACGTGGCCTCGGGGCTCTGGCTGGCGCTCGCCAACATTGTGCCTTTTGCCCTGATCGGCCTCATTCCCGGCACGCGCGGCCCCAACCGCTTTGGCATGCCCCCGCCGTAGCACGCCCCCTCGCCCCGTTGCCCTGCACTTGCAATGGGGAGAGCGGGATGAGGGGCAGAAGCTGGCGCTGCTGTTGGCGCTCGACCGTCGGCGGCACGTCCCTCACCTGCCCATCTCGCCTCCGGCTCGACCGGCATCCTCTCCCGTCCCGGGAGAGGCAAAGTGAAGTCGTCGCCTCTTCCTTCTCCCGGGACGGGACAAGGTGCGTCGAACCGGAGGCTCGCTTCAGGCAAGGAGGGGCGGATGAGGGACTCCGTTGCGCAGTGAAACGTCTGCCGATACCGAGGCGTTGCCGGGAGAAGTGAGCCAGAGGGCTTAATCCGCCTTGGCGCCCTTGGCGGCCACCTACTTTGTCATTCCGGCCAAGCGACGGCGAAGCCGAGCGCTGAGCCGGAACCCAGCGCAAAAGCGTCGAAGACACAAGTGTTCCGACCCTAAGCCGCCTTGGCGCCCTTGGCGGCGATCTCGGCCAGCGAGGACACCAGCGCCCGCACACCCTTGAAGCGCGTCTCCGGCTGATCCCAGTCGCCCCGGAAGACGAGCTTGTGGTCGGGCTGCAGCTTGGCGTGTCCGCGCGAGGCCTGCAGAAACTGCGCGAGCCCCTGCGCATTGGCGAACTGGTTGCGGTGGAAGGTGACGACCGCGCCCTTCGGCCCCGCGTCCACCTTGCCGATGCCCGCCGCCCGGCAGAGACCCTTGATCTCCATCACGTCGAGCAGATGATCGACCTCGGCGGGCAGCTCGCCGAAGCGGTCCACGAGCTCCGCCGCGAAGGAATCGATCTCCGCCCGCGTCTCGAGCGCGGAGAGGCGCCGATAGAGCCCGAGCCGCAGTTGCAGGTCGGCGACGTAGGTTTCCGGAATGAGCACCGAGAGCCCGATGGCGATCTCCGGACTCCACCTGTCGTCCCCATCTCCGAGGTCGCCGCCCTTCATCGCCGCCACGGCCTCCTCGAGCATGGCCTGGTAGAGCTCGAAGCCGACCTCGCGGATGTGCCCGGACTGCTCCTCGCCGAGGAGGTTGCCCGCGCCCCGAATGTCGAGGTCGTGCGAGGCGAGCGCGAACCCGGCCCCCAGCGTATCGAGCGACTGCAGCACCTTGAGCCGCTTGTCCGCGCCCTCCGTCAGCACCTGGCCCGGCGGCGTCGTGAAGTAGGCATACGCGCGCCGCTTCGAGCGCCCGACGCGCCCGCGCAGCTGATAGAGCTGCGCGAGGCCGAACATGTCGGCGCGATGCACGATCAGCGTGTTGGCGTTCGGCACGTCGAGCCCGGATTCGACGATCGCCGTCGAGAGCAGCACATCGTACTGCCCCTCGTAGAAGGCCGTCATGATGTCCTCGAGCTCGGACGGCGCGAGCTGCCCGTGCGCGCGCGCCACCTTGAGATGCGGCACGGCTTCCGCCAGGAACTCCGCCACCTCGTCGAGGTCGGCGATGCGCGGCGCCACGTAGTACGTCTGCCCGCCGCGGTCGCGCTCGCGCTTCAAGGCATCGATCAGGATCACCGGATCGAATTCGGAGATGTAGGTGCGCACCGCCAGCCGGTCGACCGGCGGCGTCGTGATGAGCGACAGCTCGCGCACGCCGGTCAGCGCCAATTGCAGCGTGCGCGGGATCGGCGTCGCCGAGAGCGTCAGCACATGCACATCCTCGCGCAACTGCTTCAGGCGCTCCTTGTGCGTCACGCCGAAATGCTGCTCCTCGTCGATCACGAGCAGGCCGAGCCGCTGGAACTGGATCTGCTTGCCGAGCAGCGCGTGCGTGCCGACCACGATGTCGATCGTCCCGTCCTTGAGGCCGTCCTTGACCGCTGTGAGATCCTTCGCCGCGACCAGCCGCGACGCCTGCGCCGTCTTGAGCGGCAGGCCCTGGAAGCGCTCCCGCACGGTCTTGAAATGCTGGCGCGCGAGCAGCGTCGTCGGCACGACGATCGCCACCTGCAGCCCGTTCATGGCCGCGACGAACGCCGCCCTCAGCGCAACCTCGGTCTTGCCGAAGCCCACGTCGCCGCACACGAGGCGATCCATGGGCCGGCCCGACTGCAGGTCCGCCAGCACCGTCTCGATGGAGGCCTCCTGGTCCTCGGTCTCCTCGTAGGGAAAGCGCGCCACAAACTCGTCGTAAGCGCCCGTCGGCGGCGCCAGCACGGGCGCCTCGCGAAGCTGGCGCAGCGCCGCGATCTTGATCAGCTCGGACGCCATCTCGCGCAGGCGCTTCTTGAGCCGCGCCTTGCGCGATTGCCACGCCACGCCGCCGAGCTTGTCGAGTTGCGTCTCCCCGTCGTGCGAGCCGTAGCGCGACAGAAGCTCGATGTTCTCGACCGGAAGATACAGCGTGTCCCCGCCCGCGTACTTGAGCTCGAGACAATCATGCGGCGCGCCCAGCGCCGTGATGGTCTTGAGGCCGTGGAAGCGGCCAATGCCGTGATCCGCGTGCACGACGAGGTCGCCGACCGAAAGGCTTGTCGCCTCCGTCAGCACGTCCGCCGCGCGTTTCGCCTTGCGCCGCGGCCGCACGAGGCGGTCGCCGAGGATGTCCTGCTCCGCGACGACGACGATCTCCGGCGTCTCGAAGCCCTGCTCGAGACCGAGCACGGCGAGCGCCGTCACGCCCGGCGCGAGCGCGAGCGCATCCGTGTAGCCTTCGACCTTCGCCGTCGCCTTGAGCCCATGATCCGAAAGCAGCGTCGCGAGCCGCTCGCGCGCACCCGCCGTCCATGCGGCGACGATGACGCGCCGCTGCGAGCCCTGCACCTGTTTCACATGACCGACAACCGCGTCGAACACATTGGCGTCGGGGTTTTGCCGCTCGGGCGCGAACGAGCGCCCCATGCGCCCGCGCCAGGGCCGCACGCCCTCCCCCTCCGTCATTTCGAACGGCGTCAGCCGCACGATTCTGTGCGACGCGAGCGCCTTGCTCCACGCCGGCGCGTCCACGAACATGCGATCGGGCGGCACCGGCTTGTACGGCGGCGCGCCGAAGCGCTCGGATTCGAGCCCTTCCGTGCGCGCGAGATAATGCTCGGAGATCTGCTCGAAGCAGCTCTTCACCGCCTCGTCCACGAGGTGGTCGAAGCTCAGCGCCGCGTCCCCCGTGTAGTCGAGAAGCGTCTCGAGGCTTTCGTGGAAGAGCGGCAGCCAGTGCTCCTGGCCGTTGGTGCGGCTGCCTGCGCTCACCGCTTCGTAGAGCGGATCGTCGCCCGTCGCCCCGCCGAACAGCTCGACGTAGCGGGTGCGAAAAAGCGCCGTCGCGGCCTCCCCGAACGCCACCTCCGACACCGGCATGAGGACGAGCTTCCTGAGCGGTTTCGCCGTGCGTTGCGTCTCCGCGTCGAACGCCTTGATGGACTCGAGCGTGTCGCCGAAGAAATCGAGCCTGACCGGGTTCTGCCGCCCCGGCGGAAAGAGGTCGAGAATGCCGCCGCGCACCGCGTACTCGCCGGGCTCCATCACGGTGCCGGTGCGCGTGTAGCCCGCGAGCGACAGGCGCTGCACGAGCCGGTTGAGATCGATGCGTTGCCCTGGCGCGAGAGATTTCATCGCGTTGCGGATGAACGCGCGCGGCGGCACGCGCTGCAACAGCGCATTGACCGTCGTCAGCACGATCATGGGCTCGCCGCGCGCCCCGAGCGCAAGCCGCGACAGCGACGTGATGCGCCGCGCAACGATCTCGGCGTTGGGGCTCACGCGGTCGTAGGGCACCGTGTCCCAGGCGGGGAACGGCACCACGCGCACATGCGGCGCGAAGAAGCGCAATTGCCCTTCCAGCGCCTCGAGCCGCCGGTCGTCGCGCGCAACATGCACGACGAGGCCGGCCCGCGCGCCGTCCGCTGCCTCGTCCACGAGGCGCGCGAGCACGAGGGCGTCGAGCCCTTCCGGGACGCCCGTGAAAATCAGATCCGCCCGCTCACTCATGCGTCAGTCGCAGTCCTCAAACTTCAAAACCTGTCACCGTGGTCCGGGGTCCCGCATCTCACTCGAGTCCATGGAACCTGCGGATCTCCGCCACCACATCGGCGAATGCCCCTGCCTCCGGTCGCGCGGGCCCGAGCAGCCATCCCTGGATCTCGGGATCGCTCACCGCGAGGAACTGCTCGAAATGCGAAAGACCCGCCTCCGATATGCCGGCGAGCGTCGCCTCCGCGAAGCGCCCCACCAGGAGGTCGAGCTCCTTGGTGCCGCGGTGCCCTGCACGCCACGCCGCGCGCCGGCGCCGAACCTCGATGTCGTCGCTCATGGGTTCGAGAACCGCTGTGGAGTTGCCACCGTCACCGGGGTCGACGGAGCTTGGCTTCGCCCCTCGTGAGGTGTCATATAGCGCCCTCTCCGGGACCTGTCAGCCCGGCGAGACGGCAATCGCCTTTCCGCGTCGCCGCAGGCCGAATACGCGGCCCTCCGATCATCAACAGCGGTCCCGCCGGACGCCATGCGGCCCAGTGAGCTTACCCCCCTGTTCGCGTCCGCCGATGCCCTGAAGGGCGTCGGGCCGCACGTCATGACGCTGCTCAAGAAGGCGCTCAAGATGCCGCCGGGCGTCACCCAGCCGCGCGTCATCGACCTCCTCTGGCATCTGCCGACCGGCGTCATCGACCGCCGCGCCGAGCCGACCGTCGCCGCCGCCATCCCCGGCACCATCGCCACGCTGAAGGTGCGCATCCTGAAGCACAAGGCGCCGCCCCGCGGCAACACCAAGGCCCCCTACAAGGTCGCGACCGAGGACGAGACCGGCCGCCTCGATCTGGTGTTCTTCCGCGCCGACCGCTCGTTCGTCGAGCGCCAGCTTCCGGTGGGCGAGGAGCGCTACGTCTCGGGGCGCGTCGAGCGCTACGGCGAGACGCTGCAGATGGCGCACCCGGACTACATCGTCGCCCCCGAGGCGCGTGGCGATCTCCCCCTGCTCGAGCCGGTTTACCCGATGACGGCCGGCCTCTCGGGAAAAGTGCTGCTCAAGGCGGAGCGGCAGGCCCTGGAGCGCGCACCGAGCCTCGCCGAGTGGCAGGACGCGGCGTGGCTGAGAGCACGCGGCTGGCCCTCGTTTCTCGACGCCCTCCGCCGCCTGCACCACCCCGACGATGCCGCCGACGTTTCACCAGGCAGCACGCCGCTGCAGCGCCTCGCCTACGACGAGCTGTTGGCCAATCAATTGGCGCTCGCCATCGTGCGCGAGGGATTCAAGGCGGAGCGGGGCCGCCCCGTGAAGGGCGACGGCCGCCTGCGCGAGCGCATCGTCGCGGCCCTCCCCTTCGCGCTCACAGGCTCGCAGCGAACCGCGCTCGCCGAGATAGAATCCGACATGGGCGCGCCGCGCCGCATGCTGCGCCTTCTCCAGGGCGATGTCGGCTCGGGCAAGACGGTGGTTGCTCTCCTGGCGATGACCACCGCCGTCGAAGCCGGCGCCCAGGCCGCGCTCATGGCGCCGACCGAGGTCCTCGCGCGCCAGCACGCCGACACCATCGCCCCGCTCGCCGGCGCCGCGGGCCTCCGCGTGGGGCTGCTCACCGGCCGCGAGAAGGGGCGCGCGCGAGGCGAGATCCTGACCCGCCTCGCCTCGGGAGAGATCGACATCCTGATCGGCACGCACGCGCTTTTCCAGGACGACGTCGTGTTTCAGGACCTCGCCTTCGCCGTCATCGACGAGCAGCACCGCTTCGGCGTGCACCAGCGTCTCGCGCTCCAGACCAAAGGCGGCAACGGCGGCGCCAACATGCTGGTCATGACCGCGACGCCCATCCCGCGCACGCTCCTCATGACTCACTACGGCGATCTCGAGGTGTCGAAGCTCACCGAGAAGCCCGCCGGCCGCAAACCCATCACCACACGCAAGATCCCCATCGGCAGCCTCGAGAAGCTGATCGCCCGCATCAAGGCCCAGCTTGCCGAGGGCGCGCAGGTCTACTGGGTCTGCCCGCTCATCGAAAGCTCCGAGGTGTCCGACCTCGCCGCCGCCGAGGAGCGCCATGCCCACCTCACGCAGGTGCTGGGCGACGGCGTGGGTCTCCTGCATGGCGCCATGAATGCCACCGCCAAGGACGCCGCCATGGCCGCGTTCGCCGACGGCAACATGCGGGTCCTCGTCGCCACCACCGTCATCGAGGTCGGCGTCAACGTGCCGAACGCCAACATCATGGTCATTGAGCACGCCGAGCGCTTCGGCCTGGCCCAGCTCCACCAGTTGCGCGGCCGTGTCGGACGCGGCACCCGCGAGAGCTTCTGCATGCTGCTCTATGCCGAGCCGCTCGGCAAAACCGCGGGCGAACGCCTCGCCATGATGGAGGAGACCGAGGACGGCTTCCTCATCGCCGAGAAGGATCTCGAGCTGCGCGGCGGAGGCGAGATGCTCGGCGCGCGCCAGAGCGGTGACGCCGAGTTTCGCGTCGCGGGCGGCGTGAGCATCGCCGAGCTTCTCTCCGCTGCCCACGACGACGCGCGCCTGATCATGACCACCGACCCCGCCCTCACGACCGAGCGCGGCCAGGCCCTCCGCCGCCTGCTCTACCTCTTCGAGTGCGACGAGGCCATCCGCCTCTTCCGCGCGGCGTGATCGAATACAAGTCCCTCACCTGCCTTCCGGCATCCTCTCCCGTTCCGCGAGAGGAAAGTGGGTCGGCGTACCCTCACGCGCCGGAAGCCCCCTTCACGTCCCTCTCCCGGGACGGGAGAGGATGCCCACCTCGCGTTCGGCGAGGTGGCAGGTGAGGGACTTTTTCTGAATCGAGAGGCCATCCGCCTCTTCCGCGCAGCGTGAACGAGTCGCCGCGCTGACCAGATGTCGGTGACATCGCACCACACACGTCGTCATGGCCGCGCAGGCGGCCATCCACGCCAATCTCCGCACGCTCCAACACAAGTTGCAAAGCGGTATGCCTCACAGGTTGAGGCATCTCGGCTGGCACAGCGCCTACCGAAGCTTGCGGAGATGGCCGCCTGCGCGGCCATGACGTTCAAAAAAGCGCCGCGCCCTACGTCGTCGACCCGCCCGACGCCGGTGGCAGCGGCGGCCGCTTGGTCTCCGTACGCACGCGCCGCTCCGCGAGCTGGCGCAGCCGCGCTTCGTAGTCCGGCACCACGATGCCGGCCGACATGACGATCTTCGCCGCGTCCTCGACGCTCATCTTGAGGAACGTCACGTCCCGCCGCGGCACGAAGCAGATGAACCCCGTCGGCGGCACGATGCCGGTCGGCATGAACACGGTGACCAGCTCCTCCTCTCCCCCCGGCTGCGTGATCGAGATCTCGCCCTTGGTCTCGCCCGTGACGAACACGATCGACCACAGCCCCTTGGAGGGAAACTCGATCAGCCCGACTTTCTGGAACCCCTGCTGCTGCCCGCTCGCCGTCGCCGAAACGAGCGACTCGAAAAATTGCTTCAGCGCCCGGTAGACGTTGCGCACGATCGGCATGCGGTCGAGCGCAAGCTCGCCGAACGAGATCAGCGATCGGCCGAGCAGATTGGCGGCCAGCGCGCCGGTCAGCGTCAGGAACGCGATGCCGAACAGGAGGCCGATGCCGGGCACCGGGAACGGCAGGTAGGTGTCCGGCAGGTAGTTCGCCGGCACGAACGGCTTCAGCCATGCGTCCGTGACGTTGATCACCCACCAGATGATGTAGATGGTGAGCGTCACCGGTCCGACGATGATCAGCCCTGTGAGGAAGTAGTTGCGCAGCCGGGCGCCGATCCTGAGCGGCGCCCCATCGTCGACCGCGAGGCTCTGCAGACTGGCAGGAAGCCCGCCATCGCCCCCTTCCGGGGGCTGGTCCTTGCCGGGAGATTTGTTCGTCATTGCGCGGCCATCGTGGGGCGCCCGCCGCCCTTCGTCAACACCACCTGCGGCCGAAAGGACGGCGCCGGCAAGCGGGCTGCCTCGGGAACGCCCTGCGCTACTGCGTCACGACCATGCAGTCGAAGCCTTGCGGCTTGAGCGCCGTGCAGAGCTGGTCCGGCTCCTTGGCATTCGCATACGGACCAAGCCGCACGCGATAGAAGGTGCCCATGCTGCCGATCACCGTTTCGTCGATCTCGGGAGCCACCGACCCGTCACGCACCGGCTGGAATCCGCTGAGCGACTGCGCGAGCCTCTCCGCTTCCTCGCGCGAGCGCACGGCCGCCACTTGGAGCTTGTACTTGCCGGCCGCTGCCATGGGGGCCGCGGTCGCGACCTTCACCGGCGCGGCAGGCGCCAGAGCCGTCTCCGGCGAACCCCAGGGGAGCACTTGCGGTTCGGCAGGCGGCGGCGAATCCGGTGAGCGCTGGACCATCGACGAGGTCTGCGCGGTGACCACCGTCGTGTCGGGACTCCACGTCGCCGGCTGCTCGGTGGACCCGGTGGTCACGGCCGTAGGCTGAGCAGCCTGCGTCGAACCCGAGCCGAACATGTTGCCGAAGAAATTCGTGACCGCCGTGCCGGCGCCCTCGAGTGGGTTCGAGACCGGCGCCTGGGAAGGTGCGGGGTTGCTCGTCGGCGTAGCGAGCGAACTGAGTCCGGGTTGCGGCGGCACATAAGCGTCGGACACCACCTGCGTGCCTGCTGGTGGCGCGGCCTGGGCCGTTGTTTCCCACGACGAGCCTTGCGGCTGCGGCGGCGCTTCGCCGGCGAAGGCCGGGTTCGCGGGCTGGACCTCGGTTCCCGCGACCGGCGTGCTCGCGCTTGCGTCCGGCGCCAGGCCGGCCACCAGCGTGGCGCTTTGCGGTGTCGCGGTCTCGCTCGGCGGCGACGCCGACGGCGAGAGGAAGCTCCAGAAGCCGCCCTGCTGCTCGCCGCTCTCGGCGGATGGCGCCATCGCTGCCGGAGCCGGCTGCGGTGAGCTGCTGCCGGTCAGCGACGGCATCGAGAGGGATGGCATCGAGAGGGACGGCATGCCGTTCCACCACGATTGCTTCGTCACTTGCACCACCTGCGCGCCGCTCGCAGTCGTCGCCGGGGCGGCACTCGCGGTCTTGGTGCTCTGGTCGAGTGGTGCCGCCCCGATCGGCGGCGCTTGCTCGCCGAGACCGGCCTCGCGATAGGCGAGCTGCCGCTCCTCGGTGGCCTTGGCCTTGTCGGTGTCCGAGAGGCCGCCCTTGAGCCACACGGCGGTCGTGAGATCGGAGATCGCCTGGGCAGGACGGCCGAGCTTGCGATAGGCCGCGCCGCGCAGATAAAGCGCGCGCGCCATCTGCGCATTGGGAAGCCCGCCGCCGGAGAGCGCAACACTGAGCTGTTGCTCCGCGCCCGCCATGTCGCCGGCCTCGTAGGCCTTGGTGCCGGCCGCGTAGGCGCGCTGGATGGCGGCGGTATCTTTTTGCGCCGGCTGCTCTTCCGCCGCCTTCTTGTTCTTCTTGGTCTGTGCCACGGCATCCCCGCCGAGCACGAGGCCCGCGAAGCACGCCGTCAGAACCGTGATCGCCAGCGCGGCAACGCGACACCAGCCACGATCCGCCCCTCGATGCATCGCATTTACCATGCGTAGCTTGTCCCTGCCGCCAGTCGTACGCAGCACCCCGCGAAGCTTTAGGTCAATCATGGGGAAGAGGCAAATCCGGGGCAGTACGGTGACAAGCTCTATCCCCTCTTTCCAGCCCCTTATCCCCTCATTCCACGGTGACCGACTTGGCCAGGTTGCGCGGCTGATCCACGTCCGTCCCCATGAATACGGCCGTGTGGTAGGCCAGCAATTGGACGGGCACGGCGTAAATCAGGGGGTTGGTCAGCGCATGCGCCGCGGGCACCGTGATGTGGGCCGCCAGCGAGCACCCGATCTTATCCGGATTGGCGTTGGAAATCAGGATGATCTGCCCACCGCGCGCCGCCACCTCCTGGACGTTCGACACCGTTTTCTCGAGCAGGTCGTCCTCCGGCGCAACGACGATCACGGGCACCTTCTCATCGATCAGCGCAATCGGCCCGTGCTTGAGCTCGCCCGCCGCATAACCCTCGGCGTGGATATAGGAAATCTCCTTTAGCTTGAGCGCCCCTTCGAGCGCGATCGGATAGCTCGAGCCGCGGCCGAGGTAGAGCACGTCACGCGCTTTGGAGAGCGCCTGCGAGATCTCCACGAACTGCTCCTCGCTTCGCAGCATCGAGGAGATCAGCCGCGGCACCTCGACCAGCGCCGTAACCAGCTCCTGCTCGAGCTCCTCGGAAATCGCGCCCCGCGCCTTGCCGAGCGCGATGGCGAGGCAGGCGAGCGCCGCGAGCTGACAGGTGAACGCCTTGGTCGAGGCGACGCCGATCTCCGGACCCGCGAGCGTCGGCAGCACGGCATCCGATTCGCGCGCGATGGTGGACGTCCGCACGTTGACGATCGAGGCGATGCGCTGGCCGTTGGCGCGCGCATAGCGCAGCGTCGCGAGCGTATCCGCCGTCTCGCCCGATTGCGACACGAAGAGCGCGAGCCCGCCTTCGGGCAGCGGCGCCTCGCGGTAGCGAAGCTCGGACGCCACATCGATCTCGACGGGGAGCCGCGCATAGCGCTCGATCCAGTACTTGCCGACCAGCCCCGCGTAGTAGGCCGTGCCGCACGCCGAGATCGTGACGCGCGTGATCTTCGAGAGGTCGAGACCGAGATCGGGGAAGTTGACGCGCGCGTTCGCCATGTCGAGATAGTTCGACAACGTGTGGCTGATGACGTCCGGCTGCTCGTGGATCTCCTTGGCCATGAAATGGCGATGATTGCCCTTGTCCACCAGGAGCGAGCTCGCCACCGACTTGATCAGCGGGCGCGTGACGCATTCGCCCGCACGATCGAACACCTCGACGCCCGAGCGGCGCAACACCGCCCAGTCGCCTTCTTCGAGATACGTGATGGCGTCGGTGAAGGGTGCCAGCGCGATGGCGTCGCTGCCGAGGTACATCTCGCCGCGCCCATGCCCGATCGCGAGCGGGCTTCCCTGCCGCGCGGCGATCATGAGGTCGTCCTCGCCGGCGAAGATGATGCCGAGCGCGAACGCGCCCTTGAGCTTGCCGAGCGCCGCGCGGACCGCGTCGATGGGTCCGCGTCCCTGCGCCATCTCGTCGGTGACGAGATGCACGACGGCCTCGGTATCGGTATCCGTCTCGAACGCGTGCCCCTTGGCCGTCAGCTCGGCCTTGAGCTCGCGGAAGTTCTCGATGATGCCGTTGTGCACCACCGACACCTTGGCGGTCATGTGCGGATGCGCGTTGCGCTCGGTCGGCCGCCCGTGCGTCGCCCAGCGCGTGTGCCCGATGCCGGTGCGTCCGGAGAGCGGTTCGGAGATAAGCCGGCTCTCGAGGTTGCGCAGCTTGCCTTCGGCGCGCCGCCGCTCGAGATGACCGTTCTCGACTGTCGCCACGCCCGCGCTGTCATAGCCGCGGTACTCGAGGCGCCGCAGCGCGTCGACGAGATCCGTCGCCACAGGCTTGCTGCCGAGAATGCCGACGATGCCACACATCCGGGAGACCTTCGCTCTGATGATGAGGAGCAGACACTAGCAGAAACCGCTAAATGCCCTACGAGACGGCGGATAACCTTTCAAATCAAAGAATATATCAATTCTTAACACACATTAGCGCGCCCCTATTTCGATTGGTTAGCTTTGCGTCTCGCCATCACGGAGCGGAACTTCGCCGCCCAGCCGGGGCGCTCCTCCTGCGCGCTCCGCTCGAGCGCCAGCGCGTCCGGCGCCACGTCCTTCGTGATCACGCTGCCCGATCCGATGTAGGCCCCCGCGCCGATCCTGACCGGCGCCACCAGCGCCGAGTTCGAGCCGACGAACGCACCCTCCCCGACCTCGGTCTTGTACTTGAAGAAGCCGTCGTAGTTGGAGAAGATCGTGCCCGCGCCGATGTTGGCCTTGGCCCCGACCGTGCCGTCGCCGAGATAGGAGAGGTGGTTGGCCTTGGCGCCGTCGCCGAGCGCCACGTTCTTCACCTCGACGAAGTTGCCGACGTGCACGTTGCGCCCGAGCCTGGCGCCGGGCCTGAGCCGCGCGAAGGGACCGACGCGCGCGCCCGCCCCGATGTGCGCGCCTTCGAAATGGCAGTTGGCCTTGATCTCCGCGCCGTCCTCGATCCTGACGCCGGGCCCGAAGAAGACGTTGGGCTCGATCGTGACGTCGCGCCCGAGCACGGTATCGAACGAGAGCCACACGGTGTCCGGCGCGATCATCGTCACGCCCTCCGCCATGGCCGCGTACCGCGCGCGCCGCTGCCAGATGGCTTCCGCTTCCGCGAGCTCGGAGCGCGCATTGACGCCGAGCACCTCGTCCTCCGCGCACACCACCACGGCCGCGCGACCACCTTGTGCGCGCACGATCTCGACGGCGTCCGTAAGGTAGTATTCGCCCTTTGCGTTGGCGTTGCCGATCCGGCCGAGCACGTCGAGCGGAAACTCGAGCCGGAACGCCATCACCCCCGAGTTGCAGAGCCGGACCTGAAGCTCGGCCGGGTTTGCATCCTTGGCCTCGCGGATGGCGGTGAGCGTACCGTCCGCGTCAGTCAGCAGGCGACCGTAGCTGCCGGGGTCGCGCGCTTCGAAGCCGAGCACCGCGAGCTGCGCCCCCCGGTCGAGCTCCGCCCTGAGCCTGCCGATGGTCGTCGCCGTGACGAGCGGCGTGTCGGCGAACAGCACGATGATGTCGCCCCGGTGCCCGGAAATCGCTCCACGCGCCGCGAGCACAGCGTCCGCCGTTCCGAGCTGGGTCTCCTGCACGAACACGTGTGCGTCCGGCGCGGCCGCGAGCGCTTCCTTGCGCACGGCCTCCATGCCCGGCCCGACGACGACCGCCAGCTTGTCGCCGCCCACGTCGCGCGACAGCGCCAGCACATGCCCAAGCATCGAGCGCCCCGCGATCTGGTGCAGGACCTTGGGCAAGGCGGAACGCATGCGCGTTCCCTTGCCGGCGGCGAGGACGACGGTCAGCAGTGGTCGGCTCATGATGAAACCTTAGGGTTGGAACCGGCAAAAATCGGCCAGAACGCTATCGCTACGCCTGCGCCGGCGCAAATGGAGGCACTTGCCTGTCAACGCCGTTTAGGAGGGACCGAGCTTTCCCCACGTCGTCCACAGTTGCATGGGCCGGCAAAGTTGACCCTCGGCCGCCGACTCAGCCACCACGGAACCTAGGTTGAGGTCGCACCGCCGGACGCTGACGGAGCAATCCGGGCAGCTGGTGGCGCGGTGAGATGCCTCCATATCAGTAGGTTTCCGGAAAGCAAATCATGACCGAGAAAAGCTTGCCCCAGCCGAGTTCGCCCCAGGTCAAAGACCGCCGCGCCTTTCCCTTCTACGCCGTGCTGTGGACGACGGCCGCCGGCCTATCGCTCCTTTACCTGATCCTGCTCGCCACGCAGCCCACGCTGGTTGCCCACTATCTCGGCGCGGGTACGGAAACCTCGGAGGCGTCCAGGACGCAGCAGGCCGTCGACGAAGCGGTCGCGGAGGTACGCACGCTCCGCGGCACCATTGACCAGTTCCGCAGCGAGCTGTTCGAGATCAGAGCTCAGGTCTCGAGCCAGTCGGAGAGCGCGCGCGGCCTTTCCGACAAGGTCGCGGCCCTCGAGATGGACCGCGACGACCCGCAGCGCGCCGTCAAGGCCGCGGCAGAGCAGGCGAAGGCCAAGGAAGCGGCAGTCAAGGAGGCGGCCGCCAAGGAAGCCTCCGCCAAGAAGGCCGCGAAGGAAGCCGCCGCCAAGGAGGCGAAGAAGCTCGCCGCCAGCAAGCAGACCCCCGGCCTCGAGACCGGCAGCGTTGCCCAACCGGCCACGGGCGCAATCACGTTCGGCCCGCCGACCGTGACTCCTGCCGCCGCCGACCCGGCCTCGGGTGACCTGGTCGGCGTCGCGATCGCCACCGGCCCCTCGGTCGACAGCCTCCGCCTGAGCTGGACCCTGCTCAACGAGCGTCATGGCGGCAGCCTGCGCGCCTTCGAGCCGCGCTACACCACCGACATCTCGGGCAGCGAGCAGAGCTACGATCTCGTCGTCGGGCCCGTCGCCTCGGTCGACGACGCCAAGCGGCTCTGCCAGGAGCTGGCCATGAAGGCGACGCCCTGCAGGGTGAGCCGCTTCACCGGCGACGCGCTCTAGCTTTCCTCGCGGTGACGCAAAAAAGGCCCTGTCCTCGGATGAGGACAGGGCCGTTTGTTTGCCGCCGCGAGGGCTACAGCTCGCCCGAGTTGAAGGTGTCGCACACCTTCATCTGGCCCGACTGGAAGCCGCGCTTGAACCAGTCGACGCGCTGCGCCGCCGACCCGTGCGTGAAGGCGTCCGGCACCACGCGCCCCTGGGTGCGCTTCTGGATCATGTCGTCGCCGATTTGGCTCGCCGCATTGATCGCCTCGTCGATGTCGCCGGGCTCGAGCCGGTTCTTGAGCTGATCGTTGAGGTTGGCCCAGACGCCGGCTAGGCAGTCCGCCTGCAGCTCCATCATCACCTGGATGCGATTGCCCTCACGCTCGTCCACACGCGACTTGGCGCGCTGCACCTGCTCCGAGATGCCGAGCAGCGTCTGAACGTGATGACCCACCTCATGCGCGATCACGTAGGCCTGTGCGAAATCGCCCGGCGCATTGAAGCGGCGCTTGAGCTCTTCGTAGAAGGCGAGGTCCACGTAGACCTTCTGGTCGAGCGGGCAGTAGAACGGACCCATGGCCGACATGCCGACGCCGCACGCCGTCCGCGTCCCGCCGCTGAACAGCACGAGCTGCGGCTCCTCGTACGTCTTGCCGATGCTCTGAAACACCCGGTTCCACACGTCCTCGGTATCGGCGAGCACGCGCTTGATGAACGTGCCCATGGCGTCCTCGTTCTGAGGCACCGGCGGCGCCGTCTGGGCCGAGGGCTCCGCGCCCGGCATGCCGGGAATGTCGAACGGGTTGCGCTCGCTCGTGCGCCGCGGCGCCTCCTGCTGCTGTGGCATCTGGATGTCCGGGAAGCCTTTTCCGCCGCCGAGCAGGACATCGAGCGGGTTGATGCCGAAGAACAGCATGATGGCGCCGAGGATGAGCAGCGTCGTGAGGCTCATGCCGCCCTTGCCGCCGATCGGGATTTGGATGCCGCGTCCCCCGCCGCCCGGAAAGCCGAACCCTCCGCCGCCCTGACCGCGGCGGTCTTCGACGTTCTTGCTTTCCCTGTCGTCGTCTTCGTAGCGCATGAAGGCACCCGTTTTAGCGTTGCGTTGCCCGAACATATCCTCTCGGACGGGAGGAGGGCCAGTCGTTTAGAGAGCCGTTTAGTAGCGTGAGGTTACCGCCCCTGCCGCGTCGGCGGGCACAGTGCGCCGAAAACTTGGACGGATGCATGGCCGAAACGACCGGATGCAGCGCAGCATGACGCGGCGCAGGCCCGTGCCTCGGGCGAGTCCCGAGCGGCGCCTCACTTGGCATGTCGATTGCTCGTTGGAAATCGGACCGGCACGAACGATCCGCCATCGCCGCACGCGCCGATTGCGCCGTATGCGTCAAGAATGTTAGATCGGCCGTCGCTGTGGGGAGCCTGCCACACGTCGCGTTCCAGGGGGAAAAATGCTGTTGCGACCGCTGCCGCCGTTTCGTGCCAAACCCTTGCGTCGGCCCATGGCGCCGAAGACTGCCGCCGAGACGCGCAAGGATGGGACCATCAAGGCGCGCCGCCACCCGGTGAAGTTCGCCCGCCTCGAGCGGACACCGGCGCTCAAGGTGCTCGCCCGCGAAGCCACCTGAAGGCCTCGCCTAGAGCCCGGCCGACATGCCCCCGTCCACGGCGAGCTCCGCGCCCGTGACGTAGAGCGAATCCTCGCTGGCAAAAAAGAGCGCCGCCCGCGCGATCTCCTCCGCCGTCCCGAAGCGGCGCATCGGCGTCTTGTCCAGCAGGGCCTTGCTGACCAGGGGGTTCTTGATGAACCGCTCGGTGAGCGCCGTCTCGATGTAGCCGGGCGCCACCGAGTTCACGCGGATGCCGTACGGCGCATATTCGACCGCGAGCGCCTTGGTCAGCGCCGTCACCGCCCCCTTGGTGGCGGTATAGCCGGCGAGCTGCCGCAACCCGCGCTGGCCCATGATCGACGACACGTTGACGAGCGACCCCGCACCCGAGGCCTTGAGCAGGGCGAAGGCGTCGCGCGCGATGCGCACCACCCCGTCGAGATTCACCTCGCGGATCTTGACCCAATCCGCATCCGTGAGGTGGCGGAAGTCGCTGCGCACATTGAGTCCGGCGTTGTTGACGACGACATCCGCGCGTCCGAAGGCGCGCTCCACCTCGCGAAACAGCGCCGTCACGTCCTGCCCGCGCGAGACGTCGACCGTCATCGCCGTCGCCTTGAGCCCCCGGCCGCCGAGCCCGTCCGCCGCTTGCTGCGCGCTCTCCCCGTTGACGTCGGTGACATAGACGTGCGCGCCTTCGGCGGCGAACAGCGTCGCTATCGCCTGCCCGATGCCGGCACCCGCACCGGTCACGATCGCCACCTTGTCTTTCAGTCGGTCCATGCGCTTCTCGTCAACCTCGCATCACACTCCGGAGCGTCCCTCCCTCCTTGTGGGGAGGCTAGGAGAGGCAGAACGCTGGCTTCCCACACCCCTAACCCCTGCCCGCGAGGGGGAGGGGAATATTCATGCGTTTTGCTGAATCGACCTAAGCCGGCACCCATGCCTCGCGCATCGTCACGATCTCCTCGGCCACCGTGGGATGCAGCGCCACCGTCGCGTCGAAGTCGGCCTTGCGCGCGCCGAGCTGGAGCGCGATTGCCGCCATCTGCACGATCTCGGCGGCATCCGGACCGAGCACATGGCAGCCGAGCACGCGCCCGTTCGCGCGATCGACCACGAGCTTCATGAGCATTCGCTCGTCCCGCCCCGAGACGACGTTGCGCAGCGGACGGAAACGCGACTTGTAGATGTCGAGCTCATGCCCGAACGCGCGCGCCGCCTCCTCCGAGAGTCCGACCGTCGCCAGCTCCGGCGTCGTGAAAACCGCGGAGGGGACCAGCGTGTGGTCGAACTGCGTCGGCTTGTTGCCGAACAGGGTATCGGCGAACGCATGCCCCTCGCGCAGCGCCACCGGCGTGAGGTTCACCCGATCCGTGACATCCCCCACCGCATAGATGCCGGGCGCCGTCGTCTGCGAATAGCTGTCGACGATGATCTCGCCGCGCTGGCCGGCTCTGACGCCCGCCGTCTCGAGGCCGAGATCGGCCGTCGCCGGCTCCCGCCCGATGGCCGACAGCACGAGGTCCGTCTCGATTTCCCCCCCGCTCCGGAGCGCGACGCGGAATCCGTCGACATCCTCGGCCACGCCGACCAGCGCCTCGTCCATCACGAGACGCACGCCCCGCGCGCCAAGCGCCCCCATGCAGCCGTCGCGCAAGTCTTCGTCGAAGCCGCGCAGCACCTTGTCGCGGCGATGAATGAGCGTCGTCTCGACGCCGAGGCCGGCGAAGATCGACGCGAACTCGACGGCGATGTAGCCGCCGCCGCAGACCACGATCCGGCGCGGCAGCGCCTTGAGCTCGAAGATTTCATTGGAGGTGACGATGTGCGCCGCGCCCGGAATGTCGCCGTAGCGCGACGGCCGCCCGCCGGTGGCGATCAGGATGGTGCGCGCCGTGATGCGCGTGCCATCCGCGAGCTTCACCGCGCCCGGCCCGTCGAGCTTCGCTCGCGTATGGAGCGTGACGCCGCCCTTGGCCTTGATGCCGCCTTCGTAGACCTGCTCGATGCGGGCGATCTCGCGATCCTTGTTGGCGATCAGCGTCGCCCAGTCGAAGGTCGCCTCGCCGCTCGTCCAGCCGAAGCCGCGCGCGTCCTCGAACTCGTCCTTGAAGCGCGAAGCGTAGACGAAGAGCTTCTTCGGCACGCAGCCGCGAATGACGCAGGTGCCACCGTAGCGGTCGTCTTCCGCGATGGCGACCTTGGCGCCATAGCCGGCAGCGATCCGCGCCGCGCGCACGCCGCCCGAGCCGCCGCCGATGACGAAGAGATCGAAGTCCGTCTGAGCCATGAGGATGAAAGCCCGGCCATCGCAAATCCGGCGCACCCTGACCGAACCGCCCGCGCCGCGCAACCCTCGCCGCCGCCGCAGCGCCACTTCCTTCTCCCCTGGCGAGAAGGCGCCCGATGTGGTTTCGCGCGTCCCAACGCACAGGCCACCAAAACAAGCCCCTCACCTGCCTGCCGGCGTCCTCTCCCGTCCCGGGAGAGGAAGAGCACGTCCTTCTCCGCCTCGGGACAAGGAAAGCGACCGCAGCCCCACACTTCCTTCTCCCGGGACGGGAGAAGGTGCCCTGAAAGGGCGGATGAGGGACTTGGGGCATCGTCTCCCGTCACGGGAGGGGGAAAGCAGGAGCTAAACCGTCTCTTCGTGGTTCTCGCCGTACCTGGCCTCGATCACGGCGACGCCATCCGGTCCGCCGATGATGGCGGCATCCGCGATGCCGAGGAAGAGCCCGTTCTCCACCACGCCGGGAATGAACTTCAAGGCCTCGTCCAGCGACTCCGGATCCTCGATGGCGCCGAACGCGCAGTCGAAGATGAAATTGCCGCCGTCGGTGACGAACGGCCTCCCGTCGGCGGCCAGCCGCTGCGCGATCTCGCCGTGGCAACCCGAATCCGCGGCCAGCATCTCTATCATGTTCCGCGTGGCCGTGACTCCGAACGGCGCCACCTCGACCGGCAGCGGAAAGGCGCCAAGCTTGTCCACCTTCTTGGAGGCGTCCGCGATGACGATCATGCGGTCGGAGGCGGTCGCCACGATCTTCTCGCGCAGCAGCGCGCCGCCCCCACCCTTGATCAGGCGCAACTCTCCGTCGACCTCGTCCGCCCCGTCGATGGTGAGGTCGAGCAACGGCGTCTCGTCGAGGGTCGTAAGCGGAATGCCGAGGCGCTCCGCGAGCACGCGTGTTTGCTCGGAGGTCGGCACGCACAGCACCGAAAGCCCGTTGCGAACCTCCGCGCCGAGCAACTCGACGAAGATCGCCGCCGTGGATCCGGTGCCGAGCCCGAGCCGCATGCGCGGCGCAACCAAGCCGAGGGCTTGTCGCGCGGCGGCCGCCTTGAAGTCGCTAGCTGACATCCGGTGTCCTTGTTACCTCGCCCGTGTCTGCCAGCAGGGAAGGCCGAGGGCAAGCTTCATGGGGCCCAAGCGGCCCTCGAAGGTCTGATTTTCGCCCTGCCGCCGCCTTGCGGGCCGCGCCCGATGCGTTAAAACCTCGCCATGCAGAACGCCACCCTCGTTTTCGACCTCGACGGCACGCTGGTCGATTCGCTCCCCGACCTCGCCGCAGCCACCAATCATGCGCTGTCCGACCTGTCTCTTCCACTGATCCCGAAGGAAACACTCCGCAAGACTGTTGGCTTTGGCGCCCGACGCATGATCGTCGAGGGTTTGGCGCTGCACGGCCACACGCTTTCCGAGGCCGAGGTGGACCGCCTGCTCGCCCGCTTCCTCGACTATTATGAGCCCAACATCGCCCGCGAGACACGCGCCTACGAGGGCGCCATCGACGCCATCGAGGGATTCCGCCGCGAGGGCGCCCGCATCGCCATTTGCACCAACAAACGCCTCGCCCTCACCCAGCACCTTCTCGCCGAGCTCGGCATCGGCGGGCTCTTCGACGGCGTCGCCGGCCGCGATAGCTTCGCGGTCTATAAACCTCACCCCGATCACGTCCGCGGAGCCATTGCCATGGCCGGCGGAAGCGTGCAGCGGGCCGTGATGATCGGCGATACCGGGATCGACATCGCCGCCGCCCGCGCGGCAGCCGTTCCGGTCGTCGGGTGCGCCTTCGGCTACTCGGACGAGCCGATCGACACCCTGAAACCCGACGCCGTCATCACGCATTTCCGCGAGCTCGACGCGGCGCTGCGTCGCCTCCTCGCCTGCGCGGCATCCCCGGCAGGCTCCGGCTGAACCAAAAATAGTGAGCGATTTCAGGGTCGCCTCAACGTCTTTTGAATGTGAGACGCAGGCTTGCAGGCCATGCGCGGCAAGCGCGTCGTTTGACAGCCGCCCTTTCCTTCCCCATGTTCCGCCCCCGAGTTTCGAGCATTGAACCGCCCCGCGCACCCATCGCGCCGGACAATTCTAGGTAGAGCCCAGCGCCGCATCTCCTGGGCCTTCACAGCACGTTCGAGGCCATAGAAAGCGCACATGAACGTCGTCATCGTGGAATCGGCTGCCAAGGCCAAGACGATCAACAAGTACTTGGGCAGCAACTATAAAGTGCTGGCCTCCTTCGGTCATGTGCGCGACCTACCGTCGAAGGACGGCTCGGTGGCACCCGATCGCGATTTCGAGATGACCTGGGAGATCGACAGCGGCTCGCAGAAGATCATCCGCGATATCGCCGAGGCCGTGAAGAACGCCGACAAGTTGATTCTCGCCACCGACCCCGATCGAGAAGGCGAGGCCATCTCCTGGCACCTGCTGGAGATCCTGACTCAGAAGAAGGCCCTCAAGAAGGGGACGCAGGTCGAGCGCGTGGCGTTCAATGCCGTCACCAAGCAGGCCATCCTCGCGGCCATTGCCGCGCCGCGCCAGATTGACGAGCCGTTGGTCGAGGCCTATCTGGCGCGGCGCGCCCTCGACTACCTCGTCGGCTTCACGCTCTCGCCCGTGCTGTGGCGCAAGCTGCCGGGCGCCAAGTCCGCGGGCCGCGTGCAGTCGGTGGCGCTGCGCCTCGTCTGCGATCGCGAGGCCGAGATCGAGGCCTTTCGCACCGACGAGTACTGGACCATCGAGGCGACCCTCGCCACGACCGCCGGCGAGGAGTTCCCCGCACGCCTGCACGCCGTCGATCGCACCGCGCTGAAGAAGCTCGATATCAAGGACGAGGCGTCGGCGTTCGCCATCAAGCGCGCCATCGAGAAGGGCGCCTTCCGCGTCGTCTCCGTCGAAAGCAAGGACGTGAAGCGCAACCCGTATGCGCCCTTCGCCACCTCGACGTTGCAGATGGATGCGTCCCGCAAGCTCGGCTTTTCGGCCAAGCAGACCATGCAGATCGCTCAAAGGCTCTACGAAGGCGTCGATGTCGGTGGCGAGACCGTGGGCCTCATCACCTACATGCGAACCGACGGCGTCACCATCGTGCCCGAGGCCATCGGCGCCATCCGCGGCATGATTGCGCGCGAATACTCCCAGCGCTACGTCGCCCCCTTCATCCGCGAATACAAGACCAAGGCCAAGAACGCCCAGGAGGCGCACGAGGCCATCCGCCCGACCGACATCACGCGCACGCCGGCCTCCGTCTCCCGCCATCTCGATAGGGATCAGGCCCGTCTCTACGAGCTGATCTGGAAGCGCGCGGTCGCGAGCCAGATGGCGTCCGCCGAGTTCAAGCAGACGACGGCCGACATCGAGGTCCAGGGCCGCGACGGCAAGACCTACACGCTGCGCGCCACGGGCTCGGTCGAGATGTTCGACGGCTTCCTCCGGGTCTACGACGAGGGTCGCGACGACCGCGTCATGACCATCAACAAGGGCAAGGACGACACCTCCGACGACGAGGATGCGAGCCGCCGCCTGCCGGCGCTCGCGACCGGCGACGCGCTCACCGACCGCGCCGTCGAGCCCGAGCAGCACTTCACCCAGCCACCGCCGCGCTTCTCGGAGGCGACCCTGGTGAAGCGCATGGAGGAGCTCGGCATCGGCCGCCCGTCGACCTACGCCTCGACGCTGGCCGTGCTGCAGGAGCGCGGCTACGTCCGCATCGACAAGAAGCGGCTCATCCCCGAGGACAAGGGCCGCCTCGTCATCGCCTTCCTCGAAAGCTTCTTCAAGAAGTACGTCGAGTTCGATTTCACCGCCGACCTCGAGGAGAAGCTCGACCTCATCTCGGCCGGCGACCTCGAGTACAAGCAGGTCCTGCGCGACTTCTGGCGCGACTTCACCAGAGCCGTCGAGGAGATCAAGGACCTTCGCGTCGGCGACGTGCTCGAGGCGCTGAACGAGCTTCTCGGCCCGCACATCTTCCCGCCGAAGGAGGATGGCTCGGACGCCCGCCTCTGCCCCAAGTGCGGCACCGGACGCCTCTCGCTCAAGGTATCGAGCAAGAACGGCGCCTTCATCGGCTGCGGCAACTACCCCGACTGCAAGTACACGCGCCAGCTCACGGGAGATGCCACCGGCGCGGGCGGCGACCGTGAGCTCGGCTTCGATCCCGACACCGGCTTACCCGTCCTCGTGAAGAGCGGCCGCTTCGGCCCTTACCTCCAGCTCGGCGAGGCCGAGGGCGACGAGAAACCCAAGCGCTCCTCGATCCCCAAGGGCATCGATGCGGCGACCATCGACTTCGAGAAGGCGATGCAGCTTCTCTCGCTGCCGCGCGAGGTCGGCACCCATCCGGAGACGGCCACGCCCATCGTGGCGGGCCTCGGCCGCTATGGCCCCTTCATCCAGCACGACGGCACCTACGCCAACCTCGACAGCGTCGAGGACGTGTTCACGGTCGGCCTCAACCGCGCCGTGACGCTGCTCGCCGAGAAGCGGGCCGGCAAGGGCGGCGGCCGCTTCGGCCGCGCCGCCGTGAAGACCGTCTTGAAGGATCTCGGCGAGCATCCGGGCGGCGGCAAGATCCAGGTCCTCGACGGCAAGTACGGCCCCTACGTGAGCTGGAACAAGGTCAATGCCACCGTGCCGAAGGGCACCGAGCCGGCAAACCTTACGATCGACGACGCTGTGCGCCTGCTGCAGGAACGCATCGCCAAGGGCGGCGGCAAGAAGCCCGCGCGCGGCAAGCCTGCCGCGAAGGCCAAGGCGCCCAAATCGGACGACGCCAAGCCGGCGGCGAAAGAGAAGAAGGCCACGAAATCTCCCGCGAAGAAGCCGGCTGCAAAGAAGGCGCCCGCCAGGAAGGCTGCCTCCAAGGCCAAAGTCGACGCCGAGAGCTGACGCGCAAGAGAGAGAAGCCGGGCCCGCCTGATATGGCCAAGAAACCGCCCGTGAAGCGCTTCGCCGCGAAAGGCACGAAAGGCTTCCGCGCGAAGCCGGTCAAGCGCCACGCCCGCGAGGACGCACTCCCCTCGCGCGAGGAGATCCTGACCTTCCTGCGCGAGCACGAAGGCAAGGCCGGCAAGCGCGAGATCGCGCGCGCCTTCAACATCAAGGGTGACGCCCGCGTCGGACTGAAGAAGCTCTTGGCCGAGATGGAGGCCGAAGGCTCGCTCGCGGGCACGCGCAAGGAGCTCCACGAGAAGGGCAAGCTCCCGCCCGTGACCGTGCTCGAGGTCACTGGCCGCGACAGCGACGGCGACCTCATCGCCCGCCCCGCGGTGTGGAAGAATACCGACGGCGAACCGCCCGCCGTGCTCGTCCTTGCCCGTCGCGCAGCAGGGAGCGAGCGCGATGTCACCATCGGCATCGGCGACCGCATCCTGGCGCGCGTCACCGAGCTCAAGGAACCCGACGTCGAGGGCCTCCGCTACGAGGCCGAGCCCATCAAGGTGCTGCCGCGCGACCGTCGCCGCCTGCTCGGCATCTTCCGCACGCGCAAGGGCGGAGGCGGCTCGATCGAACCTATCGACCGCAAGGAGCTTCGCGCCTGGCAGGTCCGCCCCGGCAACGACGGCGGCGCCAAGGACGGCGACCTCGTGCGCTTCGACCTCTCGGCGAGGGACCGCCATTCGGTGACGGACGCTCGCGTGCTCGAGGCGCTCGGCAACCCCGACGACCAGCGCCAGATCAGCCTCATCGCCGTGCATGCCCACGGGCTGCCGGACGACTTCCCGGCCTCCGTCATCGCCGAGAGCGAGCAGCTGACGCCGTTCTCCGCTGAGGGTCGCGTCGATCTGAGGACGACGCCGCTCCTCACCATCGATCCCGTGGACGCGCGCGACCACGACGACGCCGTCCACGCCGAGCCCGACACCGATCCCAGAAACCGCGGCGGCTACGTCGTCATCGTCGCCATCGCCGACGTCGCCCACTACGTTCGCTCCGGCACGCGCCTCGACAAGGAGGCCCAGCTCCGCGGCAACTCGGTTTATTTCCCGGATCGCGTCGTGCCCATGCTGCCCGAGCGCATCTCGAACGACCTTTGCTCGCTGCGCGAGCTGGAGGACCGCCCCTGCCTTGCCGTGCGCATGATCTTCGACGCCGCCGGCAAGAAGCGCCGCCATGAGTTCCAGCGCGCCATCATGAGAAGCGCGGCCAAGCTCTCCTATCAGGAAGCCCAGGCCGCCATCGACGGCAACGTCTCGGAAAAATGCGCGCCCCTGATGCAGCGCGCGCTGCTCCCGCTGTGGCAGGCCTACGCGGCGCTTGCTCGCGCCCGCGACGAGCGAGGCCCCCTCGACCTCGATCTCCCCGAGCGCAAGATCGTCCTCGACGGCGCGGGTCGCGTCGCGCGCGTCGAGATTCCGCAGCGCCTCGACGCCCACCGCCTGATCGAGGAGATGATGATCCAGGCCAACGTCGCCGCGGCCGAGACGCTCGAGCAGATGAAGACGCCGCTCGTCTACCGCGTCCACGACGAGCCCTCCAAGGAGAAGCTCAAGAACCTGCGCGACTTCCTGGAGACGCTCGACCTCAAGCTCGCGGTCGCGACCGGATTGAAGCCCGCGGCCTTCAACGGCATCCTCGCCCGCGCCAAGTCGCTGCCCGTGCCGGAACTCGTCAACGAGGTCATCCTGCGCTCGCAGGCCCAGGCCGAGTACCACCCGAGCAACATCGGCCACTTCGGCTTGAACCTCGCGCGATACGCGCACTTCACGTCGCCCATCCGCCGCTACGCCGACTTGCTCGTGCACCGCGCCCTGATCCGCGCCTTGAAGCTCGGCCCCGATGGCCTCACCGACGAGGAGATCCCCCGCCTGTCCGACACCGCGCGCGAGATCTCGGACGCCGAGCGCCGCGGCATGGCCGCCGAGCGCGAGACCATCGATCGCTTGATCGCGAGCCACCTCGCCGACCGTATCGATGCCACCTTCGAGGGTCGCATCGCCGGCGTCACGCGCTCGGGCCTGTTCGTCAAGCTCAAGGGCACCGGCGCCGACGGCTTCGTCCCCGTGTCGACCCTCGGCCGTGACTTTTACGAGCACGTCGAGGAGGCACACGCGCTCGTGGGCAGCCGCAGCGGCGAGACCTACCAGCTTGGCGATCCCGTCAGCGTGCGCCTCGTCGAAGTGATCCCGAGCGCCGGCGCCATCCGCTTCGAGATGCTGACACCCGGCAAGAAGGGCGCGATTCCCCACATGAAGGGTGTACGGACCTTCCGCCGCCGCGCGGGCCGGCGGCATTAGACACTTGAGCGACAATGCCGCGTTGAGACGTCGCAAGACCCGGCTAAGCTCAAAGCCTCAACAGGACCGCATGACATGATCGAATACCAAGCCAACGAGCCGACCGCCGCGAGCCAGCCGAAGCGTGACATCAAGACATCGCTCCTGCGTGGCTGGAGCCAGAAATGCCCGGCCTGCGGCGAGGGCGCGCTCTATCGCCAGTACCTCAAGGTCAACGACCGCTGCCCGGCGTGCGGCGAGGAGCTCTTTCATCAGCGCGCCGACGACGCGCCGCCTTACTTCACAATGGTCATCGTCGGCCACGTCGTGGTCGGCGGCGTGCTTGTGCTCGAGCAGGCGATGGCGCCACCGACCTGGGTGCATCTCGCGATCTGGCTGCCGCTGACGATAGGGCTGAGCCTCGGACTCCTGCCGCGCGTCAAGGGCGCGCTCGTTGGGCTGCAGTGGGCGCTGCGCATGCATGGCTTCGGCGGAGCCGAGGACGAGCCCGTGCCCGATCCGGCCACGCGATGATCGGACCCGAGGTCATGCGCACGCCTCCGCGATCCGGTGACGGAGCAGGGACGGCAGCGGTGCGCCGGCCTCGCGACGCCGCAACGCTCGTCATCGTCGATCGCGCGTCGCGCACGCCGAAAATCTTGATGGGCCGACGCCGCCCCGATCAGGTGTTCCTCCCCGGCACGTGGGTCTTTCCGGGAGGACGCGTCGAGACAGCCGACCGCACCTTGGCGCGCCGTCACGCGCTACCGACGGCCGAATGCGAAGGGCTAAAGGTCGCCATGCGCGGCCGCGTTTCGGATTTGCGCGCCTCCGCGCTGGCCCTTGCGGCCGTGCGCGAGACCTACGAGGAGACCGGTTTCATCATCGGCGCGCCGCACGGGGACGAGAGACCCGCCGACGACGACGCCTGGCTGGCGTTCCACGCCGAGGGTTTCTCCCCGCGCCTCGACGATCTCGCGTTCTTCGCCCGCGCCATCACGCCGCCTGGCCGTCCACGCCGCTACGACACGCGCTTCTTCCTCGTCGATGCAGCGCACGTCGCCCATCGCGTGGCCAAGACCGACGGGGAGCTCCTGGACATCGGATGGTTTACCCTAAGCGAGGCCGAAGGCCTCGAGCTGCCATCGATAACGCGGCGCGTGATTGGCGATCTTGCGAGCCTGCTCGAACGCAATGTCGCAACACTGAGCGATGGCGTGCCGTTTTACGTTGAGCGGTACGGCCACCTCGAGCGCACGCTCATCACCCGCGCCATTGCACCGCGTACACGTTAAATCAACTGTACAACTTGGCGGCTTGACACCGAAACCGCGGTCAGTATGGTGCCCAATCCCAGTTTGATGAAGTTCCCCCTTCGAGGTCACGAGACCAATGGCCAAGCAGATCACTCAGAAGATCAAACTGCTGTCGAGCGCCGGCACCGGCTTCTTCTACGTCACGAAGAAGAACCCGCGCACCGCAACCGAGAAGCTGGTTTTCAAGCGTTATGACCCCGTCGTGCGCAAGCACGTCGAGTTCAAAGAAACGAAGATTAAGTAGGCGCGCGTCCCGCGTTGGCGGGATTGGCGAAAGGCCCGCTCATGTTGCGGACCGTCTGCGATACGCCTCGCAGGATCAACGAAAATGCACACCGTAACTTTCACGAGGATTTCGTGAGAGCTCAACCAGGGTCCGTAACCGGCTCGGCAGCGGGGTAAGCATTCCGAGTTAGCCACGGACCCTGGCCTAGTGACCAGATGGTGTCAAAGAGGGCGTTGACGTTCCATCTGGTGTCGTAGCGGAGCAGAAACTCTAGGAGGTGACTCCAGCCGTCGCGGCCCCCACTACGATTTCCCGCTCCATCAGGAGATGCGGCGGACCCAATGGGTGCGGAAACCTCTTTCCCGAAACCTCGGCGCGAAGAAGAGCGACGGGCGGCCGCGTGTCCGGGCGAATAGAGAAATGATCTGAATTCCCCTCCAATATCCACAAGTGTGGCAGAAGAGAAAGGCGATTTCAAGATATCGCTTGACACTCTGCCTGCCAGCCGTCTGGCGATCGCGATTCGAGGTTACTGAGGGCCCGCCCGCCGTTGCTGCGCGCGCGAGACTCGTCGGCCAAGCTGACCGGCATCTTCCCCAGCGCCGATAACGATAGTTATTTAAATGAGTTAGCTACCCTACGCCGCGTCGGCCACGACCTGGTTGCGACCCTGCCGCTTGGCCATGTAAAGCGCGTTGTCGGCACGCTTGAACAGCGCTTCCGACGTATCCCCTTCACCATCCCAGGTTGCAACACCGACACTGGCTGTGACCCAAATGTCGACACCGCCGGCGACCCGGAACGGCTCGGAAGCCACGCATTCGCGGATCCGCTCGCCGATCTGCCGCGCGAGCGCCTTGTCGGTATCCGGCATGATGACCAGAAACTCCTCGCCGCCGAGACGGCAGGAAAGGTCCACGCCGCGCGTGTTGCGCCGGAAGCGGTCGGAGAAATCCCTCAGCACCGCGTCCCCGGCGTCGTGGCCGTAGGTGTCGTTGACCCGCTTGAAGTGGTCGATGTCGGCGATCAGCACCGACAGCGAGCGTTCGCTCCGCTCGGCCTCCGAGATGAGCGTCTTGAGGTGGCGCTCCATGTAGCGCCGGTTGTGGAGTCCCGTCAGCGGGTCCATGACCGAGAGCTCGACGCTCTCCAGGATCTGGTTCCGGAGATGATCGGAGTAGCGCTTGCGCTTGATCTGCGTCTTGACCCGCGCCAGAAGCTCGTGGCGGTCCACGGGGCGCATGAGGTAGTCGTTGATGCCCATGTCGAGCCCGCGCAGCAGGCGCGCCTCGTCACCCTGATCGGCCATCACCAGGATCGGCAGGTGGCGCGTCCGGTCGAGCGAGCGCACTTGCGAGCAGAGCCGAAGCCCGTCCGAGTGCTGCAGGTTGAGCGCGACCACCACGATGTCGAACGGCTGCTCGGCGAGGTGCATGATCGCCGCAGTGGGATCGGGCTCGATGTAGGCCTCGTGCGCTTTGGCGAGCGCGCTCATCACGCGTGACGAGGAGCGCGGATGATCGTCCACCACCAGCACGCGGCCCGGGTTGTCGGCGAGCACGCGTGCCAGCGTGTCCTCGTCCGCAAGCCCCATCTGGCGGTTCGTCACCACGCGCATCAGCATCTCGTCGTTGAGCATCTTGAGCCTGGCGAGGCTCTTCACGCGCGTCACGAGAGCGATGTCGTCGACCGGCTTGGTCAGGAAATCGTCGGCCCCACTGTCGAGTCCCTGGATCTTGTCGGAGGGCTGGTCGAGCGCCGTCACCATGACCACCGGAATATGCAGCGTCGAGGGCGAAGCCTTGAGCCGCCGGCACACCTCGAAGCCGTCGATGCCGGGCATCATCACGTCGAGCAGCACCACGTCGACGCGCTGGCTCAGGCAGGCCTCGAGCGCATCGTGCCCGTTCGAGGCGGTGACCACGTCGAAGTACTCGGCTTCGAGTCGAGATTGCAGCAGCTTGACGTTGGCCAGAATATCGTCGACGACGAGAACTCTTGCAGTCATCACATACTCACGCACATTACCGCATGACTCCAGGAGCTAACCTGGCTCAGGCATCCCCCACAAAACGGCGCACCGTGTCGAGAAACACCGACACGGAAATCGGCTTCGAGACGTAGGCTTCGCACCCGCCCGAGCGGATGCGCTCCTCGTCACCCTTCATCGCGAAAGCGGTCACGGCGACCACCGGAATGTCCCGGAGCTCGTCGTCCTCCTTGAGCCATTTGGTCACCTCGAGCCCGGAGACCTCCGGCAGCTGGATGTCCATGAGAATGAGATCGGGTCTGTGCACGCGCGCGAGCGTCAGCGCATCGAGGCCGTTGCGGGTCTGCACCGTGAGATAGCCGTAGGCGTCGAGCAGGTCGTGGAAGAGCTTCATGTTGAGCTCGTTGTCCTCGACGATCAGCACCGTCTTCGGCGCGCGCGGCGACGACCCTGACCTGTGGCCCTCGACGGCCATTCTTTTCTCCTGGTACGTCATCGGGCCTGCGCTGCCTTACCACGCCATTAACTGCACCGATTCTGCGGGCTCAATAGAGCGCAGTGTGCACCTGTTAGCTTAAGCAACTGTTGAAACATCAGATCCCGCCGCAACCCAAGGGCAAGTTACGGATTAATCTTGGGAAAAGGAGAACCCGTGCGATGCCGAAACAGAGCTCCGCGCCGAGCCCGGAAGACTCCGCGAAACTCGCTCTCGCCGCCCTCACCTTCCTCGCCGAGGATGGGCCCCGTCTCGGCCGTTTCCTGGCGCTGACCGGCATCGGCCCCGAGGACCTGCGCGCCGTCGCCGATGCCCCCGAAACGCTGATCGGCGTTCTCGATCACGTGCTCGCCGACGAATCCCTTCTACTTGTATTTGCAGCCTCCAAGGGCATCTCCCCTGAGGTTGTCTCCCCGGCCAGGGCGGCGCTTGCCCGAGCCCTCGGCTCCGAGACGACCGGTGACTGATCAGCCTCGCCCGCGCATGGGGATCGACCTCGGCGGCACCAAGATCGAGGGTCTCGTGCTGTCCCCCGCCGGAGCCGAGGTCGCGCGCCTGCGCATCCTCGCGCCTCAAGGCGACTACGCGGCCTCGGTCGAGGCGCTGGCCGGCATGGTTCGCGACCTCGAGGCAGGATCCGGAACCCGGACCACGGTGGGCATCGGCATGCCGGGCTCGCTGTCACCTGCTACGGGGCTCGTGCGCAACGCCAACTCGACCTGGCTCAACGGCCGGCCACTGCGCGAGGACCTCGAAAAAGCCCTCGGCCGGACCATCCGCATGGCCAACGACGCCAATTGCTTCGCCCTCTCCGAGGCCGTGGATGGCGCGGGCGCTGGCGCGCGCTCGGTGTTCGGCATCATCGTCGGCACGGGGTGCGGCGGAGGGCTCGTGTTCGACGGCCGCGTGCTCGAAGGCGCGCGCGGCATCGGCGGCGAGTGGGGCCACAACCCGCTGCCCTGGAGCGAGCCGGACGAGCATCCCGGACCCGAATGCTGGTGCGGCCGCAAGGGCTGCATGGAGATGTGGGCCTCCGGCACCGGCCTCTCCGCCGACTACCAGCGCCGGACCGGCGAGCGCGTGTCGGGGCACGAGATCGCCGCACGCGCCGCCCTCGGCGAGCCCGCCGCCGCGACGAGCCTCGACCGCCACGCCTCGCGCCTCGCCCGCGGCCTCGCGCACGTCATCAACATCGTCGATCCGGAGGTGGTCGTGCTCGGCGGCGGTCTCTCGAAGCTACCGCACCTCTACGAAGCGCTGCCGCGCCTCGCCGCGCCCTATGTGTTCTCGGACGTGAAGAGCATCGTCGTCCGCCCGCCCAAATGGGGCGACGCCAGCGGCGTCCGCGGCGCCGCCTGGCTGTGGTGATGATCTCCCTCTCCCCATTTTATCGGGACAGGGAATCTAAGGCGCCGGGTTCTTGCAGGGCGACGCCTCGAAGTAGGTGAGCTCCTTGAGCTCGCCCTTGATGGCGAAGTCGCCGTGATTGATGCGCAGGCTGCTGGTCACGCCATTGTCGTGGAACCGGTAGCTCATCTCGTAGAGCGGCACCGCGTCGCCCGGCCCTTGCGTCGTCGAGAAATAGCTGACCGATATCGGCCACGACGGCACCCTGTCGAGCTCGGCCACACCCTTGGCCAGCGAGACGACAGGCGCCGCGCCGGGTTGGATCTGCCGCCCGATAGCGGTCGAGGTGGCGTAGATCTTGTCGCCCGTCTCCGAGCCGTCATAGAGGTCCGCCGCCAGAATGGTACGCCCCTCGCGCGCCGCGCGGATGATCGTTATCGAGTGCTGGATCGGGAAATAGATGTCGCCCGGGAGCTTCGCCTCGCGCTTGGACGGCTTTGCCAGATCGACGACCGCCTCGCCCTTGCCCGTCTTGCGCGTTGCCACGCCCTGCGTCTGCTCGGCAAGCATCTCGTTCTGATAGGTGATGGTCGAGAAGCGCAGCCGCTTGGCCGGCACCTCCTCCCAGCTCGAGGTCCGGAGATCCGTCGTCTGCATCTCACCCTCTTGGTTGAGGGTCTGCGTGACGAACCGCATGCTCTGCGCATAGCCCTCGCAGGCGTTCCCGCTGAGCTCGTAGACGATGCGTCCGTTGACGCCCGTCACCCCGGTGCCCGACTGCGCACCGTCGAGCGAGAGGTCGTAGATGGCGCGGTGGGGCGCGAAAACGACGTCCTGGCCAGCCGGCGGAGCCGCATGCCCCTCGGCGAAGAGGCCCAGCGCCGCGAGCACTCCGCCCAGCGCGCCAACCGCCGCAGGCTTGTGCCAAGCCCGCGCACGAGCACGATCTTGCATGCGTATCATCCCGTTGCTAGCGGCGCGCCGGTCCGCGCCGTCACTCGGCTCGAATCTAAGGTACTGCCCGGCCCATTGCAAAGCCCCATCGACCGGGTAACAAGGAACCCTGTCCATTCTGCGGCCACCCCCGCCGCATAAGCTGAGGAGACCAAATCCAAATGAGCGGCAAGATCGAGGCCCGCCTGGCCGAGCTTGGCATTTCGCTTCCCCCGGCCCCCAATCCGGTCGCCAACTACGCGCCCTATGTCCTCTCCGGCAACCTTCTGTTCATTTCCGGGCAAATCTCCAAGGCGGGCGACGGCACCGTGGTAACGGGCACGCTCGGCAAGGGCGTTGACGTCGAGGCCGGACAGGCTGCCGCACGCCTGTGCGCCCTCAACATCCTTGCCCAGGCGAAGGCCGCCCTCGGCGACCTCGACCGCATCGCGCAGGTCTTGCGCCTCACGGGATTCGTCAACGCCTCCTCCGAGTTCACCGACCATCCTAAAGTCGTGAACGGAGCGTCCGACCTCATGGTCGATGTGCTGGGCGACAAGGGCCGCCACACGCGCGCGGCTGTCGGCGTGTCGGGCCTGCCCCTGGGCTCCGCTGTCGAGGTCGACGCCATCATCGCGGTCGCGGGGTAGGCCAATGTTCGTTGCCCAAGGGCGAGAACATCCTGGCAGGCACCGCTTGGCGACCGACGCCGCGGGCAAAACAGGGCAACCGTGAGCCTCGAAACGCACGCGCCTCCACCCAAAGGCGCTAGTGTGTTCGAGCGAGAAAACGCGAGAACACACGAACGCCCATGCTCGACCGCGCCACATTCCTCCGCCCCATCGCCCATCGCGGCCTGCACGACGCAGCCAAAGGCATCGTCGAGAACACGGCACCCGCCTTCGACGCTGCCGTCGCCAAGGGCTACGCAATCGAATGCGACCTGCGCCCGGCCGCGGACGGCACGCCGCTCGTCTTTCACGATCTCGAGCTCGACCGCCTCACCGCCGGTGCCGGGCTCGTCACCGACCTGCAGCCGGGCTGCGCGGCGAAGCTCCCGTTCAAGGCGGGCAGCGTCACCGGCATCCTGACCTTCGCCGATCTCCTCACGCGCGTTTCCGGCCGCGTGCCGATCTTCGTCGAGATCAAGAGCGAATGGACCGAGCCCGACCTCGGCTTTTTGTCCGAGGTCGCGCGCCTTGCGAAGCTGTACAGGCGTCCGCTCGCAGTGATGTCGTTCGACCCCGCCGTGATGGCAGCCGTGAGCCGGCTAGCGCCCGCGATTCCGCGCGGCATCGTCTCGGGGTCCTACTTCGACGAGGGCGGCGCCAGCTGGTGGCCGGGCTCGCCGCTCACCGACGCGCGCCGCCGCGCGCTTGCGAGTCTCTTGGAAAGCGGGCAGGCCGCACCGGATTTCTACGCCTACGAGGTCGGCGCACTTCCCACGGCCGCAACCGAGCGCGTCCGCCGCCAAGGCATCCCGCTCCTGACATGGACCGTCCGCACCGACCACGACCGCCGCATGGCCGCCATGCACGCCGACGCCCCGATCTTCGAAGGGTATGAGGCCTAGCTAGCCAAGGTGCGCGTGGGCCGCCATTCACGCGCTTTCATGTGAGCAGCATCGCCCGCAACAATCGCGCCGCAGCCCGAAGGGCTCAGGCCGCAAGGCGGCCCGGCGCGGGCGCCGCCACCGCGGAGGGCCAGGTCGGCGCGATTGCGCCGGCCGAACAGGCCCGTGAGCGACTAACGATCAATCTCCCCGAACACGATGTCGAGCGAGCCGAGGATCGCCGACACGTCGGCCAGCATGTGGCCGCGGTTCATGAAATCCATCGCCGCGAGGTGTGGAAAGCCCGGCGCGCGGATCTTGCAGCGGTAGGGCTTGTTCGACCCGTCCGCCACGAGATAGACGCCAAACTCGCCCTTGGGCGCTTCCACCGCCGCGTAGACCTCGCCCGCCGGCACGTGGAAGCCTTCCGTGTAGAGCTTGAAGTGATGGATCAGCGCCTCCATCGAGCGCTTCATCTCGCCGCGCCGCGGCGGCACCACCTTGCTGTTGGCGGCCGTCACCGGCCCCGCGCCATCGGCGCTCGTGAGCTTCTCGCAGCACTGTGTCATGATCTTCACCGCCTCCCGCATCTCGAGAACGCGGATCAAATAGCGGTCGTAGCAGTCGCCGTTCTTGCCGATCGGGATGTCGAAATCGAGCTCGGAGTAGCACTCATAGGGTTGCGCCCTGCGCAAGTCCCACGCCGCGCCCGAGCCGCGCAGCATGACGCCCGAGAACCCCCACGCGAACGCGTCATCGAGCGACACGACGCCGATGTCGACATTGCGCTGCTTGAAGATGCGGTTCTCGGTGAGCAGGCCCTCGATGTCGTCGAGCACCTTGGGGAACGTCCCGCACCAGGCATGAATGTCCTCGATCAGCTTCGGCGGCAGGTCCTCGTGCACGCCGCCGATACGGAAATATTTGGCATGCATGCGGCTGCCGGAGGCGCGCTCGTAAAACACCATCAGCTTCTCGCGCTCCTCGAAGCCCCATAGCGGCGGCGTCAGCGCGCCGACGTCCATCGCCTGCGTGGTGACGTTGAGGAGATGCGAGAGCTGGCGGCCGATTTCTGAATAGAGCACGCGGATGAGCTGCGCACGCCGCGGCACGGCGAGCCCCAAAAGACGCTCCGCCGCAAGGCAGAACGCGTGCTCCTGGTTCATGGGCGCCACGTAGTCGAGCCGGTCGAAGTAGCCGATCGCCTGCAGGTACGTCTTGGCTTCGATCAGCTTTTCCGTACCGCGATGCAGGAGCCCGATGTGCGGATCGACGCGCTCCACCACCTCGCCGTCGAGTTCGAGCACGAGCCGGAGCACGCCGTGCGCCGCCGGATGCTGCGGCCCAAAGTTGATGTTGAACGGGCGGATCTCGGTTTCAGCCATGGTGCATCTCAATCCGTTTCGCCGCTGCCGGCGACGTAGGCCGTCATGGCCTCCGTTCCCGCGACTTTCTCTGTGGCATTCGCGAAGTCGTAGAAGCCCGGCTTGTCCTCGATGAAGATTTCCTTCGTGAACACGAGCCCCGCCGGGTCGTCGAGCGATCCCGCCGTGAACGTATAGCGCTCCTCGCCCGCCACCTTCCAGAAGAGCACCGAGCCGCACTTTGTGCAGAACCCGCGCTCGCCGGTCTCCGAAGAGCGATAGACGCCGACATTCTCCCCGCCGTCGAAGGAGACGGCACCCGTAGTGTCGAGGAACATCAGCGGCCCCCCGGTCCAGCGCCGGCACATGCTGCAATGGCAGGCCTGGACGTCGTGCGAAACGGCCGTCGTCCGATAGCCGACGGCGCCGCAGAGGCAGTGACCTGAGATGTCGCGCGTCTCTCCCATCGCACCCATCACTCCGGCGCCTTGCCGGCGTTGAAGGCCGCCATCACCTCGGCGCCGGTGAGCTTCACCGTATCATCCGCAAGATCGTAGTAGCCCGGCTTGTCGTCGATGAAAATCTGCTCCGTGAGCCTCAGCTCCGACTGATCGTCGAGCGCGGGGGCGGAGATCGCGTACTTGTCCGTGCCCGATTGGCGCCAGAATAGCGAGGTTCCGCAGATCTTGCAGAACGCGCGCTCGCCCCAGTCCGAGGACCGGTAGATACTGATGTTCTCGGCACCATCGAATGTCACCGCGCCATCGTGCGGGATCGACATGAAAAGCCCGCCCGACCAGCGCCGGCACATGCCGCAATGGCAGATGTCCACGTCGCGCTTGACGCCATCGGCCTTGAAGGTCACCGCGCCGCAGAGGCACCGCCCGCTGATGGGACCCGTCGCCGCCCCCATCACACCCCTCCCACGCTTGCGATCGGCTCGGCGCCGGCGCGCTTGGCCTTCTCGTTGACGCGCGCGACGAAGCGCTCCCACGGCACCACCATGCGCTCGTGCGCACCCTCGCCGATCACCTCCACGCCGTCATGCGCGCTGACCTTGAATCCGATGCGCCGTCCGTTGACGCTCGTTACCTCGGCGTCCACCGCGACCGTCTGCCCAGGCACCGTCGCCGCCGCGTGCGACACGTTGATGTGGATGCCGAGCGATCCCTCGCCTGGATCGAGATGCGGGCGCAGCACCTCAAGGCAGCACCATTCCATCAGCCCCACCATGAAGCCGGTGGCAAACACCGACGGCATGCGCTGGAAGTCCGCCGCCTCCGGATAAAGTTGAGGCACGGTCTTGGTCGGCGGCACCGTGAACTCGAGCCGCGCCCGGTCCCCGACTTTGAGCGTATCTTTCATGTTGCGCGTGCTCTTACCATGGTTCAAGCGTCTCCCGGCCAGCGCTTGAAGGCCAGCATCCAGAGCAGGATGAAATTGATCGGCGCCACCGGCATGAGAAGACTCAGCGCGCTCGGCCAGCCCGCGCGCCGGAAGATATGCCAGAAGGGCACGATCATCAGCACCGAGTACGCGAGCAACAGCAGCCAATGGTAGACGGAGAGAGCTCCCATCGCGCGCGTCCCTACTGCTTCGCCTTCTCGTCGCCGGGAAGGACGTAGTGCGCGCCCTCCCATGGGCTTTCGAAATCGAACGAGCGGAACTCCTGCACGAGTTTCACGGGCTCGTAGACGACGCGCTTGGCCTCTTCGTCGTAGCGCACCTCGAGATAGCCCGTGAGCGGGAAATCCTTGCGCAAGGGATAGCCTTGGAACCCGTAGTCCGTAAGCAGCCGTCTGAGGTCCGGATGCCCCGAGAACAGGATGCCGTACATGTCGAAGGCTTCCCGCTCGTACCAGTTGGCCGCCGGAAAAACGCCGACGGCACTCGCCACGGGCGTCTCGTCGTCCACCTCGAGCTTGATGCGGATGCGCTGATTGAGGCGCGGCGACAGGAGGTGATAGACGACGTCGAAACGCTTCTCGCGAGAAGGCCAGTCGACGCCGCAGATGTCGATCAGCACCTCGAAGCGGCACTGAGGATCTGTCTTGAGGAACATGAGCACGTCGACGATCCTCTCCGCCTCGACCAGGAACGTCAGCTCCCCGACGGCGATCCGTTTGTCGAGCACAGCCGTGCTCAACTTCGATGAGATGTGAGCTTCAAGATCGGTGAGAGACTGCATCCCATGTTCCATTGAGCTAGTGGAGGCGCCGGATTTCGCCGGTGACCCATCCGACAATCGGCGCCCTATACTGTGACGCCTTTTCCGAGACCCAGATCTTTTTCGCCAGCGTATTTACGTTGAGGAAGAATTCGGCGTATGTCTCGTCCTCCTTGTTGGAGGTGCGCATGAAGATTTTGCATCTCGCGGTCATCCGGTCTTTCTCGGGCTCGACCATGCCGCGCAGGATGACCATCTCGCAAATGATACCACTATTAGCCGGAATGGCGGACCGGGTGGTGGCAGGCCCGCCGAAGCACTCCTCGAGCAACCGCACGAAATTGTTTGTCGGTTCGCCCAGTGAGGCGAGAACAACCTCACGCGTCGGATGGCCCTTAGGAATGATCCACTCCAACTTGCCCTGGGGAACCGGTTGCCCACCGGCCGCCATGCCAACCATCTCTACTCCGTCCACTCTTGTCCCATCCGAGACGGGCAGCAAAAGTCCGAAGCCGACGATGCGCTCCTGCCAGCGCACCAATGCGACGGCCCGGATAGCGTCGTGACGCCATTCAAGCTCGACGAGTTCGAATGCCAACTCGCCCTGCTGGGGCACGAAGACCGTCGGATCGCCGGCCGGATCGGGGCCGAGTTGCCAGACGGCTCCTTTGGGCAGCAAGCCATAGATGCCTTCTTGGGACGGGCCGGGATGCCGATCCGCCTGCCTCGGGGACGATCCTCTCAGCCAACCGAATAGACCCATGGGACGTCCTGATGCATAGCCGCCGCGATCAGCGCTCGATCGTGCCCGTGCGCCGGATTTTCCGCTGCAGCAGCAGCACGCCGTAGAGCAGCGCTTCCGCCGTCGGCGGGCAGCCCGGCACGTAGATGTCGACCGGCACGATGCGGTCGCAGCCACGCACCACGGCATAGGAATAGTGATAGTAGCCGCCGCCGTTGGCACAGCTCCCCATGGAGATCACATAGCGCGGCTCCGGCATCTGGTCGTAGACCTTGCGCAGCGCGGGCGCCATCTTGTTGGTCAGCGTCCCGGCGACGATCATCACGTCCGACTGGCGCGGGGACGCGCGCGGCGCGAAGCCAAAACGCTCGAGATCGTAGCGCGGCATGGACGCATGCATCATCTCGACCGCGCAGCACGCAAGCCCGAACGTCATCCACATCAGCGAGCCCGTGCGCGCCCAGTTGATGAGGTCGTCGGTCGTCGTGACGAGGAAGCCTTTGTCGCCAAGCTCGTTCGAGAGATCGTCGAAGAACGGGTCGCCTGGCTTGACAAGCGAGCCCGAGGCGCCGCCGGCGCCTTCCTTGGCCTTGTCGAAGGCGAATTCGGGCGGAACGATCAATCCCATTCCAAGGCTCCCATCTTCCACTCGTAGATGAAGCCCACCGTGAGCACGGCGAGGAAGATCATCATCGACCAGAATCCGAACAGCCCGATGTCACCGAAGGCCACCGCCCACGGGAACAGGAAGGCGATCTCGAGGTCGAAGATGATGAAGAGGATCGACACCAGATAGAAGCGCACGTCGAACTTCATGCGCGCGTCATCGAAGGCGTTGAACCCGCACTCGTAGGCGGAAACCTTCTCCGCGTCGGGATTGCGGACTGCGACCAGGAAGGGCGCGATCATGAGCGCCGCCCCAATCGCAAGCGCGACGCCAATGAACACGGCCAGCGGCAGATAGTCGTTTAAAAGATCGGTCATCTATCCCGCCTTTGGGAGCCCGCACGCCCGCATGCGAGGACGTACCGCATCGCAAAATCGCCCCTTGGTGTTAACCTAAGGCCCTGAACGGCGCAACAGTCAGTGGCGCAAGCATCCTCCGATAGGCGAAATGTGGGCAGCCGCGGAAAGGCGGACCCTGCCCCTGAGAGTTGACTAAGCGACACGAAACGGAATGGCGATCGAGAACCCTCAACTGGCCGTAGCGGAAACGAGGAACTGGAACGTTCCCGCGCTGACGGCTCTCAAATCCGCAACGCTGGTGTTCGCCGTCGTCCTCGCCGCGTGCCTCGTCGGTATCGCCACGCGTCCCGCCGGCCTGCTGGCCGCCGTCTGGCCGGCCAATGCGATCCTTCTCGGCCTCCTCGTCCGCAACCCGAATCTCTCCTCACCAGCGGGCTGGCTGGCAGCGGTGGCAGCCTATCTCGCGGCGGATTTGGCCACCGGCGCGCACCTCTACAAAACGCTGCTTTTGACCGTCGGAAACCTCGCAGGCGTCGCGGTCGCCTTCGCTCTGTTCATGCAGTTCAGCGAGCTTGACCGCCGCTTGAGACGTCCGTTCTCGGTTCTTTTTCTCGGCTTGATCACGGCTGCGGGCGCCACGGCGTCCGGAATGGTCGGCGCGATCATCAACCCGATCATCTTTCAGGGAAGTTCTCTGGTCGGATTTTCGTTCTGGTTCGTCACCGAGTTCGTGAACTATGTCGCCTTCTTGCCCGTCGTCCTCACTCTCCCCGCGCCCGGCAAGCCCATCCTCGAGGAATGGCACTTCGACCGCGCGACGTTCCTCCGCACGGCAGCTCCAATTTTTGCCCTCATCGCCGCGTGCCTCGGCGGCCTCGCGGTCGGCGGACCGGGAGCCATGGCGTTTCCGGTCCCGGCCCTCATCTGGTGCGCGCTGACCTACACTCTGTCCGGAACCGCCATCGTCACGCTGCTGTTCAGCGCCTGGACCCTCGTCGCCATCTCGGCAGGCGCCATGCACGTCGGCGCCGACTTCAATTCGGGCCCGTCCCTTCTCTCGATCCGCATCGGCGTCGCCCTGATGGCGCTGGCTCCCATCACCATCGCGAGCATCATCGCGGCCCGCAACGAGTTCCAGGCGTTGCTCCAGCGCATGGTCACGCACGACCCGCTCACCGCCGCGCTCAGCCGTCGCGCCTTCGCCATTCGAAGCCGCGCCCAGCTCGCCACGTCGTCCGTCTCGCCGACGCCCGTCGCACTGCTCCTGTTCGACATCGACGGCATGAAGGGCATCAACTCGACGTACGGCCATGCCGCCGGAGACGAGGTCCTGAAGGCCTTCGTGCGCGCCGCACGCGCCAGGCTCCCGGATGCAGACAATCTCGGACGCCTCGGCAGCGACGAGTTCGCCGTGCTCCTCCCGAGCTTCGGACGCGAGGATGCGGAGGCTGTCGCCCATCGCATCTGCGCCGCGCTCCGGGAGACCCACGTGCCGATTTCCGCCGACAAGAGCTTGCGGCCGACCGTCAGCATCGGCATCGCCCTCGCGCATCGCGCGCCCGCGTCCGCCGAGGCGCTCCTGACCGAGGCCGACACCGCCCTGGCCCGCGCCAAGTCAAGCGACGGCGACAAGTATGAGTTCGTCGACGACGCTCGGGGCCGATTGCGGCTTTAGGGATCGAGAAGGGGAAAGTGGCGCGAGAGACGGGACTTGAACCCGCGGCCTCCGCCGTGACAGGGCGGCGCTCTAACCAACTGAGCTACTCCCGCAATTCCGCGTTCCGGGCACAAAACAGCCGGACACGCAAAAGCGAAGCGTCGAAATACGTGTTCGCGGCATCCAAGTCAAGGGATGCGGAGCGGGCAGCGGGCAACCGGCGGGACCGCCGGAAATAGGCCCTTGTTGCCGCCGCCGCCCCGCTGGCGGCAAACCGTCAAATGTGCCGGAAGCGGGCGCCTCACATCATGCCGAAGGCAGGCGGCGCATGTCATGCCGGAGGCATGCGCCTCATGTCATGCCGGAGGCAGGCGCCTCATAAAGTCGCGCTTGCCGATCTCGAGCCCGTTGTGGCGCAGGATGCCGTAGGCCGTCGCGCAGTGGAAATAGAAGTTGGGCAGCGCAAAGTGCAGAAGATACTCGCGGCCCGAGAACTTGAGCTCGCGCGGTCCCGCCTTGATGGTGATCTCGCCGTCGGCCGCCGCCTCCATCGCCTCGGGCGTCGCTTGCGCGAGAACGGCGAGCGTCTCGGCGATGCGCACCTTCAAGTCGGCGAAAGTTTTTTCGCTGTCGTCGTGCACCGGCGGCGTGAGGCCCGCGAGACGTCCGACGCTGAGCTTGGCGAAATCGCAGGCCGACTGCACCTGCTTCCTGAGCGGGTACATGTCGGGGTATAGGCGGTCCGAGAGCAGCGCCTCGGGATCGATCTTGCGCGCCTCGCAGTAGGCCGCGGCCTTGTCGATGATCGCATCCAGCGCCTCGAGGTGCTTCGTGAAACTCGGCACCGCGATCTCGTACATCGTGATGGACATGCTATTTCCTCATCAAGCGCACCCTTCGGCCCGAAGGGCCGGGGAGCAACGCGACCCGCGCCAGGTGGCGCGGCCATCCACAGAGCGCGACGCAAATTTTGCGAAGCCTGGTTCTGCTTGTGTCGCTAGATTCCTTCGACGCGAAGCGTCGGGGAGCAACGCGACCCGCGCCAGGTGGCGCGGCCATCCACAGAGCACGACGCAAATTTTGCGAAGCTTGGTTCAGCTTGTGTACGTCAAAAAATGGTGGGCGGTGAGAGGGTCGAACTCCCGACATCTTCGGTGTAAACGAAGCGCTCTACCACTGAGCTAACCGCCCGAACCTCGCACTGCATACCGGCCGAAGGCTCCGACCGCAAGCTGGCACCCACTTCGGACGCAGCCGTCCAGGCCGCGGGCGCGGAGCGCGACTGCGCCCCCCTCGGCAAGTGCGGCGGCCCTCCACAGGACACAACCTCTATCGAGCGAAGCTGGTCTCAGCTTGTGTCGGCAGGAAAAGACGTATCGGCAAAAAAAAGCGCGCCGCAGTGACCTGCAGCGCGCCGGATGCGATTTCGCGTACGGACCGGCTCAGGCGTTGAGCGCGTCCTTGAGGCCCTTCGAGGGGCTGAACTTCGGCACGCGCGAAGCAGGGATCTTGATCGTCGCGCCGGTCGCCGGATTGCGGCCCTCGCGCGCCTTGCGCTTGGCGACCTTGAACGTGCCGAAGTCGGGGATGCGCACTTCGCCGCCGGCCTTCAGCGCGTCACGGATGTGGGCGAGTGCGGCGTCGACGGCGACACCGGCTTTCTCCTTCGTGAGGTCGCATTCCTTGGCAACGGCGTCGATCAAATCTTTCTTGCTCATTTTTCCGTCCTCGTGACTGGAATACTTTTGGGATGCCAGACCGTCTCGTGTCTGGAGAGCGCGCCGCTGGCGCGCGAACCGATGGCCTCGGGTGAGGGATTGCGTATCGGCAAGTGTGGGGGCGACAAAAGCCCCTAAAGACGCGGCCCGTCAAGGGGCAAAACACTCCTTTAAGCCTTAAAAATCGGGCTCTACGGGCCCTTAAGGGTTACCTTATGAGCACAACGGAGACATCCCCTTAACCAACAAAAATGCAAGCGGCGCCCGAGCCGAAACTCGGGCGCCGCCGACGTGTGCGATGCCAGGCGAGCGCAGTCGCGCGCCTGGCCGTGATCAGTGCGCCGTGACGCGCGAGGAGCCGTCCGCGCCGTCACCCGGAACGGCCGCCGCCTCCTGCGGCTCCTCCCACTGGATCGGCTCCGGAACACGCACGAGCGCCGCCTTCACGACATCCTCCATGCGCCCCACCGGCACCAGCTCGAGCTTCTTCTTCACCTCGTCGGGAATCTCGGCCAGATCCTTGACGTTGTCCTCGGGGATCAGCACCGTCGTGATGCCGCCGCGCAAGGCCGCGAGCAGCTTCTCCTTCAAACCGCCGATCGGCAGCACGCGTCCGCGCAGCGTGATCTCGCCGGTCATGGCGACATCCTTGCGCACCGGAATGCCGGTCAGCACCGAGATGATCGCCGTGGCCATGGCCACGCCGGCCGACGGACCATCCTTCGGCGTCGCGCCCTCCGGCACGTGCACGTGGATGTCCCGCTTCTCGAACAGCGAGGGCGCAATGCCGAACTCGACCGAGCGCGAGCGCACGTAGGCGTTTGCCGCCTGGATGCTCTCCTTCATCACATCGCGCAGATTGCCGGTGACTGTCATCTTGCCCTTACCGGGCATCATGACGCCTTCGATGGTGAGAAGCTCACCGCCAACCTCCGTCCACGCCAGCCCCGTGACGATGCCGACCTGGTCCTCGAGCTCCGCCTCGCCGTAGCGGTACTTCGGCACGCCGAGGTACTGCGCAACGTTGGCGCCCGTGTGCGTAACCGTCTTGTTCGCCGAGGTCAGGATCTCCTTCACCGCCTTGCGCGCGAGCTTGGCGATCTCGCGCTCGAGCGAGCGTACGCCGGCTTCCCGCGTATAGCGGCGGATGATCTCCAACAGTGCACTGTCCTCGACGATCCACTCGCCGCTCTCGAGCCCGTGCGCCTGCTGCTGCCCGGGGACCAAATGGCGCTTGGCGATCTCCACCTTCTCGTCTTCCGTGTAGCCCGCGAGCCGGATGATCTCCATGCGGTCCATGAGGGCAGGCGGAATGTTGAGCGTGTTCGCCGTGGTGACGAACATCACGTTCGAGAGATCGTAGTCCACCTCGAGATAGTGGTCGTTGAAGGTTGCGTTCTGCTCCGGATCCAAGACCTCGAGCAGGGCCGCCGCGGGATCGCCGCGGAAGTCCTGGCCCATCTTGTCGATCTCGTCCAGGAGGAACAGCGGATTGGTCCGCTTCGCCTTCTTCATGGACTGGATGACCTTGCCGGGCATCGAGCCGATGTAGGTGCGCCGATGTCCGCGGATCTCCGCCTCGTCACGCACGCCGCCGAGGCTCATGCGCACGAACTCGCGGCCCGTGGCGTTGGCGATCGACTTGCCGAGCGAGGTCTTGCCCACGCCGGGAGGACCGACGAGGCACAGGATCGGCCCCTTGAGCTTGTTGGTGCGCGCCTGCACCGCGAGATACTCGAGGATGCGCTCCTTGACCTTCTCGAGGCCATAGTGCTCCGCATCGAGGATGAGCTGCGCCTCCTCGAGATCCTTCTTGACCTTGCCCTTGATGCCCCACGGGATCGAGAGCAGCCAGTCGAGATAGTTGCGCACAACGGTGGCCTCAGCCGACATCGGGCTCATCTGCTTGAGCTTCTTGAGCTCGGCAGTAGCCTTGTCCTTGGCTTCCTTGGAGAGCTTCGTGTTGTCGATCTTCTCCTCGAACTCGGCGATGTCGTCGCGCTCTTCGGTGTCGCCGAGTTCCTTCTGGATGGCCTTCATCTGCTCATTCAGATAGTACTCGCGCTGCGTCTTCTCCATCTGGCGCTTCACGCGCGAGCGGATCTTGCGCTCCACCTGCAGCACGGAGATCTCGCTCTCCATGAGCGTGTAGACCTTCTCCAGCCGGTCGGAGACCGTCGTCGTCTCGAGCACGTCCTGCTTGTCGGCGATCTTCACCGCAAGATGCGAGGCGATGGTGTCGGCGAGCTTCGAGTAGTCCTCGATCTGCGCCACCGTGCCCAAGACCTCGGGCGAGATCTTCTTGTTGAGCTTGACGTAGTTCTCGAACTGCGAGACGGCCGAACGCGCCAGCGCCTCGATCTCGGCCTTGGTGCCGATCGATTCCGAGATGCGCTCTACCTCGGCCTCGAAGTAGTTGGCGTTGTCCGTGTAGCGCAGCACGCGTGCGCGCGCCGTGCCTTCGACGAGCACCTTCACGGTGCCGTCCGGCAGCTTCAAGAGCTGCAGCACGGAGGCGAGCGTGCCGACCTGATAGATGGCATCCGTCGCCGGGTCGTCGTCGCCCGCGTTCTTTTGCGCGGCAAGCAGGATGTGCTTGTCGGCGCGCATGACTTCCTCGAGCGCGTTGATCGACTTCTCGCGCCCGACGAACAGCGGCACGATCATGTACGGGAACACGACGATGTCGCGCAGCGGTAGAACCGGAAAGTAATCCCGCCCCGGCGTCTTCTCTTTGCTCACTTTGTCATCGCTCATCGTGGTCACCCGTTGAACCTGTGTAGCTCTGCCGGACCCGCACATGAAGCCGCACGCCGGTCCGTGGCACGCGAGCCTACCTTAGCCCCCTGGAACCGTCGCATTAAGGCCGAATCCGGGAAAACCAACGCCGCATTCTGTGACGTTGGGACGCCCAAAGGCCACAATGGTCGAGGGAAGCATTAACAGAAGATGGGGATAGCTCCCCGGCTTATCAATAACGGCAATGGACCCGAAGCCTGCGGCACGGCGGGCAGGGAACTGCCCGCCGGCGCGACCGGGAGAATGCGTGCGTCTAGGAGGCAGTCGAGGTCGAGCCCTTTTCGTCGGCACGGTCGGAGTAGATGCGCAGCGGACGTGCGCCACCCTCCACCACCTCCGGCCCGATCACCACCTCCTCGACGCCCTTGAGCGCCGGCAGGTCGAACATGGTGTCGAGCAGGATGCCTTCCATGATAGACCGCAGGCCGCGAGCGCCCGTCTTGCGCTCGATCGCCTTGCGGGAGATCGCCTTGAGCGCATCCACCGTCAGCGTGAGCTTGACGTCTTCCATCTCGAACAGCCGCTGGTACTGCTTGACGAGCGCGTTCTTGGGCTCGGTCAGGATCTGCACCAGCGCCGACTCGTCGAGGTCTTCGAGCGTCGCGATCACGGGCAGGCGGCCGATGAACTCCGGGATGAGCCCGAACTTCAAGAGATCCTCGGGCTCGACCTCGCGCAGCACCTCGCCCGTGCGCCGCTCGTCCGGCCCCATGACGCGTGCGCCGAAGCCGATCGACGTGCCCTTGCCGCGCCGTGCGATGATCTTCTCGAGACCGGCGAACGCGCCGCCGCAGATGAAGAGGATGTTCGAGGTGTCGACCTGCAGGAACTCCTGCTGCGGATGCTTGCGCCCGCCCTGCGGCGGCACGGAGGCAACCGTGCCTTCCATGATCTTCAGCAACGCCTGCTGCACGCCCTCGCCCGACACGTCGCGCGTGATCGACGGGTTGTCGGACTTGCGGCTGATCTTGTCGATCTCGTCGATGTAGACGATGCCCCGCTGCGCCCGCTCGACGTTGTAGTCGGCGTTCTGCAGCAGCTTCAGGATGATGTTCTCGACGTCCTCGCCGACGTAGCCGGCTTCCGTGAGCGTCGTCGCGTCCGCCATCGTGAACGGCACGTCGAGGATGCGTGCCAGCGTCTGCGCGAGCAGCGTCTTGCCGCAACCCGTGGGGCCCACGAGCAGGATGTTCGACTTCGCAAGCTCGACGTCGTTGTTCTTCGCCGCGTGGTTGAGGCGCTTGTAGTGATTGTGCACCGCGACCGACAGCACGCGCTTGGCGTGGAACTGGCCGATCACGTAGGAGTCGAGCACCGTGCAGATTTCCTGCGGTGTCGGCACGCCGTCGCGCGACTTTACAAGGGTGTTCTTGTTCTCCTCGCGGATGATGTCCATGCACAGCTCGACGCATTCATCGCAGATGAATACCGTCGGGCCGGCGATCAGCTTCCTGACCTCGTGTTGGCTTTTTCCGCAGAAAGAGCAGTAAAGGGTGTTCTTTTCCTGAGCCATTCTGTTCTCTCGCCCGAGGCCGGAAAGCGTGCCGGATCAACCGGTAGCACTTGGCCCGACCTGGGCCTTTCGGAGCATCTTCGGCAAGCCCGCCGCGGGATACGACACCATGACACCCAATCTCAGCACGCTAGCGTTCCCGAGATCAAGATTCGATTAACACCTCTCCCGCCCACCGATCCGATCCTGGCCTGAATACAACAATGCCGGCGGCCAAAATCCGTCGGGCGGCTGACGGGTTGAGGGCACCCAGTTTGAGGTGCAAACCTTGCGCCACACCGACGCGGCCCCCGCGCGCACCGGCACAAAGCCGGAACAGCACGCCGGGGCCGTCACGATAGGGCAGGACAAGGCGCCGCCGCGCGTCAGGCCGACGGCTTGATCTCGCCGAACTTCGGATCGACGTCTTCGCGTTGGTTCAGCACCCGGTCGATGATCCCGAAGTCCTTGGCCTGATCTGACGTCATGAAGTAGTCGCGATCGAGAGTTCGTTCGATCATTTCGTAAGGCTGGCCGGTATGCTTGACGTAAACTTCGTTAAGCCGGCGCTTCATCTTGACGATATCTTCAGCATGACGCTCGATATCCGACGCCTGCCCGGAGAACCCGCCCGACGGCTGATGAACCATGATGCGCGCGTTCGGCAGCGCATAGCGCATGTCCTTGTGCCCGGCGCAGAGCAGCAGCGAGCCCATGGACGCCGCCTGCCCGATGCACAGCGTCGCGATCGGCGGCTTCACGAACTGCATGGTGTCATAGATCGCCATGCCCGCCGTGACGACGCCGCCCGGCGAGTTGATGTACATGGAGATTTCTTTCTTCGGGTTTTCGGCCTCGAGGAACAGTAGCTGCATGCAGATCGACGCAGCCATGTGATCCTCGACCGGCCCCGTCACGAAGATGATGCGCTCCTTGAGGAGGCGCGACGGCAGGTCGTAGCCGCGCTCGCCGCGCGCCGTCTGCTCGACGACCATGGGCCAGAAGGAGTTCGTGATAGAGGCGACGGGATCGCGCATGGGGTCTTGGCTCCTCAAAGTGCTTCCGGAAGTCCGGTCCACAAGGCGACCCGGCTTTCCGACGAAAAGCACGATCGATTTAAAAGATTAGGCCCTGCTCGGACATGAGCCAAGGCCTTGCGCCGACGAATCGGCGGGACGGCAGGGACAACAGATCAGCATAGCGGCGCGCGACTTCAAGCCCCTCGCCCGAGCGTTCCGCAGCACGCGAATTTTGCTCAGCGTTGAGAACGCTCTACGCGTCGGAAACACGCTCGAGGCTATCGAGCAGCTCCTGCCGGCTGACCTTGCGCTCGCTGGGCTTTGCCGCTTCGAGCACGAAGTCGATCACCTTGTCCTCGAAGATCGGCGCCCTGAGCTCCTGCAGCGCTCCAGGCGTCTTCTCGAAGTATTCGTAGACGTTCTTTTCCTGCCCCGGGAAACGGCGCGCGTGCTCCATGAGGGCGCGTCGCATCTCGTCCTGCGTCACCTCGATCTTGTTCTTGTCGCCGATCTCGCCGACCACGAGCCCGAGCCGCACGCGCCGCTCGGCGATCTTGCGGTACTCGGCACGCGCCTCCTCCTCGGTCTTGCCTTCGTCGGCGAAGGTCTTGCCCTCACGCGCGAGACCTTCCGTGACCTGCCTCCAGACTGCCTCGAACTCGCGCTCGATGAGGCTCGGCGGCAGCTCGAATTCGTGCGCCGTCTCGAGCGCGTCCAAAAGCTCGCGCTTGAGCTTCATGCGAGCGGCCTGGTCGAGCTCGCGCTGCAGCTGCCCCTTGACGAGGCCCTTGAGCTCGTCGAGCCCACCCTCCATGCCGAGCGACTTGGCGAACTCCTCGGTGATCTCGGCCTTGGCCGGCACTTCGACGTCCTTCACCGTGACGGCGAACACGGCCTCCTTGCCGGCCAGCTCCGCGACCGGATAGGCCTCGGGGAAGGTCGCCTTGACGTCGCGGGCATCGCCCGCCTTGGCGCCCTTGATGCCGTCCTCGAAGCCCGGGATGAAGCCCGAGTTGCCGATCACGAGCTGCAGGTTCTCGCCCGCCCCGCGCTCGAACGGCACGCCGTCGATGCTGCCCTTGAAGTCGATGGTGACGCGGTCGCCGTCGGCCGCCTCTCGCCCCGCCTCCGACGCGAACACCTGGTTGCGCTCGGCGAGGTCCGCGAGCGCCGCCTCGAGCTGCTCGTCGTCCACCTCGGCCACGAGACGCTCGAGCTTGAGCCCTGAGAAGTCGGCGAGCACCACCTCGGGCAGAACCTCGAAGCTCATCTCGTAGGCGAGGTCGGCATTGCCCGCGACCACGCTCTCGATTTCGGACGCGCCCTCCGCGAGCGCGATGTCGGGCATCATGGCCGGCCGCTCCTTGCGGTCGGCGATGGCCTTGCTCGACGTCTCGCGAATGGTCTCCTGCAGCACGTCGTTCATGACCGAGCGGCCGAACACCTTGCGGATGTGCGCGAGCGGCACCTTGCCCTTGCGGAAGCCCTTGAGCTGCACCTGGTCCTTGATGCGGTCGAGGTGCGCCGAGAAGCGAGCGCCGAGCTCGTCCGCGCCGACCACCACCTTGAGCTTGCGCTTGAGACCCTCAGAACTCGTTTCCGTTACCTGCATGACGTGTCGCCTTCGCTCACATATCCAACTGCCCAGCGGGCATCGTGTCTGACGGGTTCCTCGGGCCGCCCCTGGTGCGGGCGGAGGGACTCGAACCCCCACGCCTTGCGGCGCTTGGACCTAAACCAAGTGCGTCTGCCAATTCCGCCACGCCCGCGTTCGGGACAGGGTACGTCAGTCATGCGCCGGGAACTTTGCGACCCAGCCCCAAAAGGACCAGCAAAATCAAGGAAGCCAGCCCACTCGGAGCCGGAAGGCCGCGCCAGGAACGGGACATATACTAGGCGCCCGCCCTTTTAATCAATCGCCAATCTCGACCCCTGACACGCGACGCGGCCCCGAGGGGAAAGCCCCAGCCAGACCAATAAGTCGCTTCCATCCCTCCCCCCTCGTTGAGGAGGGAGATTCCGGAACCTGAGAGGTAAGGCTGCCCCAAGCCACGAACGTCCCCCCAAAGGGGAAGGGAGAAACGGCGCTATTCGGCCGGGTGAACGTCCGCCCCACCATCAGCGCCTGCCGCCGGCTTCGTCCCCCGCCCCGCGAACGTGCTGGTCAGCACGTAGAACACCGGCGTGAAGATGAGGCCGAACAGCGTCACGCCCAGCATGCCCGAGAACACCGCCATGCCGAGCGACTGGCGCATTTCGGCGCCGGCACCGGTCGCGAGCACGAGCGGCACCACGCCGAGAATGAAGGCCATCGACGTCATCAGAATGGGACGGAGGCGCGTCCGCGCCGCGCTCACCGCCGCCTCGTAGCGGCTGACACCCGAATCTTCCGCCTGCTTAGCGAACTCGACGATGAGAATGGCATTCTTGGCCGCGAGGCCGACCAGCACCACGAGCCCGATCTCGACCAGGATGTTGCGGTCGAGCCCCATGAAGTTGACGCCCAGCATCGCCGCCAGGATGCACATCGGCACGATGAGGATGACCGCGAGCGGCAAGAGCCAGCTTTCGTAGAGCGCCGCCAGCACCAGGAACACGAACACGACCGCGAGCCCGAACGCGATGACGGCCGTGTTGCCCGCGAGCTTTTCCTGCAGCGCGATCTCGGTCCACTCGAAACCGAAACCCGACGGCAGCGCCGTGTCGACGATGTGCTCGATCGAGGCGATGCCCTGCCCCGACGAGAAGCCGCGCGCGAGTCCGACCTGCACCTCGGCTGCGGGGAACAGGTTGTAGCGCGGCACGCGGTAGGGCCCGGTCGTGTCGGAGAAGGTCGCCACCGACCCGAGCGGAACCATGTCGCCGGAATCGCTGCGAGTCTTCAGATTGGCGACGTCGCGCAGCGTCTCGCGAAACGGATTGTCGGCCTGCGCGGTGACCCGGTAGGTCCGCCCCAGAATGTTGAAATCGTTGACGAACGCCGAACCCATGTAGATCGAGAGCGCCTCGAACACGCGCGGGATCGGCACGCCGAGCTGCTCGGCCTTGGTGCGGTCGATGTCGGCCCAGATCTGCGGCGTGCGCGTGTTGAAGAGCGTGAACGGTTGAACGATGCCGGGCACCTGCCCTGCGCCGCCCGCGACGGTCCAGGCCGCGCCCTCGAGCGCCGGATAGCCGCGCCCCGATCGATCCTGCACGTACCCCTTGAGGCCTCCGCCGGTGCCGATGCCGGGCACGGACGGCGGCTCGATCACGAACGCGAACGCCTCCTTGAGTGTGCTCATCTGCTGGCGCAGGTCGCCCAGGATCTGGTCTTTCGTGATGCCTTCCTTGATGCGGTCCTCGAAGTCCTTGAGACGCACGAAGATCACCGCCGTGTTCGGCGCGTTGGTGAAGGTCGCGCCGTCGAAGCCCGCGAACGCGACGGCGTCCTGCACGCCTGGACGCGTGAGCATGATCTCGGAGGCCTTGCGCACGACCGCGTCGGTGCGGTCGAGCGTGGAGCCCGGCGGAAGCTGGAACGCGGTGATGAAATACGTGCGGTCGAGCTGGGGGATGAGCCCGGTCGGCGTGCTGGCCAGACGGTTGTAGGTGAGGAACAGAAGTCCGCCGTAGAGCATGAGCAGGATGAGCGGCAGGCGGATCAGCCGGCCGGTCAATCCGGCGTATCCATGCGACAGCCCCTCGAAGGCCGCGTTGAATCCACGGAAGAAGAGCCGCAGCGGTGCGCCGACGATGCGCGAGACGAGCGACGGCTTGGCGTTGTGCCCGTGCGGCTTCAGGAGCAACGCGGCAAGCGCCGGCGACAGCGTCAGCGACACGAAGCACGAGATGGCCGTCGACGCCGCGATGGTGATGGCGAACTGCTTGTAGAACGTGCCCTGCAGACCCGAGATGAACGCCGTCGGCACGAACACGGCGATCAGCGTCGCGGTGATGGCGACCAGTGCGCCGCCCACCTCATCCATCGTCCGATGCGCCGCTTCCTTCGGCGAGAACCCCTCGCTGAGCTTGCGCTCGACGTTCTCCACCACGACGATGGCGTCGTCGACCACGATGCCGATCGCCAGCACGAGCCCGAACAGCGACAGCGTGTTGAAGGAGATTCCGAGCGCGGCCATGACGATGAACGAGCCGACCAGCGACACCGGAATGGCAATGATCGGGATGACCGCCGCGCGCCAGGTCTGCAGGAACAGGAGCACGACCAGGACGACCAGGATCAGCGCCTCGACGAACGTATCGATCACCGCGTCGATGGAGTAGCGGATGAAGTCCGTCGGGTTGTAGACGATCGTGTAGGCGACCCCGGGCGGGAAGTCCTTGGCCAGCACTGCCATCTCGGCCTTCACCGCCGCCGCCGTCGCGAGCGCATTCGACCCCGGCCGCTGGAACAGCACCACCGCCGTCGCCACCTTGTTCGAGAGGTAGGCGTTGACGGTGTAGTCCTGCGAGCCGAGCTCGACGCGCGCGATGTCCTTGACGCGAACCACCTCGCCGGAAGGCTCGGCGCGCACCACGATGTCCTCGAACTGCTCGGGAGTCGAAAGGCGGCCCAGCGTGTGCACCGATAGCGTGAACCCGCCCGGCGACGAGGCGGGAGGCTGGTTGATCGAGCCCGCCGCCACCTGCAGATTTGCCGACCTCAGCGCCAGCACCACCTCGTTCGCGGTGAGGTTGCGCGACGCCACCTTCTCCGGATCGAGCCAGATGCGCATCGAATAGTCGCGGGCGCCGAACACGCGTGAATCGCCGATGCCGTCGATGCGCGCCAGCCGGTCGCGCACATAAAGCGTCGCATAGTTGGAGATGTACTGCTGGTCGCGCGATCCGTCGGGCGAGATCATATGCACGACCATCATCAGGTCGGGCGACGCCTTGAGCACGGTGAGACCCAGCCGCCGCACGTCTTCCGGCAGCCGCGGCTCGGCGATCGAGACGCGATTCTGCACCAGCACCTGTGCCTGGTCGATGTCGGTTCCCGGCTTGAACACCACGCTGATCGACAGCCGCCCGTCGCCGGTCGACTGCGACACGATATAGAGCATGTTGTCGACGCCGTTGACCTCCTGCTCGATCGGCGCGGCCACGGTCTCGGCGATCACCGCCGCCGAGGCGCCGGGATAGGTCGCGGCGATGTTGACGGTCGGCGGGGCGATCTCGGGATATTCCGCGATCGGCAGCGAGGTGCCGGCGATGATCCCGACGATGGTCAGGATCACCGACAGCACGGTGGCGAAAATCGGCCGCTCGATAAAGAAGTGGGAAAAGCGCATGTGGGGTGTTCCGGAGCAAGAGCCCGTTGCGGCCGCTCGATCGGCCTAGTTCGTCGCCGCCTTGATCTCGCCGGCCTCGGTCTCGACCTTGGCGCCCGGCCGCACCATCGGATTGGCGAGCCCGTCGAGCACCACCTTGTCGGTGGGCTGGAGCCCGCTCTTGACGACACGCAGCCCCTCATAGATCGGCCCGAGGGTCACGGCCGCCGCCTTGACCACACCGTCGTCGCCGACCACGAACACGATCTTCCTCATCTGATCCGATACGACGGCGGTGTCGGGGATCAGCAGCCCATCCACCTCGCCTCCGAAGAGCCGCATGCGCGCGAATATCCCGGGCGAGAAGAGCTGGTCCTTGTTGTCGAGGATGGCGCGGCCGCGCACCGTGCCTGAGCGCGGATTGAGCTGGTTGTCGACGAAATCCATCTTGCCCGCGTGCGTCCAATCGGTCTCGTCGGAAAGCCGGATCAGCACCGGGTTCGCGGCGTCGCGCGACGAGGCACGCTGTCCGGCCGAAGCCAAGCGCGCATAGCGCAGGTAGTCGGATTCCGACGCGTCGAAGAGGAAGTGGATGGGATCGAGCGAGACGATCGTCGTGAGCAGTGTTGTGTTGCCCGTGGATCCGCCGGTGACGAGATTGCCGATGTCCACCTTGCGGTCCGAGATGAGCCCGGAGATCGGCGCCTTGACGACCGTCCACTCGAGATTAAGCTCGGCGTTCTTGACGCTCGCCTCCGCCACCTGGAGCTGTGCTTCCGTGACGTTGAGGTTGGCGCTGCGCTGCGTGAAGTCGCGCTCGGTGACGGCGCCGGAGCGCACCAGCGGGGCTGCGCGCTCGACCTCGCTCATCGCCAGCGCCACCTGGGCTCTCGCCCGGGCGACCTCGGCGCGAGCGCTCTCGGCTGCGATCTCGAACGGGCGCGGATCGATGGTGAACAGAGGATCGCCGGTCTTGACGATCTGCCCGTCCTTGAAGTGCACCTTGTCGACGAAACCCGAGACGCGCGGCCGCACCTCGACGCTCTCGACCGCCTCGAAGCGGCCCGAATATTCGTCCCAGGTGGTGATCTTCTTGGCGACCGGCTGCGCCACGGTGACCTTGGGCGCCGGCGGGCCTTGCGCCGCCGCCGGCCCGACACACATCAGGTGTGCCACCAGCAAGAGGACGATTACGCCCCCGTTTTCGCTGCGTCTCATGAAGCCCCCCTGCTCGGCATGTTCACCGCTCTCCGACCCATGCCGACCACAATGTATAGCCTGTCCCGCTCAGTCCTGCCCAGGGGCAGCACACACCGGCGAATGCTGGCCAGATCGGGCGTTCTGCGCTACGGGACAAGGGGGAAACGCGCCACACCGAAGAAGAAAGACGACGAGTGACCGGTTCGGACCTTGATCGCCGGCAGATTCTGGCAGGAGCGGCGGCTGCCGGCCTCGCAACGGGTATCGATGGCCTCGCGCCGGCTGGCGCGGGAACGTCCGCGCCGGCCGGCGCGGCACTCGGCGCGCCCGAGCCCTTCACCTTCGATCTCCTCGCCACGCGCGCCGAGAAGAATGCCGGCACGCCTTGGCAGCCGATCCCCGTCGTCAATGCCGACATCCTCGACCGCATCGACTACGACGCCTACCAGGAGATCCGCTTCCGGCCCGACAAGAGCCTGATGATGGACTCCAGGCGAGAGCTTCCCGTCCAGCTCTTCCACCTCGGCAGGTTCACGCGCGACGTGGTCAAGATCCACGTCATCAACGGCGCGCAATCCCGGGAGGTCGTCTACAGCTCGAGCCTGTTCGACATCCCCGCCGGCCATCCGGCGCGCGAGCTTCCCGATGGCGTGGGCTTCGCCGGCTTCCGCGTCATGGCGCCCGATCTCAAGACCGACTGGCTGGCCTTCCTCGGCGCCTCCTATTTCCGCTCCTCGGGTCCTTACAATCAGTACGGACTCTCGGCACGCGGCCTCGCCATCGATACCGGCGCGGCGACGCCAGAGGAGTTCCCCCGTTTTACGGAGTTCTGGCTCGAGAGCGAGACGGCCAAGAGCAACGTCTTCGTCGTGTACGCCTACCTCGACGGACCGAGCGTGACCGGCGCCTACCGCATCACGGCCACCCGCTCGGTCGACACCCACGGCGTCGCGCGCATCGACCAGGAGATCGACGCCCGGCTGTTCGCCAGGCGTGACATCCACCGCCTTGGCGTGGCGCCCTTCTCGAGCATGTTCTGGTACGGAGAGACGAGCCGCCGCCAGATCGTCGACTGGCGCCCGGAGATTCACGACTCCGACGGCCTCGCCATGTGGACGGGCTCAGGCGAGCGCATCTGGCGCCCGCTCAACAACCCTCCGCGCGTCATGGGCAACGCCTTCCTCGACAATAACATCCGCGGCTTCGGCCTCCTGCAGCGCGACCGCGACTTCGTGCACTACCTCGACGACAGCGTCTTCTACGAGCGCCGCGCCTCCGTCTGGGTGGAACCGCTGGATCCCTTCGGCGAGGGCGAGGTGCAGCTCCTCGAGATCCCGACCGACGACGAGATCCACGACAACATCGCCACGTTCTGGTGCCCGAAAGAGGTGTTCGCGGCCGGAACCAGCCGGCGCTATCGCTATCGCCTGCGCTGGCTCGACGACATTCCCTTCCCGAGCTCGCTCGGCAAGGCGACCGCGACGTGGACTGGCATCGGCGGGCGCCCCGGCCACAAGCGCCCCGAGGGCGTGCGCAAGTTCGTTGTCGACTTCCAGGGCCAGGTCTTCCGCGGCATCGGCCGCGACGATGGCGTCGAGATCGTCGTCACACCGTCGCGCGGCATCCTGAGCAACGACTACTGCCATCCCGTCGTGGACCAGCGCGAGCGCTGGCGCGCCCTCTTCGACCTGCAGGCGACCGGCGACGAGCCGGTCGACATCCGCATGTATCTGCGCAGGGGAGACCGCGCGCTGACCGAGACCTGGGTCTTCCAATACTTCCCCGAGGCGTGACGCCGTCTCCCGTCATTCCGGCCAAGCGACGGCGTCACGCCGGAGGCGTGCCTCCGGCACGACGCCGAGTGCTGAGCCGGAACCCAGCGCAAAGCTTCTATCGCTTCAGATCTTTCGCGTCTTCGACGACTCTTCCACTAGCTTCCGGGTCTCGTTCGCTTCGCTCATTTCACCTGGAATGACGAACGGTAGAATGACCGGAGTAGCGCAAGCTGAATGCCTCGCCCTCAGCCCTACTTCGCGGGTCCGGTCTCGACCGGCGTGCCGAGCGGCTCCTGCCCCCACTCGGCCCATGACCCGTCGTAGACGGCCGCGTTCGTCTGCCCGATCACCGCCAGCGCGAGCGACAGCATCGAGGCCGTCACCCCCGAGCCGCAGGTGGTGACGACCGGCTTCTGCGGATCGATGCCGGCGCTGCGGAACAGCGCCTCGAGCTCGTCCCTCGACTTCAGCGTCCCGTCCGTGTTGAGGATGGTTCCCGACGGCACGTTCTTGGACCCGGGGATATGGCCTGAGCGCAGGCCGGGGCGCGGCTCGGGCTCCGTCCCCTCGAAGCGCCCCTTGGGACGAGCGTCCACGATCTGCGTGCCGCCGCCCGCCACGTAGCCTTTCATGTCATCGAGATCACGCAACAGCGAGTTGTTCTGCAACGGCGTGAAATGGCGCGCCGTGCGTGTCACGGGCGCCATGTCCTCGAGCGGACGGCCCTCGGCCTTCCACTTCCTGAGGCCGCCGTTCAGAACCGCCACGTCCTGGTGCCCCATGGCGCGGAACGTCCACCACACGCGCGCCGCGGAAAAGAGCCCGTACGTGTCGTAGACCACGATGCGCATTCCGTCGCCCACGCCAATCTTCTTCATGCGCGAAGCAAACTTCGGCGTCGGCGGCAGCATGTGCGGCAACGGCGACTTCTCGTCGACGAGGTCGTCGATGTCGAAGAACAGCGCCCCCGGGATGTGCTCGGCCAGGTACTCGGCCTTCGCGTCGCGCCCCGAGTTCGGCAGATGCCAGGAGCCGTCGAAGACGATCAGATCGGGCGCGTCGAGATGCGCGGCCAGCCAGTCCGTTTCGACAATCCAGTTCTTGGCGCTCTCCGGCACGAAATCCTCCTTGCTGGTAGGGGCTGCCCGCAGGGTTGTTCTCGGCCGCAGGGACACGGCCGTAGTGGGACGAACCCGGAAAAGACGGGAATGCGCAGGGTCCGGAAGCAGAACCCTGCGCCGGCCGAGTTGGCGCGTACCCTAATGGTGCCGTGTGACCGCCGCAAGAGGTCGGCCACGGCGCGAAAGTTTCCGCGATCGGTGCGCAGATTCAAACGCTTGGATCGCGCGGTCTTACGCAACCGTAAGTCCCCGGCGAACCTCGCGCCACTTGGGTGACAGGCCCCGAGCCACCATCTCGAGCAAAAGGCGGTCGATCCCCGGCCACCCGGCTCCACGCGCGAGGCCCGCCATGCCGACCACGCCCACCATGCATAGCGTCCGTTACATCTCGAGAGCGGCGGGAATGTCGCTCTGCCTCATCCTGACCCTCGGAACGGATGCCACCTTCGCCCACGGCGCTTCCGGCGGGACGCACTCCGGCACTGGTTTCCAGGCGCCGCTCGCAACACGGATCGCGCCGATGGCTTCGCCGGCACGCGGGACACGCACCATGTCGGGCGCACGCGCCGCGACGTCGCCAATGCGCGGCATGCCGGCCGGCTCCCCGCCGACACCCGTTCAGCCGGCCGCACCCACGCCGCTCCCCTCGACCGTGGTGCAGGGATGTGAGGGCGTCGTCGAGGTCAATTGCCTCGCCAAGGCTGAATCGCTCCTCGGCGCATCCGACGGTGACACGACGCCACTCTGGTCCGCCCCGGTGCCGACCACTCTGCCCCCCGCCATCGCCATGCAGCCGATCACCGAGCCGGCACAGGACACCAGCTTGCCCACCGAGCAGAGTGGCGGCGCGAGCGGAGTCGTCATCACGGCCGGCGGCGGCCCGACGCTCGCCGACTGCATGGCGCTCTGGGACCCGGCGGTTCACATGACGAAGTCGCTGTGGAAGTCGGTCTGCATCCGCACCATGAACGGCATCCAGGAGCCCTCGCTCGCCATCCACTCGGTCGATCCCTCGGCGCCCGCACATACCCACGCGGCGAAGACCGCCTCGCACGGCTGACGCGCATCGCGAGCGGAACGGGCGCGGCCGCATGGTATGTCTGGCGAACCGGACGCAGGGAGGCGAGGTCGTCCCCGGTCAGCGTCAGGAGCCACCATGAGGAGCCAGCATGAGGAGGATGACATGAGATCCGCCCGCCGCGCCGCCGCGACGTGCCTCATCGCGCTCTCAATGGCATCGGCCGCCCACGCCGAGCAGCCGAAGACGGGCTCCGCCGACGAAGCCCTCGCCATCGAGGATCTCTTGAAGTCCGGTTGGAAGGTTGCTGGCTTCACCAGCACTTTCGACAACCGCTCGGCGATGATCCTCTTCAGCCACCCGACGGAGATGTCGCTCGTGCAGTGCCTGACCGGCTACGACGTGACGCGCACGCCGCGCACCTACACCAACTGCTACCGGCTCAAATGAAAACGCCTGCGCCGAGGATCTGAAGCTAGTCCTCGTCCTTCGAGAACGTGCTGCGTTCGTTCGTCTCGATCACGCCGAAATCTTTTGATCGCGAGCCCGCGTTGACGGCACCCGTCGCCTTCCCTTCGAGCCCGCGCTTGAGAAGCTCGCGGATCGCGGCCGCACGGCTCGGCAGCCTGAACTTGAAGCGGAAATCGTCGATCGCGCTGAGCTCGTGCGCGTCGAGCATGATCTGCAGGCGCTGCTCGCGTTCGCGAGTGCTCATGGCTCCTCCGACCCAAGGACCACACTGTTAGATATGTTAGCCGATAACTCCGTCCGGGCACAGCATGTTCCTGGCACGTTTGCCGGAGAGCACGGCATCCGCCCACTGTGCGTTATTAACACATTGATTTATTTGCACAATATTCTATTTATCACCTGCCGACAGGCAGGAGGTCGCAATGCCGCGTTTCTTTGTGCTCGAAGATGAACCCCTGATCGTTGCCATGCTTGCTGAATGGCTCGAGCAACAGAACCACGTCGTCGCCGGCACGGCTCAGGACACGCTCGAAGCGCTGAAGCTGGTCGACACCCTCGACCTCGATGCCGCCATTGTCGACATCGAGGTCCGCGACGGCACCGCCTACCCGCTTGCAAAAATCCTGAGGGAGCGGCGTATCCCGTTTGCCTTCGCGACAGGATGGCCGCGGGAAGCCATCGACCCGGACTTTCGCGATCAGATGATCATCAACAAACCCATTCGTTTCGAAACCCTGGGCCAAACCCTGCGGGAGCTACTTTTAAGTTTTCCGTCAGCCTCTCGGCGATCGTTGAGCATCGAGCCCGTCAGCCCATGTGCCAGCCGTGGCTCGCAGTGATGCTCTGGCCGGTGAGCGCATTGGTCTCGAACGCCGCCAGCACCAGCGCGATCTCGGCGATGTCCCCCACCGTCGTGAACTCCTTGTCCACGGTCTCGCCCAGCATCACCTCGCGGATCACGCGCTCCTCCGAGATGCCGAGCTCCTTGGCCTGCTCTGGGATCTGCTTGTCGACAAGCGCCGTGCGCACGAAGCCCGGGCAGATGACGTTGGCGCGCACGCCGTACTTGGCGCCTTCCTTGGCCATGGTGCGCGCGAGGCCCAAGAGCCCGTGCTTCGCCGTGACGTAGGCCGACTTCAGCGGCGAGGCCTCGTGGCTGTGCACCGATCCCATGTAGATCAGTGAGCCCGACCTCTGCTTGTACATGTACTTCACGCAGGCCTTGGTCGTGAGAAAGGCCCCGTCGAGATGGATCGCCAGCATCTTCTTCCAGGCGGCGAACGGAAACTCCTCGATCGGATGCACGATCTGGATGCCGGCGTTCGACACCAGGATGTCGATGGTCCCGAACGCGGTCGCCGTTGTTTCGACGCCCGCGTTGACCTGCTCCTCGCTCGAAACATCCATGGCGACCGCGATGGCGGTCTTGGCGTCGCCGATCTCCTTCGCGGCAGCCTGCGCGGCATCGAGGTTGAGATCGGCGATGGCGACGCGCCCGCCTGCCTCCACGTAACGCTTGGCGATGGCGTGTCCGATGCCGCTCGCGGCGCCCGTCACGAGCGCCACTTTGCCGTCGAGTTTCATGGGGGAAGCTCCTTTCAGGGCTCAAAGATAGTCGTAGATGACCTTGCCGAGGCCGAGCGTGAGGTCAGCGAGGATGTGGGTCGCGGAGAGAACCTCGAGCACCGGGAGCTCCGCCACTGGCGCCAGCGCATGCGGCCTGAGGTCGAGCGCCGCCGGCCCCGTCCAGGCCCCCTTGAGCACCACGTCCTCGAGACGGTAGTCGACGAGCTCGAGCACGCGCGGGCTGCCGTCCACGTGCGGGATGATCTTGAGAAGATAGTTCGGAGCGGCGAGCGAGCGGGCAACCTCGCCGGGGTCGAGCGCGCGATGCTTGTAGCCCATGGTCCCCGTCGCGACACGCACGGGCCCGTAGTCGAGCGTGCCGATCAGCGTATCCTTGTCCGCCCCGAGCGATGGCTGCGCGTACTTCTTGGGAAAGCCCCACAGCTCGCGCCCGCCATAGATCGGCGGTCCGTCGTTCAAGTACATCGCGTGCGTGTAGTTGCCCTTCTGCCCGTTGAAGGACACCGGGATCACCTGCCCCGACTCCGTGTAATCGCCGAATCCGGTCGAGTTCGGCATGCGGATGAACTCGTATTTGACGATCGGCTCGTCGATCGTGAGCGGCTCCGGCACCACGCGCCGCAACGCATCGGGCTCGGTGAGATAGGTGATGATCAGATACTCGCGGTCGACGAAACGGTACGGTCCCGGCGGAAAGGCCGGGCTCGTAAGCGGCATGGCGAACGCGGATTTCCTGACGTCGGCGATGTTCATGCGTGCGTCTCCGGCGCGGGAGGATCGAGCTCCTTGGTGAGATCCAGGACGGCAACGCCGTTCACCGGGCGCTCGCGGCCGATCCAGGCCGGATGCCGCAAGGTCCGCTCCACGTCGTCGCGCCCGTCGCGCCAGTGTTCGTCGACCGTGAAGCGCGAGAACTCGTAGTCGTTGGATTGCGTCGAGTAGGCCGCGCGGCGATGGATCAGATGCACGATGGTGATCGCCGCATCGCAGCCGAGCGACGCCAGCAGCTTCCAGTCCGCCGACGACTTGAGATCGTCCGGCAGCTTCGTCTCGAGGCGCCGGATCGCGCGCCGCATGGTCTGCAGCTCGCGAAACAGATCCGTATTGAGCCGCGTGCGGCTCGAGTAGCGGATATCCTTCTCGCGCTGCGTGATGTCGAACACGGTTTCGGGCAGCGGCCCCTTGGCGCTGAAGAGATCGAGCTGGAAGATGACCATGTCCGACCTCGGTCCGCCCCAGTCGAGCACGTACTGCAGCGGCGTGTTGGAGACGATGCCTCCGTCCCAGTAGGGCTCGCCGTCGATCATCACCGGCGGAAAGCCTGGCGGCAGCGCACCGCTCGCCATGATGTGCTCCGGCCCGAGCCTCTGGTGCGCGGTGTCGAAGAACTTGAGATTGCCGGTCCGCACCTGCACCGCGCCGACGCTGACGCGCATTTTTCCGGAGTTGAGATAGTCGAAGTCGACGAGCTCGGTGAGCGTCGCGTAGAGCGGGCTCGTGTCGTAGTAGCTGATGGCCGCGAGCGTTCCCCTCGGATTGAGGAACGGGGGCGGGAAGCGCGGATCGAAGAAGCCCGGCACGCCCGTCGCCGCAACGAGCGCCGCGCTGACCTCGTTGTAGATCTTGCGCGAGTCCGTGTCGGTTGCGATGGGCGCGAGAAGAAGTCGGCCGGAAACCCGGTCCCAGAATGTCCTGAGCCTCTCGCAGCGCCGCTCCGGCGGATTGCCCGCGATCAAGGCGGAGTTGATGGCGCCGATCGAGATGCCGGCCACCCATTCCGGGCAGTGCTCGGCTTCCGACAGCGCCTCGAACGCGCCCGCCTGATAGGCGCCGAGCGCGCCTCCCCCCTGCAGGACGAGCACCGTCTTTTCCCGATTGCCGCGCGCCGCCATTCAACGCTCCAGGGAGGCGAGGACTGGCCAGGATATTAGGACGATCGAGGACCGCCACAAGCGCGCCGCGAGGGATACGTCGTCGCGGGCTCCCTTAGCGTGAACGATTGGTGAGCTGCGCGCCGTCGCCTAGCCGGCACCGCGTCCTGCGAGGATGTCCCACGCCGCATTGATCTGCTTGAGGCGCTGCTCCCGCGCCGCGCGGTCGGTGGCATCCTGGGCTTGATCCGGGTGCCAGCTCATGCGCAGTCCATCGACGACCTTTTTGATTGCGGCCTCGTTCGCTTCGGGCCCGAGCCCCATGCCGAGCACCGCCAGCGCCTCCTCGCGCGAGGCCGGCACGGTGTCGGATACGGTCGCGACGGAACGGGTCGCCGCTGCGCGCGTGGGCATCACGTCCCGCGCCGACTTCGGCATCACGGCGGGCACACCGCCATGAACTTTGTCGAGCGACACCGCGGCGATGTCACGCGAAAGATTGCGAGCCGGAGACGCGCGCCCGCGCCGCCACACGAGCATGATCGTCAGCAGGGAGAGCGCCGCGAACGCGACAATCGCGATCTGACGCCCGTCGAGCGCAGTCGATCCGCTTGTGGTCAACGTGCCGATCGAACCCGTCTCGACACCGTCGGCTGCGATGGATGCGGCAGGCACCTCCGGCGCAACCGGATCGGCGGCGGCCACGGCTTCGCTCGCGGGTGAAGGCAAAGGATCCGTCGGCGCGTTCGCAGCGTTGATGATCGTCGGAATGATGGGGCCCGCCACCGGAGCTTCGCCGGCCGGTGCGAGTTTCGCGGACTCCTCTGCAACCGGAGGCGAAGCCTTGGAGGCCGCGCTCGAAGCCGGAGGCACGGCCGGGACCGGTTCGGGCGCCGTCAGCGCCGGCGCCTGCTTCGGCTCTTTCTCCGTGACCTTCGGTTCGCGCTTCGCCGGCGGCGGCAACGGCTCGGCCTTGGCGACAACCTTGGGCGAGTGAGCCTGCGGCTCCGAGCGTTCGCGTTGAGGCAACTTCGCCTCGGCGACGTGCGACGATGGGTCGGCGACGAAGATGCCGTCGATGCCGAACATGGGCGCGAAGCCCGGCGGCATGGCGACGGACATGCGCTCTGTTCTCGCCAGCCGCTTCTTGCAGAAGCGCGCAAAGCCCGCGTGATAGCGCCCGTCACCCTCGCGATAGCGCGCGCATGGCGCACCCGCCGGCAGGCTCCATTGCGGCGGCATCTCGATCTCGATCCCGTCGCCGGAGAGGTACACGCCCTCGCCGCGCCCCGCTTCCACGGCGGCCGCGACCTCGACCCACGGCACGCGCTTGCCGTCGCAATCGAGATCGAAGCGATGCAGCGACCAGCGATGGCAAAGCTGGGGATTGCTCGGTGAGCACGCGCGGAACGTCCGCTCCTCGCGCTGGCCGATCACTGCATGCCCCTTCTGATCTGCCGAGGGCGTCAGCACCGGCTGCCCTCCCGACATCTTGCAGGAGAACGGCATGACGAAGAGCTCGTCGGCACGCGCGGCCGTACCGGCGAGCGCCACGCCCACCGCCGCCATAAGCCCAAGCATCGGATGTGAGGTGGGCCGCATGCTCTTTGCTCCCGGAATCGCGGACGGACCCTGAGATACCCGCGAGACCTGGGCGCATTTGCGGCGACGCCGACAAGATTTGTATAACGACTTGTATCACTTAGTCACATGCCGTTGAAAAGGTCTGCGAGCCCGCGGAGCCGTGCAACCTCACGACGAGAGGGTTCGGCGCACGTCCGGTCGCCTGCTTCAATCGACGTCGCCGAAGGCAATTTCATTCGCAATCGTATGGAGTTCGTCAGCCCACGCTGCTTTGCTACGTCGGTAGACACCCCACCACCGCGCGTGTAGCGTCGCCTGGCAAGAAATCTTCCTGACAGTGAGGGGGACAACTTCCATGACAACGCTCCACAAGCTCCCGATCATCGCGTGCATGATCGCCGCCGGCCTCGCCGCCGGCAATGCGACGGCCGCGGATGTTGACGACAAGGCGCTCCTCGAGGCGCAGTCCAATGCCGGCGAGTGGCTGATGTACGGGAGGAACTACCTCAATCAGCGCTTCAGCCCGCTCGACAAGATCACCAAGGACAACGCCGCTGGGTTGAAGCCGGTCTTTGCCTTCTCGACCGGCGGCAAGGTCGCCGGCCTCGAAGCCACCCCCCTCTTCCACGACGGCACGCTCTATTTCTCGGCCGACTATGCGCGCGTGTTCGCCATCGACGCGCGCACGGGCGTGCGCAAGTGGTCCTATGAGCCCAAGTACGACGACGGCTTCGAAAGCGTCCTCTGCTGCGGTCCCATCAATCGCGGCGTGGCCCTGTGGAAGGACAAGATCTACGTCGGCACGCTCGACGCCCGCCTCGTTGCCTTGAGCACGAAGGACGGCACCGTCGCCTGGGAGCAGAAGATCGACGAGTGGAAGAACGGCTACGCCTCGACGGGCGCGCCGCTCGTCGTCAAGGACAAGGTGATCGTCGGCATCGCCGGCGCCGAGTACGGCGTGCGCGGCTACCTTCGCGCCTACGACGCGGCAACCGGCAAGGAGGTCTGGACCCGTCACACCATTCCCGGTCCCGGCGAGCCCGGCAACGATAGTTGGCCCGGCGAGACATGGAAGACGGGCGGCGGCAGCACGTGGGTCACGGGCTCCTACGACCCCGAGACCAATCTCGTGCTCTGGGGCACCGGCAATCCGGGTCCCTGGAACTCGGACCTGCGCAAGGGCGACAACAAGTGGACCTGCTCGCTGATCGCGGTCGACGCGGACTCGGGCGAGATCAAATGGTCCTACCAGTACACGCCGAACGACGCCTGGGACTACGACGGCAACAACGCGCCCGTGCTGCTCGACCTCACGCTCGACGGCAAGCCGCGCAAGCTCGCCGTGCAATCGAACCGCAACGGCTTCCTCTATGTGCTCGACCGCGTGACCGGCGAGTTCATCTACGCCACGCCGACCATCGAGGGCATCAACTGGACCAAGGGCCTCGATCCCAAGACCGGCAAGCCGACCGTCAACGAGGAGAAGCGCCCGACGAGCGGCGGCGAGAAGATCGAGACCGTGATCCCCGGTCTCGAGGGCGGCACCAACTGGTTCCCGATCGCCGCCGACCCCGAGAAGGGCATCGTCTACCTCAACACCAACGACTGGCAGATGTCGCTCAAGGCCTGGAAGCCGGAGGACGTGGTCTACAAGCCCGGAACCGTCTACATGGGCGTCGACTACCAGATGTATCGCCACAAGGAGAAGACCGGCTTCCTCAAGGCCTTCGACGTCGCGAACAGGAAGTGGCTCTGGCAGCTCCCGAGCACGCTGCCCATGTTCTCGGGCGTGCTCGCCACCAAGGGCGGCGTCCTCTTCACGGGTGACCTGATCGGCAACGCGCTGGCTGTCGACGCCGCGACCGGCGACGTGCTCTGGAAGTTCCAGACCGGCTCCGGCATCAACGCCTCGCCGATCACCTACGAGCTCGACGGCAAGCAGTACGTTGCCATCCTGTCCGGCCTCGGGGGCGATCCGGGGTTCTACTACGCGTCGCCGAAGGGCGGCATGCTCTGGGTCTTCTCCGTCGACGGTGCGCTGACCGATTCCGACGCCTATAGCGCCGAGGTCATCGAGACCGGCCTGCCGTTCTATGAGAAGAAATAGCGTTTCCGCCGCCGCGGCCTGCCTCGTCGCAGCCGCGGCGGCGCTCGCGCCCTCACGCGCAAGCGCGGAGGAAAAGCCGTCCTATCCGTTTGCTGGCGATCCATCCGCCATCGCCGAGGGACGCACCGTCTACCGCACGCGCTGCTATATCTGCCATCTCGGCAATGGCGGGCGCGGCCCCAACCTGTTTGCCACCGGACTGACACCCGACCAGTTCGCCGCCACGGTCGCGAGCGGGCGCAATACCATGCCGGCGCTCGGCAGCATCCTCTCGGCCGACGAAATCTGGAAGGTCCACGCCTTCATCCGATCGACGGACAAATACGAATGAGAAAGCTCGCGCTCGCGCTCTTCGTTGGCATCGCGGCACCAGCCGCAAATGCTGCCGACGACACCATGAAGGGCCCGGCGCAGGTGCGCGACGCGGCGACCATCACCATCGAAGGATCGCGCTTCCGTCTCGCCGACATCGCCGCGCCCGAGAGCGAGACCTGCGGCGGAAAGGACTGCGCCGAGGTTGCAATGAGCGTGCTCGGCGCGAGGCTCGCGGGCCACGAGGTCACATGCGCCAAGGACCGCCGCCTCGGCCACGGCTACTTTCTCGCCCGCTGCAAGCTCGACGACGGCACCGACATCGCCAAGCTGAGCCTCGAGGAAGGCCTCGCCGTACCGCTGCCCAACCCGCCGCCGAGCTACAAGGAAGCAGCGGACCAGGCCAAGGCGCAAGGGCGCGGCCTGTGGTCGAAGTGACGGGAGTTTGGATTGGTCCGCTGCCGCGTCCGCCGGGCGTCATGTCACGCGACGCGCCGGAACAGCAATGGGGTTGGTGAGCCGGCCGGGGATCGAACCCGGGACCCCATGATTAAAAGTCACGTGCTCTACCGCTGAGCTACCGGCCCGAAGCGCCCGCCTGGCGGCGCCTGTCGAGAGTGCGCTTTCTAAGGGCGGGCCGGGGGCGGGTCAAGGAAAGCCGTGGCGAGGCAAAAATAAGGAGACGGGGACGGGATCGGCACGCGCGGCCCGGGGAGCAACGCATCCGCGGCAAAGCGCCCGAAAAATGCCGCGCCCCATTCCGCGCGCCATGCGCTAAGAGAGGCGCTCCCAAGATCGCTCGAGTGCCATGCACCGCAACGTCCCCACCCCGCCCGCCGCCGAGCAGGCGCGCCAGCGGCTCAAGGCCATCGGCCTCATGCTGCTCGCCGTCGCCTTTTTTTCGGGTCTCGACACGTCCGCCAAATATCTGGCGACCCGCGAGGGGCTCGGCGTCGGTCAGATCGTCTGGTCGCGCTGCATCGGGCAATTCGTGTTGCTGCTCCTCCTTGTGCCGAGCTTCGGCGTCATGAGCGCGCGCGCCCTCTTCGTCACCAACAGTCTCGGCTGGCAGCTCGTGCGCTCGGTGCTGATGGTGGCGACAACGGCCTTCAACTTCCTGGCCTTGCAATACCTGCGCCTCGACCAGACCGTCACCATCGTCTTCCTCGCGCCGTTGATGGTCGCCTTGCTCGCGGGGCCCCTCCTTGGCGAATGGGTGGGCAAGCGCCGGCTCGCGGCCATCCTGGTCGGCTTCGCGGGTGTGCTGATTGCCGTGCGGCCGGGCGTCGGCGATATCCATCCCGCCGTGCTCTATTCCTTCGCCGGCATGCTCGCCTATGCGTTCTTCATCATCCTGACGCGCCGCATGGCGCACGTGGACCCACCGCTGGTGACGCTCTTTTATTCGATGTTCGCCGGCACCGTCGGCGCCATACCGTTCGCGATCGCCGATTGGGTGACCCCGCCCGACGTGCTGTCCTGGGTTCTGCTCGGCGCGCTCGGCATCCTGGGCGGGTTCGGCCACTGGCTGTTTCTGCACGCCTACCGCCTGGCACCGGCCTCCGCCATCGCGCCGTTCCTCTACACCCAGCTCCTCACCATGGTCGCCTTCGGATTAATCGTCTTCGGCGACCTGCCCGACCTCTGGACGCTGGCGGGGGCGACCCTCATCGTCGCCTCCGGCATCTATCTCATCAACCGCGAGCGCCAGGTCGCCCGCGAGCTCGCCGACGCCACCGCGCTGTCATGATCGGCGCCACCTGGCCGAAGCCGATGCCATTTAGATCAGAAGCGTGCCCTTGGGGCGGTTTGGAACCGCGACGACCCGATTGCGGCCCCCGTTCTTGGCCGAGGTGAGCCCGTAGTCCGCTCGATCGATCATCGCGCCGAACGTATCGTCGTCGGCGCCCAGCTCCGCAACGCCGATGCTCAGTGTGAGCGGAACGGGGCCGCCGTCGCTGAGCCCGATCAAAGGCGCGTTCTCGATCGCCTGCCTCAACCGCTCCGCTCCACGAAAGGCCGAATCGACATCGGCATGCGGAAAAAGCGCAATGAACGACCCGCCGTCCCAACGGCCCAGCGCGTCGGTGATCCTGAGCTCGGCGGCTACGATCTGCGCGACGTGCTTCAGGGCTTCGTCCCCGACGCCGTACCCGAACAGGTTCTTGACCCGAGGCAGATGGTCGACCTCGATGATCGCCACGGCCAACGGCAACTTGTAGCGGATCGCCCGGTCCTGCTCTTCCACCGCGCGCACGGCGAACGACCTGCGGTTGAGTGTGCCCGTCAGCGGATCGGTGCAATCGAGGGTCCTGACCTTGTCTTCGAGCGTCCTGCTCTGCGTGACGTCGCGAACGACCACCGCCACGTGGATGGCATTGTCCTCGCAGAGCCGGATGAGCGAGATGGTCACGGGAAACACATCTCCCGTCGAGCGCAGCGCCAGCATCGAGCCGTGCTCGGAGCACAGGCACGATGTCGAATCCGCGCCACCCCGAAACGCTTCGACAAATTCGCGATGGCGCGAGCCGTGCAGCTCGGGGATGAGCGTGTCGAGCATCGAGCCGACAAGGTTCGTGCGCGCGCGCCCGAACATCGCCTCCGACGCCCGGTTCGCATATCGAATTTTCAGACCGGCATCGATCACGACGATGCTGTCGGGAGAGCACTCGACGATCTCCTTGTAGAGACCGTGAGCGAACGGCGCGCTGGAAGCCGCGCGCGCCTGAGCCTCGTTGGCTGGGGCACCAACAAGCTCGGCCGCTGCTGGCGCGGCCGCATCCCGGGCAACTGAGGACGTGGCTCTCGTACGCATGACTGGACTCTCCGCAGTCGGAACAGTCATGCGCGCCGGCGGGTTTACGAGCCGTTAACGCGCGGCGGAACGCTCAGTCTGGCCTTCGTCTCGAGGGCCCAGGATTCGAACCGCCCGTCCTCGATAGCGCCCCGCATGGCGGCCATCAGGTCCTGGTAGAAGACCGTGTTAACCCAAGAAAGAATCATCGCCCCGAGATACTCGCCCGAGCGGATGAGATGATGCAGGTAGGCGCGCGAGTAGTCCCGCGCCGCGACGCATGAGCTCTCGGCATCGAGCGGCGCCGCGTCGTCGGCATGGACCGCATTGCGCAGGTTGACCGGCCCCGCCCAGGTGTAGGCGAGCCCGTGCCGGCCGTTGCGCGTCGGCAGCACGCAATCGAACATGTCGACGCCGCGCCGCACCGACTCGATCAGGTCAAGCGGCGTGCCGACGCCCATGAGGTAGCGCGGCTTGCCCTCGGGCAGAAACGGCAGCGTGGCGTCGAGCGTGGCCAGCATCAGATCGTGTCCTTCGCCGACCGCAAGACCGCCGACCGCATAACCTTCGAGATCCATGGCGACCAGTGCCTCCGCCGAGCGCCGCCGCAGCGCTTCGTCCGTACCGCCCTGCACGATGCCGAACAGCGCCTGCCCATCCGTCGCCCCGCCCGCGGCGCGCTGCGCCATGAACGCCGCGCGCGAGCGCTCCGCCCAGCGCAGCGACAGCTCCATGGCGCGCTCGACCTCGCTCCGCTCCGCCGGCAGCGAAATGCATTCGTCGAACTGCATCTGGATATCGGAGCCGAGCAGGCACTGGATCTCGATCGAGCTTTCGGGCGAGAGCATGTGCCGCGAGCCATCGAGATGCGACTGGAACAGCGCCCCCTCCTCGGTGATCTTGCGGATCTTGGCGAGGCTCATGACCTGGAAGCCGCCGGAATCGGTGAGGATCGGCTTTTCCCAGCGCATGAAGGCGTGCAGCCCGCCGAGCTTTGCGACGCGCTCCGCGCCCGGCCGCAGCATGAGGTGATAGGTGTTGCCGAGCAGGATATCGGCGCCCGCATCCCGCACCTGTTCGGGATAAAGCGCCTTCACCGTCGCCACCGTGCCGACCGGCATGAAGGCCGGCGTACGGATCACGCCGCGCGGCGTCGCGATCTCGCCGCGCCTCGCATGCCCGTCCCGCGCGAGCAGGCGGTAGCCGAACGCCGGCGAAAATTTTTGAGCCGTCTGGCCCGGTGCCGAAACGTTCACGCCTCTACTTCCCGATTTTCTCCACCACGGCCTTTCCAGGCTCGATGATGAGCTTCGCTACGTTCGGCGCCGCGTCGCTGTGCACGAGATCGAGCGTCGGAGCGCCCGTCGAGATGAACGCATCGATATCCTTCGCCACGGTCTCGAACGCCGCCCATTGGATGTTATGGCCAATGTCGCTTTCCTGATAGCCGGACGCCGGAAGCGGAATCTTGCCGTACCCCTTCCAGTAGGACGTCACGCCCGACTTGGCGGCGGCCACCTTGAGGGCAGCCTTGATCTCGTCCTGGTCGCTCGCGAGGTAGATGCTGTCCTGCGTCGCCCACATGACGAGAGCCGGCACGGACAACTCCTCGAGCCGCGTCCTGTTGTCCTGCGCGAGAAGCCCCTTCGTCGCGCCGATCCAGGTGCCGAGCTTCACCGCCGTTGTTTCCGGCACGTAGGGCTTGAGGAACGCCGGATCGGCCGCGGGATCTACGACCCAGTTCGCGGCGATCCACTCGGACGCCTTGGGATCGGCGTCGGCCGGCGTCAGCTCATAGACGCCTTCGGGATACACCTTCCCCTTGGCCTCGAGCGCCGGCTTCCACGCTCCCTCGATGGTCTGCTTCAGCACGAAATCGCCAAGCGCGGCATTGCCGACGCTGCGTGCGCCGGTCGCATTGAGAATGGCATGGCCGACCAACTCCGGGTGCGTGAGCGCAATCTCCTGCACCACGAACGACCCCATCGAATGTCCCGCGAGGTCGGCCTTGGCGATGCCCTTCGCCGACATGAAGGCGACCACGTCGCCCGCGAGATCCGCCATGCGGTAGCAGGCCTCGGGCGCCGGCGCGCACGTCTTGGAGTCCGGCATGCTGCTGGCGCCGTGACCGCGCAGGTCGACGGCGATGATGCGCAGCTTCGGATTGAGCTTGTGCAGCGCGTCCATGGTCAGCGACCACGAGCGGACGCTGTCCGTGAGCCCATGGATCAAGAGAACGGGCTTCCCGTCCGCCGGCCCGACCTCGAGGTACGCCATGTCGATGCCGGTCGAGAGCTTCTCCCGGCAGCGCGGACCATCGATCGAAGCGCACCCCTGCTCGGCGCGAACCGGGCCCGCCGGAAGGAGCACGGTCAGCGAGGCGAGCACTGCGACCGGAACGAGCAACGCGCGGATCAATGGTCTTGATGTCATGAGCAACCTCAACGAGATGGACAAAGCTTGGACCCCGGGCACATCAATTTCGTTTCGTCGGCGAACTGGTCCTCCCAGAAACGACGCGTCTTTGAGGAGGAGCGACGCACCGCCCTTGTTCGCAACCGCCGAACGATCAACCGTCGAATTCCTTGTCGTGGATCGGCGCGTCGGGCTTCTGCCGGTCGAGCGACGCCCGGTACTGGATGCAGCCCCGCATGAACTTGTCCCACGGCGGCACGGCGATGGCCGGATCGGTCGCTTCCGGCAGCAGCGCCCACAGCGCCGGATGATGCCAGCAGAGATCGTGCCCCGTGGTGTCCCGGTGCGCGCGGATCGCGGCCCTCAGCGTGACCACCTCCTCGATCAGCCGTGCACGGTCCATCTTCTCGAGATCCTCATCCATGACCGACCTCCTCGCTTGCTCTGAAAAGGAGCGACGCATCGCCGTACGAATAGAACCTGTAGCCCGCCGCGACGGCGTGCGCATAGGCCTCTTTCATGGTCGCGAGCCCCGAGAACGCCGCCACCAGCATGAACAGGGTCGAGCGCGGCAGGTGGAAATTGGTCATCAGCACGTCGACGGCACGAAACCGGTAGCCCGGCGTGATGAAGATCGCCGTCTCGTCCGCAAACGGCCGGATGCGGCCATCCTCCGCCGCGGCACTCTCGAGAATGCGCAACGATGTCGTCCCAACGGCGACGATCCGCCCGCCCCGCGCCCTGACAGCATTGAGCGCCGCGGCGGTCTCCTCCGAAACCTCACCGTACTCCGCATGCATGTTGTGCTCGCTCGTATCGTCCGCCTTGACCGACAGGAAGGTGCCCGCGCCCACGTGCAGCGTCACGAAATGCCGCGAGACGCCCCGCGCGTCGAGGGCCGCGAACAGCTCGGGCGTGAAGTGCAGCCCGGCGGTCGGCGCCGCAACCGCCCCATCCCGATCGGCGTAGATGGTCTGGTAGCTTGCCCGATCCCGTGCGTCCGGCGCACGCTTGAGCGCGATGTAGGGCGGCAGCGGCATGTCGCCGATCGCCGCGATCGCCTGGTCGAGGTCCGGCCCCGAGAGATCGAACGCAAGCTCCACCTCGCCCGCGTCGAGGCGCTGCGCGACGGTGGCGTCGAGCGCGCCGAGCAGACACGCCATTCCCTCGCCTTCCGTTCCAAAGCGCACGCGGTCGCCGACCGCAAGCCGCTTCGCCGGCCGCGCCAGCGCACGCCAGCGATGGGCGTCCACGCGCGCCAGGAGATTGAAGCTCACCCGCGAGCGAAGCTCCCCGCGCACGCGCACGCCCTCGAGTGCCGCGGCGATGACACGCGTGTCGTTGAGCACAAGCGCGTCGCCGGGCCTCAGCAGCGCCGCGAGATCGCGCGCATGCCGGTCGGCGAGCGGTGGCGTCTCGCCCGGAGCAACCATGAGCAGCCGCGCCGCGTCGCGCGGCTCGGCGGGACGAAGCGCAATGCGGTCATCGGGCAGCTCGAAGTCGAACAGATCAGTGCGCATGGGCGCTCTCATAACCCAGGATCGCCGCGAGCCCACTTATTCGTTGTTTGATCATCAGTCTCGCCACGACACGGGGCAAAGCTCTCGAGGGAACAACTCAGACGCGAACGCGTTGATGCGCGAGCGACGCCGACTTTTGAGGGTAACGAATGTCCGGCCCGAGCAAACCCACCCGATCGCCTGCCGATCCCGATCCGCACAATCCGCCGGAGCCCATGCGCCCCGATCCGACCGAGGAGCCGACGCCTCCGCCCGATGACGAGCCGGACCCCAGGATCGAGCCGCCGCCCGGCTCCGGGAAGCCGCCCAAGTGGGTGATTTACATCACGGCTTAGCGGGTCAACCTGCGCGCAGGGCTGCGAGAATCCCCGACGCGCCTGCGATCAGCCAGGCCACGATGAGCAGCGTTCCACCCGTCGGCGCCGCCATCGGAAACAAGCGCGTGCCGCCGAGCACCCGCATCGTCACGTCACCCGAGAACAGCGCCACGCCGGCGAGCATGAGCGATCCCGCGACAAGGAAGCCCGTCGCGGGCGCCGTCCCGCCCAGCGCCGAGAGGGCGAGCACCGCCGTTCCATGCACGATGAGGAACATCGCCGCCGTGGCGAGCGACGGATCGGTCGCGCGATGCGCCGCCACCGACGCCAGCACCACCCCCGCCGCGCCGAGGAATCCTGCGATACCCGCGTTCCACAATCCCCACGATCCCATCACATGCCTCGCTGATCAATAAAAGCGCACCATCAGCGCGCCTGCCACCACGAGGATCGCGCCCATGACGCGCCCGGTCGTGATCTCGCGCACCGCGACCCCCAGCATCCCGTAATGATCGAGCACGAGGCTCGCCACCACCTGCCCGGCGATCGTGAGCGCGATCAATGCGCCGACGCCGATCTTCGGCGTGAGCACGATCGCGGCCGTGATGTAGATGGCGCCGAGCAATCCGCCGATCCAGAGCAACGGCGGCAGCGACCAGACGTTGCCCCAGGCCACCTCGCCCCTGAGCACGATGAGCGTCACCGCGACGAGGAACACGGTCCCGACCACGAACGAGAACGTCGCCGCGCCGAGCGGATGGCCGAGCCTCGCGCCCACCATGGCGTTGATCGGCGCCTGCACCGAGAGCAGCGCGCCGATCAGGAAGGCGAAGGCACCGAGTGCCGCGGCTTGCAAAGACATGGGACCTTAACCTCGCCGCCTCACGCCGCGTCGGCGGCAACCTTGACCGAGACCATCTTGTCTGGGTTTTGCACCGGCTCGCCGCGCTTGATCTTGTCGACGTTCTCCATCCCCTCGATCACCTTCCCCCAGGCCGTGTACTTGCGGTCGAGGAACGTGGCGTCGTCGAACACGATGAAGAACTGGCTGTTGGCGCTGTCCGGCGAGGCGGCGCGCGCCATCGAGCACACGCCGCGCACGTGCGGCTCGGCGTTGAACTCCGCTTTGAGGTTCGGATAGCTCGATCCGCCCGTTCCCGTGCCCTGCGGGCAGCCCGTCTGGGCCATGAACCCGTCGATCACGCGATGGAACACGATGCCGTCGTAGAACCCCTCGCGCACCAGCTGTTTGATGCGCGCCACGTGGTTCGGCGCCAGATCGGGCCGCAGCGCGATCACGACACGCCCTTTCGTCGTCTCGATGATCAGCGTGTTCTCGGGATCTTTGATGTCGGCCATGGGATGCTCCACTCAGAGGTTCGTTGGTCAAGGAAGGTTGCAATGCGGGCGGCGGATCGCCGGTTCCGGGCGGGCGGGCGCCACGCTATTGGGGCGCCGCCGTCGCCATGTACATTTTTACGATGATGTCCGGCTTGGGCGGCGGCTCGCCCTTGGCGATCTGATCGACTTGTATCATGCCGTCCGTCACCTGGCCGAACACGGTGTAGTCGCCATTGAGGCTAGGCGCGTGCGTGAAGCAGATGAAGAACTGGCTGTTGGCGCTGTTGGGGCTGCCCGAGCGCGCGGCGCCGACCGTCCCGCGCTCGAACTGCGTCGGCGTGAACTCGGCTTTCAGATCCGGATACTTGGAGCCGCCGGTGCCGACGCCATTCGGATCGCCCGTCTGCGCCATGAAGCCCGGAATGACGCGGTGGAACTTGAGGCCGTTGTAAAAGCCCTCGTTGACAAGCATCTTGAAGCGCTCGACGTGCTTCGGCGCGAGATCGGGCCTGAGCCGGATCGTCACGCGGCCGGTCTTGAGCTCCATGATCACCGTGTTGGCAGGATCGCTCGCTGCGGCTGCCGGAGGCGGCGCGGCATTCAAGGCGGGAGCGCCCGTGTTCGATGGGCTGCAGGCCGCGAGCCCGCAGGCAAGGGCGACAGCCGCGCTCCTCATGAACGACATTGCGATCCTTCCCCGAGCCTCGGCCGCCCCGCCCAGCTGTCCCAACTGCGCCGCCCCAACCGTGCGGTCCTTATGGACCCCGCCCGCCCAGTGAGGCAATGGCTCTCCCGAAACACGAGCGCTATTTCTTCAAGTCTTCCGAGGCCATGTACATTTTTTGGATTGTATCGGGTGTTGCCGGCGGCTCACCCTTGGCGATCATGTCCACGTACTCCATGCCGCTCACGACCTCGCCCCAGGCCGTGTACTTGCCGATCAGGTGATCGGCGTCGGCGAGGCAGATGAAGAACTGGCTGTTGGCGCTGTCGGGATCCATGGTGCGCGCCGCGCCGATCACGCCGCGCTTGAACGGGGTGTCGTTGAACTCCGCCGCAACATCCGGATACGACGATCCGCCCGTGCCGGTGCCCGTCGGATCGCCGGTCTGCGCCATGAAGCCGTCGATCACGCGATGGAACTTGTGTCCGTTGTAGAAACCGTCGGCGATGAGCTGCTTCACCCGCTCCACGTGCTTCGGCGCCTTGTCGGGTCTGAGACGGATGATCACGCGGCCGGACTTGAGCTGCAGCACGACCGTGTTCGCGAGCTCCTCGGGCGACAGCGCGGCAAGAAGCTTCTGCTCGGCCTCCGACGCGTCTCCCGCCAACGCCGGCTGCACCGGCGACCAGATGGTGGTCCCGACGAAACACGCGGCAAGCAGAAGCGCCGCCACGAGCGTCCGGGTGCAGGTGATGATGATGTTGCGCATGGCTCTCCTCGGCCAGTTTCAAGCGTTTCCTCGCGCGTCCCCATACTATGGAGACGCTTGCTCCGCCATGGGGTGCAAGCTTACTTCGACCTGCCCTTGGCCTTGGTGGCGAGCCGGAGCGCGACGCCCTTCGAGACGAACGGCGTGACGTCGCCCCCCATGAGCGCAATCTGGCGCACGAGATTGGCCGCGATATGCCGAACTTCGGGCGAAGCCGCCACGAATACCGTCTGCACCGACGGGACCATCTGGCCGTTCATGTTGGCCATCTGCATCTCGTAGTCGAAATCGGTGCCGTCGCGCAGGCCACGGAAAATGACGCTCGCGCCGTAACGCTGCGCCGCGGAAACGGCGAGGTCTGAGAAGGTCATGACCTCGATCGGAATGCCGGCGGCGCTGGCGATGGCCCGCGTTTCCGCGTCCAACATCTCGAAGCGCTCCGTGTCCGAGAACAGCGGCGCCTTGGCCGGGTGCACGCCAACCCCGATCACCAGCCGATCCACGAGCCGGGCGGCCCGCGCGATGATGTCCGTGTGACCGAGGGTGACGGGGTCGAACGACCCTGAGTAAAAGCCGGTTCTGCTCATGGCCTGCTATGTAGCCGGCCCGCGAAGGCCCCGGCAACAGTCTCCCGCGGGCGACACGGAAATCGTTGGCGCACGGGCGGTTTGAGGGCATAGTGGCGCATGCAACGGTGCAGATGGGGAATGCCATGCCGCGAGGGAAAACCATCGGGAAGCCCGTGTCTGCGGCCGCCGCCTTGGGCGTCGGCGTCGCCTTGGGGCTTTTCGCGGGCGCGGACGCACGTGCCGAGAGCTGCGTCACCAAGCACGGCTCCGCGACCGGCATCACGCGCGGCTTCGCCGAGTACGAAGCCTTCCTGATCATTCGCCAGATCACGGGCAACTGGCCGTTCGAGCAGGACCGCATCTCGAAGCCGGTCTACAAGTGCAAGGGCGGCGGTGCGCTCTGGACCTGCAGCGCCACCGCCACCGTCTGCAAAGGCTGACGCGCCGCAACGATGCTCTGCCTCGCCGGGAGGACGCGTGCATGCGTCGCCAAGGGTTGATAGGATCGCCGTTCCCCGGCCGTTCGACGGCATAGAGCCGGGACTTTGTTTGATTGCCATATTTTTCTACGCGCCCCGGCTCCGTCCGGGCAGCGGTAAATGATGCAGAACCATACTTGAATCATGTGTGGCGGGGGGCGCCATGACGACCCAGGATTCCACCGGCAGCCAGGACTCCACCGACAACCAAGCATCCGCCGCCAAGCAGGTCGGCGTCATCGTCGTGCACGGCGTCGGCGAGGCCGAGCTCGGCTATTCGGTCAGCACTCTTGTCTACGCGCTGCAGGACAAGTCGCAAGGTTACACGGTCGTCCCGCACTCGGAGGTGATCCGCCTCGAGGAGGAGGAGCAGCGGACTCGTGGCGCGAAGGAGAAGCAGCCCGACCCGCAGCTGTTCCGGGTCGTCCGCCGTCGCGCCAAGCACGCCTCAGGCTTCGACATGGTGCTCGAGGAGCTCTATTGGGCCGATCTGACGAGCCTTGCACCCGGACGGGTGAACTCGCTCATGGCCATGTTTCAGCTCATCTTCGAATCGCACCATTTCGTCGACGCCATGCTGGACAAGACTCGCGGCTTCGGCACCCGCGTCTTGCGCTGGCTCCTGCTCGCCGCCAGTTGGTTCATGCGTGGACCCATAGCAGCCCTCACGATCTCGGCCTCGCTTGTTTGCGCCTTGCTCCTCTACGGGCCGAGCGGCGAGTCCAACGGCACGCTCTATGACCTCATCCGGCCCCCCTTCAACAAGTTCATCCTTGTCCAGGCCGTTCTCTTCGGCCTCGCCATTTGGGGTGTCTTCCGCGCCTTCCAACTGAAGCGCGTCGCCTGGTACGACCTCGTCTTCTGGCTGGGCGTGGTCGGCTTTTTCACCTGCCTTGCCCTCGCTTGGGAGCCCACAGCGACGGCGAGCTTCATCAACGCCCACATGCCGGATTTCGGCGCCCACCACATGCGTCTCAAGGAATGCGTCGAGACCTGGAAGCCTCAGTGCTACGTCAACGTTCCTTATGTCGTCATCATCTTGGGATGGCTCGTCTGGGGTTTGGTCATAGGCGCCGCAATTCTCCTTGCGGTCCTGCTCATCATGGCCGCCCGCAGCCGGGGAGATCGAAAGATCGCCCATCCCATCTTCTCGGCGTTGGGCGTCATCGTCCTGCAGTTCATGCTTTGGACGATCATCGTCGTGACCATCATGTTCCCCATGCTCAATCGCGGCGAGCTGATGACCGGCCTGTCCTACCAGGACACCACGCTCGTCGACCCGTCATCGACCAGCGTCAAAAAGGCCACCGTCGATCTCGTTCGTGAGCGCATCGCCTGCGATCGCAAGCCGCTACCCGACGCGTTGGACTCGGTTTGCGATCTGATGGAGTCGCGGGATCTCATGTTCGAGTGGATCCCGCGCTTCAAGTTCGTTTATGCCGCGACCGCGATCGCATTCCTGGTAGCCATCGCCATCATGCTCCTCGTTCTGGCCCGCCGCTGGCAGCTATCGCGCCGCCACGCCAAGCAGCTGAAGAACGCCGGCGATCGCGAAGCCGTCCTGCACATGGAGCCTGAGCAGCTCCCGCGCCTCGTCTTCAGCCGGTGGCTGCTGATCTACCTCCTGGTCGCCGTCGTGGCCCTCATCTTCATGATCTACAATATCGAAATGGTCTTGAAGTATGCGGGCGACTGGCGCGGCGTCATGCTCTCCGTAGCCGCCATCGCCGCCCTCGGCTTCCCGCTGCTGGCCGGCCATCGCATCGCCAACGTCATCCACATCGCGCGCGACCTGCTCGACCACCACTACAATCCCAACCTGGAATCCGCCTATTTCCTCTTCCGCTGGCATTTCCGCCTCAAGTCCGACAAGCCGCGGCGCCACCGCATTCAGAGCCGCCTGCAGCAGATGCTGAACGAGCTGGTCAAGGGCAAACGCTACGACGCCATCGTCTTCGTCGGCCACAGCCAGGGCACGATCGTGGCGTTCGACTACCTGGCACGCGAAGAGCCACTCACCGAGCTTGGCAACGCCTCCCTCGGCTTCGTCACCTTCGGCTCGCCGATCGGAAATCTCTACGAGCAGTATTTCCACGAGTACAGTCCGGAGACCGACAAGGTCGAGCGGGTCGAGAGCCGCGTCGTCGGATGGACCAATCTCACGCGCGTCGACGATTACATCGGCGGGCGCATCGCGCATAGCCGCTCGACCCTGATCGATAACCAGACGCTCGGGCGTGGCGGCCACACGAACTACTGGCCCGTGCAGGACATCGTGAACGCCATCGACCGCATGATCCTCCTGACGGTCAACCACGCAACAGAGAAGGCCCGCAGCGGAGCGGCGCCACGCGCCACGGCACCAGCCGGCGGCTAGGTGGCGGCCCGCGTCACGAGGTGCGGACCGATGTCGGCAAGCGTGCGGCAGCCCGAAAGCGCCATCGCCACCTCGAGCTCGTCGCGCAACAGGCGCAGCACGTGCGCCACGCCGTAGGCACCGTTGACCGCGAGCCCATAGACGACCGGACGCCCGACCAGCACCGCCGACGCCCCGAGCGCCAGCGCCTTGAGCACGTCCGTGCCGCGCCGGATCCCGCCGTCGAGTAGGACCGGCACGCGCCCCGCGACACCCGCCGCGACCCCCGGCAGCACGTCGATCGTCGCCGGCAGCGTATCGAGCGTGCGCCCGCCGTGGTTCGACACGACGATGCCCGCCGCGCCGGCATCGATCGAGCGCACGGCGTCGTCAGCCGTGAGAATGCCCTTCACGACCATCGGAAGCCTGGTCTGCGAGGCGAGCCACGCGACGTCATCCCAGCGCGGCGCCACGGCTATGAAGCGGTCGAAAACCACGCTCGCACCGGCCGCGAGCGGCGGCGGCACGGGCGCATCGGCGAGGTTCACCGCCGTGATCCCAGGGGGCAGGGCGAACATCGCCCGATGCTCGCGATTGCGCACGCCGTTGATCGGCGCGTCGACCGTCACCACCAGCGCCTCGTAGCCGGCCGCCTCCGCGCGGCGCACGAGACCGAGCGTCGCCTCGCGTTCGGGCTGAAGATAGAGCTGGAACCAGCGGCACGTCGCACCCGCCCGCGCCGCATCCTCGAGCGTGACGCTCGCCTGCGTCGAGAGCACCATGCAGGCGTCCTGCGCATCCGCCGCCGCCGCCGTCGCCACCTCGCCATCCGCATGCGCGAGCTTCTGATACGCGACCGGCGCGACGAAGATCGGATGCGCGTGGGTCTTGCCGAGAAGATCGAGCCGCGTGTGCCCGCCAGGCCCGCCGGCTAGCACGCGCGGCAGAAGGGCGAGACGCTCGAAGCCCGCGCGGTTCCACCGCAGCGTCACCTCGTCGGCCGAGCCGCCGGAGAAATAGGCCCAGGCCTGCGCGGAAAGGCACCCCTCCGCCAGGCGCTCGTAATCGCCTGCGCACACCGGAGCCTCGGCGCCGCTCCGCACGGGTCTACGTCTCCGCCCACTGCCTGAGGAGATTGTGATAGTGCGCCGAGAGCCCCACCACGGCCGGATCGTCGTCGGCAATCCTCGACCGGATGCTCATGATCGACATGTCGAGGTCGTAGAGCATGTGACGCCGCCAGTCGTCCTTGATCATCGACTGCGTCCAGAAGAACGAGGCCCAGCGGCTGCCGCGCGTGACCGGCGTGACGCTGTGCATGCTGGTCGCAGGGTAGACCACGAGGTGCCCGGCGGGAAGTTTGACGGTGTGCGTGCCGTAGGTGTCGTGCACGACCAGCTCGCCCCCGTCGTATTCCTCGGGCGGCGTGAGGAACAGCGTCGACGAGACGTCGGTGCGCAGCCTCTGCCCCGTGCCCGGGACAGCGCGGATCGACCCGTCGACGTGCGCGCCGAAGGTCATCCCCTCGTCGTAGCGGTTGAACATCGGCGGCAGCACGCGCAAGGGCAGCGTCGCCGTCATGAATTTCGGGCTCGCCGCGAGCGCCCGCAGCACCATCTGGCCGAGCTCCTGCGCCACCGGCGAATCGATGGGAACCTGCAGGTTCTTCTTGACCTTGACCGCCTGGTCGCCCGCCGTGACGCGCCCGTCCACCCACTCCGTGCCGTCGAGCACTTTGCGGATGTGGGCCACCTCGTCGGCCTTGAGAACGTCCGGAATGGTTACCAGCATGTGACCCCTCGGAAACGCAAATTGCCGGGACGAGCCCGGCAATTCCGTCTTTAGACCATGCCCGCCTCGGAGGCCATGCGCCCGAAGCCTGGATCATCGGTCTGGGTAAAGAAAAGAACCGTGCCGCCCGGGTGTAACAAGCACACCCGGGCGGCCGATGTCCATATTGCTTCAGATTAAAGTCAGAAATCGAAGCTGGGCCTCAGTACTTGAAGTTGGCGCTGAGCCAGTAGGTGCGCGGTGCGCCGAGGTAGCCCCAGCTGCCGTTGAAGTTGGCCGAAGTCAAATACGTCTCATCGAACACATTGTCGACGTTCAGCGACAGTTCGATGTTGTCCGTGACGTCGTAGGACGCATACAGGTTGACGAGGAAGTAATCCGGCAGCTTGCCGAAGCGGTCGTTCTTGATGACGCGCAGCGCGTCGTCGGGACGACCGATGAACGAATCTCCGACGTACTGGAACCCGGCGCCGAGAGTCAGATCGTCTGTCACGTCATAGGTTGACCACAGGGTGGCCAGAAAGTCCGGCGTGAAGGCGAGCTTGTCGCCATTCGTGCTGAACCCGGCGCAGTTTCCTGCCGTCGTGCCGTAGTCGGCGGGGTTGGCGTTGCAGAGGAAGCTGTCCACCGCCGCGCCGTGCTTGCGCTCGCTATCGAGCACGGTGAGACCGCCGAACACTTTCCAGCGATCGGTCAGCTCTCCCGCGATTCCGAGCTCGATTCCCTGAACCACCTGCTCGCCGTAAAGCACCGTCGTGGCATTTCCATAAGCAACGTTCTTTTTCACGGTGTGGAACAGGGCCGCCGTCGTCGACAGCTTGCCAGCGAACCAATCCCACTTCAGGCCGACTTCATAGTTGTGCAATTCGACGGGGTCCGCGCCGGGAAGGAAGCCCGGGAAAGCGTTGACGCCGGTCCGCGACGTATCGGGGTTGGAGAGCAGCGACCCATGGGGCAGGGCGCCCACTCCGTAGGACGCGTAGAAGCTTCCTTCCTCGACGGGCTTGTAGACCACGCCGACCTTTCCGCCGACCGTCACCTCGGAGTCGGAATAGTTCGGACCGCCGAGAAGCGCATTGCCCGACAAATCGACATCGTAGTGCTCGACACGCAATCCACCCACGACCTGCCAGCTCCGGCTCAGGTCGATCGTGTCATAGAGATACGCGGCAGCCGTATCGATCCTCACGGCGCTGGTTTCATGCTGGATCGGCAATGTGGTGTCGAACCGGAACGCATCCGCCTCTTCACGGGAGAACTCCACGCCGGTCGACAACGTATGCCGGAACGGACCGGTCGTGAATCGCGCCGCGAGATTGGTCTGATTGTAGAGACTGTCGTTGGTCCGGTCATAATAGTTGAGCGTTCCCGGAGCAGTCGGCGGGTTGGCGGTGGGCGGGATGTGGTATTCCGCCTCGCGGTTGACTCGCGCCCAGCGCGTCTGGTTGCTGATCGTCACGCCCGGCGCAAGATCGTACTCGAAGCGAGCCGTAAACGCGTCGGCGTCGACATCGTCGAAGTCGGATCGCGTGCCCCAGTAGAGGTCGCGCGTGCCCGTGCCGGTCGTGTTGGCGTTGATGCCCGCTCCGCCGATCCAGATGCTGTCGCCGCCACGGTTGAACGCCACGCCCGAGTCGGGAACGTCGCGGCGCTCGACGTGCTCGTAGGAGAAGGTTGCCCGCGTATCCGTGCCGAGACCGAACGCCAGCGACGGCGCCACGCCCCAGGCATTGGCCTCGGCAACGTCGCGTCCCGCCACGCCACCGTCCTGGATGAAGGTGTTCAACCGGATCGCCGTGGACCCGAACGCCTGGTTGACGTCGAACGCCGCGCGCCGGCGCATCTCGGAATCGTAGTCGTCGAAACCGATGCCGACCTCGCCCTCGACGAAGTTCTCGAGCTGCGGCTTCTTCGTCACGATGTTGACGTAGCCGCCCGCGCCGCCGCGGCCGTTGTCCGCCGCGGGCCCCTTGAATATCTCGACCTGCTCGACGTTGAACGTATCCTTCGTGTAGCTGCCGTTGTCGCGCGTACCATCGATGAACACGTTGCCGGTCGAGTTGAAGCCGCGGATGTTGAACGCGTTGCCGCCGGAGCCGAACGCGTTCTCGCCGGCGTCGATCGTGATGCCCGGCGTCTGCCGCAGGGTCTCGATCAGGGTGGTGGTCCTACGCTCCTGGATGATTGTCCCGGGCACCACGGTGACCGTCTGCGGCGTGTTGAGCAGCGGCCCGGTGACCTTGGGCGACGACACGTAGTCCGCCTTGTACGCGCCAGGTGCGGCGGGGCCGGCCTGGCCCGGAAGCGGCGGCTCCGCGGGTCGCTCGGCGACCGGCTGAGCGGCGGGCGCCTGCGGAACGGGGCTCGTGGTCTTCTTGGCGGCCGTAGCCTTTTTCTTCTTGCCCGTCGTCTCGACCACGAGCGGTGGCAGGTCGGCGGGCTCCGCCGGCTGCTGCGCCTGCGCGACCGTGGCCGGGCTCGCCGCCAGGACGGCGAAGGCCGTGAGCAGCTTCACCGGCATCGCATCCTTGCGCTCGCCGGGCGCGATCACGCCCTCGCAAATTTCCGCGCCAAGGCTCGTCGATTGCGGCAAGGAACCGGATACGCGAACAACCGTCATGATTGACCCCCACTTCGTGTCCCCGCTGGGCAGGGAATTGAAAGAAAACACGGGGGGTCATTCGCACTGCCGCACACGACCCCGCGTGGGGTCGAAGAAATTATACCTCACTATTCAAGTCAACAAATCGGGGCGACGCGGATGTCAGCCGCCATCCTTAGGGATGTGACGCCGCCACAGCGTGGCGCTCATCGCGAAGTTCGATGCAAGCGAAAAATGCTCGATTCCGGGCCAATTGCGGGTTTTTTGCGGCTGAACCGTGTGTGCCGCTTTCTATACTCGGAACCGAAAGTAAAGAAAAAAAAGCTGAAAACAGGCGTCTGGAAATCACCGTTCGAATGCGACCGTTTTAACGCGTCCGTATTCTTACGGAGCGCAGCCTGATTTTACGGCGACAATTGCGCTCGGCGCTTCAGCGTTTCGCGACACGGTTACGGCATCGAGTACGGCGCGACTACGCCTCGCCCTCTTCGCCCTCGGCGTTCTCACCCTCGGAGCCGTCCTCCGAGATGCTCTCGACCGACACAACGCGCTCCTCGGCTTCCGTCTTGAAGATGCGCACGCCTTGCGTGTTGCGGCCCGCGATGCGCACGTCGTTGACGGGACAGCGGATGAGCTGCCCTCCGTCCGTCACCAGCATGATCTGGTCGCTATCCTCGACCGCGAACGAAGCGACGAGGTTGCCATTGCGCTCGTTGACCACCATGGCGACGATGCCTTTGCCGCCGCGCCCGCTGGTACGGTACTCGTAGGACGAGCTGCGCTTGCCGAAGCCGCGCTCGGAGACGGTGAGCACGAACTGCTCCTTGGCCGAAAGCTCCGCGTAGCGCTCGGGCGAAAGATCGTCCACGCCGGCCTCTTCGACCTCCTCCGCATCGGTTTCCGCCTCGACGTCCTCGGGTTCCTCGCCGACCTCGCTGCGCCGGATCTGCGCCGCCTGCTTGAGGTAGACGGCCCGCTCGGCGGGCGAAGCCTCGGCATGCGTGAGGATGGCCATCGAGATCACCTCGTCGCCGTCATCGAGCTTGATGCCGCGCACGCCGGCGGAATCGCGCCCTTTGAAAAGGCGCACCTCGTCCTTGATCAGGAAGCGGATGCAGCGCCCTTGCGCCGTGGTCAGCAGCACGTCGTCCTCGGGCGAGCAGATGGCGACCGACACGATACGATCGGCTTCCGTCCCTTCCTCCGCGTCGAGCTTCATGGCGATCTTGCCGTTGCGATTGATGCTCTCGAAATCGGTGAGGGCGTTGCGACGCACGCCGCCGCTCCTGGTCGCGAACATCAGCTCGAGCTTGGACCAGGTCTCCTGGTCCTCGGGGAGCGGCAGGATCGACGTGATGACCTCGCCCTGCGCCAGCGGCAAGAGGTTGATCAAGGCCTTGCCGGACGCCTGCGGCGTCGCCGCCGGCAGCCGCCACACCTTCATGCGGTAGCACATGCCGCGTGACGAGAAGAACAACACCGGCGTGTGCGTCGAGGCGATGAAGATCTGCGTGACGAAATCCTCGTCCCGCGTCGACATGCCCGAGCGCCCTTTGCCGCCGCGCCGTTGCGCGCGGTAGGCCGAGAGCGGCACGCGCTTGATGTATCCCTTGTGCGAGACGGTGACGACCACGTCCTCGCGCGCGATCAGGTCCTCGTCCTCGACCTCGCCCTCGATGTCGACGATCTCGGTCTTGCGCGGCGTGGCGAACTCGTCCTTGATGGCCGTGAGCTCGCTCTTCACGATCTCGACGATCCTCGCCCGCGACGACAGGATCGCCAGATAGTCCTTGATCTCTTCGGCGATCTTCTTGAGCTCGTCGCCGATCTCGTCGCGCCCGAGCGCCGTGAGCCGCGACAGCCTGAGCTCGAGGATGGCCTTCGCCTGCTCCTCGGAGAGCCTGTAGGTGCCGTCCTTGGCCAAGCCGTGCCGCGGATCTGCGATCAGCTCGATCAGCGGCGCCATGTCCTTGGCCGGCCAGTCGCGCGCCATGAGCTGCGCCTTGGCTTCCGCGGGCGACGGCGAGAAGCGGATCAGGCGGATCACCTCGTCGATGTTGGCGACCGCGATGGCGAGGCCGACCAACACGTGCGCACGCTCGCGCGCCTTCATGAGCAGATGCCGCGTGCGCCGCGTCACTACCTCCTGCCGGAAGCTCGTGAACGCCTCGATGATGTCGCGCAGGTTGAGCTGCTCGGGTTTGCCGCCGTTGATGGCCAGCATGTTGGCGCCGAACGAGGTCTGCAGATCCGAGAAGCGGTAGAGCTGGTTCAGCACCACGTCGGCAACCGCATCGCGCTTGAGCTCGATGACGATGCGCATGCCCTCGCGGTTGGTCTCGTCCCAGATGTCGGAGATGCCCTCGACGCGCTTGTCGCGCACCAGATCGGCGATCTTCTCGATCAGCGTCTTCTTGTTGATCTGATAGGGGATGGCCGTGACGACGAGCGCCTCGCGGTCCTTGCGGATTTCCTCCACCTCGACCTTGGCGCGCATGATGATGGAGCCGCGCCCCTTGTGATAGGCGGCCAGCGCGCCGGCCCGTCCGAGGATCAGGCCACCGGTGGGAAAATCGGGGCCTTGGATGATCTGCGTCAGGTCGTCGATGGTCGTCTCGGGGTTATCGAGCATGGCGATGCAGGCTTCGATCACCTCGCCGAGATTGTGCGGCGGGATGTTGGTGGCCATGCCGACCGCGATGCCGCCCGCGCCGTTGACGAGCAGGTTCGGAAACTTCGCCGGCAGCACGGAGGGCTCCTGGAGGCGGTCGTCGTAGTTGGGCTTGAAGTCGACCGTCTCGTTGTCGAGGTCGTCGAGCAGATACTGGGCGACCTTGGACAGCCGCGCCTCCGTGTAGCGCTCGGCGGCCGGCGGATCGCCGTCGACAGAGCCGAAGTTGCCCTGCCCGTCGATCAAGGGCACGCGCATCGAGAAATCCTGCGCGAGGCGCACCAGCGCGTCGTAGATGGCGAGGTTTCCGTGCGGATGGAAGTCGCCCATCGTGTCGCCCACCACCTTGGACGACTTCATGTGCTTCTTGTTCCAGTCGAGGCCGAGCCGCTGCATCGCGTAGAGGATGCGCCGATGCACGGGCTTCAACCCGTCGCGCACGTCGGGCAACGCACGCGAGATGATGACGCTCATGGCGTACTCGAGGTACGAGCGCTTCATCTCGTCGGTGATGAACACGGGACGAATGTCGCTCGGACCTGAGGCGCCGGGCCGATCGCTGTTATCGCTCAATGTGGAAGTCCTGGGTTCCGGCGTGGAGAGGGCGGGCGGGTGCCGCCCGTCGGCCTGCCGCGGGTCTCTGGAATGATGCCCTGAGTTTACTCGACCGGCCTTCCCTGGGGCAATCCTTGTGGCGCGAGCCGGCCCTCTCCTCCCCAAAATTGGGCTGGAACCGGACGCATTTTCCCGCATTTACCGCGTGCTGCGGCCACGCGCCTGTCAATAAGTCGCGCTTTCAGCGTGTTGGACCTTGGCTTTTCACGGTTGCATGCTTGAAACGCGCCGCACGTCATCTCACGTAGAGCGCGGATCGCCCGCGCCCCTAGGAATGGAAACCACATGAAGAACCTGACCCTGATTGCCGCCGCCCTGCTCGCGGCCCCCCTCGCGGCGGCCCCCCTCGCCGCAGCACGGGCCGACACCGTCTTCGTGCCGGCGCAATCCGACACCGAGTATCTCGCCAAGGACCACTTGATCGGCGCCAAGGTGACCGGTGCCGATGGCACCATCATCGGCGACGTCGAGGATCTGATCGTCACCGACCAGAACCAGGTCGTGGGCGTCGTCATGGGCACCGGCGGCTACCTCGGCTGGGCCGAGAAGAAGGTCGGCGTGGCGCTCTCCTCGCTCAAGTTCGAGGACAAGGACGGCAAGCTCAGCGTGTCGCTGCCGGACCTCACCAAGGAGAAGCTCGACGCCGCGCCCGAGTTCGCGCGCAAGCAGCCGCCCAAGTCGCTGTTCGAGCGCACGGCCGAGAAGATCAACGAGCTCTCCGACAAGTCGAAGCCGCAGATCGACGAGGCCAAGAAGCAGGCCGGCGAAGCCTACGAGGCCGCCAAGGAAGCGGCTGGCCCTGCCTATGAGAAGGCCAAGGAAGCCGTCTCCGGCGCCATCGAATCCGCCAAGGACGCCGTCGGCGGCACGGGCACCGGCGACGCGGCCCCGCCCGCCGACGCAACTCCGCGCGCCGAAGGCACGCCGCCCGCGACCGAGCCCGCGCCGGCGCCCTGATCGTCTCGACCGGCTGACCTGAGTTAACCCCGCCGCGGAAACCCTGCGGCGGGGTTTTTCCGTTGCCGCCTTCCTGACATGACAAAACTCGCCTAAAGACGAAGGACCCATTCAAGAGGCGGGAGCAAGAGCGTGGCAGCAGGTGGCTCGACAGGCGTCGTCGTCGTGGCGCTGGCCGCGAACCTCGGCATCGCGGTGGCGAAGTTCGTCGCCGCGGCCTGGACCGGCTCCTCCGCCATGCTGTCCGAAGCCATCCACTCCCTCGTCGATACCGCCAATCAGGCCCTCTTGCTGCTCGGCATCCGCCGCGCAGGGCGGCCCGCCGATGCCGTGCATCCCTTCGGCTACGCCAAGGAGCTCTACTTCTGGAGCTTCGTGGTCGCCATCCTCCTGTTCTCCCTCGGCGCCGGCGTCGCGATCTACGAGGGCGTCGACAAGCTCATGCACCCGCACGCGGTCACCGATCCCTTCGTGAACTACGCGGTGCTGGCCGTCGCCTTCGTGCTCGAGAGCATCTCCGCCGCCAAAGCCATCGCCGAGTTCAACCGTATCCGTGGCGCGGCGCCCGCGCTCGTCGCGCTGCGCGCCTCGAAGGACCCCGCCCTCTTCACCGTTCTGCTCGAGGATATGGCGGCGTTGACCGGGCTCACCATCGCTGCCGTCGGCATCGCCATCGCGCACGCCACCGGCTCTCCCACTGCCGACGGCTACGCGTCCGTGCTGATCGGCCTCCTGCTCGGCGCCGTCGCCGCTTTCATGAGCGTCGAGATCAGAAGCCTCATCGTCGGCGAGGCCGCCGACCCGGCGATACGACGCGGTATCCAGGAGGCGTTCGCCTCCGAGCAGGGCCCGGGCCGACCGATCCGCGCCGTGAACGAGATCCGCACCATGCACCTGGGGCCGACCGACATCCTGCTCGCCGCGAGCGTCGACTTCGACGACGCCGTCACGGCCGACGCCATCGAGGCCGCCACGACGCGCATCGAAAACACCATCCGCACCCACCATCCCGAGGTGCGCCGCATTTTCATTGAAGGCCAATCCGCCCGCGACTACGAGCGCGCCGAGCGCGCACTCGAGGGCCTGCCGCCTAAGCCGGACGACGCACCCGCCCCGGCGCCGGAACACGCAACAGCGCCCCTGACACTCACATCAAACGTCGCGGCACAGCCCGCGCCGCAATCCACATTGCCCCCGCTCGCCGGGCCGCAACCCGCAGCGTCCCCGCGCGAGAGCCGCAAAGGCCGCAAACGCGCCAAGGGGAAACACCGCTGAACTCACTCTCCTCGTCTTTATGGCGAGAGGATCAGGATGAGGAGCCGGCCCCTTCCCTCTCCCGGGACGGGAGAGGATGCCCGGAGGACAGGTGAGGGACTCAGCGCGTGCACGACAGCACGGAGAGAAGGAAGTTAGAACGGGATCTCGTCGTCGAAGGATTTGTCCGCGCCGCCCTTCGAGCCGCCGCCGCGCGCGGCGCGCTTCGGCTCGCTGCTGCCGCCGCCGAAGCCGATGCTGCCGCCCTCGTCGCCGTAATCCGACTGCCCGCCTTCCGCGAGTCCGCCGCCTGCACCCGCGCCCTGGCGCCCGTCGAGCATGGTCAGCGTGCCGTTGAAACCCTGCAGCACGACCTCCGTCGAATAGCGGTCCTGCCCCTGCTGATCCTGCCACTTGCGGGTCTGCAACTGGCCCTCGATGTAGACCTTGGCGCCCTTGCGCAGGTACTGCTCGACGACCTTGACCAGGTTCTCGTTGAAGATCACGACCGAGTGCCATTCGGTGCGCTCGCGCCGCTCCCCGGTGTTGCGGTCCTTCCAGCTCTCGCTCGTCGCGACGCGCAGGTTCGCAATCGGACGCCCGTCCTGCGTGCGCCGGATCTCGGGATCGCGCCCGAGGTTTCCGACCAGGATCACTTTGTTGACCGATCCGGCCATGTCCTACTCCTTAGCTGGCTTGCGGCGGGGCGGGGCCCGCACCGGCATCGACGACGAGCACCGGCACCAGCCGATGAACCCGCGCGATGCGACTCAAGTTGCAGCAGCCTACGCGTTTCGGCGGCGAGACCATAAAGCCGCGTTGCCTTTTCCAAGGCTTTTTCAGTTTCGAGCGCCACCACGTGGGGTTACGACGCCAAGCTCGCGCCTTGTCGGCACTCATCCGCGAGCAAAGCCGCGTCCTTCGAGGCTGATGTTCTTATTATGTTCTAGGCGATCGCGGCGACCATTGCAAGGCGCGACGGCCCCGAATTCGCGGCCCTACCCCCCGCGCGCGATGTCCGCAGCCGTTCCGAGGCCCTTGAACGCCTTCGGCGCGACCGTCTTCGAGGCCGGGCACGCGGTGTCGGCGAGGCGATCGTAGACGGTCGCCAGATCGCCCTGGAACTCGGGACGCTGCGCGCGGCGCGCAATGCCCGTCGCCACCCCGCCGCTGCTCCAGCGCGGCCGGCACATCAGCCGCGCCAGGTACTCGGTGAGACGCTGCTTGTAGAAGTCCGGCATGAGCTGCGACCCGGCCGTGCCCAATCCCTGCCAGCGCACATGGTCGGGCGAATAGCGCCACTTCGCCGTCTCCCCGAGATCGACGAGCGGCGCCACCGCCTCCTCGAGCCGGGCCTTGACGCGGCGCGCGAAGATGCGTTCGACGGCGCCCTTGATCGCGATGGCATCGGCCTCCTTGATCTCGTCCATGGTAACGCCGGTGAGATCGGCGAGCGCGTCGGGATCGGCGTTGGGAGGCGCCGACTTCCAGATCTTGGCTTCGCGGAGATCGGCGCCCGTCACGGTCGCCCCCGTCATGTCCGCGCCGAACAGCACCGCCCGGTAGAGCACCGCGCCCGCCAGCTTCGCGTCGCGCAAGCGGGCCGCCTCGAGGTGCGCGAGGCCCAGCACGGCACCGGTCAGGTCGGCGTTGGAGAAATCGGCGCCGACCAGCAGCGCGCCCGTGAGGTCCGCGCCGACGAGGCTTGCCGCCTGAAAGCTGGCGCCCTGCCCCTGCACGCCGGCCGCGAGGTCCGCCTTGTCGAGCCGCGCCGACAAGAAGTTCGCGCCCTGGATCAACGCGTAGGAAAGATCCGCGCCCTCGAGCGTGGCCTCGTCGAGCTTCGCCCCGCGCAGGTCGACACCCGCCATGTGCGCCCCGTCGAGACGCGCGCGCTGCAGCTTGGCGCGCCGTACCGTCGTGCAGTTGGCCGGTTCGCGGTCTTCCGAGACCGAGAGCTGCGAGATGTCCGCGCATTGCAGCCACGCGCCGCTGAGGTCCGCGCCGACGAGGGACGCGCCGCGCAGGTCGCTGCCTGTGAGGTCCGCCTGATGCAGGTCGGAGCGGTCGAGCTTGGCGAACCTCAGATCGCGGTCACGCAGGCTGATGGAGGGCTCGCCGGGCGTCTGCTCCTTGTCGGCGACGAGATCGGTGTCGACCACCACCAGGTTGCGGCGGAAGAACCCCAACAGCGAGCCGTCCGATCCGAAGGTGAGGAACGGCACCGCGTACCCCGCCACGTAGCGCGGGTTCTGCCCGGTCTCGTCCTCGTTGCTGAAACCGAGAATTCGCTGCGTCAGGCGGTCGAGCTGCTCGCCGGGGATGGTGGCAATGAAGAACGACACGACCCACACGAAGAGCAGCACGAAGATGGTGGCGACGAAGCTCACGGGATGCGATGATGTGGTGCGCATGAAGGCCTGCGTGAAGCTCGCCTCCGCCCGCATCAGGAAGATGCCGATCGAGATCAGCATGGCGATGTCCACGAGCAGCGCGACGCGATGCGTCCAGGTGACGGTGACGTCGTGATAGGGCAGGAACGTCACCTGGATGTAGATGAGCAGCAGCACTGGCAGCACGACCAGCGTCAGCCAGCTCATGGCGTGCAGGAACACGTTCATCACCGTGCTGCGGTAAGGCCCGGCGATGGCCTGCACGAAAAAGAAGTTGTTGAGCTCGAGCCTGAGCGGGTGCGTGCGCTTGTCGGTCGCCTCGAGCAGGCGGATGGCATAGTCGAACTCCAGCGTCTCGCGCGCGAGCAGCGTGAGTTGCGCCACCAGCCCGAGGTGCAGGAGCACGAGCACGATGGGCGCGAACTGGAAGAACTGGCGCAGCTGGATATCGACCTGCAGGATCGGCAGCGATACCGGCGTCTCGAGCAGAAGGTCCTTGTGCGTGACGCCCGCGACCGCGATCACGAGGTAGGCCATGATGCCGAGAAAGATCAGCCAGCCCGTGTGCGCCGTATCGCTCGAGTGATTGACCGCCGCGAGCAGCGTATACGGGTTGACGGGCGTTTCCCCCTCGGGCGCGCCGCGAGCCAAATCCGTCATTCCGGGAACCCTCGACAAGATGCGGCTTAGACATGCGACAATATTCAAGGAGAAAGTGTGTCGCGCTTGGTGCAGCGGCCAGCGTGAGGCGCCTGCCCTGGAAAGTCGTCCCTCACCACCGCGCCGCCCCACGCAGCCGGTATTCTGTTCGATCCCCAGGCTTTAGCATTGCCGGCGCGGACAATGGAAGTTAACAGGAGCGTCAGGGCAGGAACGAACGTTGTAGAATTGAATTCGTCCGGCCCCTGAAGGTAGCGTCGCGTTCGCGGCACGCCTTGCCCGACCTCGAAGACGGAAAGACCTCGTGTACGACTGCAAGAAGTGTCCCGGGTTCTGCTGCTCCTATCCGCTCATTGCTCTCGACAAGCGCGACGTCGAGCGCCTTGCGCGCCATCACGGCCTGGAGTTTGAGGAAGCGCGCCGCGCGTTCACGCGCGAGGCTCATGGGCGCAAGTACGCGATGAAGCGCAAGCGCGATCGCCACTTCGGCGCCATCTGCCGCTTCTTCGACACCGTGAAGCGGCGCTGCACCATCTACGAGGCCCGCCCCGCGGTGTGCAGGTCGTTTCCCGGCAAGGGACGTTGCGGCTACTACGACTTCCTGTCGTTCGAGCGCCGTGCACAGAACGATCCCGATTGGGTTGCCGTGACCACCAACCGGTGACACAAAGAAACATAACTAAATCAAATAACTAAGTTGCATAGATAACGTGAAATACTAACGAATTTAAGTATCTTATTAAACATCGAACACCTAAAATAGCGGCAACTGATTTGCCCATTTTCGGCGGATGAAACCGCTCGCACACGACAAAGGAGACAACCATGACCCTGATGACGCGCGCCGTGACGGCCTTCGCCGTCCTCTCGCTCGCGGCCATTCCGGTCGGGGCCCTGACCGTCAAGAACACGTCGTCGAGTGACGTGTCGATCGGCGTCGACAACGGCACTGACGAGGCCGTCTATCAGATCCCGGCCGGCGCATCGGTTGACGTGACGCAGGATTGCACCGCCGAATGCGCCGTCACCGGCCCCTGGGGCTATTCGCGCCTTCTCGGGCAGACCGACACCCTCGAGACCGATGGCGGCTCGCTCGTGACGGCGGATGCGGCGCCGGCCTCGCAGGGTCTTGTGCCGCAGAATCCCGTGACGGACGTCGAAGCCGCCACGGCGGCGGAAGCGCCGGCGGCCGAGCAAGCCCCCGCGGCCAAGCCCGCGCGCACCTACCGCAAGCGCCAGGCCGCCGCCAAGCCCGCCAAGAAAGGGCCGGGCGCCGGCAGCTTCGAGCTTCTGTTCATGGGCCCCGGCAAGTAGGCGCAAAAAAGCGCCCTCTCCGAGAGAGGGCGCTTTCTCGAATGCCCTGGTGCGCCTTGAAGCCTGCGACAGCTACCGCGACAGCCTGATGACGGCCGAGCCTTTGGTGCTGGTCAGCCGCACGGTCTGGCTCTGCCCGCTGACCGAGATCTGGATCTTGCCCGAAGCGTCGAACTCAGGGTTGTAGAACGTGCCCCGGTACGTGCTGCCCGAGCCGCGGATGAAGGCCGTCTGCGATACCGTGCCCGACTGCGTGGCGCAGGTCGCGCTCACGTCGTAAGCGGACTTGCCGCTCGGGCTGAAGGTTGCGCGGCAGCGTGCGCGCTCGCTCGCCCCACCGCTGAACGTCACCGTTCCACCGCCCTTCCACGAGCCAGTGAGGTCGGCCGAGGTGGCGTTGGCGGCACCCGACACGGCCAGAACCGCGCCCAGGCTCAAAGAGAGAAACAGGCTCCGTGCGGCGTACTGCATCAGTCTCCCCTATGTGTTCTGCTCCGGCCGATACCGGGCGATTCTCCACATTATACGCGCGAACCCGCCACCCGGACCGCGCGCGGCTCAACTAAATCTGTGTGCTCGCCGCGCCGCCGCAAGAGCCTCCGGCAGCACGTCCTCGAGCACGTCGAGATCCTCGTCCCGCCCGCACGAGATGCGAATGCAGCGGTCGAGCGGCGCGACGGCGGGCTTCCGCGCGAACACGTCGCGCTTGAGGATCTCATCGAGCACCGAGCGCGCGAAAGCTCCGTCCGCGCCGCAATCGATGGTGACGAAATTGGCGCCCGACGGCAGCGGATTGAGCCCATTGCTGCGTGCGATCAGTCCAATCCTTTCCCGTGCGCGGGCGATTTTGCGAACCGCCTCGGTTAGATAGGGCTGGTCGTTCAACGCCGCTAGGGCGCCGATCTGGCCGACGCGATTGATACCGTAATGATTTCTTACTTTTTCGAAGACCGCGATCAGCTCGGCTTCCCCCAGCGCGTAGCCAATGCGCGCCCCCGCGAGGCCGTACGCCTTCGAGAACGTCCTGAGCCGCAGCACCTGCGGATTGGCCACGTCCACCGGCGGGATGGCGTCGGCGGGCGCCGTGTCGCAATAGGCCTCGTCGAGGAGCAGCAAAACGCCATCGGGCAGCCCGGCGATGAGACGGGCGAGATCGCGGGCCTCCCACCAGGAGCCCATGGGGTTGTCGGGATTGGAGACGTAGAGCGCGACCGCGGCGTGCGCGCGCGTTGCGTCGAGAAGTCCGTCGAGATCCTCGCGGTCCGCCTTGAAGGGCACCTTGACCAGCGTCGCGCCCTGCGCCGCGACGTGGAAGTTGAAGGTCGGATACGCGCCGTCCGAGGTGACGATGACGCGGCCCGGCTCGGCCGCCGCGCGCACCGCGAGCCCCAGGAGCCCGTCGATGCCCTCACCGATGACGACGTTCTCGGGCGCGACGTCGTGATGGCGCGCCAGCGCCACTCTGAGGTCGTGGCTTTCCGGGTCCGAGTACTTCCAGCTCTCGGCGCAGGCCTCTTCCATGGCCCGCACGGCGGCGGGGCTCGGTCCGAACAGGCTTTCGTTGGCGCCGAGCCGAGCCGCGAAGGGCCGCCCCCGCGCCCGCTCCTGCGTCTCGGGCCCGACGAACGGCACGAGCTTCGGCAACTCCCGGATGATGCGCGTCAGCGGCGGCTTCTTCCCCATCGCGACCCTAGATCAATCCGAGATCGAGCAGCGCGCGGCGCATGTCGGCCGGAAGCGCGCCGAGATCGCCGCTGCCCGCGCCGAGGTCGTCCGGCGCATCGTCGGCGGCCAGATAGCGCCAGCCCTGAAAAGCCCGCCGCGGAACCGGACGCACCGCGACCAGCTTGCGGTCGAGCATGATGAGGCAGCACGCGCTGCCGTCGTCCTTGGTGCCCTGCTCGAAGCCGGTGATCCGTTGGCGCACCTGCACGATGCCCTTGATCACCCAGTAGAGCGAGCCGCCGTCCACGATCTCCGCCTGCCGCTTCGGCGTCTGCAGCGTCGTATGAAAGATGCGCGGCTTCTCCTTGCGCGCCTTCTGCTCGCTGACGCGCTCGTCCTGCCACACCTTGAGCTCCTCGATCGAGGCGACACCGACGCAGAGCTTGATGATGTGCAGGGCCATGCGGAGCTCATTCTTCGCTGCAGAACCCGGTGTACTGGCCGAACACGGGGCTGCCGACGATGCCGAGATGGCGCGAGTGCACGGCCGGACGCTTCCCGGTCTTCTCGTCCTTGTCGTAGACCGTCGTCAGGTTGAGGAAGCCCTCGTTGACCACCTCGAGGAAGTGGTTGGCGTTGATGGCCCTGACCACGCTGAGCTTGCCGGCGACCGCACCCGGCGCGGCCTTGAGCGTCGCTGTCTGCTTCTCGAGATCGATGTTCTCGATCGTAAACGCGAGCGGGCTCGGCGGCTTCGAATGGAAGGCACCGGCGTCGTAGCTCCACGACGCGCCGTCGGCGAACGAGCAGGAGAGGTTTTTCGGGTTTTCGTCCGCGGCGACGGGCAACGCAGCGAGCAGAAGCCCGGCAACGGCGCCAAGCGTGCGGGAAACCGTCGGTCCGTGCTTCATGCGCATCCCCACAGAACGGCCGCGCGCCGAAGGGCGGGCGGCGAGGCCAATGCCAGATCGAGGCGTAGCCCGGCTGACGGACCGGGGTCAACTGGCCGGCGGCAAGGCTTGCCTTGCGGGCGTTGCATCCGGGCCATGGTCGCGCCGCCTTTTTTCGCGACAATTTTGCGAATGACCACAAAGGCCTCCAAACTTCTGGAAAACGGGCGTATTCGGTTCCCCATGTGGATACGCATGAGAACCGTCGCGTGGGCGGGCCTGGCATCGCTGGTCGTGAGCGCCTGCGCCTCGCAGAGCGGCATGATCGCGTCGCCCGCGGGCTCCGTCGGCGAGACCGTGGACAGGCTGCCACCTAGCGGCGCCTACGCCCTCACCCCGGAGGAGCTGGCGCTCGATTGCCGTAAGCTCACCGGCCGCATGGCGGTGCGCATCGTCCAGATTCGCGATTTCCAGTCCCGCACCCAGGCGACGTCGCTGTCGCGAGGCTTTCAAGCGGCGGCAAAACCCGTCTACGGCGGCTCCGGCGAGGGCAGCAATCCCGAAGGCCGCTACGCGCGCGACCGCGCCCAGCTCGCCGCCTACAACGAGCGGCTTGCAGAGAAGAAATGCGCCAACTTCGATCTCGACGCCGAACTCGCCCCCGGCGCCAAGGACCCGCCCCGCACCCGCCCGGCCAACAAATCGTAGCCACCTGCACCTCGAAACGTGAGGTTCGATTTGTATCCCTGGATGGCCGGGTCAAGCCCGGCCATGGAGTCTTGGGTGGGCGAAGCGGCTAGCCAATCCCATCATCGAGGCCACGACCATGGCTCCTCCCCAACTCCATGGCCGCCCTTGAGGCGGCCATCCAGGGTCGCTTGTGAGAATGATCGACTCTAAGGCGCGGGGAACAGCGCGTCGGTCCTTCCGAGCGCGCGGGATGCGATAAGCCCCAGCCATTCGTTGGCTCCGAGGTCGAGCCGCAAGAGCCCCTGCGGGATGCGCTCGAAGAAGCGTGCGAGGTCCTCGGCCCCGCGCGTCCGGTAGTCGACCGGATAGGCAATCACGTCGAAGCCTGCCTTGCGGAACAGCCCGACCGCGCGCGGCATGTGGAAGGCGCTGGTCACGAGGTACCACCGCTCGCCTTCGGCGGGACGCACCAGATCGCGCGTGAACAGGGCGTTCTCGTAGGTGTTGCGGGAACGCCCCTCGAGGATCAGCCGCTCCCGCGCGACGCCGGCCTCGGCGAGAAAATCGGCAACGGCACCTGTCGCCTCGACGTTGCTCGCCATCAGCCCGCCGACACCACCGGTGAACACCACCTTCGCCTGGCGATGGCGAAGCGCCAGTCGAAGACCCTCCGTCACCCGCTCGGCCGCCTCGTTGAGCCCGAGCCCGCCGCGCCCCGTCGACACCCAGCCGTCCTCGAAACCGCCGAGCAGGATGATGCCGTCCACGCGGTCACCCGGCGCGGGAGGCGGCACGGCGGCGAAACGCTGCTCGAGCGGCAGCACGAGGACGTTGCCGAGCGGTGTGAAGCCGCCCACCAGCAGCACCAGCACGCCGCCCCACGCCAGCCCGAGCGCGCGCCGGCTCGCCACGCCGCGCCGCATCAGCACCAGCCCGGCGAGAATGGCGACGACCGCGAGCGAGGACGGCTGCGCCAGGAGCCCCAGCATCTTCGAGAGCGGATAGGGCATCCGTCAGCCCTGCGGCGAGACGCGGCCTACTGCGGGCACGAGACCTTGCGCATGTTGGACTTGTCCGCGTAGCCCTCGAGCGACCCCTTGCGCACCGCGCACCAGAACCCGCGCGGCGTGCAGAAAAGATAGCGCTTCTCCAAAATGTCGCCGCGCTGCGCGACGCCGATGACGTCCGAGGTGCTGTACGGCCTGGCGCGGATGTTGAGATGGCCGGCCGTGACTTTGAAGCAGCCGTGGGTGGCGGCCGCGGCATCCGTGGCAAGAGGAGCCGAAAGGCCGGCGCAGGCGGCAACACCGAGACCGGCGAGTGCAAGCAATGACTTTGGAGACATGACTGACCTCTTTGAGAACTGGGCCGGAAAGCACACCCGGCTTGATACGGCCGGGAAAGCCCGCGCCACGCTCTAATGCCGATTGCGGATAAAAGTGTGACAGCGGGTGTCCCGAAATTCGCCCGAAGGCTTAACGCGGAACACGAATCCCTGCGATGATCGCGCCATGAACGACCGAACGGAACCATCCGCCGTGCCGCCCACGTCGTGGCCCTGGCCGCCGATCCTGCTCGCAGCTCTCGTGGCGGGGGCCATCGCGCTCGGCACCTTTGCCCCACTCGCTTGGCCGGGCGAGGGTGATGCCATGGCGCATGTGGCTGGCCTCGGCCTCGGGTTGGCCGGCCTCGCGCTGTTCGCCTGGGCGGCCTGGACGCTGAGGCGTCACGGCACCACGATCCTGCCCGACAAGGCGGCCGACGTGCTCGTCACCGACGGCCCCTACCGCCTGCGGCGCAACCCGATCTACATCGCCCATGTGCTGATCCTGCTCGGCGTCGCCGAGGTCACGCACAACATCTGGTTCGCCGTCGCCGCCGCGGCCTACGTGCCGCTCGTGTCGTGGCTCGCCGTGCTGCCCGAGGAGCGCCATCTCGAAGCACGCTTCGGCGACGCCTACCGCGCCTACATGGCCAAGACGCGCCGGTGGATCTGACGATGAAGGACCGGCGCACTAAGTCCGATCCGCGTCCCCCTCCCCCTTGCGGGGAGGGGTTAGGGGTGGGGGGAACCCCCGCAGCCCTCGTGAGTCCCCCCTTGCCGACCTCCCCCACAAGGGGGGAGGAGGAAGAGAGCAGCCCGTGAGCATCGACTACGGCGAGATGGAGCGGCAGTTCCTCGCCACGCTCGAGGCCGACAGCGGCCGCGCGCTCGACGAATGGATGGCTGCCATCGCCGCCGAGGGCCTGACGCACAGGAACGCGATCATCGACTGGCTGCGCCGCGAAGGTTTCATGTTCTCGAAGGCCTCCTGGCTGGAGCGCATCCACAACAACGGCGGCAAGCCGATCTACGGCGACGCGGCGGCAGGCGCGCGGCCCGAACCCCGCCCGCGCCGATCCGCGCCGCGCCCACGCCCAGCGACACCGCCTCCGCCGATGAGCGCACCTCCGCACGCGAGCACGCCGGCACCGGCCCCCTCGCTCCCCGCCGTGACGCCACCCGTCGCCGATCAGGCACCCCTCGATGCGCTGCTCGCCCGCGCCAAGGCCTACCGGCCGCTCGCCGTCTTCGTGATCGCCGAGATCCGGAAGCAAGTGCCGGACGCGACCGTCATCGCCCACGACGGCTACGTCGCCTTTCGCCGCAACGACGTGGACTTCGCGCTCGTCGCCATCTCGGCCAAGGACCTCCGCCTCGCCCTCGTGCTCAAAGGTCCGCCACGCGACGCGACGCTCGCGCCGGCCAAGCTCACGGGCCTCCGTGGCGCCCCAGCGATGACCCACATGGCGGTGCTCACTGACGCCCGCCAGGTCACACCCACGCTCCTCGCCGCCATTGCACAAGCCGCTGCGGGCACTTAGCTCTCCGCCAGGCGCGCGCCGCACAGCCGCCAACATCGATTTGCCCGAATTAAAGGGCTTCATGCCGGCCGCCCGAGGAGGCGACAGTGACCACACCTAGATCCCGCACGGACCGCGTGACGCGCCTTTCCATCGCCGCCTTCGCCATCGCCATCTCAACCATTGGCGCCGCCCGCGCGGAGACGGCCGAAGACCGCATCGGGGACTTCCTCCGCGCAGGCCAGGCCGCAACCGCGACCACCCCGCCGCCCGCGGAGCCCGCCGATCCGCGCGAGGGCGATCCCTCCTACGAGCAGGCCCGCACGCTGATGCGCGCCATCGACGACGTTTTGAGCGACGTCGCCGAGGAGCGCGCCGAGGCCAAGAAGCTTCCCGGCAAGGACGAGTTCCTGGTCACGCCGCTGTGGACCGAGACCAGGGAGGATCGCGAGAACCGCGTCCGCCAGTTGCTCGACGCGACGCTCGCCATCGTCACCGACGCGCCCGTCGTCGAGGTGCAGAAGCGCATCGAGGCGCATCGGCGCAACATCCTCGACCTCGAGGCGGGCATCGTCACGCTCAAGGAAAAGCAGCTCACCGCCCCCAAGGACGCCATGCTGCCGGGCGTGCTGAGCGACACCGTGGCGAGTCTCGGCGACAAGATCACGGATCACAAGGCGCGCATTGCGGAGAACGAGGCCGCGATCAAGGCCGCCAAGGCGGAGATCGCCGACGCCCTCATCAAGTCCGGCGTCGACCTCGCCCCGGACCAGCTCGAGCTCCTGCTCGACGGCGTGCTCTCGGGCGACCTCGTGCGCCTCGTCGCGACCTTCCATGCCGCCAAGCTCATCGACGGGCAGCTCGCCAAGCTGATGACGGCCACGGCCGAGAACCCGGGCGCCGCGCGCAAATACTTTGCCATGCACGCCGCCCTCTTCGCGTTGCTCGTGCATGCCCAGGACGCGACGATCAGGAAGATCGACACCCAGTACATGCCGAAGCTCGACGCCATCCTGAAGGATCTGGCGGCGGCCAAGGCGAAGACTCTGGAGCTGATGCGCGCCGAGAACCGGCCCGACCAGCAGCGCGCCCTCGAGGCCAACCGAGACAGCCAGAAGCTCGCCGAGGAGGCGGCCAAGGGCTACCGCCGCTATCTCGCCCAGCAGCGCGAGCAGATCGCCGCTGCCCGCACCCGCGCCACGCACGACCTGCGCATCGCCGACAACACCTTCGACACGGTGGAGGCGAGCCTCGAGCTCAGGAACCTGATGCGCGACAGCGCGACCTCGTTCGAGGCCATCCAGAAGCTGGAAGCCCCGACCTTCGAGCAGATCTTCAAGAACGAGGAGCTGCGCCGCGAGTTCGAGAACCTGACCCGCAAGCTCGACGCCCCGACCAGCTGAGCCGCGCGCCTTCCATGCGAAGCATGGCTCCACCATGACGCCGGCATGAGTTTAGGGGGTGTGGATGCTCCATCGCCTCCCCTCGACGTCATCCCGGCGAAGGCCGGGACCCACGCAAGCCAGCCAAGGACGAGCCGGCGGCGATTATCGCGGCAGCAACCACCCATCGCGCCTTTCTACCCGTGGTGAAAAGCTTATCAGCTCTTCGTCGTACGCCCCGCCATACTGTCACCCTACGTTCGCAAATCTGCGAAGCCGCCCCGGTCGGAGACCTTCGAGCCGGAATGAACCAGCATTCTGTCGAAATCGCCATCCACCTCGCCGCCGCCTGGGCCGCGGGCAGTCTGATCGGGCTTGAACGAAGCTTCCACGGTCGTCCGGCGGGCTTCCGCACCCACGCCCTTGTCTGCCTCGCCTCCGCGCTCCTGATGGTCGTCACGGCCTACCAGTGGGACTGGCTCGGCAGCACCGTGCCCATGGAGACCGTGCGCACCGACCCGACGCGCATCGCGCAGGGCATCATGACCGGCATCGGCTTCCTTGGTGCGGGCGTGATCTTCAAGGACGGCCTCACCGTGCGCGGGCTCACCACCGCGGCATCCATCTGGATCACATCGGCCATCGGCATCCTTTACGGCGTGGGATTCTTCTACCCGGCGAGCCTCGCGACTCTCGCCACCCTCGGCACGCTCGCCGTCTTCCGGCGCATCGAGGCGGCGATCCCGAGCCATACCTTCGGCCAGCTCGTGCTGCGCTTCAGCGAGGGGCGTGTCATGCCCGAGAAGGAGGTGCGCACGCTCATCGCCGGGAATCACTTCTCCATCGCCAACATGAGCTACCGGCTCGATCGCGAGGCTGGCTTCTTCGAATACCGGATGATGGTGCGGACCGCGCGCAAGGACGCGATCGAGAAGCTCGCGACCGACCTCCACAAGCACCCGGATCTCATCGAGTTCCGCATCTCGCCGAGCGGCGACTAACCCAATTTTACGCGGGCGGCTTGCCGAACCACACGCGCATGAGCGCGCGCCAGCGCCGCCCCCAGGTCACGCTTTCGTCCGAGAGCGCATCCAGGAACTCCGACAGCCGCCGCGATTTGACGACCGTGTAGAGCGTGAGGAACGCCGTCGGCACGAAGATGGCGAAGAACGCCGCCACGCGCCACCACACCGGCTCTTGTGTCCAATCGAAGAGATTCATGCCGATGAAGCCGGTGGTCACCGTGCCGACCAGGCCGAACGTCGTCACCACCGTGAGTCGGACCACGGTCTCGTTCTGCTTCCGCGTCGCCTCGACCTCGAGGAAGTTGCCCATGTCCTGCAGCTCCTCGCGCACCTCGTTGTAAAGATCGTCGAGCTTGAGGTGCCGCCGCGTCATGTCGAACAGCTCGTGGATTTGCGCCTGGTGCGAGATGTTGTGGAACCAGTAGCGGTGCGCGAAGCGCAGGAAGTTCTCGTGCGCGTTGCGGATGTCGCGGCGGAACACGCGGTTGGCCTTGGCGTTCGTGATCTCGAGACGGCTCACGGCCGCGACCAGGCGGTCCGAAAACATGAGCAGCGCCGCGCGCTGAAAATGCGCGATGAGGAACATGAGGAAGTGCTGGTGGCGGAAGCGCGACAGCACGCCGTTGTCGAGATCGACGTAGAACTTGTCCGCCGCGTCCCCGGTGACGACCAGCGTGTCCCCCGAAGCGTGGAAGCGCACGTTCCGCGACGACTGTCCGGCGCCGGCCGCGAAATTGCGATCGTAGCAGAAGCGCGTCTCGAAGTCGGAGAGGTAGGCGTCCGAGTAGGGGAGCGCCCCGTCGCCCGCCTCGTTGCCGAGAGCCAGTCGGATGGAATCCGCGCGCGAGATCTTCTCGGCCTCCTCCACCGCGAGATAGGCCATGTACGGCATGCGGTAATACTCGAGCTGCCGGTAGCGCACCGGACCCTTCACGTCCGTGTGGTGCAGCACGAGCGGCGACAACAGGAAGTCCCAGTGCGCGGCCGTGGTCGGCGCCCGGTGCCGGCAGACGAAGGACAGGAACTTCTCGCGGTTCTCGTAGTCGGAGGCGGCGAGCACGCGCCCGTCCGCCCCGAGCCATTCGACCTTCCACGGGCAATGGCCGCCGCGTCCATCCTCCTCCCAGTAGGCGGGGTAGGCGCGCCCGAAGCGGAACATGAGGCTTTGCGCCGTCCCGAATGCGATGTCGTCGCCGCACACCTCGATGGCCATCAGCGCGATGTCGATGTCGAAGAAGAAATAGAGATCGACGTGGGCAATTCTGAGCGTGACCGGCGCGTCGCCCTCGTTGAGGATCACGCGCGCGCCCGTCACATCCGACCGGCGCATGACGCGTATCGGACTCTCGCCGTAGACCTTGCTCACCGAGCGGCCGAGCCCCTGGCCGTAGAGGAAGCGCTGCACCGGCGGCAGAAAGCTCACGAACTCGTTGTAGTGGCGCGCCTGGAACTCGCAGGGGTCGCCGAACTCGTCATCGATCTCGCGCCACGGGTTGCCGGCGCTCGGCTTCTCGAGCTGCTCCCAATGGTCCTGCAGCGGTGCCCCCTCGTCGAGGGGCAGAAGGTAGACGGGCCACAGAAGGATCTGGCGCAGGTGCTTGACGCGCTTTTCCGAGGTCATGGACGGCTCGTCTTACGTTCGGGAGGGTTCGAAGCGTCTGATAATCACGCCCGGCCCCCACCCCGCAAGCGCCAAACCGCACGCGCCTGTTATCAAACCGTCATCTTCAGAGGAGGAACAGCGAGGCGAGCCCGAGAAAGGCGAAAAATCCCACGCAGTCGGTCACCATGGTGACGAAAACGCCCGACGCCGGCGCCGGGTCGAGCTTCAGCCGGTCGAGGGCGAGCGGGATCAGAATGCCCGCCAGCGCCGCGGCCAGGAGATTGACGATCATGGCGGCGCCGATCACGGCCCCCAGCCGGCTCGAGCCGAACCACATGAAGACGATGAAAGCCATGATCACCGACAGGATGAGGCCGTTGAGCAAGCCGACGAGCGTCTCGCGCGAGATGATGCGCGGCGCGTTGGCGGCGCCGAGCTTGTTGGTCGCGAGCGCGCGCACCGTCACCGTCATGGTCTGCGTGCCGGCGTTGCCGCCGAGCGATGCTACCATCGGCATCAGGACGGCGAGCGCCACCATCTCCTCGATGGTCGCGTCGAAGAGCTTGATGACGAAGGACGCGAGCACCGCCGTGCCGAGATTGACGATCAGCCACGGCACGCGGCTCTTGGCCGTCTGCAGCACGCTGTCGCCGATGCTCTCGTCACCGACGCCGCCGAGCGCCCTCATGTCCTCGTCCGCCTCGTCCTGGATCACCTCCACGACGTCGTCCACGGTGATCACCCCGACGAGCTTGCCGTTGGCGTCCACCACCGGCGCCGAATAGAGGTCGTAGCGCTCGAACTGCCGTGCCACTTCCTCCTGGTCCGCCGTCGCCAGCACCACGTCGAGATCGGTCTCCATGACGTCCGACACCGGCACCGCGCCCTTGCTGCGCAGGATCCGCGACAGCTCGACGCTGCCGATGACGCGAAAGGCCGGATCGACGACGTAGATCTCGTAGAAGGTCTCGGGCAGGTCGTCTGATTCGCGCGCGTGCTCGATGACCTGCTCGACGGTCCAGTAGGGCGCCACCGCGACGAAGTCGCTCTGCATGAGGCGCCCGGCCGAGTCCTCGGGATAGTCGAGCTGCCGCTCGAGCGCCGCGCGCTCGCCCTTGGGAAGCTGGGCCAGAATCTCGTCCCGGTCCTCCTGCTCGAGGTTCTCGATCAGGTAGGCCGCGTCGTCCGTGTCGAGCTCGGTGACGGCGCGCGCCAGGAGCTCGTTCGGCAGCGCCTCCGAGAGCTGGTCGCGCACCGCTTCGTCGATCTCCGACAGCACCTCGTAGTTGAAGGCCGGCCCCAGCGCCTGGATGAGGGCGACGCGGTGCTCGGGCGAGAGCAGCTCGATGACATCGGCGAGGTCGCGCGGGTGCAGGTTGATGACGAGCTGGGCCGCGCGCAGACCGTTACCGTCGTGCAACGCCAGGGCGACATCGCGCACGAGGTCCGCGACGCTCTCCTCGTTGTCGTCAGGCGCGCCCTGCTGCTCCTCGAAGCCCGTCATGAAACTCCTGAACCCCATAGCATTGCGAAGCTAATTCCGCGCGATACGCCATCCGAAGTGCGGACCGGACGCTGCATATTCGTGCCCGGCCTAGCACAGCCGTCACATCTGCGACACTGCGAACCGTCAAAAGCAGGGGGGTATGATGTGGGTCTCGATTTAGGTACAAACTTTGTTAGGAAGCGTGCTTCAATGTACGGCCGACCGTGGTTGGCGGGAGTATCGGGGAGACGGATGATGAGCGCCAGTCGGTGCAGTTGGCTGGCCTTTGGTTTCGCGATCGCCGTCGGCGTCGCGACGGCCGTGGACGACACCGCCCGCGCCGAGACAGGCGCCGACGCACCGGCTGCGGCCGCTCCCAATGCCGTCGCCACACCTGATGGCGAGGGGCCTGCTATCCCCGGCGCGGGCGCGACGGGCGTCGAGCTCAAGCCGACCATCGCCGCTTCCGATTGCAGCGACCGGCCGAACGCGCTCGGCGTCTCGCGCGTGGTCGAGATCGACACTACGAGCGGACCCGAGTTCGGCGACCAATACCAAAAGTCCGAGCCCCGCCTCCTCGAGGAGGGCGAGGTCGTCCTGACCTTCGACGACGGTCCCATGCGCCGCTACACGCTGCCGATCCTCGATGCGCTCGACGAGGAATGCGTCAAGGCGACGTTCTTCTCGGTGGGCCGCATGGCGATCGCCGACCCGGCGACGCTGCAGGAGGTCGCCCGCCGCGGCCACACCATCGGCTCGCACACCTGGTCGCACAAGAAGCTGAGCGCGCTCGGCGCGTCGGGCGTGGAGCGCGAGGTCGAGCTCGGCCTATCGGCGGTTGCCGCCGCCGCCGGCGTGCCCATCGCGCCGTTCTTCCGCTTCCCGTATCTCGGCCACAGCAAGGCTTCGCTCGCTTACATCAAGGGCCGCGGCTTCGGCACCTTCGGCATCCACGTCGACTCCAAGGATTTCCGCACGAGAAGCCCCGGCGTCGTCCTGCGCAACGTGCTGGCGCAGCTTGAGCGCGAGAAGAAGGGCATTCTCCTCTTCCACGACATTCAGCCGTCGACGGCCGGCGCGCTCTCAAGCCTCCTCGCCGAGCTCAAGACGCGCGGTTTCAAGGTCGTGCATATGGTTCCGAAGCAGGCCGCCGTCACGCTGCCGGAGTACGACGCCATCGCTGAGAAAGCGCTCAAGGCGAAATCCGTGGCCGCCGCCAACACGCCCTTGGCCGAGCGCGCCGCCACCTGGCCGGTGTCGGGTACTGAGGGGGCCACGGACCCACCCGGCACGCACCCCAAAAGCTCGGGCAAGGCAGCCGCACCCAGGGGCTCGAAGCCCGTCGATTGGGCCAACCCCTCGAACGACCCCTGGCAGCTCAGGGCCTTCGGGTACGAGTAGACCATGATCGCTTCGGACCCCATCAGTCCGAAGCGTGAATCATCGGTCTCAGGAAAAAGACCATGATCGCTTCGGACTCGTCGCGCCGCCTATCGGGCGCAGCGCAAGAAATACCCGAAGCGTGAACAATCGGTCTGGAGCGAAGCCCTGGCGCGCCGACCGAGTCCCAAATGCCGCTCCTTTCGAAAAATTAAAGTCAACTGAGCGGCTTGCGCTTGGCGGCCCAGCGGAAATCGTCGACAGTCCGCGCGCCAACGAGGGAGGGGCGCCGTGCGCGCAACGACCACATCTTGGGCCGCCCTGGCGGTCGCCATGCTCGCCGCCGGCACGCCGGGCGCAGGCGAGGCCGCCTGCTCCGATCCCGACAAGGCGCTCGGCGTCTCACGCGTCATCGACATCGATACCTCCGGCGGCCCGATTTTTGGCTCCGTAACCAAGCGCGAGAAGGAGCCGGACTTCCTGGCCCCGGGCGAGGTCGTGCTGACTTTCGACGACGGTCCCGTGCCATGGGTGACCGGCCCGATCCTCGACACGCTGGACGAATTCTGCACCAAGGCGACGTTCTTCGCCGTGGGCGACATGGCGCTCTCCTACCCGGCCATGGTCAAAGAGGTCCTTGCCCGCGGCCACACCGTCGGCACGCACACCTGGTCGCACCCCAACAACTTGAGGCGGCTACCGGTCGAGAAGGCCAAGGATGAGATCGAGCGCGGTTTCGCGGCCGTGGCGCTCGCCGCCTCGGCGGACATCGCGCCTTTTTTCCGCTTCCCGGGCCTGAACGACAGCGACGAGCTCCTGACCTACTTGCAGTCACGCAGCATCGCGAGCTTCACGGTCGACGTCATTTCCAACGACAGCTTCATCGGCAGCGCGCATGACATCGCTCAGCGCGCGTTGAAACTCGCTCAAGCGCGCCACGGCGGCATTCTCCTGTTCCATGACCTGAAACGCCCGACGGCCAAGGCGCTGCCCGCGATCCTCGCCGGCCTCAAGGCCAAGGGGTTCAAGGTCGTCCACCTGCGCGCAAAGTCACCGGCGGTCCCGCTGGCGACACTCGACGCGGAATTGCAGCCGGTCCTCGCCAAGGCCGCCTCGCGCAACGTGATCCCCTTCTATGGGCCCGTGCCTCCGCCCACGACGGCGGACGGCCACGACCCGGCGGTCAGCGATCTTGCCCCACCCGCCAAGACGCGGCTCACGGAGCAGCCTCCCATCGACGCTCGTCAGGCGTCCTCGCAACCACTGCGCCGGCGCACGCCACCCACCGCATCGCGCAACCGCCGCCATCCCCGGCGCAAGCTCGAGCCTGCCCCGGCGGCATAAAGCGCCACCACACGTGGTGTGCCCTGTAGCTCCTGCCACATTTCGAGCGTAAGCTTCGACGATGCCCCCTCATGTCCGGCGCGTGGAGTGCCAGCGACGGATCGGTAAGGGCCTGGACGTTCTCCCGCAGGGGAAGAGAAGTGCGCCGTGCGGGCCTTGGCTGACGGGCCTATTCGCTGATCCGCGCGCGTGGCCATCCGGGGCGTGATCCCCGAGGCGGGTTCCGACAACTGGGTGCTTGATGAAGAAAGTCTGGATCGCCAGCCTGCTGCTCGCCCTGTTGGCCGGCGCCGCCTATCACTATGCGACGGGCGGCAAGCGCGATGGCATCCTGAGCCGCGTCAACGCGCAGCCCGCCGCCCCGGCGAGCGAGAAGAGCGACAAGAGCCAGAACAAGGACGCACCTGCGCGCGGCATCGCCGTCGAGGCGGCCACCGCCGTCTCCACCACGTCCACGGAGGACCTGCGCGGCATCGGCACGCTGCAGTCCGACGAAAGCGTGCAGATCTCTTCCGAGATCGCCGGCCGCATCACGGCGATTCCCCTCGTCGAAGGCACGCCGGTCCAGGCGGGCGCCGTCATGGTCCAGCTCGACGACGCGCTGGCCAACGCCGAGGTCGCCGATGCCCAGGCCCGCTACAATCTGGCCGTGGGCAATCTCGGGCGCGCCAACTCGCTCGCCAAGTCCGGCAATGTCACCGAGCGTGCGCGCGACGAGGCCTCGACCAATGCCGAGACGACAGCCGCCGCGCTCGAGCTCGCCAAGGTGCGCCTCTCGAAACACACCATCCGCGCGCCATTCGGCGGCACGGCGGGCATCCGCAAGATCTCGCCGGGCGCCTACATCGACGCCGGCCAGCCGATCGTCAACCTCGAGAAGATCGACACCCTGAAGATCGACTTCAAGCTGCCCGAGATCCACCTCTCCCACGTCAAGACCGGGCAGACGGTCGAGATCATGGTCGACGCGCTCCCCGGCCGCACGTTCGAAGGCACCATCTACGCCATCGACCCGCACGTCGACGTCAACGGCCGCGCGCTGAGCATTCGCGCCCGCCTCGAGAACCCCGAGCTCGTCCTGCGGCCGGGCCTCTTCGCCCGTATTCGCGTCAAAGGCCAGACCAAGCGCAATGTGCTCGTCATCCCCGAGGCGGCCATCGTGCCGCGCGGCGAGGAAAAGATCGTCTATGAGATCCAGGACGGGCTGGCCAAGGAGGTCAAGGTCGTGCTCGGTGGCCGAAACAACGGCCTCGTCGAGATTCTCGAGGGGCTCGGGACCGACGCCATCGTCGTGACCGCGGGCCAGCAGAAGCTCAAGCACGGTAGCCCCGTCGAGATTGTCGTCGGTGCCAATCCCGGCGCACGAGCACGGGGCACCTGATGGGTCTTTCCGAGCTCTGCATCCGCCGCCCGGTCTTCGCCACCGTCTTGAGCCTCGTCATCGTCCTGCTCGGCGTCGTCTCCTACACGCGCCTGACCGTCCGCGAGTATCCCAACGTCGACGAGCCGGTCGTGTCCGTGCAGACGCGCTACCCTGGCGCATCCGCCAAGATCATCGAGACCCAGGTCACGCAGATCCTCGAAGGCTCGATCGCCGGCATCTCCGGTATCGACGTGCTCGAAAGCTTCAGCCGCTCCGAGGACAGCCGCATCACCGTGCGCTTCCGCCCCGAGATCAACCAGGACGTCGCCGCAAGCGACGTGCGCGACCGCGTCTCGCGCGTGCGCGGTCGCCTCCCCGACGAGATCGACGAGCCGGTCATCGCCAAGGTGGAGGCCGACGCCCAGCCGGTCATGATGCTGGTGTTTACGAGCCCCGTCCTCACCCCGCTCGAGATCACCGACTACATCGATCGCTTCGTCGTCGATCAGCTGAAGAACTTGAACGGCGTCGCCGACGTCATGATCTACGGCGAGCGGCGCTACGCCATGCGCATCTGGATCGATCGCGAGCGCCTCGCGGCCTTCGCCCTCACCGTCCAGGACATCGAGACCGCGCTGCGCGCCCAGAACGTCGAGCTGCCGTCCGGGCGCATCGAAAGCACCAACCGCGAGTTCAGCGTGCTGTCGCGGACCGGCCTCGTCACGCCCGAGGAATTCTCAAACATCGTCATCAAGCTCTCGGGCAACCACCAGGTGAAGCTCGGAGAGGTTGCGCGCGTCGAGCTCGGACCCTTCGACGAGCGCCGCGAAAGCCGTTACGGCGGCAAGACGGCCATCGCCATCGGCGTCATCAAGCAGGCCGTCGCCAACCCGCTTGACGTCTCGCACGGCGTGCGCGAGCTGCTTCCCAAGATCAACCAGTCGATGCCGAACGGCTTGCAGGCCGACGTGGGCAACGATGATTCGATCTTCATCGAGCGATCGATCGAGGCCGTCTACCACACCATCGGCGAAGCGATCGCCCTCGTCGTGCTGGTCATCGTCGTGTTCCTGAGATCCATGCGGGCCTCCCTCATCCCCATCGTCACCATCCCGATCTCGCTCATCTCCACCTTCACGCTGATGTTCGCCTTCGGCTTCAGCGTCAACACGCTGACGCTGCTCGCCATGGTGCTCGCCATCGGCCTCGTCGTCGACGACGCCATCGTCGTCCTGGAGAACATCTACCGCCACATCGAGCACGGCATGAAGCCGATGGAGGCGGCGATCAAGGGCACGCGCGAGATCGGCTTTGCGGTCATCGCCATGACGCTGACGCTGGCCGCCGTTTACGCGCCGATCGCCTTCGCGCCCGGCAAGACCGGCCGCCTCTTCCTCGAGTTCGCGCTGACCCTGGCGGGCGCCGTCATCATCTCGGGCTTCGTCGCGCTGACGCTGACGCCGATGATGTGCTCGCGCCTCCTGCGCCACAATCCCAAACCCGGCCGCTTTTTCTTGTTCGTCGAGGGCCTGCTGACCGGTTTGGAGACAGGCTACCGCCGCGCCCTCACCTTCGCCCTTGGCCACCGCCCCACCGTGCTCATGCTCGCGCTGGCCGTGGCGGGATCGAGCTACTTCTTCTTCGCCAACCTCAAGTCCGAGCTGGCCCCCGTCGAGGACCGCGGCGTGATCCGCATCCGCGGCACCGGCCCGGAGGGCGCCACGCTCGCCTTCATCAGCCGCTATAGCGCCGAGGCCGACAAGTTCCTTGCCGACATCCCCGAGGTCAAGTCGCGCCTCGTCATCAACGGCACGCCGGAGGTCTCCCGCTTCCTCATCTTCGCGCCCTTGAAGGACTGGAGCGAGCGCGAGCGCACCCAGCAGCAATTGACGCGCGAGCTGACGCCCAAGGTCCGCCAGATCGCCGGAGCCCAGACCTATGTGCAGAACCCCGGCGCCTTCGGCCAGCGCGGCAACGCCCGTCCCGTCGAGTTCGTTCTGCAGTCGTCAGGCTCCTACGAGGAGCTGCAAGTCATGTCGGACAAGCTCCTGGAGGCACTGAAGGACTACGGCGGCCTCGAAAGCGAGGAGACCGACCTCAAGCTCAACACGCCCGAGTTCCGCATCGAGATGGATCGCGCCAAGGTCTCCGACTTGCGTCTCGACGTGAACGTCGTCGGCCGCACGCTCGAAACGCTTCTCGGCGGGCGTCAGGTCACGCGCTTCGAGATGAATGGCGAGCAGTACGACGTCATGGTGCAGCTCGACATTCCGGATCGCGCCACCCCGGCCGCGCTCGACACCATCTTCCTGCGCTCGCCGCAGGGCGACATGATCCAGCTCTCGAACATCGTCAAGGTGATCGAGAGCGTCGCGCCGAAGGAGCTGAAGCGCTTCAACCAACTGCGCTCGGTCACGCTCTCGGCCAACATCGCGCCGGGCTACGCCTTGGGCGAGGTGCTCGACCACCTCGAGAAAACCGCGCTCGAGGTCCTGCCGAGAACCGTGCAGACCGACGTCAACGGCCAGAGCCGCGACTATCGCGCCTCGAGCCAGAGCTTGGCCATGGTCTTCGTGCTGGCGCTCGCCTTCATCTATCTCGTGCTCGCGGCCCAGTTCGAAAGCTTCCGCGACCCGCTCATCATCCTGATCACGGTGCCGCTGTCCATGTGCGGCGCCCTCGGCATGCTCTGGCTCGTGGGCGGCTCGCTCAACGTCTACTCGCAGATCGGCCTTGTGACGCTGGTCGGCCTGATCACCAAGCACGGCATCCTGATCGTCGAGTTTGCCAACCAGCTCGAGGCCGAGGGCAGGAAGCGCGTCGAGGCGATCGTCGACGCCGCGAGCCTGCGCCTGCGTCCGATCCTGATGACGACCGGCGCCATGGTGCTCGGCGCCGTGCCGCTCGCGCTCGCGGCTGGCGCGGGCGCCGAGAGCCGTCAGCAGATCGGCTGGGTCATCGTCGGCGGCATGAGCCTCGGCACGGTGCTGACCCTGTTCGTCGTGCCGACCGTGCTCAGCCTGATCGGCGCCTCGCACCACCACGCCGAAGAGGAGCCGGACGCCCGTCTCGCTCCTGCCCACGCCCCTGCGGAATAGACCCGACGCGACATATAACCGACGTATCTGGATCCCGGCCGTCCATGCGGAGCATGGCCCCGCCATGACGCCGGGATGACGGATTTGTTGTGTTCGAGGCCGATCCAAACTTCAACGTCACCCCGACGGAGGTCGGGGTCCAGACACATGTCCAAAAGCTCGACGATGAAAGTGTACCGCTAGCACCAGCGGCGGGCGGCGCCGGCCGCGTCGAGCACGTGTCCCGACACGCTCCGCCCCTTGCGGCTCGCGAGCTGGAGGGCGATGGCCGCAACATCCGCTTCGGAGGCCTGCCCCTCCCCGCCCATGGCGGCGATCGACGTCGGCGGCGCGACGGCATTGATGCGGATGCCCTGCTCCGTCCACTGGCGCGCGAGCCCGCGCGTGAGATCAGAAAGCTCCGCGCGCAGCATGTCGGCGAGCATCATGGCGCGCCCGCCCGCCGCGTCCGCCATGCGCACCACGTTGAGGATGCCACCCTCCGCCCACACGAGCCGCATGCGGTTCGCGGCAACCTCCGTGAGCCTCAGGGGCAGGAACAGCGCGTCCGAGATCATGTCCTCGACGTCGTCGGCGCTCTCGAGTCGCGACGCTCCGCCGATTGTCACGAGATTGACGACCACATCGAACCCGCCGGCGTCCTGCGCAGCCGATTGCATGAACCGCGAGGCCGCCTCGTTGGTGTCGAGTGCCGTCGTGAACAGTCGCATTTCGCTCGAGCTCTCCGCGAGCACCGCGGCAAGCTCCGTCATCTCGGGGCTGTCGTCCGGACTCTGAATGACGAGATGCGCGCCGTGATCGGCGAAGGCGCGTGCGATGTCGAAGCCGAATGCCGGCGTGAGGCCGGTGATCAGTACGCGGGCGCCCTTGAGCTCGGGCAACGCCACAGGTTCGCAACTGCGCGCGATCACGCTCATCAACATCAACAGGTCTCCCTCGGTACGCCGGACAGGAAGGCGGCCCGGACAAGGACGATACCACGCCGATTCGCCTAATGACCCATAAACGGCGCCGCGATTCGGGTGCCCGCTGGGCTCGCCAGTGGCGGTATTGCGACTCCCCCCGAGAAATTTTTCTTCATGCTGGCGCAAAGGTCGATGCATCCGCGCCACGCCCCGACTAAGCCGTGCGGCCGCCTCACGAAATGCTGGTGATACGGGGGTGCGTTCACGTTGCTTAACGGAGCCCGCCGCCCGAACCTCGATCTAACGATTCGCGGCCGAGTCCGTACGCCGCGCCCGCAGAGGACTTTGGGGGACGAACGCAATATGACGCGCACTCTTATGACATCGCAGTCCGTCACGGTCGTGGCCATGGGGCTGGTCGCGACGGCGGCCGCCGTCGCGCTCCACCAGCACGGTGGCATGCCGGGCCCGGTCGCCGCCACCGCGGCCCTGGCGGGCTACCTCCTGATGCTCACCATTCACGCCGTTTTCTGGCGGCGCGAGCGCACGAGCGTGGCGCCGGCCAAAGCCCGCAACGCGCGGGTCGCGGACATGCTTCGCCCAGAACGCAACACCGGGCGCAACACCCAGCGCGCGGCCCCGCCCATGCCTGCTCCGGCGCTGCAAGCAGGAGGCCCCCGCCCGGGCATGCCTCAGTCGGCGCCGATGCCGTCGCCCGAGATCGTCGCCCGGGCGCCGCAACTTCCGCTGCCGGCCGCTGGCCCCCATTCGCCGCCGCCCCTCCCGTCTTCGGGCCCCAATCCGGCCCCGCACGCGGCCGAGCACCGTTTGGCGCCGCCCCCGCTGCCGCAGCCCGCCCGGCCAGTGGCTCCTCCGACTGCCGGCGGCCCTCCGGAAGCCGACGACCTTCAGGACTTCTGGTCGTTCCGCCCGGCGGCCCAGGCCCATCCGGCCAACACGAGCCCTCCGGCACACCCCGGCCAGAAGCTGCCGCCGTTCGTCGCCGGACGCGCTACGGAGCGGGCGGCTGAGCCCACCCTGAGGGGACCGACGCTGCCCGATCCTGCCCTCTCCCGGCCCAAGGCCGCAGCCCCGCGCGAGGCCGACGTCGAGGTGATCCAGGATGCCATCAAGCGCCTCCTCGAGGAGGTGAACGCCGCCGAGCAGTCGCGCGCCCAGTCGACCGCGGGAGCGGTGCCGCCGCCGCTGCCTCCGCAGGGCGCCGTCAATGGCACGCCCGACACCTCGATCGAGCGCTCCATCGAGGCGCTCCGCATGATGGCCGGCACCATGCGCGCCGCGACCGGACACCCCCCGGCTCAAGTTGCAGCTCCGGCCCAGGTTCCGCGGACCGCCGCAGCGCCTCACCAGCAACAGCAGCCGCTGCCGCCGTTCGTGCGCGGCGCGGCACCGGCGCCTCAGCAGCAGCGCGCGGCGGCTCCGGCCGACGCCCGCGCCCGCCTGATGGCGGATGCCATCTCCGCCGGCCGCATCGACGTCTCGCTCGAGCCGATCCTCGGCCTCGAAGACCAGCAGACGCGCCACTACGAGGTGAGCATCCGCCTGCGCGACGCCGACGGCAATCCGCTCGACATCACGCCGGACGGGCCTGACCTCCGTGGCACGGGCCTGCTGCCGCTCTTCGACGGCGTGCGCGTCACGCGCACCGCGGCCGTCGCCCGCCGTCTCGAGGACCGCGGCAAGGCGGGGTCCGTGTTCTCGGCCTTCAGCGGTGAATCCGTCGCCGACGAGCACTTCCTCGGCGAGCTCGCCGAGACCCTGCACCTGCGCGCGAGCCTCGCCTCCCAGCTCGTGCTCTCGTTCTCCCAGAGCGACGTGCGCGGCTTCTCGACGCCGGAGTGGGACTCGCTCGCCGACATGCGCGCGCTCGGCTTCCGTTTCGCGCTCTCGGCCGTGACCGATCTAGACATGGACTTCGAGGCGCTCGCCGAGCAGGGCTTCGTGTTCGTGAAGCTGGACGCCTCGGTGTTCCTCGAGGGCCTGCCGGCGCCGAGCGGCCGCATCCCATCGGCCGACGTCTGCCGCCACCTCGCCCAGCACGGCATGACGCTCGTCATCGACCACATCGACGACGACGACAAGCTCGCGCGCGTGTTCGGCTTCGGCGTGCTCCTTGGCCAGGGCCAGCTCTTCGGCGGCCCGCGCCCGGTGCGCGCGGAGGTGGCCAACGACCGCACCCGCGGCACCACGGTCGCCGCATGACCATCGCGAGAGCAGGCGCCCATGGCGCTTGCTCCGCGCGGGCGCAGCCGTTACCCATGCCGGCATGCAAACCCCACCCGCCTCGCTCGATCCCATCCCGATCCTCACCTCCATCGCCGGTCTCGCCGAGACCCGCGACGTTTGGCTGACCGACGTCTGGGGCGTGATTCACAACGGCGAGACGCCGTTCGCGTCGGCATGCGAGGCCTGCACGCGGTTTCGCCTGGCGGGAGGCACGGTCGTGATGCTGTCCAATGCCCCGCGCCCGGCGGCGAGCGTCGCCGCCCAGTTCGAACGCATCGGCGTGCCGCGCTTCGCCTGGGACGCCATCCTGACCTCGGGTGATGCGGCCCGTGCACTCGTCGCCGGGTTTGCAGGAAAGCGCGTGTTCCACCTTGGTCCGGAGCGCGATCTTCCCCTCTACGACGGATTGGACGTCGCGCTCTCGAGCCCCGAGGAAGCCGATGCCGTCTGCTGCACCGGCCTCTTCGACGACGAGGTCGAGACTCCGGCCGACTACGCCGACGTGATCGCAAGCCTCGCCGGGCGCAAGCTGCCGATGGTGTGCGCCAATCCCGACCTCACCGTCGAGCGCGGCGATCGGATCATCTACTGCGCGGGCGCCCTCGCCCAGGAATTCGAGGCGAGCGGCGGCAGCGTCGCCTATGCCGGCAAGCCGTATCTCCCGATCTACGACCTGGCCTTCGCGCTGACCGAGAAGCTCAAGGGAAAGCCGGTGCCGAAGCATCGTGTCCTCTGCATCGGCGACGGCGTGCGCACCGACATCAGGGGCGCGGCGGGCGCGGGCCTCGACAGCATCTTCATCGCAAGCGGCGTGCACGCGCCGGGCGGCCTCTCGGGCGAGACGCTGTCCGAGCTGTTCCCCTCGGCCGACACACGCCCCATCGCCGCCATGCCCACGCTCGCGTGGTGACGCTGCTCCTCTCCCCCGGAGAAGATCAAACCGTCAGCACGATCTTGCCGATGTGCTGGCTCGACTCCATGCGCGCATGCGCCGCCGCGGCGTCGCGAAGCGGATACGTGCTGTCGATCACCACCCTGACCTTGCCCGCCGTGATCAGCGGCAACACGTTGGCCTCGACCGCGCGCGCGATACCGCCCTTCACCTCCGTCGGCCGGATGCGCAGCGTCGAGCCGGTGATCGTCAGGCGTTTCAGCATCAGCCGCATCATGTCGAGCGTCGCCTTGGACTCCCCCTGATGCGCGATGTTGACGAGCCGCCCGTCGTCCGCGAGCGAGCGGAGGTTGCGCTCCAGGTACGAAGCCCCCACGATGTCGAGCACGACATCAACGCCGCGCCCGCCCGTCTCGGCCTTCGCCGCTTCGACGAAATCCTCCTCGCGATAGTTCACGGCGCGGACCGCGCCGAGCTTGAGGCACGCCGCGCATTTTTCGGGCGAGCCCGCGGTGGCGATCACCTTGGCGCCGAGCGCCGCGCCAAGCTGGATGGCCGTGACGCCGATGCCGCTCGTGCCGCCATGCACGAGCAGCCACTCGCCGCTCTTGAGCCCGCCGCGCTCGAACACGTTGTGCCATACGGTGAAGAACGTCTCCGGGATTGCCGCCGCCTCGACCAGCGAAATCCCCTCCGGCACCGCGACCGTCGCCGCCTCCTCGGCCAGCGCGTACTCCGCGTATCCGCCCCCGTTGAGCAGCGCCATCACCGGCTCGCCGATTTGGAAGCGCGTTGTGCCCGCCCCGACCGACGCAATCCAGCCAGCAGCCTCGAGACCCGGCAGCTCCGAATGCCCCTTGGGGGCCGGATAGAGACCCATGCGCTGCAGCACATCCGGCCGGTTGACGCCCGCGGCGGCCACCTTGATGAGCACCTGTCCAGCGCCCGGCACCGGCACCGGCCGCTCGCCGGCCACCAGCACCTCGGGCCCGCCCTTGCCCTCGATGGCGACGGCGGTCATCGTCTGCGGCAGCACGCCCATGCAAGGCTCCTCAAGACTATGCTGCTCGCGTGCATACCCGCCGCGGCACGATCCGACAACCCGAACGGTCGGCACGCGAGCACCCTTGAGCGCAGTGGGCGGAAGTGTCACGCTCCGCCCTGCTAGAAAGCACAGCACGCGACGGGAGAGCGCCATGGACTGGGACGACCTCAAGCCCCCTCCGAAGCGGACCACGGAAGGCATCGGCGACAATCTCGAGACGCTGTCGGTCGCCGAGCTCGAGCAGCGCATCGCCGCTTTCCAGGCGGAGATCGCGCGCGTCGAGGCGGAGCTCGCGAAAAAACGCGCTCACGAGAGTGCCGCCGCCGCGCTGTTCAGGAAACCCTGACGGCTCCTTGCACGAAACCTCAGGGTCCGTCCGCATTGACCCCCTGACCTGCGGCCTATAGCATCCCGCGCTTCGCAACATGGAGCAGCCTGATCTCGGCGCGTTCGGACATTTCGCATCCCGGACGGATTTAGCACCTCGCCAGATCGGCCACGAACGCTTTGATCGATATCTTGATCGTCCTCGGCCTCATTCTCTTGAACGGGGCATTCGCCCTGTCGGAGCTGGCTGTTGTCTCGTCCCGTCAAGCACGCCTCAAAGCCATGGCTGCCGCTGGACAAACCGGTGCCACGAGCGCGCTCGCGCTCTCGGCCGACCCCGGGCGTTTCCTGTCCGCGGTGCAGATCGGCATTACGCTCATCGGCATCGTCAACGGCGCCTACTCGGGCGAAACCTTCGGCGAGTACGCGTACGCGGCACTGCGCGACGCGGGCCTGCCCGATACCGCCGCGGCCTGGATCGGTTACGGCACGGTGATCGCGGTTATCACCTATCTGTCCGTGATCGTCGGCGAGCTCGTGCCGAAAAACATCGCGCTCCGCGACGCCGAGCGCATCGCCTGCACGGTCGCCCCCGCCATGACGGCGTTCTCCCGTGTGGCAAGTCCGGCCGTTTCGCTGCTCGATACCTCGACGCGTCTCGTGTTCCGCCTGTTCGGTCGCTCCGAAACAAGCGAGACCCAGGTCTCCGACGAGGAAATCGCCATCCTCATCGCCGAGGCCGAGGCGGCGGGCGTATTGGAGAAGCCCGAGCGCGAGATGATTTCCGGCGTGATGCGGCTGGCGGACCGCACCGTCGTCGGCCTCATGACGCCGCGCACGGACGTCGAATGGGTCGACATCGCCGCATCCGAGGACGAGATCAGAGCCCAGCTCATCGAGACACCCCATTCTCTGATCCCCGTCGGCGAGGACACGATCGACACCTTGATCGGCGTCGTGCGGGCGCGCGAGCTGCTCGCGGCCAAGCTCGCCGGCAGGGAGCTCGACATCCGCGCCGCCATTCATAAGGTGCCGGTCATCCCCGAGACCATGAACGCGCTCGACGCCCTCAACATCCTGCGCGAGGCCGAGGTGCCGATCGCCCTCATCCACGACGAGTACGGCCACTTCGAGGGCCTCGTCACGCCGGCCGATGTGCTCGAGGCGATCGTCGGCGCGTTCAAGTCCGGGGGAGAGGATCCCAACGCCGTCCAGCGCGCCAACGGCTCGTGGCTGCTCGCGGGCTCGATGCCGGTCGACGAGATGGCCGATACGCTCGGTCTCGCGCTCGAGCCGAAGCGCAGCTACGCCACCGTCGCCGGCTTCGTGCTGTCGCATCTGCAGCACATCCCCAAGACCGGCGAGATCGTCGAAAGCGGCGGATGGCGCTTCGAGGTGGTCGATCTCGACGGACGGCGCATCGACAAGGTGCTCGTCTCGCGGGTCGACGCATAGACGCCTGTCCCGAATTGCGTCGCGACGTTTACGCCGTCAGCACGCGCAATCGTGAACGGGAATTCGATTCGAAATCGGCAAGTGTTAAGCCTTCGTTAGGGTTCGCCGGGTAGTCTTTCCCTCATCCAGACATCTGGATCCTGGGTGGTGCCTAGCCACCCTGTTTGACGCCTCCCTGTTGACTTCTGAGCCGCCGTGAGGCGGCTCATTTTTTTTGGCGCGGCTTTTGCAAGGCTTCGCGGCGTGCACCTTCCTTTGGATTGTCTCTTTCTTGGCCAATTTTGTTAACTCTGGTCTCTTACGATCCGCCGATGGTAGGGTGATTGGGAAGTAGGCGTCTGTGTCAAAGCGTGTCATGAGCAATAGTCCTAGCGTTGAAAATCTGGTCGACCTCAAGGGCGAGACCGTCTCCTTCGGAGAGCGTTTCCAAGCTTCCGAGCAATTCGATCGCGTGTTCAAGGAGGGTATGGCCCTCGTCGAGCGGTCGGCGTCCTACCTCGATGAGGAGGGGCGCGAGGAGAGCAGGGGCCTGCCGGGCCACATCACGGTGCTCTACGCCACCGAAAGCATGCGCCTCACGACACGGCTGCTCGAGCTTGCCTCCTGGCTCCTGATCCGCCGCGCGCTCAAGGCGGGCGAGATCAGCCCTCAAGAAGCCGAGACCAAGATCGCGCGCGTCAAGTTGCAGACGCTCGGCCGCCCCGCGCACACCAAAGGTTTCGCCGAGCTGCCGCAGGGCCTGCGCGCCCTGATCGAGGCCAGCTTCGCGCTCCACGACCGCATCGTCCAGCTCGACCGCGCCATGATCCTGTCGAATGGAGACGAGGCCGAGACACCCAGCGCCAACCCTGTAGCGACGCAGATCTCGACCATCGAGCAGGCGTTCTCTGGCCTTCGCCAGGTTGCCGCGCGCTGACCTGTCGGCGCGCGAGCGTCGTTCTGTTGAGCTCACCAATGAGAAAAGGCCCGGACGAAACCGGGCCTTTTGCATAAGCGGTCGATGAAGCGGTCGCTATTCCTTGATGAAGCCCTCGAACTTCTTCTTGAAGCGCGACAGGCGCCCGCCGCGGTCCATGAGGCGCTGGTCGCCGCCGGTCCACGCCGGATGCGAGGACGGGTCGATGTCGAGATGCAGCTCGTCGCCTTCCTTGCCGTAGGTGGAGTAGGTGACGAACTCGGTGCCGTCGGTCATCTTAACTTTGATCTGGTGGTAGTCCGGATGCAGATCCGCGTCTTTCTTCATGGCCGTCGCGCTCGCTCGAAAGGGGCCGAGGTGCGAGCCTTCGCACGGGACAGCACGACCCCGAATTTCTGGATGCGCTTCTATAGTCGAGATGCCCTGAGCGTACAAGCCACGAAAAACCGAGCCCCCCGCTGGGGTTTAGCCGCCTGATCGCCGCAAATGGGGCGGGTTTGGCGCCATTCCGTGTCCATTGAGCCGTTGGCGTTGACGCGGGCCGCTCCCGTCGCGCATGGTCCGCCCAAGCCAAGCGAAAGACCGAAACGTGAGCGTCGAGAAGAAACCTGAGGTGCCGCCAAGAGCCGCCGGGGCCGCTTTGCCGTTCCCGGACGAGCCGGCGCCTGCCAACCCGCGCTCCCTGCGCCCGCTCCTCGCGCTGAAGCCTTTCCTCTTGCGCCATCCCGGCCGCCTCGCCGGCGCCTTCGCGGCGCTCGTTGTCTCGGCCTTGGCCATGCTCGCCGTGCCCATGGCGGTGCGCCGCATGATCGATCACGGCTTCGGGCACCACGACGGCACCATGATGGATCAGTACTTCATGATGCTGATCGCCATCGGCCTCGTGCTCGCGGTAGCCAGCGCCGCCCGTTTCTATCTCGTCAACTGGATCGGCGAGCGCGTGGTCGCCGACCTCCGCGCCGACGTCTTCGCGCACCTGTCCCGCCTCGGCCCCGACTTCTACGAGGAGACCCACTCGGGCGAGGTCATGAGCCGCCTCACCGCCGACACCACGCAGGTGAAGGCCGTCGCCGGTTCCGCCATCTCGCAGGCGCTGCGCAATTCCATCATGCTGGTCGGCGCGCTGGTCATGATGATCTTCACCAGCCCGAGCCTGTCGCTCCTGGTACTCATCGCCATTCCCGTCATCGTGCTACCGCTCATCGGCTATGGCCGCATCGTGCGCCGCCTCTCGCGCCACGCCCAGGACACCCTCGCCGAAGCCTCCGCCTACGCCGCCGAGAACCTCGCCGCCGTCCGCACCATGCAGGCCTTCAACCACGAGGACGCCGTCGCCGGACGCTTCGCCGCCTCCGTCGAGCGCGCCTTCGACGCGGCGAAGAGCCGCCTCGTCGCCCGCGCCGGCCTGACCGGTCTCGTCATCGTGCTCGTCGTCACCGGCATCGTCGGCGTGCTCTGGTACGGCTCGGCCTCCGTCATCTCGGGCGAGATCACCGGCGGGCGCCTGAGCCAGTTCGTGATCTACGCGCTCTTCGCGGCCGGAGCCTTGGGCGAGCTTTCGGAGGTGTGGGGAGAGACGACCCAGGCCGCCGGCGCCGCCGAGCGCATCACCGAGTTCCTGACCATCGAGCCGGAGATCAAGTCGCCCGAGAACCCGCTGCCGCTGCCCACGCCGGTCAAGGGCGACATCGAGTTCCGCGCCGTGCGCTTCGGCTACAGCAACCGGCCCGGCATCGCCGCCCTCGACGACGTGTCCTTCCGCGTCAAGCCCGGCGAGCGCGTTGCCCTCGTTGGACCCTCCGGAGCCGGCAAGTCCACCATCTTCAACCTCATCCTCCGCTTTTATGATCCGTCAGCCGGAGAGGTGCTGATCGACGGGCTTGACGTGAGGCAGCTCGCCCTCGACGGCTTGCGCTCGGCGATCTCGCTCGTTCCCCAGGAGGTCGCGCTTTTCGCCGACACCGTGGCCGAGAACATCCGCTACGGCACCCCGCACGCCTCCGACGCCGATGTCGTGCGTGCGGCCACCGCCGCCCAGGCCGACGCCTTCATCCGTGCGCTCCCGCAAGGCTACGCGACGCGCCTCGGCGAGCGCGGCGTCTCGCTCTCGGGTGGACAGCGCCAGCGTATCGCCATCGCGCGCGCCATCCTGAAGGACGCGCCGATCCTGCTTCTCGACGAAGCGACGAGCGCCCTCGACGCGGAGAACGAGATCGCCGTGCAGCGCGCCCTCGAAAGCCTCACAAAAGGCCGCACCACGCTCGTCATCGCGCACCGTCTCTCGACCATCCAGAACGCCGACCGCACGCTGGTGCTGGACAAGGGCCGCATCGTCGAAAGCGGAACGCACGCCGAGCTCGCCAAGAAGAGCGGACTCTACGCCCGCCTCTCCGAGCTCCAGCTCGGTTCCGAAGCGGCCGAATAACCCTCGATCTCTCTCGAACTAACAGGATCTCAACGGCGCAAGCCGAAGTCGGGGCGACGTTGATATGTGACGAGACGCGTCGCATCCAAAGCATGCGTCACGGCTTAGGCCGGGATCCAGATACGCCTGAAAACAATCCAGACGCCGCACATGCGCAACGCCGAATGAGCTACGGCAGCTCGCTCGACGCCCCGGCCTCGGCCGCGGCCGACTGCTGCCCGTGCCGCGCGAGCACCGCGCGCGCCTTCATCACCACCGCATCCGCCATCGCCGCCTGCCCTTCGGCGGTCGGATGGAACGCGCCGCCATAGGTCGCGGCGAGCAGCACCTGGAACCAGGAGAAGCTGTCGAGCTTCAGCACCTTCTGAATGACCGAGCCCGCCGCATGGAAGTTGCCGGTGAGGAAGGCATCGTTCGGCGTCCGGAACCACCGCAGCCGCGACGCATACGGCTCGTAGTGTGCCGGGTTGTAGGGCTCCCACGCGCCGTTGCGCCGCCGCGGCATGCGCAGATCGTCGACCAGCGGCCCGAGCCCGTTCGTGTGCCCGGCGCACAATCCGCGCCCGATGAATGTCTTGCGGTGCTGGTCCGCGTAGCTCCATCCCTGCGCGCGCGCACTCTGCTGCATGACCTGATCGAGCTTGTCGGCGAGCCACGAGGACGAGAGCGCCGACTTCTGTGTGATCTTGAACTCCTCGAACACCTCCATTCCGGCCGAGCCGTCGGCACACATGTGCCCCGCGTCGTCGAGCAGCGCGAACGGCGGATAGGCCGTGAGAATGACTCGGTCGCTCTCCTCCCAGGGCACGTGCAGGATGCCGTGCACGGCGCGGTTCATCGCCTTGTAGCGCTGATCGAGGCGGGTCAGGAGATCCTGGCTCTCCTTGTTGCCGTGCACCTGGCCGAACCAGCCGCCGAGACTGCGCACGAGCGATTCATCGGAGAGCACGGCGTTGGCCACGAGGCGCGCGAAGCCGATATCGTTGCCGCCGACCGACACCATGATGAGGTCGATCTTGCGTGCCTGGTTCGCCGGGCACTTGGAGAGCATGAGGCCGCCCTGCAGCTCGGGGATCACCCCGTTCATGTGGTAGGCCTCGGGCATGTCCACCTTGGGAGCGTCGCGCTTTCCGCACTGCGCGTCGGCCACCGCCGAGACCTGCGACAGGTCGGGCGGATGCGGCACCCACTCGTTGCCCTTGTAGCGAAGGAAGAGCCCCCACGTGACCTCCGCGCCGGAGCAGGCGAAGCCGGCGTAGGTCACCGCGCGATGCGGATCCTCGATGGCGAGCTCGAGCGCGGCCCTGAGCTGATAGGAATAAAGCGAGCGGTGGCAGGCCTGGTCCAGCCAGCGCGCGTTGCCCTCGAGAAATGTCGGATCGCCGACCTGTTTCCACGAGCCGACACGCGCGGGATATCCGCCGAACTCACCCGTGACGCCACCCTTGCCGTAGGCGACCGACCGCTCGGGCGAGAAGCGCACCGCCACGTCGGGATTGCCTTCGCCGGACGCAAAGCTGTCGCCGATGCCGACCACGAAGATGTCGCGCACCTTGATCTCGGTCGAAGCCACGGCGATGCCGCCGACCTCGACGCGCACCGAAAGCCCGGCCGGATACGGAGCGGCGAACACCATCGCCTCGCCGCAGGAGCGCGTGACGGCGCTTTCCGGACCCGCGCGCGTTCCGTCTGTATTGGAAAGCTCGGCGGTCACCCAGCGGCAATCGACGTTGGGCTCAGCCATGCCCTTGAGCGTCACCACCACGCGATGCCGCTCCGGGTTCACGTAATCGCTCTTGTCCGGACAGACATGGCGGTTGCGCGCGTCGACCCAGCAGGTCTTGCGGTACATGGTCTCCGCCCATCCGGCGTCATGGCGGCGCGCAAGCGCATGCTCGGAGGCGAGCACCGGTGCCGCCGCGCGCTGCTCGGGGTCGAGCGCAAGGTACGTCGCCCGGTGCACCTCGGTGTCCTTGGGGTCGGCGAAGAACCGGAACGGATTCTCCACGCGCCAGTCGATCTCGACCGCGATCGGCTGCGGCGGCGGACCGAAGGGAAGACTGTTGGCGGGCGCATGGCCCGGAGGCGCGAGCAGCGGATCGATGGCGTCGCCGATGGACGGCGCTCGCGGCGCGGCGGGGGCGGCCGGATCGGCCACCGTCGGCTCCAACGGCTCGCCCACCGAAGGTGCGGCGGGCGCCGTCACACCTGCGTCCGGGGACGGCGCGGTGCCTTCGGCGCTGCCCGGGAAATCGTCAACTGGCACCTCGACCGGCTGCGCCACGGCCAAGCCCGCCCACAAGAGGGCCGCGGCGAAGCTGAAGACGGCGAATCGAGTCATGCTTGAAATGTCGACCCCGATGATCCTTCTCGCTCGGGCGCGTGCGGTGCTAAGCCCGGCCAAGCACGCGAGCGAACCATAGTCTCATGACACGCGAAAGCGGCGAAATGTCCGCAACGTCCCGCAGTACGTCCCGGCGCGGGGCGAGGATGGACTTCGCGTAGGGCTCGACCAGCGCCAGCGGAAGGAAAGCCGCCCTCGCGGCCGCGTCGAGACCGGCCTCGTCTTCGCGAAACACACCGAGCGCCTGCGACGCCTCCTCCGAGAGGCGAGTCAGCAGCACGCGCGTGACCGACCGCGCCTCCTCCGGGGCGGCACCCCTGGGATCGCGGAGCCCCCGCAGATACGCGGGCGGCAGCGGCAGACGACCAAGAGCAAGATGCTGTGGCAAGGTGAGGGCAAGCCGCGTCAGCGCCAGCGCCCGCCCGGCCGGCACGACGCCGGGCATCGCGTCGTCCCGCCCCAGGAGCGAAAGGGCGACCCGCAATGCCGCGCCATCCGTCTCCGCGGCGTAGCGCTCCAGATCCTCGTCATCCGCAAAGCCATCCTCGTAGAGCTCCCGCGAAGCCCCTTCCACCGGCGCCAGCACCAGGTCGCGGTCGAGCCCGCGCCGGCGCACGAGGTCGGCCACGGCGTCGGCGACCGGATGGCCGCTCGCGGGCCCTTCCGCGCCGAGCGCATCCCGCCACCACTGCAGACGGATCTCGCCAACGGAGACATCGTGGGCGAGAAGCGGGATGCGGCGGATTTCGCCGAGGTATGCCGCCAGCACGACGAGATCGGCGCGCGCCTCCGGCGGAGCGAGCAGCGCCGAGAGATACCGGTCCCGCTCGGTAGTCCGCGCCGCATCGATGACCGTCTGGTCGACCGTGTTCATGGCCGCGCCTCACGCGACCGCGATCAGCGCGGCGGCGACAGGCCGGCTCTCGGCGAGAAGCACGTTGTACGTGCGCGCCGCCGCGCCCGTATCCATGACCTCGAGCCAGAGACCTGCGTCCTCGAAGGCGCGCTGCACCTCGCGCGCCGGCCGCACGAGCGTGGGTCCGGTTCCGAGCAGGCAGAACGGAACTGAGCCTGCGAGCGCCAGCACATCAGCCAGCGCCGAGGGGTCCACGCCCTCGATGGTCGCCACGGACCACGCCCAGATGCCGGACGGCAGCGCGAGCAGCGAGCCCTTGTGGCTCATGCCCCCAAAACGGAATCCGCCGTTGCCGTAAGCCTCGATGGCAACCTGCTGCGGGAGATGCGCGCGGTCCGCCACGGGCGCATCCCTCCCGGACCCTACGGGCGCGCCGAGGCGGGCCCGCCGGCGCCCGCGGCGGCTTTGGCCGCCTCATCGCTCCAGTCGCGCTTGATGCCGAGATAGTCGATCAGCGGCGCCGAAATGAAGATCGACGAGTAGGTGCCGATGATCACGCCGAACAGCATGGCGAACGTGAAGTTCTGGATCACGTCACCGCCGAGGAAGAAGAGCGCGAGCAAGACGGCGATCGTCGTCACGCCGGTGAGGATGGTGCGCGACAGCGTCTCGTTGATCGACAGGTTGAGCAGTTCGGTCAGCGGCATCTTCTTGTACTTGCGCAAATTCTCGCGGATGCGATCGGCCACGACCACGGAGTCGTTGACCGAATAGCCGAGGATGGTGAGCAGTGCCGCCACGATCGAGAGGTCGAACGCAAGCTCGAACAGCGAGAAGATGCCGGCCGTCACCAGGACGTCGTGGAACAGCCCCAGCACCACGCCGAGCGAGAACTGCCATTCGAAGCGGAACCACACATAGGCCACGATGGCGGCGATCGACGCCAGCACGGCGATGAGACCCGTCCACCTGAGCTCGGCCGACACGGCGGGCCCAACCACCTCGACGCGCCGCTGCTCGAACTCGCCGCCGAGCGAATCCAGCACTTTGTTGGCCGCCTGCTGCTGCGCGTCGTCCTCTCCCGGCTGCTGCTCGATGCGGATCAGCACGTCCGCGTCGGAGCCGAAGCTCTGGATCTGCACCTCGCCGAGCCCGAGCCCATCGAGCTGATCGCGCATCTTGCTGATGTCGGCCGCGCCGCTCTTGGCACGCACCTCGATCAGCGAGCCGCCCTTGAAGTCGACGCCGTAGTTGAACCCCTTGATCATGATGATGGCGAGCGACAGCGCCATCGCGATAAGCGACAGCCCGACGCACAGGCTCTTGAACTTCATGAACGGCAGCCGCGTGCCGTGGGGAAAGAAGTCGTTACCCTTGAAGTCGGGCACAAGAAACATGACGACGAACCTTCCTTAAATGGGGACCACGAGCGAGCGGCCCTTGGCCTTGGCGTTCTTGAGCCACAGCGCCACCAGGAGACGCGTCACCGTCACGGCCGCGAACACCGACGTCAGGATGCCGAGCGTCAGCGTCACCGCGAAGCCGCGGATCGGACCCGAGCCGAGCCAGAACATGATCACCGCCGCGGCGAGCGTCGTGAGCTGGCTGTCGATGATGGTGACGAAGGCGCGCTGGAACCCGTTCTCGATCGCCGCGATCGGCGTGCGCCCGGCGCGAAGCTCCTCGCGCATGCGCTCGTAGATGAGCACGTTCGCGTCGACGGCCATGGCGATGGTCAGCACGAAGCCGGCGATGCCGGGCAGCGTCAGCGTCGTGCCGATCATCGACATCAGCGCCAGGATCAGGATGGCGTGCACCAGGAGACCGATCACGGCATAGACGCCGAACGTCCCGTAGGCGAGCACCGTGAGCACGACCGTCGCGACGAGGCCGACGATGCCGGCGAGCTTACCGGACTCGATGCTGTCCGCGCCGAGCGACGGCCCGACAGTGCGCTCCTCGACGATGGTGAGCTTCGCCGGCAGCGCGCCCGAGCGGAGCTGGATGGCGAGGTTGTTGGCGCTCTCGACCGAGAAGTTGCCGGAGATCTGCCCCGACCCGCCGAGTATTGCCTCGCGGATCACCGGCGCCGAGATCACCTTGTCGTCGAGCACGATGGCGAACGGCTCGCCCACGTGCGTCTTGGAGAAGTTGCCGAACTTGCGCGCGCCCGCCTGATTGAAGCGGAACGTGATGATCGGCGCGTTGGTCTGGCTGTCGAACGCAGGCTGCGCATCGACGAGATCGTCGCCCTGCACGACGGCCGCCTCCTGCAGCACGTAGGCCGTCGCGAACTCGCGCTCGCCTTCGGCCGCGTCGTAGACGCGATAGCCTGGCGGCGGTCGGTTGGACTTCGCCTCCTCCGCCGTCACCGTCGGATGCACGGAGTGGAACGAGAGCCTCGCCGTCTTGCCGATCAGCTCCTTGAGCTGGCGCGTGTCGGAGAGGCCGGGATACTGCACGAGGATGCGGTCGCGCCCCTGCTGCACGACCGTGGATTCCGACGTGCCGAGCGCGTTGATGCGCCGGTTGATGGTCTCGATGGAGGCCGCGGCGGCGTGCATCAGGCGCTGGTCGATGCCGAAGTTCGTGAGCTTGATGAGGATCAGCCCCGGCTCGCTGCCGTGCTCCACCTCGCTGTCGTTGCCGCTCGTGCCGAGGATGGTGTTGCCGACCGGCTGCACGAGCTTCTTGAGCTCCTTGATGGCCGCTTCCGTGTCCTCGGGCTTGACCAGGCGAATCTGCACCGCGTCGCCCGCGACGCCGATGGCGGAAAAGCCGATCTTGGCCTCACGCAGCGTCTTGCGCGAATCCTCGCGCAGCGTGTTGAGCCAATCCGCCCGCAAGTCCTTCTGGTCGATCGCGAGCAGGAGATGCGCGCCGCCCTGCAGGTCGAGGCCGAGCGGCATCTGCCGTTTGGGCAGGAAGCTCGGCCACGAGGCGAGCGTCTCCTTCGACAGGAAGTTGGGAAGCGCGAACAGGAAGCCGACGAAAATCGTCCCCAGGATCGCGATGATCTTCCAGCGCTCGAAATGCAGCATGTCGGAGCGAACCCCTCCCCTTGCGAACAACGCGCGAGGCGTCCGCGCTCGCGGCGCCGCGCATCTTCCTTATTTTGTGACCGTCGCGTCCTTGACCGGCTCGCTCTTCGAGCGCACGTCGAGCAGCGTGCTCTTCAGCACCCGCACCTTGAGCGTATCCGAGAGATCGACGTCAATCTCGTCCGAGTTGTCCGGCACCCGCGACACCTTGCCGATGAACCCGCCCGACGTGACCACCGTATCGCCGCGCCGTACCCGCTCGATCATCTCCCGGTGCTGCTTCTGACGCTGGTTCTGCGGCCGGATGACGAGGAAGTAGAAGATCAGCACCATGAGCAGCATGGGAATCAGAAGACCGCTGAACGGGTCCGCCATGGGGCTCGACTGGGCATAGGCCGGAGAAATGAACATCTGGGACTGGTCCTCGTCGGATCGTCTGCGTGGCTGTCAAATCAGGCAACGGTTGAACGAAATGCGGCCAGCCCCGCCGGAAGCATCGCCTCCGCAAGTCCGTCCGCTCAAGGTCGGCCGGACTATAGTGGCCGGGAATTGCTTTGCAACCCCGGCGGCACGGGAGGGAAAGGCTGTCGAGCGACGGATCTCGCCGCCGCGGGCCTGCCCGGAGTATAGAGGGGTCCACCGCGCCGGAAAAGGCTGACGGCGTTCCGTCGACCCCGGAAATTCAAGGCAAAATCGACCATGAGCCACGAGCCAGACCTGGAAGCCCGCCTCGACCGCATCGCAGCGGCGCTCGAGCGGCTTTCGCCGCCTCCGCCAGCCGCCCCCGACTTCGATGCGGCGGACGCGTTCGTATGGCTCGCGGCCACCCTCACCTTCCAGCCCGTCCCCATCGTCAATCGCGTGCCCCGCGTGCTTCTGAAGGGCATCGATGGCTCCGCGCGCCTGCTTCTCGACAACACCCGCCGCTTCGCCGACGGCCTGCCCGCCAACAACGCGCTCCTCTGGGGCGCGCGCGGCATGGGCAAATCGAGCCTCGTCAAGGCCGTCCACGCCGAGGTCGAAGCGTCCCGCGCGAAATCGAGGAAGAAGCAGGCGGGCTTGAAGCTGATCGAGATCCACCGCGAGGACATCGCCACGCTTCCCGCATGTCTCGCCGCACTGCGCGCGTCCCCGCATCGCTTCATCGTCTTCTGCGACGACCTCTCCTTCGACCGCGACGACACGAGCTACAAATCGCTCAAGGCCGTGCTCGAGGGCGGCATCGAGGGGCGCCCGGCCAACGTGCTCTTCTACGCCACGTCGAACCGCCGCCACCTGATGCCGCGCGACATGGTCGACAACGAGCGCTCGACCGCCATCAATCCGTCCGAGGCCGTCGAGGAAAAGGTGTCGCTGTCGGATCGCTTCGGCCTCTGGCTCGGCTTCCACAACTGCAGCCAGGACGACTACCTCGCCATGGTCGAAGGCTACGCCGAGCACTTCGCATTGCCGATCGCGCGCGACGCGCTTGTCCGCGAGGCGCTCGAATGGAGCATGACGCGCGGCGGCCGCTCCGGCCGTGTCGCCTGGCAATTCACGCAAGACCTCGCCGGCCGCCTCGGAAAAACGCTGCCGCTGTGATCCCTCAAAGAAATACGGGGCGCAGCTCTCGCCACGCCCCGCCGACCGCAACACAATTCCTATGACCGTCAGAGCCGCTCCATGAACGGCGCCGGATCGACCGGCTTCTGTCCCTGGCGCAGCTCGAAATGCACCTGCGGCTGATCCACCTTGCCGGTGCGGCCGGCGCGCGCGATCACCTGCCCGCGCTTGATCTGATCGCCGCGCTTGACGAGGATCTCGTCGGCATGCGCGTACGCCGTCACCCAGCCGTTGTCGTGGCGCACCAGCACGAGATTGCCGTAGCCTGCGAGCTCGTCGCCCGCATAGGCCACGACGCCGCTCTCGGCCGCGTGCACGTCCGTCCCCATCGGCACCGCGAGATTGACGCCGTCGTTGTGCGTGCCGTCCGCGCGCGGCCCGAACGGGCTGACGACCTTGCCCGAGACCGGCCAGCGCAATTTCGATGTGCCCGCGACCGAGCCCGAGCCCTGCGGCGTGAGCGGCGGGCTCGCATCGTTGGCCGAGCCGGTCTCGGCCTTGGCGACGCGCTCGGGCGCCGGACCGGCGAGGCCCGTTCCGTTGATCATCGTCGGCTGCTGCGGCGTCGAGGCGACGGCCGGCGCATTGCGCTGCGCGCCGAGCGTCACGACGCCGGGCGTCGTCGGGGGAATGGACGCGTCGGCGATCGGAGCCACGTCGGCGGCAGGCGTAGCGTTGGCAGCAGGCGGCGTCGCCTCCGCGACCTCGCTGCCACCCTCGGCCGGCAGCTTGAGCTCCGTGCCGGGCTTCACCTTGCGCGAATCCGAGATGCCGTTGTAGCGCTCGAGATCCTCGAGCTTCACCCCGCTCTCGCGCGCGATCTGATAGAGCGAGTCACCCTGGCGGACGGTGTAGCTGCGCGTCCAGTCGGACGGCGCGTCCGCGGCGGGAGCGGACTGCACGGGCCGCACGGCAACCGTCTCGTACGCCTCGCGCGGCGGGCGCGCCGTCTCGGTGGCGGTGTGCGCCCGCGTGCCCGACGGCAGCGCGAGCTGCTGGCCGGGCTTGAGATCATTCGATGCAAGGCCGTTCGCGGCCTTGAGGTCGTTGACCGAGACGCCGTGCTGGCGCGAAAGCGAGTAGAGCGTGTCGCCGGGCCTCACCTCGATCGTCTCGCCCGTAGCGGCCGCGCGCTCACGCGACGCGATCGGTGCCACGCGCGAGGACGACGGCTGGGCAGCCGAGCCGGAGCCGTAGCCCGTCGCGCCGCCATTGCCGAAGCGTGACGGCGCGGGCTGGCTGCCGTACTGCGAGCCGCCCTGCGCCCCGTAGGAGGGCTGCGAGTTATAGGACGGCGAATAGGTGGCCTGCGAATTGTACTGCGGCGCGGCGCCATAGCCGGGCTGCCGCTGCTGTCCATACGCGGACTGCCCGCCGTAATAGGGCTGACCCTGCTCCGGATGGATGGCGCTCGTCGTCATGCCTTGCTGGGGCACCGGCCCGAGATCGGCGCGCGCCACATCCGTGCCGCGATCCGAAGACCGAGCGCTGCCGGCCGAGCCATAGTCGCTCGAGGCCGTGCGACCCGTCGAGCCATAGCCGTAGCCCGAGCTCGTGTTGTGAGCCCGCGCTCCGTCCGAATAGCCGAGATCGAATCTGGAAACGTCCGAGCTGCAGCCTGCCAGCACAGCGGCAGAAGCGAGGGCCAGCGAGGCTCTCGTGCGCGCGACGTTGGTGAATAGAGGACATTTACGCAAGGAACTTAACATGCCACTCACCCTGTATACCCTCTTCAGGTAACCCTTAACGAGTTAAGAGAACCTTAACGGGGCATGAAACGCGATTCGTCGCGCGGGCTCGTGGGATCGGAAACTGGAACTCTGCGCCGAAATACGGCGTCCCCGCACACACTGCTCCGTTACGCTTGGATTGTGCTGCCTTGACGGAGAAATCCCGGCGACTTGCCGCCGAATTCATGACGTGGCGGGAATGGCGAGCGCACACCTCCCCATCGGACCTCCCACAACGGCGCTTGCCTCCCTTGATCGGAAGCGATCTTCACGCCGGCGTCCGCTGAGCGACAAACTGCCGTAGCGCCCTTCCGCGTTGAAAGCGCTCTCCGCTTTTTCACACCATGGCCGGGCTTGACCCGGCCATCCAGGGACTAACGCTCCGACGCGCGCGATTGAACCCGCCGACGCCTCGGAGCACGCGGCGCCTCAGCCCGCGTCCTTGAGGCGCTTTGCGCCCTCGAGCGAAAGCACGCCCTCGAGCCCGGCGCGCGTCGTCTCATGCGTGAGGTTGAGATGCAGCGGCGTCACCGAGATGAACCCGTCCGCGATGGCGCGCAGGTCCGTGCCGGCGGGCGGATCGGCGCGGCGCCGCTCGAACCCAACCCAGAAATAGGGATCGCCCCAGGTGTCGGCCCGCTCCTGGATATGCAGCCCGCCCTGGTCGCGACGCCCCTGGCGCGTCGCCTGCACGCCCTTGACGTCGCCCGGCGCGAGATCCGGATAGTTGATGTTCATGAGCGTCATCGCCGGCCACTCCGACGCGAGAAGCTGCTCGACGAGGTGCGGCCCATGCTCGAGCGGCGTCTTCCAGTGCTGCTTGCCGTCGGGATCGAAGCCGATGGTGAGGCTCATGGCGATCGATCGCACGCCGAGCAGCGTGCCCTCCATGGCGCCTGCGATGGTGCCCGAGTAGGTCACGTCCTCGGCCAGGTTCGCGCCGTGGTTGACACCCGAGAGCACGAGGTCCGGAGCCTTGTCCTTGAGCACCTGCTTGATGCCCATGATCACGCAGTCGGCGGGCGTGCCGCGCACGGCAAACGCGCGCTCGCCGATTTCCCTGTAGCGCAGAGGCACCTGCAGCGTCAGCGCATGCGAGGCGCCGCTCTGGTTCATCTCCGGCGCCACGATCCAAACGTCGTCGGAGAGCGCTTTCGCGATCTGGTGCAGCACGGAGAGCCCGTGCGCCCCCGCCCCGTCGTCGTTTGTCACCAGAATGCGCATGAAGTTAAGCCTTCTCGATCCGCGTCAGGCCGCCCATGTAGGGCTGCAAGGCTTCCGGAATTATGACGGACCCGTCAGCCTGTTGATAGTTTTCGAGCACCGCGACGAGCGTCCGCCCGACCGCGAGCCCAGAGCCGTTCAATGTATGGACGTAGCGGACATCCTTCGCCCCCTTGGGGCGATACCGCGCACCCATGCGCCGGGCCTGGAAATCGCCGCACACCGAGCACGACGAGATCTCGCGGTAGGCATCCTGCCCCGGCAGCCACACCTCGATGTCGTAGGTCTTCTGCGAGGCGAAGCCCATGTCGCCCGTGCAGAGCAGCATGGTGCGGTACGGAAGCCCGAGGCGCTTTAGAACGTCCTCGGCGCAACCCGTCATGCGCTCGTGCTCGGCCAGGCTCTCCTCCGGCGTCGTGACGGACACCAGCTCCACTTTCGAGAATTGATGCTGGCGGATCATGCCGCGCGTGTCGCGGCCAGCCGCACCCGCCTCCGAACGGAAGCACGGCGTCCACGCCGTCATGCGCATCGGCAGCTGCGCCTCATCGAGAATGCTCTCCCGCACGACGTTGGTGAGCGAGACTTCGGCGGTGGGGATGAGCCAAAAGCCGTTCGTCGTCAGGAAAAGGTCTTCGGCGAACTTCGGCAGGTTGCCCGTGCCGTAGGCCGCGTCGTCGCGCACGAGCAGCGGCGGGTTGACCTCGGTGTATCCGTTTGTGCCGGTCTGCAAGTCGAGCATGAAGCAGCCAAGTGCCCGCTCGAGTCGCGCGATCGCGCCTTTCAACAACACGAAGCGCGCGCCGGACACCTTCCCCGCCGTCTCGAAATCCATGAGGCCCAGCGCCTCGCCGATCTCGAAGTGCTGCTTCGCCGCGAAGTCGAATTTGCGCGGCTCGCCGACGCGGCGAACTTCCGCGTTGCCTGTCTCGTCCGCACCGATCGGCACATCCGCGCGCGGCAGGTTCGGAATGACGGACAGTGCATCGGTCAGCGCCTTGTCCTGCCGACGCTCCTCCTCCTCGCCCGTCGAGATCGCGTCCTTGAGCGTGGCGACCTCGGCCATGAGCGTGGCGGCGAGCGCCTCGTCCTTGGCGCCCTTGGCCTTGCCGATCTCCTTCGATGCCGCGTTGCGCCGCGTCTGCGCCTCTTGCAGCTTCGTCTTGGTCGCGCGCAGCGCCTCGTCGAGCGCCAGAAGCGTCGACGACGCCGGCTCGAGCCCGCGGCTCGCTAAGCCTGCATCGAATGCCTCGGCGTTGTCTCTGATCCACTTGATGTCGAACACGGGTGTCCTCGGCGTAGCTCGATTGGTGTCGTACGGTGTCCTCCCCACCAACGTCATCCCGGCGGAGGCCGGGACCCACGACACGTCACCGCTTGGGTGTCGCTGTTTGCGTGGATGGCCGCCGTCCAAGCGAAGCTTGGCTTCGCCAAGATGCGGCCGTGACGTCGGAAGGGGGCCGTATGTGTAGCGCCGGTATAGGCCGTGACCGAACAGTGGTCTAGCCGGCCCGCGATCTAAGTCACGGCCGCGTCCCGCGCCGCATCCGCCGCCGCCTGTTTCTTCTCGACCCACGCCACGGCCCAGATCGAAAGCTCGTAGAGCAGCACCGTCGGCAGCGCCATGATGATCATGCTGAGCGCATCCGGCGGCGTCAGCAGCGCCGCCGCCGCGAAAATGCCGACGATGGCGAAGCGGCGCCCCGAGCGCAGCGTACCGGAGGTCACGATCCCGGCGCGCGCAAGCAGCGTCAGCACCACCGGAAGCTGAAAGCAGAGCCCGAACCCGAAGATGAGCGTCATGATCAGCGACAGGTATTCGGACACCTTCGGCATGAGCTCGATGGTGGCCGGCCCAGATGCGCTGGCCGATGCCGCGAGCCCGATCGAGAATTTGATCAGCACCGGCATGGCGATGAAATAGACCACCGCCGCACCGAGCACGAAGAAGACCGGCGTCGCGATGAGATAGGGCAGGAAGGCGTGCCGCTCGTTCTTGTAGAGCCCCGGCGCCACGAATTTGTAGACCTGCACCGCGACCACGGGAAACGACAGGAACGCCGCTCCGAACATGGCAAGCTTCAACTGCGTAAAGATCTGCTCGAGGAAGTGCGTGGCGATGAGGCGGACGTGATCGCTCCCCGAGGCCCACACGTACGGCCACACCAGGATGTCGTAGATGTAGCGCGCCACCGCGAAGCAGAGAAAGAACATCACGAAGAAGGCGACGACGGCATAGATGAGCCGCTGGCGCAGCTCGATCAGGTGATCCATCAGCGGCGCCTTCGAGGCGTCGATGTCATCCTGTCCGGGGCGCGGCAGGCTTTCCTGCATCAGGCAGGCCCCGCGTTGGCTTTGACCTCTGCCGCATCGGCGGCAACTTTCGCGGGCTCGCCGCCATCAACCTCGGACGTGGTATCCGATGGGATTTCCGGCGCGGCCTGAGTCAAAGCCGCCGGCGGCGCATCCGGCGTCACCGCGGCCGTCCCGGCTTTCGCGTCGAAATCGACCTTCGCCGCCGACGTGGCGCTGTCGATGGAGCGCGTCGCCTCGTCGAGCGAAGCTTTGACGCTGTCGCCGACCCCGCGCACCTCTTTTTGGATCTCGTCCAGCTCCGCTTCGCGCATCGCCTGCTCGAACACACCGCGGAACTCGTTGGCGTGGCGCCGCACCACGCCGGCATAGCGCCCGAGCGTGCCGAGGAAACGCGGCAGCTCCTTCGGCCCCACGAAGATCAGCGTGACGAGGCCGAGAATGAGAAGCTCGCTCCAACTGATCTCGAACATCGGAACGTCCAGAAAAAGGGGCAGCGCCGCGGCAAGCGGGCGAGCGGCGTTACCCGCGGGCGAACGGCGTCAGCCCGCCTTCGACTTGTCACGCTCCGCCGCGACCGTGGTGTCGATGACCTTGGGATCGGCCACCGGCGCCGGCACCTCGTCCTCGCTGAGCCCCTTCTTGAAGCTCTTGATGCCCCGCGCGACGTCGCCCATCAGGTCCGAAATCTTGTTGCGGCCGAAGAGCAGAACCACAACGAGGATCAACAGCAGCCAGTGGGTTGCACTGCCAAAACCCATGGAAAAAGGCCTCCTTATCGGCCGTATGCGGCACCAAGCCGGGTTGTTGGGCCGCACTATTGCAGAAACGTCCCCGTGCGGCAAGCGCGGCCCAGGCCCCGCAGCTAGGCATTACGGATTTGAAATTCAAGGGCTTTTGTCGCCATTCGAGGGAAAGATGAGAGCCTCGCCGGGGTCGATGGCGAGGCGCACCTCGCGGCCCTCGGCCAGCGCCTCACCGGCGACCGTCCGCACGTTGAGCGGCGCGTCGAACCCTTCCGCCACCACCTCGTAGCGCACCGCGTCGCCGAGGAACTTGGCGCTCCGCACGCGCCCCCGCAGGCCCGCCACCTCCGCGCTGCCGTTACCGCCGGCGGGCAGCAGCCCGATGCCCCGCTCGCGGATGCAGAGCGTGGCCGCCGCCCCGTCCGCGATCCCAGGCGTCGCGAGCCTCCCGATCGGCGTCGCGATGTGACCCTTCGCGACCACGAGCTCGATCTCGTTGATTTCCGAAAAAAGCCGCGCGACGAACAGCGACGCCGGCTGCCGATAAAGCTCCTCCGCACCCCCCGACTGCACGAGGCGGCCCGCCCTCATGACCGCGATGCGGTCGCCGAGCCGCATCGCCTCCTCGGGGTGGTGCGTCACGATCACCGTCGTCGCCCGCGTCTCGTGAAGAAGCCCGAGCGTCTCCTCCTGCATGGCGTCGCGAAGCTGCACGTCGAGCCCCGAGAACGGCTCATCCATCAGCATCACGGCGGGCCTCGGCACGATGGCGCGTGCCAGCGCCACCCGCTGCTGCTGGCCGCCGGACAGGATGTGCGGATAGGCGTCCGCGTACCGCTCGAGACCGACGCGCGACAGCATCAGCAGCGCCTCGCGCCGCGCCGCCTCGCGTGTGAGCGCGCGGAGCCCGAAGGCCACGTTGTCGACAATGGTGAGGTGCGGAAAAAGCGCGAAATCCTGAAACATGAGCCCGACGCCGCGGTCCTCGGGCTGCACGAAGCGCGTCGGCCCCGCCACCTCGCGCTCGTTGACGAGGATGCGCCCGCCGGTCGGGCGCTCGATTCCGGCCGCGAGGCGTAGCAGCGTGGTCTTTCCGCAACCGGAAGGCCCGAGCAGGCACACGATCTCGCCCGGCGCCACGTCGAGCGAGAAGCCGCGCACCGCGACGCGCTCGTCGTAGCGCTTCTCGACGGCATCGAATGTGAGGCGCGCGGCGAAAGTCGCGCCCGCCCGCGTGCGGGGCGCACCGGCAAGGTCGCTGTGAGCCAGCTTGGTAGGTCTGCCGAAAAGCCAATTCACGCGAGCGCTCGACCTGGCCAGGAGCGGCGCGAGCCCGCTCGCCTCACCCGTCATGGCAGAGCCATGCTTCGCATGGACGGGGAGAGGACGTCACACCCCCGGGGCGATCACCCGGAAGCATGCGAGACGGGGCGCCGAAAAGTTGACGATCCTAGTCTGGCTTACTCTCGCCATCGCGGCGTAGCAAGCCGCTCTCGGCATCAGCCTCAACGGCCTCCTCGTCGGACAGAGGCTCTTCGCCCTCGTCCCCCTCCTCGTCCTCCTCCTCGGCGCCCGCCTCGAGCGGCAGCTCATCGGGCATGAGGGAGGCCGCGAGCGACGGATCCGGCACCGCGAAGCCCGGCGGCAGGTGCCCGTCGAGCAGGCCCTGGGCCTTGAGGTCGGAGAGCCCCGGAAGGTCCTTCACGTTGTCGAGCCCGAAGTGGGCGAGGAAGCTGTCCGTGGTGCCGTAGGTCAGCGGCTTGCCGGGCGCCCGCCGGCGCCCGCGCGGCCGAACCCAGCCCGCCTCCATGAGAATGTCGAGCGTCCCGGCCGACGTCGTCACGCCGCGGATCTCCTCGATCTCGGCCCGCGTCACCGGCTGATGATAGGCGACGATCGACAGCGTCTCGAGCGCCGCCCGCGACAGCCGCCGCTCCTCGATCGCGTGCCGCTCGAGCAGGTAGCCGAGGTCCTCCGCCGTGCGGAACACCCATTTGCCGGCCACGCGCACGAGGTTCACGCCGCGCGGCGCGTAGATCGCCTTGATGTCCTCGATAAGCGAGCCGATGTCGCTGCCGTGCCGCAGATGCTGCGCGAGCCACGCTTCGTCGAGCGGCGCGGGCGAAGCAAACAGCAGCGCCTCGACGATGCGCTGGTCCTCGAGGCGCTCCTCGGCCGATGGCTGAAGCCCGCCCTCGACGGCCTCCACCTCCGACAGCGCGCGCGCAAGCTCGCGCGCCTCCTCGGCCTCGGGCGCATCCTCGAGCGACTCGTCCTCGATGCCGTCGCGGGTCACCACTCTGAGTTTCGGCGGAACCATGTCGCCATCCCTGTTAGAGAGCGCCCCCCGGCGCTCGTCGTTCACGAAGCCGACCCTACGCGCCCGGCGTCTGCGAGCTGTCGAACACCACGTCCAAACGCTGCCACTCGGCCCCCGCCTCGCGCCGCCGCATGTAGATGGGCGAGAAGGGCTCCTCCTGCTTCAGCTCGATCATGCCCTCGCGCGCCATTTCGAGCGTGGCGCCGAACGAGCTCGCAAGCACGGTCTTGTCCTCTTCTTCCGTGGCGAGATACGTCTTGAGGCAGGCGTCGAGCTCCACCCAGTCGCCGATCGCCTCGCCGACCAGCGTTTCGAGCTTGGAGCGCGCCTGCTTGATCGACCACACGCGCCGCGCCTTGACCACGTGCGTGACCTTGATCGTGCGCCGGCGCAGCTCCGAGTAGGCCTTCAGCAGATCGTAGATCTCCGCCGTCCAGCGCACCTCGCTGACGGTCGACACCTTTTCCGGCATGCCGCGCTGGAACACGTCGCGCCCGAGGCGCTTGCGCGTCATGAGCTCGGCGATGGCACGGCGCATGGCATCGAGCCGCATGAGGCGGAACGCGAGTCGCTGCGCCATCTCGTCGGCCGAGGGCTCGTCACCGGTTTCCTTCTCACGCGGCAGAATGAGCCGCGACTTGAGGAAGGTGAGCCAGGCCGCCATGACGAGGTAGTCGGCGGCGATCTCGATCTTGAGGCGTTGCGCCTCGGTGATGTAGGCGAGGTACTGATCGACCAGGCCGAGGATCGAGATCTTGGTGAGGTCGATCTTGTGCGTGCGCGCGAGCGCGAGCAACAGGTCGAGCGGACCTTCGAAACCCGCCACGTCGACGATCAGCGCTTCCGACGCCGCGGGCGCGAGATCGCGATCCGGCGCTTCCCAGCCGAGCCCGTCGCTCTCGATCTCTGCCGCGTCCTCGATCATGGATCCTTCTGCGCGTCATCGGCGCGGAAGGCGCCGGTGAAAGCAGTGTGACACTACACTGATTCAGCATGCCGTCTGCCGGCCGCGAGCGCCAGGGCGAGTTGTGTCTCCGCCTTGACAGAATCATAGGCTTCGTGCCGTCCGAGCACGGAAACCGCCGCGCGGAATCGCCGCAGGGCTTCGCCCGCGAGCGCAGGCACGGCCGACGCCACCTCCTCCATCTCGGCAAGCACCCCATTGCAGTGGAGCGCGAGGTCGGAGCCCGCCGACAGCACGGCGCGGGCCCGCTCGGCGAACGACCCCGAAAGCGCCCGCATGCTGAGGTCGTCGCTCATCAGCAGCCCGTCGAAGCCGATCTCGCCGCGGATCACGTCCTCCGTCACCCGGCGCGAGGTGCTGGCCGGAGCCCTGTCGTCGATCGCCGTGAACACCACATGCGCCGTCATGGCGGCCGGCATGTCGCGCAGCGCCTTGAAGGGGGCGAAGTCGGTGGCCGACAGCAAGGCACGCGCCTCCGTCACCACCGGCAGCTCGTGATGGCTGTCCTTGGTCGCACGCCCATGGCCGGGGATGTGCTTGATGACCGGCAGCACGCCGCCCGCCATGAACCCGTCCGCGACCGAGCGCGCCAGCGCCGCGATCTTCGCGGGCTCGCTGCCGTAGGCACGGTCGCCGATGATGTCGTGTGCGCCCGCCACCGGCACGTCGAGCACGGGCGCGCAATCCGTGTTGATGCCGAGCGCCCGGAGATCGTCCGCGAGCAGTCGCGCCGCGAGAAAAGCCGCCTCCTGCGCAACGGCCGGATCCTCGCCGTAGAGAAGCCCGTAGGCGCTGGCGGCGGGAAGCGCCCGCCCGAGCGGCGGCCGCAGCCGTTGCACCCGCCCGCCTTCCTGGTCGATCAGCACCAGGAACCCGTCGTCGGCCACCGCCTCGCGCACGTCCGCGACGAGGCGGCGGATCTGCTCATGGCCGCTGCAGTTGCGCGCGAAGAGAATGACCCCCGCCGGGCGAGCCGAGCGCAGAAACGCCGTCTCGGCGGGCAAGAGAACCTCGCCCGCCACGCCGGTGATGAAGGCATTTGTCATCGAAGCGGGATCAGTAGGCCGTGACCCAGCAGCCGCTGTAGCCCTGCGCCTTGAGCTGGGTGCAGACCGAGCTCGCCGAATCGCGCGATCCGGGCGGACCCACGAGCAGCCGGTGATAGGTCCCCTTCTCGCCGAGATTGGCTTCCTGGATGTCCGGCGTCTTGTTGCTGAGGATCGTCCCGTACTTCTGCTGCATGTCGGCGAACTGCTTGAGCGCGTCCATGCGGCTCGAGCCGGAAGCCGGCACAGAGGCGAGCACCGCGACGTAGCCCGCGCCCGTCGAACCCGTGCTCGGCGGCGGCGCGACGGCGGCGACCTTTTCCTTCTTCGGCGGCGGATCGGCCTTCACGACCGGCTTGGCCGGCGGGTCGGCGAAATCGTCCGCGACCTTCTTCTTGGGACCCTCGGGCGGGGCGACGACGATGCTGTCGTTCGACTCGGCGGCCGCCACCATCTGAACCTTGGGCGTTTCCTTGACCGGCTGCGGGCCGGCGGGTCGCGACGGCGACGGGCCACCGGCATCGAGCCCGCCGATAACGGTGAGCCCCGGCACGGCCACCATGGCGCGCGTCTCTTCCTGCTGCGCGGCGGGCGGTTGGATCGACCCGTCGGGACCGACGGTCACCACCGGCACCTTGCGCACGCCCGCGGGCGTGGCCTGCTCCTCGTCGCCGCCTTCTCCGAGGCGGCCCATGATCTTGCTGTCGGCGTGCGCGAACTTCTTGCCGCCGGGGTCCGACGGCTTCACCTTGGACGGCCCGTCGTCACCCTTGACGAGCGGTGTGTCGCCGCCGCTCGGCATGATGGTGGTGTAGGCGATCATCAACGCCCCGCCGACGAGCGCCGTGCAAACCACCAGTCCAAACACCTTCTTCCAACCCCCGCGCCGCGGCTCTTCCTCGTATTGAGCGTCGTCCTCGGCATAGCTCTGGTCGAAGGAACCCTGCTGGGCGTGCTGGCCGCCGGGATAGCCGCCCGCCGCGCCGAGCGAGGGCTCGAGCTGCGGCTCGCCGTAATGATCGGGCCCCCACTGGCCGCCATACCCATAGTCGCGCGCGTCCATGCCAAGGCTCGGCGCGCCCCATTGGTCGCCATGCTGCGGAGCCTGTGCCGGCTGAGATCCGTAGCCGGTGTTACCGTAGGGAGAAGGCTGCAGCCCCGACGGCTGCCCGCCGTAGCCCGGCGCCGCCCCATAGGGAGAAGGCGCCTGCGCGGCAGGATGTCCGCCATATCCGCCGTTGTTGGCGTAGGGAGTTCCCCCCGCGCCGTAGGACGGCTGGCTGGGAGCCTGCTGCTGGGTCCGCGCGCCATAGCCGGCCGGTTGCTGCGGCTGTGGCGCCGTGTAGCCGGCAAGCCCATAGGGATCGCCGGCCGGCTGCTGCGGTTGCGGCTGCCCATAGCCATAGCCGTCGGGCCGAAGCGCGGCATATGGATCGTGCTGGTGCGTGGGCTGCTGCCCACCTGCCGACGGGTCCGTCGCGTAGGCCTGCCGTTGCCCGCCAGTCTGCTGAGACTGCCAGGCGGCCTGATCATAGGGCGATGCCTGGGCAGGCTGACCGGAACCCGCAGGGCGACCCTGGGTGTTCGGACCCTGATTGTTGGCAAGCGGATTGCTGTACCGTGTCATCTCTTGGAACCCCTCGTCGCGCCCCCGCAGGCTGCGATCTCGGCACCTGGCCAGCGTGCGTTCCGCTGACCGCTGGGCGGGACTTTAGCGTCGGCGGAATTCCTCCGCCAAGCCAATTCGTTACCCCACTTGTCGCAAGGCAGTCCGCTACGACCGATGCGTTAATGCTGCGCCCCGAATCAGGACTCTAACGCATTGCCTCCGGTGCGCCGACACCGAGCACCCTAAGGCCTGAGGATAACACCTGCTGTAGTGCCGCTACGAGCGCGCACCGAGCCTGCGTCATCGCTCGATCGGTGCTTTGGATAACGCGCAATTGTGGCAAATCATTGCCTCGCGTCCAATGCGCGTGAAAAGCGGAAGCCAAATCATAGAGATAGAAGGCGAGCCTGTGCGGCTCGTGGGCCGCGGCCGCCCCCTCGATCAGGGCCGGAAAGAAGGCTGCTTTCCTGATCAGCTCGAGCTCGCCCGCATCCGTGAGAAGCGACAGGTCGGCGGCGACGACATCGCCGCGCATGGTCTCGAGATCGGGGAAGGCCTCGCGGGCATTGCGCAGCACCGACGCGCTTCGTGCGTGTGCGTACTGCACATAGAAGACCGGATTGTCCTTCGACTGCTCCGTCACCTTGGCGAAGTCGAAGTCGAGCGGTTCGAGCTCCTTGCGGTAGAGCATCATGAAGCGCACCGGATCGCGCCCCACCTCGTCCACCACGTCGCGCAGCGTGACGAACGTGCCGGCGCGCTTGCTCATCTTGAACGGCTCACCGTTCTTGAAGAGCTTCACGAGGTTGACGACCTTGATGTCGAGATCGGCTGAGCCGCCGGTCGTATGCCAATGCTTGAGCTTGCCTTTGGCATCGCGCTCGACCGCCCCGCCGGTGAAGGCCGCGATCGTCGCCAGCATGCGCGGGATGTAGCCGATGTGGTCGGCCCCGAACACGTTGATGAGGTGGCGGAAGCCGCGCTTGAGCTTGTCGTAGTGATAAGCCACGTCGCCGGCGAAATAGGTGTAGCTCCCGTCCGACTTCTTGAGCGCCCGGTCCGCCTCGTCGCCGAATTCGGTCGAGCGGAACAGCGTCTGCTCGCGATCCTCCCACTCCTCGTCGTCGTGACCTTTGGGCCTCTCGAGCCGGCCCTGGTAGATGAGCCCTCTCTTCTCGAGATCGGCCACCGCCTCCTGCACCTTGTCGGCCCCGTCCCGCGTCAGCGACGCCTCCGAGAAGAACACGTCGTGCCGGATGTTGAGCGCCGCGAGGTCGTCCTTGATCATCGGCATGATCTGGCCGATGGCGAAGTCGCGCACGATGGGCAGCCGGCGCTCCTCCGGCATGTTGATGAGCGAGGCCCCGTGCTCCGCTGCGAGCGCCGCGCCGACCGGCTTCAGATAGTCGCCGGGATAGAGGCCGGCTGGAATGTCCCCGATGTCCTCGCCGAGCGCCTCGCGATAGCGCAGAAACACGGAGTGCGCGAGCACGTCCACCTGCCCGCCCGCGTCGTTGATGTAGTACTCGCGCGTGACGTCATGGCCCGCGAAGGCGAGAAGATTGCCGAGCGCGTCGCCGAACACCGCTCCGCGGCAGTGCCCGACATGCATCGGCCCCGTGGGATTCGCCGACACGTACTCGACGTTCGTGCGCGCGCCCTGCCCGGCGTTGGACGCGCCGAAGCGGTCCTTTTTGATCAGGATCGCGCCGACGACGTTGTGCCAGAAGGCGGGCTGCATACGCAGATTGATGAAGCCCGGCCCCGCCACCTCGGCGACGGTGATGTCGGGATCGGCAGAGAGCACGTCCGCCAGCATGGTTGCGATGTCGCGCGGCTTCATCCCCGCCGCCTTGGCGAGCACCATGGCCGCGTTGCAGGCGAAGTCGCCATGCGAGGCATCGCGTGGCTGCTCGACGGCAACCGCTCCGAGATCGAGCGCGTCCGGCAGCTTGCCTTGCGCCATCAGCCCCCTGAGCGCCGCCAGCACCCGCCCCTCGACCTCCGCGAACACGTTCATGAAAGCGATCCTTGTGCGCGTTTCAATGGCCGACAAGTGCCCAATAAAAACGTCATCCCGGCGAAGGCCGGGACCCACGACACCTGGCAGATTGGGTGTGGCGACTTGCGTGGGTGCCGGCCTTCGCCGGCATGACGTCAAAGGTCACGCTGACGCCGCGTCGACAGACAGCAGCCCCGCTAACGCAATTCCGGGTTGGCGTCAAACAGGCGCCGGTGCTGGTCGATGGCGTAGCGGTCGGTCATCCCGGCGACGAAATCGGCGATGACTCGTGCCCGTGCCCGCTCCGAAAGCCCGTCTTGCGCCACCCTCCACGTCTCCGGCAGCGCCTCGGGGTCCGTCAGGAAGCGCGCGAAGAGCCGCGCGATGACCGCCTCCGCCTCGTCCATCACGTCCATCACGCGCCGGCTGCGATAGACGCGCTGCATGAGGAACGCCTTGAGCGCCTTGAGATCGGCCGCCGTGGCCGCCGGGAACGCCACCACCGCGACTCCCGCCGCCCGGATGTCGTCAGGCGAGGCGGGGGCCAGCGCCGCGAGTCGCACCCGGCTCTCCTCCACCACACTCTCGATGAGAACCGTGATCAGGCGTCGCGTCACCTCGTAGGTGAGGCGGCTGCGGATGCCGGGCGCTTCCGACGCCGGCAACGCGGCGATGATCCCGCCCACGAGCGGCGCCGCTCTGAGATCGTCGAGCGTCAAGAGCCCCGCCCGCAACCCGTCGTCGATGTCGTGGCTGACGTAGGCGACGTCGTCGGCGAGCGCCGCGACCTGCGCCTCCCCCGACGCCCAGCGCTCGGGCGCGAGGCTTTGCCAGGCTTCGAGCGAGCGCATCACCTTGCGCACCGGCTCATGCACGACGCCCACGATGGGACCGTTGTGCTTGGCGAGCCCCTCGAGCGTCTCCCAGGTCAGGTTGAGCCCGTCGAAGGCGAGATACTTGCGCTCGAGCGCCGTCACGACGCGCAGGCTCTGCGCGTTGTGGTCGAACCCGCCGAAGCTGGCCATCAGCCGGTCGAGCGCCCGCTCTCCCGCATGCCCGAACGGCGGATGTCCGAGATCGTGCGCCAGCGCCAGCGCCTCCGACAGATCCTCGTCGAGCCGAAGCTGGCGCGACATGGTGCGCGCGATCTGTGCCACCTCGAGGCTGTGCGTGAGCCGCGTCCGGAAATGGTCGCCCTCGTGGTAGACGAACACCTGGGTCTTGTGGATGAGTCGCCGGAAGGCCGTCGAATGCAGCACGCGGTCCCGGTCGCGCTGGAAGGGGCTGCGTGTCGAGCACTCGGGCTCGGCGAACTGCCGCCCTCGCGACGGCACCCCGCTCGCCGCATAGGAGGCGGGCGAGCGTGCGCCGGGAGCAAGATCGGCTCCGTAGGCGGACGTGCTTGCCGGTGCTTCCCTTTTTGCCTTGCTCATACCAATCTCGGCGCCTCTCCGCGCCATTTGACTTGAACCGGCCGATTACTATCTTCGTATTCGAGTTTGCATAGGGGAGATTGCCGGAAAGCTGGCCTCCCGCGAGGATGCAGGATGACCGACACCCACACTGAGACGGCGCCCGTGACCCTGACCGACCGCGCCGCCCGCCGCATCGCCGAGATCGTGGCCGGCGAGCCCGCGGGCACGCTTTTGCGTGTCTCCGTCGAGGGCGGCGGCTGCTCGGGCTTCCAGTACAAGTTCGACCTCGTCGACACGTCCGCGAGTGACGACATCGTAATCGAGAACGGCCCGGCCAAGGTGCTGATCGATCCGGTCTCGGTCGGATACCTCGCCGGCTCCGAGATCGATTTCGTCGACGAGCTGATCGGCGCCTCGTTCAAGATCCAGAACCCCAACGCCACCGCCTCCTGCGGCTGCGGCACCAGCTTCTCGCTCTGAGTATGCGAAAGCGCAGCGCCCCCTCACCCGCCGCGTGCGCGCCGACCTCTCCCCACAGGGGAGAGGTAAGGGGTCGCACATTCTTCACCTCTCCCCGATGGGGAGAGGTCGGAAGCGATTGCAAATCGCTTCCGGGTGAGGGGACGCTGCACTCATGAAAATCACGACCTGGAACATCAACGGCGTGCGCGCGCGCATCGAGGGCGCGCTTGCCTACGTGCGCGACACCAGGCCCGACGTGCTCTGCCTGCAGGAGATCAAGACGGTCGACGAGGGCTTCCCCGCCGAGGCTTTCACCGACCTCGGCTATAGCGTCCTGACGCACGGGCAGAAGGGCTTCAACGGCGTGGCGCTGCTGTCGTTGCATCCGCCCGAGGACGTGATCCGCGGCCTTCCCGGCGACGACGGCGATGTCCAGGCGCGCTACATCGAGGCGACCGTCACCGAAGGCCCGCTCTCCGTGCGCGTCGCCTCCATCTACCTGCCGAACGGCAACCCGATCGCGAGCGACAAGTTCGCCTATAAGCTCGGCTGGATGGCGCGCCTCGAGGCGCACGCCCGCGCGCTCCTTGCGACCGAGATGCCCGTGGTGCTGGCCGGCGACTTCAACGTCATCCCCGAGCCCCAGGACGCCAAGCGCCCCGACGCCTGGCGCGGCGACGCCCTGTTCCAGCCCGAAACCCGCGCCGCCTTCCGCGCGCTCGGCCACATCGGATACCTCGACGCGCTGCGCGCCTGCCATCCCGAGCCCGGGCACTACACGTTCTGGGATTACCAGGCCGGCGCCTGGCAGAAGGACGACGGCATCCGCATCGACTTCCAGATGCTGTCACCGCAGGCGGCCGACCGCCTCACCGCCGCCGGCATCGACCGCTTCACGCGCAGCTGGGAGAAGCCCTCCGACCACGTTCCCGTCTGGACCACGCTGGCCTGACGCTCACCCCCAAGAAGTCCCTCATCCGCAAGTCCCGCCGAAGGCGCGCCTCCCGCCCGTCTCGCCGAGGCGCGCCCGCTGACACTTTCCTCTCGAGCCGCCCCATAAAGCAAAAAGGGCGGACCTTGCGGCCCGCCCCGAACGCGATCCTTTGCTTCGCCTCAGCGCGGCAGAACGGGCGTCGTACCCGCCGGAGGCGCGCCCGGCGTCGCCGGACCCGGCGCATTGATGTCGCGCAGCTTGGGACCACCCAGGCTGTTGCCGTAGTTGAAGTCGATCGACGGCAGCCGCTTCGCCCGCACCTCGGCCCGCGTCGGGATCATGTCGACGGCCTCGCCGTTCTTGCACGTGCGCACCGGCGCCGCGGCGAGCTGCGGCAACCCGCTGCGGTCGTAGGAGGCCGTGGGCTTGCGCCCGTAGCGATTGCCCCACTGCGCGACGATGCCGGTCGCCTGCTTGCGCGTGCCTTCAGCCGCTCCGCAGAAGATGTTCTGGTAGATGTCGTCGATCCACATCGCATCCTGCGGCGGTGCGTTGTCGACCGCGACGGCGATGAGCGCCAGAGCGCGCGCCGGATCGGGCTCGACGTGCTTGCCTCTCCACAGGAGGTCGGCGAAGAACGCCTGCGCGCCGGCATGCCCGCGCTGGCTCAGCACCGACAGCCAGTGCCGCGCCAGCGCCACGTTGGTCTCGACACCCTCACCTTTGAGCTGCAGTTTGGCGAGCTCGAACTGCGCATCCTCGTCGTTGAATGTCGTCGACGCGTTGTTGAGGTAGAAAACCGCCCGCTCGGGGTCCGGCACAAGCCCGATCTCCGGGAGTCCGCGCAGCACGTAGCCGGCAAGCGCGGTCAGCGCCTTGCCCACGTACACCGCGCGCGGATCGTCCGGATCCACGTCGAGATGCTCGTCCGCGATTTTCTCGAACAGCGAGTACGCCCGCGCGTGGTCCGTATAGGGTCCCGTGTTGTCCTGGTAGATCTTGGCCAAGTAGTAGGCCGCCATGAACTCGTCGCGATCCGCCGCGTACTTAAGCGCCGGCATGGCGAGCTCGTAGTAGCCGCCCTGGTACGCGCTGACGCCTTGTCGCAGCGCCTCGCGCGGCGAGCTGAACGACGTCGCCTGCGCATGCGCCGCGAGCGGCGCGCACGCCATGAAGATCATTCCGAGTATCAGCCTAGATGTCCGCATAGCAAACAACTTCCGCTTTCCCGCCTGCGTGGGTGACGGCGCCATAGCGGGCCGGTCCCACTTGATCCGCGAATTTTCTGATTGCCCCGCTCTGATACGCATTCGGCGGGGCTTTCCACGCTTTACGCCGACGCTCGAGCTCGGCCGGCTCGACATCGAGGTCGAGCGTGCCGGCTTCCGCGTCCATGACAATGATGTCGCCGTCTTGAATGAGACCGATGGGGCCGCCGACGGCAGCTTCCGGTCCCACGTGCCCGACGCAGAACCCGCGCGTCGCGCCGGAGAATCGCCCGTCCGTGATGAGCGCGACCTTGTCGCCGGCGCCCTGACCGTAGAGCGCCGCCGTCGTCGACAGCATCTCGCGCATGCCGGGACCGCCCTTCGGCCCCTCGTAACGGATGACGAGAACCTCGCCTTCCTTGTAGGCGCGCGCCTCGACGGCAGCGAACGCGTCCTCCTCGCAATCGAAGCAACGCGCCGGTCCCCGGAACTGCAGCGTTTTGAGGCCCGCGACCTTCACGATCGCGCCGTCGGGAGCCAGCGTACCCTTGAGGCCCACGACGCCGCCCGTCGGCGTGATCGGGTTCGAAACCGGATAGACGACCTTCTGATCTGTGTTGAACGTCACGCTCGCGAGGTTCTCGGCCATCGTCTTGCCGGTCACCGTCAGGCAGTCGCCATGCAGGATGCCGCCGTCGAGCAGCGCCTTCAGGATCTGCGGCACGCCGCCGATCTCATGCACGTCGTTGGCGACATACTTGCCGCCGGGCTTGAGGTCGGCGATGTACGGCGTCTTCTTGAAGATTTCCGCCACGTCGAAAAGATCGAAGTCGATGCCGCACTCGTTCGCCATGGCGGGAAGATGCAGCGCGCCGTTGGTCGAGCCGCCCGTCGCCGCGATAACGATCGCCGCGTTCTCGAAGGCCTTGCGCGTGCAGATGTCGCGCGGACGGATGCCGAGCGCGATGAGCTTCATCACGGCTTCGCCCGAGGCGCGCGCGTACTGGTCGCGGCTCTCGTAGGGAGCGGGCGTACCGGCGGACCCCGGCAGCGCCAGACCGATAGCTTCGGAGACGCACGCCATGGTGTTGGCGGTGAATTGCGCCCCGCATGCGCCCGCGCTCGGGCACGCGACGCACTCGAGCTCGTGCAGTTCCTCGTCGGACATGCGGCCGACCGAATGCATGCCGACGCCCTCGAACACGTCCTGCACGGTGACGTCCTTACCCTTGAACTTGCCGGGCAGGATCGAGCCGCCGTACATGAACACCGACGGCACGTTGAGGCGCAGCATGGCCATCATGGTGCCGGGCAGGCTCTTGTCGCAGCCCGCGATGCCGACCAGCGCGTCGTAGGAGTGCCCGCGCATGGTGAGCTCGATGGAATCGGCGATCACCTCGCGCGAGACGAGCGACGACTTCATGCCCTGGTGGCCCATGGCGATGCCGTCGGTCACGGTGATGGTGCAGAACTCGCGCGGCGTGCCTCCGGCCTCCTTGACGCCGGCCTTCGCCGACTGGGCCTGGCGCTGAAGCGCGATGTTGCAGGGGGCCGCCTCGTTCCAGCACGACACGACGCCGACGAACGGACGGCGGATCTCCTCTTCCGTGAGACCCATGGCGTAGTAGTAGGAGCGGTGGGGCGCGCGCGACGGCCCCTCCGTGACATGCCGGCTTGGCAACTTCGACTTGTCGAACGTCCTCGCGTCCATACACCTACATCCATTCGCTCTGATGACTCGGGCGGGGCGACGCACGTGGTGCGTGCGCGCCCGCTGGTCAAGAGCGGGAATTCCGTTCGTCGATAAGGCCGCTTCGGAAAATCCGATGTGCGGGCGCCCGCAATGCGCGCACCGCCATTTCCGAACCTGAAGCCCCCGCAGCTCCCGTTCTCTCCAGACTTTCGTCGCGCTCATTTGTGGCTCAAACGAGGCATGTAGGCCCGGATTGCGTGGCGATCAGGCAACAACCCTAACTTCCGGCCTCCGGTTTTGGGACATTCTCGAGAGCGTGGCGCCAGCACCACACATTCCGCCGCCGAAGCCTGTTCCCGACGCCCGGCGACGATTGTGTAACATCCGATCCCGGCCGATCGTTGGCCCCAGTGGGGCCGTCTCGGGACAAAAGCGCCATCAACTTTGGCAATTTGGCCGCATCTTTTGCCGGCGGCCGCGTCACGCCCGATCTCGGCCCAAATTATGGGGTCAAGGTAAATGCACGCCGGGGCCACGGAGGGCCCGAGACGAGCATGAGGAAACTTTTGGTTGCACTGGCCGCCGGCCTCGTCCTGGCGGTGGCGTTCGTCGTGTCGCCATTCGTTGCGGTGTGGACCATCCGCGAGGCGATCCGCACCGGTGATGCAGCCGTGATCGATGCCAGGCTCGAATGGCCGACCGTGCGTGAGACGCTTCGTCAATCGATGACCGAATACGCCATCGGGCCGACGCCGGTCGCGGCGCCCGGTGCCTCGCCCGCCAGGATCGGAATCTGGCAGCGCGTAAAGAACGGCCTGTCGCGCCGTGCCGTCGATAACCTCGTCGCTGCTTACGTCACGCCGCAGGGCTTGCCGCAACTCTTCACGGCGCGCCAGTTCTACCGCACCAACGTCTCGGGCGAGCAGGCGAAGCTCGACGCCATGCGCTGGCACGAGCGCGTGGCCGAGTTCTGGTCGCGCTTGAAACGCGCCGAGTTCCACTCACCGACGATGTTCGAGATCGAGATAGCGGATCGCAACGACCCGGGCCGCCACTACGTCGGACTCTTGAAGCTGCGCGGCCTCGAATGGATGCTCACCGAGCTCCACGTCCGCAAGGCACCAATTACGCCTTCGCTATAACGAACATTCCGTTCGCAATTTTTCCGTCATGGCCGCGTCATGGCGAAGCCATGCTTCGTATGGACGGCGGCCGTCCACGCAAGTGTTCTATCGCTCTAGCCCTTGATCGCTACCCCTCGATGCGCTTCAGCGCCGCCGTGAGCCGCTGGATGCGGTCGGCGGCCTCCACGGCGCGCTCGCGGTTGAGCTCGACGACATGCTCCGGCGACTTCGCGACGTTGGCTTCGTTGCCGAGCCACGCCACCGCCTTGGTGCGGTCGCCCTCGGCGCGATCGATCTCCTTCGCGAGCCGCGCGCGCTCGGCCCGTGTGTCGATCACGCCTTCGAGCGGCAGCGCCGCCGTCGCTTCCCCAATCACGATCAGCGCCGAGCCCTTGGGCGCCGCCTTGGCGAACCCGATGCTCTCGAGCCGCGCCAGCCGCCGGATGGTCTCGTCGTGCCGCCGCGCGCGCGCGATGGTGGCCTCGGAGGCACCCGTGAGCATGAGCGGAATCTTCGCCCCCGCCGGCACGTTCATCTCGGTCCGGACCGAGCGCACCTCGGACACGAGGCGCACCACCCAGCCGATCTCCTCGTCCGCCGCCGCGCTCGAAAGCCCCGAGAGGCGCGGCCACTCCGAGAGGCAGAGCAGCGATTGCCGCCGCTCGCCGTGCTCCACCATATGCGCCCACAGCTCCTCCGTGATGAAGGGCATGAACGGGTGCAGCAGCTTCAGGCACTGGTCGAGCACCCACGCCGCGCAGGCGCGCGTCTCGGCGACTGCCTGCTCGTCGTCGCCGGCGAGGATCGGCTTGATGAGCTCGAGATACCAGTCGCAGTAGACGCCCCAGACGAACTCGTAGATGGCGCCCGCCGCTTCGTTGAACTTGTAGGCTTCGAGCCCGGCCGTGACCGCGTTCGCCGCCCGCTCGGTCTCTCCGACGATCCAGCGATTGAGCGTATGCGTCACCGCGGAGGGATCGAAATCGAACTGCCGCACGCACTCGTTCATCTCGCCGAAGCGCGCCGCGTTCCAGAGTTTGGTCGCGAAATTGCGGTAGCCCTCCACGCGCGCCGGCGCGAGCTTGATGTCACGCCCCTGCGCGGCCATGGCGGCGAGCGTGAAGCGCAGCGCGTCCGCGCCGTACTTGTCGATGAGCGCCAGGGGATCGATGACGTTGCCCTTCGACTTCGACATCTTCTGGCCGCGCTCGTCGCGCACCAGGGCGTGGATGTAGACGTCGTCGAACGGCACCTCCTTCCTGAAGTGGAGGCCCATCATCATCATGCGCGCGACCCAGAAGAAGATGATGTCGAAGCCGGTGACGAGCACGCTCGTCGGATAGTAGCGCTTGAGCTCAGGCGTCTCCTCGGGCCAGCCGAGCGTCGAGAACGGCCACAGCGCCGACGAGAACCACGTATCGAGCACATCCTCGTCGCGCGTGAGCGCGATCGGCGCGTTGGCGCCGGCGTAGTGTTTCTCCGCCTGGGCCCGCGCCTCGGCCTCGTCATACGCGACGAACACGTGCCCGTCCGGCCCGTACCACGCCGGGATCTGATGCCCCCACCACAGCTGGCGCGAGATGCACCACGGCTGGATGTTGCGCATCCACTCGAAGTAGGTCTTCTCCCAGGCCTTGGGCACGAACGTCGTCTTGCCCGTCTCGACGGCGGCGATGGCCGGCTTCGCGAGCTCGCCCGCGTTCACGTACCACTGGTCCGTGAGCCAGGGCTCGATGACGACGTTCGAGCGGTCGCCGTGCGGCACCGTGTGCGTCGTGGGTTCGATCTTGGCGAGGAGACCCAGCGCCGCGAGGTCGCCCACGACCTGCTTGCGCGCCTCGAACCTGTCGAGCCCGCGATAGGGCGCGGGCACGTCCTCGGTCATGCGCCCGAATGCATCGAGCACGTTGATCTTGGGAAGGTCGTGCCGCTTTCCGACTTCGAAGTCGTTGAAGTCGTGCGCCGGCGTGATCTTCACCGCGCCGGTGCCCTTCTCGGGATCGGAGTATTCGTCGGCGACGATCGGTATCTCGCGCCCGACCAGCGGAAGGCGCACCTTCGCCCCGGCCTCAATCAGCGCCGCGTAGCGCTCGTCCTCGGGATGCACCGCGACCCCCGAGTCGCCGAGCATCGTCTCCGGGCGCGTCGTCGCCACCAGGATGAAGTCGTCATCGTACCCCGGCACGGTCTCGGCCAGCGGGTAGCGGAAATAGTACATGTGCCCCGAAGGATCCTTCTTCAGCGCCTTGCCCAGCGCCGCCGCGTCGAAAGGCTTCTCGGGATCGCCGTCGATCCACGAAAACGATCCCTTCGACTCCACCTGCACCACCTCGAGGTCCGAGATGGCGGTCTGGAACTTGGGGTCCCAGTTGACGAGGCGCTTGTCCTTGTAGATCAGCCCTTCGCGATAGAGCGCGACGAACACCTTGACGACGGCCTGCACCATCTGGTCGTCGGCCTCGCCGTGCGCTCCCATGGTGAAGCGCTGTCGCGACCAGTCGCACGAGGCGCCGAGCCGCTTCAGCTGGTTGATGATCGTCGAGCCGCTCTCCTCCTTCCAGCGCCACACCTCGTCGAGGAACGCCGCGCGCCCCATCGTGCGCCGGTCAGTTTTGTTCTCGGCCGCGAGCTTGCGCTCGACCACCATCTGCGTGGCGATGCCGGCGTGATCCGTGCCCGGCTGCCACAGCACGTCGCGCCCGCGCATGCGCTCGAAGCGCACGAGCACGTCCTGCAGGGTGTTGTTGAGCGCATGCCCCATGTGGAGCGAGCCCGTGACGTTGGGCGGCGGAATGACGATCGAATAGGGGGCCGCGCCGGCGCGCTCCGGACGCCCGGCACGGAACGCGTCGGCCCTGGTCCATGCGTCGTTGATGCGCGGCTCGATCTCGGCGGGCTGATAGGTCTTGTCGAGCATGACGCGCGGGGCCTTTTCGGGAGTTTTGGTTCTGGTGGGCGTTGGCGGTCCTACGAACCCACTCGCCGGCTGTCAATCGGCGCGGGCGCGCGGAAGCACGCAGCCTCACGCCTGGAAGCGGGCGAGCATAGATGGGAAATGCGACGCAGCCCTAGAGCATGTTCAGCAAAAGTGGGCACTGGTTTTGCGTAAGAGCATGCTCAAAACCAAAAACCCAGAGCCAGTTCACGCATCGAAGAGAAGTGAACAGGCTCTAGGGCTTCTGACCGGGCTTGGTCGACTTGGCGACCTCGGTCCGGAGCGCGCGCTCGATGATGCGCGGCATGTTGTCGGCAACCCATTGCTGCAGCATGGGTCTCAGCATGTCTGCCACCGCGTCCTCGAGCGTGCGGCCGACGGGGCTCGGAGCGTACGTCGCAGGCAGCGTCGAAGGCGGAGGCGCGGCGCGCAGTTCCTGCTCCACCATGTCGATGACCGGCGTCAGGGGGATGGCAGGCGAAAGCGGCTCGGCCGTCCCGGGCGAATGGGCAGCCGATGCGGCAAGTCCCTGCGCCAGCGCGTCGAGCGCCTGGTGAGCCGCGTTCGAGCTGAGCTCCGGTCCGCTGGAAAAGGGCGACGGGCTCGCGGCATAGGACGGCGACGGCCGGGCATGCGCAGCGTACGGATTATCGTAAGGATGCGGCTCTGCCGGCTTGATGTCGAACGTCGGCGCCGGTGCCGGATTGACGGGCCTTTGCTCGTATCCGCCGAAGCCCGACGGCTGAGCTTGCGGCGGCGAATAGGGAGGCACGGCCGCCGCAAGAGGCGGCTCGCCCCCGTACCCCACGTCATAGGGCGTGGCGGAACGGCCCGCCTCGACGAACGGCGCGGACGCGATCGGCGCCTCGGCGAGCGGTTCCGGAATGATGGGCTGGGGCGCAAACGGAGCCGATGGTTGCGGCACGCCGGTTCCGAGAAACTTGAAGGCTGCCTCCCCGCGCACCGGGCGCGAATCGGGAGCAGGGGTCGGAGCGGCGAGCGGCGCTTCGGCGACACCGGACGAAGGCCCGAGTGCGCTCGAAGGTGCGGACGCCGCCGACGGCGCGGGCGTGACCGGCGTCTTGGGCTGCGGCGGATAGAAGCTCGCCTTCCGCAGCGGAGGAAATCCGAACGTCGTCGGCGCGGGCGTCTCGACCGGCTTCTCCCCACCACCGAAAGGCGGCGGCGGGCTAAGCGGCTGTGAAGGCGCGAACTGCGGCGGCAGCGCCGCGGCGCCATCGAGCGACACCTGCGGCTCGGCAGCCGGCGATGACGGGGGAACACGAATCTCGGCGGGCTTCGGGGCCACGTCCAGCTTGCTGTTGCTCGCGGCCGGCTCGTCGAACATGTCGGCGAGATCCTGGTCGAAGGACAACGGCCGCTTCGACCCAAGCGGGCTCGTCGGCGGCAGCGCACCGTTCTTCAACACGCCGCTCAACCTGTCCGCGAGCGGCACGCGCGTTTCGCCCGAAGGCTTGGGCGCCGCCGACGACGATGACAACACTTGTGGGACCAGCGGATTGGCTGCGATCTCCGGCTCGCCGGCCTCCGCCGCGGAATCGTCGGCGATGATCTGGCGGATCGACGCCAGAATCTCTTCCATGCTCGGCTCGCCGGCTTTGTCCGGTCTATTCATGGCGCACCTGCCGCCGCTCCGCCTCGCCCACCGCCGCGGTCCGAGCCGCGCCGCGCCGGATCGCATTGTCGGTCGCGGTGAGCTGCGAAATTGAAGTTCGTTGCATCAGGAAGACGTACCTTGGCGCCGGGCGGCCTTCAATGTGACTCGACCATGCTGTCTGCACTTCTCTTACAGCAGAAACTCGGCCACACGTGCGACCATTTCGAGGCAAGGTTGCGCATTGGTCAATCTGCCGAAAATCTAGGCGCAGTCACGGCTTCTTCGGAGCCTTGATGCCCTCTGCGATCTCGATGTGAAGCGCCTTCTCGACCATGCGCGGCATGTTGTCGGCGAGCCATTGGCGCAGCATCGGCCTCAAGAGATCCGCGGTCGAATCCTCGATCGTGCCGCTCGCCTCCTGGTTCGGCGAAACGACCGTGAGCGCGTTCTGGATCGGCTCGGACGGCAGCGGCGGAGGCGGAGGCATCCCGATCGGGCCGGCATGGGCCGGATAGATGTCGGGCGTCGGTGCCGGAGCACTGCCGAAGGGCACACCGTTGACCAGGGAGGAACGATCGAATTGCCCGGGGATGATGGTGCCGAAGTCGACCGGCTTCTCCTCGGGCGGAAAGGCCGGCGCGGGCTGGGGTGCGGGCTGCGGCGCTGGCATGGACGCCTGCGGACTTGGCGTAGCGGAGGCAGGAGCTCCGCCCCCCATGCCCAGGAAGTGTGTGTCCTTGAACGGCGCCATGACACGCTTCGGCTCTTCCCGGCCGCCGCCCGATGCCATCATCGTAGCGGCTGGAGGACTGCTCGCAGCCGGGGTCGGCTCGTAGGCGAGCGGCGTGCCGTTCATCGGACGCGGCAGCTCGGTCGGCAGAGGCTCGCTGCGCGGCTTGAGCGAGCTCAGGGCGGCGTAGCCCGCTTCGGCGGTCGCGACCTCGGGCTCCGCGTGCAGAGCCTCCTCGCCGTTGGCGCGGGACTCGGACGTCGTGGCGCTGCGCAGCGCGTCCGTCAGTCGTCCGAGCAGCGGCGCACGCTCGGCGGCGGGCGGCGGAGATGAGCGGAAGATGGCAGGCAGATCGAACTCGCCCGCATCCTCGAGCGCACTATCGCCTTTGAGCATAATCGGCGTGCCGCGCAGCTCGCCGTTGTGATGACTGGAAGGTTCCTCGGCAATGATCCGGCGAATGGACGCCAGGATCTCCTCCATGCTCGGCTGGCCATTTTTTTCTGTCATGTTCATTACGCCACTCCCTACACGACAAGAACGTGCGGCATCCGACCCGCCTCGATGCCGTCCCGACCCCTGGAACACCCGCGATGATTGCGGTCGCCCCCACCCCGTTGCGCGCCGCAACGAGGCGATACCTGCTGCCGAACCGAGCACCACCCGCGCTCGACCGACTGAATTCCCGCTCATGCAAGTTGTGTGGACACCCACCCAGCCGAAACTAGGCGTCATAGTGGGCAACGATGTGGCAGAGCCACAGGACAACACAAATCGCCAAGCCGTGAGGCTCAGCTAACCCATCCCGCGCACGCTGCTCAAGGATATTATTTCGCCGGTTCGTAGCCGTCCGGCGGAGCGGACAACTCCTCGACTCGACCGTCCGAGTGAGTAATCGAGGTTCCCCAGGGCTTACGCCTGACTTCCTGATAATGCGCTTCAGGATCGTAGGCGACGGACGTGAACCCGATATTCACAGCGTCGAGCCGCCCGATCGAGGACATCACCGCATAGCTCGACACGACGAGGTTGCGCCGCGTCGAGACGAGAGCGACCTGCGAGTTGAGAAGCTCGACCTCCGCGTTGAGGACGTCGAGCAGCGTGCGCTGGCCGACACGCTCTTCCTCGCGCACACCCGTCAGCGCCGTCGTATTGGCATCGACCTGCGATTGATCCGACAGGATCTGCGCGCGCGCCGCGAGAAGCTGCGACCAGGAGGCGACGACGCCCTCTTCCGTCTGGCTGCGCGCCACCTCGATCTGCTGCAGCAGGCTGATGTGGACATGCTTCTGCTGGCGAACGCGTGCATAGACCTCGCCGCCCTCGTAGATCGGCACCGTCAATCGGCCGCTGACCGAGACATTCTCGGATTCGTTGAGGTCGGTCGCCGTCTCGAACCGATCCGAGTACGACGCATCGAGCGAAACGCTCGGCAGAAGCTCGCCACGGATGCGATCAACGGCATATTTGGCGCCCTGCTCCGCATAGAGCGCGTTGACCACCGCCGGGTTCTCGTTTGTGCCGATGCTCTTCGCCTCGTCGAGCGTACGCGGCAGATACCTCTCGAAGCCGCTCGGCTCGACGAGGTTGCCGGGAGCGTGACCGACGACGCGCTCGAAGGTGGCGCGGCTGGTCTTGAGGTTCGCCTTCGCGAGATCGAGCGCCGATACCGCGCCGGCACGGCGCGCCTGCGCCTGCGCCACGTCGGTCCGCGTCACCTCGCCGACCGCGAAGCGATCTTCGGTCGCCTTGAGCTCACGCGACAGCACGTTGACGTTGTTCTCGCGCAGCCTGACGATGGCCTGATCGCGCACCACGTCCATGAAGGAGGTCACGGCCTGGAGCAGCACGTTCTGCTCCACGGCACGCAAGGTCTCTCGGGCCGCGCGCACGGACGCCTCAGCCTCGTTCACGGCATTGATGACCCGAAACCCGCTGAAAAGGGGCTGAGTGATGTCGACCGAGTAGCCGCCTGGCTTGAGCTCGGTCTCGTTCGAGCCCGCGCTCCCGCTCTGCTTGGTCCAGTTGTAGGTGTAATCGGCGCCACCCGTGATGACCGGACGGAAGCCGCTCCGCGCCCGCGTCACCTCCTCGTCGGTCGCCCTCAGGCGCGCGCGCTCCGCATCGAGCTCCGGGTTGTATTCGTAGGTGGCGGCCAGGGCCTGATTGAGGGTCTCGGCCGAGACCGGAGACGTACCGCAAACAGCAAGCACGCCCGCCGTTGCTAGAACGGCGGACGTCGCGATCCGCAATGTCCGTCTGAAATCGAGCAAACCCAACTCCAACCTGCCTCTGTGGCCTTCGAACGAGCCGCGCGGCGCACGCATGAAGTCGCGCAAGAAGCCCTGACACGTCTGAACTTAGTAGAGCACGAACATGATTCGCAGAAGCAAACCGAGCCCCGTTTTGAAACATGTCGGCGCGTGCGTTGCGCCATTCCCACACAAGTCCCGGCGCGTTGACCGGCGGCTTTGCGGTCATCAGTGATCTGACAAGCGGATAAATACGTGATTGAACAGCATATTTTCGAACGCTCGGCCGGCTCGGCGTCCGCTCGAGCAGGCACGTTCGGTAAGTCGCTCCCGCAGGGTTTCAAGGGGTGAGCCGGCGAGCGCTAGAACGTGAAAGCAGGCACCTTTTCAAAGCCGGGAAGCACATCGGCCGCAGCCTCGAAGAGGGCCACGGCTCCAAACGCCGAGCCGTCGCGACTGTACACCGTCGCCCGCCCCGCTGTCCTGTCGCCGACAATGACCACAAGTCGCCCGCCGTCTTTCAACTGATCGAGAAGTGCCGGGGGAACACGCGTGACGGCACCTTCGACCACGATGGCGTCGTAGGGCGCCTCGCTCACCCAGCCCGAGGGGAGATCGCCCTCGACCAGCACGACCGTGCCGGCCCCCGCGCTGCCGAGGGCTTCGCGGGCCGCCGCGACCAGCGCCCCATCGCACTCGAGCGCTACGACACTGTGCGCAAGCCGGCCGAGAAGCGCCGCTCCGTAGCCCGAGCCGGCCCCCACGCTGAGCACGCTCGACGTGGCATCGATCTCCGCCGCCTGGACCAGCTTTGCGAGCGTGCGCGGGGGAAGCAGCGCGCGCCGGTGACGTCGCTCGTCGCCCGGCGTCATCGGAACCGGACCATCCATGTAGGCGAACTCTCCGAACTTTTCCGGCACGAAGGTTTCGCGCGCGAGCTCGAGCATGGCGCGGATGATGCGCCGGTCGGTCACGTCGCTCGGCCGCACCTGCGACTCGACCATGTTCTTCCGCTGCGTCGCGTAATCCACCCTCAAATCCTCCCGGGCCCGCACCACCTCGACCATGCGCGACCATACTCAAAGTCGCCCGCCGCGGCCACACCCGGCGCCCGCGCCATGGGTCCAGCCGCCAAGTCCCGAAAAATCGGGCGCTTGTGCGCGCCTTCCTGTCTATGATAGATGCAGCCCTTCGCGCCAGCAGCGACGAGATTTCGCTGCTTCTGAGCGTGCCTCTTGGCGCCTGAGATGACATCGGGCACGGCACGCACCTGAGGCCACGTGGCGGAGTGGTGACGCAGCGGACTGCAAATCCGTACACGCCGGTTCGATTCCGGCCGTGGCCTCCAAACTGCTCCCGAGATCGACCACCACCAGGATCCGGCGGCACTCTCGTGCCCCCGCTCACACCTTCGCCGGCGGGGTGCTCGCGAACGACGCCGCAAGCTCCTTCATCATCGCCCGCACCTCGGGATGCTCATTGCGGTCCCAGTCGGCCAGCATGTCCGCGAGGTCGGCTTCGCGTCGCGCCAGCAGCCGGCCGTAGCCCGCGCGGCCTTCCTCTGAGAGCTCGTAAAGCCCCGAGGCATTGCGGACCGCCATCCCCTCCGCCACGAGGCTGTCGAGCAGACGCGCGCATTGCGATGCGTTCACGTCGAGCCGCTCTTTGAGCTCGCCCTCCGTCGCCCGTCCGTGGTTCTCGCCGACGCGGGCGAGCATCCACAGCTCGTCGGGCTCGAGAGCGAGATCGATGCGCGCCGCCGAGCGCTGATACACGCCCCACCGGTTCTCGCGCGCCGTGATCCGCGCCACGATGCGCTTCAACTCCTCGAGCGACGTTGCATCGCGCGGCATCTGGAAGGCATCGCCCTCGGGCGTGATGGTGGTGCGCAGCGGCACCTCTCGGATCGCCAGAGTGAGAAGAAATGCGAGGAATGCCAGAGCCGCGGCGGTGTGGAACACCGGATGCAGCGACGCGACGAACGCTTCGAGATAGAGCGAGCGCGCGGGCTCGGCGAGCTGCCCGATTGTCGTCGGATCGAGCACACCGCTCACCGCCGGGAGCACGGTCCGCACGTTCTCACCCAGGAAATAGGCGAAGATGCCGCCGAACAGAGCAGCGCCCACGGAGCCGCCGATCGAGCGGAACAGCGTCGTGCCGGAGGTCGCGACCCCAAGCTGCTCGTAGGGCACGGAGTTCTGCACCGCCATGACCAGGATCTGCATCACCATGCCGAGCCCGGCCCCGAGCACGAGCAGGTAGAGGGCGACGCGTGTCGCGGACGTCCCGACGGTGATCGTCGACAGGAGAACGAGCGCCACCGTCATCAGCGCCGTGCCGATGACGGGGAAGATCTTGTAGCGTCCGATGCGGCTGATGATCTGTCCGCTCGTGATCGAGCTCACGAACACGCCGAGCATCATCGGAGTCATGGTGAGCCCGGCCTCGGTCGGATCGAGCCCCTTCACCACCTGCAGGTACACGGGCAACAGCGTGATGGACCCGAACAGCGCCATGCCGACGATGAAACCGACGGTCGTGCCGATGGCGAACGAGCGGACGGCGAACAGCGAGAGCGGCAGCAGCGGGTCGGACGCGCTGCTCTCGACCTTGAGGAACGCCGCGAGCGACACGGCGGCGAGCGCCGAGATGGCAAACAGGCTGACGGGCGCGTCCACCGCGAGCGTCGCCCCGAGACTGGTGATCACCACGATCGCCGTCAGCGCCAGCGCCAGCAGCGCCGCCCCCGGATAATCGATCACGACCGCATCCTTGTGCGCCGTCTGCCGGAACGTGCGGCTGATCACCACGAGCGCCAGGAGACCGAGCGGCAGGTTGATCAGGAAGATCCACCGCCACGACAGATGATCGACGATGAACCCGCCGAGCAGCGGACCGATCACCGTCGAGAGGCCGAACACCCCGCCGAAGAAGCCCTGGTAGCGCCCCCGCTCGCGCGGCGGCACGATATCTCCGACCACCGCGATGGCGGTGACGATGAGGCCGCCGCCGCCGAGCCCCTGCAGGAAGCGGAAGGCGATCAGCTCAGGCAGGTTTTGCGCGAGCCCGCAGAGCAGCGAGCCGGCAAGAAAGATCACCACCGCCGTCTGAAGAACGATGCGCCGCCCGTAGAGGTCGCCGAGCTTGCCGTAGAGCGGCACCACGACCGTGCTCGACAGGAGATAGGCGGTGACGATCCACGACAGGTGCGAGAGACCGCCGATCTCCCCGACGATGATCGGCAGCGCCGTCGCGACGATGGTCTGGTCGAGGGAAGCGAGCAGCAGCACCAGCACGAGCGCCGAGAACGTCGCCATCACCTCGCGCCGGTGGAGCGCCGCGCTGCCCGGATCTGAACCAGGATCGGACGGAGTGTCTTGCATGTGGGATGAACGTGCTCGCCGGCGCCGTGTTCGCGGGCGCGACATTAGTCCCCCGCGTGCGGGGCGTCGACTGCGGCAGAGCGGCATCGCCCCGCGCATGGACTTGAGATGGCGAAGCGCGACCTACTCGCCCCGAAACAGCCGGTCGAGCCAGCGCCGCGGCTTGGGCGGCTCGACGACGGACTGCGGCGGCGTGCGCGCCGCCTGCCAGGGACCGGGCCGCGCGGCGCCGGGCTCGGCGGGCCGGGGCACCTGCGGCACCCGGCTCATCGCAACCTGTGCCCCGCGAGCGGCCTTGCCCCCGGACGAGCCCATCAGCTCCCTGAGCACGCGCGCGACGCGATCCGCGTCCCCGTCCCACACGTGCCAGTTCTTGCCACGGATCAGCGGCAGCTTCGAGAGATCGGGCTCGCCCACCATCACCGGCAGCACGCGCTTCTGCCCCGAGATCTCGAGCGCGAGCGCCGTGTTGACCTCGGCCAGCGGCCACTCCTTGGTGACCGAGTTGCTCGACACCACCGCCACCACCGTGCGTGCCGCACCGAGCGCCGTATTGATCTTCTTCGTGAAGCTTTCGCCCCAGCCGATGTGCTCCTCGTCGAGGAAAGCCTTGAGGCCGAGCCGCGCGCACGCCTCGTGGATCGGCCGCGCGATCGCCGCCTTGTCCTCGCGCGCATGGCTGATGAAGATCTCGAAGTCGTCGGCGCCGAACACCATCTGCCGGATGAACTTCGACGGATTGGGATCGAGCTCGAGAACCTTGCTGCAGAGCTTCAGGAACACGGGATCGTCCCGCCCGCGGATCATGCGCACGAACGAGAGCTGCCCGTAGACGATGTTGCGGAACGCGAGGCCATGCGCGCGCTTCACGCGCCGCCGTGAGCTCCGGTATTTGGCGAAGTGCTCGGCGGCGGCCGCGTCGAGCCCGAACTTCCCCCACGCATGCAGCATGGCGCGGATCCTGCGGATGCGCTCGCGCTCGACGTTGATACGCGTATTGACGACGAGCCCGGTCACCGTCTGCTGCACGCCGTGGCCCTGGATGCGCACCTTGTTGCCGTTGATCGCAAAGCCGGAGGTGGCGATCGCCTGCTCGAGCGCATCGCCCGCCACCACCTTGAACCCGCCGCCCGTGATCTGCTCGCGGATGGCGATCGCGGGTGGGAATTGCGCGACGTTGGTCGAAAGCGTGATGTCGTCGGCGTAGCGCGAGTAGGCGAGCTTGTGCTGGCGCGCGAGCCTGAGGAGCTTCCTGTCCAGCGTCGCGGCGATGAAATTGGAGAGCACCGGCGACGTGGGGGCGCCCTGCGGCAGGCCGTTGCGATAGGTGACGATCTGTGCCGCGACGGTCGCCGCCGCCGGCGCCATCTCGAACGGCGGCTTCATGAAGAGCCCGCGCACGCGCCCGAAATTGATGGTCGGAAAGAAGTCGACGAGATCGACATTGAGCACCCAGCGCTTGCCCGTGTGCTCGTCCGCGTTGGTGGCGATGCTGCGGCTCTCGATGAAGCCGTGCGCGCGCGGGTGCGCTTCGTGGAGGCGCTTCAGGTCGAGATGGAGCTTGTCCTGCATCTCGCGCAGAAGCCCGTGCGGCGCGCTGATGCGGCGCATGCCGCCCGACCGCTTCGGGATCTCGAAGTGGCGATAGCGCTCATGGTCTGGCGCCTTGTAGAGGAGGCGCAGCATCGCGCTGACCTCGACCCCGAGATACGCGGCGAGGTCCTCCGCCGACCGCAGTGGCTGGCCTGCGAGGCGGAGCGGCGCGACCGCACCCTCCGGCGCACCGTCTTCGCCGCGAGACAGAGAAGGCATCTCACCCCTCGTTCCTTAAAAACACTGGGGTCCGTGCGACCCCGGTGAAGATGGACATTGGTTTTTCTGTCGCAGGATCAACAACAGACGTAGAAGGGCGAGATGCCGTGCCACGATGAAGGAGGGATAGTGCGGCGGAGTCAAGGCCGAGCAACGAGCACATCAAGCCGCGCAATTAAAAGTAGCGTGCGTGCCGGGCCTTCCCCTCAGCGCTGAATTCGCTAAGCTCACGACACGACGAATGTGCGCCGCCGGCTTTCCGGACGAGACGCCGATCCTGGGGGAACGACGCCGATGCCAGCCGACACCGGCGCGCTGATCGCGAGAGTCGAGCGCGACCCGGAGTTCCATGCGCTCCACCAGCGCCGTTCGCGCTTCGCCTGGACGCTCTCCGCCATCATGGCCGCGCTCTATTTCGGCTTCATCCTGACCGTCGCCTTCGCCCCGCACGTGCTTGCGACGCCGATCGCCGGCAGCACGACCACCATCGGCATTCCGATCGGGATCGGCGTCATCGTCGCCGCGTTCGTGCTGACGGGCCTCTACGTGCGCCGCGCCAATACCGATTTCGACGTCACGACCGAGCGCATCGTCGCCAGGGCCGAGAGCGGGGAGCGCACGTGAACGTCGAAGCCATCGCCATGTTTCTCCTCTTCGTGGTGACGACGCTCGCCATCACGCGATGGGCCGCGCGGCGAACGCGCACCGCGGCCGATTTCTACGCGGCGGGCGGCGGCATAACGGGTTTCCAGAACGGCCTCGCCATTGCCGGCGACTACATGTCGGCCGCGTCCTTCCTCGGCATCTCGGGTCTGGTCTTCGCCTCGGGATTCGACGGTCTCATCTACTCGGTCGGATGGCTGGTCGGATGGCCCATCGTGCTGTTCCTCATCGCCGAGCGATTGCGCAATCTCGGCCGCTACACGTTCGCCGACGTTGCCGCCTTCCGTCTCAAGGCGACCCCCATCCGCACGCTGTCCGCCGTGGGCACGCTCGCCGTCGTCGCCTTCTACCTGATCGCGCAGATGGTGGGCGCCGGAAAGCTGATCGAGCTACTGTTCGGGCTTCCCTACCTTTACGCCCTGATCATCGTCGGCGCGCTCATGGTGACCTACGTCGCGACCGGCGGCATGGTGGCAACCACGTGGGTGCAGATCATCAAGGCCTGCCTGCTGCTGGGTGGCGCGACATTCATGGCGCTGGCCGTGCTCATCCACTTCGCCTTCTCGCCCGACACGATGTTCCGCAGCGCGACCGAGGCCCACCCCGACGGGCTCTCCATCATGGGCCCCGGCAAGCTCGTCACCGATCCCGTCTCCGCCGTCTCGCTCGGCCTGGCGCTCATGTTCGGCACCGCCGGCCTGCCGCACATCCTGATGCGCTTCTTCACCGTCCGCGACGCCAAGGAGGCGCGCAAGTCGGTGTTCTACGCCACGGGCTTCATCGGCTACTTCTACATCCTGACCTTCATCATCGGCTTCGGCGCCATCACGCTTCTGATGAGCGACCCCGCTTACTTCAAGCCGGGCGAGGGCGGCGCTTACGACAAGATCAACGGCTTGATCGGCGGCACCAACATGGCCGCCATCCACCTCTCGAAGGCGGTCGGCGGCTCGTTGTTCCTGGGCTTCATCTCGGCGGTCGCCTTCGCCACCATCCTCGCCGTCGTGGCGGGGCTGACGTTGGCCGGCGCCTCCGCCATCAGCCACGATCTCTACGCGAGCGTCATCGCCAAGGGACGCTCGAGCGAAGCAACAGAGGTGCGCATATCGAAGATCAGCGCCGTGGCGATCGGCGTCGTCGCTATTTTCCTCGGCTACGTATTCGAGAAGCAGAACGTCGCCTTCATGGTCGGCCTCGCCTTCGCGGTGGCGGCGAGCTGCAATTTCCCGGTGCTGCTCATGAGCATCTTCTGGCGCGGCACGACCACGCGCGGAGCCGTCGTCGGCGGTTTCCTCGGTCTGGCCTCGGCCGTTGGCATGGTGCTGCTCGGCCCCGCCGTGTGGGTGAAGACCTTCGGCTTCGAGCGGCCGGTCTTCCCCTACGACAACCCCGCGCTGTTCTCGATGACCATCGCATTCCTCGGCATCTATCTCGTCTCGAAGCTCGACCGCAGCCCCGCCGCCATGGCGGAACGAAAGGCCTTCGAGGCCCAGTTCGTGCGCTCCGAGACCGGCATCGGCACCGCGTCCGCGACCGCCCATTGAGGCCGCGAGAACAGCCGCTGCGATCGGACCGCAGGGATTTGGCGAGAATTTTCGTCTATCCTCTGGCCCTGGCGGCGGGCATCTGCTAAGAGCCCGGCTCCCGGCTATTCCGTGGTAGCTCAGTGGTAGAGCAATCGGCTGTTAACCGATCGGTCGTAGGTTCGAATCCTACCCACGGAGCCAAATCAAATCAAAGACTTATGAGAATTTGCGTCGCAGCGTCCCTGCCGGGGAAAAGCTGGCAAGCCCGAAGGCGTGCCAGAGAATGGCAGGGACCTGGCGACGGGACTTTCTCAGCTCGCCTTGGCCAGCGCGATGGCATCCGCCCCGGCGGGATATCTGAGCCGATCCGATCCGTCATTCGCGGCGCGCCACACGGCTTCCGCCACGTCGGCCTCCGTCGTCACCGCCCCCGGCCGCCCGAACGCGGCGAGCACCGGCTGCGCAATGCCAGCATATGCCGAGGGGATCGCCTCCTCGATGGATGACGCCACGTTCTGGGTGAAGCGCGTGCTCGGACCGTAGCCTGGCTCCACCAGCTTCACGCGGATGCCGAAGCCTTTGAGCTCGAACGCAAGCGACCCGGTGAAGCCTTCGATGGCTGTCTTGCTGGCGGTGTAAGCCGCGACGAAGGGCATCGGCGCGAGTGTCGCGCTCGACGTCACGTTCACCACCACGCCGGCCCCGCGCGCCCGCATCTGGGGAAGCACGGCCTGCACCATCGCCATGACACCGAAGGTGTTCGTCTCGAACAGACTGCGCACGACAGACATCCGCGTCGCCTCGAAGGCACCGAACATGCCGATGCCGGCGTTGTTGACGAGCACGTCGACGGGGCCGCCCGTGTCCAGGGCAGCGGCGATGGAGTGAGGCTTGGTCACGTCGAGCGCGAGCACGGTGAGCCGCTCGGATCGCGGCAGGATCCCTTCGCGGGGCGTACGCATGGTCGCGATAACGTTCCAGCCTTCGGCGTGGAAGCGGCGCGCGGTCTCGAGCCCGTAGCCCGAGGAGCATCCAGTGATCATCACGGTCTTCATCGTTCGTCCTCCTGTTTGGAACGACGCGACCCTAGCCAATGCTTTCCGGACTATCTGCAATTGATAGTCCGGATTTCGTTTGCTAGCGTCCGGACATGGTCGATCCACTGTCGGACGTCATCGCGCTGCTACGGCCGCGCACCGTGTTCTCGAAAGTCATCAGCGGCGCCGGTCGTTGGGCCGTGCGCTATTCCGATTTCGGCCATCCGAGCTTCTGCACCGTGCTCGATGGCACATGCCGTCTTGCCGTCGACGGAGAGGAGCCGCTGACCCTGGAAGCCGGTGATTTTCTGCTTCTGCCACGGACACCCGGCTTCACCATGTCGGGTTTTGAGTCCGTGACACCGAAACTCGTCGACCCCAGAACACTACCGCCGCCGGGAAACGAGGTGCGCCACGGCACGCCCGACGGAGAAGCGGACGTGCGCCTTCTCGGCGGCTATTTCACCTTCGACTCCGACGACGCCGACCTGTTGGTCTCGCTGCTGCCGGCCATGCTGCACATCCGGGGAACGGAACGTCTGTCCAAGCTCGTGTGTATGTTGCGCGACGAGGCCATCGACGACAGGCCAGGTCGCGACCTCGTCTTGTCGCGCCTCGTCGAGATCATGCTGATCGAGGCGCTTCGCACGCACCAGCGCGAGCCGACACACGCCGGACTGCTGCGCGGCCTCAGCGATGCGCGCCTTGCTCTGGCAATACGCGAGATGCACGCCGACCCGGCGCGTGCGTGGACGGTGGAAGAGCTCGCCAGGACGGCAACCCTCTCTCGCTCGGTGTTCTTCGAGCGGTTCACCCGCGCCGTGGGCATGCCGCCGAACGAGTACCTTCTCGGCTGGCGCATGGCCATCGCCAAGAGCCTGCTTCGCGGCCAAGACATAAGCCTCGCGGAGGTAGCCGAGCGTGTCGGCTACAGCTCTGCGAGCACGTTCAGCACGGCCTTCAACCGGCGTGAGGGACAAGCCCCGAGCCGCTACGCCCGCCGGCATCGGAGCGCTTCAACCGCTTGAGATCACCGTGAACCGGCACCCGTGAGCCGAGAAGCTTCGCCGCCCACACGCCGGCGGCAACGGCACCTTGTCCACGCTTGTGTCTTGACGAACGGAGCCGCACGTGCCCCCGTGCGCTGTAGGCAGACAATCAGCGCCGCGCCGTCATGACGATCGCCACCCGATCGATTGGAGGGACGATGTACTTTTTCGTGTTCGTCGCAGCGGCTGTAGCTGTGTACTTCGCGGCCACGGCGTTGCAACGGCCACGCCCGGGTCTGATCGTGGCGGCCCTGGTGTGGCTGCTCTACGCGGTCTACGAGTACTTCGTGGCGAGCGGCGTGCTGTGCGACGCCAATTGCAACATCCGCGTCGATCTCATTCTCATTTGGCCGGTCGTGTGGATCGCCACCCTCTTCGGCATCTACGGACCGGGCCAGTGGACGGGCGCCGCCAAGGTTCTCGGCGGATTGAGCCTCTTCGCCCTCGTGTCCATGGCGGCGGTGTCTCTCTACATCGTCCTGGTGGAAGATCCGGCCGCCGAGCGGGCACGGGCAATACGCTGCGGCGCCGAAGGTCAGGGCGGGCCTGACTGTCCGCCTGCTGCCCCACCGGCGAAGCCTCAGGGCTCATAGATCCGCACCCCCGCACAGGAGCGGACGCGATGTCCGGCCAGCCTCGGCAACGCCGACGGCGGGAGCACCGGCGGCTCGGAGGGATGCCCGCGGCGGAAGCGTCGCACCGACCGGGACCTGATCTCGGGCCGCGTCGATCTCGCCCTCGGCGGCGATCTCGAGCACGAGCGAGGCGAGGCACGACCGCAGATAGTGGCGGTCGGCGTCGAGCCTCAGGTCGGCGCAGGCAAGGTCGAACGCGACCTGCAGCGAAGCTCGTCGTTGACGAAAGCAAATTTGCGGTTGGATGCCATGGCGAAACCCCCTCTGCATTGAGATTCGACATGAAGACAATTCTCCTGGCAATTCCGTCTAATGACAATACGCTTGGCGGCGTCGACGCGCCCCATCGCGCGACAGCCTAAATTTTGCGAAGAACCCTCGTATAAGGAGCCTGGTGTGTGTCCCCGCATGAAGGCTAGGCAGCGAGGAAAAACCGTCCCGTCCACACGGGCTTGGAAAGCGGGGCGGCACCACACATCGGCCACGTCGAGGTCTTAGCAAGATGCTTGATCCAACGGCAGAAACTCGTCTCTCGGCATGGTGCCGCCTCTGCCTCCTGGCGCCGCGCACCCGCCGGCGTGCGCCCCCACTCAATCCCAAGAAACGCGAGCACCCCGAAACCTTGAGCACGCCTGAAGCAATGCGCCCGTTTAAAGCTCTGGCCCGGGCCCTGCTGCTCGGCGCGGCGCTCGCCGCCTCATCGGGTGGCGCGCTCTCCCAGTCGAGCGCCCCGGACGCCGACCCGGATTGCCTCACCATCACCCAGGCGTCCACGGCGACGTACATGATCTCCAACACCGCATGCCTCGACCAGAGCGTGCTGGCCTCGATCGAGCTGTCCGGCGGCGCGGCCGACGTCGCACGCTGCTTCACGAAGAAGATTCGTACCCAGATCTCGATCGCCAGCGAGACCGCGGCCCCCGTCATCAACTATCAGTGTATTGAAGGGGCACCCGGCTGCTCCGTCGAGACATTGCATGGCATGTTCCCCGAATGCCACGCCGGCTAGGCTCTGAACTCACTATTCGATGGAGCATTGATGAGCCGAGACAAGCCAAGGGCCAGAAAAAGCGCGAAGCCCGATGCCAATGCATCGGGCAAGCGGTTTGACGCCGCCATTGGCTTGTTCCGGCTCACCCCGGAGGGGCGCGGTCCTTTCGCGTTTCCAGTTCGTCGCGAAAGCTTGCAAACCACGCGGTTTGCTGCGCTTCCGCTCCTGCTGGCAGCACGAAAGTCCTCGCGTCAATGCCCATCCAATAGTGAGTTCAGAGCCTAGGCCGCGGCAGGGAAAGGCACCGACACGATGGATGCGTACGACCGCGATGCGATGCTCGAGCGACACCAGATCCGCGAGATCTCGCTCAACGTCGCCCGCCGCCTGCGCCAGCTTCTCGACCGCGGCACCTACATTCCCGGCGCCATGGCGGCCGAGGTGGATTCCTCGGTGCGCATCATCACCGGTATCCAGCGCGACATCGAGCAGATCATGGGCGCGCTCCCCGCTGGCGACGCACTCGATTTCGCCATCCTGACCCACATCCTCGGCGGGCAGCGCCATGCGCTCGACCTGCTCGAGATCCTGGAATCGAAGCTCAAGGGAAACCGCGGCGATTACCAGCGCGATTCGAAACGTGCCCATCAGGCGTTGCTCGCGGTGTCGCGCGAGATCGAGGAGGACGCGCGCCGCTCCTCGAGTGAAGCCGCAGTCGCGCCCCGCACGGCGCGCTCGGGCGGCTCCCAAGCCGGAGCAGGCCAAGGCCGCGATCCTCGCCGAGCGCACCCCGCGCCGCCGACCACGGCACAAGGGCGGCGACAGACCGCAAAACAGCCTGGCGCGAGGGCATCGACCGGCAAATCGTCTCGTTCCCGTCTCGTCAAACCCATGCTTGTCGGCGCGGCGACCGTCGTGCTCGGCGCCGGTCTCGTTGTCGGCGGCGCGTTTCTCGAGCGCTCGAAAGGCGTTGCGCCTCCGCCCATCGAGACCGTGGAGACCAAGCCCGCGACGGCAGCCGGCGAGCAGAAGTCGAGCGCGACGCCGGCGACATTCTCGACGGCAAACGTAGCGGCCCTCGCGCCTGGGATGGAGCAGCCCTACCTCGTCGTACTGTCGACCCGGCGCAGCACCGAGGAGTTGCAGCAGGACTATCGTTCCTTCAAATCCTCCTACCCGGGGCTGTTGCAGACCGCCAAGGCGCGCGTCGACCGCGTGCAGGGTCAGGACAAGCAGACCTACTACCGCCTCTCCCTCATCCCGCCGCAAGCGCGCGGCGACGCCAAGGAGCTCTGCAGCAGCCTCCGCAAGGCGGGACTCACCGGCTGCTGGATCAAGCCCGTGCCGTTGCACTAGAGTGCTTCCCCGCGATTCCATGAAAAGCGGAAAGCCTCTAAGGCCGCGCCGGTCCTCCGACCACGGCCCGTGCCTTGCGGCTTCCGCTCAATAGCCCTATGTCCAGGGCGGCTTCTGAGGATGCACATGCCGACGCGGACCCATCGATGACGTCCATCATTTCGATCAGGGACGTGCACAAGACCTATGCCTCGGGTCACGTTGCGCTGAAAACGATCAATCTCGACATCCGCGAGGGCGAGATCTTCGCCCTCCTCGGGCCGAACGGCGCCGGCAAGACAACTCTCATCAGCATCATCTGCGGCATCGTCAATCCGTCGGGCGGCAGCATCACCGTCGACGGCAACGACATCGCGCGCGACTATCGGACCTGCCGCTCCATGATCGGCCTCGTCCCGCAGGAGCTCTCGACCGAGATGTTCGAGAGCGTCTGGGCCACCGTCTCGTTCAGCCGCGGCCTGTTCGGCAAGCGGAAGAACCCGGCCCACGTCGAGAAGGTGCTGCGCGACCTCTCGCTCTGGGACAAAAAGGATGCCCGCATCATGACGCTGTCGGGCGGCATGAAACGGCGAGTCCTCATCGCCAAGGCGCTCGTCCACGAGCCGCGCATCCTGTTCCTCGACGAGCCGACCGCCGGCGTCGATGTCGAGCTCAGAAAGGACATGTGGCAGATTGTGCGCCGCATGCGCGACGAGGGCGTCACCGTCATCCTGACCACGCACTACATCGAGGAGGCGGAGGAGATGGCCGACCGCGTCGGCGTGATCGCCAAGGGCGAGCTGATCCTCGTGCAGGATAAAACCGAGCTGATGCAGAAGCTCGGCAAGAAGCAGTTGACGCTCGAGCTGCTCGAGCCGCTGGGCGAGATCCCCGAGCGCCTCGCGCCCCACGCGCTCGAGCTCGCGCCCGGCGGCGGCGCCCTCGTCTTCACCTACGACACCAAGGCCGGACGCACCGGCATCACGCAGCTCTTGAACGACATGCGCGAGGCCGGCGTCGGCTTCAAGGATCTGGCGACGAGCCAGAGCTCGCTCGAGGACATCTTCGTCGATCTCGTGAGGCAATCGAAATGAACGTGACGGCTGTCCGCGCCATCTACGCGTTCGAGATGGCCCGCTGGGGCCGCACGCTGATGCAGAGCATCCTCTCGCCGGTGCTCTCGACATCGCTCTATTTCATCGTCTTCGGCGCCGCTATCGGCTCGCGCATCGCGGAGATCGACGGCGTCCCCTACGGCGCCTTCATCGTGCCGGGGCTCATCATGCTGATGCTGCTCACCGAGAGCACGTCGAACGCCTCCTTCGGCATCTACTTCCCGCGCTTCGCCGGCACCATCTACGAGCTGCTCTCCGCCCCCGTCTCGCCGCTCGAGATCGTGCTCGGCTACGTCGGCGCCGCGGCCACCAAGTCGGTCATCCTGGGGCTCATCATCCTCGTGACCGCGAGCTGCTTCGTGGAGATTCGCGTCGCGCACCCCGTCTGGATGCTTGGATTTCTCGTGCTGACGGCGGTCACGTTCTCGCTGTTCGGCTTCATCATCGGCATCTGGGCCGACGGCTTCGAGAAGCTTCAGGTGATTCCGATGCTGATCCTGACGCCGCTGACGTTCCTTGGCGGCACGTTCTACTCGATCCACATGCTGCCGCCCTTCTGGCAGACGGTGACGCTCTTCAATCCGATCGTCTACCTGATCAACGGCTTCCGCTGGAGCTTCTTCGAGATCTCCGACGTCAACATCTTCATCAGCCTCGCCATGACGCTGGGCTTCCTCGCCCTCTGCCTCGTTGCCGTCTGGTGGATCTTCAAGACCGGCTATCGGATCAAGGCTTGAGCCTCGGCGGACGCAAAGAGTCCCTCATCCGCCCCTTCAGGGCACCTTCTCCCGTCCCGGGAGAAGGAAGGAAATGCGATTCGGTCGGACGCGGCTGCACTTTCCTCTCCCGGGACGGGAGAGGATGCCTACCTCGTCTTCGGCGAGGCAGGCACGTGAGGGACTTGCCGGACGTACTGTTCTCCTGACATGCCAGCGGTCGTTTCCACCTAAGTCGCAAGAACGGTTGAAACTACCGCGCGATGCCGGTCGCGAAGTCGCTCTGCTTGGCGGTGCCCATGAGGATCGCGAGGTACTGCTGCGCACCCGCGATCATGGCGCCCGGATGCGCGATGTTGGCGAGCGCGCCCGCCAGAAGCGCATCGTAGCCGAGGCCCGCCCGCCCGATGGCGAGCAGCGCCCGATCGCGCACGTCGATCGCCTCCATCACCGCCTCCGCGTGCGCACGGCTCCCGACCCCCTCGAACTCGGGCAAGATCAGCGCCAGCCCATACCGCTGGCCTGCGAGCAGCACCTTGAGGTCGAACCCCCCCTCGGCGCTCTCGTTGGCGAAGCGTGCCGCGGCCGCCTCGCGCGGACCCGGCGCGTGATGCACGGTGACAAATGCGTTGTAGAGGCGCCCGAATGACGCCCGCTCGGTGACCGCGATGTCGTCCCGGATGCGATCGCACCCGCCACTCCAGAGCGCAGCCTCGATATCGTCCTCGCAGGTCATCTGAATGGCATAGGCCTGCGGCAGATCCATGCGCCCCTGCGCATCCGACAGCGAAAAGGCCAGCGCCACCCATCCCGCCGCGAGCCCGGCTGCGAGCACGAGGGGCCAGCGGCGGGCCAGGGCCTGCGCGGTCTTGGTCGCGGACTGGGTGATCTCGGCAATCATGACGGCGCCGAGACTCCCACCACGGCGCCCCGAAGACAAGCCTCTGTCGGCCTCCGGCCTCAGGGTGCGAGCCCTTGCGAGGGCGGCGGCGGCGCATCGGGGTCGAAAACATCGGCCATCGCCGCCGACCCGTCGCGCCGGTAGATGTCGGGACGGAAGGCAATCTGGCCGTCAGGCTCCGCCCAGGCCGTGATGTAGGCGAAATACACCGGCACCGGCCGCGTCAGGGGCACATCGAGCGCCTGGTTCATGTCGAGCGTCGCCTGGACCCGTCCGGGACTCTCCCAGCCGGGCTCGTACCGCACGAGCCAGTCGACCAGCTGGAACACGTCCTGCACCCGCACGCAGCCGGCGCTGAAGGCGCGCGCGCGCTGCTCGAACAGGGGCTTCATCGGCGTGTCATGCATGTAGACGCCGTGCTCGTTCTGCATGTCAATGCGCACCAGCCCGAGCGCGTTCTGCGGTCCCGGATCCTGCTTGAGCTTGATGCGCTTGGCATCGGCCGTCGACCAGTCGATGGCCGTCGCATCGATCTCGGCGCCGTTGAAGTCGCCTTGCAGCACGCGGATGTGCTCCTTGACGAGGTAGTCCGGCTCGGTCACGAGGCGCGGAAACACGTCGAGCTGCGCCACGCTGTCGGGCACCCGCCAGTAGGGGAAGAAGTTGACGTTCTTGATCATCGCACGCAGCGTCGGCGTCTCGCGGCCGTTGCGCCCGACGATGACGCGATGGCGCAGCACCGTCTGGTAGCGCTCCACGGCCTCGAGCTGGAAGGCCGGGATGTTGACCAGCACATAGCGCTCCTCGGGCGGCTGCTGCACCAGCTCGAGGATTCGCCCATGGTTGAGCTTGAGCTGCGCGAGACGTTCCTCAGCGGAGATGTTGAGGGCCGCCAGCGTCGGCTGGTCGACGCGGCCGCTGGTCCTGAGCCCGTTGCTCTCCTGGAACCGCACCACCGCCTGCTCGACCACGGAATCGAATGTGTAATCGTTGTAGCTCGTCGAGCGCGGCAGCTCGCCCGTCACCATGAGTCGCCGGCGCAGGTAGGCGACGCGCTCGTCGTCGTCGCCGGGGCGCAGCATGCGCTCGCCGGGGATCGCCGGCCATCCGCCCTTGTTCACGATGCCTTCGAAGCGCGCGATGGCGTTTTCCATCGCCGCCAGCATCTCGTCGCTGCGCCACGGCACCTCGTTCGGACGCAAATCGTTGACGTTGTCCTTGCGCGGCGGGGTGCGTTCGAGGGAGGCGCGCTTCCCGGAGTAGTCCGGCGAGCCAAAGCTGTTGATGCCCTCCCACCACGCGCCGTCCTGGGCCGCGGCGGACGTCCCCGACCCGGCGGCCACGGCCGCGAAGAGAAGAATGACGAGGCCGAGCCCGCGCGCAAGCGTCGTGAAAGAAGTCACCGGAAACCAATCCCTCTGGAGAGGCTGCCCCTCCGCCGGAGCCGCCGCAACATGCGCGCAAAGTACCCACGCCAAGGGCACTTGAACGGGAATCATATGGCCAAACAAAGACCCGGCCGCAATGCGACTTAAGCGGCGGACACCGCGCCGTTTGCTAACGCCCGGATTCCGGGAAATGATCCCAGCCCGCGCGCGAAATCTCGATCCTGCGGCCGTCGCCGTCGAGAACCACGACCCCTGCGCCGGCAACCAACCGCCCGATTCGGGTCAGCGCCACCCCGCTCGCACGCGCGGCCTCGCGAAAGGCGCCGCCCTGCCCGGGCGGCGCGGCGGCCAGCACCTCGTAGTCGTCCCCGCCCCCGAGCACCGTCGCAATCAGCGACGGGTCGCTCGCGATCGCCGTGCGCGCGGCCGGAGACTGGGGAAGCAGCGAGGCATCGATCTCGGCCCCCACCCCGGACGCGAGCGCAAGCCGCTCGCAGTCCTTGACGAGACCGTCCGACACGTCCATCGCCGCCGATGCGAACGACAGCACGTGCGCCGCGAGCGCTAGCCGCGGCTGGGGGCGGAGATAGCGCGCGACCAGGTAGCCGATCCCATCCGCGCCAAGCCCCAGCGCCGCCCCGCGTTCGCGAGTCCGCCGCAGCAGGAGCCCGAGCGCGCTGTCGCCGACCGAGCCGGAGAGAAAGAGATCGTCCCCCGCGCGTCCCGTGCCACGGCGCACCAACCCCCCAACCGGAACTGCACCGATCGCGGAGATGGTGACCGTGAGCGGTCCCGGGCGACGGTCCGTGTCGCCACCCGCGAGCCCGATCGAGAACGCGCTTTGCGCTTCCCCGAGCCCCGCCGCGAAGGCATCGAGCCAGGACCGCGCCGGCCGTTCCGGGAACGAAAGCGAGAGGAGATAGGCGACCGGCCGCGCCCCTTTGGCGACGAGATCCGACACGTTGACGGCAAGCGCCTTCCACGCGATGTCGGCCGGCGCGTCGTCAGGGAAGAAGTGCACGCCCTCCGCCACCGCGTCCGTCGTCAGCACGAGGTCCTCGCCCGGCCGCGGGGTGAGAAGCGCGCAATCGTCCTTGAGACCCAGCGCGCCGGGAAACCCGGCGGCGAGCGGCGCGAAGGTCGTCTGGATCAGCTCATCCTCGCCCACGGGTCCCGGGCCTCCACGCGCATCGCTACACCACAAAGCCACGTCATTCCCGCCAACCCCGGACTTGATCCGGGGGCAGCGCGGGAAACCAGCGCAAGACTCCTATCTCAATAGATCTTATGCGTCTTCGACGCGTCTTCCGCTGGGTTCCGAAGTTCGCCCGGAACGACAAAAGCGGGGCGCTACCCCTCGCCCGGGGCTTCGAATTCCTCGGCCCGCACCTTGTGCGCGATGCGATCGAGCACGCCGTTGACGACCTTCGGCTCCTCCGCCTCGAAGAACGCCTTGGCGATGTTGATGTACTCGTTGATGGTCACGCGCGCCGGCACGTCGGACCGCTCGAGAAGCTCGAACACGCCCGCGCGCAGGATGGCGCGCAGGATGGAATCGACCCGCACCAGACGCCAGCCCGTGCGCAGTTGCTGGTCCACGAGCGGATCGATCTCGAGCTGCCGCCGCACCACGCCCTTCACCACTTCGGCGAAGAAGGTCGCGTCCGCATCCTCGAGGCTCGTCGGCGTCTCCGCGTCGTCCCCCTCGTCGTCGACCATGCCTCGGGCCGCCGGAGCGACGGCCATGAACTGCTCGATGACCTCGCCCGCGTCCGTGCCCGCGAGGTCCATCTGATAGAGCGCCTGCACCGCCGCCATGCGCGAAACCGTGCGCGGCTTGGGCGCGTCGCCCGCGGATTTCCTCTTGCGTCTTGGAAGGCTCATGACCGCCCCGCCTGACTGAGCTTTTCCGCAATGCGCATGAGTCTCAGGCATGCCCGCGCCGCATCCCCGCCCTTCCCCTCGGCCCCGCCACGCGCACGCGCGAAGGCCTGCGCCTCGTTGTCGACGGTCAGGATCGCGTTACCGATCGGAATGGCATGGCGGATGGCGGTTTCCATGAGCCAGTGATTGGTGTTGTTGCAGACGATGTCGTAGTGCGAGGTCTCGCCGCGGATCACGCAGCCGAGTGCGATGGCGCCTGCATAGACGCTTTTCGGTCCGGAGCCAAACAGCCCGGTCGCCACCGCCTGCGCGAACGCCTGCGGAATTTCGAGCGCCCCAGGCACCGGCAGCCAGTCGTATGGCGTCTCCGCCTGATCGAGCACCTCGCTCACACCCCGCCCGAGTTCGTCCGTGATCGCCTGATAGTACGGCGCCTCGATGATGAGGATGCGCTTCGAATCGCCGGCGTGCAGCTCCATCTCCGACCGATCGCTTTGTACCGTCCTGATCATGGGTCTACTCGATTGCCCGCGTGCCGACGATGCGCAACCCGTAGGCCTCGAGCCCGACGTAGACGTCGTCCGGCGCGTTGGTGAGCAGCACCATGTCCGTCACCCCGAGCGCGCGCAGGATTTGCGACCCGACGCCGATCTCGATCTGCCGGCGGCCGCGCGCGTGCGGCTCGACCTTGGCGGCCGTGCGGCGCTGGATCCAATCCGACACGCTTCTCGGGCCGAGGTCGCGGATGAGCACGATCACGCCGCGCCCCTCGCGTTCGATGGCGCGCATCGAGCAGGGCACCGCGCCTCCCGTCCCGCCGATGCCGAGAAGATCGCCCGGCACGTTGACGGCGTGCACGCGCACGAGAACCGGACCCGGCGCCGAGAGATCGCCCTTGACCAGCGCCAGGTGCTCGACCGGCTCCACCGTCGTCGAGAAGACGTTGAGGTCGAAGGTGCCGCCGAACGCGCTCTCGACCTTCGTCTGCGCCACCTGTTTGACGAGGCGGTCGTGTTTCAGCCGATAGGCGATCAGGTCTTCGATGGTGCCGATCTTGAGCCCGTGGTGTTGCGCGAATGGAATGAGGTCCGGCACGCGCGACATGGTGCCGTCCTCGTTCATGATTTCGCAGATCACGGCTGCCGGATAGAGCCCCGCTAGCCGCGCGAGGTCGACGGACGCCTCCGTGTGCCCGGCGCGGATCAGCACGCCGCCCTCGCGCGCGACCAGCGGAAACACATGGCCGGGAGAGACGATGTCCGACGCGCCCTTGGTCGCGTCGATGGCGGTCGCGATCGTGCGCGCGCGGTCGTGCGCCGAGATGCCGGTCGATACGCCCTCGCGCGCCTCGATGGACTGCGTGAAGGCGGTACGCTCGCGCGCCGCCTGCGTGCGCACCATGTATTCGAGCCCGAGCGCCTCCGCGCGCGCCTGCATGAGCGTGAGGCAGATGAGGCCGCGGCCGTGCTTGGCCATGAAGTTGATCGCGTCCGGCGTCGCCATCTGCGCCGGGACGACGAGGTCGCCCTCGTTCTCGCGGTGCTCGGCATCGACCAGGATGACCATGCGCCCGTTGCGCATGTCCTCCACGATTTCCTCCGTGGACGACAGGAAGCCTGCGCCCTCCGCGTACGCGATTTTTCCGAGACCGGTGCTCACGCCCGAAACTCCATGATCCGCGCCACATAGCGCGCGAAGAGGTCGATCTCGACATTGACCTCGTCGCCGGGCTTTTTGCGCCCCCAGGTCGTCTGGGTCAAGGTCACGGGAATGAGATTGACGCCGAAGCGCGCCCCCGCCACCTCGTTGACTGTGAGCGACGTTCCCTCGAGCGCGACCGAGCCCTTGGGCGCGACATAGGGCGCGAGATGCTGCGGCAGTTCGATGAGCACGCGAAGGCTCTCTCCATCCGGCCTCATGTCGAGGATGCGCGCCACGCCGTCCACATGACCGGAAACGATATGCCCGCCGAGTTCGTCACCGACACGCAGCGCCCGCTCGAGATTGACCGCGCGGCCGACCTGCCAGGAGCCGAGCGTCGTCTTGGAGAGCGTCTCGTTCGAGACGTCGACCGTGAATGCCGAGCCCGCCCCATCGGCCCGCACCGTCACCGCCGAGAGGCAGCATCCGTCGCAGGCGATGGAGGCGCCGGACGCAATGCTCTGGGCCTCGTAGCGCGAGCGGATGGCGAAGCGCCCGCCCTCGTGCCCGATCAGCTCGCCGATGTCGGTGATGAGACCCGTGAACAATGCTGGCTCCGCTAGACTATGCACTCCGGCCCACGTCGGCGCGTGGAAGATCCACCACCCGGAACATCGTGAGCGTGTCCGCCCCGAGCCGGCGGTGCGCCGTGGGCGTGAGATCTAGCCCCGGAGTATACTGGGCGGCAAGCGTCGCGGCTGCGTATTCGCTTGTGCCTGCACGGAAAAGCGCCACTTCGTCGACGCTCCTCAGCGCCGCGAAGGAGCGCCAGATGGCCGCACCGCCCTCCGCCAGGAGGCGCGTGACACCCTCTTCCGCGAGGCGGGCCAGCACCGCCCCGAGCGACAATCCGCCCCCCGACACGGGCACGCGCAACACGCGCAGCCCCGCGCCTTCGAAGGCACGAACCCGGTCGCCGTCCGCATCCTCGCCCGTGAACAGCCACACCGGCACCCCGCGTGCCGTGCGGAAAAGCTTGCCGCCGGCCGGCAGATCGAGCGTACGTGAAAGGATGACGCGGATGGGCGAGCGCCAGGCAAGCCCCGGCAACCGGCAGGTAAGGTCGGGGTCGTCGTCGCGCACTGTGCCGCCGCCGACGAGGATGGCATCGGTCTCCGCGCGCATGAGGTGCGCTTGTGCCTGCGCTTCGGGCCCGGTGACCATGACCGCGCGACCGTCGACGCCGCGCGGAACTTCGCCCGCGGCGTCGAGCGCCATCTTGAGCTGAACGAAGGGGCGCCCCGCGGTGACGCGCAGGATGTGCCCGAGTGTCACCAGGCGCGCCTCGTCCGCCGCAAGCCCTGTCTCGACCGCGATGCCGGCCGCGCGCAGCCGTTCGACACCCTGGCCTTGCGTGCGTGGATCGGGATCTTCGATGCCGACCACGACGCGCGCAAACCCCGCGGCGATGACGGCGTCCGCGCAGGGCGGCGTCTGTCCGGTATGCGCGCAAGGCTCAAGCGTCACGTAGAGCGTCGCGCCGCGCGCGCGCGCTCCCGCGCGGCGCAAGGCCTCCGTCTCGGCGTGCGGTCGGCCGCCGGGCTGCGTCATGCCGCGCGCGATGAGCTCGCCCGTCGACGCATCGGCGATCACGGCCCCCACCGACGGATTGGGCGCCGCCGTGCCGAGCCCGCGCCGCGCGAGCGTGAGCGCGATCCCCATCATGTTCTGATCGAAAGGCGTGAAGTTTGCGCGGCTCATCGAAGACCTAAGGTCTATCTACTCGAACGTACTTGGATGCCGGCCTCCGCCAGCATGACGGAACATGATCGCCCAGGCGCATCTCCCAGACACTTCAGGGGTTGGCCGCAGGGTCTCCTCTCCGCGCTCGTGGAGGTCAATGCTTCTTCGCCGTGCGCAGATCGACCACGCCGTCGTCACGCGCGATCTCGCCCAGCACCTCCTGGAAGTCCGCCGCCTCGCGGAAATCCCGATACACCGACGCAAAGCGCACGTAGGCCACCGGGTCGAGGGCCCTGAGGCCTTCCATCACATAGGTACCGATGGTCGAGGACGCCACCTCCGTCTCGCCCGCGCTCTCGAGCTGGCGCACGATGCCCGACACCATGCGGTCGATGCGCTCGGCCTCGATCGGCCGCTTGCGCAAAGCGACCTCGACCGACTTCAGGAGCTTGTCGCGATCGAACGGCACCTTGCGCCCGCTGCGCTTGACCACGACCAGCTCGCGCAGCTGCACCCGCTCGAAGGTCGTGAAGCGACCGCCGCAGTCCGGGCACACCCGGCGCCGGCGAATGGCCGCGTTCTCCTCGGTGGGCCGGCTGTCCTTCACCTGCGTTTCCTCGCACGAGCAGTAAGGGCAGCGCATGGTGATCCTCTCGACGGAACGACGGGGGACTGTCATCGCTGAACTTGGCGGCCCGCGCAAGCCGCGGCGCCTCGCCCATCCACGTCCCGCACTCGCGTGGAGCATAACCCATCTGTCGTCGCACGAACTTGATTGCGGCGCCGGGCTGTGGCCAAATCCACCGATACTCGTCGATCATTTTTTGTGGGCGTACCTCATGCTCGATGCCCTGGATACGGCTCCGTCCCAGAAGGCGGCGGATGACGGCAGGCTTAAGGTCTTCATCTCCTATTCGCGCGAGAACCTTGATTTCGCCGATCAACTCGAGGCCGGCCTCGAGCTCTGCGGCTTCGATGCCACGCTCGACCGTCACGAGATCACCGCCGGCGAGGCCTGGCAGCAGCGGCTCGGAAACCTGATCCGCGACGCGGATTCGGTCGCTTTCGTGCTTTCCCCGGCCTCCGCCTCCTCGAAGATTTGCGCCTGGGAGGTCGAGGAGGCGACCCGGCTTTCGAAGCGCATCCTGCCGGTCGTCTGCGGCCCGCTTGGCGACACCTCGCCCCCGCAGCTCCTGCAGAACCTCAACTATATCTTTTTCTACCCCGAGCAGAGTACACCGGGCGCGGGCTTCGGGGTGGGCTTGGCGGCGCTGGTGGCCGCCCTCAGCACCGACGTCGAATGGATACGCGAGCATACCCGCCTCTTGCAGCGGGCAACCGAGTGGGAGAAGGGTGGTCGCCCGCCCAACCGCCTGCTCTCCGGGCAGGACATCCTCGACGCCAAGGCATGGGCCGCCCGCCGCCCCAAGGGGGCCCCCGAGCCGACCACGCTCCACCTCGACTTCATCCGCGCGAGCGAGGAGGAGGAGGCGAGCCGCGCCAACGCCGAGCGCCGCCGCCTCGACGAGATGGCGGCCGCCCAGGGCGAACGCGCCAAGGCCTTGAGCGCCGCCGAGGATGCCTTGAAACAGGCGGCACGCGCCCAGGCCGCGCGCGCCCGCGCGCGCAACCTGGCGGCGGCGGCCCTCTCGATCATCGCCGCGATCGCGATCTATTACTGGTGGAACGCCGAGGCCGAGCGCGAGGCGGCCGTCAGGGCCCGCGAGGCGGCCATTCAGTCGCAAATCCAGGCCGAGGACGCCCGGTTTCAAGCGCAGGTCCTGCAGTCGCGCATGAGCGCCAGCCTCGCTCAGGCCGCGGCGGCCGAAGGCGATCAGACCAAGCGCCTGCTGTTGACGCTCGATGCCCTGGAGCGCACCGACGAGCGCGGCCGCAAGGAAACGCAGGCTCGCGCCGTAACCACCATGAGAGACGGCCTCGCGAAGCTGCGCGAAATCGATGTGTTCGACGGCGAGGGACAACTCAGCCCTGATGGCAAGACCGTCCTCCACCATAGATCGGACGAGCCGCCCTTCCTCACCACCGTCGGCAAGCCCGACAGTGCGCGTCCCCTGGGTCGAGAACCCTGGAAGCGCCTGCGCAGTGCGATCTTCAGTCCCGACAGCACGCGCGTGCTCACGGTCGGGGATGACCAGCCCATCGTCTTGTGGGACGTGGCCAGCGCAAAGCCGCTCATGGTCCTGACCAAGGGAACGGTGCCGACCTCCAACCTCGAAATCAGCGCCGACGGCCGCTACGTCATGCTGAGCGAGCAGATCTACGTCGAGGTTCCGGGCGAAGGTCAATCAGGGACGACAAAACGGGACTTCGGCTTCCGCCCGCGCATCTGGGTCATCGCGGATGGCCAGGAAATGACACAGGCGCTCTTTCCGGGTACGACGCCGGCAACAGCGCGCTTCACGTCCGATGGCACGGCTGTGATCATGGCGGAAGTCGTGGGCGACCCCGCAAAAATCGTAGAGCAATCAAGCCGTGACTTTAGGATTGTCGCTCGCGCCATTGAGATCGCCGACCGCCGCGAGCGCTGGCGGATCGGCGGCGTCGATGGTGAGTTGCTGACCGACGTAACCTTCAGCGACGACGGCCGCAGTGTTGTCGGCACGCGCGGGGACGGCTCCGCTCTCTTCTGGAAGCCGCCGGGCATCGAACCCTTCCCCCTGGCGGGACACACGTCGGCGGTGAACGTGACACGATTCAGCGGCGACGGCAGGCGCCTGCTTTCCGTGTCGCAAGACGCTTTGATCTTGCGCGACACCGAGACGGGTCGAGAGCTGGCCAGACTCAAACAGGACAGCGACAACGCCCAATTCGGCAACGCCACGTTTTCACCGGACGGCACCGCGGTGGTGACAACCTTCAGCAACATTCCGCCGATCCTTTGGGACGCTGAAACCGGGAAGCGGCGAGCCGTACTTGGCACCGAGCCGAGATCGGCCGCCTACTTCAGTCCACCGGACGGAAGGCTCATTCTCGTTCAAATGACAACCGGCATGGCCGCGTGGGAAGTCCAGCCTACGACGGCTACGCGCAATGCCACCGCCCAGTCGGCAGAAGAGGAGGCAGGTGCCGTCAGGCAGCCGGATTTCATGCTGGGCACCGGCACACGCTCCGGCAAACCGAGCTTCCGCGCCGACGGCCAATTCATGCTCACGCAATCGGGAGAAGGTATCGCGCGCCTTTGGTCACTTGCACCCATTGCTCATGCCGCGGCGAGAGACGGCGAGCGATCAAGACAAGTCGAGGTTCTGATCGAAGAGGTCAAGAACATGGTTCCACGCTGCCTCAGCATCATGGAGCTTGTCGAGAACGGCCTCGACGCCGAGCCGCCTGATTGGTGCCTGAGCCGCAGGAAGTTCCCGTACCGGGAAGCCAAGTGGGCCTCCTGGCCGCCCAAGGACGCCACGATGGCGCGGCGACTCGGCTTCGCATCGGGAACCGCCCTTGTGGGCGGCGAGGACCAGCGCGCGTTGACCTTGGCAAGGCTGGCGCAGCAGTTCGATGACGGCACGCAATTCTGGATCGGTATCAATCTGGCGCACGCCCTCATGTACACCAACGACATTGATGCCGCCCGTACCGAGTACCTGCGCCACAAGGGCGAAACCGTGAAGGTCGAGTCTCGGTCCGGCCCGTGGGAGCAGTTCGTCCTCGCGGATTTCGAGGATTACCGTGCCAGGAGGCCGGATACGCCGCCGCCGCTGATGGACGAGATCGAAGCCTTGTTCAAGGCCTCGCTCCCACAAGAGCCGCCACCGCCCGCGCCTCAATAGAACGCGCCGAATCCAAGCTTCGTCCCGCCTCCTCTGGGGCACATGGCAACAGAAAGCCGGCCGCGAGAGGCATCCCGCGGCCGGCCCGTGTCCTGATGCGTGCGGCGATCAGTAGATCGGGAAGCGCTTGCAGAGCTCGGTCGCTTGCTTCTTGATCTTCTCTTCCACCGCGCCGTTGCCCGCTTCACCGTTCTTGGCGAGACCGTCGAGCACGTCCGCGATCATGCGGCCGATGTCGCGGAACTCGGCTTCGCCGAACCCGCGCGTCGTGCCGGCCGGCGCCCCGAGACGGATGCCGGACGTCACCATCGGCTTCTCCGGATCGAACGGCACGCCGTTCTTGTTGCAGGTGATGTGCGCGCGCCCGAGCGACTTCTCGGAGATGTTGCCGGTGAGCTTCTTCGGCCGGAGGTCGACGAGGATGAGGTGCGTATCCGTGCCGCCCGAGACCAGCGCGAAGCCGGCGTTGACCAGCACCTCGCCCATCGCCTTGGCGTTGATGATCACTTGCTTGGCGTAGGCCTTGAACTCGGGCGTCAGGATCTCGCCGAAGGCCACCGCCTTGCCGGCGATGACATGCATCAGCGGTCCGCCCTGGATGCCGGGGAAGATGGCCGAGTTGATCTTCTTGGCGATGTCCTCGTCGTTGGTGAGGATCATGCCACCGCGCGGCCCGCGCAGCGTCTTGTGCGTGGTGGTGGTGACGACGTGCGCATGCGGGAAGGGCGAGGGGTGCTCACCGGCCGCCACGAGGCCGGCGAAGTGCGCCATGTCGACCATCAGGTGCGCGCCGACTTCGTCCGCGATCGAGCGGAACGCCGCGAAATCGAACTGGCGCGGATAGGCAGAGCCGCCGGCGATGATGATGCGCGGGCTTTCGGCCTTGGCGATCTTGCGCACCTCGTCCATGTCGACGCGGTGCGTGTCGGGCTGAACCTGATAGTGAACGGCGCGGAACCACTTGCCGGACTGGTTGACCGTGGCGCCGTGCGTGAGGTGGCCGCCATGCGCAAGGTTGAGGCCGAGGATCGTGTCGCCCGGCTTGGCCAGCGCATTGAACACGCCCTGGTTGGCCTGCGAGCCGGAGTTCGGCTGCACGTTGGCGAAGCCGCACCCGAAGATCTTCTTCGCGCGCTCGATCGCCAGCTCCTCGACGATGTCGACGTACTGGCAGCCGCCGTAGTAGCGCTTGCCCGGATAACCCTCGGCATACTTGTTGGTGAGCACGCTGCCGGCCGCGTCGAGCACGGCCCGCGACACGATGTTCTCGGAGGCGATGAGCTCGATCTCGTACTGCTGACGCCCAAGCTCCTTGTCGATGGCGGAAGCAACCTCGGGGTCGGTCTCGGCGATCGGCGTCTTGAAAAAGCGTGCGGTTGGGCTCTTGGCCTTCAGTGTGAACATGGCGTTTCCTCGTGTCGGCTTGAATGCTTGGGGGAACGGCGCTTTTGGAAACCTTCTATCGAAACGGGCCCGCGCGCTGTCCCCCCGATGGGACGGCGACACCAAGGCTTGCGGCAGACGGGTCTCGTGCGCATGGAAATATCATGCGGCAGGCAATCACAACAGGGAAGTCGCGTCGCACCCATCTGGGTGGCTGTGCGGCGCAACATCGGGGTAGGTGGGGCGCGGGCCGCCTATTCGGCGGCGAGCTTGCCGGTGCGTCCGACCGCGGCCGGGCAGGCCGCCCAGAGCTGGGAGAGCGCCGCCGTCAGCGCATCCATCTGCGCGTCCGTGTGATGCGGGCCGGGCGTCAGGCGAATGCGCTCCGTGCCGCGCGGCACGGTCGGGTAGTTGATCGGCTGCACGTAGATGCCGAAGCTCTCGAGCAGGCGGTCGGTGACCTCCTTGCAATGCACGGGGTCGCCGATGAGCACCGGCACGATGTGGCTCTGGTTCGGGAACACGGGGAGCCCCGCGCCCGTGAGACGCGACTTCAGCGCCCGGACACGCTCCTGATGCCGCGCCCGCTCGAGCGCGCTGACTTTGAGATGACGGATCGAGGCCAGCGCGCCGGCGGCGATGGCCGGCGCAAGCGAGGTGGTGAAGATGAAGCCCGGCGCGAACGAGCGGATCGCGTCGCAGAGGTCGCGCGTGCCCGCGATGTAGCCGC